>ERZ1066123.2-NODE-2-length-508895-cov-222.215266_pt1 | contig 508895 bp, 460 predicted proteins | sample MGYA00382770_ERZ1066123 | MGnify/ENA primary metagenome ERZ1066123 (study PRJEB33369, sample SAMEA5778353) | biofilm metagenome | biome: Industrial cooling water; feature: Water cooling tower basin; material: Biofilm | place: United Arab Emirates | collected...
AACCTCGTCTTCATCTCGATCGCGGTCAGCAAGCTGCCGCCCGAGCAGCGCCCGATGGCGCGCAAGTTCGGCCTGGCGTTGGCCTGCGTGACGCGCATCGCCCTGCTGCTGACCCTGGCCTACATCGCCGGCATGAAGGCGACGCTGTTCACGCTGTTCGGCCATGCGTTCTCGATCCGCGACCTCGTGCTGATCGGCGGCGGCCTGTTCCTGCTGGTCAAGGGCACGATGGAGATCCACGACTCGGTCGAGGGCGGCAGCGAGGACGAGGGCATCGACACCAAGCCGTCCGCGGTATTCGGCTGGGTGATCGCGCAGATCGCGGTGATCGACATCGTGTTCTCGCTGGATTCGGTGATCACCGCGGTGGGCATGGTGCCGGCCGACCAGACCGGCATCATGGTGGCGGCGATCCTGATCGCCGTGGGCGTGATGATCCTCGCCTCGAACCCGATCGGTGATTTCATCGACCGCCACCCCACCGTGAAGATGCTGGCGCTGAGCTTCCTGATCCTCGTCGGCGTGGCCCTGATCGCCGACGGCTTCGGCTTCCACATTCCGCGCGGGTTCCTGTATTTCGCGATGGCCTTCTCGGGCCTCGTCGAAGTGCTGAACATGCTGGCGCGAAGCCGGCAGGCGAAGAAGGCCGCGCGTCGGCGAACGGCGGGATGAGGACGAATCGATGAGCGACATGGCGCCGCTGGTGCTGAAGAAGGGCGAGGACCGCCGGCTGCGTGCCGGGCATCTGTGGGTCTTCAGCAACGAGATCGACGTCGCGCGCACGCCGCTGGCCGCCCTGCAGCCGGGCCAGCCGGTGATGCTGGTCGACAGCGCGGGCAAGAGTCTCGGCAGCGGCTACGCGCACCCGAATACGCTGATCGCGGCGCGTCTGGTCGATCGGAGCGGCCACGCGTTGGACCGCTCGCTGTTCGTGCATCGCCTGAACGTGGCGCTGGCGCTGCGCGAACGCTGCTACGACGCGCCGTTCTACCGGCTGGTGTTCAGCGAGAGCGACGGCCTGCCGGGCCTCACCGTCGATCGCTTCGGCGACGTGTTGGTGGCGCAGGCGACGACCGCCGGCATGGACCGCCTGCAGGACGAGATCACCGACGCGCTCGACAAGGTGCTGAAGCCGCGCAGCATCGTCTGGAAGAACGACAGCAGCGCGCGCGCGATCGAAGGCCTTGGCAGCGACGTGCGCGTGGTCGGCATGCCCGTCGAGGGCGCGGTGGACGTTCGCGAGGGCGGGCTTCGCTTCGCTGCGGACGTGCTGGAAGGCCAGAAGACCGGCTGGTTCTTTGACCAGCGCAGCAACCGCGACCGCCTCGCACCGTGGCTGAAGGGCGCGTCGGTGCTGGATCTTTTCAGCTTCGCCGGCGGCTGGGGCCTGCGCGCCGTGGCCGACGGCGCCGCCAGCGCCGACTGCGTCGACGTATCCGCCCGCGCGGTCGAGGCGGTGCGCGCGAATGCCGCGCGCAATGGCTGCGCCGATCGCGTTACGGCGCACGTGGCCGATGCCTTCGATTTCCTCAAGAACGCACGCGCCGAGCGCAAGCGCTGGGATGTCGTCATCGTCGATCCGCCGGCCTTCGTGAAGCGCAAGAAAGACTTCAAGGAAGGCGCGCTGGCCTACCGGCGCATCTTCGAAGCGGCGATGCAGGTGCTGTCGAAGGACGGGCTGCTCGTGGCCTGCTCGTGCAGCCATCACTTCCCGCGCAGCGCGCTCATCGACGCGGTGCAAAGCGGCGCGCGCCATCTGGATCGCCAGGCGCAGCTGCTGGAGTTCCTCGCGCAGGGTCCGGATCATCCGATCCATCCGGCGATCCCGGAAACCGAGTACCTGAAGGGCGCGCTGTTCCGCGTGCTGCCGGCCTGAGCGACGTAAGCGCATGAGCACCCTGCACGACATCGACCCGATCGCCGTCTCGCTGCCGTTCTGGCCGCACGGCATCCACTGGTATGGCCTGATGTACGTGCTGGCCTTCGCCGTCGCGTGGTGGCTGGGCCGCCGCCGCCTGCAGGCTGGCCGACTGCCGGGCATCGACGAGAACGCGTACGGCGACCTGCTGTTCTACGGGATGCTCGGCGTGCTGCTCGGCGGCCGCATCGGCTACGTGCTGTTCTACGATTTCCCGAACTTCCTCGCCGACCCGCTGCTGCTGTTCAACGTGCGCGGTGGCGGCATGAGCTTCCACGGCGGCCTGCTCGGCGTGATGGCGGCGGGCCTGTGGTGGTGCCGCAAGCACGCGCTGCACTGGGTCGACGTGATGGATTTCGTGGCACCGCTGGTGCCGCTGGGGCTCGGCTTCGGGCGCCTTGGCAACTGGATCGGCGGCGAGCTGTGGGGGCGCGTGACGGATTCGCCGCTCGGCGTGGTGTTCCCGCGCGCGCTGCCGGCCGAGTACGCGAACCTGCCGGTCGAGCAGCTGCGCGTGCTGCATTCGCAGGGCGTGCTCGAGCCGTTCGCGCGCTACCCCTCGCAGCTGCTGCAGGCCCTGCTCGAGGGACTGGTGATGTTCGCCGTGCTGTGGTGGTTCTCCGCCAAGCCGCGGCCGCGCTATGCCGTGGCCGGGATGTTCGCCGTGCTGTACGGCGTGTTCCGGATCGTCGCCGAGTTCTTCCGCCAGCCCGACGCGCAGTACGGCTACTTCCTCGAGGAGGCGATCGGCTCGTGGTTGACCATGGGCATGATCCTCAGCCTGCCGCTGGTGGCCGTGGGCCTCGCGTTCCTGTGGCGCTCGCATCGCGCCCCGACGCTCGCGACGGAGGGCGCGTGATGCAGGCCTACCACGACCTGCTCGCCCACGTGATGGCGAACGGCGCACTGAAGACCGACCGCACCGGCACCGGCACGCGCAGCGTGTTCGGTGCGCAGATGCGGTTCGATCTGTCCGCCGGTTTTCCGCTGGTCACCACGAAGAAAGTGCACTGGAAATCGGTGGTGCACGAGCTGCTGTGGTTCCTGAAGGGCGAGACGAACATCGCCTACCTGAAGGCGCACAACGTGCGCATCTGGGACGAGTGGGCCGATGCGAACGGCGACCTCGGGCCCGTGTACGGCAAGCAGTGGCGCAGCTGGGGCGCGCCGGACGGCACCGTGATCGACCAGATCAGCGACGTGATCGCGCAGATCAGGCGCAATCCCGACTCGCGGCGGCTGATCGTCAGCGCGTGGAACGTGGCCGAACTGCCGCGGATGGCGCTGATGCCGTGCCACGCGCTGTTCCAGTTCTACGTGGCCGACGGAAAGCTGAGCTGCCAGCTCTACCAGCGCTCGGCCGACCTGTTCCTCGGCGTGCCGTTCAACATCGCGAGCTACGCGCTGTTGACGCAGATGATCGCGCACTGCTGCGACCTTGGCCTCGGCGATTTCGTCTGGACCGGCGGCGACTGCCACATCTACTCGAACCACGTGGAGCAGGTGAACGAACAGCTTGCGCGCGAGCACCGCGCGCTGCCGACGGTGCGCCTGAACCCCGACGTGCGCGACGTGCTCGCGTTCCGCTACGATGACATCGAGCTGGTCGGTTACGACCCGCATCCGGCCATCAAGGCGCCGGTGGCGGTGTGAGCGGCGTCGAGATCGCGCTCGTCGCGGCGCTGGATCGCGACTTCGCCATCGGCCGCGGCAACGCGCTGCCGTGGTCGCTGCCCGCCGACCTGAAGCGCTTCAAGGCGCTGACGCTGGGCCACGTCCTGCTGATGGGCCGCAAGACCGCCGAATCACTGGGGCGCGCGCTGCCGGGGCGTCGCAACCTCGTGCTGACGCGCTCCGGCCGGGTGCCGTTCGAAGGCATGGAGGCGGTCGCCTCGATCGACGCCGCGCGCGCCCTCGCAGGCTCGCCCGTCGCTGCGGCAGCCTCGTCGGACAGCGGTACGGACGCCTCGGCGCGCCCGCTGATGGTGATCGGTGGCGGCGAGGTCTACGCGCAGGCGCTGCCCTTGGCGACGCGCCTGCACCTGACCTGGGTCGACGCGCGCGTCGACGGCGCCGATGCGTGGTTTCCGCGCTTCGACGCCGGTGAGTGGACGATGGTCGAAAGCGAAGCGCATGCCCCCGACGCGAGGCACGCGCTGGCGTTCCGGTTCGCGGATTACCTGCGGCGTTGAGCGAGGCGCCAAGCGGCGCGATGTGTCGCCCCGCGCGAACGCCGCGGCATCATGACCGCACGGGAAGAATCCGGATCTCGACGCGGCGGTTGAGCGCGCGGCCCTGTTCCGTCCCGTTGTCCGCCACCGGATAGCGCTTGCCGAACCCGACGATCTCGAAGCGCTCGCGCTGCAGCCCCTGCGCGATCAGATAGCTGCCGACGTTCTGCGCACGCTGTTCGGAAAGGCGCTGGTTGACCTCGTCCGAGCCGACGCTGTCGGTGTGGCCGCTGACCTCGACGATGGTCTGGTTGTACTGCCGCAGCGTCGCGGCGACGTTGTTCAAGGCCGGGTAGAACTGCGAATTCAGTTCGGCCTTGTTGAAGTCGAAGGTCACGCCGGCCGGGAGGTTGAGCTTGATGACGTCGCCCTCGCGCGCCACGTCGATGCCGGTGCCGGCGGTCTGGCGTCGCAGCTCCGCTTCCTGCCGGTCCTGGTAGGCGCCGATCGAACCGCCCGCGATCGCACCGATGCCCGCACCGACGAGCGCACGCTGGCGACGCTCGGTCGCGCTGGACCCGCTGAGCAGGCCCGCCGCCGCGCCGATGCCGGCGCCGACGAGTGCGCCGGTGCGCGTCCGGTTCGGATCGTCCGGTGCCTGCGTCTGCCCGGTGTAGGTGGCGCATCCGGCCAGCAGAAGGGCCCCGGCCATCCCGAGGATCGTTGTGGTGGCAAATCGCGTGCGCATGGGGACCTCCCGACGAATCCCGTGCCGCCCGCTTGGCGGCGACGTCAACCTAGCCCCGCAAGCATCAAGGCGCGATGAGTGCGTGAGGGTCCGCGATGGGCCTTCGGACCCATCAGTCCTTCGTCATCGATGGCCCGGCCAACACGCGCCCCGGCACCTGGTGGACGCGCGGCTCCGGCCCCAGCTCGAGCGCGGTGAGCTTGCCGCCCCACACGGCGCCGGTGTCGAGGCCGTACACCCCCAGGCCTTGGAGCAGGCCCAGCGTGCTCCAGTGGCCGAACACCAGCGGCATCTCGCGTTCAACGATGCCGGGAACGGAAAACCAGGGGTACAGACCGGCTTTCTGCGTGCCCGGGCGGCCTTTTTCCTCGAAGGCGATGCGGCCGGCCGTCGTGCAATAGCGCATGCGCGTGAACACGTTGATGATCGCGCGCCAGCGGTCGACGCCCTCGAGCTTCGGCGACCAGTTCGGCTTGTCGCCGTACATGTTTTTCAGCAGGCGCGAACCGTTCTCGCCCTGCAGCCGCTCTTCGACTTCGCGGGCGCGCGCTTCGGCGATCTTGATCGTCCACTTCGGCGCGAGGCCCGCGTGCACCATCGCGAAGCCGAGCTCGCGGTCGACGTGCATCAGCTTCTGCATCCGCAGCCAGTCCATCAGCACGGGGGCATCGTCGTCGAACAGCACGCGCTGGAGGTCGGGATTGACGCGACGCTGCTCGTCCGGGCGACGCCCGGCGATGGCGAGCAGCGACAGGTCGTGGTTGCCGAGCGTGACGACGATCCGCTCGCGGATCGAGTGCAGCAGCTTCAGCGTTTCCAGCGATTGGCCGCCGCGGTTGACGAGATCGCCGCAGAACCACAGGCGATCTTTCGCAGCGTCGAAACGGATCGCATCGAGCAGCCGCAGCAGGATGTCGTGGCAGCCCTGCAGATCGCCGATGGCGTAGGTCGCCATCAGTGCAGCGTCCGGGGAATGCTCAACGGGAAGGGCGCGATCTCGGCGTCGAACTCGGTGCCGTCGTCGGCGAGCATCTGGTAGCTGCCGCGCATCTGTCCGCAGAAGGTCTCCAGCACGGCCCCCGAGGTGTACTCGAACTCGCCGCCGGGTTTCAGCCACGGCTGTTGCCCGACGACGCCTTCGCCGGTCACTTCCTGCACCTTGCCGTTGGCGTCGGTGATGAGCCAGCGCCGCGACAGCAATCGCGCCGGGATATCCCCGGTATTCGCGATGCGGATGGTGTACGCGAACACGAAGCGGCCCTCGTCGGGTGCGCTCTGTTCGTCGAGGAAGCGGGTGGCGACGGCCACGGAGATCGCGTAGCGGGGGTTCGGCATGGCGCCGATTTTACAAAGGCGCATCGGCTTCCGGGGGTTGGATGCCGGCGTCGATGAGCTGGTTGGACAGCGTGACGTAAGCCTCGACCGGCACCGCTTCGGCGCGCGCGCCCGGGTCGATGCCGGCGGCGCGGATGGCGTCGGAATCGCAGACGGTGGAGAGCGAGTTGCGGAGCGTCTTGCGGCGCTGCGAAAACGCCGCGGCCACGGTGCGCGCGAAATGCGTGGCGTCCTTCACGCCAGCCTCGCCAGCGGGCCGCGGAACGAGGCGAACGACGGCCGAATCGACCTTGGGCGGCGGCGTGAATGCGCCGGGCGGCACGTCGAACAGCGGCGTCACCCGGCACACCGCCTGCAGCATCACCGAGAGCCGGCCGTAGGTCTTGCTGCCGGGCGCAGCGGCCATGCGGTCGACGACCTCCTTCTGCAGCATGAAGTGCATGTCGCGCACGGCCTCGGCGTGCTCCATCACGTGAAACAGGATGGGCGTCGAGATGTTGTAGGGCAGGTTGCCGACCAGGCGCAGCGGGCCTTCGACGTCGTGGCCGTGGCCGAGCTTGCCGAAATCGACCTTCAGCACGTCGCGATGGACGATGGTGAGCTTGCCGTGCTGCGCACCTTCGATGGTCAGCCCCTCGATGAGGTCTCGGTCGAACTCGATGACGGTGAGCTCGCCGTGCGCGCGCAGCAGCGGAAAGGTCAGCGCGCCGCCGCCGGGGCCGATCTCGACGATGAACTCGCGGGGCTTCGGGTTCACCGCGCGGATGATCTTCTCGACCACGCCGGGGCTCGACAGGAAATGCTGGCCGAGCTGCTTCTTGTGGCGGTGCGCGTCGAGGCTCATGGGCTCCGGCTCAGTGCGTGCCGCGCGCGGCGGCGCGGCGGCGGCCGAGGTCGGCGCACAGCGCCACGGCGTGCTGCAGGCTCGACGCGTCGGCCACGCCGCGGCCGGCGAGCTCGAGCGCGGTGCCGTGGTCGACCGCCACGCGCGGGAAGGGCAGGCCGAGCGTGATGTTCACCGCGTCTTCGAAGCCGGTCGCCTTCAGCACCGGCAGGCCCTGGTCGTGGTACATCGCGACCACCGCGTCGAAGGAGTCGCGCTGCTGCGGCAAGAAGGCGGTGTCGGCAGGCAGCGGGCCTTCGAGCGCGAAGCCCTCGGCGCGCAGTCGCTCAAGTACCGGAATGATCACGTCGATCTCCTCGCGGCCCATCTCGCCGGACTCGCCCGCGTGCGGATTCAGGCCCAGCACGCGCAGGCGCGGGTGGGCGATGCCGAAATCCTCGCGCAGCGCACGACGCGTGATGCGCAGCGTGCGCTCGAGGCCTTCGGCGGTGATTGCATCGGGCACGGCGCGCAGCGGCAGATGCGTGGTGGCCAGCGCCACGCGCAGCCGCGGGTTGGCCAGCATCATCACCACGTCGCACTGCGCGGCCTCGGCCAGCAGCTCGGTCACGCCGGTGAAGCGCACGCCGCCGCGGATGATCGTCGCCTTGTGCACCGGGCCGGTCACGAGGCCATCGATGTGACCGGCGAGCGCATCGGCGGCGGCCGCACGCAGCGCGCCGACGACGGCCGGGGTGTTGGCCGGGTCGGCCACACCGAAGCGGGACGGCGTCGGGTTGGGGTGCTCGATCAACGCGAGCTCGCCGGGTGCCGACGGTCCGCCGACGTCGGCGGCGAGCGTTTCGAAGGCGACGGTGCGCAGGCGCAGCGGCAGGCCCAGCGCGTGGGCGGCGTCCATCAGCGCTTCACCGTCGCCGTAAGCGACGAGGGCGGCAGGCTGCGCGGCCTGCGCGATGCGGACGCAGAGTTCGGGGCCGATGCCGGCCGGCTCGCCGGGAATCAGCGCGAGCCGGGGCGCGAGCGGCATCGGATCAGGCGCCGAGGCGCGACTCGACGTAGGCGTCGGCGCGGAGCTGGCGCAGGAAGCGCTCGAACTCGTCCTGCGCCTTGCGCTCGCCGATCAGCTGGCGGGCGCGCTGGCGGCGGTTCTCGTCGGTCACGTCCTGCTCGCGCTGCGCCACTCGGCGCAGCACGTGCCAGCCTGCTTCGGTGCGGAACACGCTGGAGAGCTGGCCGTCCTGTAGGCCCTGCACCTGCTGCGCGATGGCCGCGCCGTAGGTGTCGCCGTTGAACCAGTCGAGGCGCCCGCCGCGGTTGCGGCTGAAGGTGTCGTCGGAATTCTCGCGGGCGATCTTCGCGAAGTCCTCGCCGGCCTCGATGCGCGCCCGCAGCTCGTCGATCTTGCGGCGGGCGGCCTCCTCGCCAACCACGTCGGTCACGGCGACGAGCAGGTGGTCGGCCTGGAACTCCGTCACCGTCTGCGGCCCGGACTGGCGCACGTCGACGAGCTGCACCATCTGGAAGCCGCTGGTGCCGCGCACCGGCGCGGTGTACTGGCCCGGCTGCAGGCCCTGGATCAGCTCCGCGAAACGCGGCGGGATGCTGCTCGCCTCGCGCCAGCCGAGGTCGCCGCCTTCGAGCGCGTTGCGGTCGTCCGAATAGCGGATGGCGGCCGCGCGGAAGTCGATTTCGCCGCGGTCGAGCAGCGACTTGATGCCGTTGATCTTCTGCTCGGCCGTCGCGACCTGCTCCGGCGTGGCGCCGTCGGGCAGCGCGACCAGCAGGTTGGCGAGCTGGAACTCGGTGCTGTCGACGCTGCGCTGGGCGAGCAGCTGGTCGATTTCCGATTCGCTGACGACCACGCGGCTCTGCACCACGCGCTGCTGCAGGCGGCGCATCTGCAGTTCTTCGCGCACACTGCGGCGGTAGTCGTCGAAGCTGAGGCCGCCGGCTTCGATCTGCGCCCGCATCTGCTCGATGCTGACGCCGGACTGCCCGGCGATGCCCTGGATGGTCTGGTTCAGCTCGGTGTCGCCGATGCGGATGCCGGTGCTCTCGGCGCGCGCCACCTGCAGGCGCATCAGCACGAGACGGTCCAGCACCTGGCGCTGCAGCACGTTTTCCGGCGGGAGCTGGGCCTCGCGGCCGCGGTACTGGTTGCGCACGTTGGCGATCGCGCGATCGAGCTCCGACTTGAGGATCACGTCCTCGTCGACGACGGCGACGATGCTGTCGACCACGCCGCTGTTCGCGCCGGTGCCGCCGAGCAGCTGGGCGCTGGCGTTCGAGGTGGCAAGAAGGATGGTGGCAGCCAGCAGGCCGGCCAGCGCGGGCTTGGAGAGCAGGGGCATCGACATGGGGCGGGAGCGGTTTCCGGTGCGCCGGAGCGCGGGGTCAGGGCGAGTAGCCGAGGATAGCATCGGACAACAAACGCTCTGAATCGCGGCCGAAGCTGCCGATGCCGTTCAGTTCGATCTCGAGGTAGACGCCGAGGTTGCGGTCGCCGTTCACGTCGCGCACGTAGTCGCGGGCCAGCATCCTCACGGCCACGCAGCAGCTGCGCCATTCGAGCCCGCCGAGCGCTTCCTGCGTGCGGCGGTCGCGCAGCGACCAGGCGAAGCGGCCCACGGCCCGCCAGTGGGCGTTGATCGGCGCCGTGAAGCTGATGTCGGTCTGCTCGAGGAGGTCCTTGCGGTAGCGGTAGCTGGCGTTGACGAGGCCGCGCTCCGAGAAGCGCCACTGCGTGCGCACGGCCGAGAGGTCGGTGCCGAACTCGCCGGGATTCCACTGCTGCGCGACGGACACGCTCCACGCGTCGCTGACGCGCCAGTCGAGCTCTCCGACGTACGCCGAACCATCGCTGGCGGGCGGGCGCTCGCCGGGGATCAGCACGCGCGGCGCGTCGAAGTAGTGGATGCGGCCGACGCTCGCCGACAGGCGCTCGCGGCCGTCGTCGGCATCGAGCAGGCGCGTGGTGACCGCGAACGTGGCCTGGTTGGCATCGGCCTGGCGGTCGGCGCCGGTGTAGCGGTTCTGCCGGAACAGGCCCGGCCAGCTGAAGGACAGCGGCTGGGTATCGAACAGCGGGAGATCGGACTGATCGCGGAACGGCACGCGCAGGTAGTACAGGCGCGGCTCGAGCGTCTGCACGTAGTCGCTGCCGAAGATCGTGGTGTCACGCTCGAACAGCAGGCCGGCGTCGAGGCTGGAGATCGGCGTGCTGCGCTGCGGGCTCAGGTCAGCGCGCTGCACGGCCGCGCGCGGGTCGCGGTCAAGCGCGTAGCGCGTGTGGCGCAGCGCGAATTCCGGGTTCACGAACCAGCTCGCGCCGCCGAACGCCAGCTTGACGCGCGGCATCACGTCGAAGCGCTGGCCGCCGGGCAGGTCGTCGTGCTCGAAGCGCACCGCCTCGGCATTCACGCCGACATCCAGCCACGGCAGCACCGGCTGCAGCCACTGGCCGCGCAGGCGCGGCAGCCGCGCGAACGGCTCGCTGCCCGGAAGCACCGCGGGATTCGCCGCCTCCCAGCGCTCGAACGACAGGCCGCTCGACCAGAAGCGGCCGCGGCCGATGAGCGCGAGGCTGCTGTCGAGCAGGGTCAGCGTGTTCTGTCCGAAGTTGTCGCCGAGGTCGCGGAAGTATTCGCGGTCGCTGACGTCCTGCAGGTTCGCGGTGGCGTACCAGTTCGGCGACAGCGCGCTGAAGTGCTGCCAGCGGAAGAAGCCGCGGTCGCGGCCGACCAGGTCGTCGTCGGGCAGGTACGTGCCTTCGACGACGCCGCTGCTGGCGTCGAACAGGTAGCGGAACTCCGCGCCGAGCATCAGCCCGCGGCGCGACAGCCAGCGCGGCGTCAGCGTGGCATCGAGGTGCGGCGCGATGTTGATGTAGACCGGCTGCTCGTAGTCGAAGCCGTTCTCGTCCTGATAGCCGATCTTGGGCGCGAGCAGCCCGCTGCGGCGCTCGTCGGTGGTCGGGAAGCTGATCCACGGCAGCCACAGCACCGGCACGTCGCCGAGGCGAAGCGTCGCGTTCTGCGCCACGCCGCGCTTCTCGACGTCGTCGATCTCGATGGTCGCCGCTTCGAAGGCCCACTGCCGCTGGCCGGGCGGGCAGGTGGAGAACACGGCATCGGCGAGCGTGCTGCGCTCGCCTTCGCGCACCACCACGTCGGCCGTGCCGTTGCCCATCGTGCCGTCGGTGAGCTGATATTCGACATCGCGGAGCCGAACGAGATCGGCGGCGTTGTCGCCGTCGGCCGATTTCGCCACCACGCGCACGCCCTCGTCCTCGAAGCGCAGCGGACCGGGGCTGGCCCAGGATTCACTTTCGTGCGTGTAGACCAGCGTATCGGTACCCACCCACTGGTCGGCGCGGGTCAGCTCCACGCCGCCGCTGAACGTGGTGACGCGCTCGCCGGAGACGTCGAATTCCGCGGCACGCACCTCCGTGGTGCTGGTCTCGCGCGCCTCCCGGCCGGCGAGTGGCGGGGTCGTCCGCAGGCCGTCGATCGCCATTGGCGCCCGGCACAGGGCCCAGTTCGGACCGGCGCCGGCCAGCGGCTCCGCGGCGCGGGCGGGCAGGGCCAGGGCGAGGCCCAGGGCCAGGGCCAGCGGGTGCAGGTGGGGTCGCGACACGGACAGGCCTCTCACTTCGTCAGCCGTAAGCTTGACGGAAAGCGCTCCCCGCCGGGAGCCCTGCGCCGCGCCACGCGGCGTCGACGATGCCGGAGAACCGCACGATGACCTCGCCTGTCCGCAAGACCGACGCGGAATGGAAAGCCGAACTCACCCCCGAGCAGTACGCGATCTGCCGCTGCTCGGCCACCGAAGCGCCATTCACTGGCGCGTTCTGGGACCACCACGCCGACGGCGTCTACCGCTGCGTGGCCTGTGGCATAGCGCTGTTCGATTCGAATGCGAAGTACGACTCCGGGAGCGGCTGGCCGAGCTACGTCCAGCCGGTGACGCGCGCCGCGGTGGCCTTGAGGGAAGACGCATCGCACGGCATGCGCCGCACCGAAGTGTGCTGCGCGGCCTGCGATTCGCACCTGGGCCACGTGTTTCCGGATGGCCCGAAGCCGACCGGCCTGCGCTACTGCATCAACTCGGCGTCGCTGCGCTTCGAACCGCGGTGACGCCCACCGGCGTCGACGCCCCACGAGCCGCGCTCAGGCCGCTGTCAGCCCTTGCAGGTGCGCGACGCTGCACTCGCGCAGCGCGGTGAGGCTGTAGCCGCCTTCGAGAACGGACACCAGCTTCCCGCTGCAGTGCCGCGCGGCGAGGTCGGCGAGCTCCGCCGACAGCCAGCGGTAGTCCTCTGCCGACAGCTCCAGGTCCGCCAGCGGGTCGAGGCGATGGCCGTCGAAACCCGCGGAGACCAGCACGAGCTGTGGCTTGAAGGCCTCGAGCGCCGGCAGCAGTCGGGCACGCCACGCGTCGCGGAAGATGGCGCTGCCACTGCGCGGCGGCAGGGGCGCGTTGACCACGTTGCCCACGCCGGTGTCGCCTTCGAGGCCCGTGCCGGGGTACAGCGGATTCTGGTGCGAGCTGAAGTACGCGACCCGCGGCTCGGCGGCGAAAATCGCCTCGGTGCCGTTGCCGTGGTGCACGTCGAAATCGACCACCGCCACGCGCGCGAGCCCGTGCGCGTGCACGGCGTGCGCCGCGCCGATCGCGATGCCGTTCAGCAGGCAGAAGCCCATCGCGGTGTCGCGGGTGGCGTGGTGGCCGGGCGGCCGAACGGCGCAGAACGCGCGCGGTACTTCGCCGGCCAACACCGCATCGACGGCGGCGATGACCGCGCCGGCCGCGCGACGCGCGGCATCCGGCGATTCCGCGCACATCACCGTGTCGGCGTCGAGGCGGATCATCGCCCCCGGCTCGAATCGCGCGTCGAAGATCGCATCGACGAGCGCCTTGGTATGCACGCGCTCCGCGACGTCGCGCGTCGCCAGCGGCGCGTCGTGCCAGTCAAGCTGCGGAAACGCCGCGCGCAGCGCTTCGGTGACGGCCTGCAGCCGCGCCGGGCACTCGGGGTGGCCCGGGCCGGGCTGGTGCGCGAGGCAGGCCGGGTGCGTGTAGACGCGCATCAGCGCCGGCGGTCGTGGCGCCAGAGCACTTCGCCGTGGCCGCTTTCGCGGGCCAGCACGCGGCACAGCACGAACAGCAGGTCGGAGAGGCGGTTGAGGTAGCGGATGGCCTCGGGCCGCACGGCGTCGTGGTGCGACAGCGTCACCACTTCGCGCTCGGCGCGGCGGCAGATCGTGCGCGCCAGGTGCGCCTGCGCGGCGGCCATGCCGCCACCCGGAAGGATGAAGTCCTTCAGCGGGGGCAGGTCGGCATTGAAGCGGTCGAGCGTGTCTTCCAGCGCCTGGATGTCGGCGTCGAAGATGGCCGCGTGGCCGGGAATGCAGAGTTCGCCGCCGAGATCGAAGAGCTGGTGCTGCACGGCCACCAGCACGTTGCGGATCGGCTCCGACACGTCGCACGCGAGCACGATGCCGATCGCGCTGTTGGCTTCATCGACCGTGCCATAGGCGGTGACGCGCGCGGAATCCTTCGATACCCGCGCGCCGTCGCCCAAGCCGGTGCTGCCGTCGTCGCCGGTGCGCGTGTAGATCTTCGACAGGCGGTTGCCCACGGCTCAGGCCTCGCGTGCTGCCGCCGGCAGGCGAGCGAGCAGGGGCTGGAGTGCCAAATGCAGCGCGGCACCGACGCCGACGTAGGCGAACGCGACCTGCGCGTACGCCGGCAGCCAGTCGCTGAAGTTCTTCCACCAGCCCGCCAGCGTCGGCTCGGCGACGCTGCTGCTGAACCCGTAGAAGCCGCCCTGCGCGAACAGGTGGCAGGCCGTCACGCCGACGGCGAGTGCAAGCACGATGCGGACGAGCAGGCCCCAGCGCGGCGCGAGGCCCTTCGCGGCGGCCCACTGGCCGGCGGCCATCAGCGCGGCGTGGGCGGGCAGCAGGAACCAGTAACCCGGCGAGACGCAGTAGTGCGCCCAGAAGTCCACGCCGGTGGCCGAGATCACGAGGTAGTCGACCAGCACGGCCAGCGCCATCAGCGCCGGAAAGGCCCAGCGCTGGTGGCCGGCGAGGTACACGCCCGACGCGAAGAACACCGCCCACGAGGCGTCGGGCACCGCGCCGAAGTGATGGGCGCGCGTCGCCGCCATGACGAGGGCAAGGAAGGCGAACACCGCGAGGGCGGGGCGGAAGGCAAGGCGCATGGAGGGCGGTCGGCAGAAGAAGCGAGGCCCGAAGTCTAGCCGAAGCCCTGCCGGCCGTGCCCCGTGATGACGTGCCGATCATGGGCACACGCAGCGCGCCGCGTATCCTTCGCCGTCATGGAGACTCGCGATTTCGACGTGGTGGTGGTGGGCGGCGGCCTGGTCGGCTTCAGCCTCGCCTGCGCGCTGGCGCCGCTGGGCCTTTCCGTGGGCCTCGTGGATGCCGGCGGTGGCCCGGTGCGGCTCGATGCCGACCCGCGGAAACTCGCGCTCGCCGCGGCCAGCCTGAACGCCCTGGGCCGACTCGGCGTGCTGCCGCGGCTGGCCACGCCGCCGACGCCGATCGAGCGCCTGCACGTCAGCCGCGAGGGCGATTTCGGCGCGCTCGAGGTGTCGGCGCGCGACGCCGGCCGCGAGGCGTTCGGCAGCGTGGTGCTGGCCGGCGATCTCGGCGCGGCGCTGCAGCAGGCGGTTGAAGCGCTGCCGGGCGTGATGTCGGTGCGCGGTACGGCGACGCTGGCCGAGGGCACGGCCCAGGGATGGCGCGCGCTCGACGTGATCGCCAGCGACGTTCGCGCATCGGCGGAATCGTCCGACGGCGCGGCGTTGCCGTCGCCGCAGCGCTGGCGCGCACGACTGGTCGTCGCCGCGGATGGCACGGCGTCACCGCTGCGCCGCGCGGCGGGCATCGGCGTCGACACCCACGACTACGGGCAGACGCTGGTCGTCACCTCGGTGCGGATGGCCGCCGCCGCGCCGGGCACGGCCTACGAACGCCTGACGGCGACGGGTCCCTGCGCTTTGCTGCCGATGGCCGGTGGGCGTCACGGCGCGCTGCTGGGCGTCGCGCGCGACGATGCCGACGCGGTGATGGCGCTCGATGATCGTGCATACGCCGAACTGTTCCAGCGCCGTTTCGGCTGGCGCGCCGGTGCGGTGCGCGAGGTCGGATCGCGCAGCGCGTGGCCGCTGCAGCGCGTGGTCGCGACGTCGCTCGTCGCGGAACGGATGGTGCTGGTGGGCAATGCCGCGCAGACCATCCACCCGATCGGTGCGCAGGGTTTCAACCTCGGGCTTCGCGACGCGCTGAGCCTCGTCGATGCGCTCGTCGAGCGGCGCGCGGCGGGTGAAGCGGATGCGGGCGCCGAGGCGCTGCTTTCCAACTACGTTGAGCGCCGCCGCGTCGATCGCGCCGAGACGCTGGCCTTCAGCGACGGCCTCGCGCGCATCACCGCCGGCGACTCGCCGCTGCATCGCCTCGGGCGCAGCCTCGGCTTCGCGGCGATGACGCTGGATGCCGGGCTGCGCGCCGGATTCATCGCCGGTGCGATGGGCTTTCGCGGCCGTGTACCGAACCTCGCGAGGGACGACGCATGAGCACGTCGATCGAACGTCGCCGTCTCGACGCCGTCGTGGTCGGCGCGGGCATCGTCGGCAGTGCGTTGGCCTTGGGCCTGAAGCGCCGCGGCCTCGACGTCGCGGTGGTCGAATCGACGCCCGCCGCAGCGTGGCGGGTCGATGCGCCCGACCTCCGCGTCTACGCCATCGCGCCGGACAGCGAAGCGCTGCTCGCCGCGCTTGAGGTCTGGCCGGCCGTGCGCGCGGCGCGCGCGCAGCCGTACGCCGCGATGCAGGTGTGGGATGCCGGCGGCGGTGCACCGCTGCGTTTCGACGCGCAGGCGCTCGGCGTGCCGCGGCTCGGCCACATCGTCGAACACGGCCTGCTGATCGATCGCCTGCAGGCCGCGCTGGCCGCCGCGGGCGTGCCGATCGTCAACGCCGCCGTCGAAGGCATCGACACCGGCGACGACGAGCTCGCACTGCGGCTGTCGGGCGAGCGCCGCGTGCGCGCGTCGTGGGCCTTCGGTGCGGACGGTGCGTCGTCCGCCGTGCGCGGCTACGCGGGCATCGCGGTGGAGAGCCGCGACTACGGCGCGAAAGGGCTCGTCGCCTACCTGCGCGGCGAGCGCCCGCACGAGGCGACGTGCTGGCAGCGCTTCCTGCCGACCGGACCGCTGGCCCTGCTGCCTTGCGCGGATGGCCGCGTGTCGATCGTGTGGTCGCTGCCGGACGACGAAGCCGAGCGCCTCTCCGACGTGCCGGAGGCGCCGTTCAACGCCGAGATCACCCGCGCGTCGGATCGCGTGCTGGGCGACCTGCGGCTTGATTCCCCGCGCGTCGCGTTTCCGCTGAAGCGCCAGATCGCCGCGCGTATGCGCGAGGGCCGCGTGGCGCTGCTCGGCGACGCCGCGCACGTGGTGCATCCGCTGGCCGGACAGGGCGTGAACCTCGGCCTGCGCGACGCCGGTGAACTGCTCGCCGGCGTTGACGCCGCGCTCGAGCAGCGACGCGCGCCGCTGTCCGAGTCGGTGCTGTCGCGCTGGGCGCGCCGACGCCACAGCGAGAACACGCTCGCCGCGCACGCTTTCGACGCCATCGACCGCGTCTACTCGAACGTTTCGATGCCCGCGGTCGCGCTGCGCGGCTGGGCGCTCGCCGCCGCGAATCTTCCACCGATCAACCGCCGGCTGTGGGCGCAGGCCGCGGGAGCGATGCGATGAGCGCGGCAGCGCATGAACGCACCGGCGCGGCCTATCGCCGCGAGGCCCTGCTGCATGCGCAGGCGAAAACGTGGGAGGCCGTCAACGCGATCGGCGCTCGCGTGCGGCCGGGCCTGCGCGAGAGCGAGGCCAAGGCGATCGCCGGCGAGGTGCTGGCCGAGCTCGGCTACCAGCGCCGCTGGCACCCGGACATCGTTCGCGTCGGCCCGAACACGCGGCTGATGTGGAAGGAGCGTTCGCCCGAAGATGCCGTGCTCGGCGAGAACGACCTGTTCTTCGTCGACCTCGGCGCGGTGTGGGACGGCCACGAAGGCGATGCCGGCACGACCTTCGTCGTCGGCGATGACGAAACGATGCATGCCTGCGCGGTCGCCTGCCGCGAGCTGTGGGACCGCGTCGCCGCTGCGTGGCGCGAGCTGCGCCCGACCGGCCGCGAGCTGTACGCCTTCGCCAAGCGCGAGGCCACGGCGATGGGCTGGGTGTTCAACCACGAAGTGAAGGGGCATCGCGTTGGCGATTTCCCGCACGCGATCCACAAGGTGCCGGAGCTTGGTGCCGTCAGCCACGAGCCGGGCGACGCACTGTGGATCCTCGAGATCCAGATCCGCCATCCCGAGCGTCCGATCGGCGCGTTCCACGAGGATCTGCTGGCGCGGTGAGCGTGTCGCTGAGTGAAGGGGGCGGCCCCACCGTGACCCCGGAAACAACAAAAGCCGCATCGCTGCGGCTTTGTTGGTGCCCAGGAGAGGACTCGAACCTCCACGGTTTTACCCGCTAGTACCTGAAACTAGTGCGTCTACCAATTCCGCCACCTGGGCAGGTGCCCCGCAGCGCATGGCGCTGGAAGGCCGCGAAGATTACGGGCCGCGGGTGGGACTGTCAACGACCGGCGTTCACCGCGCGGTATGCTGCCGGCCATGACGAAATCGAAAGGAAGCTCGGGCAAAGGCCCGGGCAAGGGTCCCGGAGGCGGCGCCGGCCGCGGTGCGGGCAAGCCGACGGCGAAAGCCCCGTGGATGCCGGACACCACCCGGTCTTCCGGTCGCGCCGTCCCGAGGCCGCGAAGCTACGACCCGTTCGGTGCCGATGCCGCGTCCTCGCCCGCCGCCGCCGCAGCGGGCCGAAAAGGTGGAAGCGCTGATCCGCACGCCGGCCGCGAGGCGCAGCGCTACGACAACCCGATCACCAGCCGCGAGGCGATCCTCGCGCACCTCGTCGCCGCCCCCGGCCCGGTGACGGCCGACGAACTCGCGAAAGCCTTCGACCTCGCCGCGCCAGAGCGTTTCGAGGCGCTGTCGAAGCGGCTCGCCGCGATGGTGCGCGACGGCCAGGTGCTGATGAACCGCCGCGGCGGCTTCGCGCCTGCCGAGCGGCTCGATCTGATCCCGGGGCGCGTCATCGCCAATCCCGACGGTTTCGGCTTCCTGAAGCCCGAGGACGGCAGCGATGATCTGTTCCTGCCGCCGAATGAAATGCGCAAGACCATGCACGGCGACCGCGTGCTCGGCTGTGTCACCGGCGTCGACCGCCGCGGCCGGCGCGAAGGCGCGATCGTCGAGGTGCTGGAGCGCCGGCTCACCCGCGTGATGGGCCGCTTCGAGGAGCGCGCCGGCATCGGCTACGTGGTGCCCGACGACCGCCGCATCCTCGCCGAAGTGCTGATCCCGCCGCTGGCGCGCAACGGCGTCAAGGAAGGCCAGCGCGTGGTCGCCGAGATCACTGCGCCGCCCGAGCCGGGCCGCCCGCCGTTCGGCCGCATTCTCGTGGTGCTTGGTGATCGACTCACCGCGTCGCGGGTCGTCGAGGCCGCGATCCACACCCACAACCTGCCGCACGAATTCCCGCAGGAAACGCTGCACGAGGCCGAAGCCGTGCCGCTCGAGGTGCCGGCCGACGTCGCCGCGAAGCGCGTCGATCTGCGCGGCGTGCCGCTGGTCACGATTGACGGCGAGGACGCCAAGGACTTCGACGATGCCGTGTGGTGCGAGGCCGACGGCAAGGGCTTCCGCCTCATCGTCGCCATCGCCGACGTCTCGGCCTACGTGCGCCCCGGCACCGCGCTCGACGCCGAGGCGGTGCAGCGCGGCACGTCCGTCTACTTCCCCGGCTTCGTCGTGCCGATGCTGCCGGAGACGCTCTCCAACGGCATCTGCTCGCTGAACCCGAAAGTCGACCGCCTGTGCTTCGTCTGCGACATGCGCGTCGACTTCGACGGCAAGGTCAGCCGCTCGAAGTTCTACGAGGCGGTGATGCGCTCGCACGCGCGGCTCACCTACACGACGGTGGGCAAGGCCATCGACGGCGACGAGGAGGCACTCGCGCAGCTCGGTTCGCTGCGGCCGCAGATCGACGCCCTGCACCAGCTCTTCAAGGTGCTGGCGAAGGCCCGCAGCGAGCGCGGCGCGATCGAGTTCGAATCCGGCGAAGTGCGCTTCGTGCTCGATGCGAAAGGCGAGGTGATCCAGGCCGGCATGCTGGAGCGCAACGACGCCCACAAGCTGATCGAGGAATGCATGATCGCGGCGAACGTCGAGGCCGCGCGCTTCGTCATCCGCAAGAAGATCCCCGCGCCGTTCCGCATCCACGACCGTCCGCCGGAGCGCAAGTACACCGAGCTGCTGGAGTTCCTGATGGAGTTCGGCCTGCGTCTGCCGCCCTGGCAGAAGGTCGAGCCGAAGGACTTCACCGCGCTGCTGCGCAAGGTGCGCAAGCGCCCGGATGCTGCCCTGCTCGAGACCGTGCTGCTGCGTTCGCAGAGCCTGGCCCAGTACTCGATCGACAACATCGGGCACTTTGGCCTTGCATTGGAAAGCTACGGCCACTTCACCTCGCCGATCCGCCGCTACCCGGACCTGCTGCTGCATCGATCCATCAAACACATCTTGAACGGCGGCAGCGCCAGCGACTTCGGCTACAGCGACAAGGAGATGGGCGCGCTGTGCCTGGCCTGCTCGGAGAAGGAGCGCCGCGCCGACGAGGCCGAGCGCGAGGTCGACGAGCGCTACCGCAGCGCGTGGATGGAGCAGCACGTCGGCAGCGATTTCGACGGCGTGGTCAGCGGCGTCACCAGCTTCGGCCTGTTCGTCGAGCTGCATGAGAGCAAGGTCAACGGCCTCGTGCACGTGACCCAGCTGCCGCACGACTACTACCACTTCGACGCGACGCGCAAGACGCTCGCCGGCGAGCGCCGCGGCCTCGCGTGGTCGCTGGGCGACACGGTGCGGGTCAAGGTGCTGAAGGCGTCCGTCGAGGATCGCCGCATCGACTTCAAGCTGGTGCTGCCCGACGAGGTCGACACGCCGCGCAAGGGCGGAACGCCGACGAAGCAGCCGCATCCGAACGCCAAGCCGGCGCGCGGCGCTGCGCGCGCCGACTCCAAGGGCAACCGCGGCGCGAAGCCCGCTGGCGACAAAAGCGCTGGCGGAAAAAGCCGCGCTTCCAAAGCGGAGACGGGCAAGCCCCGTCGCTGAGCCACGCACACGGAATCAAGAATGAGCAAGACCAGCTGGATCGTGGGGATCAACGCCGTGGCGTCGGCGCTGGAGCACGACGTCGCCAACGTGCGCGAAGTGCTGATGGAGACCAGCGGCAAGAACCCGCGCCTCTCCGAGATCGAAAAGGAGGCCGTCGACTGCGGCATCCCCGTGCGCAAGGTCAACACGCAGGCGCTCGAAGGCATCGCCGGCGGCACGCGTCACCAGGGCGTGGCCGCGCGCTACGAAGCCGCGAAGCTGCTCGATGAAAAGGACCTCAAAAGTCTCGTTGAGGGCGCGGAAGGCAAGGCGCTGGTGCTGGTGCTCGACGGCGTGCAGGACCCGCACAACCTCGGCGCCTGCCTGCGCAGCGCGGCCGCGGCGGGCGTGACCTGCGTGGTGATCCCGAAGGACAAGGCCGTCGGCGTCACCGCGACGGTGCGCAAGACCGCCGCCGGTGCGGCCGATCGCATCGCGCTGGTGCAGGTGACGAACCTCGCCCGCGCGCTGCGCGAGCTGAAGGACCTCGGCGTGTGGCTGTACGGCTTCGCCGGCGAGGCCAAGGCCTCGTTCTATTCGCTGGATCTCAAAGGGAACGTTGGATTGGTTCTCGGCGGGGAAGGCGATGGCCTGCGCCGGCTTACCGGCGAAACCTGCGATCAACTGGTGCGCATTCCGATGCCCGGCGACATGGAGAGCCTGAACGTCTCCGTCGCGACGGGTGTCGCCCTGTTCGAAGCCGTCCGTCAGAGGAGTCTTGCATGAGCCTGCAATGGTTCGATTTCGTCGGCATGGCCGGCATCGTGTTCGTTCTCGCCGCGTATTTCCTGCTGCAGGCCGGCAAGCTGCACGGCGCGTCGATCGGCTACCAGTTGGCCAATCTGTTCGGCGCGATCTTCATCCTCGTGTCGATCTTCGGATCGCCGGCCCCGATCACCGAGGTGCTCACGCCCTTCCTGATGCAGATCGCGTGGATCGCGATCAGCCTCTACGGGCTTTGGCGTGGTCTGCGCGACCGCGCAGCCAAGTTCCGCGCGCCGAAGCAGGCAGGCTGAAGCTCAGCGCTTCGGTTTCTTCGGTGCGGGCTTGCCCGCCGGTGCTTTTTTCACGGCGGCTTTCGTCGCCGCCGCCTTCTTCGGCGCCTTGGGCTTCGGTGGCGGCAGCGCCTTCGCCGTATCGCGCAGCAGCGCGGCCAGCGCTTCGGGGTCGTCCAGCCACTCGTCGATGAGCGCATGCGGCTTCGCGCCGGGGTAGGGCGCGCCCATCGTGGCCTTCGCCAGTCGTGCGGCGGTTGCCGGCGTGGGTTTCAGGAAGAGCTGGTTGTCGCAGGCCAGCGCGACGACGGTCCCGCCCACGTAGACGGCGTACTCGCCGAACATCTTCTTCAGCGTGACGCTGCCGGCGCCCGCGGCCTGCTCGCGCACGTACTCGGCGAAATCGGCGTCGGTCGCCATGCGTGCGAGCTCCGGTTCTGGTCGGGATGGTAGCGCGGGCTCAATCCTGCGCCGCGCGCAGCAGATCGAGGTCGTTGAACTGCTTCCAGCGGTTCATCACCGCGCAGAAGAGTTGCGCCGTGCGCTCGGTGTCGTACACGGCCGAGTGAGCCTCGTTGCCGTCCCACGGCAGGCCCGCGGCCTGCACCGCTTTCGCCAGCACGGTCTGGCCGTAGGCCAAGGCGCCGAGCGTCACGGTGTCCATCGTGCTGAAGGGATGGAACGGGCTGCGCTTGTGGCCCACACGCGCGATCGCGGCGTTGAGGAAGCCGAGGTCGAAGTGCGCGTTGTGGCCGACGAGGATGGCGCGCTGGCAGCCGTTGCGCTTCGCCGCCGCGCGTACCGGCACGAAGATGCGGTCCAGCGCGATCTTCTCGGGCTGCGCGTCGCGGAACGGATGGTCGAGCTGGATGCCGGTGATTTCCAGCGATTTCGGGTCGATCTCGAGGCCCGGCGCGGGCTCCACGTGCACGCTCACGGTCTCGCCGGGGTAGAGGAAGCCCTCGTCATCCATTTCGATCGGCACGGCGGCGATTTCCAGCAGCGCGTGGCGCGTGCACTCGAAGCCGCCGGTCTCGACGTCGACGACCACCGGAAGAAAACCCCGGAAGCGTGATGCCATCGGCGGGGCGCCGGTGGCGGGCGGCGTGCCCTGCGGGCCCTGTTCTTCAAAATCACTCATGTGAAGAGAATACCAGCGCCCGCGAAGGCATCAGCCCTTGGCCTTCGCAAGTGAATCGGTGATCCAACGTTCCGCGTCGTCCACCGCGCGGAAATCGCGGAAGGGACTGAACCCGCTGAAGACGCGTGCGAATGTCGGCATCATCACGTCGCGGCCTTTGACATCGTCCGCTGCGACATAGGCGTTCGCTACCGGTGCCAATCCGGAGCGTAGCCATTCAACCAGCAGCCCTTCGAGCGCATCGAGCGCGCCGGGCGTGGCCAGCATGCTTTGATGGAAAACGCTGACGTGTCCAAACGGGCCGCCATCGGCGAGCCGCTGCAGCAGCGGCTGGTAGGCGCGGACAACCGCATCAACGACTTCAGCGTCGAACGGCCCGGTCGATTCGAAGTACAGGACCTTGCCCGCGATGTGCGTGGTGATCATTCCGTGCGGTTGGAAACGGGACATGGCTCGCCCTCGTCAACGCAACGCCGCGCGCGGCGGCGTCGGCGCTCACTCGCTGGTCTTGTCGGCCTTCTCGCGGTCGCCGCTCATCGCTTCCCCGTGCACGAGGAACCACGTGTTCTCGGCGATGTTCGTGGCGTGGTCGCCGATGCGCTCGATGTTCTTCGCCATGAACAGGAGGTGCGTGCACGGCGTGATCTGCTTCGGGTCTTCCGCCATGTAGGTCAGCAGCTCGCGGAACAGGCTCGTGTACGCAGCATCAAGCTCGGCATCGCGATCGCGCATCGCGGCGGCGCGTTCGGCGTCGCGCAGGCGGTAGGCCTCCAGCGCGTCGGCCAGCAGTTCGGCGGCGAGCTTGGCCAGGGCCGGAAGGCCGCGGGCCGGCGCGACCGGCGCGGTCTGGTTCAGCACCATCGAACGCTTCGCGACGTTCGAGGCGTAGTCGCCGATGCGCTCGATGTCGGCGGCGATGCGCAGCGCGGCGTACACCTCGCGCAGGTCGCGGGCCATCGGCTGGCGCAGCGCCAGCACGCGCAGCACGTCGTTCGAGACGGTGCGCTCCAGCTCGTCGATGGCGTCGTCGTTGATGGTGACGCGCTCGGCGGCCTTGCTGTCGCGGCGCTGCAGCACGTCGACGGCGGCCTCGATCTGGCCCAGCGCCATCTCTCCCATGCGGGTGATCTCGCCGTTGATGCGCTCCAGCTCGTTGTCGAAGCTCTTGACGATGTGTTCGGTGCCCATTCGTTGGTCCTGCCTGATCGCGTCAGTGGCGTCGCGGGTGTTGTTGTTGGATGTCCGACGAGGCTGGCACGTCGTGCGCTCGCCACGTCGGTCCCGCCTCGGGCTCCTGCCCTCGGCCTTCGTCGACGCGCGCGCCAGTGGCGCGCAAGCGCGTCGCCTCAGCCAAACCGTCCTGTGATGTAGTCCTCGGTCTGCTGCTTCGAGGGCTTGGTGAAGATCTGCTGCGTGACGCCGTGCTCGACGAGCTCACCCAGGTACATGAAGGCGGTGAAGTCGGAGCAGCGCGCGGCCTGCTGCATGTTGTGGGTGACGATCAGGATCGTGAACTGCTGCTTCAGTTCGGCGATCAGCTGCTCGATCTTGCCGGTCGCGATCGGGTCGAGGGCCGAGGTCGGCTCGTCGAACAGGATCACTTCCGGCTTCAGCGCCACGGCGCGGGCGATGCACAGGCGCTGCTGCTGGCCGCCGGAGAGGCCAAGCGCACTCTGGTTGAGCTTGTCCTTGACCTCGTCCCAAAGCGCGCCCTGGCGCAGGGCCTGTTCGACGCGGTCGTCCATCTCCGATTTCTTCAGCTTCTCGTAGTGGCCGATGCCGTAGGAGACGTTGTCGTAGATCGACATCGGGAACGGCACCGGCTTCTGGAAGACCATGCCGATCTTGCTGCGCAGCCGGTTGATCGGGTACTTCGGGTCGAGCAGGTTCTGGTTGTCGAGGAGGATCTCGCCCTCAGCGCGCTGCCCCGGGTAGATCGAATAGATCTTGTTGAAGATGCGCAGCAGGGTCGACTTGCCACAGCCTGAGGGGCCGATCAGCGCGGTGACGCGCTTTTCCGGCACCACGAGGTTGATGTCCTTCAGCGCGCGGAAGTCGCCGTAGAAGAAGTTGAGGTTCTTCGCGACCAGCTTGGCCGGCGCGGCGGCGGCGGGCTCGCCCGCGGCGACGCTGGTTTGCAGGGCGATCGGGGCGTTAGTCATGGGCGATCTTCTTGCGCAGCAGGAGGGTGCGGGCCGTGATGCTGACCAGCAGGACGAAGCAGGTGATGAGGAAGGCGCCGGCCCAGGCCAGCAGCTGCCAGTTCTCGAACGGGCTCATGGCGAACTGGTACACCGTGACCGGCAGGTTGGCCATCGGCTCGCCGAGGTCGAGGTTCCAGAAACTGTTGTTGAACGCGGTGAACAGCAGCGGTGCGGTCTCGCCGGAGATGCGGGCCAGGCCGAGCATGACGCCGGTGAGGATGCCGGACAGCGCCGCGCGGTACAGCACGTGCGTGGTGACCTTCCACTGCGGGATGCCGAGCGACAGCGCCGCCTCGCGCATCTGCGCCGGCACGAGGCGCAGCATCTCGTCGGTGGTGCGCACGACCACCGGCAGCACGATGAAGCCCAGCGCGACGGCGCCGGCGATCGCCGAGAAGCCCGACACGCCGATCAGCCAGTTCGCGACATCGGCCAGCCAGCCCTGCTGCCCGGCTTCGGTCGACTGGATGGCCGTCGCGAGCTGGCGCGGCGTGCCGATCAGCACCATGTAGACGAACAGGCCGAGCACGATCGACGGCGCCGACAGCAGGATGTCGTTGACGAAGCGGATCACCGCGCCGATCTTGCGGAAATTGGCGTACTCCGCGAGGTAGGTGCCCGCGGCGATGCCGATCGGTGCCGCCATCAGTACCGCCAGCACGCACATGACGATGCTGCCGACGATGGCGTTGAGCAGGCCGCCCACGCCGACCTCGGCGCCGGGCGGTGGCGTCATCTCGGTGAACATCGCCACGCTGAGGCCATCGATGCCCTTCGACAGCGTGGTGAACAGGATCCAGACCAGGAAGAACAGGCCGATGATGGCGGCGGTGCCCGACAGCACCAGCGCCAGCACGTTGACGATGCGCCGGCGCTGGAACAGGCGCTCGGAGACGGCGAGATCCATCACTTGCCCTCCCGGCGCTGCAGGCTCATCAGCATCAGCTTCGCGATCGACAGCACGATGAAGGTCACGATGAACAGCACGAAGCCCAGCGCCAGCAGCGAGCTGCGGTGCAGGTCGGCGAAGGCCTCGCCGAACTCGTTGGCGATGGTCGCGGCGATCGAGCTGGACGGCTCGAGCAGGTTGGCCAGACGGTTGGCGTTGCCGAGCACGAAGGTCACCGCCATCGTCTCGCCGAGCGCGCGGCCGAGGCCCAGGAAGATGCCGCCGATCACCGCGGAGCGCGTGTACGGCAGCACGATGTCCCACACGACCTCGAAGGTCGTCGAGCCGAGCGCGTAGGCGGACTCCTTCAGGCGCGTCGGCACGGTGAGGAACACTTCGCGCATCACCGAGGCGATGAACGGGATGATCATGATCGACAGCACGAGGCCGGCGGTGAGCATGCCGATGCCGATCGGCGGGCCGTCGAACCACGAACCGATGACCGGCAGCTGGCTGCCGTACTCGCTCAAGCCCGGGTACACGTACTCGGCGAGGAAGGGCACCAGCACGAACAGGCCCCACATGCCGTAGATGATCGACGGGATGCCGGCGAGCAGTTCGATGGCGGTGGCGACCGGGCCGCGCAGCCACGGCGGCGCGACCTCGGTGAGGAACAGCGCGATGCCGAAGCTGATCGGCACCGCGATCAGCAGGGCGATACCGGCGGTGATCAGGGTGCCGACGATCGGCGCGAGGCCGCCGAAGACCAGATTGCCCGGGTCCCAGTTGTCCGAGCTCAGGAAGCTCCAGCCGAAGGTGCCGATGGCTTCGCGACCGCCCCAGGCCATCGTCAGGGCGGCGCCGATCAGGCTGACCAGCACGAAAACGCCGGCCGCCGCCACCGTCCAGCGGAACAGGCGATCGGCGCGCGCGTCGCCGCGGGCCAGGTGGTCGAGTTGGGACGTGGCGGGCGCCATCAGGAGTCGTACCGGAGGATTCAGATCAGGACGCCCGCGTCAGTGGAAGCGGGCGTTGCATCAGGCCCGTGCTGATCGGGCGACGAAAGCGCGATTGTACCCGCGCTTCAGAACGTGAAGTTCTGCGCCCAGTAGCCCTCGACCTGGGTCACCAGCGCGTCGGGCAGCGGCACGTAGCCCAGCTCCTCGGCGCGGGCGTCACCGTTGGCGTAGCCCCACGCGAAGAACTCGAGCGCGGCGCGGGCCTTGGCCGGGTTCGACGGCGCCTTGCTGAGCAGGATGAAGTTGGTCGCGGCGATCGGCCACGCTTCCGGGCCGGGCGCGTTGGTGATCAGCAGGTTGAAGTCCTTCGCGTTCGCCCAGTCCGCACTCGCGGCAGCGGCCTGGAAGCTGGCGATGCTCGGCGCGACCCAGTTGCCGGCCGCGTTCTGCAGGCTGACGGTGGTGAGGTTGTTCTGCAGCGCGTAGCTGAGCTCGACGTAGCCGATCGCGCCGCTGAGCTGCTTGGTGTACGCCGCGACGCCCTCGTTGCCCTTGCCGCCGACGCCGAGCGGCCACTTCACCGAGGTGGCGGCCTGGCCGACCGTCTCCGTCCACGCCGGGCTGACCTGACCGAGGTAGTTGACGAAGTTGAAGGTGGTGCCCGAACCGTCCGAGCGGTAGACGGCCTTGATATCCGCTTCCGGCAGGGTCACGCCCGGATTGATGGCGACGATGGCCGGATCGTTCCACTTCGTGACCTTGCCGAGGTAGATGTCGGCCAGCAGCGGGCCGGTCAGGCGCAGCTGGTTGGCGGCGATGCCTTCGACGTTGATCACCGGCACCACGCCGCCGACGACCGACGGGAACTGGCCGAGGTTGGCTGCGGCCAGCTCTTCGGAGTTCAGCGGGGCGTCGGTGGAGCCGAAGTCGACGGTGCCGGCCTTGGCCTGCGCGATGCCGCCGCCCGAGCCGATCGACTGGTAGTTGACGCGGTTGCCGGTGGCGGTGGCGTACTCGGCCGACCACTTCGACAGCAGCGGGAACACGAAGGACGCACCAGCGCCGGTGACGTCGACGCTCGCGGGCGCGCCTGCGGCAGCGTCGCTCGCCGACGGGGCATCGGTCGAACCGCCGCAGGCGGCAAGCAGGCTCGCGGCGCCGAGGGCGAGGGTGGTGCGCAGCAGGGACGAGGTCATGGTCGGGCTCCGTCGATCGGTTTCAGGGGTGGTGATGATGCCGCAGGCGCCGGTGTCGGAACGGGCGCCTGCAGGTTGATGCGTGTTGTTGCCGGATCAGCGCTTCAGTTTGGCGGCCCAGTAGGCTTTGACGCGTTCGACCAGCGCATCCGGCAGGGGCACGTAGCCGAGCGCTTCGGCCGAGGCGTCACCGTTGGCGTAGGCCCACTCGAAGTAGTTCAGCGTGGCGGCGCCCCGCGCGGCATCGCGCGGGCGGAGCGGCACGAGGATGAAGTTGGTCGCGGCGATCGGCCAGCTCGCCTCGCCCGGCGCATTGGTGATGACCAGGTTGAAGTCCTCGGCGCTGGCCCAGTCGGCGCTGTCGGCGGCGGCGCGGAAGCTGGCGATGCTCGGCTGCACCCACTGGCCCGCGGCGTTCTGCATCGCGGCGTAGGTCAGGTTGTTGGTCGTCGCGTAACTCAACTCGACGTAGCCGATCGAGCCCTGCAGCTGCTTCACGTAGGCCGACACGCCCTCGTTGCCGCGGCCGCCGAAGCCGGTGGGCCAGCGCACGGCGGTGCCGACGCCGACCTTCTGCTGCCACGCCGGGCTGATCTGCGACAGGTAGTGCACGAAGTTGTAGGTCGTGCCCGAGCCGTCCGAGCGGTAGACCACGCGGATGGCCGTGGCCGGCAGCGCGAGGCCGGGGTTCAGCGCGGTGATCTGCGGGTCGTTCCAGGTGCGGATCTGGCCGAGGTAGATCTCGGCGATGACCGGGCCGGTGAGGCGCAGTTGGCCCGCGCTGATGCCGCGCAGGTTGACGACCGGCACCACGCCGCCGACCACCGAAGGAAACTGCGCCAGCTTGCTCTGCGCGAGGTCGGCCGAGGCCAGCGGGGCGTCGGTGGAGCCGAAATCGATCGTGCCGGCCTTGGCCTGGGCGATGCCGCCGCCCGAGCCGATCGACTGGTAGTTGACGCGGCCCTGGTTCGCGGCCGCGTACTCGCTCGACCACTTCGACATGACGGGGAAAACGAAGGACGCGCCGGCGCCGGTGATGTCCTGCGCCTGCGCGGCAAGGGCCGACAGCGCGATCAGGCCGGACGCGGCGATCCGGGAAAGAGTCTTCAGCGTCAAGAGGATTCTCCGATGGGCCGACGCTTTGCAGCGGCCGCGGGAAAGTATGTGTCAGCTCTGTGACAGATCAATGACGCAGGCGGGGCGCGCCGGGGCAGGCGGAGCTCGACCTCATGTGCGCGATCATCGCCTTGAATCGACCGCGATCGTGGCCGGTGCCGGCGCCGTCGAGGCGGGCCCTGTCATCGGTTTTTCATCCGTTCACGCGCGTGAATTCATGGCCGGGGAACGACCGTGTCACCGGCGCTGGCGACTAATAGCGGCACCCCGGAACGACCCCCGGGGACCGTCCCTTCCCAGTCCTGTGAGGATCGCCATGCGCCGCACCCTGACCGCTCTTGCCGCCGCCCTTGCCGCCGCGGCCGTCTCCGCCAACACCCCCGTCTACAACGCCAACGTGACCGAAGCGGAAGTCATCGCCGCCCAGACCGGCTGGTGCAACGCCCTCGTCGCCATCAGCAAGGAAGGCGAGACCAAGGGCCAGGCCGCCGCCAAGACGCTGGCCGGCCAGGTCATCGACGCCGCCTACGGCTACAACCTCGGCCCGGTGCTGTTCAAGCCGACCCTGACCGAAGTGCCGCAGACCTTCCGCACGACCCGCGAGGGCGCGCTGGCCTACTTCGTCGGCGGCGACCCGAACTTCCCGAAGGACACCGGCTTCGCGCTGAAGGGCTGGTCGGCCTGCCGTGCCGAGAACGCGGCCATCCACATCAACGGCGACGTTGCCAACACCATGGGCAAGGTCATCATCACGGGCAACGACGGCAACGTCACCACCGTGGACAAGACGTGGACCTTCAAGAAGACCGACGACGGCAAGCTGCGCATCGTGCTGCACCACAGCTCGCTGCCGTACACCGCCAACTGATGCGTGACCGGGCCCCGCGAGCGCAGGAGACGGTGCGTTGATCCGTACTCGACTCGCGGTGGCCTTCACCCTGCTGGCCCTGCTGGCCCTGCTGCAGTTCGTCTTCGCCGGGTGGGCGGCCTCCTCCGCCGCCCACCATGCCGAACGCAGCGTCGTCGCCACGCGGATGCTGGCCGAATACCTCGAGATCGCCGGCAACAAGCAGCGCCTGAAGGTCTGGTTCGCGCAGAAAATGCTGGCCGGCGAGGCCGAGCCCGAGGTGCGCGACCGCCTTTCCTCTGCGATGCGCGACAGCGTCGAGCAGCTCCGCGCGCTGGCGCGGCAGATGCCCGACGAGGCCGAGCGCTTCGAAGCCGCGGAAGTCGAAACCGTGGCCCTCAACATCGCCACGCTCGAGCGCGCCGTGCGCGAGGCCGAGCGCCCGGGCGGCACGCTGTCGCCTGCCGAGGAGTGGCGCACCGTGCTGTTGGCCTTCGATGAGCTTTCCGGCCGCGACATGCGCGACCTGCTGCGGCAGGCGGTCGATCGGCAGGAGGCGGCAAGCCAGCGCGAATCCGAGCTGCTGGCCGAGGCGCTCGCGCGCATCCGCATCGTCAACGCGATGCTCGCCGCCAGCGTGCTGCTGCTGGCCGTCGCGGCAGTCGTCTATTTCGTGCGTCGGCTCGACCAGCCTTTCGCGCGGCTGGCCCAGCTCACCGGCGCGCTGGCCGCCGGCGACTACGGTGCGCGCAGCGGCATGGCTGGTCGCGACGAGTTCGCGCGCATCGGCGGCCTGCTCGACTCCATGGCCGCGCGGCTGGCCGAGGCGCAGACGCGCAGCGCGGCCCTGCAGCAGCAGCTCGATGACCTCGTCGCCGAGCGCACGCGTGCGCTGACCCAGGCCTATGAATCGCTGCTCGGCATCGAAGCGCGACGGCGCCAATTCTTCGCCGAGCTGAGCCACGAGCTGCGCACGCCAGTGACGGTGATCCGCGGCGAGGCCGACCTCGCGCTGCGCAACCCCGGCGATGCCGACGACCAGCGCGCCGCGCTGCGCCGCATCGTCGACGCGGCCAGCGAGCTCGGCGGCCGCGTGCAGGACCTGCTCGACGCGGCGCGCGGCGGCTCCCTCGAGTACGCCATCACGCTGCGGCGCGAGTCGCTGCCCGCCGTCGTCGCCGGCGCCGTCGCGCAGATGCAGGCGGTGGCCGCGCATCGCGAGGTGCGGCTGGCCTTCGAGATGCCCGAGGGCCCCGCGACCGGCCGGGAGGTCGAGGTGGACCGCGAGCGGCTGCAGCAGGCCCTCGTGGTGGTGCTCGACAACGCCATCCGCTACTCGCCGACGCGCAGCCGCGTGCGGGTCGGCATCGAAGCCGACGTGGACCAGTGGGTCGTGCAGGTCGACGACGAGGGCCCCGGTCTGTCGGCCGAGGAGCTCGACCACGTCTTCGAACCGCACTATCGCGGCGAAGCCGGTCGCACGCTGGCGCCGCAGGGCCTGGGCATCGGCCTCGCCATCGCGCGGCGCATCGTCGAAGCGCAGCGCGGCAGCATCGACCTGCAGCCGCGTTCGCCGCGCGGGCTGCGCGCCAGCATCGCGCTGCCGATGGCCGAGCCGTCCGCATGAAGGTGCTGATCGTCGAGGACGACGCCCGCGTCGCCGACTTCCTGCTGCGCGGGCTGCGCGCCGAGGGCTACACGCCGAGCGTGGCCGGCAGCGCCGAAGAGGCCCTGCCGCTGCTGCGCCACGGCGGTTTCAACCTCGCGCTGCTCGACGTGATGCTTCCGGGCAAATCCGGCATGGAGCTGTGCCAGCAGATCCGCGCCGAGTGCAATCCGGTGCCGGTGTTGATGCTGACGGCGATGGGCAGCGTGCAGGAGCGCGTCGCCGGGCTGCGCTGCGGCGCCGACGATTACCTCACCAAACCGTTCGCGTTCGATGAGCTGCTGGCGCGCGCCGAAGCGCTGCTGCGGCGTCCGCCGCAGCTGGTGCAGCGCGACGCCGAGCTGGCCGTCGGCGAGCTGGTGTTCGACCGCGTGCGGATGGAGGTGCGCCGGCAGGGCCAGGTGCTGCCGATGACGGCGAAGGAGCTGGCCCTGCTCGAGCTGCTGATGAGCGCCCCCGGCCGCATGTTCAGCCGCGAGCGGATCCTCTCGAATGTCTGGGGCGTGGATTCCGACCCGCTGACGAACGTCGTCGATGTCTACATCCGGCGCCTGCGGACCAAACTCGACGAGCCTGGCGCGCCCTCGTGGATCACGACCGTGCGCGGCATGGGCTATCGGCTCGATCCGCCCGACGCCACGGGCGCTCCGCGCCTGTAATATTTCCGTCATCTCAAGGAGGGCCCCCCATGTCCCGAAACCCGAGCCGTGCCCGCACGGCGCTCCCGCTCGTCGTGGCCTTGGCCGCCGCGGCACCGGCCTTCTCGGCCGACGTTCCCGCGGCCGAAGTGGCCGCTCTCCGCGCCGAGATCGCCGCGCTGCAGGCGCGCCTCGACGCCATCGAAGCGCGCGCCTCCGACTCCGCCGCGGCGCCGCCGGCTGCCGAGCCCGCTGCCGAGCCGGCGGTGGTCGCGGAGGCTCCCGCGGTCGAGACCGGCCCCGGCCTGGATGTGGAGAGCGCCGACGGCGAATCGAGCTTCGGCATCGGCGGCCGCATCCACTACGACACCTACGCGCACGATACCGACCGGGTTTCCGCGACCGGCGGCAGCGAGTTCCGGCGCGCCCGCGTGCAGGTCGACGGCGCCAGCGGCGGTTGGAGCTACCGCGTGCAGGCCGAGCTGTCCGGACGCAACACCGACCTCCGCGACGTGTACCTCGAGCGCGATCTCGGCGGCGGCACGCTGACGATCGGCCAGTTCAAGCCGTTCCGCTCGATGGACGAGCTCACCAGCTCGAACGACATCACGGCGATGGAGCGCGGCTTCGGCTCGGCGTCGGGCTTCTTCGACACGCGCCAGTGGCAGCAGGGTATTGGCTGGCTCACCGGCCTCGAGCGCGGCTCGTTCGGCGTTTCGGCGTTCTCACTGCGCGAGGACAACACCGCCCGCAACGAAGGCTGGGGCACGGCGCTGCGCGGCACGTGGGCGCCGGTGCTGGCCGACGATCGCCTCGTGCACTTGGGCGCCTGGTACAGCCTGGAGAACGGCGGCGAAGACACCCCGGGCACCAGCGTCGAGGTCGCCTACGGCGGTCGTCGCGGGCCCGACGCGCTGATCTTCGAAAGCCTCGACGGTGCGGATTTCGAGCAGCGCAGCGCGGGGCTCGAGTTCGCCGGCGTGCGCGGCGGCTTCCATTGGCAGGGGGAGTGGTCGCGCGCGACGGTGGCCGGCGCGCTGGGCGACGGCCGGCTCGAGGCGGCCTACCTGCAGGCCGGCTGGCTGTTCGGCGGCGTGCGCGAGTACGACGTCGGCGAGGGCGTGTTCGGTTCACCGGCCGATATCGGCGGCGGGTTGTGGGAAGTGGTGGCGCGCGTGGATCGCATCCGGCTTCGCAACGCCGCCGACGTCGAGGCCCGGCGCGTGGTGCTCGGTGCGAACTGGTACGTCAACGAGCAGCTGCGCTTCATGCTGAACTGGACGCAGGGCGAAGACGTGGCCACCGGCGACGAGCCGTCGCAGCTGGCCCTCCGGGCGCAGTACGTGTTCTGATCCGCGCGCGGGCTACACTGCCCGCGAAGGATTCCACCAGCGCCGCCGGAGGCACGATGGAGGGGCAGGGCAGCAGCACCACCGTTCTGGTCGTCGAAGACGACGGCAGCATCCGTGCGGTGCTCAACGCGACCCTGCGCTCGGCCGGCTTCCGCGTGCTCGAAGCCGACAACGGCCTCGACGCCTTCGCGCTCGCGCACGAGCACCTGCCGAACCTCGTGCTCTCCGACGTGCTGATGCCCGGCGGCAACGGCACCGACCTGCTCGCCGCGCTGCGCGCCGACGCGCGCACCGCCGATCTTCCTTTCGTTTTCCTGACCGGCCTCGACGAGCGCCAGTCGGTGCGCGAGGGCATGAACCTTGGCGCCGACGATTACCTCACCAAGCCGTTCCGTCCCACCGAGCTGCTGTCGCTGGTGAAGGCGCAGCTTCACCGCTCCGCGAAACGCATCGAGGTGCGGCGCCAGCTCGAAGCCGAGGCGCAGAAGCTGCGCGAGTTCGACTCCATCACCGGGCTGCCGAACCGCGCGCATTTCCTCGGCCGCTTGGCGTGGACGGCGGAAGGCCTGCCCAGCGGCATGCTGGCCAGCATCGCGCTGGGCCAGCTTCCGGTGCTGCGCCAGTCGCTGGGCCAAGGGCCGGCCGACGAGGTCATGCGCGAGGGTGCGAACCGCCTGCTGGAAAGCGTCCGCTCGCGGCTCGGCGCGCGCGCGGTGCTGGCGCGCTCGGGCGAGCATCGCTTCGCGCTCGCCGTCGCCGGCCGCGAGGACGAGGACGCCATCGAAGCCCTGCTGCGCGACGTGCTGGCGCCGCTGGCGCAGCCGATCGAGATCGGCGGGCGTCGGCTGTTCTTCGACGCGGCGGTGGGCGTGGCCATCCACCCGCGCCACGGCACCGGCCCCGACTCCCTGCTCGACCACGCCGAAACCGCCGAGCCCGCCACGTCGCCGGGCGGCGCGATCGCGTTCTATTCGGCCGAGAACAGCGCTGCCCACGGCCGCCGCGTGCGCCTGCTGCAGGACCTGCGCGCGGCGATGGAGCGCGGCGAGCTCAGCCTCGCGTTCCAGCCGCAGATCGCGCTGGCCGGCGAGCGACTCGTCGGCTTCGAGGCCCTGCTGCGCTGGTACCACCCCGAGCTCGGGCAGGTCGGCCCCGCCGAGTTCATCCCGCTGGCCGAGGAGTCCGGGCTGATCCTTCCCATCGGCCATTGGGTGCTGCGCGAGGCGGTGCGGCAGCTGAAGGGCTGGCGCGAGGAAGGCCTCGACGTCGAGCGCATCGCGGTGAACCTGTCGCCGCGGCAGTTCGAGGACCCGGGACTGTTCGAGGGCGTGTGGGCGGTGCTCGACGAGGCCTGCCTGCCGCGCGGCTCGCTCGAGCTGGAGATCACCGAGAGCGCCGCGCTGCACGACCCGGATCGCGCGATCGCGCTGATGTCCAGGCTGCGCGACCTCGGCGTCGCGCTGGCGCTCGACGATTTCGGCACCGGCTACTCGAACCTGTCGCAGCTCAAACGCCTGCCGGTCGACGTGATCAAGATCGACCAGCTGTTCGTCCGGCAGATCGTCCGCGACGGCGGCGACGCCGCGATCGTGCGCGCGGTCGTCGCCCTCGCGCACGGCTTCGGCCTGAAGGTGGTGGCCGAGGGCGTCGAAGCGCCGGCGCAGGTCATCAAGCTCGCGCAGCTCGGCTGCGACATCTGCCAGGGCTACCACTACGGCGCGCCGATGGCGGCGAACGCCGTGGCCGGCTGGATGATGGAGCGCGGCTTCGCCTAGGCCGTCGCGTCGGTCTTGTCCTTGAAGCGGCACAGGTCGCGCACCGGGCAGGCGCCGCACAGCGGCTTGCGCGCCTTGCAGACATAGCGACCGTGCAGGATCAGCCAGTGGTGCGCGTCCTGCTTGAACTCCGCGGGCACGACCTTGAGCAATTTCTGTTCGACCGCGTCAACGGTTTTCCCGGGGGCGAGCCCGGTGCGGTTCGAAACGCGGAAGATGTGGGTGTCGACGGCGATCGTCGGTTCGCCGAACGCGGTGTTCAGCACCACGTTCGCGGTCTTGCGCCCCACGCCCGGTAGCGCCTCCAGCGACTCGCGGTCGCGCGGCACCTCGCCATCGTGGCGCTCGACGAGGATCCGGCAGGTGGCGATCAGGTTGGCGGCCTTCGCGTTGTAGAGGCCGATGGTGTTGATGTAGCCCTTCAGGCCCGCCTCGCCGAGCGCGAGGATGCCGGCGGGCGTGTTCGCCACCGGGAACAGCTTGCGCGTGGCCTTGTTCACGCCGACATCGGTGGCCTGCGCGGAGAGCAGCACGGCAGCCAGCAATTCGAAGGGCGTCGAATACTCGAGCTCGGTGGTCGGATGCGGGTTCAGCTCGCGCAGCCGGCGGAAGAACTCGATGCGGTCGGCGGGCTTCATCGGCGACTCCAGCGCTGCCGCGCGGCGATCAGTACGGCGAGCAGGAAGAACGCGCCCACCGGCAGGGCCGCGAGCAGGAAGCCGCGGTAGCCCGGCAGCAGCGTCCACTCGAGCTGCGGCAGGCCGAGCAGCGCGCCGGCACCGGCGAACAGCGTGCCTTGCCCGATCGCCTCGCGCAGGCCGCCGAGCGCGAGCAAGACGAGCAGGAATCCGCTGCCGATGGCGAAACCATCGAGCGCGGCGCGCGCCGGATCGTGCCGCGAGGCGAAGGCCTCGGCGCGGCCGAGCAGGGCGCAGTTGGTGACGATCAGCGGAATGAACAGCCCGAGCACGCCGTGCAGCGCTGGCAGGTACGCGCGCATCGCCAGCTCGATGGCGGTGACGACGCAGGCGATGACGGTGATGAACACCGGGATGCGCACGTCACGGCCGGTCACGCGGCGCAGGGCGGCGATGCACGCGTTGGTAGCGGTAAGCGCGAGCACGGTTGCGAGCCCGAGGCCGAGCGCCGACACCAGCGTGCCGCTGACCGCGAGCAGCGGGCACAGGCCGAGCAGCTGCATCATCGCGACGTTGCCGCTCGACACCCCGTATTCGAGGATCGTGCGCGGGGAGGGCGATGCGTCGCTCATCGCGGTGCCTCGGGCGGCGGTACGTTGGTGGGCCCTACCGCAGAATGCGGCACATCGCGGAAGCCCAGGGATTCGCCGGCGGGTGCTTCAGCGAGCGCTTCGCCGTGCGTTTCGACGAACTGCAGCACGCGGCGCACCGCGCCGACCACCGCGCGCGGTGTGATCGTCGCGCCGGCGAGCTGGTCGAACGCGCCGCCGTCGCGGCGCACGCGCCATGCATCAAGGCCCGGATCGCGCAACGAGCGGCCGTCGAAGCCGGTGATCCACGCGCTGCGCTCGATGTCGATGGGATCGCCGAGGCCCGGCGTTTCGCGATGCTCGAGCACGCGCACGCCGATGATCGTCGGCGTCGAGGTGAACCCGTCGCCGCCGGCGCGCGGATCGGCCATCGCGACGCCCACCAGCAGCCGGATGTCGCCGTTGTAGCCGTCCGGCGCGACGGCTTCGAGCAGCAGCGCGTGCAGCGCGCCGCCGCGGCGCGCGCGGCGCACGGAGAGCGCATCCTCACTGCCCAGCCACGCGGGCGCGAATACGTCGACGCGGTCAGCCTCGGGGTCGTTGTCGAAATCAGCCGGCAGCAGCACCGCCAGCGCGCGCAGCGTCGCGGCGCGCTCCTGTTCGGCGACGCGCTCGGCGGTGAGCGCGCGCAACGCGAGCAGGCCGCCGAGCCCCAGCGCACCGACTGCCGCCAGCGTCAACGCGCCGCGCCACGCGCTGAGCCACGCGCTGCGATCCGGCGCCGTCATGCCGCGCCCCGCGGGCGTTCGCCCAGCCAACGCGGTCGCGCCAGCCGATCGATCAGCGGCGCGGCCGCGTTCATCAGCAGCACGGCGAAAGCCACGCCGTCGGGGAATCCGCCCCAGCGCCGGATCGCCAGCGTCAGCAGGGCCACGCCGGCGCCAAAGATCAGCCGGCCGCGCGGCGTCGTGCAGCCCGACACCGGATCAGTGGCGATGAAGAACGCGGCGAACACCAGCGCGCCGGAGAACACGTGGCTCAGCGGGCTGGGGTGCGTATCGGCGTCCCACAGCCAGAACGGCAGCGACAGCAGCACGGTGGTGCCGAGCACGGCCACCGGCGTCTGCCACGGGATCACGCGCTTCCACAGCAGGAACAGCCCACCCAGCGCCCAGAAGTTCGCCACCCACTCCCAGCCGCGACCGCCGAAATCGCCGAACGCCGGGTTCGCGCGGATCTCCGACAGCGCGTAGCCCTGCTGCACCTGCTGGCGCAGCAGATCGAGCGGCGTGGCCTGCGCGAGCGTGTCCCACTGGCCCGGCGCGACCCAGCGCGAGTACTCGAGCGGGAAGGCGAGCACGACGACGGCGACACCGACCATCGCCGGGTTGAACGGGTTTTGCCCGAGTCCGCCGTAGAGATGCTTGGCGACGACGATCGCGGCGGTGATGCCGACGAGGTTCATCCACCACGGCGCAGTGGGCGGCAGGCAAAGCGCAAACAGCACGGCCGTCAGCGGTGCGGAGAGATCGGCGAGCGCGGGCTTCAGCGGCGCACCGCGCAGCGCCAGCATCGCGGCTTCCAGCGCAAGGGCGAACAGCACCGCCAGCGCGATCTGCCACAGCACGACGGGGCCGAAAAACACCGTCATCGCGACGATGCCCGGCAGCAGCGCCAGCAGCACGAGGCCCATCGTCGCCGGCACGCTGCGCGCCACGCGCAGCGAGGGCGTGCCGGGGTCGCGGAACGTGCGCGCCTTCACCGGGTACTCCGGTCGTCGGCATCGACGTCCGCGCGGGGTTCCCTATCGCCCGGCGACGCGCCCGTTTTCCGCTTCGCGCGCGCCTTCTCCAGCGCCGCGGCCGCCGCGCCGGACACGCGCTTGACGCGCTGCGCCTGGGCGGTTGCGGCGTCATCGGCCTCGCGCTGCAGGCGCTCGACGCGACGTTCGAAGCGCCACTTCGCCGCATCGGCCTTTGCCCGCTGGTGTTCACCGAGTCGCGCCGCGCGTCGCGCCGCCACGAAGCCGGCCGTCAGCGGGATCGCGCTCGGGCACACCGCGTCGCAGGCGCCGCACTCGATGCAGGCGGCGAGCCCAAGCGCCACGGCGCCGCGCAGGTCACCGCCCGGCGCATCGTCCGCCTGCAGGCGTGCGTGGATCAACTGCGGCTGCAGCCTCGACGGGCACGCGCTGGCGCAGTCGCCGCAGCGGATGCACGGCCGTGATGCGGGCTGCGGCGAGGCCATCGCTCCGCGCAGCGTCCGCTCGACACGGCGCCACGCGGTGATCGCGATGCTGGTCTTGATCACCGCCACCGCGTCGTCGGGGAGCGCCACGCCCATCATCGGGCCGCCGGCGCGCAGCACGGTGGCGTCGTCGCGCCAGCCGCCCAGCGCCTCGCCGAGCGCCGACGCGGGCGTTCCGATGGCGACCTCGAAGGTCGCCGCGCCGTCGATGCCGTCGCCACCGACGGTGACGAAGCGCGACACCAGCGGTTCGCCGTGCGCCACCGCGCGCCAGGCGGCGGAGGCCGTCGCGACGTTGTGCACCAGTACGCCGAGGTCGCGCGGCAGGCCGTCGTCCGGCACTTCATCGCCAGTGATGGCCTGGATCAGCTGGCGTTCGCCGCCGGCCGGATAGCGGTCGGGAAGCAGCGCGACTTCGATCGGCAGCGCCTCGCTGTTCGCGACGTCGTGTAGACCGGCATCGGCGGCCAGGGCATCGCGCACCACCGGCAGCGCCGAAGCCATCCGCTGCTCCATCGCCAGAACGACGCGCGTCGCCCCGCACAGGCGTGCGAGCAGACGACCGCCGGCGATGACCTCCGCCGCGCGCTCGCGCAGCAGGGCCTCGTCGCAGGCGACCACCGGCTCGCATTCCGCACCGTTGAGGACCAGCAGCCGACGACCGACGGCGAGTTTTCCCGCGGAAGGAAAACCCGCGCCGCCAAGCCCGACGACGCCGGCATCGCCGATGCGTTCGCGCAGCGCGTCGACCGATGCGTGTTGCGGATCAAGCGACGGCATCCGCTGTTCGTCCTGCATCGCGGGATCGACGGCGATGACCACGTGCATCGCTTCCGGCGTTCCCGGCAGCGCCACCGGCCCGCGCTCGATGCCGACGACCACGCCGGCCGCCGGCGCATGCACGTTGGCACCGAGGGCGCCGTCCGGCACCCGGCCGATGCGCTGGAAGCGCGCGACGCGCGCGCCAACCGCCACGCAGGGCTCGCACTCGACGCCGGCATGCTGCAGCAGCGGCACGCGCAGTCGGCCCGGCAGCGGCAGCCGCGCGACGGGCGCCGTCGCCGGCTTCAGCGCCGGCAGCACGACGCCGCCGAAAAACCGCCGCAGGGTCATCGCGCTGCGCTCATCGAGGCGAGCCCATTGCGCGGCGACCGGTTCGCGCTCAGCGCCCGGTGAACGCGGGCTTGCGCTTGGCCAGGAAGGCGCCGGTGCCTTCCTTCATGTCCTCGGTCGAGAACGCGATGGCGAAGCCCTGCGTTTCGTAGTCGAGGCCAACGTCGAGCGGCGCCTCGCCGCCGATCAGCACCGCGTCGAGGATGCCGCGCAGGGCTTGCGGCGCGGCATTCGCAAGCTGTTCGGCAATGGCGAAGGTCGCGGCTTCGAGCTCGGCCGCCGGCATCACGCGGTTGACGATGCCGAGCTGCATCGCGCGCTCGGCGCCGATCGGCGTGCCGAGCAGGCACAGCTCCAGCGTCGCGGCGCGGCCGGCCAGGCGCAGCAGGCGCTGCGTGCCGCCGAAGCCGGGGATCAGCCCGAGGTTGATTTCCGGCTGGCCGATCTTCGCGGTGTCGGCCGCGATGCGCAGGTGGCAGGCCATTGCGAGTTCCAGCCCGCCGCCCAGCGCGAAGCCGTTGAGCATGCCGACCACCGGCTTGCCGAGCCGCTCGATGCGCGTCATCAGCTCCTGCCCATGGCGCGAGAAGTCGCGCGATTGCACCGGGCTCAGGCCGTTCATCTCGGCGATGTCCGCTCCGGCCACGAAGGCCTTGGGCCCCGCACCGGTCAGCACCACCGCGCGCACGCTGTCGTCGGCCGTGGCGGCCGCGAACGCGCCGTGCAGGTCGGTCAGCGTCGCGTGGTTCAGCGCGTTGAGCTTGTCAGGGCGGTTGACCGTGATGACGCGCACCGCGCCGCGGTCTTCGGTTAGCAGGGTGTTAAAGGTCATGCGCGCTCCGTGCCCGCTGTGGATAAGTGTGCTTCCGGGCCCGGAATGTCAGTGGCGATTCAGGCCCCCGGCCGCTATTCTACGTCGCCCTCGAGGCCGCCCCACGGCCTCGTTTTCTTTTCCGCTGGAGACTTTGATGATCGTGCGCGTCCTCGCTGTTGCCCTTGCTGCCGCCGTCGCCACCGCCGCGACCGCGCAGACCCCGGCCCCCGCGCCGCAGGCCCGTCCGCAGGGCGCGCCGGCCCAGCAGGCGCCGCTGCCCCAGCCCGACAAGAACACGCTGAGCTACGCCCTCGGCTACGACGCCGGCCTGTCGATCGTCAACGCCAAGGCCGACGTCGACATGAACCAGGTCACGCGTGGCCTGCAGGACGCCTACAACAAGCGCCAGGCGGCCTACACCGAAGAGCAGATGGGCCGCGCCGTGGCGTGGCTGCAGCAGAAGCTGCAGACCGAAGCCCGCACGCAGTTCGAGACCGCCGCGCGCGAGAACAAGGCCAAGTCGGATGCGTTCCTCGCCGCCAACCGCGCCAAGCAGGGCGTGACCGTGCTGCCGTCGGGCATCCAGTACCGCATCATCGATGCCGGTACCGGCGCGCGCCCGACCGCGACCAGCGAAGTGCAGATGCACTTCCGCTACTCGCTGCACACCGGCCAGGAGCTGGCGAACACCTACGCCTCGCCGAACGCGCAGCCGGCGACCTTCAAGATCGACCAGTTCCCGCTCGTCGGCATCCGCGAGATCCTGCCGATGATGCCGGTCGGTTCGCGTTGGGAGATCTTCCTGCCGGCCGACAAGGCGTTCGGCAACGACCCGCGTTCGCCGGTCGGCCCGGGCCAGGCCCTCGTGTTCGACCTGAAGCTCGTCGGCGTCAAGTAATCCCGACGCTCGCGGCATCGGCAGGGCGTCGCTCCGGCGGCGCCCTGCTTGTTTTCCGGATCCCTGAATGTCCACGCCTCTCCTCACTCCCTGCATCGGCATCTGCAGCCTCGACGCCGCCGGTTATTGCGAAGGCTGCTTCCGCACAGGCGACGAGATCGCCCGCTGGTCGCTGATGGGCGACGCCGAACGCCAGCGCTTGATGGACGACGTGCTGCCGGAGCGCGAGTCGCGGCTCGCCGGCTGACGCGCGCGATGCCGCCCCGAGATCTGCTCGAGCGCGCGCTGCATGCGCTGCACCCGCCGCCGCTCGACGCGCCGTGGAATCTCGACCAGCTCGCCGACCTGCTGCCGCCCGAACCGCTGCGCGCCGCGGCGGTGCTCGTGGGCCTGCGCGAGCATCGGCACGGCACCACGGTGCTGCTGACGCGCCGCCAGGACGCGCTGCGCCACCACGCCGGGCAGATCAGCTTTCCCGGCGGGCGTATCGATCTCGCCGATGCGGGCCCGCTGGCCGCGGCGCTGCGGGAGACCGACGAAGAAGTCGGCCTGCCCGCGAGCGCCATCGAGCCGGTCGGCTGGCTCGATCCGTACGCGACGATCACCGGCTTCCACGTCTATCCGCTCGTGGCGCGCATCGACCCGGAGCGTCCGCTGTTCCCGAACGCCGACGAAGTGGCCGAGGCCTTCGAAGTGCCGCTCGATTTCCTGCTCGACCCGGGCAGCGCGCGCGACGTGGCGATGGCGTGGCGCGGCCGCACGCGCCTGCTCGTGGAGTTCCAGTGGAACGAGCACCGCATCTGGGGCGCCACGGCCGCGATGTTGGTGAATCTGCGCGAGCGTTTGCTCGCGGCCTCCGTGGGCTGAATACTCGCGCACACCGCTATCGGAGCGTCGCCATGTCGAGTCGCGAATCCCTGCCGGCGGCCAGCGCGGCGCAAGGTGCGGAAACCTCACCGCTGATCGACATCGATACGCTGCGCGCGCGGCTCGGTGACCCGACGCTGCGCATCATCGACGCGCGCTTCGATCTCGCCGATGCCGAAGCGGGCCGCAGCGCGTTCGCGGCGTCGCGTCTTCCCGGCGCGGTGTACGCGCACCTCGACGACGATCTCTCCGGTCACGGCAAGCCGGCAATCGAAGGCCGCCATCCGCTGCCCGATGCGGCGCGCTTCGCCGCGACGCTGGCGCACTGGCGCATCACGCCGTCGACGCCGGTCGTCATCTACGACGCCGGCAGCGGCGCGATGGCCGCCGCGCGCGCGTGGTGGCTGCTGCGCTGGATGGGCCACGGCGACGTTCGCGTGCTCGACGGTGGCCTTGCGGCCTGGGTGGCGGCGGATGGCGCGATGGAGCGCGATGCGCGCACGGCCGACGACCGTGCCGGCGGCCGGACGCATCGACGCGACGGCACCGGCGAAAGCGCCGCGCCCGCCTCGTGCGATCCGCGGGCCGACGGCTGGCGTCCGGGCAGCGCACCGACCTTCGATGCCGACCAGGTCGCGCAGCGCAGCGCGGCGTTCGCCCTCGTCGACGCGCGCGCCCGCGAACGCTTCCGCGGCGAGGTCGAGCCGCTCGATCGCAAGGCCGGGCACATCCCCGGCGCGCGCAATCGCCCGTTCACCGAGAACCTCGAGGCCGGGCGCTTCAAGTCGGCCGAACGGCTGCGCGACGAATGGCGCGCGCTGCTGCCCGACGCCGCGACGCCGCTCCTGTCCTGCGGCTCCGGGGTGACGGCGTGCCACAACGCCTTGGCCCTTGTGCGGGCGGGCTGGCCGATGCCGGTGCTGTTCCCGCCCTCGTGGTCGGGCTGGGCCAGCGATCCCGCGCGGCCGGTCGCGACCGGCGACTGAATCCCGCGCCGCCGCCGAACGTGCGTCGGCGCACGTTTTGCGCGGCGGTCATTCGCATGCAACGTCCGCGTCATCGCTGCTCTCCACGCTCCGAGGTTTTCATTGGTCGGGTGATGCAATGCGTGGAGCGCGTTTGATGGGTGGCGTCGTGGCGCTGGTGTTGGTGTTCGCCTCGTCGGCGACATCGGCGCAGCGCGGCGAAACGCGGGTGTGCCTCTCCGGTTCGAACACCGTGGGACAGAAACTCGCGCCGGCCCTCGCCAAGGCCTGGGCCACGCAGCAGGGCTGGCGACTGGCCGGCGAATCCACCCCGGCGCTCGACGAGCGGCGCCTCGATTTCACCACGCCGCAGGGCACGCTCATCGTCGACGTGCTGGCGCACGGCACGAGCACCGGCTTTGCCGCGCTGCGCGACGGCGACTGCGATCTGTGGATGGCCTCGCGCGCGGTGAAGCCGGAGGAGATCGAGGGCGCGCGCCTGCTGGGGCCGCTGTACGAGAAGGGCCTCGAACACGTGATCGCGCTCGACGGCCTGTCGGTGATCGTGCATCCCGGCAATCGCGTTTCCGCGCTGGCGGTGGAGCAGGTTCGCGGGCTGTTCTCCGGCCGCCTCCGCGATTGGTCGCAGGTGGGCGGCGCGCCGGGGCCGGTGGTGCTGCACGCACGCGACGACCGCTCCGGCACCTTCGACACGTTCAAGTCGCTGGTCCTCGGCGACGCCGCGCTGAGCCCCGCCGCGGCGCGCTACGAGTCGACCGAACAGCTTGCGGCGGCGGTGGCTGCCGACCCCCGCGCGATCGGCTTCGTCGGCCTCGCCGGCGTCGGTCGTGCGAAGGCGCTGGCCCTGTCGGAGCGCGGCACGGTGCCGAAGGCACCCTCGGCACTCAGCGTCGCGACCGAGGACTACGTCCTGGCGCGTCGGCTGTTCCTCTACAGCGCGGGGCGTCCGCGCGCCGAGGTGCAGGCCTTGATCGATTTCGCGCTCGGGCCGTCCGGGCAGCAGGTGGTCGCCGACGTCGGCTTCGTGCCGCAGGATATCCGCGCGCTCGAGCAGCCCGTTCCGGAGCATCCGGAATACCGGGCCCTGGTGGACGGTGCCCGCCGGCTGAGCCTGAACTTCCGGTTCGGCGAAGGCGCCGCCGTGCTCGACAACAAGGCGGTCGAGGACATCGAGCGACTCGCGCGCTTCATGGCCGGCCCCGCGCACGCCGGCCACGAGGTGCTGCTGATCGGCTTTGCCGACCGTTCGGAAACCACGCCCTACCTCGCGCTCTCGCTGAGCAATGATCGCGTCGACCTCGTCGCCGCCGAACTACGCGCCAAGGGTCTGCGCGTGGCGCGTCAGCGCGGCCTCGGGCAGATCGCGCCGGTGGCCAGCAACGACACGCTGCAGGGACGCCTGCGCAATCGACGCGTGGAAGTGTGGGTGCGCCCGGCCGCGAACGCGGCGCGCACGTCCGGCGCTGCGGTCGGCGCGCTGCGCTGATCGCGCGGCGCCGGATCGCGACGCTACTTCTTCAGTTTCGCCACCAGCGCCTGCAGGGCGTCCTGCGTCGACTTCGCGAACCAGCGGTCGATGAAGCCGTCGAGCTCGTCGTCGCCGAAGCCGTCCAGCGCGGCGTGCAGGTCGGCGCGGGCGATCTTGCGGGTCTTCAGCATCGCTTCGCGCGGCAGCGCGCTGATCTCGCCGAGCCAGTGCAGTGCGCGCGTGGCGACGTGGTCGGCATCGGTGAGTTCGTCGACGAGGCCGTAGGCCAGCGCCTGCTCCGATTCGATCATCGCGCCGGCCACCATCAGCCGCTCGGCGCGGTGCGCGCCGATGACGCGGCGCATCAGCACCTGGATCGCGTCCGGCACCACCAGCCCGACCTGCGTCTCGTTGAGGCCGATGCGGTACGCGCCGCGCGCCATGACGCGGTAGTCGCAGCACAGCGCCAGCACGCAGCCGCCGGCCGGGCTGTGGCCGCCGATCGCCGCGACGACCGGCACCGGGCAGTGCGCGATGGCGCGCGCGGTGGCGAAGAAACCGGACCACGCGGCGGTCAGGCCGGCGCGGTCGAGGCCGAGCAGGTGCGGCACGTCGAGGCCGCCGGAAAACACCTTCGGCCCGCCGGACAGCACGACGCCCTCGACGCCGCGCAGCTGCGCCGGCGCGAACGCATCGACCAGCGCGGCCAACAGGTCCGGGTTCAGCGCATTGACCGGCGGCCGCGCGAGGCGGATTTCGAGGGCATTGCCGTGGGCGGTGCGTTCCAGCATGGGGGTCTCGGTGGCGGTTTCAGTCGATGGTGACGTCGGCCGCCCAACGATAGCGCACGGTGTAGCGCAGCACCGTGTCGCTGCCGGCGGGCACGCGCACGTCGGCTTCGATGCGCTGCGCGTCCTTCTTGCGGAAGCGCTCGCCGCCTTCGACGAGCTGCCACTCGGTCCAGCGCGGCAGGCGGTCGCCGAGGCGCACGGTGGCTTCGGCCGACTTGCCGTTGCGCAGGGTCCACTCGACGGTTTCAGTCATCGTGCGGCCGCTGCGGTCGAGCTGGAAGTCGACGGTCTTGCGCTGCGCGGTCACGTCGAACGCACCGCCGAGGTCGAGATCGAGCTCGCGGCCCGCCGCGGTGTGGCCGATGTCGGCTTCGCCGAGCAGCTCGCTGCCGTCGAAGGCGCGCAGGCGGCCGGCGGGCAGCGGCACGCCAAGCCCGGCGGCGCGATCATTTTTGAAGACGAGGCGCGCGCGCACCGGCACCTCGCCGTCGCCGCCGAGCTCGCGGTGCAGCATCGGGCGCTCCGGCATCCAGTCGCCGTCGTTGCGCTCGGCGACGAGGCGACGCTCGCAGGGCACGTCGGACGCCGGCTTGACCAGCGGCAGGCGCTGCAGCGAGCCATCGGGCAAATCGCCGGTGCCGGGCAGCGCGTAGCGGTGGTTCTCGCCGGAGGCGGTCGGCTCAGGGGCGGCGTCGGCCATCATCATCTTGGCCTCTCTTGGCGCGGCGGCGGCGCGCAGGCTCGTGCCGGACACCATCACGCGATCGATGCGCCGATTCGGCTCGCCGGCGATCAGGTCCAGCGCCACGTCGTTGAAGTCGACACCCGAGCGGTTCGCGACCATCGCGTGGCCTTCGAGTGCCATCCGGCAGCCGGTGCCGGTGCCGCGCAGCACGGCGCGGTACTCGGCGCGCCACGCGAGGCCGGCCGTCGCGTAATCGAGCGTCGCGTCGCGCGCGGCGGGTGCATCGACGAGGAAACGCAGGGTCGGGCGCGTCACCAGGCCGCTCGGCGGCTCGGCCAGCGTGAAGCTGCCGTAGTGCGCGAGCACGCGCAGCGTGCCGTCGGCTTCGCGCAGCGTCAGGCCCTGGCCCGCCGACATCAGCACGCCGGTGTAGCTGCGCTGCGCGTCGCCCATCGACTGCTCGACGGTGATCGTGCGGCCGATCGCGCGCTGCAGGAGCTGCGCGTGGTCGGCCGTGGCGAAGTCGTAGCGCTGGCTGCGCACCGTCAGGCCGTCGCCGCTGAGCTGCACCGTCGAGGGGTCGAGGGCGAGCGGCAGGTCATCGAGCGACCACTCGCCCGGCATCACCCGCACCGGGCGCTGCACCAGCGCGTAGCCGGCCTGCGCGCTGCCGCCGCGGGACTGGCTGACGGCGTCGAAACCGCCGTTGTAGATGGCGAGGCGCTGCGGCGCGGCGGAGGCGGTCATGGCGGCGGTTCCCGTGACAAGAGCGAGGGTGAGGGCGGTGGCGATCGGTCGGCGTTGGCGCATCGGGGTGTCCTTCGGCAAGCGTGGCAGGTGCTGGCGTTCAACGGCCGTCATCCGGCGTCGGGGTTGGATCGGCGGCGGGGCGTCGGCAAACGTTCATCGCTCATTTGGCCGGCCGACGCCGCGCCGACGGCGCGACGCCGGTCCAGCGCCGGAACGCTCGGCGGAAGTTCGCGACATCGCTGTAGCCGAGCGCCTGCGCGACGTCGGCCACGCTGGCGCCGGCATCGAGCAGGGCCTCGGCGCGATCGCGGCGCGCGGCATCGACGACCGCGCGGAACTGCGTGCCTTCCGCCGCGAGGCGGCGATCGAGGCTGCGCGCGCTCATGGCCAGCAGCCGGGCGCAGACCGCGGCATCCGCGCTGGCCACCAGCGGGCCCGACAGCAGCGCGCGAAGTCGTTCGCCGACGCTGTTGGCGCCATCGCGGCGCGCGAGCTCGTCGCGGCACTGGCGTTCGGCCAGCGCGAAGGCTTCCGGGTCGGACAGCGGCAGCGCGGCGTCGAGATGCGCCAGCGGAATGCGCAGCGCGGCGATGCCCGCGTCGTCGTGCACGGCGCGGTCGAACAGCGCGACGGCCAGCGCGCGGTCGCGACCGAGCCGGTGCGGCAGCCGCACGTCGTCCACCGGCGACTCGCCCATGCGCAGCGCGCCGAGCAGGCGATGGATGGCCAGCAGCGTCGCCTCGACGACGGGGCGCGCTGCGTCGCCGAGCGGCACGGTTTCGCGCAGCGCGAGCTGCCAATGCGTGGCGTCGCGCGAGGCCTCGAAGGCCAGCAGCGGCATGCGCAGCGCGGCGTAGCGCACGACGGTGTCGAGCGCCTGCCCGAGCGTGGTGCTGTGCATCACCGCGTGGCCGACCACGCCGTGCGTGCCCACCGCGAGCCGTTCGCCGAGCAGCAGGCCGAGCGCCGGCTCGCGGCTTTCAGCGATCGCGTCGCGGACGGCGGTGACGAAGCGCGCCACCGGCAGGTCGGCCCATGCGCCGGCCATCGCCGCGTCGTCGAAGCCGTGCCGCTGGCGCCACGCGATTGGGTCGACGCCCACGCGCGCGAGCTGGTCGCCGATCAGCCGCAGGTAGGGCGTGGGAAAGCGGATCAGCAGGGCGGGGCCGGTGGGCATGCCGCATTCTGGCGCGAAATGACCCCTCGCTGGCGCGCTGACACCTCACGGGGTGATGCGGTGAAGCGCAGGCTGCGTTATCGCCCGCCATCGCGCTCCGTGCGCCGCCGCCCGCCATGCCCACGCTGCAGCTTGACGATCGCTCGCATCCGATCGCCCCCGGCCAGACCCTGCTCGACGCGCTCGAGAGCGCCGGCGTTGCGTGGCCGTCGAGCTGCCGCGTCGGGGCCTGCGGCACCTGCCGCTGCCGGGTGCGCTCCGGTGACGTGCACGAACGCACGGAAAGCGCCTACCTGCTGTCACGCGACGAGATCGATTCCGGCGTCGTGCTGGCCTGCCAGACGGAAGCGCGCGGCCCCGTCACCATCGAACGCCTCGCGGCGACGGCGGCCATGTCGGCCGTCGTTGTCGCCATCAACGCGCCGACGCCGAGCGTTCGCGAACTGGTGCTGCGCCCCGACACGCCGCTGGCCTTCCGCGCCGGACAGGTCGCGCTGCTGCGTCTTCCGGGCCAGGACGGCAGCGCGCCGATCGCGCGGACGTACTCGTTCGCCGCACCGCCCGCGGCGGACGGAACGCTGCGCTTTCTGATCCGCCTGCATCCCGGCGGCGCCTTTTCCGAGGCGCTGCGCTCGACGCTGCACGCCGGCGATCGGCTTGAACTCGAGGGCCCGAGCGGCGGCTTCGCGCTGCCCGACGGTGACGGCCCGCTGCTCGTCGTGGGTGCGGGCACGGGCGTGGCGCCGCTGCTTGCGCTCCTTGAAACCGCGCGGACGGAAGGCCGCGACGCACGCGACGTCCGCGCGATCGTCGTCGCACGCCATGCCGGTGAACAGCTCGGCACCGAACGCCTGGCGGCACTCGCCTCGCGGTGGCGCGGGCGCTTCGACGTGGTGCCGGTGTTCTCGCGCGACGCGAACGACGCGCCGGCGTCGCGGTCAAGGCCTGCGGATCGCTTGCCCGCGCTGCTCGCGGATTTCCCGATGCCGCAGGCCGGTGCCGCCGTGTGCGGACCGGCCGGTTTCGTCGACGTCGCGGCGGCCGTGCTGCTTGCGCAAGGCCTGCGCCGTGAACGCCTGGCGCTTGATCGTTTCGACGTGGCCGCGCCGGTTCCCGCGCCGGAGCCGGAGTTCCGCCGCGGCGAGGTGCGCGCGGCGTCGAGCGGATCGCGCGATGCGTCATGGCGCCATACGCTGAAGTTCGGGCTGTTCCACCTGATCGGCCTCGCCGCGGCGGCATCGATGTTCGCGGGCGGTGCGTGGACCGCGTGGGGCCTCGTCGCGATCGTCGCGACCTACGTGCTCGGCGACGCGCTGCTCGGCGACGACCTGAGCGTGCCGGAATACCGCCATCCGGCCGCGCTGACCGGCCTGCTGTGGAGCGCGCTGCCGCTGATCGTGGTCGTCGTGCTGGCCGCGGTGTGGCGGGTGAGCCCCGGTGACGCGCTGGGCATCGGCGCCGGCCTGCAGGCGTGGACCGGCATCGACGTGCTCGCCGCGCGCGACGCCTCGGGCCTCGGCAGCCTGCTCGCCACGTGGGGCCTCGCGGGGCTGATGATCGGCATGGTCGCGACGGTGCCCGCGCACGAGCTGGTGCATCGCACCTGGGACCCGCGCTCGATGGCGCTCGGCCGCGCGCTGCTGGCTTTCAGCTTCGACACCAGCTTTGCGATCGAGCACGTGCACGGCCATCACCGCGCGGTCGCCACGCCGGAGGACCCGGCCTCGGCGCCGCGCGGCCGCAGCGTCTACGCGCACATCCTGCATTCGACCTGGCACGGCAACGCCAGCGCATGGCGCATCGAATCCGCGCGCTTGGCCAAGCGCGGCAGCGGGCCGTGGACCGCGCGCAACGCCGTCCTGCGCGGCTGGGGCCTTTCGGCCCTGCTCGTGCTCGGTGCGGCAGCGATGGGCGGCCCCGTCGGCGCTCTGTTCTTCATCGCCTGCGGGCTGTGGGGCAAGGCGCTGCTGGAAATCGTCAACTACATGGAGCACTACGGCATCGCGCGCGATCCGGCCACGCCGGTGCAGCCGCGCCATTCGTGGAACACGAACCGCCGCGTCAGCTCGTGGTCGATGTTCAACCTGACGCGGCATTCGCACCACCACGCGCAGGGCGAAGCGCCATTCCACGCGCTGCGCCCGATGGCCGATGCACCGATGATGCCGGCCGGCTACCTGTCGACCATCCTGCTGACGCTCGTGCCGCCGCTGTGGCGCCGGCTGATGGCGCCGCGACTCGCGGACTGGGACGCGCGTTTCGCCACGCCGGTCGAGCGCGCGCTGGCGCGCGCGCAGGCCGAGGGCTGAGGCGTCAGCCGCAAGCGGCGCGGATGCTCGCCGGCAGGGGAATCGACGCGCCGCCGTTGTCGACCCACACCATCACCGTGGTGCCGTCGGCGTACAGCACGCCGTCCTGCGTCGCGCTCTCGATGCGGTGGCCGAGCGTCAGGCTTTTCGTGCCGAGTTTCTCTGCGTGCAGCGTGATGCGCAGGCGCTCTGGCCAGCCGATGGGGCGCCGATAGTTCACCGTTGCGGCGGCGAGGATGGGCGCGCAGTCGACCGCGGCCCAGTCTTCGGTGAGGCTCTTGAACCAAGCGACGCGCGCTTCCTCGATGAAGCGCAGGTAGCTGGCGTTGTTGACGTGGTTGAAGGCGTCCATGTCGCCCCAGCGCACGTCGATGGCGATTTCGAACACGGTCCTCATGCGCGGGCCTTGGTCTTCGCGGTGGGAGTTTTCGCCGTCGATCCGGCAGCGGCCTTCGCCGCCTTCGCTGCGGCTTTCAGCTCGTCCTTCCTCGCCTTCAGTGCCGCCGCCTTTTCTTCCTCGGTCATCCGCACCGGCGGCGGGGGTGCCGACTTCATTCGCCGCACTTTCGGTTGTGCAGGCGCGGTGGCGGGTGCGGCCTCGAGCAGTTTGGCGAGGAAGTGCCCGGTGTGCGATTCCGGATGCGCGGCGATCTGCTCCGGCGTTCCCGTCGCGACGATCGTGCCGCCGCGATGCCCGCCCTCCGGGCCGAGGTCGATCACCCAGTCGGCGGTCTTCACCACGTCGAGGTTGTGCTCGATCACCACCACGGTGTTGCCGTCATCGCGCAGCTTGTGCAGCACGGCCAGCAGATGCTCGATGTCGGCGAAGTGCAGGCCGGTGGTCGGCTCGTCGAGGATGTACAGCGTGCGGCCGGTGTCGCGCCGCGAGAGTTCCTTCGACAGCTTCACGCGCTGCGCCTCGCCGCCGGAGAGCGTGGTCGCGCTCTGACCGAGCTTGATGTAGCTCAGGCCCACGTCCATCAGCGTCTCGAGCTTGCGGGCGATCGACGGCACCGGCTCGAACAGCTTCAGGGCGTCCTCGACGGTCATCTCCAGCACGTCGTGGATGCTGTAGCCCTTGTAGAGGATCTCCAGTGTCTCGCGGTTGTAGCGCTTGCCGTGGCAGACGTCGCAGGGCACGTACACGTCCGGCAGGAAGTGCATTTCCACCTTGATGAGGCCATCGCCCTGGCAGGCCTCGCAGCGGCCGCCGCGCACGTTGAAGCTGAAGCGCCCGGGCGCGTAGCCGCGGGCGCGCGCGTCCGGCACCTGTGCGTAGAGCTCGCGCAGCGGCGTGAACAGGCCGGTGTACGTGGCGGGGTTCGAGCGCGGCGTGCGGCCGATCGGCGTCTGGTCGATGTCGACGACCTTGTCGAACAGGTCCATGCCGATGACTTCGCGATGCGGCGCCGGCGTCGCGCCCGAGCCGTTCAACTCGCGCGAAGCCAGCGCGAACAGCGTGTCGTTGATCAGCGTCGACTTGCCCGAGCCCGACACGCCCGTCACCGCGACGAACAGCCCGGCCGGAATCTCGAGGTCGACGTCTTTCAAATTGTTGCCGGTGGCGCCGAGCAGCTTCAGCCACTCGTTCTTGCGCGGCGCGTGGCGCTTCAGCGGCACCTCGATGCGGCGCTCGCCGGACAGGTACTGGCCGGTGATCGAGCGCGGCGAGGCCATGATATCGGCCACCGAGCCTTGCCCAACGACTTCACCGCCGTGCACGCCGGCACCCGGGCCGATGTCGACCACGTGGTCGGCCAGCCGGATCGCGTCCTCGTCGTGCTCGACGACGATCACGGTGTTGCCGAGATCGCGCAGTCGGGTGAGCGTGCCGAGCAGCCGCTCGTTGTCGCGCTGGTGCAGGCCGATGGAGGGCTCGTCGAGCACGTACATCACGCCGACGAGCCCCGCGCCGATCTGCGAGGCCAGCCGGATGCGCTGCGCTTCGCCGCCGGACAGCGAATCGGCCTGCCGATCGAGCGTCAGGTAATCGAGGCCGACGTCCACGAGGAAGCGCAGCCGTTCGCGGATCTCCTTGACGATCTTCACCGCGATCTCGCCGCGCCAGCCGGGCAGGGTGAGGTCGCTGAAAAACGCCATGCAGGCGTCGACCGGCAAGTGCGCCACCGCCGGCAGGTTGCGCCCGTCGATGAACACGTTGCGCGCCATGCGATTGAGGCGAGCGCCGCCGCAGTCCGGGCAGGGCTGGTCGCTGATGTACTTCGCCAGCTCCTCGCGCACCGTCTGCGATTCGGTCTCGCGGTAGCGGCGCTGCAGGTTCGGCAGGATGCCTTCGAAGGCGTGCTTGCGCTGGCTGCGGCCGCCGTTCTCGGTGATGTAGGTGAAGCTGATGAGCTCGCCGCCCGAGCCGTGCAGCACGGCGTCGCGGGCCTTCTTCGGCAGATCCTGCCAGGGCGTGTCGACGCTGAAGCCGTAGTGCTTCGCGAGTGCTGCGACGAGCTGGAAGTAGTAGATGTTGCGGCGGTCCCAGCCGCGCGCTGCGCCGTTGGCGAGGCTCAGCTCGGGATGCCCGACCACCTTGGCCGCATCAAACACCTGCGTGAGGCCGAGGCCGTCGCAGGTCGGGCAGGCACCCACCGGCGAGTTGAACGAGAACAGCCGCGGCTCGAGCTCCGGCAGCGAATAGTCGCAGTGCGGGCAGCCGTACTTGCTGCTGAACATCTGCGCCGGCGCTTTCTCATCGTCCATGTCGGCGATCAGCGCGACGCCGTCGGCCAGCTTCAGCGTCGTCTCGAAGCTCTCGGCGAGGCGCTGCTTCAGATCGGCGCGCGGTTTGAAGCGATCGACCACGGCTTCGATCGTGTGTTTCACGCGCAGCTCGAGCTTCGGCACGGCGTCGATCTCGTGCACCACGCCGTCCACGCGCACGCGCACGTAGCCCTGCGCGCGCAGCGCATCGAACACCTGTGCGTGTTCGCCCTTGCGGTCCCGCACTACCGGCGCCAGCAGCATCAGGCGCTTGTCTTCCGGCATGGCCAGCACGGTGTCGACCATCTGGCCGATCGTCTGCGCCTCCAGCGGCGCGTCGTGGTCGGGGCAGCGCGGCGTGCCCACGCGGGCGTACAGCAGGCGCAGGTAGTCGTGGATCTCGGTGATCGTGCCGACCGTCGAGCGCGGGTTGTGCGAGGTCGATTTCTGCTCGATCGAGATGGCCGGCGAGAGGCCTTCGATGTGGTCGAGGTCCGGCTTCTCCATCACCGACAGGAACTGCCGCGCGTAGGCCGACAGCGACTCGACGTAGCGGCGCTGGCCCTCGGCGTAGATCGTGTCAAACGCCAGCGAGCTCTTGCCCGAGCCGGACAAGCCCGTGATGACGATGAGCTGGTCTCGCGGCAGGTCGAGATCGATGTTCTTGAGGTTGTGCGTGCGGGCGCCGCGGATGCGGATCTGGTCCATGAGGGGAGGGCGCTTGGGGCAATCCGCTAGTCTAGCCCTCCCGTGTCGCCGGGCCGTGACCCTGCAGCGCACAGCGCCGCGAGCCTCTGCCCGGACCGTCCCGCCGCTGCTCGCCGTGGCTGGCGGTGCCTGAACGCCGGCGATCGGCCGCTTGCGCCGGCCCCGTGCGCTCCCCCATACTTCCCGACTCCCTGCGTCCAGCCCGGCCCGACCGGCGCAGCGCAGGGGCGGTCGGTGGCTCTGCCGCCGTCCAATCCCTAAGAAGAACTACAGAAAGCAACGAGGTCCACACATGTACGCAGTCGTCGTCACGGGCGGTAAGCAGTACCGCGTGATGAAAGGCGAAACCCTCCGCGTCGAGCTGATCGACGCCGAGCCGGGCGCCAACATCGAAATCAATGACGTCCTCCTCGTGGGCGATGGCGACAAAATCACCGTCGGTGCCCCGCAGGTCGCGGGCGCCAAGGTCACCGCAACCGTCAAGGGTCACGGCCGCCTCGAGAAGGTCCGCATCGTCAAGTTCCGCCGCCGCAAGCACCATCGCAAGCAGATGGGCCACCGTCAGCACTACACCGAACTCGAGATCACCGGCATTTCGGCCTGATCCGACCGCATAAGGAGAACACGTCATGGCAAGTAAAAAGGGCGTTGGCTCGACTCGTAACGGTCGCGATTCCAACCCGAAGTACCTCGGTGTGAAGATCTTCGGCGGCCAGGCCGTCGAAGCCGGCAACATCATCGTCCGCCAGCGCGGCACCGAGTTCCATCCGGGCGCCGGCGTCGGCATCGGTCGCGACCACACGCTGTACGCGCTGGTCGACGGCAAGGTCGATTTCGCGGTGAAGGGCGCCAACAAGCGCCGCACCGTGAGCGTGGTCGGCGCCGAGTAATCGGCCTGCGCCGGTGACGGGGTGAAGCCTCGACGCCGGCCGACACGCACGGCAGCATCACGACGCTCCGCCACGGCGGGGCGTCGTCGTTTCTGGCGGCGCCGCATCCGCGAAGCCGCCCACCTGGAGTTCCCATGAAATTCGTCGACGAAGCCGAGATCGCCGTCCACGCCGGCAACGGTGGCAACGGCTGCATCAGTTTCCGCCGCGAGAAGTTCATCCCGCTCGGCGGCCCCGACGGCGGTGACGGCGGCAACGGCGGCAGCGTCTGGCTGGTCGCCGACGAGAACCTCAACACGCTGATCGACTTCCGCCACCAGCGCGTCTATCGCGCGCAGCGCGGGCAGAACGGCATGGGGCGCGACATGTACGGCAAGGCCGGCGAAGACGTGGTCATCCGCGTGCCGGTCGGTACCGCCGTGTGCAACGTCGCCACCGACGAGATCATCGGCGACCTCACCGAGCACGGGCAGCGCCTGCTGGTCGCCAAAGGCGGCGATGGCGGCAAGGGCAATATCCACTTCAAGACTTCGGTGAACCGCGCGCCGCGCAAGGCCACGCCGGGCTGGCCGGGCGAGGAGCGCGAGCTGCGCCTCGAGCTGAAGCTGCTCGCCGACGTCGGCCTGCTGGGCTTCCCGAACGCCGGCAAGAGCACCTTCGTCCGCGCCGTTTCCGCCGCGACGCCGAAGGTGGCCGACTACCCGTTCACCACGCTGTATCCGAACCTCGGCGTGGTCAGCGTCGAGGCCTTCAAGAGCTTCGTCATCGCCGACATTCCGGGCCTCATTGAAGGCGCTGCGGATGGTGCCGGCTTGGGCGCGCTGTTCCTGCGCCACGTGCAGCGCACGCGGCTGCTGCTGCACCTCGTCGACATGGCGCCGATGGACGAAGGCGTCGACCCCGTGGAGCAGGTGCGCGCGATCGAGCACGAGCTGCGCAAGTACGACCCCGGCATGCTGGAGAAGCCGCGCTGGCTGGTGCTCAACAAGGCCGACCTGCTGGATGAGGAGGAAACCGCCGAGCGCGTCGCCGACGTGGTGCAGCGCCTCGAGTGGAGCGGCCCGTATTTCGTCGTGTCAGCGATCAGCCGCGAAGGCACGCGCCCGATCATGCTGAAGGTGCAGCAGTTCTTCGACGACCAGAAGCACGCGGCGCTCGAAGCGGCCGAAAACGCGGCTTGGGCGGAGCGGAACGCGCCGGCGTCGACGCCGAAGGCGGGCGAGGGCGGCTGATCGCGCACTCGCGCGCGGCGTCCCGCCCGAAACGATCATCAACGGTCGTTTCGAGGCAACAAAAAAGCCGGCGCAATGCCGGCTTTTTCGCGTTCCATGGCCGCGGGGACCACGGAAGGTTCGCTCAACCGGGCGTGAGCCCGGCTGGCGTCCGCATCAGGCAGCCTTCAGCGCCTTGATGTGGCCGTTCAGGCGAGCCTTGTGACGGGCGGCCTTGTTCTTGTGGATCAGGCCGCGCGAGGCGTAGCGGTCGAGGATCGGCTGGGCGACGGCGAACGCGGCTTCGGCAGCGGCGGCATCCTTCGCATCGATGGCCTTGACGACCTTCTTGACGGCGGTACGCAGCATCGAGCGCTGGGCCGAGTTGCGGGCGTTGCGGACAGCGGCCTGCTTGGCGCGCTTCTTGGCGGACTTGATGTTGGCCACGGACGGCTCCTGCGTGAAACTGGGTAAGATGGGACGCGAAAGACCGCGGAGTATTGGGGAAAAACCTTGGTGCGTCAAGAAGTAAGCGGCCTTCAGGTCCGGGCGTTCAGGAAGTCCGCGTGAAGCGACCCGCCCTGCTGCGGTCGACCGCCGTTTTCAGCGCCATGACCCTGCTGTCGCGGCTCGCCGGCTTCGCTCGCGACGTGCTGCAGGCCAGCCTGTTCGGGGCCTCGGCGGCGATGGACGCTTTCGTCATCGCCTACCGCATCCCGAACTACCTGCGGCGCATTTTCGCCGAGGGTTCGTTCTCGTCGGCCTTCGTGCCGGCCTATTCGACGCTGAAGGAGCAGGGCGATCGCGAGGCTGTCCGTGCCTTCCTCGATCATGTCGCGGGCGCGCTGTGCGCGGTCGTGCTGGTCGTCGCCGCGCTCGGCATGCTCGCCGCGCCATGGATCGCCGCCGCCTTCGCGCCCGGCGCGCTGGACCAGCCCGGCCAGATCGACACCATCGCCGCGATGCTGCGCGTCACCTTCCCGTACCTCGTGTTCATCTCGCTGACGGCGCTGGCCGGCGCGGTGCTGAACAGCCACGGCAAGTTCGGGCTCGCGGCGGTGACGCCGGTGCTGCACAACGTGGCGATGATCGCGGCGATGCTGGCGCTGGCGCCGCTGTTCGACGTCAAGCCGATGGCCTTGGCTTGGGGCGTGCTGATCGCCGGCGTGCTGCAGTTCCTGCTGCTGTGGCCGGCGCTGGGGCGGCTTGGCGCGCGGCCGCGTTTTCGCCTCGATTTCCGCCATCCGGCGGTGCGCAAGGTCGGCGCGCTGATGCTGCCAACGCTGTTCTCCTCGTCGGTGGCGCAGCTGAACCTGATCGTCGGCACGATTTTCGCGTCGCTGCTGGTCACCGGCAGCCAGACCTGGCTGTACAACGCGGATCGCCTGAGCGAATTCCCACTGGGTTTGTTCGGCGTGGCGATCGGCACGGTGATCCTGCCGCACCTTAGCTCGCGCCACGCGGCGGCTGACGCCGACGGCTACGCCAAGGCCATCGACTGGGGCCTTCGCATGGTGATGCTGGCGGGCGTGCCGGCCGGCGTCGGGCTGCTGATGCTGGCGGAACCGCTGGCCTCGGCGATGTTCCAGCACGGCGCGTTCACCGCGGACGACGCGCGGATGACCGGGCTTGCGCTGTCGGCGACGGCCATCGCGGTGCCGGCCTTCATGCTGACGAAGGTTCTGCTGCCGGCGTTTTTCGCGCGACAGGACACGACAACGCCGATGCGTGCGGCCGTCATCACCGTCTTCATCAACGTGGCGCTGACCGCGGCGATCACCGCGCCGCTGTGGCACTACGGTGTCGCGGGGGCGCACGCCGGCATCGCGCTGGCCACCGCGCTGGCCGGCGTGGCGAACGCGGCGCTGTTGTGGGTGTGGCTGCATCGCGACGGCACCTACCGCACGCAGCCGGGCTGGGGCCGGTATCTGCTGCAGGTGCTGCTGGCGGCGGCCGCGATGGCCGCGGCGCTGTGGGGCCTGCGCGCGTGGCTGGGCGACTTCACCGCAATGCCGCTGTGGCCTCGCGTGGGTGCCGTGCTGGGCTGCGTGGCCGCGGGAGCGAGCGTCTATGCGCTGGCCCTGCTGATCCTCGGCGTGCGCCCGCGGCAGGTCTGGGCGCATTGAGTCCGGGCTCGTGGACGCGCCGCTATACTTCGCGGCTTATGAGCCTGCTGTTCCGTGACATCGGGGGCACGTCGCCCACCCCCGCCGGCAGCGTGGTCTGCATCGGTGCGTTCGACGGCCTGCATCGGGGTCATCAGGCGCTGATCGGCCGCGCTCGTGCCCGCGCGCTCGCGCTCGGCCTGCCGCTCGTGGTGCTGAGCTTCGAGCCGCTGCCGCGCGAATTCTTCATGGCGCCGGAGCCGCCCGCGCGGCTGATCCTGCCCGCCGCGAAGATCGCCGGGCTGCGCGAGCTCGATGTCGACGTGATCGGCCTGCTGCGCTTCAACCCGTCGATGGTCGCGATGCCCGCGGAAGCCTTCGTGCGCGCGGTTCTGGTCGCGAAGCTGCACGCGCGGGAGGTGTGGGTGGGGCCGGATTTCCGCTTCGGCCACCGCCGCGGCGGCGACGTCGCCCTGCTGCAGCGCATGGGCGCGGAGCTCGGCTTCGCGACGCAGGCCCTGCACTTGGTCGAAGACGCCGGCGAGCGCGTGTCGAGCACTGCCGTGCGCGCTGCGCTTGCGAATGCGGACTTCGATCGCGCCGCCGTGCTGCTGGGCCGCCCGTACGCGATTCCCGGCCGCGTGGTGCGCGGCAAGCAGCTCGGCCGCACGCTCGGCTACCCGACCGCGAACCTGCGCTTCGGCGGCAGGCGCCCGCCCATGCACGGCATCTTCGCCACGTGGGTGCACGGCGTCGAAGATCGTCCGATGGCCAGCGTGTCGAGCCTCGGCACGCGGCCAACGGTCAACGGCAAAGAGCCGCTGCTCGAAGCGCATCTGTTCGATTTCAGCGGCGACCTCTACGGCCGGCGAATCAGCGTCGAGTTCGTCGGCAAGCTGCGCGATGAATTGAAGTTCGATGGCCTGCCCGCATTGATCGAACAGATGGATCGCGATTCGGCGGAAGCGCGCGCGATCCTTCTCGACCGGCCGCACGCCGGCCAACTCCATTCTTTGAGCCTGACGACGCCGTGAGCATCGACTACAAGCCCACCATCTCGCTGCCGGACACGGCGTTCCCGATGCGCGGCGACCTGCCGAAGCGCGAGCCCGCCGCGCTGCAGCGCTGGCAGGACGGCCGTCTGTACGACCAGTTGCGCGCGCACGCCGCCGGCCGCCCGCGCTTCGTGCTGCACGATGGCCCGCCGTATGCGAACGGCAGCATCCACATCGGCCACGCCGTCAACAAGGTGCTGAAGGACATCGTCGTGAAGTCGAAGCTGCTGGCCGGCTTCGACGCGCCCTACGTGCCGGGCTGGGACTGCCACGGTTTGCCGATCGAACTCGCGGTCGAGAAAAAGTTTGGCAAGGTCGGCGACAAGCTTGACGCGGCGACGTTCCGCCAGCGCTGCCGCGAGTACGCCGCCGAGCAGATCGCCGGGCAGTCGCGCGATTTCCAGCGCTTGGGCGTCCTCGGTGACTGGGACCATCCGTACCGCACGATGGATTTCCGCTTCGAGGCCGACATGGTCCGCGCGCTGGCGAAGATCGTCGAGCGCGGGCATCTCTTGCGCGGCGCGAAGCCGGTGCACTGGTGCTTCGACTGCGGCTCCGCGCTGGCCGAAGCCGAGATCGAGTACGCCGACAAGACCTCGCCGATGGTCGATGTTGCGTATGACGCGAAGGATCCGCAGGCGCTCGCCGCCAAGTTCGGCGTGAGCGTTGATGACGAGGCGATCGTCGCGGTGCCGATCTGGACGACGACCCCGTGGACGCTGCCGGCTTCGTTGGCGGTGACGCTCGGTGCCGAGCTCGGTTACGCGCTGGTCGAAGGTCCGGCGCGCCACGGCAAGCGCGTGCTGCTGGTGCTGGCCGAAGCGCTGGTCGAGAAGGCGCTGGCGCGCTACGGCGTGGCAGGGACCAACGTGCTGGGCCGCGCCGAGGGCCGTGCGCTTGAAGGCCTCGCGCTCGCGCATCCGTTCTACGCGCGCGACATCCCGCTGATCCTCGGCGACCACGTCACCGCCGACGACGGCACCGGCGCCGTGCACACGGCGCCCGGCCACGGTCAGGAGGACTTCGCGGTCGGCAGGCTCTACGGCCTCACTGACCGCTACACCGCCGCACAGATCAATCCCGTTGACGGCAAGGGCCTGTACCTGCCCGGCACGCCGCCGATTCCGACGCCCGAGGGCGACGTCGCGATCGCCGGTGCGCATCTGTGGAAGGCCAACGACTTGATCGTCGCCGCACTCGCCGCGCGCGGCGTGCTGTTGTCCTCGGGCAAGCTGCACCACAGCTACCCGCACTGCTGGCGTCACAAAACGCCGGTCGCGTTCCGCGCCACGCCGCAGTGGTTCATCTCGATGACGCAGGCCAACCTGCGCGTCGACGCGCTGGCCGCGATCAAGGGCGTTGCTTGGTTCCCCGACTGGGGCGAAGCGCGCATCAGTGCCATGGTCGACGGCCGCCCGGACTGGTGCATCTCGCGCCAGCGCACCTGGGGCGTGCCGATCGCGCTGTTCACGCATCGCGTCACCGGCGAGATCCACCCGCGCACCGTCGAGCTGATGCAGGCCGTGGCCACGAAGATGGAGCAGGGCGGCGTCGATGCGTGGTATGCGCTCGATGCCGCCGAGTTGCTCGGCGCTGAAGCCGCCGACTACGAGAAGGTCACCGACATCCTCGACGTCTGGTTCGACTCCGGCGTCACCCACGAGGCCGTGCTCGCCGCGCGCGCCGACGAGGGCCTGGGCAAGCCGGCCGATCTCTACCTCGAAGGCTCCGACCAGCACCGCGGCTGGTTTCAGAGCTCGCTGCTCACCGGCGTGGCGATCGACGGCGTCGCGCCGTATCGCCAAGTGCTGACGCACGGCTTCGCCGTCGATGCACAGGGCCGGAAGATGTCGAAGTCGATCGGCAACGTGATTGAGCCGCAGAAGGTCATCGACCAGATGGGCGCCGACGTGCTGCGCCTGTGGGTGGCGAGCGCCGACTACCGCAACGAGATGTCGGTGTCTGACGACATCCTCAAGCGCACGGCCGACGCCTACCGCCGCATCCGCAACACCGCGCGCTTCCTGCTCGGCAATCTCAACGGCTTCGATCCGGCTGTGCATCGGCTGCCGAATGCCGAGCTGCTGTGGCTCGATGCGCAGGCCGTCGCGCGCGCGAGCGAGGTGCAGGCCGAGATCACCGCGGCTTATGCCCGCTACGATTTCTCGGCCGTCGTCAGCGCGCTGCAGAACTACTGCACCAACGATCTCGGCGCGCTGTACCTCGACGTCACCAAGGACCGCCTGTACACCATGCCGGTGGACAGCCGCGGCCGCCGCTCGGCGCAGTCCGCGATGTTCCGCATCGCCCATGCGCTGACCCGTTGGATCGCGCCGATCCTCAGCTTCACCGCCGATGAACTCTGGCAGCACCTGCCGGGGTCGCGCGAGGCGCACGTGCTGTTCACCACGTGGAGCACCGATCTCGATCCGCTGCCCGCGGGTGGCGTGATCTCGAAGCAGGCCTTCGCAACGCTGATGTCGCTGCGCGAAGCCGTGGCCAAAGTCTTGGAGCCGATGCGTGCCGGCGGCGCGATCGGCGCCTCGCTCGAAGCCGAGGTCGATCTCTATCTCGACGACGCCACGCTCGCCGTGCTCGCGCCGGTCGCCGGCGAGCTCCGCTTCCTGTTCATCACCAGCGAGCTGCGTTTGCATCCGGCGTCGGCCAAGCCGGACGATGCGATTGCCGCCGACGGTGTGGCCGCTGCGTTCATCCGCGCGGTGGCCAGCACGGCGGCGAAGTGCGTGCGCTGCTGGCACTACCGCCATGACGTCGGCGCGCACGCCGACCACCCCGAGCTCTGCGGCCGCTGCGTCGACAACGTCGACGGCCCCGGCGAAGACCGCCGCTACTTCTGATCAATCGCCCGTGACGTCTCCAGCCTCCACCGCCGCTGTCGCCGCATCTGCCGACCGCCCCGTGCCCAACGCGTTGGCGTGGCTGTGGCTGTCCGCGCTGGTCATCGTCCTCGACCAGGCCAGCAAGCTGTATTTCCTCGGCATCCTGACCTTGGGCGGCCCGACGATCCCGGTCATCGACGGCTTCTGGGAGTGGAAGCTCGCGTACAACTTCGGTGCGGCCTTCAGCTTCCTCGCCGACGCGGCGGGCTGGCAGCGCTGGTTCTTCAGCGCGCTGGCGGTCGGCATCAGTGGCCTGCTGATCCATTGGCTCCGCAAGCTGCCGCGCGCGCACTGGCGCGAGGCGCTGCCGTTCGCGCTGATCATCGGCGGCGCGCTCGGCAACCTGATCGACCGCGTGCGCTTCGGCTACGTCGTCGATTTCATCCACTGGTACTGGCGCGAGCACAGCTGGCCTGTGTTCAACCTCGCTGATTCGGCGATCGTCGCTGGTGCCGTGCTGCTTGTGGTCGCCAGCCTATTCAGCGGAGACAAGCGATGAGCTTCGACGTGCTGCTCGCCAACCCGCGCGGCTTCTGCGCCGGCGTCGATCGCGCCATCGAGATCGTCGACCGAGCTCTGCAGCAGCTCGGCGCGCCGATCTACGTGCGCCACGAGGTGGTGCACAACAAGTACGTCGTCGAAGACCTCCGCGCGAAGGGTGCCGTGTTCATCGAAGACCTCGCCGAGGTGCCGGCCGGCGCGACGCTGATCTTCAGCGCGCACGGCGTCTCGCAAGCGGTGCGCAGCGAAGCCGCCGAGCGCGGCTTCAAGGTGTTCGACGCGACCTGTCCGCTGGTGACGAAGGTGCACATCGAAGTCACACGGCACTGCCGTGCGGGTCGCGACGTGGTGCTGATCGGCCACGCCGGGCACGTCGAGGTCGAGGGCACGATGGGGCAGTGGCGCAACGACGCCGGTGCCGGCGCCATCTACCTCGTCGAAGACGTCGCGCAGGCCGAAACCATCGTCGTCGCACAGCCCGACAACGTCGCGTTCACCACGCAGACCACGCTTTCGGTCGACGACACCAAGGACATCATCGCCACGCTGCAGCGCCGCTTCCCGGCCATGCAGGGGCCGCGCCACGACGACATCTGCTACGCCACGCAGAACCGTCAGGACGCGGTGCGCGAGCTCGCCGCGCGCTGCGACCTGATCCTCGTCGTGGGCAGTCCAACCAGCTCGAATTCCAACCGGCTGCGCGAGCTCGCCGAGAAGAACGGCGTCGAGGCCTACCTGATCGACGGCGCCGAGCACATCGACGCGCGTTGGGTCGCTGGAAAGCGCTGCGTCGGGGTGACGGCCGGCGCCTCGGCGCCCGAGCTGCTGGTGCGCGGCGTGGTCGACCGCCTCGGGGAACTCGGCGGCGGCGCCGCGACGGAGCTGTCGGGCAAGCCCGAGGACGTTGTCTTCGCGCTGCCCAAGGAGCTGCGGATCAGCCTCGTCGATTGACCTGCGCTGCCCGTCCCCCTAAACTCCCGCGTCTGTTGCCGGTGTAGCTCAGTTGGTAGAGCGGCGCATTCGTAATGCGTAGGTCGGGGGTTCGAGTCCCTTCTCCGGCACCACATGTGAAAGCCGCCCTTGGGCGGCTTTTTCATTTCAGCCTTGGCCCGGCGTGCGCGTCTCGACATCCGCGACGCCGGAACGCCACCATGCGCGCTCCCCATCGCGCGAATCCCCATGGCCGCGAAAGCCAAGACCGCCTACGTCTGCGCCGATTGCGGCGCCAGCTACTCGAAGTGGCAGGGCCAGTGCGAGGCCTGCGGCGCGTGGAACACGCTGGCCGAAATCGTCGTCGAACCCGCTTCGGCGAAGACGACGTCGCGTCACGGCAACTGGGCCGGCGCGCCGGAGCAGGCGCGCATCACGCCGCTCGCGGCCGTGAAACACGAGGCCGAATCGCGCGTCTCCACCGGCCTCGGCGAGCTTGACCGCGTGCTCGGCGGCGGCCTCGTCGAAGGCTCGGTGGTGCTGGTCGGCGGTGACCCGGGCATCGGCAAATCCACGCTGTTGCTGCAGGCCATCGCCGCGATGGCCGAGCGCGTGCCGGGGCTCTACGTCACTGGCGAAGAGTCCCTGTCGCAGGTCGCTGGCCGCGCGCAGCGCTTGGGGCTAGGCGTCGACGGCGTCAGCGCGCTGGCCGAAACCTGCGTCGAGCGCATCCTGTCGCAGGCCGCACCGGCCAAGCCGCGTTTGATGGTCGCCGACTCGATCCAGACGCTGTGGTCGGAATTGCTCACCGCGGCACCGGGCTCGGTCAGCCAGGTGCGCGAGAGTGCGGCCAAGCTGGTGCGCTTCGCGAAGGAAACCGGCACGGCCGTCTTCCTCGTTGGCCACGTGACGAAAGAGGGCGGCATCGCCGGCCCGCGCGTGCTCGAGCACATGGTCGACGCCGTGCTGTACTTCGAAGGCGAGTCCGGCAGCCGCTTCCGCGTGCTGCGCGCGTTCAAGAACCGCTTCGGCGCCGTCAACGAGCTCGGCGTGTTCGCGATGGGCGACAAGGGTCTGCGTGAAGTGTCGAACCCGTCGGCGATCTTTCTTTCCGGCTCGGCGTCGCCGCAGCCCGGCAGCGCGGTGATGGTCACGCGCGAGGGCACGCGGCCGCTGCTGGTTGAAGTGCAGGCGCTGGTCGACCAGTCCCCGCTCGCCAACCCGCGCCGCGTGGCGCTGGGCCTCGAGCAGAACCGACTCGCCATGCTGCTTGCCGTGCTGCATCGGCACGGCGGCGTCGGCGTGTTCGACCAGGACGTGTTCGTCAACGTGGTCGGCGGCATCCGCGTGCAGGAAACCGCGGCCGACCTGCCGGTGCTGCTGGCGGTGCTGAGCTCGCTGCGCGATCGCCCGCTGCCGGAGAAGACCATCGCGTTCGGCGAAGTCGGTCTCTCCGGCGAGCTGCGCCCGGTCCCGAACGGCGAGGAGCGGCTGAAAGAAGCCGCAACGCACGGCTTCAAGCGCGCCGTGGTGCCGAAGGCGAACGCGCCGAAGTCCGGTCGCGTGGGCGAGCTTCAGGTGATCGGCGTCGAGCGGCTGGCGGACGCGCTCGACCAGGCGGTCGACTGAGTGGCTTCATCCGTGCCTCCGTCGTCGCACCGGGTCCCGTCCTTCGAGGTGGCTTTCGACGGTGGCCGCGTGCGACCGTGGGTGCCCGCTGATGCCGTGTCGCTCGTCAGTCACGCCGACAATCCTCGCGTGGCGCGCTTTCTGTCGACGCGATTCCCGAGCCCGTACACGCCGGCTGACGCCGCGGACTGGTTCGCCTTCCTCGCGTCGCAGGACGATCCGGAAGGCTGGGCCATCGAGATCGGCGGTGAAGCCGTTGGTGGCATCGGACTCCGCCGCGGTGACGCCGAGTTCGCGCACAGCGCCGAACTCGGCTATTGGCTGGGCGAGGCGCATTGGGGCCGTGGCCTGATGACGCGCGTCGTCAGCGCCGTGCTGGCGAAGGTGGTCACGCGCTGGTGCCTGCGGCGCGTCACCGCCTATGCCGCGACCGCGAACCACGCGTCGATTCGCGTGCTGGAGCAAGCCGGCTTCGAGCGCGAAGGCCTGATGCGCGCCCGCGCCATCCGCGACGGCGAGGTGCAGGATCACCTCGTGTTCGGATGGATCGCTCAGGCGGTGAGCAGGAACTCGTAGACGAAACGGCTGCCGAAGAACGCAAGGCCCAGCAGCAGCATCGCCGCCAGCGTCCAGCGCGCGGCCTTGGCGCCGCGCCAGCCCCAGCGCCAGTGGCCGAACAGCAGCGTGGCGAGCACCGTCCAGCTCAGCAGCGACAGCACGGTCTTGTGCGCGAGGTGCTGGGCGAACAGGTTCTCCACGAACACGAGGCCCATCGTCAGCGCCAGCGTCAGCAGCGCGAACGCGGCGACGAGCGTGCGGAACAGCAGGCTCTCCGACTGCGTCAGCGGCGGCAGCGCGCGCACGAGGCCGGTGATGCGGCGCTGCCGCAGCGCGCGCTCCTGCAGCCACAGCCCGGCGGCGAACAGCGCGGCGAGCGCGAGTGCCGCGTACGCCAGCAGCGCCAGCCACGCGTGCATCAGGATCGGCCACGCGAGGTCGCTGGCGCCGGCGCCGGGCCGTCCGCCGAGCGCATACGCCAGCACCCAGACCGCGGCGACCGGGAACACGATGACGCCCAAGGCCTCCAGCCGCTCGAACTTGCCCGCGGCCACGGTCAGCGCGGCCATGCCGAGGCTCACCAGCGACAGCGCGGCGAAGAAATGCAGGTCCGGGGCGCCCTCAAGGTGCCCGGCCCAGACGTGCAGCCCGAGGTGCAGGGCGGCGCCGGCCGCGCCCAGCAGCAGCGGCCAGGTCGCGCCGTGCGCCGATTCGCCGGCCCGCAAACGACGCGCCAAGCCGAGGGCGGCGAGGGCATAGGCGAGCGCGGCGCAGGCCGCGAGCAGGACGACGAAGGACATGTCCGGAGTGTCGCATACGGCCCTGCGAATCGAGAACGTCTCGCATCGGGCGAGGGCTATACTTCGCGGCCCAGATCGTCGATGCCGAAGCGCCCAGGCGGCGCGCTCAAGACCCCATGTTCGAATCCCTGACCCAGCGCCTCTCCGGCACCCTCCAGAAGCTTCGCGGCCGCGGCCGACTGAGCGAGGAGAACATCCGCGAGAGCCTGCGCGAAGTCCGCATCGCGCTGCTCGAAGCCGACGTCGCGCTGCCGGTCGTGCAGGCGCTGATCGAGCGCATCAAGGTGCGCGCGGTCGGGCAGGAAGTGCTGACCTCTCTGACGCCCGGCCAGGCGCTGATCAAAGTCGTCCGCGACGAGATGACGCTGGTGATGGGCGGGCAGGGCGCCGAGCTTTCGCTGGCGCAGCAGCCGCCGGCCGTGATCCTCATGGCCGGCCTGCAGGGCGCGGGCAAGACCACGACGGTCGGCAAGCTCGCCAAGCACCTGAAAGAGCGCCGCAAGAAGAAGGTGATGGTGGTCAGCTGCGACGTCTACCGTCCGGCCGCCATCGCCCAGCTGCAGACGCTCGCCGGGCAGGTCGGCGCGCTGTTCCACCCGTCCGAAGCCGGCCAGAAGCCGGTCGACATCGCGCGCGCCGCCATCGACGCCGCAAGGCGCAACGTCGCCGACGTGCTGATCATCGACACCGCCGGCCGCCTCGCCATCGATGCGGAAATGATGGCCGAGATCAAGGCCCTGCACGGCGCGGTCGATCCCGTCGAAACGCTGTTCGTCGTCGATGCGATGACCGGCCAGGACGCCGCCAACACCGCCAAGGCCTTCGCCGAAGCGCTGCCGCTCACCGGCGTCGTGCTCACCAAGACCGACGGCGACGCCCGCGGCGGCGCGGCGCTCTCCGTGCGCTACGTCACCGGCAAGCCGATCAAGTTCGTCGGCGTCGGGGAGAAGCCCGACGGCCTCGACGTGTTCCATCCTGAGCGCGCCGCGGGCCGCATCCTCGACATGGGCGACGTGCTGTCGCTGGTCGAGGAGGTCGAACGCAGCGTCGACAAGGACAAGGCCGCGAAGCTCGCCGAGAAGGTCGCCAAGGGCAAGCGCTTCGATCTGAACGACCTGCGCGACCAGATGGCGCAGATGCAGAACATGGGCGGCATCGCTGGCCTGATGGACAAGCTGCCCGGCATGGGCCAGATCCCGGACAGCGTGAAGTCGCAGGTCACCGGCAAGGAGATCCCGCGGATGATCGCGATCATCAATTCGATGACGCCGAAGGAGCGCCGTAACCCCGACCTGCTGAACGGCTCGCGCAAGGCGCGCATCGCCAAGGGCTCGGGCACCAGCCCAGCGCAGGTGAACCAGGTCTACAAGCAGTGGCAGCAGATGGAAAAGATGATGTCCAAGCTGTCGAAGGGCGGCATGAAGGGCATGCTGCGCGGCATGCAGGGGATGATGGGCGGCCGCGGATTTCCCGGCGGCGGCTTCCCGCGCTGACGCCGGACCCGCCGAGTCTGAACGGCGCCCCTGTACGCCCCACACTCCGCCTCGACAGCTTTGCCTTTTCGGACCCGCCCCGCTAGACTTTCCAATTCCCTGCCCTTGACCGGGCAGGTATGACCCCAAGAACTACAGAGCAGACAGCAATGGTCAAGATCCGTCTGGCCCGTGGCGGCGCCAAGAAGGCCCCATTCTACCACGTCGTCGTCACCGATGGCCGCAACGCCCGCGATGGTCGCAACATCGAGCGCGTCGGTTATTTCAACCCGGTCGCCCGCGGCGGCGAGAAGCGCGTCGAGATCGACGCCGATCGCGTCAAGCATTGGGTGTCGCACGGCGCGCAGATGACCGACAAGGTCGCGCTGCTCGTCAAGGAAGCGGCCAAGGCCGCTTGATCCCGTTGCGCCACGGTCCGCCCGCTGGCGCATGCGATCTGCAATGAACTCCGAGCGCCGCATCCTCATCGGCAGGGTGGTCGGCGCTTTCGGCGTCCGGGGCGAGCTGAAGCTCGAATCCTGGACGAGCCCCCGGGACGCGCTGTTCCGCTACACGCCGTGGATCCTCGCCCATCGCGGCGATGAAACGATCGTGTCCGGCGCGAAGGGCAAGCTGAACCCGAACGGCTCGGTCACCGCCCGCCTTCCCGATGTCGAATCCCGCGACGAAGCCGAAGCTCTCGTCGGTGCGGAGATCCAGGTGCTGCGCTCGCAGCTCCCGCCTTCGAAGCCGGGCGAGTACTACTGGGTTGATCTCGAGGGCCTGAAGGTCGCGACGGTCGACGGCGTCGAACTCGGCACGATCTCGCACCTGTTCAACCACGGTGCCGGCGACGTCATCGCGGTTTCCGGCGAGCGCCAGCGCTACCTGCCTTACACGCCGGACGTCGTCCGCGAGGTCGATCTGGACGCCGGCCGCATGGTCGTCGACTGGGACCCCGAGTTCTGACCGTTGCGAAGCGTCTTGGCGCGCCGCGTCGTCTAGCATCGTCCCGACCATGCGCATCGACGTCCTGACCCTGTTCCCCGAGTTCATCGCTCAATCGGCAGGCCTCGGCGTGGTCGGCCGCGCCGCCGAGCGCGGGCTGATCACGGCGAAAGGCTGGAACCCGCGCGACTACGCCAGCGGCAACTACCGCCGCGTCGACGAGCGGCCGTTCGGCGGCGGCCCGGGCATGCTGATGCTGCCGGAGCCGCTCGAGACCTGCCTCGCCGCGGCGCGTGCCGATGGTGCCGTCGGCCCGCTGATTTACCTGTCGCCGCAGGGCCCGCGATTCACGCAGGCCAAGGCGCGCGCCCTGGCTGCTGCGCCGGGTTTCGTACTGCTCTGCGGCCGCTACGAGGGCGTCGACGAGCGCTTCATCAACGCGCACGTCGACGAGGAGCTGTCGATCGGCGACTACGTGCTGTCGGGCGGCGAGCTCGGTGCGGCGGTCGTGATCGACGCGGTCGGCCGGCTGCTGGACGGCGCACTGAACGATGCGGCCTCGGCGTTGCAGGACAGCTTCGAAGACGGCCTGCTGGATTGCCCCCACTTCACCCGCTCGGAGACGCTCGGCACCGAGGGCGTGCCGGAGGTGCTGCTGTCTGGCGACCACGCCAGAATCGCGCGCTGGCGCCGGCAGCAGTCGCTGGGCCGGACCTGGCAACGGCGCCCGGACCTGCTGGCACGGATGGAGTTGAACCGCCAGGACCGTCAGCTGCTTGCCGAATTCATCGCCCGTCAAGTTTCAAGCCCCGACAGCCCCTAGCGCCGGCTGTCAAGACGGGGGTATACTTGCCGACTCGCCCGGGCGCAGGCCTGCGTGGCGCGGCATCTAGAAGAACTACACAGGTTTAAAGCCATGAGCCAGCTCAACAAGTCGATCGTCGCCCAGTTCGAGGCCGAGCAGATCCAGCGCCAGCTGCCCGCGTTCAGCCCGGGCGACACGGTGGTGGTCAACGTCAAGGTGAAGGAAGGCAACCGCGAGCGCGTGCAGGCCTTCGAAGGCGTGGTCATCGCCAAGAAGAACGGCGGCCTGAACTCCGCGTTCACCGTCCGCAAGATCTCGCACGGCTTCGGCGTCGAGCGCGTGTTCCAGACCCACAGCCCGATCATCGACTCGGTCGAAGTGAAGCGCTACGGCAAAGTCCGCGCCGGCAAGCTGTATTACCTGCGCGACCTTGAAGGCAAGAAAGCGCGCATCAAGGAAGATCTGGCGGCTCGCAAGTCGGCCCAGTAATTCGGCCGCGCCAGCGCCAACTCCGAACGGCCGCCTTGGGCGGCCGTTCTCGTTTCCGGAGTTTGCCGAAGGCCTTGTGGATGGTTCGCCGCGCCGCCAACTTCCGATCACGATGAGCAAGCGAATCGACATGCTTCCAGCCGCGCCCGAAGCGGACGCCGGCGTCCGCCTCGACCTCTGGCTGTGGGCGGCACGCTTCTTCAAGACCCGCGCACTGGCGAAGAAAGCCATCGAGCTCGGGCAGGTGCGCATCGACGACCAGCCGCTTAAGCCCAGCCGTGCGGTGCGCGTCGGCGTCACGCTGCAGATCGAGCGCGCCAGCGAGCGTTACGTTGTTGATGTGCGCGGACTGTCCGACACTCGCGGTTCTGCTTCGGTGGCGCAGCAGCTTTACTTGGAATCGGAAGCCTCGATCGCGGCGCGCATGGCCGAGCGCGAGAAGCGCCGATTCGAAGCCCAGGGCTACCAGCCGCCCGAGACGCGGCCGAACAAGCGGCAGCGTCGACTGATCCAGGCCTTGGGCGATCTTGATTCGTTCTGACGTCGACGCCGCCCCGTCGACCACGGCGACTCGGCGGGGTTCAGCGCCCCCCGCCCAGCAGGCCGCCGAGTAGTCCACCGAGCCCGCCTCCGGCGCCCTGGGCGTTCCCGCCGTTGCCGGAGGCCATCGCCGCGAGATCGGCGGAGTCGACATCGCCGTCGCCGTCGCGATCGAGCACTGCCGTCATCAGCTTCGAGCCGATGCCGCCGCCCTGCTGGTCGAGTTGCTGCGTCGCGCCGCCGAGCATGCCGGCGAGATCGACACCGCTGCCACTGGCCTGTTTGCCGAGCACGCCCATCACCAGCGGTGCGAGCATCGCCATCAGGTCCTGCGACTGCGCGCCGTTGAGGCCGCTGGCCGCACCGATGCCCTGCGCAGCGCGCGGCGCTCGCTGCCCGAGCACGTGTCCAAGGATCGCGGCACCGTCGCCGTTCTGCCCGCCGAGCACGGCACCGAGCAATCCGCCGAGATCGACATTCGCATGGTTGCGCTGCAGCGCGCCCTGAAGCGCTGCGGCACCCTGCGGGTCGCTCGCGTTTCGCTGCATGGCGCCAAGGATCACCGGCAGCGCCGCCGCAAGCCCGCTCTGCGTCTGCTGCGGCGACGCGCCGAGCCGGCCGGACATCTGTTCGATGACCTGCGGGCCCAGGGTCTGCATGAGTTGATCGACGAGTCCCGACATGGCGCTGCCTCCGCGGATGGTCCCGGCATGCTGGACCCGCCGCCGCGTCGCCGCAACCGGCCGTGTCGAAACCCGTCTCGACGCCGTCACGAGCGGTTGAGAACCAACGGCTACAGCATCGCCTTGATGCGGTACAGCGCTTCCAGGGCCTGCTTCGGCGTGAGCTCGTCGGGGTCGACGGCGGCCAGCGCATCCAGCGCCGGCGGCGGGCTGCGGAACAGCGCCATCTGCGCCGGCTGCTCGATTGCGGCCGGCGAGGTGGCCGTCGCCGGCATGTCGCGGCTGCGCCGCTCAAGCTCCGCCAGCGTGCGTCGCGCTTCGCCGAGCACCGCGCGCGGCAGGCCCGCGAGTGCGGCCACCTGCAAGCCGAAGCTGCGGTTCGCCGGGCCGTCCTTCACTGCGTGCATGAACACCAGCTTCTCGCCGTGCTCGACGGCGTCGAGGTGCACGTTGGCGATGCCGTTGCCTTCGCCGGCGCTTCGTCCCGCCAGTGCGGTCAGCTCGAAGTAGTGCGTCGCGAACAGCACGAACCCGCGATTGACGTGGGCCAGATGCAGCGCGCAGGCCTGCGCCAGCGCGAGGCCGTCGTACGTCGAGGTGCCGCGGCCGATCTCGTCCATCAGCACCAGCGAATGCGCCGTGGCGTGGTGGAGGATGTAGGCCGTCTCGCTCATCTCGACCATGAACGTCGATTGGCCTTTCGCGAGATCATCGCCGGCGCCGATGCGGGTCAGGATCCGGTCCACGGGCCCGAGCACGCAGCGCGAGGCTGGCACGAAGCTCCCCGCATACGCGAGCAGCACGATCAGCGCCGCCTGACGCATGTAGGTGCTCTTGCCACCCATGTTCGGGCCGGTGATGACCAGCATCCGCCGCTCCGGCGACAGCACGAGGTCGTTCGGTTCGAACGGCGCCTCGCGCACGGCCTCGACCACCGGGTGGCGGCCGCGTTCGATATGGATGCCGGGTGCGGCGACGAGTTGCGGTTCGACCCAGTCCAGCGCCAGCGCGCGCTCGGCGAAGGCCGCCAGCACGTCGATCTCGGCCACCGCCTCGGCGGCGGCCTTCAGCGGGTTCAGCACGGCGTTGAGGCCGTCGAGCAGGTCTTCCCAAAGCTGCTTCTCGCGCGACAGCGAACGATCGCGCGCGGAGAGCACTTTGTCCTCGAACTGCTTCAGTTCGTCGGTGATGTAGCGCTCCGCGCCGGTCAGCGTCTGCCGGCGGCTGTAGTGCAGCGGCGCTTTGTCGGCCTGGCCTTTGCTGATCTCGATGTAGAAGCCGTGCACCCGGTTGTAGCCGACCTTCAGCGTCGCGATGCCGGTAGCGGCGCGCTCGCGTGCTTCGAGGTTGATCAGGAACTGGTCGGCATTCGTCGACAGCACGCGTAGCTCGTCGAGCTCGGCGTCATACCCTTCCGCGATCACGCCGCCGTCGACCAGCTTCAGCGGCGGCTGCGGCGCAATGGCCTTCTGCAGCCAATCGGCGGTGCCTGCGTGCTCGCCGAGTCGGGTGAGCAGCGCGGACAGCCGCGGCGAATCGAGCGGCGCCAGCGCCTCGCGCAGGCTCGGGAACAGCGCAAGCCCATCCCGCAGCGTCGAAAGATCGCGCGGGCGCGCCGAGCGCAGCGCGACGCGCGACAGGATGCGTTCGAGATCACCGACGCGCCGCAGCGCCTCGCGCAGCGTTTCGAACGCGCGCGATTCCAGCAGATGGCGCACAGCATGGTGCCGTTCGGCGACGACGTGCTGCTGGCGCAGCGGCCGATGCAGCCAGCGTCGGAGCAGGCGACCACCCATCGGCGTGATCGTGCTGTCCACCACGCCGAGCAGCGTGTGCGCGACGTTGCCATCGACGCGGGTGTCGATTTCCAGATGCCGGCGCGTCGCCGCGTTGAGCGCGATCGCGTCTTCGGCGGGCTCGACAGAAATCCCGGACAGATGCGGGAGCTGCTGCTTCTGCGTCTCCTCGACGTAGCCAAGCAGCGCGCCAGCGGCCGCCGTCGCCAGCGGCCTGCCTTCGAGGCCGAAAGAGGTCAGATCGTGCAGGCCGAAGAAGCGCAGCAGGCCGCGACGCGCGCTGTCGGCGTCGAACAGCCACGGCGCGCGACGGCGGGCGCCCTGCCGCTGCATCACCGCCGCGGGCCAGCCGTCCTCGTCCGGCACCAGCAGTTCGGCGGGTTCCAGCCGCGCGAGTTCCGCGACGAGCGCATCCTCGTCGGCGACCTCGTTGGCGAGGAAGCGGCCGCCGGCGAGATCGGCCCAGGCCAGTCCAAAACCGGTCTTCCCACGCACCACGGCCATCAGCAGCGTGTCGCGGCGCTCCTGCAGCAGGGCCTCGTCGGTGACCGTGCCCGGGGTGACGATGCGCACGACCTTGCGCTCGACGAGGCCCTTGGCCAGCGCCGGATCGCCGATCTGCTCGCAGACCGCCACCGATTCGCCGAGCGCCACCAGCCGCGCCAGGTAGCCTTCGTAGGCGTGCACCGGCACGCCGGCCATCGGGATCGGCGCGCCGCCCGACGAGCCGCGCTGCGTCAGCGTGATGTCGAGCAGGCGTGCGGCCTTGCGAGCGTCGTCGTAGAACAGCTCGTAGAAATCGCCCATCCGGAAGAACAGCAGCAGATCCGGGTGCTCCGCCTTGGCGGCGAAGAACTGCTTCATCAGCGGGGTGTGCGTTGGCGTGTTCTCGGTGCTCATGGACTAGGAATGCGATTCAGCCTTCAGAGCCCGAGTTGCTTCTTGAAATGCCCGAGCACTTCATTGGTGTAGTAGTAGTCGGGCTCATGCTTGGCTGCCCTGACCATTACCTGGAAATCCGGGTTCTCCGGGTCATCCGAGTTGAAACGCACCAAGCCAATGCCGACGACGCTCGCCAGAGCGTCAAGTCGTTTCAGGTCGTTGGCGTTCGAGCTCTTCGGAACCACGATGTAGACCCGATGAGCAAAAAGTTTGTACGCACAGGCTTGGCCGAACGCGACGATCAGGCTTTGTGCATCGATCTTGATCTCCGCAGCGACCACTTCGGTCGTGAACTTGATGGGGTCTGATGGTCGTGCTTCGTAGAGGCCAATAACGTCCGGCGTCCCCCATTTGCCACCCGCTGCGTTGCCGCCAATGGGCTCGGCACGAGTGGCTTCCTCCAGATCTCCGACCAGCCAGTCTGCGAAGGACTGATAGAAGTCAGACTCCCTGAACTTCGCAACGGTCGCGGGTACGGCTTGCGGAGCATCACCCTGTGCTCCCGCCATTGCGTACAGCCCGCGATCAGGGCGCGAGACGCCGGGCGGCAAATGCGTACGGAAATGGTGAAGCGATCCCCAGACCGTGTTCTTGTTTTCATTGGGATGCTTCGCCAGCACGGCCCGTCCAAGATCCGCCCAGCGGATTCCTGACGGGTTCGCCTCAACGATCGAGAGTGCGGTCGTCGCGATCTTTTGCCGAATGGTGGTCATGCCGTTCCTTTTGTTTTCGACCTGCTGTCGTGCGGGCGAGGGCCGGCTAGTCTAGCGGCATGGACACCGCCCACCTCCCCACCGACGACGAACTCGGCGCGCAGGCGCGACAGCTCGCCGAGGCCCTCATCGCGCGCCGCCACGTCGTCAGCACCGCCGAGAGCTGCACCGGCGGCTGGATCGCCAAGACCCTCACCGACCTCGCCGGCAGCTCGACGTGGTTCGACTGCGGCATGGTCGCGTACAGCTATGAGGCCAAGCAGGCGATGCTCGGCGTGCGCCCGCAGACGCTGGAGAAGGAGGGCGCGGTCAGCCGCGAGACGGTGATCGAGATGGTCTCCGGCGCGCTCGTGCATTCCGCCGCGTCGATCGCTGTGGCCGTCACCGGCATCGCCGGGCCCGGCGGCGGCACCGCCGAGAAACCCGTCGGCACCGTGTGGATCGGCTGGAAGCGTCGCGGCGGCTACCCGAAGGCGCAGGTTTTCCACTTCGACGGCGACCGCGAGGCGGTGCGGCGGCAGACCATTGCGGCGGCGTTGCGGGGGTTGTTGGAACTCGCGGAGTGACGGCGGCCGAACGGCGTCAACCGGGACCGTGGCGGGCAGTGGCCGCATTGGCGGCCGTGCTGACGTTATGGGGCGCGGGACTCCCACTGCTGATGGGATGGCTGCTCGACGGGGCGGCCGGACAGATCGGCCTGGATGTGATGACGATCGTCTGGGACGGCCTGCAGCGGTCGACCGGATTGGGGATTGCGGGCATCGCGGCCACTTCGGTCGCCACCGTTGGTTTGCTGATGACGGGCGGACTCGCTCTGGGGGCCTTGCTGGACGGCCAGGGCGAGACTCGCGCCGCGTTCGGCTGGGCTCTGGATCCCCGGAGGTCGTCATTGCCCGGCCTTGCCGTGGTCGCGGGTGCGGTCGCCGCCGCCCTTGCTTCGGTGTTCTCGGCCGAGTTCGGCTGGTCGACCCTGATCGCCATCGGCGTACTCGCGCCGTTCATGGTCCAGAACCCGCGCACGGTCGAGCGCGCTGCGCCGCTTCAGTGGTGGAGACCGATGTGGCCGGGATGGCGTGCCGTCGCTTTCGGCGGCGTCGTCATGGTGTTGGAGCATGTGTGGGGTGAGGCTTCCACGGAGCTGCGCCTGAGTCTCGCAATGATCCTTTTGGGGTACGTCGCGATCGGACTAAGCTCGATTTTCGGCACGCTCCTCTGGTTGCGCTGTGGCGATTGGCGGCAGGCAGGCGTGGACTTCGCCGGCGTCTTCCGGCGGCGGGGGTTCCGGGCCCTCGTGGCGTTCCATGCGACCTCTCTCGTCGCAATTGCGGCTCTCGCCCTCCCGTTCCTCGGTACGGCCTTGGTCGCCCTGTACCTCGCGCCGCAGTTCGCCGCGGCGGGTGTGCATCCAACCGCGACTGTGCTCGGCGAAATCGGCGTGTGGGTTGCCGAAGGCCCTGGTTCTTGGGTCCTTCTCATGGGCCTATCCCTGCCGCTCGGCTTTGCGGCCACCCGGCTGCTTTTCCGGCTTCGCGAGAGATCCGGGAGCTGACGCTTGCGGTGCAGTTTGGTTAGTAGTATTACTACCCACATGCCATTGACCGACGTCCAGACCGCCATCCTCGAACTGATCGCCGAGCGCATCGAGTCGGAGGGCATGCCGCCCTCGCAGACCGAAATCGCGCGGGCCTTCGGCTTCAAGTCGGTGCGCGCCGCGCAGTACCACCTCGAAGCCCTCGAGGCCGCCGGCGCCATCGAGCGCCTGCCCGGCAAGGCCCGCGGCCTGCGCGTTTTGCAGCCGCCGGCGAAGGCGCAATCGGCGCTCGAACTCGGACTCGCGCCCGCGCTCGACGACGACGCCGTGCGCCTGCCGGTGCTGGGCCGCGTCGCCGCCGGCCGGCCCATCGGTGCCGGGAACGATGGGGCTGACCTCGGCGGCGATGCCACCGTCGTGCTCGACCGCCACGTCTTCCACCCGACGCCCGACTATCTGCTGCGCGTGCAGGGCGATTCGATGCGCGACGAGGCCATCCTCGACGGCGATCTGATCGGCGTGCGCCGCACCGCGGACGCGCGCCACGGCCAGGTCGTGATCGCGCGGGTGGACGGCGAGATCACAGTCAAGGTGCTGCACTTCGGCGGCGATGGCCTGCGGCTGATGCCGCGCAACCCGGAGCACGCGCCCATCGCCGTGGCGGAAGACCAGGACTTCGCGATCGAAGGCCTGTTCTGCGGCCTGCTGAGGCCGTCGCGGTGAGCGCTTCCGACCCTCGCAGCCGCGCTTTTCCGACCACCGCTTGCGGCGTCGGCTTCTGCCGCGGGCAGCTTCGCTTCGACACTCTGATTCCACGTTCCGCCGCTGTCTCAGCCCGTGCGAAACGCCCCCGCCACACTCCTATCCACACCCGCTGACCGGACGAGAACGACATGACCGCGATGGACGAAAACAAGAAGCGCGCCCTCACCGCCGCCCTGACCCAGATCGAACGCCAGTTCGGCAAGGGCACGGTGATGCGCATGGGCGACAAGAACGTGGAAGCCACCGAAGTCATCGGCACCGGCTCCCTGATGCTCGACATCGCGCTCGGCATCGGCGGCCTGCCGAAGGGCCGCGTCATCGAGATCTACGGGCCGGAGTCGTCCGGCAAGACCACGCTGACCCTGCAGGTGATCGCCGAGTGCCAGAAGAACGGCGGCACCGCGGCCTTCATCGACGCGGAGCACGCGCTCGACCCGATCTACGCGCAGAAGCTCGGCGTCAAGCTCGACGACCTGCTGGTCAGCCAGCCGGACACCGGCGAGCAGGCCCTCGAGATCGCCGACATGCTGGTGCGTTCGAACGCCGTCGACGTGGTGGTGGTCGACTCGGTCGCCGCGCTGACGCCGAAGGCCGAGATCGAAGGCGAGATGGGCGAGATGCAGGTCGGCCTGCAGGCCCGCCTGATGAGCCAGGCGCTGCGCAAGCTCACCGGCAACATCAAGCGCAGCAACACGATGGTGATCTTCATCAACCAGCTGCGCATGAAGATCGGCGTGATGATGCCGGGCCAGAATCCCGAGACCACCACCGGCGGCAACGCGCTGAAGTTCTACGCCTCGGTGCGCCTCGACATCCGCCGCATCGGCGCGGTCAAGAAGGGCGACGACATCATCGGCAACCAGACCAAGATCAAAGTGGTCAAGAACAAGCTGGCGCCGCCCTTCAAGCAGATCGTCACCGAGATCCTCTACGGCGAGGGCATCAGCCGCGAAGGTGAGCTGATCGATATGGGCGTGGACGCCAAGCTCGTCGAGAAGTCCGGTGCCTGGTACAGCTACGGCACCGAGCGCATCGGCCAGGGCAAGGAGAACGCCCGCGCCTGGCTGAAGGACAACCCGCGCCAGTGCGCCGAGCTCGAGGCCAAGCTGCGCGAGCTCTACGTGCCGGCTGAAACCCGCGGCGAAGAGTCGGAAGAGCCCGCCGACGCGTGAGCGGGCAGGGTGCGGACGATGGCGAGGCCTCAGGGCGCGGCGCATCTCGCCCCAGTCGCCGCGAGCGTCCGCCGGCACCGGCCTACCAACGGGCGCTTGGCCTGCTGGTTCGCCGGGAGCACTCGGCGGGCGAGTTGAAGCGCAAGCTTCGCGGCAAGGGCGTCGAGGCCGACGAGCTCGACGCCGCGCTGGACACCTTGCAGCGTCAGGGCTTCCAAGACGATCGTCGCTACGCCGAGGCGCTGGTGCGCAGTCGCGCACTGGCCGGGCAGGGCCCGGTGCGCATCCGCGCCGAGCTCCGCATGAACGGCCTCTCGGCAGCCGACGTCGACGCCGCCTTCGAGGCCGCGGAAGCCGACGGCCTCGACTGGACCGAAGTCGCCGCCCGCGTCGCCGCCCGCTTCCTCCCCGCACTGCGTGCATCGGGGCGGGGCCCCGAGGCGATCAAGCAGCGGCACAAGGCGGTCTCGTTTCTTCTTCGCCGGGGGTTTTCGCAGGATCAGGCCCGGCAGGCGCTGTCGCTCCGTCACGACGAGACGTCAGGCGACGACGACGTCTGAGTGCGCCCAGCGCTTCGCGATGCCCGCCGAGTCCGCGGTCGGGCGGCCCCTGCTACCCTTGAAGGCTGTCTTTCCGCCTCCCATGTCGGTGTGACGCGGCCGCGCGCCGTGCCCCGACCCGCCTTCAGGTTCCGCATGAAAACCAGCGCCGAGATCCGCCGCGACTTCCTCGAGTTCTTCCAGTCGAAGGGCCACACGATCGTGCCCTCGAGCCCGCTCGTCCCGGGCAACGACGCCACCCTGCTGTTCACCAATGCCGGCATGGTGCAGTTCAAGGACGTGTTCCTCGGCGCCGAGAAGCGCAGCTACACGCGCGCGGTTTCCTCGCAGCGCTGCGTGCGCGCCGGCGGCAAGCACAACGACCTCGACCAAGTCGGCTACACCGCCCGCCACCACACCTTCTTCGAGATGCTGGGCAACTTCAGCTTCGGCGACTACTTCAAGCGCGACGCGATCGTCTGGGCCTGGGAGCTGCTGACCGAGGTCTGGAAGCTGCCGAAGGAGCGCCTGCTCGTCACGATCTACCACACCGACGACGAGGCCTTCGCCATCTGGAACCAGACGGTCGGCCTGCCGCCCGAGCGCATCATCCGCATCGGCGACAACAAGGGCGCGCCCTACGCGTCGGACAACTTCTGGCAGATGGCCGACACCGGCCCCTGCGGCCCCTGCACCGAGATCTTCTACGACCATGGTGCCCACATCGCCGGCGGCCCCCCGGGCTCGCCCGACGAGGACGGCGACCGGTTCATCGAGATCTGGAACAACGTCTTCATGCAGTTCGACCGCCAGCCCGACGGCACGCTGCTGCCGCTGCCGGCGCCCTGCGTCGACACCGGCATGGGCCTCGAGCGCCTCGCCGCCGTGCTGCAACACGTGCACAGCAACTACGAGATCGACCTGTTCCAGCACCTGATCAAGGCCGCGGCGGCCCTGACGGACACCAAGGACCTCGAACACAAGTCGCTGCGCGTCATCGCCGACCACATCCGCGCCGCCAGCTTCCTGATCGTCGATGGCGTGCTGCCGTCGAACGAGGGCCGCGGCTACGTGCTCCGTCGCATCATCCGCCGCGCCACCCGCCACGTGTGGAAGCTCGGCGCGCTCAAGCCCGAGGGCGTGTTCTGGCGCATGGTCCAGCCGCTGGTCGAAGCCATGGGCGAGGCCTATCCGGAACTCAAGGCGCAGCAGGGCATGGTGGAGGCCGCGCTGAAGGCCGAGGAGGCCGCGTTCGCGACCACGCTCGACGCCGGCATGCAGCGCCTCGACGCCACGCTGTCGAAGGCCGGCGCCGTGCTCGACGGCGAGTCGCTGTTCCAGCTGCACGACACCTACGGCTGCCCGCCGGACCTGATCCTCGACATCCTGCGCGAACGCAGCCTCTCGCCCGCGGCCGATGCCATGGCCGTCTACGAGCAGCGGATGAACGAGCAGCGCGAACGCGCCCGCGCCGCCGGCAAGTTCGGGGGCGGCATCGTCATGCCGGCCGAGCTGATCGCAAAGCTGAGCCCGACGCAGTTCCTGGGCTACGAGTCCGTCGAGGCCGAGGACTGCCGCATCGTCGCGCTGCTGCGCGACGGCAAGCCGGTCGAGCGCCTCAACGCCGGCGAGGAGGGCGTCGTCATGCTCGACAAGACGAGCTTCTATGCCGAATCCGGCGGCCAGGTTGGCGATACCGGCCGTCTGCTCGACGCGCGCGGCGATGCCTTCGAGGTCACCGACACCCTGAAGCTCGCCGGCCAGTTCCACGCGCACCTCGGCCGCGTCACGGCCGGCGGCCTCAAGCTCGGTGACCACGTCGCCGCCCGCGTCGACGGTGATCGCCGCCAGGACGTCGTGCTGAATCACTCGGCGACGCACCTGCTGCACGCCGCACTGCGCAGCGTGCTCGGCGAGCACGTCACGCAGAAAGGCTCGCTGGTCGCGCCGGACCGCCTGCGCTTCGACTTCTCGCACTTCTCGGCGATCACGCCGGAGCAGCTCGCCACCATCGAGGCCATGGTCAACGCCGAGATCCGCCGCAACGCCGAAGCCGAAGTGCACCACATGGGCATGCAGGAGGCGCTCGATTTCGGTGCGATGGCGCTGTTCGGCGAGAAGTACGGCGAGCGCGTGCGCGTGCTGCGCATGGGCGAGTTTTCCACCGAACTCTGCGGCGGCACGCACGTGCACCGCACCGGCGACATCGGCCTGCTCAAGATCGTCTCGGAAGGCGGCGTGGCCGCGGGTGTGCGTCGCATCGAGGCCGTCACCGGCCGCGGCGCGCTGGCCGAGATCGCCGCGCAGGAGGCCGTACTGGAGCAGGCGGCTGATCTTGTCGGCGGTCGCAGCGCGGATTTGCTCGACAAGCTGCGCGGCCTGCTCGATCGCCAGAAGAAGCTCGAGCGCGAGATCGAATCGTTCAAGGCCAAGGCCGCGGCCGGCGCCAGCGCCGATCTCGCCTCGCAGGCGGTCGACGTCGGTGGCCTCAAGGTCGTCGCGGCGCGCCTCGAGGGTTTCGACGCCAAGGGCCTCCGCGACGCGCTCGACAACCTCAAGCAGAAGCTTGGCGACGTCGTCGTCATCCTCGCTGCCGCCAATGACGGCAAGGCCAGCCTGATCGCGGGCAGCCACGGCGCCGCGCTGGCGAAGGTCAAGGCGGGCGAACTGCTGTCGCACGTGGCGCAGCAGGTCGGCGGCAAGGGCGGCGGTCGCCCCGATATGGCGCAGGGCGGTGGCAACGACGGCGAGGCGTTGGTGGCCGCGCTGGCCGCGGTTCCCGAGTGGGTCGCCGGGCGGCTTGGTGCCTGAAGTCGATGTCGCCTGCGATCCGCGTTCCGGTCGTGATTTCGGGACTTGTCACACGTTGCCGCGTTGCGTGTGAAGGCCGTCACGCCTAGTATCGGCGTTCTGCACGGTCCAGCCGGGCAGAGCCGATCAGGCTGCGGTGGGCTCGGATGCCGCCGTGGTCCGGTGTAGGAAGAACCCCGGACGAGGAACACGCGTATGTTGATATTGACGAGGCGGGTGGGCGAGACCCTGATGATCGGCGACTCGGTGACCGTGACGGTCCTCGGGGTCAAAGGCAATCAGGTTCGCATCGGTATCACCGCGCCGAAAGAGGTCGCAGTGCATCGCGAAGAGATTTTCCAGCGCATCCAGCGCGATGAAGCAGGCAAGATGCCATCGAAGGGCAGAGACGATTTGCCGGGAGAGGCGTGAGCCGTTACTCTTTGCGCCCGCTTCGCTGAGGAGCGGGTCGACGGAGTGATGCCCGAGAGGCCGAAGGGGCTCCCCTGCTAAGGGAGTATAGGGTCAAAAGCTCTATCGAGGGTTCGAATCCCTCTCACTCCGCCACGTTGATGCCGCCCCCGGGCGGCATCGTCGTTTTGCGGTGTCCGGTGAGTGCAACGCAGGCCTTGACGCAGCGGCGTCCGTTCCGCATACTTTCGTTTCTACGCGCCCGTAGCTCAGTTGGATAGAGCACCAGGCTACGAACTTGGGGGTCGGAGGTTCGAATCCTTCCGGGCGCGCCATCGATCAAACAAGGTGCTTCGGCACCTTTTTTGTTCGCCGTTTGAAAGCCGGGGTATAGCTCAGCCTGGTAGAGCGCCAGCTTTGGGAGCTGGATGTCGTGGGTTCGAATCCCTCTGCCCCGACCAGTTGCGTGGCCCGGTGGTGTCGATCAAGCTGATGCCCCGGCGCTGGGCCGAGGTCCTTTCCGTTTCTGAGCGCCCGTAGCTCAATCGGATAGAGCACCGGCCTTCTAAGCCGGCGGTTGCAGGTTCGATTCCTGCCGGGCGCGCCAGTTCCAATGTGGTGGATGTAGCTCAGTTGGTTAGAGCACTGGATTGTGATTCCAGGGGTCGCGGGTTCAAATCCCGTCTTCCACCCCAGCCCTCCGATGGGGCATAATTCGCCTTCGCAGTCGCGTCGGCGACGAGGTTTCCGGGCCGTTAGCTCAGTTGGTAGAGCAGCGGACTCTTAATCCGTAGGTCCTAGGTTCGAATCCTAGACGGCCCACCAAACCTCGAACGTCGCTCCGCCTGCTCCAAGCCTGCGAGAGTGGCGAAACTGGTAGACGCGCTGGATTTAGGTTCCAGTGGGGCAACCCGTGAGAGTTCGAGTCTCTCCTTTCGCACCAAGCAGTATCCGGTGCGGAGGATGAGGCCAGACTCCGCGGGTTTTTTCGTTTTCACGGCGCGCGACGAGCGCGGCACAACACGCGACACATCGCGACAGATCAGAGGTCACCATGCACGTTTCCGTTGAATCCATCGGCAGCCTGGGGCGCAAGCTTTCGGTCAGCGTCCCGGCCGACCGCCTCGAGAGCGCCGTGGGCAACCGCCTGCGCGAGCTGTCGCGCACGGTGCGCATGAATGGCTTCCGCCCCGGCAAGGTGCCGCCGAAGGTCATCGAGCAGCGCTACGGCGCGCAGGTGCGCTCGGAGGCTTATTCCGACGTGGTCCGTGACAGCTTCGGCGAGGCGCTGCGCGAGCAGAACCTGCAGCCGGTCGGCCAGCCGGAGATCACCGCAGAGGGCGGTGCCGCGCAGGAGATCCGCTACACGGCCACCTTCGAAGTGGCGCCCGATTTCGGCGACATCGATGTGGCCAAGCTGGCGATCCAGCGCGCCACCGCGTCGGTCGAAGACGCCGACATCGACAACATGATCGAGACGCTGCGCCAGCAGCGCCGGACGTGGAACGTCGTCGAGCGCGCCGCGCAGGACGGCGACCTCGTCAATGTCGAGAACTTCGCCATCGTCGAGGGCAAGCGCTTCCCGGAAGAAGGCGTGGAGCGCGGCATGACGGTGGTCGGCAGCAACATGCTGTTCCCGGCGATCGAGCAGGCGCTGGTCGGGTTGTCGGCCGGAGAAGAAAAGTCGGTCGACGTGAGCTTCCCCACCGATTGGCGCGTCGCCGAGCTCGCTGGCAAGACCGCGCAGGTCAACGTCAAGGCCGTGAAGGTGTCCGAGCAGCACGTGCCGGCGATCGACGAGGCGTTCATCAAGAGCTTCGGCGTGAAGTCCGGCAAGCTCGAGAAGTTCCGCGATGAAGTCCGCAGCAACCTCGCCCGTGAGCTGAAGGGTGCGCTGTCGGCGCGCCTGCGTTCGGAGGTCGCGCAGAAGCTGGTGGCGGCGTACGCGCACATCGAGCTGCCGCCGCGCCTGATCGAAGCCGAGGCGCGCTCGATGGCCGCGCAGGCCGCTGAGAATGCCCGCCGCCAGGGTCAGAACGTCGGCGAGGTCGACCACGGCCAGTTCATGCAGGCCGCCAAGAACCGCGTCGCTGCCGGTCTGATCGTCGGCGAGGTCGCCAAGCGCAACAACCTGCGCCTCGACCCGAAGCGCGTGAACGAGGCGATCAGCCTGATCGCGTCGACCTACGAAGACCCGCAGCAGGTGGTTGATCTCTACCGCAACGACCCCAATCTGATGCAGGGCCTGCAGGCGCGCGTGATGGAAGAGCAGGTGATCGACTGGATCGCCGAGCGCGCGCAGGCGACCGACGTGGCGATGTCGTTCACCGACGCGCTGCGCCCGAACGCCTAATTCCTACCGGAGCGCACCATGGAACCGACCAAGAGCCTCAACCTCGTCCCGATGGTGGTCGAACAGACCGCCCGCGGCGAGCGCGCGTACGACATCTACTCGCGCCTCCTGAAGGAGCGGGTGATTTTCCTGGTCGGTCCCATCGACGACTACATGGCGAACGTGGTCGTCGCGCAGCTGCTGTTCCTCGAGGCCGAGAACCCGGAAAAGGACATCAGCCTGTACATCAACTCGCCGGGTGGCGTCGTCACCGCCGGCTTGGCGATCTACGACACGCTGCGCTTCATCAAGCCGGACGTCAGCACCATCTGCGTGGGCCAGGCCTGCTCGATGGGCTCGTTCCTGCTGGCCGCCGGCACCAAGGGCAAGCGCTACGCGCTACCGAACTCGCGCGTCATGATCCACCAGCCCTCGGGCGGCGCGCAGGGCCAGGCCACCGACATCGCGATCCAGGCCAAGGAGATCCTGTATCTCCGCGAGAAGCTGGCCCGCGAGTACGCCGCCAACACCGGCAAGTCGGTGGAGCAGATCGAGAAGGACCTTGAGCGCGACCTGTTCATGAACGCCGAAGAGTCGAAGGCCTATGGGCTGATCGACGCGGTGCTCGAGCGCCGCCCGGACGATACGGTGCAGGCCGGCTGAACGCCGCCGCTTTCCCATCTACGCGTCGCCAGCGCCTCGGGGCTTCCGCTCCGGGGCGCCGGTGCTATTCTCGGGCCAAGCGCGCCTAATGAACGTGCTTGATCAGCCCGCTTAATCGGGATTTCCCGCGAAATGACCGACGACCGACCCAGCCGCCCGACCGACAGCTCCAAGATCCTGTACTGCTCCTTCTGCGGAAAGAGCCAGCACGAGGTGCGCAAGCTGATCGCGGGCCCCAGCGTGTTCATCTGCGATGAATGCGTCGAGCTCTGCAACGACATCATCCGCGAGGAGCTCGAGGACAAGTCGCAGGCGGCGCGCAGCCACCTGCCGAAGCCCCGCGAGATCCTCGAGGTGCTCGACCAGTACGTGATCGGCCAGCCGCGGGCGAAGAAGACCCTCGCGGTGGCGGTGTACAACCACTACAAGCGCATCGAGTCGCGCCAGAAGGGCGACGACGTCGAACTGGCGAAGTCGAACATCCTGCTGATCGGTCCCACCGGGTCGGGCAAGACGCTGCTGGCGGAAACGCTGGCACGCCTGCTCAACGTGCCGTTCACGATGGCCGACGCGACGACGCTGACCGAAGCCGGCTACGTCGGCGAGGACGTCGAGAACATCATCCAGAAGCTGCTGCAGAAGTGCGACTACGACGTCGAGAAGGCGCAGCAGGGCATCGTCTATATCGACGAGATCGACAAGATCTCGCGCAAGTCGGAAAACCCGTCGATCACCCGCGACGTGTCGGGCGAGGGCGTGCAGCAGGCCCTGCTGAAGCTGATCGAAGGCACGGTCGCCAGTGTCCCGCCGCAGGGCGGCCGCAAGCACCCGCAGCAGGAATTCCTGCAGGTCGACACCAAGAACATCCTGTTCATCTGCGGCGGCGCCTTCGCCGGCATCGAGAAGGTGATCCAGCAGCGTTCGACGGAAGCTGGCGGCATCGGCTTCTCGGCCAAGGTGAAGAGCCAGACCAACAAGGCCGACGCCGGTAAGCTGATGGCCGACGTCGAACCGGAAGACCTGATCAAGTTCGGCCTGATCCCTGAATTCGTTGGCCGCCTGCCGGTCGTTGCGACGCTCGAAGAGCTCGACGAGGCCGCGTTGGTGCGCATCCTCACCGAGCCGAAGAACGCGATCGCCAAGCAGTTCCGGAAGCTGTTCGACATGGAAGGCGTCGAGCTGGAAATCCGCCCGGACGCCCTGGCCGCCGTCGCCCGCAAGGCGCTGAAGCGCAAGACCGGCGCCCGCGGCCTGCGCACCATCCTCGAGTCGGTGCTGCTCGACACGATGTACGAGCTGCCGTCGAAGGAGAACGTCAGCAAGGTCGTCGTGGACGAGTCGGTCATCGAGCACAAGACCGAGCCTTACCTGATCTACACGACGCCGGCGCCGGCACCGCAGCGTGCCGCTTCCGGCGACTGAGGCGGGCCGACAACGTGAAGACCTGCAGGCCCCGCCCGGTTTCCGAGGCGGGGCTTGTTGTTTCCGGGGCCGGGCGTCCCCATCCTGCGTCCATGGGCCGACACCGGCCGCGAGGAACCTGACATGAGCCGCGATACCACCCACGACCTGCCGATCCTGCCGCTGCGGGACGTTGTCGTTTACCCCCACATGGTCATCCCGCTGTTCGTCGGGCGAGACAAGTCGATCAAGGCGCTCGACGTCGCGATGGCCGCGGACAAGCAGATCCTGCTGCTGGCGCAGACCAGCCCCGAGACCGACGATCCGGCCGGCAGCGACCTGTACCGCATCGGCACGCTGGCCACCGTTCTGCAGCTGCTGAAACTGCCCGACGGCACCATCAAGGTGCTGGTCGAGGGCGTGTCGCGCTTCAAGGTCAGCGACGTGCGCGACGTCGACGGCGCGCTGATGGGCCGCGGCACGGTGATCGAATCGATCGCCGGCGACGACGAGCGCGAATCCGACGTGGCGCGCCGCTCGCTGCTGGCGCTGTTCGAGCAGTACCTGAAGACCAACCGCAAGCTGCCGCCGGAGCTGATGACGACGCTGTCGGGCATCGACGACCCGGAGCGCTTCGCCGACACGGTGGCCGCGCACGTCAGCGCGCGCCTGGTCGACAAGCAGAAGGTGCTCGAGACGACCAAGGTCATGGAGCGCATCGAGATGCTGATCGGCCTCGTCGAGGGCGAGATCGACGTCCAGCACATCGAGAAGCGCATCCGCGGCCGCGTGAAGTCGCAGATGGAGAAAAGCCAGCGCGAGTACTACCTCAACGAGCAGATGAAGGCCATCCAGAAGGAGCTTGGGGATGGTGAGGAAGGCACGAGCGAGGTCGACGAGCTGGCGAAGAAGATCGCCAACGCCGGCATGCCGAAGCCCGTCGAGACCAAAGCGAAAGCCGAGCTCAACAAGCTCAAGCAGATGTCGCCGATGTCGGCGGAAGCCACCGTGGTGCGCAACTACATCGACTGGCTGGTCGGCGTGCCGTGGAAGAAGCGCAGCAAGGTGCGCAAGGACCTGAAGGCCGCGCAGCAGGTGCTCGACGCCGACCACTTCGGCCTCGAGAAGGTGAAGGACCGCATCCTCGAGTACCTCGCGGTGCAGTCGCGCGTGTCGAAGATGAAGGGGCCCATCCTTTGCCTCGTCGGTCCGCCGGGCGTCGGCAAGACGTCGTTGGGCCAGAGCATCGCCAAGGCCACGAACCGCAAGTTCGTGCGCATGTCGCTGGGCGGCGTGCGCGACGAAGCCGAGATCCGCGGGCATCGCCGCACCTACATCGGTTCGATGCCGGGCCGCATCGTGCAGAACCTCAACAAGATCGGTTCGAAGAACCCGCTGTTCGTGCTCGACGAGATCGACAAGATGTCGATGGATTTCCGCGGTGATCCGTCGTCGGCGCTGCTGGAAGTGCTCGACCCCGAGCAGAACCACAGCTTCAACGACCATTACCTCGAGGTCGACCTCGATCTCTCGGAGGTGATGTTCGTCGCCACGTCGAACTCGCTGAACATCCCCGGCCCGCTGCTTGACCGCATGGAGATCATCCGCATCCCCGGCTACACCGAGGAGGAGAAGCTCAACATCGCGACGCGCTACCTGCTGCCGAAGCAGCTGAAGGCGAACGGCCTGAAGGACGGCGAGCTGAAGGTCGACGTGTCGGCCCTGCAGGACGTGGTGCGCTACTACACGCGCGAGTCCGGCGTGCGCAGCCTGGAGCGCGAAGTCGCGAAGATCTGCCGCAAGGTGGTCAAGGAGATCGCGCTGGCCGGCCCGCTGCCGGTGTCGAAGAAAACGGGCAAGCCGGCGGCGCGCAAGGCCATCCAGGTCAGTGCGAAGAACCTCGACAAGTACCTCGGCGTGCGCAAGTACGACTTCGGCCGCGCGGAGGCGCAGAACGAAGTGGGCCTCGTCACCGGGCTCGCGTGGACCGAAGTCGGCGGCGACCTGCTGCAGATCGAAGCCAGCCTGTCGCCGGGCAAGGGTGCGCTGCTGCTCACTGGCCAGCTCGGCGACGTGATGCAGGAGTCGGCGAAGGCCGCATACACCGTGGTGCGTTCGCGGAGTGCGGCGTTCGGCATCGATCCGGACTTCCACCAGAAGCTCGACACCCACGTGCACGTGCCCGAGGGCGCGACGCCGAAGGACGGCCCGAGTGCCGGCATCGGCATGGTGACCGCACTGGTGTCCGCGCTGACCAAGGTGCCGGTGCGCGCCGACGTGGCGATGACCGGTGAGATCACCCTGCGCGGGCGCGTGCTGCCGATCGGCGGATTGAAGGAGAAGCTGCTGGCCGCGCTGCGCGGTGGCATCCGCACGGTGGTCATCCCTGACGAGAACCGCAAGGACCTCGCGGACCTGCCGAAGTCGGTGATCGACGGTCTCGAGATCGTGCCCGCGAAGTGGATCGACGAAGTGCTCGACGTGGTGCTCGAACGGCCGCTCGTGCCGCTGGCGACATCCACGCCGGCGACGACCGTCGTCGCGACCGATGCATCGTCCGACAAGGCGAAGAACGACGAGGCTGGTGCCGATGCCGGACGCGCGCACTGAGGCGCCTTCGACAGCGTCCCAAACCGCTGCGAGCCGCGCCGTTGCTGGCTCTCGCGTATTGCGACGCTGAAATGCCGCTGGTATAACGATTCGCAGCCGCGGCCTTCGCGCCGGATGGCTGAATACCTCCGGTCGCCGCGAGGCGGTGCACCGGCAGAACACATCCGCGGGGAAGCCCGCCCAGGGAGTCGAGAATGAACAAGTCTGATTTTGTCAACGCCGTCGCCGATGCCGCCGAGCTCTCGAAGGCCGATGCGGGCCGCGCCGTGGACGCGGTCGTCGAAACGATCAAGAAGGCGCTGAAGAAGGGCGATACGGTGACGCTCGTCGGGTTCGGCACGTTCGCCGTGCGCAAGCGCGCCGCTCGCCAGGGCCGCAATCCGCAGACCGGCGCGACGATCAAGATCAAGGCCTCGAAGTCGCCGGCGTTCAAGGCTGGCAAAGCCCTGAAGGATGCGGTAAACTAACGTTCTTGCTCGCCACGGGGTGCTTAGCTCAGCGGTAGAGCGTCGCCCTTACAAGGCGAGGGTCGGGGGTTCGAAACCCTCAGCACCCACCAAGGTTTCGGCGGAGTGGTAGTTCAGTCGGTTAGAATACCGGCCTGTCACGCCGGGGGTCGCGGGTTCGAGTCCCGTCCACTCCGCCACTTTCTGAGCAAAGGCGCCGCGAGGCGCCTTTGTTTTTTCAAGACCTCGCGTTGGAGCCCGCGCTCGACATGCTGCAGAGAATCCGCGAACACACGTCCGGCTGGTTTGCCTGGGTCGTCATCGGCCTGATTATCTTCGCGATGGCCTTCTTCGGCCTCGAGCAGTACATCCAGACCCGGATCGATACGTACTCGGCGAAGATCGAGTCGCCGCCGACGTGGTGGCGGGATGCGCCGTCGGAAGGCGCCACCGGCCGGCTCGCGCGCGCGTTCGCGTGGGACAGCGTCGAGGTCTCGCAGGCAGAGTTCCGCGAACGTTTCGACCGCTATCGCGAGCAGGTTCGCGCGCAGGCGGGCGAGGCCTACGACGCTGAACAGGTCGAGAGCATCGAGACGAAGCGCCTCGTGCTGGATGGCCTGATCGACGAGAAAGTGCTCGAGATCGCCGCGCAGCGCGAGGGCATCGCCGTCGACCCGTCGCAGGTCAAGAAGGCGATCCTCGACATCGAGGGCATCACGCAGGACGGTGAGTTCATCGGCGAGGACGCGTACCGCATCTGGCTGCAGTCGCGCGGCCTCACCGCCGCGGGCCTCGAAGCGCTGGTGGCAAGGCAGCTGCTGACCTCAGCGGTGCCCACGAGCGTGGCGGACAGCGGCCTCGTCGGCGATGCCGAGCTCGAGCGGCTGCTCGAGCTGCAGCAGGAAACGCGCGATCTCCGCTTCGTCGAGATTCCGCCGCCGACCCTGCCCGCGGAGGCCACCAATGACGCGGCGCTGGCGGCGTGGCATGCGGCGAACGCCGAACGCTACAGCACGCCAGAAACGGTCACCGTGTCGTACATCGAGATCGACGCCTCGAGCATCGCCGTCAGCGAGACGCCGAGCGAGGATGACCTGCGTCGTCGCTACGACGAGGAAAGGGGCCGCTTTGGCAGCGAGGACGAGCGCATTGCCGCGCACATCCTCGTCGAGGTGCCGGCGGATGCCGACGAGGCCACCGTCGAGGCGGCACGCGCGAAGGCCGCGGGCCTTGCCGAGCAGGCGCGCGCCGAAGGCGCGGATTTCGCGGCGCTGGCGGCGGACAACAGCGATGATCTCGGATCGAAGGCGCTGGGCGGCGACCTCGGCACCATCGGCAAGGACGTGTTCCCGGAGGCGTTCGAAGAGGCTGTGTTCGCCTTGGCCGAAGGCGCCGTCAGCGACCCGGTGCGCACCGACCAGGGTTGGCACGTGATCAAGTTGACCGATCTCGTCGAAGGCAGCGTGCAGCCCTTCGAGGCCGTGCGCGACCAGCTGGCCGCCGAATTCGGTGAGTCGGAGCGCGAGCGCCTGTTCAACGAGAAGAGCGGCGCGCTGGTCGACGCGATCCTGCGCGAGCCAAACTCGCTCGCGGCCGTGGCGTCGGCGATGGGGGTCGAAGCGAGCAGCACCGCGGCGTTCACCCGTGCGGGCGGCGAAGGCGTGGCCGCGCTGGAGCCCGTCCGCGCCGCGGCGTTCTCGCGTTCGCAGAAGGACGACCGTCTGGTCAGCGATCCGATCGAGATCGGCCCCAACCAGCTCGTCGTGCTGCAGGTGACGGAGCATGCGCCGGCTGCGCTGCGTCCGCTCGCCGACGTCCGCGAGCAGGTGTTGGCCGATCTGCAGGCCGATCGGCTTGCCGATGCGGGACGCGAGCGCGCCGATGCGCTCGCCGAACGCGTGCGCCAGGGCGAGACGCTGGAGGCGCTCGCTGCCGAGCTTGGCGTGGTGCCGCAGGACAGCAACGGCGTCGCGCGGCAGGCCGGCTTCCCGGATCCGGCGATCGCCAACGAGGCCTTCCGCCGGCTGCCGCTCGAGGCGGGCCAGCCCGCGGACGTGGGCGTTGCCGCGATGAGTGACGGCCGGTTCGCACTCGTGGTCACCACGAAGGTCACGCCGGGCGACACCAGCACGCTGACGCCCGACATCCGTTCGCAGATCCGCGACCAGCTGGCGCGCATGCGCGGCGACATGGAGCGGCAGGCTTTCGTCAAGGCGCTGCGCGCGCAGTTCGAGATCACCGTGGCGGAAGACCGGCTCTGATCCGCTCGCGATGGCGAACAAAAAGCCCGGCGTGATGCCGGGCTTTTCGTTCTGCGGGTCTTGGAGACCGTGCGTCGGGGCGGCGACCCGCCGTCAGTGGCTGTCGCTGTCCAACCCGGCCATGCCGAGGATGCTGTAGCCGCCGTCGACGTAGGTCACTTCGCCGGTGATGCCGGCGGCGAGGTCGGAGCACAGGAAGGCGGCGGCGTTGCCGACGTCCTCGATGGTGACGTTGCGGCGGATCGGTGCGACCTCTTCGACGTGCTTCAGCATCTTGCGCAGGTTGCCCACGCCGGAAGCGGCCAGCGTCTTGATCGGGCCGGCCGAGATGCAGTTGACGCGGATGCCTTCCGGGCCGAGGTTCAGCGCGAGGTAGCGCACGCTGGCTTCCAGCGCGGCCTTGGCCACGCCCATGACGTTGTAGCTCGCCAGCGCGCGCTCGGCGCCGAGGTAGCTCAGCGTCAGGATCGCCGACTGCCGGCCCTTCATCATCGGTCGCGCGGCCTGCGCCAGCGCGGAGAGCGAGTAGGCCGAGATGTCGTGCGCGATGCGGAAGTTCTCGCGCGTCAGGTGGTCGAGGTAGCCGCCGTCCAGCGCTTCGCGCGGCGCGAATCCGATGGAATGCACGAGGATGTCGAAGCCGTCCCAATGCGTGCCGAGCTCCGCCATGCAGGCGGCGATCTGCGCGTCATCGGCGACGTCGAGCGGGATGACGATGCTCGAGCCGTACTCGGCGGCGGCCTCTTCGACGCGCGACTTGAGCTTCTCGTTCTGGTACGTGAACGCCAACTCGGCGCCTTCGCGACGCATGGCTTCGGCGATGCCGTTCGCGATCGAGCGCTGGCTGGCGATGCCGGTGATGAGGGCGCGCTTGCCCGCAAGGAAACCCATGGAACCTCCTGGTGATCGGACGATCGTCTGGCGCCGGTGCGACGCGGAAGATCGCAGTGTGACGAGCGCCGTCGTCGTCGCCAACTGTACGGGGCAGTGCGGAGCGCGGCCTCAGTCGGGAATGCGGAGCCGACGCCCGATGCGCAGCGGCCGTCCGGCATCGAGCCCGTTCTCGGTGGCGATGGCGCGCACCGTCGTGCCGTAGCGGCGGGCGATGCGCCACAGCGTGTCGCCGGAGCGGACGACATGCTGCCGTGCGCCGTCGGCCGCGGTTGACGCGGGTGCCGGCGCGCCGTCGTTGCGATCGCTTGCCGTCGACGCGGTGGCCGGCATCGCGGTCATCGGCACCAGCAGCCGCCGCGGTGCGCCGCTGGGCGGGATGCCGTTCCGATACGCCGGATTCCAGCGCGCGAGCGTGGCGCTCGACGTGCCCCAGGCCTGCGCCGCGGCGTCGAGCCGCGTGATCGATGCCGGTGCGCGCCGCACGTCGAGCGGGATGAAGGCGTCGGTCGGCAGGGTCAGGCCATGCCGATCGGGCTCGGCGACGAGGCAGGCGAGGGCATGCAGTTTCGCGACGTAGGCGTACGTGACGTTGGGCAGACCGGCGGGCAGCCGGCGCTCGCCCGACACGCGCCGCGATCCGTCGCGGGCAAAGGCGCGACGGATGCGGCCCTCGCCGGCGTTGTAGGCCATCGCGGTGGCGCGCCAGTCGCCGAACTCCGCGCGCAGCACGGTCAGGTAGTCGAGCGCGGCGTCGGTGGCGTCCACCGGCGACAGGCGGCCGTCGTAGCCGCGGCCGACCGGCACCCCGTGGTTGCGCGCGGTGCTGCCGATCATCTGCCAGAGGCCGGTCGGGCCGCCTGGGCCGCGGGCTTCGGGCCGGTAGCCGCTCTCGATGATCGGGATCAGCGCGAACTCGCCGGGCAGCCCGCGCGCTTCGACGGCCTCGACGACGTAAGCCATCAGCGGCAGCGCGTTGCGGAGCTGGCGCTCGAAGGCGTGCGGGTCTGCGGCGTAGCGTCGACGCCACTGCCGGTTGTGGTCGCCGCGCACGCAGACCGGCTCGGAAAGGATGGCGCCGAGTCTTTCAAACAGCGCAACGCCGTCGGCGATGCGCGCCGGTCGCGCCTCGGCAGCGGGAGGCGGCGTTGGCGGGAGAACTGCGGCGGGTGGCGGCGCCCGGGCGACGATGATGGGTTCGACGGGCTCCTCGGGTTCCTCGACCGTGCTGACCGGTGGCGCGGGCCGCGGCGCGGTGGCGCAGCCGCCCAGGTTGACCAGAACCAGTGCCAGTGCGACGGCGGAAAAGCGACAGGTCATGCGTGGTGCGGACGATCGCAGCGGGTCACGGGCATGCCATCAGGGACGCGGCCCTTTGCCGCACAATCGGGACCATGCCGGCCCTCCAACTTTCCCGTCAAGCCGAGGCGATGGCCGCCTGGCTCGCTGATCCTGTCGCGCGCGGGCTGCTGCTGGAGGCGCAGGCGGCCTGGACAGAGCGCGGTGCCGAGGCGCCGGGAGGCCAGGTCTGGCTGCGGCTGCTGCCGAAAACCGATTGGCCGCTGCCGGCGCCGGACGCCTGCTTCGCCGACACGTGGACCTTGGCCCCGGGCGGCGGTCGATGGTCCGGCGCGTGGCGATCCGATCTGCACGCGCTGCCGCTGGCGACGGCGGCCGTGAGCCGGATCGACCTGCGCTTCGTCCTCGAATCGGTGCCGGACCCGGGGCGCCTGCTTTCCGAATGCGCGCGGGTGCTTCGCCCGGAAGGCCGGCTGTTGGTGTTGGGTCTGAACCCCTGGGGTTTGTCGCGCCTGCGCTGGGCGCGCCATGGCGTGCGCGCCCTGCCGCGCTCGCAGGTCGTCGCGACGCTGCGCGCCGAGGGCCTCGAGGTGCTCGGCCAACGCACGCTCGGGCCGCATTGGGCGCCGGGCGCGGTGGACGTGAGCCCGGGAGCCGTGCGCGTCGAACTTGGGCGCGTGGCCTGGGCCGTGCTGGCCGCGCGGCGCGATGTCGGCCTGACGCCGCTGCGTCGCGCGCCAGCGGCGTGGCGGGGCAGCTCGGGCGGGGTACCGGCCGCGTGAGGCGTGCCCGTATCATCGGCGCATGAAGTCGATCGAAATCCACACCGACGGCGCCTGCCTCGGCAACCCCGGGCCCGGTGGCTGGGCCGCGCTGCTGCGCTTCAACGGCACCGAGCGCGAGCTGGCCGGGGGCGAGGCGCAGACCACCAACAATCGCATGGAACTGATGGGCGCGATCGCGGCGCTCGAGGCGCTGAAAGAGCCCTGCACCGTCGTGCTGCACAGCGATTCGAAATACGTGCTGCAGGGCATCAGCGAGTGGATGCCGGGCTGGAAGCGCAAAGGCTGGAAGACCGCGGGCGGCGGTGCCGTCAAGAACCAGGACCTCTGGCAGCGGCTCGACGCCGCGCGGCAGCCGCATCGCGTCGAATGGCAGTGGGTGAAGGGCCACGCTGGGCACCCGGACAATGAACGCGTCGACGGCCTGGCTCGCGCGCAGGCCGAGCGCTTCCGCGCCGGAGCAGCGGCGTGAGGCAGGTCATCCTCGACACCGAGACCACCGGCCTGTCGTGGGAGAAGGGCAACCGAGTCGTCGAGATCGGCGGCATCGAGCTGGTCGAGCGCCGCCCGACGCGCCGCTACTTCCAGCGCTACCTCAACCCTGAGCGCGAGATGGAGCCAGGGGCTGCGGAAGTGACCGGCCTCACCTGGGATTTCCTGCGCGACAAGCCGCTGTTCGCCGACGTGGTCGACGAGTTCCTCGCCTTCATCCGCGGCGCCGAGCTCGTCATCCACAACGCGGCCTTCGACGTCGGCTTCCTCAACTCGGAACTTGCGCGCCTCGGCCCGCAGTACGGCCGCATCGACGACCACGCCAGCGGCGTGCTCGATACATTGGCACTGTCGAAGCAGCGCTTCCCCGGCCAGCGCCATTCGCTCGACGCGCTGTGCAAGCGCTTGGGCGTCGACAACGGCCACCGCACCCTGCACGGCGCGCTGCTTGACGCCGAGCTGCTGGCTGACGTCTACCTGACGATGACGTCCGGGCAGGGCGAGTTCTCGCTCGGCGCGGACGCGGCGGAAGCGGCCGTAACGCGCGGCGTTGAAACCGCGCTGCGCCCCTTGGCGGCGGTGGTGCGGCGCGGCATCCTGCCGGGAGAAGCCGAGGCGCATGCGGTCCGCATGGCGGGCATCGCGAAGAAGGCCGGCGGCACGGTGCTCTGGGGGAGCGACGCATGAATTCGACGGTGCTGCTGCAGGCGGTGGACATCGCCATTCCGGGCTACCGCATCCTGCGCACGCTGGGGCAGGGCGGCATGGCGTCGGTGTTCCTCGCCGTGCAGGAGTCGCTCGACCGCGAAGTCGCGCTAAAGGTGATGGCGCCGGCCTTGGCCGCGAATCCCGAGTTCGCCGAGCGCTTCCTGAAAGAGGGCAAGCTCACCGCCAAGCTGCAGCACCCGAACGTCGTCACCATCCACGACATCGGCGTCTACAACGGCATCTACTACCTCTCGGCCGAGTTCATCCCGCGCGGCACGCTCAAAGAACGCATCACCGACGAAGGGCTGTCGGTGGGCGAGGCGCTGAACGTGCTCTCCGACATCGCGCATGGCCTCGATTACGCGCACGAGAAAGGCGTGGTGCATCGTGACGTCAAGCCCGGCAACGTGCTGTTCCGCAAGGACGGCCGTGCGGTGCTGGCGGATTTCGGCATCGCCAAGGCGATGGACGGTGGCACCAGTTCGACGATGGCCGGCATGTCGGTCGGCACGCCCGATTACATGAGCCCGGAGCAGGCGCGCGGCGAACCCGTCGACGGCCGCTCCGACCTCTACAGCCTCGGCGTGATGCTCTACGAGATGCTGACCGGCAAGCCGCCCTACGAGGCCCCGGACGCGTTCTCTGTGGCGCTGTCGCACATCACCGAGCCGCTGCCGACGCTGCCGCCGCAGCACGCATGGCTGCAGCCGCTGCTCAACGGCCTGATGTCGAAGATGGCCAGCGAGCGCTACAACACCGGTGCGGCCGTGGTAGCCGCGGTGCAGCGCATGCTGCCCACGGCGCCGCCGGGGGCAGTCGATGTGCAGGCCTTCGAGGCGCGCGAGGGGATGGCGCGCTCGGCGGCACCGGCTGCCACGCAGCAGCGCACGCGCGTCAGCGACAGGGCGGCGAAGCGGGCGGGCGCGCAGAACGATGAGGCCTCCAACCCGTGGCCGCTGCGCATCGGCCTGGGTGTCGCGGCCGCTGCCGTGGTGGGCGTGCTGGTGTGGGCACCGTGGCGCGCGCCGGAGCCGACCGTCGTGCCGTCGATCGCGACGCAGACGCCGGTCGAAGGGCCCGGCGTGGCGACCTTCGAGACGCCGGGAAGCACCAGCGCGACGACCGCGACGATGAGCGCGGATGAGATCGATCTGGCGCTGCGGCAGGCGGAGGCGTATCTCCAGCAGGGCACCGGCGTGGTGGGCAGCGAGGGTGTCGGCCTGCGCGGCCACGAGGACACGGCACTCGGCAAGTTCCAGGCCGTGCTCGCGGCCGATCCGACCAACGCGCGCGCGCTGGCGGGCACGCAGGCGCTGGCCAAGTACTACCGGGATTCGGCATCGACGCTGTGCGCCAGCGAACGCTGGGTGGCCTGCGCGACGATCGCCGGCTTCGGCCTCGAAGCGCTCCCCGACGATCCCGAACTGCTCAAGCTGAAGGAAACGGCGGAAGCCGCCCAGCGCGGCCTCTGAGCCTCAGGCGCGGCGCAGCAGCACCGCGGTGACATTGTCGCTGCCGCCGCCGTCGAGCGCGGCGGCGATCAGGTGGTCGACACATTCCTGCGCGCTGATGTCCTTCTGCGCGACCGCCTTCGCGATCATGCCGTCGTCGACCTCCTCGGTCAGGCCATCGCTGCACAGCAGGATGGCCATGCCCGGGCGCAGTTCGCCGGCCACCGTTTCAATGCTCAGCTTGTCCGGCTCGGTGACGCCGAGCGCCTTCGTGACCACGTTGCGATACGGGTGGCTGCGCGCCTGCTCGGGCGTGAGCTGGCCCTGGTCGATCAGCTCCTGCACGTAGCTGTGGTCGGACGACACCTGCTGCAGCTTGCCGTTCCACACGTAGGCGCGCGAGTCGCCGACCCAAGCGAGCTCGAACCGGTGGTTCGCCGCGACGCGCACCGCCACTACGGTCGTGCCCATCGGCATGCTTTCGTTGCGCCGCTTCGACTGCCGGATGATCTCCTCGTTGGCGCGCAGGATGGCTTCGGCGAGCGGCCTGCCAGCGCGCACCTCGCGGACGATCGCGTCGCGGGCAAGCGCGCTCGCCACTTCGCCGGAATCGTGGCCGCCCATCCCGTCGGCCACCAGCCACAGCCCCAGCTCGGCATCGCCGTAGTAGGTGTCCTCGTTGAGCTCGCGGCGGAGGCCGACGTGGCTCAGGTGGCCGAATTCGATCATCGGCGAATCCTACTCAGAACTCGCCGCGGATGCCCAGCGCGAAGTTCGTCTGGCTGAAGCCCGACTTGCCGATCACGCGTTCGACGTAGAAGAAGCCGGAGCGGCCGCCGGCGAACAGCACCGACAGTCCGCCGCCGAGGCGGAAGAAGCTGCTGTCGATCGCGTCGCCTTCGACGTTGAAGATCGCGGCGTTCGGGTCGGCGAGGAAGCGCGCGCCGACGCGCTGCGGGTCGTCGCGGTACTCGTGCTCCCACTCGACCTGCAGGTGCGGCATCAGGATGCCCCAGTCGCGGCTGAGCGCCGTGCTGAACTTCGTGCCGACGACGCTGGCCAGCGAGGTGTGCGCACCAGGGAAGATTTCCAGCGCGAGGCCGCTGCCCGGCGCGCCGCTGATCACTTCGCGACCGGCGTCGAAATCGATGCGCGAGTACAGTACGCGGCCGTAGGGCCCGATGCTCCACGTGCCCACCTGGTAGTCGCGACCCACCGTACCCGCGGCCGACAACAAGTCGCCATCGAGCTGGCCGCGCGCGGTCTGGTCGATGGTGGCGGTGCCGCCCGGTCCGGTCAGCGTGTAGCGGATGCGCCGCTGGGTCTCGTAGTCGTTGCGGCCCCAGGTCAGCACCGCGTCGGTGTACCAGCTCTGGTCGCGGTAGAACGTGGCGTACGCCGACAGGCTGTAGCCGTCCGCATCGACGTTGCCTTCGCCGCCGGTCAACGCGGTGTCCTGCTTCGTGTAGCCGATCGACGCACCGGCGACGAAGCCGTCGTTGAAGCGGTAGTCGATGCCGGCGGTCAGTCCGTTGATGTCGAAGTCGTAGGCCGGCGTCAGTCGGCCGGGCTCGGCTTCGCCACGACCGATGGTGCCGGACACGAAGTAGCCCCAGCGGTCGAACTCGGCGCCGGCTTCGGGTTCGTCCTCGGTGGCACCAAGGGCCGTCTGCACGAGGCCGGTGACCGGCAGCGCACCCGCCGGCGTCGCGATGGCGAGACCGCCGAACGAGCTGCCCTGCGTGCCCGAGCGAAGCGCGGCGATGCGCGCCTTCAAGTTGTCGAGCTGCGCTTGGCCGGCTTGCAGCGCCACATTGACCATGGCCAGCGACGTGTCCGGGCGCAGCTCGTCGAGCGCGTCGGCGATCTCGTCCGGATTCGCTCCAGCGAACTCCTGGCAGCGCGCGAGGAGGTCGATCTGCTCCGGCGTGCGTTGGGTGATCGGCAGCTGGGCGATCGCGCCGCAGGCGAGCTGGAGGATCGTGCCGAGTTCGCGCTGCGGCCCGGTCAGGCCCGGCACGTTCGCGAGGCTGTTGGCCGTCGCGGCCACGGTCGTACTCACGCCTGGGCTGGCGGGCACGCTGGCTTGGACGCTCACCAAGCCACTGCTGTTTGGTCCGAGCGTGACCACCGCGCTGACGCGGCCCGTTCCGTCAGTCACGCGGACGATCTTGCTGTCGACACCGTCGCCGGAAAGCGACGCGTCACCTTCCACCTCGATGTTGACGCTGATGCCGGCCTCGGGCTGCCCGTTGCTGCGCACCTCGAGGACGATCGGGTTGGGCAGCGGCAAGCCGGGGATGCCGAGCTGGTTGCCGCCCGAGATCAGGGTGATCGTTCGCGTCAGCGTCGAGGTGACAGTGAAGTCGGTCGTTGCCGTCGCGTCGTCCGCCCGCGTCGCGCGCACCACCACCGGCCCTGGCGTGGCGCCGAAAAGCAGTCCGGTCTGCGCGCGACCTGCCGCGTCGGTCGGTGAGGTCGGCGTCGCCAGCGTCGCGGCACCGGAGACGACGCTCCAGTTGATGACGATGCCTCCGGTGGCGATGCCGTTGTCGCGGGCTTCGATGATCAGCGGACTGGGCAGCGCCGAGTTCGTCGGGGCGCTCTGGCCGTTGCCCGAGATCAGCGCGAGCGTTCGCGTCAGTGTGGAGGTCAAGGTGAAGTCGGCGACCACGGTGGCATCATCGGTGCGCGCTGCGCGGATCACGATCGGGCCGGGCGTCGCCCCGAACGTGACCGAGGCCTGCGCCTGGCCGGACGCGTTCGTCGGGCTGCCCGCCGCGGTGATCGTCGCGTCGCCCGACACCACGCTCCAGGTCAGGCCGATGCCGGCGGACGGCGTCCCGTTGTCGCGCGCTTCGACGACCAGCGGGTTCGAGGCCGGTGTCCCGGTGGGGCCGGTCTGGCTGTTGCCGTTCACCGGCACCAGCGTGCGCGTCAGCGTCGACGTCACGGTGAACGCGGTCTGCACCGTCGTGTCGTCGATGCGCGTGGCGCGTATGACCACCGGGCCGGGCGTCGGACCGAACAGCAGCCCCGTCTGGGCCCGGCCCGTCGCATCGGTCGGCGAGGTCGGCGTCACCAGGGTGGCGTCGCCGGAATCGATGCTCCATATGATGCCGATACCGGCGGTCGCGACGCCATTGTCGAGGGCTTCGATCACCAGCGGCGCGGCGATCGCGGTGCCGGTGAGTGCGGTCTGGCCGTCGCCGGACACGCGGGCAAGCGTCCGCGTCAGCGTCGACGAAATGTTGAACTCGACCCACACGGTCGTGTCGTCGGTGCGCGTGGCTCGAACCGTCACGCTGCTTGGCGATGCGCCGAACAGAACGCCGGTTTGCGCTCGTCCCACGCCGTTCGTTCCCGACTCCGGCAACACGAGCGTTGCGTCGCCGACGATGCTCCAGACGAGGCCGACGCCCGCCGCCGGTACGCCGTTGTCGCGTGTCTCGACGACAAGCGGCTGGGCCAACGGCGTGTTGGTCGCGCCGGTTTGCCCGTCGCCGGAAACGATCGCGATCGTGCGGGTGACGGTTCCGGACGTCGCATTGAACGACAGGCTTGTCGTCGGGTCGCCGACCACTCTGACGGTGATGACGGACGGTCCGTTGACCGGCGGCAGCCGCAATGTCGCCTGCACCCGTCCGCTCGCGTCGGTGATCAGCGTCGTGGACTGGAGCAGTGCGCCACCCGAGTCCACGGTCCAAGTCACTGCCGCCCCGACCTTCGGCAGCCCGTTGTCGCGCAGCTCGGCGACGAGGGGCAGCGGTAGCACACTGTCAGGAGGCCCGGACTGGTTGTCGCCCGACACCACCGTCAGCGTGCGGGTCGTGAACGACGCGAGGTTGAAGTTGACGCCGACCGTCGCGTCGTCGGCGCGTACGGCGCGTACGGTCACGACGCCCGGGGTCGAACCGAAGAGGACGCCGGTCTGGGCACGGCCGGTGGCATCCGTCGGCGAGGTCGAGGCCACCAGCGTGGCGTCACCGGCCACCACGCTCCAGTTGATGCCGACGCCGGAGCTTGGTACGCCGAGGTCGCGCGTCTCGATCACCAGCGGTGCGGCCACGGCCGTTCCGGTCTGCGCGCTTTGGCCGTCGCCGCTGAGGCTCGAAATCGATCGTGGCGGGATAGGCAACGCATCGGCGGTGAACGACACCTGGAAGTCGCCGTCGTCAGCGCGCTGTGCGATCACGGTGACGGTACCTGGCGAACTGGGCAGTTGCAGGCCGGTCTGAGCGATGCCGCTAGCGTCGGTCACGGTAGTCGTCGAAACCAGCGTTCCGCCCCCGGTCGCAATCGACCAGTTGATGGTGATGCCGGGAGTCGGCACACCGTTGTTGGTCGCCTCCACGACGAATGGCTGCGGCAGCACCGCCCCGACCTCGCCGGACTGGCCGCTGCCCGATTGAGCCGAGAGGCCACGGGTGATGAACGACGACACGCTGAACTCGGTGAAGACGGTAGCGTCGTCGGCGCGGGTTGCGCGAACGACGATATTGCTCTCCGTCGGACCGAGAAGCAGGTCGGTCTCCGCGCGGCCGGAGCCGTCGGTGGGCGAGGTTGCGGCCACTATGGTGGCGTCGCCCGATTCGACGGTCCAGACCATGCCGATGCCGGCCGACGGCACGCCGGAGTCGCGGACCTCGACGACCAAGGGCTCGATGAGATTGCCTCCGGTCCGTGCGGCCTGACCGTCACCACTGATCTTGAAGATCGAGCGAGGCTGCACGGGGACAACGTCGATGCCGAAGCTCACGGTATCCAGCGGATCGTCAAGGCGGTTAGCCGTGACCACGGCGGACCCCGTGCCGGGGCCGAAGGTCGCAAGGACGGTGGCCTCGCCGTTTGCGTCGGTGTTTACCGATGTCGGAGACACGCTGACTGGGCCGGTGACGTTGAAGAACACGACGGTGCCGGCCGGGAGGCCATTGTCGAGCGCCCGGACCCGAATCGCGCGCGTCGCGCCCTCTTCCTCGGAGAAGTTCGGAGGGCCAACGATTTCAAGCGTGCGCACCGGTGTAACGTTGACCGCATAGTCGATCTGCTGGTTCGAGGGCGAGCCGAAGCAGCCGGAAATGCAGGTGACGCGGAACACAAGGCTTCCTGGCGTCGTGCCGATAAAGGCGCTGGTCAAGCGTCGTCCCGCCGGTCCGGTCCCCAGCGTGTCGCTGACCGCGCTGCCGGTGGTGTCGGTAATGACGGTCGTGCCGGTGACGATGCTGGTACCGCAGCCGATACCGGTGACGTCGAAACTCACATCCAACGTCGAGCCGATTTCGGCGTCCAGAGTCGTGGGACCGACGGGCAGGATCTCGCAGTTGATGGTGGCCAACGCCGGCTGCGCGAGCAGGGCCAGCGCCACGGCGACAAGCGGCCGCGCGACGCGGCCGAGCAAGGTGCTACCGATCATCGAACGACTCCCCGGGGGCTGGCCACGCTTCGCATTTCCCCATGCTTGCGTGTAAAACGTGCGGCGAGTATAGCCACGAAGCCGGCGGCCGCCGGCAACGTCACCGGAGACCCCCAATGCCCGGCCGCGCCACGAACCTCCGCCTGTCCGCCCGCCACCCGCTGCGCCCGGCGGTCGCGGTCGCGCTGCTCACCCTGCTGGCCGGCGCGTCCGCCCCCGCGGCGGCGCAGGACGGCCCCAGCGTCCGCAACGCCGAGGACCTGCTGGTCGTCGACTGCCTGCTGCCGGGGCAGATCCGCCAGCTCGGCCGGCAGGCCAGCTTCATGAGCGCGCGGCGGCCGATCCGCACCACGCAGGCCGACTGCCAGATCCGCGGCGGCGAGTACGTGGCCTACGATCGCGCGAACTACCAGACCGCGCTGAAGGTCTGGCTCGACGCCGCGATGGGCGGCAGCGCGGAAGCGCAGAATGCGGTCGGCGAGATCTACGCGAAAGGGCTCGGCACCGAGCCCGATTACGGCATGGCCTTCCAGTGGTTCAAGAAAGCGGCCGACCAGGGCGACAAGCGCGCGATGATCAACCTCGGCTGGCTGTACGAGGAGGGCCTCGGCGTCGAACGCGATGCCGCGAAGGCGGTGAACCTGTATCGCCAGGGCGCGGGCATCGAGGACGAGCTGCTGTACGCCTCGGTGGTGCAGGTGCAGCTCGACGAGCGCGACGAGCGCATCAGCGGTCTTGAACAGGACGTCGCGCGCGAGCAGGCGGCAGCCGAAGCGCTGCGTGCCCAGGTGTCGCGGCTGCAGTCGCAGCTCGCCGAGCGTCGTGCCGCGCTCGCCAGCGCGCGCGCTGAACTGGTCGCCACGCGGCAGAAGCTTGAAGACGCGAAGCAGGCCGAGGACCCCGCGCTGCAGCGCCTGCTCGAAAACACGCTCGCCGAGCAGGAATCGCAGATCGGCCGGCAGCGCAACCTGATCGCCGGGCTGGAGCGTCAGGTCGGCGCAGGCGGTGGACTGGTCGCGCGTCTCGAGCTGATCGACCCGCCGCTGGTGGCGATGCGCGGTCGCCCGGCCGCCGTCGTGAGCGGCGGCCCCGGCGAGCGAACGATCACCGGCCGCGTGGCGGGCGCGGGTGAGGTCAAGAGCGTCACCGTCAACGGCACCACCGTGCCGCTCAGCGGCGCCGGCCTGTTCCAGGCCAAGCTGCAGGCAGCGGAAGCGGGCACGCCGGTGAAGGTCAGCGCGACCAAGGCCGACGGCGGTGTGGCGACGCTCGAATTCACCCTGATGACGGCCGGCGGCGGATCAGCCCTGGCGGCGGCCGAATCCGCGCCGTCGACGGCGTCGTTGGGCCGCTACTACGCGGTGGTGATCGGCAACGACCGCTACGGCAACCCGGACTACCCGGACCTGCGCAGCGCGGCGAAAGACGCGACGGCCGTCGCCCGGACGCTCGAGCAGCGCTACGGCTTCGAAACGCGCCTTCTGCTGAATGCCTCGCGGCTCGAGACGCTCACCGCGCTCGATGCGTTGCGCAAGAGCTTGAGCGAGAACGACAACTTGCTCATTTATTACGCCGGCCACGGCGAGCTTTCGACCTCGGGCGAAGGCCACTGGGTGCCGGTCGATGGCCTGTCGGGCCGCGCCGAATCGTGGATCTCGAACCGCGCGCTGAGCGAGGTGCTCGACACGCTGCCGGCGAAGCGCGTCCTCGTCGTCGCCGACTCGTGCTACTCGGGCACGATGACCCGCGCCTCGGTGCCGGTCGCCGACGCCAGCCTCGACGCGTCCGGGCTCGGCCGCTGGATCAAGGAAGCAACGGCCGGACGTTCCCGCCTCGCGCTGACCTCGGGCGGCGTGCAGCCGGTGCCGGATACGGGCCCGAGCGGGCACAGCTTCTTCGCGCGCGCCTTCCTCAACGTCCTCGAAGACAACCGCGGCGTGCTCGAAGCGACGCGCCTTTACCAGGATGTCTCGGCGTCGCTCGCTTTGGCCACGCTGGATGCGAGCGTGATCCAGGACCCGCAGTTCGCGCCGATCCGCTTCGCCGGGCACGAGAGCGGCACCTTCGTGATGCAGGCCCGCGGCAGCGCAACGGCCGCAGGGGCGCCGTGACGCGCGGCGGGTGCGTTCATGGCAGGGCTGGATTCGGATCGTCGCGGCCGGTATGATGCGCGGCTCGATCAGCCGCTGCGATATCGCGGCCGAAAGACCACCGGAGAGGTGGCAGAGTGGTCGATTGTACCTGACTCGAAATCAGGCGTACGTTTATAGCGTACCGAGGGTTCGAATCCCTCCCTCTCCGCCAGATGATGAAAAGCGCCCTTCGCGGGGCGCTTTTCTTTTTCGCGTGCCGTGAGCGACGACCGGCTTCCCGCACTCACCGGTCTGCGTGGTTTTGCCGCGCTGTGGGTGCTGGTCTTCCACGCGTGGGCGCTGGCGGCGTCGGCATCGGCGGATCTGCCCGCGCCGATTCGCGCCGCGATGGCCGCCGGATGGCTCGGCGTCGACGTTTTCTTCGTGCTGTCCGGATTCCTGTTGGCGCGCAGCCTTGCGGCTTCGCAGGCGCTGAGCGTCCAAGGCGGTCGCGACTGGGCCGGTTACGCGGTGATGCGGGGTGCGCGGATTCTTCCCGCCTACTACGCGCAGCTGCTGGTTTTCGCCATTCCCGCATCGGCCGCGCTGCTGACGCCGGCTATCGCCTGGTCACCGCCATCGGGTGCCGAGCTCGCTGCACACGCGCTGCTGTGGTTGAACGCCTGGCCGTGGGTGCCGGCGCATCTCGGTCCGTGGTGGAGCCTGTCGGTGGAAGCGGCGTTCTACCTCGCGCTGCCGCTCCTGTGGTGGGCTTGGGGATCCTCGCATCGCATGGTCGTCCTGATGCTTTCCGCCGCGCTGCTTTCGGTCGCGTGGCGTTTCGTCGTGCAGGGTCAGGCCATCGGGATCGAACAGCGCATCGGCTGGGCCGAACATCTGCCCGGGCGCGGCGTGCAGTTCATCGCCGGCATGGCCGCGGCGTGGCTGATCTCGCGCGGCGGGCCGACCGCTCGATGGTGGCCCGCTGCCGAGGGGGTACGCGGCGTCGTCGGGGCAGGCCTCGCCTTGCTCGCGATCATCGCGCTCGCCGCGCTGCCGCAGTTCGGTGGCGAGCGCTCGTATGCCGGCGTCGTCGATGCGCGGCCTTGGACCTGGGCATGGCCGCTGTTGGCGGCGCTCCCCGTCGGCGTACTGCTTGCGTCGCTGGTGCTGGTGCCCGGCAGCGTCGTCGCGCGGGCCCTCGGCAGTGCGCCGCTGCGCGCGCTCGGTACGATCAGCTTCAGCCTCTACCTGTGGCACTACCCGGTGCAGTGGGCGCTGCGCTCGGCGCTCGGCGGCTACGTGCCCGAGGAGTTCGGTTTCGGCGCGTTTCTCGGCGTTGGATTGCTGCTTTCCGTGCTCGTGGCCACGCTGTCGTGGTGGGCCGTCGAGCGGCCGGCCCTCGACGCGGCACGGCTCTGGCGCGCGCGTCGGCACGCTAGACTGACGCCCCCGTGATTGGAGAATCTCCGATGTCCGAGATCAGCGTGCCCGTGTCGTTCGGCGAACTGCTCGACAAGATTGCCATCCTCGAGATCAAGTCGGAGCGCATCAAGGACGCGGCGAAGCTCGTCAACGTGCGTCGCGAGCTCGAGGCCCTGCTCGCCACGTGGGCGGCGCATCCGGCCTCGCACATCGAGATCGCGCACCTGCGCGCGGCGCTGAAGGCGGTCAACGAGCGCCTGTGGGTGATCGAGGACGACATCCGCATCAAGGAGAAGGCGCAGGCCTTCGACGAGGAGTTCATCCGGCTCGCGCGCGCCGTCTACTTCGAGAACGACGAGCGCGCGAAGGTGAAGAAAGACATCAACCTGGCGCTGGGCTCGACCTACGTCGAAGAAAAGAGCTACGAGGACTACAAGGTGCCCGGCGCGAAGCGCTGAGCCTCAGCGGCCGAGGTCAGTGGCGCAGGCCTCGAAGCGTTCGATGACCTCGTCGATACTGATCAGGTCCATCACGCCGTCGAATTCGATGCGCTTGCCCCAAGGCACGGCGGCGTAGGGCTTGTGCAGGAAGCGCTCGGCGGCTTCGGCGTAGCGGTTCGGCGACCAGCGCAGGTCGCTGTAGGGGCCGCAGCGCGTGGCGTCGGTGCAGGCGTAGAGACCGATGGCGCGGCAGCCCATGGCGTTCGCCATGTGCACCGGCCCGGAGTCGGGGCCGAGCAGGATCGACGCGCGCGCGCACAGGGCGAGGAAACGCTTGAACGTGTCCCGGCCGATCAGGTCGAGCACGCGATCGCGCCGTGGCGTCGCCGCGAGGATCGCGTCGCCGGCCTCGCGTTCCAGGGCGCTGGGCCCGCCGCACAGCACGACACGCCAGCCGCGCGACAGCGCCTGCGAGGCGACCGCGGCGTAGCGCTCGGCGCGCCAGTTGCGCAGGCGATGGCTCGAGCACGGCGAAATCAGCAGCGTCGGTGTGTCGCCCGGGAGCTGCTCGGCGGCCCAGTGGCGCGCCTCGTCGGGCACCGGCAAGCGCCACTCGACGCGATCCTGCGGGCTGCCGAGCGCGGCGGCGAACTGCCCGAAGGCGTCGAGTACATGGTGGCCGCCCGGCGTGATGCGTTCGTTGATGACGAGGCCGTGGCCTTCCTTGCTGCGTGCCGCGTCGTAGCCGATGCGCCGGTCGGCGCGCACCAGCGTCGAAAGCACGTTCGCGCGCAGGGCGAGCTGCATTTGCAGCAGCGCGTCGAAGCGACGTCCCGCCAGCGTGGCGCGCAGTTGCTTCAGGCCCGGCCATCCGGACTTCTTGTCGAAGACGATGAACTCGACGCCGTCGAGGCCTTTCAGCATCGCCGCCTCGGCCTTGCCGATGATCCAGGTGATCGCGACCTCGGGACGGTGGCGCTGAAGAGTGCGCACCATCGGCACGACGTGGGTGGCGTCGCCGAGCGCGGAAAGCCGCAGGATGCAGACGGAGGAGGGCGGAGAGGGCACGCGGAGGGCCTTGCTAGACTGCCGCGGATGATAGCGTCCACGCCTGCGACGGATGATCTCGCCGAAGTGCATGCCGCCACGGCGTGGCGCGGTCGTGCGCGCCCCGAATGGTTCGAGGTGTCGCGTTACGGCGCGAATGCGCTGCCGATCGGCGTCGGTGGCCGCGGCGATGCGTGGTACGTCGAAGGGCCGTTCGGCGCTGGCGTGCTGCGGCATTACCGTCGCGGCGGCCTGATGGCGCGGCTGAGCACGCGGCAGTACCTGTGGCTGGGCGCCTCGCGTTCCCGGCCGGTGCGCGAGGTCGAACTGCTTGAAACGCTGCAGGCGGCCGGACTGCCAGCGCCAGCGCCGATCGCCGGCGCGTGGTGGCGCGACGGGCTGTCGTACCGTGCGGCGCTGCTGATGGTGCGCGTGCCGGTGCGCGCCGACCTGATGACGCTGGTGCACGAGGATGCCGCGAGGGCGCCGTGGGCGGACGTCGGTGCGACGCTGGCGCGCTTCCACCGCTTCGGTGCGCACCACCCGGACTTGAACGCGCGCAACGTGCTGCAGCGCACCGATCGCGGCATCACTATCATCGACTGGGACCGCGGCACCCTCGGCCATGCGCCGGCGCGCTGGTGCGACGACGAGATCGCGCGATTGGAGCGCTCGCTGCTGAAGTACCGCCGCCACGTGGCGCCCGCGCAGATCAGCGAAGGCATGGCGCGCTTGCGCGCCGCGTGGCGCGAGGGCATGCCGTGAGCTGGGCACTGCACCTGCTCGGCGTCGGGAACGCTGGCGCGGCGCCGGTGCTTGGCGCGGCGTCCGCCGTGATCGAACACGATGGCGTGCCGCTGCTGATGATCGACTGCGGGCAGGAGGCGCTGAGCGCCTACCTCGCCGCGTATGGACGACTGCCCGAGGCGCTGTTCATCACCCATGTGCACATGGATCACGTTGGCGGGCTGGAACGGCTGTTCTACGCGGCGTATTTCGACCCGGCGCTGCGCGGCCGCGTGCGGCTGTACGTGCCCGCGCCCGTGGTGCCCCACCTGCAGAAGCGGCTCGCCGACTATCCCGGCGTGCTCGCCGAAGGCGGCGCGAATTTCTGGGACGCGTTCCAGCTGGTGCCGGTGAGCGATGCGTTCTGGCATGCGGGCTGGCGCTTCGAGGTGTTCGCGGTGCGACACCATCGTCCGGATTCCGCGTTCGGACTGCGCCTGAAAGGTGCCGTGGTGTGGACCGGCGACACGCGGCCGATTCCCGAAGTGCTGTCTGTGATGGCGGACGACGGCGAAGTGATCGCGCACGACTGCGGGCTTCACGGCAATCCTTCGCATTCCGGGCTCGACGATCTGGAGCGCGACTACCCGAGCGAGCTGCTGTCGCGCTGCGTGCTGTACCACTACGCCAGCGATGCCGACGGCGAAGCCATGCGGGCGCGCGGGCATCGGGTGGCAAGGGCGGGGGAGCGGGTGGCTGTGCGTGAGCCGACCGCCGAAAAGGTGACGGCCCCGCCAGCGTGACTCCGGCGCCCGAATCAGCCGATACCGTTGCTCCCTTCCGGGCCTGGCGGGGTTTTCAGCCTATCGTCGCGGAGGCGCCAACGGGGCCGCCATAGAGGGTCTTGCTCGGCAGCCTCGATGTGGCGGACAGGGCGGGATTCGAACCCGCGAAGCGGGGTTTAGCCGCTTACACACTTTCCAGGCGTGCTCCTTCAACCGCTCGGACACCTGTCCACGCTCGTGCTGCAACTCCGTGAAGCGGCGTCCAGCCGGCCTCAGGGAGCCGCGGATGATACCGGCCGGGCGGCCGGGGCACAAATGAATGGCGGTTCGCGTGGCGCGGGGGCGGCACGGTTGGCACAATGCAGGCCGGTTTTGAGGGGGCGTCATGGCCTATCTCGTTCTTGCACGGAAGTGGCGCCCGAGGCGCTTTGCCGAACTCGTCGGGCAGGAGCACGTCGTTCGCGCGCTGTCGAACGCGCTCGAATCCGGCCGCGTGCATCACGCCTTCCTGTTCACCGGCACCCGCGGCGTCGGCAAGACCACGATCTCGCGCATTTTCGCCAAGTCGCTGAACTGCGAGCAGGGCACCAGCGCCGACCCCTGCGGTGTCTGCAACGTCTGCGTCGATGTTGATGCGGGCCGCTTCGTCGATCTGATCGAGATCGACGCTGCCAGCCACACCGGCGTCGACGACGTGCGCGAGCTGATCGACAACGCCCAGTACCTGCCGTCGCGCGGCCGGGTGAAGGTCTACCTGATCGACGAAGTGCACATGCTGTCGAAGAGCGCGTTCAACGCGCTGCTGAAGACGCTCGAAGAGCCGCCGGAGCACGTGAAGTTCCTGCTCGCCACCACCGACCCGCAGAAGCTGCCGGTGACGGTGCTTTCCCGCTGCCTGCAGTTCAATCTGCGCCGCTTGGAGCAGGAGCAGATCTTCGGCCAGATGCGCCGCATCGTCGATGCTGAATCCATCCCCGCCGAAGACGCGGCGCTGACCCTGCTGGCGCGCGGCGCCGACGGCTCGCTGCGCGACGGGCTTTCATTGCTCGACCAGGCGATCGCCTACTCGGGCGGACAGCTCACCGCCGACGCCGTGCACGCGATGCTCGGCACGCTCGACCACCAGGCGATTGGCGGTTTGCTGGCCGCGCTCGCCACCTTCGACGGCCCCTCGCTGCTGGCGCAGATCGAAGCGATGGCGGCGTTCTCGCCGGACTACGCGCAGGTGCTGGACGACGTCGCCGCGGCGCTGCACGCGGTGCAGGTCAAGCAGCTGGTGCCGGAGGCGGCGCGCGCGGTCGATGGCGTCGACACCGACGCGCTGGCGACACAGGTGCCGGCCGAACTCGTGCAGCTCTGGTACCAGATGGCGATCAACGGCTCGCGCGACATCGCGCTGGCGCCGACGCCGCGCGTGGGCTTTGAAATGAGCCTGCTGCGCATGCTGGCGTTCAAGCCGATGGCGCCGGGCGACGCGCCCGGGCCGCGCGGCGGTGAGCGCTCTGGCGATGCGCCGCGGTCGATGGCCTCAACCGCCGACGGTGCGCGCAGCGTGTCGGTCCCCGTGGTCGATGCGCCCGCACCGCGCAAGGCGCCGCCGTCGCCATTCGCGCGCGCGGTCGAAGCGCCACGCGCGCCAGAGCCGCCCCGCCCCGCAGAGCCCGCGCGCAGCGTGGAGCCGGCGCGAGCGCCGTCGCGGTCGGTCGAGGCCGCCTCGATGGGCGGCAGCGCGGCGCGGATGATCGAAACGCCCGTGCCGATCGCGGCGCCGATCGCGTCCAACGAGGACTGGCTCGGTGCACTGCAGCGCCAGGCCGTCAGCGGCCCGGCCGGGCAGCTCGCGGCGCACGCGCGCTTCGTCGGCGGCGATGGCGAGGGCCTGACCCTGGCGCTGTCGCCGGACGGCGAATCGATGCGCACCGACATCAGCGTGCGTCGCCTTGCCGAAGCGCTGGCGCCGCTGTTCGGGCGCGCGCCGCAGCTGCGATTCGTCGACGCCCCGCGCGTCGCGCACGCCAGCGACACCGGCGACGGCGAGACGCTGTTCGACCGCCGGCAGCGGCAGAAATCCGAGCGCCAGCAGGACGCCGAAACGCGCTTCCATTCCGACCCCGTCGTGCAGCACCTTCTGGCGCAAGGCGCCAAGGTCGTCGACGGTTCCATCCGACCGATCGAGGAGTAAGCCATGTTCAAGGGCAACATCGCGCAGGCCATGCAGATGGCGCAGCGCATGCAGGACAACATGAAGAAGGCGCAGGACGAGCTCGCCGCGCTGGAAGTGACCGGCAGCGCCGGCGGCGGCCTCGTCAGCGTCACGCTGAGCGGCAAGTACGATGCGCGCAAGGTGCATGTCGACCCGCAGGCGCTGGGCGACGCCGAGATGCTCGAAGACCTGCTGCTGGTGGCGCTGAACGACGCGGTCGCGAAGATCAACGACGAGTCGGCGAAGCGCATGTCGGCGGCGACGGCCGGCATGCCGATCCCGCCCGGCATGAAGGGCATGTTCGGCGCGTGATCCCATCGGCAGTGACCGCGATGCGCGCCGCGCGAGCGTCGAAGCCATGAGCAGCCCGCTGCTCGAGCAGCTGATCGAGGGCCTGCGCGTGCTGCCGGGCGTGGGTGCCAAGAGCGCGCAGCGCATGGCCTACCACCTGCTGGAGCGCGACCGCGAAGGCGCCTCGCGGCTGGCCGAACGGCTGCAGGCGGCGGTGGAGCGCATCCGCCACTGCGCACAGTGCCGCGATTTCAGCGAAACCGAAATCTGCGCGATCTGCGCCAGCCCTTCGCGCGACCGCAGCGTGCTGTGCATCGTCGAGACGCCGGCGGATCGCTTGGCCATCGAGCAGGCCACCGGCTACCGCGGTCTGTATTTCGTGCTGCAGGGCCGGCTCTCGCCGCTGGACGGCATCGGCCCGCGCCAGCTCGGCCTCGACTTGTTGGCGACGCGACTCGCCGGCGGCGAAGTGCGCGAGATGATCATTGCCACCAATGCCACCGTCGAAGGCGAGGCCACCGCACACTACCTCGCGCAGATGGCGCGCGCGGCTGCTGTCACGCCGAGCCGGCTCGCCCAGGGTCTGCCGCTCGGCGGCGAGCTCGAATACGTCGATCGCGGCACGCTGGCGCACGCTTTCGGCCAGCGCAGCGAAGCCGCGGGCTGAGGCGGGCTACACCGCGCGGCGCGGCGCTGGCATCCTCGCGGCATCCCGCAGGAGCCCGCCATGCCCGAGACGATTTTCGACAAGATCATCCGCCGCGAGATTCCGGCCGACGTCGTGTTCGAGGACGATCACGTGCTGGCCTTCCGCGACATCGCGCCGAAGGCACCGGTGCACGTGCTGTTCATCCCGAAGACGCCGATCGCCACGCTCAACGACGCCGCGCCGGCGCAGGCCGAGCTGCTGGGCCGGCTGATGCTTGCGGCCGCCGCTTGGGCCAAGGCTCAGGGCTTCGCTGAAGAAGGCTACCGCGTGGTGATGAACTGCAACGGCGACGGCGGGCAGACCGTGTTCCACATCCATCTGCACCTGCTCGCCGGCCGCGCGCTCGGATGGCCGCCGGGCTGAAGGCCGCTTCAGCGCGGGCGATGCCGCCGCAGGGCGTCGATCAGCGTTTGCCGTTCGGCCTGATCGATGCTTTCGGCGCTCGCGTATCGCGCGGCAATGAAGCGCCGTACGAGGTCTTCGGCGCCGCTGGACGGCGCCTCGCTTTGCGCGTTCGTCGAGGTCGATGACGTCGCTCGCGCGGAGCGCAGTCGCTGCAGGAAGGCCTCGGCCGTTTCATCGGGCCGCTTCGCGATGCCGCGCTTCGCCCAGCGTTTGAGGAACCCGCGCCAGGCCCGCAGCAGCGGGTCGCGTTCGCCTCTTGGCGGCCACATCAGCACGATCAGGGTGAGCCCGAGCGCGATGCCCGCGGCGATGACGAAGGCTTGGCCGACTTCCGCCGCGCCGGCCCCGCGCCAGCCGAGGTTCTGCAGCAGCTGGGCTTGGCGAAGCGCGTCGTAGCGTACGACGAAGTTGTTCCACGCCTCGCGCAGGCTGTCGCCGACGTCGAACGCCGGCCGGAGCGCGGCGCCGAGGCCCGAGCCGCCTCCGAGGTCCTCCAGGGTGTCGTAGATGCGCTCCGGTGCCACGGCCGCGGTCGGGTCCACGCGCAACCAGCCTTCGCCCTCGAGCCACACTTCGCTCCACGCGTGTGCGTCCATCTGCCGCACGACCCAGTAGTCGCCGACGCGGTTCGGCACGCCGCCGGTGTAGCCGGTCACGACGCGGGCGGGAATGCCGGCACCGCGCATCAGGATCACGAAGGCCGAGCTGAAATGCTCACAGAAGCCCTCCTGCGTATCGAACAGGAACTCGTCCGCAGTGTGGCGTCCGAGCGGCGGTGCCGAGATGCTGTACGCGTGCTCGGCGTTGAACCAGGCAAGCACGCGCTGGATGTAGGCGCGATCGTCGGTGGCGGCGTCGCGGCATTCGCGCGCAAGACGCAGCGTGCGCGGGTTGTAGTCGTCCGGCAGGCGCAGGAAGCTCTGCCGCAGCCCGGGGTCGAGCGCCGGCTCATAGGGCTGCGGCGGCAGCGCGCGCAGGCGATGCTGGCTCAGCGAGCGCAGCGGCGCGCGGCTGCGCAGCGAGGCGTCGAAGCCGAGTTCGAGATCGGCCGACCAGCCGCTCGGCGACTCGAGTGCGAACACGTAGCGGCGATCGGTGGGCTCGAGCGTCAGCGTGTAGCCGATGCCGCCCGATGCCGGTGCGTTGGGCAGCGCCGGTGCGGGGAACCCGCCCAACCACTCGTTGCGCGTCCAGGTGCGGCCATCGAAACGCGTCAGTACCGGGCCGCGCCAGTACAGAGTCTCGTTCGGCGGCGTCGGGCCGTCGAAGCGAACGCGGAAAGCCGGCGTATCGCTGGCCATCAGGTCGATCCAATCGCCCGGCGCCATCGACTCGCTGATGCCGGTACGTGCGACGGCGTTCTCCGGCAGGCCCCACAGTGGCGTCGGCAGGCGCGGGAACAGCCAGAAACCCACGAGCGCCAGCGGCAGGGCGAGGGCCAGCGAGCGGAGCAGGGCGGGGACCTCGCGTTGCAGCGGTTTCGGCGCGGCTGGCGCTTCGGCGAGGCGGCCCATGGCCAGCAGAACGCCGAGCGCGGCACCGAGGCCGAGGCCGAGCGTGACCGGCCCCTGATCCTGCAGGAACGCGGCGAACGGCGCGAACAGCGCGTAGGCGACCACGCGCTTCGCGTCGGCGAAGTCGCGCAGTTCGGCCAGCTTCAACACCAGCATCGCCAGCATCAGCGCGCTGCCGGCATCGCGACCGACGCGGAAACCGAAGCCCACCAGCACGGCGCCGGTGATCACCACGACGAGCAGCAGGCGGAGCGGAAGCGGCAGCGGCCTGCGCAGCGCGCTCCAGCCCGAGACCAGCGCCACCGCGCCGATTCCGACGCCGACGGTGAGCGGAAGATGCAGCAGCAGGGGGAGGGCCGCGGCGATGACGGCCAGAACGACGCCGCGACGCAGCGCCGGGGTCAATGCCGGCGTCGGCGACGACGACGGTGGCGCGCTCAAGCGCCAGCCTCGGGCAGCAGGGCCAGCGCGCGCAGGCAGGCGTGGCGGTGCTCCGGGCCGCGCGCCGGCCCGAGCGTCGCGCCGGGGAGTTGCAGGCGATAGCGCCGGCCTTCGCGTTCGGCCTCAACCACCCAACGCGCCAGCCGCGCGATGCGCGGCTCGTAAGCGAGATGCCGCAGCGCCTGCCAGTCGAGCAGCACGTCGCGGGCGACGCCGGCCTCGTACTCCCGCGCCATCAGGCGGTCGAGCCGCGCGCTGGATTTCCAGGCGATCTGCCGCGGTGCATCGCCGCTGCGGTAGTCGCGGAGATGGTGGGTGTCATCGCCGGTGCGCTGCGCGCGCGGCTGTCGCGCGCCGTCGCTGGCCGCGCCCGGCAGGGCCGGCCCGCCGCGTTCCAGCGCCGGGTACACGAGCACGCGCTGGAGCGGCCGCCACCAGCTCCACGCGCGGGCCAGGCCCAGCGGGCGCGTCGTCGCCAGGCGAACGCGCCCGATGTCGACGAGGCCCCGTCGCGACGTCGGGAGCGCAAGCCCGACGTCCGCGTCGGCAGCGGGCGCATGCAGCGCTTCGGGCACCGCCACGTCGTCGCCCGAGGGCGCGCGCAGCGTCACGCCCTCACGCGAGCGTTTGCCGGACTCGATGCGCAGTCGCAGCGTCATCGTCTCACCGGCGTGGACGGGATCGGCGTGCAGGGCAGTGATGCGCAGGCCGGACAGCCGCAGGTGCGCCATCACCACGCCGTTGTGCACGACCGCGGCGAGCAGAAAAGCCAGCATCAGCCCGGGGTTGTTGTTGTAGTTCAGCGCGCCGAGCAGCATCGCCAGCACCAGCACGCCGACCAGCAGCCCATGGCGCGTGGGCAGCACGTAGATGCGCCTGCGGTCGAGCGTGATCGGCAGCGCCTCGGGCCGGCGTCCACGGACGAACGGCAGGCGCGCGAGGCCGTCGTCGATGCGCTCGAGGACGTCGGAGCGGGGCGCCATCGTCAGTCGACCGCCACCGCTCCCAGGATCGACGCGGCCAGCGCGTCGCGGCGATCGCCCTCGGCATCGGCGACGAGGCGGTGCGCGGCCACCGCGGCGAACAGCGCCTGCACGTCGTCGGGCAGCACGTGCGCGCGTCCGAGCAGCAGCGCATGCGCGCGCGCGCCGCGGAGCAGGGCGAGGCCCGCGCGCGGCGACAGGCCGACGCGCACGCCGGCGTGTCGGCGGCTTTCCACCAGCAGGCGCTGCACGTAGTCGAGCAGGGCATCGCTGGCATGTACGCCGTCGACGGCCCTCTGCAGCGCCAGCACGTCGTCGGCGCCGAGCCGCGGCATCGTCTCGTTGATCATCAGCCGGCGGTCGCGGCCGGCCAGCATCGCGCGCTCGGCGTCGGCGTCCGGATAGCCCATCGACAGCCGCAGCAGGAAGCGGTCCATCTGCGAATCCGGCAGCGGGAAGGTGCCGGAAAGATCGACCGGGTTCTGCGTGGCGATGACGAAGAACGGCGCCGGCAGCCGGTGCGAGACGCCGTCGACGCTGACCTGGTGTTCCGCCATCGCTTCGAGCAGGGCGCTCTGCGTGCGCGGCGGCGCGCGGTTGATCTCGTCGGCGAGCAGCAGTTGGGTGAACACCGGGCCCGGATGGAAGCGGAAGCCGCGGTCGTTCTGGTCGTAGACCGACACCCCGAGGATGTCCGAGGGCAGCAGATCCGCCGTGAACTGCATGCGCTGGAACTCGAGGCCGAGCGTCGCGGCGAGCGCGCGCGCCAGCGTCGTCTTGCCGAGGCCGGGCAGGTCTTCGACCAGCAGATGGCCGCCAGCGAGCAGGGCGGTGAAGGCCAGCCGGATCTCGCGCGGCTTGCCGAGCACCAAGGCGTTGACCTGCTCGATCGCCGCGTCGAGGTCGGCACGCGCGGTCGCAGGTAGGATGGCAGCCGATTTCGGGGGAGCGTGCATGGGCGTTGCTGCGGCGGAAAGTGATCGGCAGTCTGGCATGCGCTCGTCGTCGGCCCGCGTGAAGTTCATCGCGCTCTGGGGCCTGCTGCTCGCCGCCAAACTGGCCTTCGCCGCGGCGATGCCGCTGTTCGGCGACGAGGCCTTCTACGCGTGGGAGGCGCTGCATCCGGCATGGGCCTATTCCGACGTCCCGGGCGGCACGCCAGCGATGGTCGCGCTGGGCACCGCGACCATCGGCGACCACGCGCTCGGCGTGCGGCTGCTGTTCGTCGCCGCCGGTGCGGCGCTGCCATGGCTGGTCGTGCGCATCGCGCGCCGTCTCGGCACGCGCGAGCAGGCGTGGCGTGCGGGCCTGTGGAGCCTACCGATCCCGCTGCTGGTGCCGCTGGGCGTCATGGCCCTGCCCGACGCGCTGCTGACGCTGGCTGCGCTGCTCGCGATGGACGCCAGCGTCGGGCTGCTGCGCGACGACCACCGACCGCGCACCGCGCTCTACGCGCAGTTCGCGCTGGCGCTGGCACTGGGCGCTTTCGCGCACTACCGCTTCGCGCCGCTGCTGCTCGTCGGCGCGCTCGCTTTCGTCATCGCCGGCGGCTGGCGTCGCCGCAGGGACGTGGGGCTGTGGCTCGCGCTGGCCGTCGGCGCCGCGGCATGGTGGCCGATCATCGCCTACAACCTCGACGCCGACGGCGCCGGCTGGCGCTTCCAGCTGGTCGAACGCCACCCGTGGGCCTTCAACGCCAAGGGCCTGCTGCAGCCGCTGCTGCAGGCGATCATCACCACGCCGCTGCTGTACGCGCTGTTCGCGTGGGCGCTGTGGCGCACGTGGCGCGACGAGACGCAAGCGCAGCGGCGCTTCGTCGCGCTCGCCGGCGGCGCGCTGTGGCTGCTGTACGCGCTGCTCGCGCCCTTCGTGGACAAGGCGCGCTTCTCGCTGCATTGGCCGATTCCCGCCTACCTGCTGGCGGCGATCCTGCTGCCGATCGCTCTGGACCGTGCACGTGCGGCCGTCGCCAATGCACGCGCCGGGATCGAGGCGTGGCCGCTGCGCGTCGCGCCCTGGGCCGCGTGGCTCGCCGCGGCGGCCACGGCGCTGATGCTGGCGATGTTCGTGGTTCCGTCCTCGTCGACGCTTGCGGCGCGTTCCGCCGGCACCGCGCTGTACCCCGACAACTACGTCGGCTGGCGCGAGATCGCCGACGCATTGCGGCCGCGCCTCGCGCCAGGCGATGTCGTCATCGCCGACCACTTCATGTTGGCCGCGCAGCTGAGCTTCGCGCTGGATCGTCGTGCCGAGGTCTTCGTGCTCGACCACTGGAACAACCACAAGCACGGCCGCGCGCCGCAGATCGCCGCCTGGAACTACGACGAGGCCTCGTTGGCGCGCATCGCGCCGGGCACGCGCGCGTGGATCGCCTTCGAGGTGGGGGAGACGCCGGAGCGCGACCACGCGGCGTGGGTGGCGCGGCCCTGCCGATGGTTCGAGGCGATCGACCACGTGGCGACCGTCGATGGCCCCGGCGGCGGCAAGCGTTTCTGGCTGTATCGCGGCGTGCGTCGCGATGGCGAAGGGGCGGAAGGCGAGACGCGCTGCGCGGTCGCCGTACCGTCGCCGTCAGGTTGATCAGGCCGGTTCGCCGGTGACGCCCGCGGCCTGCAGCCGTTTGCGAACCGCCTCGCAGTGTTCGCGCGAGCCTTCGGCCACCGACACCGCGCCGTCGAGGTGATGCCCCGCCGAGAGCCGCAGTCGGAAGTACGGATCCCCGTCACCGTCGACGTCTTCGACCCAATGGAGCGCAAGCTCGGTGGTGCGCACGCAAACGCGGTGTCGCTTCAGCGCCCACCAGCGCACGACTTCGGCGCGCCCGTCGGGCCAGACGCGCAGCATGACCAGCGGATGGCTGAACGCGTAGGCCGCCAATCCGAGGCCGGCCATCCAGAAAACGGCGAGCGTGATCCACGCGCCGAGCGGCGTTGCACCGTCGGGCAGGCCATCGCGCCACAGCAGGACCGTACCGAGCAGCACGCCGCCGCACCAGATCGCCGTGAACGCCCACAGGGCGAGCGGCGTCCGGTGCTGGACGACGACGGGCCGCACGGCGGCTAGCCGGGTGTCGAGCGGTCGTCCGGCGGTCGACGCAGCGACGCCGGCTCGCGGCGGGCCGCTTCGTGGGCCGCGTCCGTGGCCTGCGTCAGTGCGTCGCCGGCCGACTCCAGCGCCGACAGCTGCTGCGCCAGTCGATCGTGGGCGCGCTGCAGCGCGGCGCGGGCTTCGTCGAGTTCCGCCCGACTGGCGCGCAGCGCATTCGACTGGATCCACAGCCGATGCTGCAGCAGGTCGCGCTTGGCCTCGCGGATCAGCGGCTCGCCGTCCAGCGCCTGCTGCGCGCCCGAGCCCAAATCGCCGGCCAACCGGCCGACCACGCCGCGCCAGGCCGTCATGCGCTCGCTGGCTTGCGCCAGCAGGGTCTGCACCGCGTCGGCCAGGTCCAGCAGCTCGCGCAGGCGCCGTTCGCGCACCCGACGGCCGCGGTAGAACAGCCCGACGCCGGCGGCCAGCAGGGCGAAAAGCGCGAGGGCGACGGCGGGAAAGCCGGAATCCATACGGTACGGGGCCTGGCGGCGGACGGACCCCGAGTGTGCCCCCCGCGGTTCGCCCCCGGCAACGCGCCGCCGATGCCTGAATGCCACCAGGTCCTTGATTTGACAAGGATGGCGGGCCTGCTTACTCTTGCGCGCTTATGTCCGCGACCCCGTTCTCCGTGGTGGACGCTTGGCGGATGGTTTCCGCCGCGCGTGTCTTCACCGGCCGCGTCCCGCTGTCCTCCTTCGACCGGCTCGCCGGACTGCTGGCGGACGCCGAGGGCGAATGCCGCTACGAGATCGAGTTCGGGCGTGATCTCTCCGGACTGGCGACGATGGATGTCGTCGCCGAAGCCGAGCTGCCCCTGGTCTGCCAGCGGTCGCTCGAGCGCTTCCTCCACCCGGTGTCGGTGCGCCAGCGGCTCGGCCTGCTGGCGGACGAATCGGAGGAATCGGCGCTTCCGGAAGGGGTCGAGCCCGCCCTGGTGGGCCCGGATGGCGCGTTGCACATGCTGGAACTGGTCGAGGACGAACTCATCCTCGCCGTGCCGGCCTTCCCGGTCAGGCCGGGAAGCGCGGAGGTGGAGGCGGTCTGGAGCGACGCCGATGCCGACGACGAACCCGAAGAGCCCAGAATCAACCCTTTCGCCGCGCTCGCCGCGCTGAAAGGCCGCAAGACCCTCGGAGATTGACCCATGGCTGTCCAGAAATCCCGCGTCACCCCGTCCCGTCGTGGCCAGCGTCGCTCGCACGATGCGCTGTCCGCCAAGCAGCTCGCCACCGACCCGACCAGCGGCGAGACGCACCTGCGCCACCACGTCACCGCCGACGGCTTCTACCGCGGCAAGAAGGTGATCGACACGAAGTCGAAGGTCTCCGACGCCGAGTGATCGGCTGGGGTGGCGTGATGCGCCAGCCTTCCATCGTCTTCGAAGGGCTTGCCAATGGCGGTGCTTCGGGTGACGCTGCGATGACGCGACGGTTCGCCCCGTCGCGTTTCGCTTTTCTGCGCCGCCGTACGCCTGCGAAGGGCGCCGAGGCGCTCTGGAGACTTCAGGAATGACCGTCTACGCGCGCATCGCCGGCACCGGCAGCTACCTGCCGGAAAAGATCCTCACCAACGCCGACCTCGAGAAGATCGTCGAGACCTCGGACCAGTGGATCCGCGAGCGCACCGGCATCCAGCAGCGCCACATCGCCGCGGAAGGCCAGACCACGGTCGACCTCGCCGAGCAGGCCGCGCTGCGGGCGATGGAGGCCGCCGGAGTGACCGCCGCCGAGCTCGACCTGATCGTCATGGGCACGACCACGCCCGACATCATCTTCCCCAGCTCGGCCTGCCTGCTCCAGGCGCGCATCGGGGCGAACGGCTGCCCCGCCTTCGACGTCAACGCGGCGTGCTCCGGCTTCATCTTCGCGCTCACCACTGCCGACAAGTTCATCCGCTCGGGTGCGGCGAAGACCGTGCTGGTCGTCGGCGCCGAGACGCTGACGCGCATGCTGGACTGGGGCGACCGCAACACCTGCGTGCTGTTCGGCGACGGTGCCGGTGCGGTGGTGCTGAAGGCCGATGCCGAGACCGGCATCCTCAGCACCCACCTGCATTCCGACGGCGGCAAGAAAGAGCTGCTGTACAACCCGGTCGGCGTGTCGGCGGGCTTCAAGCTCGACGAGAAGAACGCCGGCGTGCGCGTGCTGATGGCCGGCAGCGACGTCTTCAAGTACGCGGTGAAGGCGCTCGACAGCGTCGTCGACGAGGCGCTGGAAGCGAATGGCATCGACAAGACGCAGCTCGACTGGCTGATCCCGCACCAGGCCAACCTGCGCATCATCGAGGCGACCGCGAAGCGCTTGGCCATGCCGATGGACCGCGTGGTGCTGACCGTCCACAAGCACGGCAACACCTCGGCCGCCTCGGTGCCGCTGGCGCTCGACGAAGCGGTGCGCTCGGGCAAGGTGCAGCGCGGCCAGCTCGTGCTGATGGAGGCCTTCGGCGGCGGCTTCACCTGGGGCTCGGCGCTGATGCGCTACTGAACCCGGGGCCGGGCGGTGCCATACCGCCTCGTACAGACGGATTCGCGCGGGCGGCCCTATCATGGCCGCCCGCTTCGTTTCCGGACCCGCTGAATGAGTTCATCGCTCGCTTTCGTGTTCCCCGGCCAGGGCTCGCAGAGCGTCGGCATGGTGGCCGACCTCGCCGCCATCGATCCGTTGGTGCGCGCGACCTTCGACGAGGCCAGCGAGGGTGCCGGCGTCGACCTCTGGGCCCTGAGCCAGCAGGGGCCGGAAGACCAGCTCAACCAGACCGAATACACGCAGCCGGCGCTGCTCGCCGCCAGCGTCGCGGTGTGGCGGCTGTGGCAGGCGCGCGGCGGCGCCATGCCTTCGGCGCTCGCCGGCCACAGCCTTGGCGAATACAGCGCCCTCGTCGCCGCGGGGGGCATCGATTTGCGCGACGCCGCGAAGCTCGTCCGCCTGCGCGGCCAGCTCATGCAGGCCGCGCAGGCGGCCGGCACCGGCGCGATGGTTGCCGTGCTCGGTGCCGAGGACGCGGTGATCGAAGCCGCGTGCGCCGACGCGGCCCAAGGCGAGGTCGTCGTGCCGGCCAACTACAACACACCGGGCCAGGTCGTCATCGGCGGCCACGTCGCCGCGGTGGATCGCGCCGTGGCCCTGCTCGCCGAGCGCGGCGTGCGCAAGGCGGTGAAGCTCAGCGTCTCGGTGCCGTCGCACACGCCGCTGATGCGTGACGCCGCCGCGCCGCTGGCCGAGGCGATGAAGAACGTCGCGTGGCGCGCGCCGTCGATCCCGGTCGTGCAGAACGTCGACGGCCGCGTGCAGGACGATGTCGGAACCATCGTCGACGCGCTGGTGCGCCAGCTGCACCAGCCGGTGCAGTGGACGCGCTGCGTGCAGACGCTGGCCGCGCGCGGCGCGACGCGCTTCGTCGAATGTGGCCCCGGCAAGGCACTGACCGGCATGGCCAAGCGCATCGACAAAGCCCTGGAGGCGAAAGCGATCGGCAGCGCCGTCGATTTCGACGCCGCATTGACCGAATGGAGCACCACGCCATGAGCCACACCCTGCAGGGTGAAATCGTCCTCGTCACGGGTGCGAGTCGCGGCATCGGCGCCGCGATCGCGGATCTGCTCGCCTCGCGTGGCGCCACCGTCATCGGCACCGCGACGACCGACAGCGGCGCGGCGGCCATCGGCGAGCGGCTGAAGGCGCAGGGCGGCCACGGCCGCGCGCTCGACGTCACCGACGGCGCCGCGGTCGAAGCGCTCATCGATGCCATCGCGAAAGAGTTCGGCGCGATCAGCATTCTCGTCAACAACGCCGGCATCACTCGCGACAACCTGCTGATGCGCATGAAGGACGAGGACTGGAACGCCATCCTCGACACCAACTTGAGCTCGATCTTCCGCACCAGCAAGGCGGTGATGCGCGGCATGATGAAGGCGCGCAAGGGCCGCATCATCAACATCGCCTCGGTGATCGGCGTCACCGGCAACGCGGGCCAGGCGAACTACGCCGCCGCCAAGGCCGGCATCATCGGCTTCTCGAAGTCGATGGCCCGCGAGATCGGCTCGCGCGGCATCACCGTCAACGTCGTCGCGCCCGGCTTCATCGAGACCGACATGACCCGCGACCTGCCCGAGGACGCCAAGGCGAAAATGCTGGCGGACATCGCGCTGGGCCGCCTCGGCAGCCCGGCCGATATCGCCGAGGCCGTGGCCTTCCTGGCCAGCCCGGCCGCGGCCTACATCACCGGCGAAACCCTGCATGTCAACGGCGGCATGCACATGGCATAGAATCCGGCCGGCAGGGCCAGAACACGGCGGCGCCGTTGCCAAGACGCGCATGGCGCACGCCCCTGATCACCAGCGTCTGAAACGTGGCATACCCGGGAGGGATCAAAACCCATGAGCACCATCGAAGAGCGCGTCAAGAAGATCGTCATCGAACAGCTGGGCGTGAAGGAAGAGGACGTGACCAACACGGCGTCGTTCGTCGACGACCTCGGCGCCGACTCGCTCGACACCGTCGAGCTGGTGATGGCCCTCGAAGAAGAGTTCGAGTGCGAGATCCCGGACGAAGAAGCCGAGAAGATCACGTCGGTCCAGCAGGCCATCGACTACATCAAGGCGCACGTCAAGGCCTAAGCCCGGCTGCGTCAGGCGCCGCGTCCATGCTTGGGCGCGGCGTTTGCTTATCGGAGGAATCGCAATGAGCCAGCGTCGCGTTGTCGTCACCGGCATGGGCATCGTCTCGCCCGTGGGCAACACCCTCGCCACCGCGTGGGACAACATCCGCAACGGCCGCTCCGGCATCGGGCGCATCACGCATTTCGATCCTTCGGCCTACACCGCGCAGATCGCCGGTGAAGTGCGCGATTTCGACATCAAGACCATCGTCCCGCCGAAAGACGCGAAGAAGATGGACACCTTCATCCACTACGGTCTCGCCGCGTCGTTCCAGGCGCTGGACGATGCCGGACTGGAGATCACCGAGGCGAACGCCGAGCGCATCGGTGCGCTGGTGGGCTCGGGCATCGGCGGCGTGCGTGGCATCGAAGAAACCGCGATCGACCTGCACACCGGCGGCCCGCGCAAAGTCTCGCCGTTCTACGTGCCGAGCACGATCATCAACATGCTCCCGGGCCAGCTTTCGCTGATCAAAGGCCTGAAGGGACCGAATTTCTCCGCCGTCAGCGCGTGCGCGACCGCGAACCACAGCGTCGGCATGGCGATGCGCATGATCCAGCACGGCGATGCCGACGTGATGGTGGCCGGCGGCGCGGAGCACGGCTGCACGCCGACGTCGGTCGGCGGCTTCTGCTCGATGCGCGCGCTCTCGACGCGCAACGACGATCCGACGCGCGCCTCGCGGCCGTGGGACAAGGAACGCGACGGCTTCGTGCTCGGCGACGGCGCCGGCATCCTCGTGCTCGAGGAGTACGAGCATGCGAAGGCCCGCGGCGCGCGCATCTACTGCGAGCTGGCCGGTTTCGGCGCGAGCTCGGACGCCTTCCACATGACCGCACCGAGCGAGGGCGGCGAAGGCCCGGCGCGCTGCATGGCGGCGGCGCTGAAGGACGCCAAGGCGAACGCCAGCGACGTGCAGTACCTCAACGCGCACGGCACCTCGACGCCGCTGGGTGATCTGGCCGAAACGCTGGCGATGAAGCGTGCGTTCGGCGACCACGCGTACAAGATGATGGTGAGCTCGACGAAGTCGATGACCGGGCACCTGCTGGGTGCGGCGGGCGGCGTCGAGGCGATCTTCTCGATCCTCGCGATGCGCGACGGCGTGGTGCCGCCGACCATCAACCTCGACGCGCCGGGCGAAGGCTGCGACCTCGACTACGTGCCGAACGTGGCGCGCGACGCGAAGCTCGATCTCGTCGTCTCGAACGGCTTCGGCTTCGGCGGCACGAACGCCACGCTGGTGTTCCGCCGACTGTGACGCGATGAACCCCGCGGTGCGCGAACAGCGGGCCCGCGAGCTTCCGACGGGACTCGACCTTCTTGCGCTGAAGCGCGCGGCGCCGGGCGAATTCCCGCTGCTGCTCGAATCGGCGGCGAAGGGCGGCAAGGCGCGCTGGGACGTGCTGCTGGCCGGCGGCGAATCCGGGCTGTATCTCGGTGCGGACGGCATCACGCGGCGCGAGAGTGGGCACGTGGTCAACGGGCGTTTTCTCGATGCGCTGGACCACGCGCAGGCCGAGCTTCGCGAACGGCTGCATCGCACCGCGGCCTGCTGCGAATCGGACCGCGTTGAGGGCGGCCGCGGTGCCGACGACGCGGTCGATCTGCCGTTCCGCGGCGGCTGGGCGCTGTACCTCGGCTACGAACTCGCCGCGCAGGTCGAGCCGACGCTGCGCCTGCCCGCATTCCGCGGCGAACTTCCGACGGCCGCGGCGCTGTTTTGCCCGGCGGCCGTGCTGCGCGATCGCGCGAGTGGCCGCTGCATCGCCGTCGCGCTGCCCGGGCACGAGGCGTGGCTGTCGCGCATCGCCATCCTGGCTGAGGACGCCACGCACTCCATCGCGCCGCTGCCGGCGCCGATCGCGATTTCCGAGGAGCCCGACGCGCGCTTCCTCGACGGCGTGGCGCGCGTGCACGAGTACCTGCGCGCCGGCGACGTGTTCCAGGTGAATCTGTCGCGCGGCTGGCGCGCGCGCTTCGAGCACCGGCCCGACCCGGTCGCGCTCTACGATGCGCTGCGTCGCGCGAACCCTGCGCCGTTCGCCGGGCTGTTCTCGCTGCCGGGCGGCCAGGTCGCCAGCTCCTCGCCGGAGCGGCTGGTGTCGATCCGCGGCCGACGCATCGAAACGCGACCGATCGCCGGCACGCGCCCGCGCTTCGATGGCGATGACGACGCGGCGCGCATCGCAGAGCTGGTCGGGCATCCGAAGGAGCGCGCCGAGCACGTGATGCTGATCGACCTCGAGCGCAACGACCTCGGCCGCGTCTGCGCGCCGGGCAGCGTTCGGGTTGACGAGCTGATGAGCGTCGAGAGCTACGCGCACGTGCACCACATCGTGAGCAACGTGTCGGGCGCGCTGCGCGCCGGCGTCACGGCGGGGCAGGCCATCGCGGCGGTGTTCCCCGGCGGCACGATCACCGGCTGCCCGAAGGTGCGCTGCATGCAGATCATCGCCGAGCTCGAAGGCGAAGGCCGCGGCCCGTACACCGGCGCGATGGGCTACCTCGACGCCTGTGGCGACATGGACCTCAATATCCTGATCCGCACGCTGTGGACCGACGGCTGCGAGGTCGCGTTCCGCGCCGGCGCGGGCATCGTGGTGGATTCGGTCGCGGAAAAAGAGCTTGCCGAAACCCGCGCCAAGGCCCGCGGCCTGCTGCGCGCGCTGGGGCAGGGCGATGGCGCTTGAAGCGAGCGTGATTGATGCGACCGATCGCGGTCTTGCCTACGGCGATGGGCTGTTCGAGACGATGCGCGCGCACGGTGGCACGCTGCCGTGGTGGCCGCGGCATCGCGCGCGGTTGATCGACGGTGCGCGACGACTCGGCATCGCGATGCCGTCCGACGCGCGCTTCGAGGCCGCGTTGGACGACGCGCTGCGTGCATCGCCGGATGGCGTCATCAAGCTGATCCTGACGCGCGGCGCGGGCGCGCGAGGCTACGCGCCGGGGAGCGGCGTCGAGCCGACGTTGATCGTCAGTGCCTCGGCACCACCGGCGGCGATGCAGGATGCGCTGCATGTCGACGTGCTTGAGCTACGCCTCGGCGTACAGCCGGCGCTGGCGGGCATGAAGCATCTCAATCGCCTTGAGCAGGTGCTCGGCGCGCGCGAGGCCGCGGAGCGCGGCCTCGACGACGGGCTGATGGCGGACGCCGACGGCCTCCTCACCTGCAGCACGCGGGCGAATCTCTTCGCGCGGGTTGACGGCCGCTGGATCACGCCGGCGGTCGATCGCGCCGGCGTGGCCGGCGTGGCGCGTGGGGTGCTCTTCGACCACTGGTCACCGCCGGACGGGCTGCATGTCGCAGCGCTGCCGCTTGACGCGCTGCTTCGCGTCGACGCGCTGCTGCTGACCAATGCGGTGCGCGGTATCCTCGTCGTCGGCCGCCTTGGTGCGCGCGCGCTCGATCCGCGGCCCGATGGCCTGATCGACGCTCGTGCCGCGCTGGCGGCATCCCACCCCGCTTTTCGCGAGTCCTGATGCGTTCCCTGCTGCGCAAATTCTTCCGCTTCGTGTTCAAGCTCGGTCTTGTCGTCGCGCTGCTCGCCGCGATCGGCGGGTACTTCGCATGGCGGCACTTCGAGGCCTTCGCCGACGCGCCAGCCCGCGCGCCCGAAGGCACCACCATCGTCGTCGCGCGCGGTGATTCCTTCGTGCAGGTGTTGGGCAAGCTGCGCGCCGCCGGCGTCGAGGCCGGCCACGATCTCGAGTGGAAGGCGCTGGCCACGCGGATGCAAGCGCTGCCGCGTATCCAGGTGGGCGAGTACGCGCTCGATCCCGCGCTGACGCCGCGGCAGCTCATCGAAAAGCTCGTGCGTGGCGACGTGATCCGCTACCGCTTCACCATCGTCGAAGGTTGGTCGATGCGCGATCTGCGCGCCGCACTCGCGCGCGATGCGGTGCTGGAGAACGACCTCGCCGCACTCGACGACGCCGAGCTGATGATCGCCCTCGGCCGCGAAGGCGTGCCGGCGGAAGGGCGCTTCCTGCCCGAGACCTACCTGTACACCCGCGGCGAAACGGCGGTGTCGCTGCTCGACCAGGCCGCGGACGCGATGGACGTGGCGCTTGCGGACGCGTGGGCCGCACGCCAGCCCGATCTGCCGCTCGAAACCCCGGAACAGCTGCTGACGCTGGCGTCGATCATCGAGAAGGAAACCGGCAAAGCGAGCGAGCGGCCCGAGATTGCTGGCGTGTTCGTGCGCCGCCTGCGCATCGGCATGCGCCTGCAGACCGACCCGACGGTGATCTACGGCCTCGGCGCAGCCTTCGACGGCAACCTCCGCCGCCGTGATCTCGAGACCGATACGCCCTTCAACACGTACACGCGCTTCGGCCTGCCGCCGCACGCCATCGCGATGCCGGGCAAGGCCGCCTTGATGGCCGCCGCGCAGCCGCTCGACGGCGAGACGCTGTACTTCGTCGCGCGCGGTGACGGCAGCCACTACTTCTCGCGCAGCTACGCCGAGCACCTGCAGGCCGTGCGCCGCTACCAGCTGGGCGGGCGCTGAGATGCGCGGCGCATTGATCAGCCTTGAAGGCGGCGAGGGCGCTGGCAAGACCACCGTGCTCGGCGCGCTGCGGGCGCGGCTCGAAGCGCGCGGCCACGCCGTCGTTGGCACGCGCGAGCCTGGCGGTACGCCGGTCGGTGAAGCCATCCGCGCGCTGCTGCTTGCGCCAGGCTCGGCGGAGGACGGGCAGGCGCTGGTGCCGAACGCCGAGCTGCTGCTGATGTTCGCCTCGCGCGCGCAGCTGGTCGAGACGCTCGTCGAGCCGGCGCTGGCGCGCGGCGACATGGTGCTCGCCGACCGCTTCACCGACGCCAGCTTCGCGTACCAGGGCGGCGGACGCGGTCTGCCGATGGGCGTCATCGCCGAACTTGAGCGCGCGTTCGTCGGTCGCGTGCCGGATTTCACCCTGCTGCTCGATCTCGACGTGCAGGCCGGCCTCGCGCGTGCGCGATCGCGCGGCGCGCCGGCCGATCGCATCGAGCGGGAGCGCGACGACTTCTTCGAGCGCGTGCGCGCCGCGTACCGCGCGCGCGCCGTAGCGCAGGCGGATCGCATCGCCGTCGTCGACGCCTCGCAGCCGGTCGAGGCCGTCGTGCGTGACGCCTGCGCGGCGCTTGACCGTTTTCTCGATCGCTGGAGCGCACGCGCATGAGCGCGACTGCCACTGCGGCGGCCGCCGCGCTCGCGCCCTGGCAGCAGCAGCGCCTCGACACGGCGCTGGCCGCGTGGCGCGCGGGCCGGCTCGGGCATGCGCAGCTGCTCTGCGGTCCGGAAGCGCTGGGCAAGCGCGCCGTCGCCGATGCCTTGGCCGCGCGACTGCTCTGCGAGGCACCGAAGGACGCGCCGCCCTGCGGCCGCTGCCGCGGCTGCACGCTGCGCGAAGCCGGCACGCATCCCGATTTCCGCCTCATCACGTTCGAAGAAAATCCGAACACCGGAAAAATCCGCACCGAACTGGTCATCGACCAAGTGCGCGCCTTGAGCGGTTCGATGCAGATGACGTCGCAGCGCGGCGGTGCGCAGGTGGTGCTGATCGACCCCGCCGACGCGCTGAACACCTCGGCCGCGAACGCGCTGCTGAAGACGCTGGAAGAACCCGCCGACAACCGCTTCCTGCTGCTGGTCAGCGCGTCGCCGCAGCGGCTGCCCGCGACGATCCGCAGCCGCTGCCAGCGCATCGAGTTCACGGTGCCGGAGCGCGAAGTTGCGCTGGCCTGGCTGCAATCGTTGAGTCATCCGGCCGCCCGCGCCGCCGAGGCTCTCGACGCCGCGCAGGGGCATCCCGGCCTTGCCGACGCCTGGCTGCGTGCCGGCCACCTGGCGCTTCGCGACACGACGCTGAAGGAATGGGCCGGCGTCGCCCGTGGCATCAATGCGCCCTTGGGCGTGGCGCAGCTCTGGATGGCCGAACCCGACATGGCGCCGTTGCGCCTGCGCTTCATCGCCGATGCCGCCGTCGCGCTGGCCCGCGGCATCGCCGGCTCGCCGGCCGTGGCCGGATTGACCCCGCCGGCGGATGTCGACAAGCTGGCGGCGTGGTTTGACCAGCTGAATCGCCTGCGCCTGCAACTGTCCGCGCCGCTGAAGCACGAACTCGCACTGGCGGGTTTGCTCGCCGAGTGGCGCGGCCTGATGGCGACAACGGAGACGAAACGATGATCGGAGCCGGTGGTGCCCGCCAGGGCATTCTTTCCCTCGCCATCAAGGACAAGGGCTCGCTGCACACGTCCTACATGTCCTTCCTGCGCGGCGGCGGGCTGTTCGTGCCCACGACCAAGCGCTACCAGATCGGCGACGAGGTCTTCCTGCTGCTCACGCTGCTCGACGACAAGGACCGCCTGCCGGTGGCGGGCAAGGTGGTGTGGATCACCCCGACCGGCGCGCAGGGCGGTCGTGCGGCCGGCATCGGCGTGCAGTTCGCCGAAACGCCGGAGGCCGAGATGGTGAAGGGCAAGATCGAGACGCATCTTGCCGGCATCATCGATTCCGACAAGCCGACCGCCACGATGTGACCCACGCGCGGCCTACTGCTGCGCGAGGTACGGCCCGAAGAACGTGAACAGCGCGAGGATGATGACGATCATCATCAGCAGGATGGTGCGCAGGCGGCGCGCGTTGAACAGTCCCTTGGTGGTGCGATCGTCACGCTGCTGCACCTGCAGCTCGGGCGGCAGGTAGCTCTCGCGCTGCCCCGGCTCCATCAGCCCCGCCTCGCGCAGCAGCTTCCGCGCTTCGGGCAGATCGCCGTTGTGCGTGACGTACAGCACGGCGGCCTTCGGCGAATCCGGCGTTTCCCGGTAGCTGAAGGCCCGGCGTCGGCCGCCCTTGTACGAGCGTCCGTTCTGGATGCTGGTCTCGATGCCGGCCTCGTTGAGCATTGTCGCCGCGCCCTCGACCTGTTCGACGCGCAGCGAGCGGTAGACCTCGCGCATCAGTCGTCTCCCTCCACGATGCGGATCATGCCTTCCTGCGCAGTGCTCGCCACGAGGCGGCCGTCACGCGCGTAGATGCTGCCGCGGCCGAGGCCCCGCGCGCCCTGCGCGGTGGGGCTGTCGAGCGCGTAGAGCAGCCAGTCGTCGGCGCGGAACGGCCGGTGGAACCACATCGCGTGGTCGATCGAGGCCATCTGCACGTCGGGGTGGTAGTAGCTGATGCCGTGCGGCAGCGTCGCGGTGCCGAGCAGGTGGAAGTCTGATGCGTAAGCCAACAGCGCGCGATGCAGCAGCGGCGTGTCGTCGACGCGGTCGATCAGCTTGAACCACACCTGCTGGTAGGGCGGGCGCTTGCGCGGCTTCAGCTCGTCGCGCGGATAGACCGGGCGCACCTCGAACGGCACCTGCCGCGACAGCCAGCGCTGCATCATCGGCGGCAGCTTTTCGAGCACCTCGGGGGCCGGGATCGCCAACGGCTCGAGGTCCTCGGGATCGGGCACCTCGGGCTTCGACATCTGGTGCTCGACGCCGTCCTCCTCGATATGGAAGGAGCTGGCGAACACGCAGATGGGCTGGCCGTGCTGGATCGCGGTGACGCGACGCGTGCTGAAACTGCGGCCGTCGCGCGTGCGATCGACCGAGTAGACGATAGGCGCCTCGATGTCGCCGGGGCGCAGGAAGTACGCGTGCAGCGAATGCACGTGGCGCGCCGCGTCGACAGTGGCCTGCGCGGCGGCGAGGGCTTGGCCCATCACCTGCCCGCCGAACACGAACTTCGTGCCGATATCGCGGCTCTGGCCGCGGTAAAGGTTGTCCTCGAGGCGCTCGAGCTGCAGCAGCTGGAGGAGGTCGGCGACGACGGGGTGAGTCATGGAGGCATCTGCGGCCGAAAAACGTGGACGCGAAGTATAGCGGCCGAGGTTTCAGGGCTTCGCGTCGGGCCTCAGCCGCTCGAGGCCGCATGCGGCCAGCACGCGCTCCCACGGGAACAGCGGCCCGGGGTCGCGCTTGCGCCAGACGGTTTGCGACGGGTCGTCGCTGGCCTCGACCCGCGCGGTGTCGAGGTCTTCATGGCCGGCGATGAACCGCAGTGCCGGGAACCGCATGCGCAGATCGGCGAGCAGCGCGAGCAGCGCGACGATCTGCGCTTCCGTGTACGGCTCGTCCATCGCCTGGTGGTGGCTGTCGTACCAGTGCGGATAGCGGCCGGTGTTGACGATCTCGACGCCGATCGAACGTGGATTCCAGCCGCGCACGTGGTTGGCGATGCGCTCCGGATCGACATAGCAGACCAGCGAGCCGTCGCGGTCGATGTAGTAGTGGCCGCAGGCGCCGGTGCCGGCCTCTTCGTAGATCACGCGCTCGCCGAATTCGCGGGCGCTGGAGAGGCTTGGCGTCTCGGTGCAGTGGACGACGACGAGGTCGATGCTCGTGGGGTCGCGCGGCGGGAGACGTGCGGCGTACGGCACCGGTTCGTAGCGTGCGCCGGATGCGAGGACGGGGTCGGCCATGGCGCGGATGCTAGCATCGCGACCCTTGGCGCTCCGGCGCCGCGCTGCTCGAGTGAACCCGCATGGCCCGAGGCCACGTCATCCTGTCGCACGGCCTCGAAAGCGGCCCCGAGGCCACCAAGGTCTCGGCCCTGGCGCAGGTTGCGGACGCCATGGGTTGGACCCACGAACGCCCCGATTACCGTGACCTCGACGCCGGCCGGCGCCCTGAAGACCTCGCGGCGCGCGTGGCGAGGCTGCAGGCGCGTGCCGAGGCGTGCACCGGGCCGCTGGTGCTGGCCGGCTCGAGCATGGGCGCCTTCATCAGCGGGGAAGTGGCGTGGAATCTCGCGGCGGATGCGGGCGGCAAGGCCGCCTCGACGCGGTCGCTGCTCGGCATCTTCCTGATGGCGCCGCCGGTCGCGATGCCGGGCTGGTGGCCGACGCCGCTGCGCGTACCTCCGCCGCTGCCGACGATGGTGGTGCACGGCTGGGATGACGAGCTGATCCCGGCGGCCGCGGTCATCGACTGGTGCGCGGCGCGAAAGGCCGAGCTGCGCCTTGTCGATGATTCGCACCGCCTCGCCGCGCACGTCGAATACAGCGCGCGCTGCTTCGGCGAGCTGCTGCGGAAGGTCGCCGCGTGATGCAGTACTTCGTTCCCTGCGGACGCGGCCTCGAATACCTGCTCGCCGACGAGCTGCTGGCGCTCGGCGCGTCGAAGGCGACCGCCGCGCAATCCGGCGTCAATGCCGAAGGCGACGCGGAAAGCCTTCTGCGCTGCGCGCTGTGGTCGCGCTTCGGCAGCCGCGCGCTGTGGCCGCTGCTCGAGTTCGACTGCGCCAGCGAGGACGATCTTTACGCCGCGGTGCATGCGCTCGACTGGCGCGAGCATCTTGAGCCGGAAGGCACGCTGGCCGTACATGCGAACGTCTCCGGCCCGAACTTCAACCACTCGCGCTACGTTGTGCAGCGGGTCAAGGACGCGATTGTCGATCGTCTGCGTTTCGATACCGGCACGCGGCCTTCGGTGGACGTCGAGAATCCCGACCTTCGCCTCGACCTTGTCGTGCGCAAGGGCAAGGCGGTGCTTTCCGTCGATATTGCCGGCCCGCTGCATCGACGCGGCTGGCGGCAGGGGCAGGGCGACGCGCCGCTGAAGGAGAACCTCGCCTGTGCGGTGCTGGCGCGCGCGGGCTGGACGCGCGAAGCACTCGCCGCCGCTGAGGCCGCCGGCACGCCGCTGGCCCTGCTCGACCCGATGTGCGGCAGTGGCTCGCTGCTCGTTGAAGGCGCGCTGATTGCCGCCGACGTCGCGCCGGGCCTGCTGCGCCATGGCGACGAACCGCCGACGCGCTGGCGCGGCTTCGACCACGCGCTGTGGCAGCGGCTGGTGGACGAGGCCAAGGCGCGTGACCGTCGCGCGGATCTGCCGGCGCTGTTCTTCGGTGTCGATCTCGACCCCCGCATCGTCCAGCAGGCGCGACGCAACGCCGAAGCGGCGGGCGTTTTCGACGCCCTCGACTTCCGCGCTGGCGACATCGCCGATCTGCAGCGGCCTTGCGACGGCCTCGGCGTGGTCGCCTGCAATCCCCCCTACGACGAGCGCCTGGCCGCCGACGAGGCGCTGTACGCGCTCATCGGCTCGTCGCTGCAGCGCGCGGTGCCGGACTGGCGCGGCGCGATCCTGTGCGGCAGCGAAGCGCTGGCGCATGCCACGCGACTGCGCGCGCGAAAGCGCTACGCGATCAGCAACGGCGCGCTGGAATGCACCCTGCTGGCCTGCGATTCCTTCGCGCCGCCGCCGCCGCGCGTCGAGGGTGAAGCGCGGCCTTTGAGCGAAGGCGCGCAGATGATCGCGAACCGGTTGACGAAGACGCTGAAGCACTCGTCGCGCTGGCGCGAGCGCGAGGGCGTGACCTGCTTCCGCGCTTACGACGCCGACCTGCCCGAATATGCCGCCGCGGTTGACGTGTACGCAGAGGACGAGGGCGAAGGCCGCACCTTCCTGCACGTGCAGGAGTATGCCCCGCCGGCCAGCGTGGCCGAGCACGACGCCCGGCGTCGCTTCGGTGAGCTGCTCGCCGCCCTGCGCGAGGTGTTCGACGTGCCGAAGGAGCGGATCGCCATCAAGACCCGCGCGCGCGGCAAAGGCGGCAGCAAGTACGGGCGCATGGACGAGCGGCAGGAGGCCTTCATCGTCCGCGAGGGTGCGGTGCGGCTCGAGGTGAACCTGTTCGACTACCTCGACACTGGTCTGTTCCTCGACCACCGGCCGCTACGTACGCGGATCTTCGAAGAGTCGAAGGACGCGCGTTTCCTCAACCTGTTCTGCTACACCGGCGCGGCGACCGTGCACGCGGCCGTGGGCGGTGCGGCCAGCACCACGTCGGTCGATCTGTCATCGACCTACCTCGAGTGGGCCGCGCGCAACATGGCCATCAATGGGCAGGTCGGGCCGCAGCACCGCTACGTCAAGGCCGACGTGATGAGCTGGCTGCGAGCGGAGAAGGCCGAGTACGACCTGATCTTCTGCGACCCGCCGACCTTCTCGAACAGCAAGGACAAGGACGACTTCGACGTGCAGAAGCACCACGTCGACCTGCTCGGTGCGGCGATGCGGCGCCTGGCGCCCGGCGGCGTGCTGCTGTTCTCGAACAACTTCCGGCGCTTCAAGCCCGACCTCGAGACGATCGCGAAGTTCGCCGAGATCGAGGAGATCACGCCGGGCACCATCGGCCCGGATTTCGAGCGCAACCCGCGCATCCATCGCGCGTGGCTGCTGCACCGGGGCCGATCGCGGGATTGAGGCGCGAGGTCGCGCGCGTGGACGACCGGGGCGCGCGCATCCCGGCGTTCAGCGGCGGCGATCGCGCTCCGGCGCAACGGCCTCGACGCTCATGATCCGGCACGGGCGGAAATCGTTGACGGTGAACTGCTTCGCCATGCCGCTGAGCAAGGCCGCGCCCGGACGGCCGAGGATCGCGTCCTGCGGGTGACCGCAGACGCGGCCGTCGCGAGCGCCAGAGATCAGATCGAACTCCTCGAGGCGGTCGAGCTGCGGGCAGGCGGCGTCGACCTGGACGATGCGTTTGCCGCCGCCGCGCAGCGTGATCTCGACCTTTTCGCCGCGAAGGACCGCGAAGCCGCGCACGTCGCGGATGCGGAAGCAGCGGTCGGCCGGCGAGGCCGTGGGGCGGATCGCAAGCACCCCGCAGATGGCCGATGCCGTCACCGCGGCGCTACGCCCGTCGGCACAAACCGGGCCGGCGGTCGATGCGATCTGGATGTCCTCGCCGGACTTCACTCCGGCGCAGCTCGGGTCGAGATCGATGCGGAAATGGCGTCCGTCCGCCGCCACGTCCATGGCGTGGGGAGCGACCACCGTCAACCCCGAAATGCTCGACGGCGCGAAGCAGGTCGGTTCTGCGTCCGCAGCAGCCGACTCGGCCAAGACGCCGCCCGGCGCGATGATGCTGAGGAGAAGAATGACGGGAAGGGTGCGGGCGGCAGGTCGCATGGTCGGTGTCCGTTCCGTTCGAGGGGGCGCGGTAACGCTACCAGACCGGGCGCGTGGCATGCTCGGGCCTACCTCTTCCGCTGGTCCTCGGTTCATGCGCGAGTCCGCCGCCACCGAACGCCTCACCCGCTGGGCCTTCTTCCGCCAGTGGCTGCGGAACCCGCTCGGCGTCGCGGCCGTCTCCCCATCGAGCCCGCAGTTGGCTCGTCAGATGATCCACGCCCTTCCGCCGAAGTCGATGCGCCTGATCGAGCTGGGCGGCGGTACCGGCGCGATCACCGAGCAGCTACTCGCGCACGGCATCGCGCCGGCCGATCTGCTGGTGCTCGAGCTCAACGAGGCGATGCACCAGACGCTGCGGCAGCGCTTCCCGGACATCCGGCTGCATCTGGCCAACGCCACCGATGTCCATCGGCTGGCGCGGGACAGCGGCTTCCTCGACGCCGGCCCCGCCGATGCCGTGGTGTCGGGCCTCGGCCTGCTGTCGATGCCGAGGCCGCTGCAGCGCGAGATCGTCAGCGCCGCCTTCGACTGCCTGCGGCCTGACGGCCGCTTCGTGCAGTTCACCTATGGCCCGGCCAGCCCGGTCGCGCGCGAGGTGCTGGACGAGCTGGCCTTGAGCGCGCGGCGCGCCAGCTTCACCTGGTGGAACGTGCCGCCGGCCACCGTGTACGTCTACGAGCGGCTGCGTTCGACGTCCGTGCACGCGCAGCCGATGGGGCGCCGCGCCGGCTGAGCCCGACGCGGCGCGATGCCATCAGCGCAGCCACATCCGCGCGCGGCGCGGCGGCAGGTTGAAGGTGTAGGTACCGCTGGTGATGCGCACGACGCTGCTGCTGTCGAGCACGTCGCGGTAGTCGGTGTTCCACCACAGGACGCTGTTGTTCATGTTCACCGGCACGGACACCGAGTTGCCGCACTTGTTGATGGCGACGATGCCTTGGCTGCCGCGGCGGAAGATCAGGTGGCAGTCGCCGGAAGCGAGCACCTGCTGGTCGGTGCCCTGTGCCGCGTTGTGGAAGCGCACCATCGCCTTCAGGTCGCTGCGGTTCCAGGCGTTCACCCAGCGGTTGTCGCCGCTCTCGTTGTTGTCGGAGTACAGCATCGGCACGCCGCCGTTGCGGCCGAAGATGTAGGCATAGGCCAGCGTTTCGTCGGTCGGGTCCATGATCAGGTACCGGAACCCGCTGTTGTTCGGGATGTCGTGCGTCACCGTGAACGTGACCGCCCGCGAGGGTTGCAGCGCCTGCCCGAAGGCCAGCGGATCGACCAGCTGGCTCATCCGCCCGCCGAAGCCGAACGCGCTGCGCATCTGGTTGTGCAGCGGGAAGTCGTAGGCGCCGTGGTCGGTGTCGCGCAGGTAGGGTGCCAAGAAGCGGTCGTACTCGCTGGTGCCCGCGCCGCCGTTGGTGATGACTTCGCCGAAGACGTGCATGCCCGACTTGATCGTCGGCGTCAGTACCGCATTGATGTAGCTCGCCGGCATGTGCTTCGCGGCGTCGATGCGGAAGCCGCGGACGCCGAGGTTCTTCAGCGCCTGAAGGTACTGCTGCTGCTGCGAGATGACCCAGCTGTTACCCACGAGGTCGGGCAGGCCGGCGTCGCCGCCGCCGCCGCACAGGCGCCAGTTCTGCACTTCCCAGACGTTGTTGTAGTCGACGATGCAGCGCGCCGGGCCGAAGTCGCCGCCCGACAGCACGTTGAAGCGCAGGTCGCCGAAAAGGCGGATGCCGTTGTAGTAGCCGGTGTTGCTGGCGTAGGTCGACAGCACGGCGCTGCCCGGGTAGTTCAGATCGCTGCGCTTCCACGCCTCGTTCGCCATGTGGTTCATGACGATGTCGGCGTACACGCGCACGCCGCGCTGCTGCAGCGCGGTGACCATGTTGCGGAACGCGTTGGTGTCGCCGAGCGGGCTGTGGATCAGCCGGACATCCTGTGGCTGGTAACGCGCCCACCACGCGCTGCCCTCGCTCTTGTAGGCCGGCGAGACCAGCACGATGCGATAGCCCGCATCACGGATCTGGTCAGCGCGCGACTGCACGTCGGCGTAGCGCCAGTTGAACGCGTGGAGGATGGCGTCGGCACAGACCGGCGACGCCAGCGAAAGGAAGAGCAGGGCGGCGCCGAGCAGGCGCATCGGAAGGGCCGCATCGCGGCGTGCAGTGGACGACATCAGGAGTCTCCATGGTGCGGGGGGCAGGGGGGCGAGCGCACAATGCGTCGCAGCGGCGCGGCGCGATCTAGAGCCTAAACTCCAATCGGGCGATTGACCGCGCTGCATACGTATTCACCCGTCGCTTCCGGATCCCCCGAATGCTTTCCTCCCTCCAGCGCTGGTTCGAACACCGGCTCGACCCGTTTCCGTCCACCACGCCTGGCCAGCCTCCGGCCACGCTGCTCGCGTTCTGCCTGCACTACACGCGTGGTGCGACGCCGTGGCTGCTGCTGATGGGCGCGCTCAGCGTCGGCTTCGCGGCACTCGAGGTGACCCTTTATGCGTGGGTGGGCCGGCTGGTCGACGAACTCACCGCGACCGCGCCGGAGGCGTTCTTTCGCGAACAGGCCAGCCTTCTCGCGCTGATGGCGGTTGTCGTGCTGGTGGTGATGCCGGGCTTGAGCCTGCTGGCGTCGCTGGTGACCCACCAGGTGCTGCTCGGCAACTTTCCGATGCGCATCCGCTGGAGCGTGCACCGCTACCTGCTGAAGCAGTCGATGCGCTACTTCCAGGACGAATTCGCCGGTCGCATCGCGACAAAGCTGATGCAGACCTCGCTGGCGGTGCGCGAGACGGTGGTGAAACTGCTCGACGTTGGCAGCTACGTGCTCGTGTACGTCGGCGGCGCGATGCTGATCGCTGCGACGGCGGACTGGCGCCTGTTGCTGCCGTTCGTCGCGTGGGTCGCCTGCTACGCGCTGCTGATGCGCTGGTTCCTGCCGAAGATGCAGGACGTCAGCAGCGCGCAGGCCGATGCGCGCTCGACGATGACGGGCCGCATCGTCGACAGCTACACGAACATCGCGACGGTGAAGCTGTTTTCGCACTCGATGCGCGAGCAGGCCTATGCGCGCGAGGCGATGGACGGCTTCCTCGGCACCGTGCATCGGCAGATGCGCCTCGTGACCATCGTCAACGCGGCCAACGACGCGCTGAACATGCTGTTGCTGGCCGCGGTCGCGGCCCTCGGCCTGTGGCTGTGGTCGGACGGATTGGCGACGGCCGGCGACCTGGCGGTGGCGCTGGCGCTGGTGCTGCGGATGATGGGCATGTCGCAGTGGGTGATGTGGGAGCTCTCGGCGCTGTTCGAGAACGTGGGCACCGTGAAGGACGGCATCAGCTCGATCTCGCTGCCGCCGACGGTCGAGGACGCGCCGGGCGCGCCGCCGCTGCCGCGCGTCCGCGGCGAGATCCGTTTCGAGGCCGTGGGCTTCCACTACGGCAAGGGCTCGGGGGTCATCGACCGGCTCGACCTGCATGTCCGCGCCGGCGAGAAGATCGGCATCGTCGGCCGCTCGGGCGCGGGCAAGTCGACGCTGGTGAACCTGCTGCTGCGCTTCCACGATGTTGAGTCGGGGCGCATCACCGTCGACGGGATCGACATCGCCACGGTGCAGCAGGACAGCCTGCGCGCGCAGATCGGCGTCGTGACCCAGGACATCTCCCTGCTGCACCGGAGCGTGCGCGAGAACCTCGTCTATGGTCGGCCGGGCGCGACCGACGCCGAGATGCTCGAAGCCGCGCGGCGGGCGCACGCGGACGGGTTCATCGAGGCGCTCGTGGATTCCGAGGGACGGCGCGGCTTCGACGCGCAGGTCGGCGAGCGCGGCGTCAAGCTGTCCGGCGGCCAGCGCCAGCGCATCGCCATCGCCCGGGTGCTCTTGAAGGACGCGCCGGTGCTGGTGCTCGACGAGGCGACGTCGGCCCTCGATTCCGAGGTGGAAGGCGCGATCCAGGAAAACCTCGCCGAGCTGATGGAAGGCAAGACCGTCATCGCCATCGCGCATCGGCTGTCGACCATCGCGGCGATGGACCGGTTGGTCGTGATGGACCGAGGGCGCATCGTGGAACAGGGCACGCACGCCGAGCTGGTGGCCGCGGGCGGCGTCTACGCGCAGCTCTGGCACAAGCAGTCCGGCGGGTTTCTCGGCGAGGAGGCCTGAGCCTTCCCCTTCGCGATGTCGCCGTCGGCGCGGCTAGGCCGCCTGCCGCGCGTTACGGTGCATCAGCCAGCCCGCGATGCTGACGCCGATGCACACCGCCACGATGATGATCGTCGCCAGCGCATTGATCTCCGGCGTCACGCCGAAGCGCACCTTCGACAGGATCAGCACCGGCAGCGTGGACGAACCGGGCCCCGAGGTGAAGCTGGCGATGACGACGTCGTCCAGCGACAGGGTGAAGGCCAGCAGCCAGCCGGCGAGGAGCGCCGGCCAGATCAGCGGCAGCGTGACGAGGAAGAACACCTTCCACGGCCGCGCGCCGAGGTCCATCGCCGCTTCCTCGAGGCTGTGGTCGGTCTGCGCCAAGCGCGAGCGCACCACGACGGTGACGTAGCAGACGCACAGCGTGACGTGCGCGATGGTGATGGTGTCGATGCCGCGGCCCTGCGGCCAGCCGATCAGCTGCTGCAGGGTGATGAACAGGAACAGCGCGCTGATGCCGAGCATCACGTCGGGCATCACCAGCGGCGCCGAGCTCAGCAGCGACAGCATCCCGCGGCCCTTGAAGCGGCCGAAGCGCGAGAGCGCGAGCGCGGCCATCGTGCCGATGACCACGGCGAGCGTGGAGGCCATCGCCGCGATCAGCAGCGACAGCAGGGCGGCGTCGATCACCGCCTGGTTCTCGAACAGCCGCCCGTACCACTGCAGCGAAAAACCCTTCCACAGGCTCACCGAGCGGGTTTCGTTGAACGAAAACGCGACGACGCTGGCGATCGGCAGATACAGGAAGGCGTAGCCGAAGGCCATCAGCGTGTAGAGCACGAAGGGCTTGCGCTCGGTCATGCGCTCTGCGCCTCCCGTTCCGCCCGCTTCTCCTGCGAATACTCGAACAGCAGCATCGGCACCACGATCAGGACCAGCATGGCCAGCGCGACCGCTGCCGCCAGCGGGTAGTTGCGCGCATTGAAGAAGTCCTCCCAGATGCGCGAGCCGATCGTCAGCGCCTCCGGCCCGCCGAGCAGCGCGGGGATCACGTATTCGCCGACGGCCGGGATAAACACCAGCAGCGAGCCGGCGATGATGCCGGGCAGCGACAGCGGCAGCGTCACCGACAGGAAGGCGCGCCACGGTTTGGCGCCGAGGTCGGCCGCGGCCTGCAGCAGGGTGAAGTCGAGCCGCATCAGGTTCGCCACCAGCGGCAGCACCATGAAGGGCAGGTAGTTGTAGGTGATGCCGACGTAGACCGCGAACGGCGTGTCGATCAGCCGGATCGGCGCGTCGGTGGCGCCGATCGCCATCAGCAGCTGGTTCACCATGCCGTTGTCGCGAAGCAGGCCGGTCAGCGCATAGGTGCGCAGCAGCGAGCTGGTCCAGAATGGCAGGATCACGAGCACGAGGAAGAACATCCGCCAGCCCGGCGTGGCGCGCGCGATGCCGTAGGCGATCGGGTAGCCAAGCAGCAGGCAGCCCAGCGTCGAGATCGACGCGAACTGCAGCGAGTTCAGGTAGCTCTCGATGTACAGCGGGTCGCTGAGCAGGGTGGCGTAGCCGGCGAAGCTCAGATTCACCTGCACCAGGCCCTGCTCGCCGAACGCGATCAGGTCGGAGTAGGGCGGCACGCCACCGGTGCGCTGCGCGAGGCTGATCTTCAGCACGACCAGCAGCGGGGCGAGGAAGAAGGCCAGCAGCCACAGCATCGGCACCGCGATGACGACGTAGCGACCGCGGCTGCCGCGAAGCTCGCGGCCAAGCGCGCCGATCTGGCGGAACAGGCCGACGACGACCTGGAACCACAGGTCCCACCACGCGCCGCCGGCGGGGGCGTTGGAGCGCTGCATCAGGCGGTCAGCACGATGGCGTCGTGCGCGTGCCAGACGAGGAACAGCACGTCGCCCCAGTTGTAGTGCGGGTCGGCGCTGCGCGCAGCGTGCGTTTCCTGCACGCGCAGCACGAAGCCGTCGTCGGTCTGCACGTGGTAGATCGACACGTCGCCGAGGTACGCGATCTCGACCACGCGGCCGCGCACCACGTTGTCCATGCCGGCGGGTTCGGTCTCGGCGACGTCGATCTTCTCCGGGCGGATGGCGACATCAACGTCGGTGCCCACGGGCAGCGGCTCTGCGTAGCGCGCCCACACGTCGAACGCGAAATCATGGCAGTGCACCAGCACGCGATCCCCCTGCTGCTCGACGACGGTGCCGCGCAGCATGTTCACCGCGCCGATGAACTCGGCGACGAACTTGGAGGTCGGGTACTCGTAGAGATTCGACGGCGTCGACACCTGCACGATGCGTCCGGCGTCCATCACCGCCACGCGCGTCGACATCGTCATCGCCTCCTCCTGGTCGTGCGTGACCATCACGAACGTCGTGCCGGTGCGTTCCTGGATGTTCACCAGCTCGAACTGCGTGTGCTCGCGCAGCTTCTTGTCGAGCGCGCCGAGCGGCTCGTCGAGCAGCAGCAGCTTGGGCTCCTTCGCGAGGGCCCGTGCCAACGCGACGCGCTGGCGCTGGCCGCCGGAGAGCTGGTCGGGCTTGCGACGACCGAGCTGGCCCATCTTCACCAGATCGAGCATCGCCGCCACGCGGTCGCCGATTTCGCTGGCCGGGCGCTTGTCCTGCTTCAGGCCGAAGGCGATGTTCTGCTCGACCGTCATGTGCGGGAACAGCGCGTAGCTCTGGAACATCATGTTCACCGGCCGCTCGTAGGGCGGCACGCGGGTGACGTCGGTGCCGTCGATCAGCACGCGGCCTTTGTCCGGCACCTCGAAGCCGCCGAGGATGCGCAGCAGGGTCGACTTGCCGCAGCCCGAGCCGCCGAGCAGGGCGAAGAACTCGCCGCGGAAGATGTCGAGCGAGACGTCGTCGACGGCATAGGTCTTGCCGAAGGTCTTGGTGACGCCCTCGATGCGGAGGATCGGCTCCGCGTTCGGGTCCTGCCAGGGGTCGACTTGGGCCTGTCGGCGTGCGGGCGCGCTCACGGCTTCAGCGGCCGCTCTTGATCGTCGTCCACGCGCGCTGGCGGGCGTCGTTCTCCTCGAGCGGCAGCTTGCGCGTGTCGACCAGCTTGCCGATCACGTCCTCGGGCGGATACACGGCCGGGTCGTTGCGCAACTCCTCGCTGACCAGCGCCTTGGCGGCCGCGTTCGCGGAGGCATAGCCGACGAACTCGGTGATCGGCGCGATGACGTCCGGCGTCAGCAGGAAATTGATGAAGGCGTGCGCCTCGGCCTTGTTCGGCGCGTCGGCGGGGATGGCCATGGCATCGAACCAGCGGATCGCGCCTTCCTTCGGGATCACATAGCCGATCTCCAGGCCGGTGCCGGCTTCTTCGGCTCGGGCACGCGCTTGCAGCACGTCGCCGTTGTAGCCGAGAGCGACGCAGATCTCGCCATTGGCGAGGTCATCGATGTAGCGGCTGGAGTTGAAGTAGCGGATGTTCGGGCGGATGGCGGCGAAGGTCTGCTGCACCAGCTCGATCTCGCCGTTGCCCATGCCGTTCGGATCGCGGCCGTGGAAGAACAGCGCGGCCGAGAACGCTTCCTGCTGATCGTCGAGGATGCCGATGCCGCAGCTCGCGAGCTTGCCGCTGATGGCAGGATCGAAGATCGCCGCCCAGCTGTCGAGTACGAAATCCGCGCCCATCACTTCCGCGACCTTCTGCTTGTTGTAGCCGATGGCCGTGGTGCCCCACATGTAGGGCACGAGGTGCGTGCCGTCCGGGTCGGCGGCGGCGAGGCCTGCGGCGAGCGCCGGGTCGATGTTGACGAGGTTCGGCAGCGCCGATTTGTCCAGCGTGGCGTAAAGATTGTTCGCAATGTGCTGCTGCGCGAACGGCGCCGACGGGAAGATCACGTCGTAGCCGCTCTGCCCGGCGACGAGCTTGGCGTCGAGCGTCTCGTTATCCGCATAGACGTCGTAAACGACAGCGATGCCGGTTTCGCGGGTGAAACGCTCCAGCGTCTCCGGGGTGATGTAGTCCGACCAGTTGTAGACGTTGACCTGGCGCTTGCCGTTGCCGTCGGGCTTGGCGGCGTCGGCGGCGGGCGCTTCGGGTTGGCCGCCGCAGGCGGCGAGCAGCACGGCAGCGGCAAGGGCAGTGAGGGCAAGGCGCATCGGTCGATCCTCCAGGTGCGAAGCGTGCATCGTCGAGGCGGGGGGGTGGTGTGTCAACGCGGGGCGCGCGCGTCCCGCGTGCGCTCACGCAGGCCCTCTCTCGAGGCTGACCCGCCCCGTCACCTGTTTGGCGAGATTTCCGGCGGTCCGGCCGAAGGCGACGTCCCTGTCGCTCGGCCGGATCGCGCATCCTGCGCGACCCCTTGCGGGGCTGCGCCTCAACAGCGCGCCGGGGCTCCTTATTCGCCTCGCGAGAGGGCCTGCATGACCGGCGCCGAGGAATCGGCGCGTCCTACAGGCTTCGATCCCCGGACTTGGCGAGAACCTTGCAGCGTCCGCGTCGAGGCCGGCCCGCGAGGCGAATAAGGAGCCCCGGCAAGGAAACTAGGCGCCCGCCGCAAAGCGGTGGCGCATGGATGCGCCATCCGCTCGAGCGACAGGGACGTCGCCTTCGAGCGGACAGCCGGGTTCTCAACGCAGAGAGGTCGCGGGGCGGGCCAGCCGAGTGCGCCGGCCTCGGCGCTGGCTGCCTGCAAGCTACTAAAGGAGCTCCCACCCCGGCCGCGGCTTGAAGCGATCGCCGTGCTTCTCCGCCAGCGCTTCGAGCTTCGCCTTGAGCTTTGCCGCACCCTCAGCGCGCGCATGCGCGATCGGGCCACCGCGGAACGGCGCGAAGCCGGTGCCGAAGATGACGCCGGCGTCCAGAAGATCCGCATCGGCGACGGTCCCGTCGTGCAGGCAGCTCACGGCTTCGTTGACCAGCGGCAGGATCAGTCGGTCTTCAAGATCCTCCGGCGCCTTGTAGTCGGCCGGCACCTCGGGCTTCACCGCTTTGCCGTTTTCCCACGTGTACAGGCCCTGGCCATCCTTCTTGCCGCGCTTGCCGTCTTCGACCGTGAGGCCTTCCGGCAGCGGCTGGCCGTGGAAGGCGGCCATGATCTTGCCCACGCTCGCGGCGACGTCGAGGCCGACGGTATCCACGAGTTCGATCGGGCCCATCGGCATGCCGAACTTCAGCGCGGCCTTGTCGATCACGGCACCCGGCACGCCTTCGCGGAACAGCGTGATCGCTTCCTGCATGTAGGGCGCGAGGATGCGGTTGACGAGGAAGCCCGGCGTGCCGGCCACCGGCACCGGCAGCTTGTCGATGGCCTTGCAGAACGCGGCGAGGCGGCGGGTGGTTTCGGCGTCGAGGCCGTCGTGCTGGACGATCTCGACCAGCGGCATCAGCGCCACCGGGTTGAAGAAGTGCAGGCCGGCGAAGCGCGGGGGATCAACGCGGCCTTCGCGCAGGATCTCGAGCGCGATGGAGCTCGTGTTGGTTGCGAGGATCGCGCCGGGTTTCAGCGTCGCTTCCGCCTTCTGGAACAGCGCGTGCTTGGCTTCGGCGTTCTCGAAGATCGCCTCGATCACCAGATCCGCTTTGGCGACACCAGAACCCTCGACGTCCGCCACCAGCCGCGCGCGCGTCTCGGCGCGCTTGGCTTCGTCTTTGATCTTCTTGGCGTAGAACTCGTCGGCGCGCTTCAGGGCCGGCTCGATGAACTTCATCTCGCGGTCCTGCAGCGTCACGGTAAAGCCGCGGAACGCCGCCCAGGCCGCGATGTCGCCGCCCATCACGCCGGCACCCACCACGTGCACGTGGTGGATGCCCGGCAGCGGCATGCCGCCGCCATCCTTTCCGCCCAATCCTTTCAAGCGCTCCATCAGCAGGAACACGCGGACGAGGTTCATCGCGGTTGGCCCGGTGGCGAGCTTCGAGACGGCCTTGGCCTCGGCCATCAGCGCCTTGCCGACGTTCGCCACGCCGTTGCGGCGCCAGGTCTCGATCATCGCGAACGGGGCGGGGTAGTGCTCCTTGCGCGCCTTCCGCGACACCTGCTTGACCATCATGTTCGCCAGCACTTGGCGCGCCGGCCAAGTATTCGTCGCCCACGCGGTCAGGCGCTGCTTCAGCGGCCGGCTCGTGCCCTTCTTCGCCATTTCGATGGCGGCGTCTTCCAGCAGCGGGCCTTCGACGACCTTGTCGACGAGGCCGATCGCGCGCGCCTGCGAGGCGCGCAGGCTGCGGCCGGTCAGCATGAGGTCGAACGCCGCCGGTGCACCGAGCAGCTTCGGCGCGCGCACGCTGCCGCCCCAGCCCGGGTAGATGCCGAGCTTCACCTCCGGCAGGCCGATGCGCGTGTTGTCGGCGCTGCTGGCGATGCGGTAGCGGCAGGCCAGCGAGAGCTCGGTGCCGCCGCCCATGCAGTGGCCGTGGATGGCGGCGACGGTGGGGAAGGGCAGCTTGCTGACGCGGTCGAACAGCAGCTGGCCGGAGCGGATCCAGTCGAAGGTCTCGCCACGCGCGTGGATGCCCTCGAAGCCCTTGATGTCGGCGCCGGGGATGAAGCCCGCGGCTTTGCCGGAAATGAACACCGCGCCCTTCGGCTTCTCGATGGCGAGGCGCTCGACGAGCGCGGAAAGCTCATCCAGCACGCCACGCGAGAGCGCGTTGACGTTCTGGTCGGCGCGGTCGAGGGTGAGCACGACGATGCCGTCCGCACGCACCTGGGTGCGCCAATGCTGCAGGCGAAGACCTTCGAACATGGGGAGTCCGTACGGAGAAGTAGGGTGATGGGCCGGTATCATCCGGGCTGCACTTTCCCCCGGTCAAATGCGCCGGGAACTTTTTCTCAAGATGCCGGTCTAGGTTCGCGACCCTTCCGCGGCCGATCCCGGCGCTCATGCAGCCAGGAGCGGGCCCGGGATGGGCGAAGACCCCAACGACCTTCAACTCGTGCAACGCGTCCAAGCCGGTGACCGCTCCGCTTTCGACCTGCTCGTCCGCAAGTACCAGTACCGTCTCGCGGCGCTGGTGCGGCGCTACATCCGCGACGAAGCCGAGGCCGAGGACGTGGTGCAGGAAGCCTTCATCCGCGCCTGGCGCGCCCTGCCGCAATTCCGCGGCGACGCGCAGTTCTACACCTGGCTCTACCGCATCGCCGTGAACACCGCCAAGAACCATCTCGTCAGCCTGGGCCGCCGCCCGGCCACCGACGACATCGACGACGAGGAAGTGACCGCCATCCGCGAGGCCGAGCGCCTGCACGATGTCGCCACGCCCGAGCACGAAGCCCTGCGCGGCGAGATGGAAACGCTGGTGCTCGCCGCCGTCGCCGATCTCGCGCCGGAACTCCGCGACGCCTTGACCCTCCGCGAAGTCGAGGGATTGAGCTACGACGAGATCGCCGAACGCATGCAGTGCCCGATCGGCACCGTGCGTTCGCGCATCTTCCGCGCCCGCGACGCCATTGACGCCCGATTGAAGCCGCTGCTGAACCCATGAGCACGCCGATGACCCCGAACGCCGCCGCCGGCCCCGACGACTTCCGCGAACAGCTGAGCGCGTGGCGCGACGGCGCGCTGCCGGACGAAGCCTCGCGCTTCGTGCTGAAGCGCCTGCTGCAGGACGACGCGCTGCGGGCGGAAGTCGGCCGCTGGCAGGTGATCGGCGACGCGCTGCGGGCCCAGCCGCAGCGGCAGCCGTCGAATGACATTGCGGCGCGCGTGGCGAGCGCGATCGACGCGTCGTCAGTGGCGCCGCGCCAGTCGGCCCGCCGTCCGGCCATGCGCTGGATGGCGAGCGCTGCGGCGGTCGGCCTGGCCGCGGTGCTGATGTGGCCGTCCGCGCCGGAACCCGGCGGCGAGGCGGCGTCGGCCCTGGTCGCTTCCGCCCCGGTGACGGCGTCGTCGCCGGCGCTCGCCACTTCGACGCCGAACGTTGCGACGGCACGGATCGCTTCTTCGCCGATCCCGACACCAGCGCGATCCGCGCCGGTGCTGGTGGCGTCCAACCGCGACCTGCCGGTGCCGCTGAGGATCGTCGACGGCGCCGAGGCCGATACCCTCGTTGCCCGCGTGCCGCCGCTGGTGCGCGCGCCGCAGCCGACGCCGGAGCAGCTCGCGCCGCTTCCGGCCGTTGATGCGCAGAGCCGTCCGTGGCCGCGCAGCGCGCAGGGTCAGGGCGCGTACACGGTCGAGTACGCCGCGCCGGCCGCTGCGCCGCCGCGGCAGTGACGTCGGCGCCCGCGGGCGTGGGCGACGTCGTTCGCCGTCGCGCCGTCGTGGTCGCGGCCACGTCCGACTCGCTCGATCTTCGCTGGACCGAGGCGCGCTGCCGTGGCTGCGTCGGTTGCGGCGGGCGCTGCGGCCTGTTCGCATCGAACGAGGCCGACACGTTGACCCTCCCGGGAAACGCCGGCGAATTCGCACCGGGGGCGACTGTCGACGTTGAACTGACCGCGGCGCATTTGCGCAGCGCCGCCGGTCGGGCCTACGGCGTCGCCATCGCCGCGGTGCTGCTGGGCGTCGTCGTCGGGCATCTGCTCGGCGGATGGGTTGGACGCGCGGATGCAACGGCGTCGAACGTCGGCGCGCTGTGCGGCCTGCTGCTGGGAACTTTCCTCGCGGGACGTTTGACCAAGCGGCTCGATGCGCCGCCGCCGCTGCGCGTCCGCCACTGCCCCGCATCAGACACTGACAACGAAGACGCCAAGGAGCTTCCGTGACGATGTCCCCGATCCGCCTGCTTCCCCTCGCCGCCGCCCTGGCCGCCGCGTTCGCGCTGGCTCCCACGACGATCAGCGCGCAGACGGCCGCGCCCGCCGCGTCGGCGCCGGCTTCGGCACCGCTGGTGCAGTTGCCCGATTTCACCCGGCTGGTCGAGCAGGTGACGCCCGCGGTGGTCAACATCGAAGCGACCAGCGATCCGGGCCGCGCGCGCACCGCGCAGGGCATGCCGGACGACGAGCAGATCCCCGAGATCTTCCGCCGCTTCATCGGCCCGGGCATGCCGCAGCCGCAGCCGCGCGGCGGCGTGTCGCAGGGCACCGGCTTCGTCACCAGCAGCGACGGCTACATCATCACCAACCACCACGTCGTCGACGGCGCGGACAAGGTGATCGTGCGCTTCAACGACCGCCGCGAACTCGAAGCGAAAGTGATCGGCTCGGATGCGCTGTCCGACATCGCCGTGCTCAAGGTCGAGGCCGCCAACCTGCCGGCGGTGCGCATCGGCGACGCGCGCAGCCTGAAGCCGGGCCAGTGGGTCGTCGCGATCGGCTCGCCGTTCGGCTTCGACTACTCGGTGACGGCCGGCATCGTCTCCGGCGTGAACCGTCGCAGCATGGACCCGGGCCAGCAGTACGTGCCTTTCATCCAGACGGATGTGGCCATCAACCGCGGCAACTCCGGCGGCCCGCTGCTCAACGTGCGCGGCGAAGTGGTGGGCGTGAATTCGCAGATCTTCAGCAACACCGGTGGCTTCATTGGCGTGAGTTTCGCGATCCCCGTCGACGTGGCGATGAACACCGCGCGCCAGCTGCGCGAGACCGGCGAAGTCCGTCGAGGCGTGCTGGGCGTGCAGATCGGCGAGCTCACCCGCGAGCGCGCGCGTGAACTGGGCCTCTCGCGCCCGGTCGGCGCCTTCGTCAACAGCGTCAACAACGGCAGCGCCGCCGACAAGGCCGGCATCCGCCCGGGCGACGTCATCACCGCCTTCAACGGCCGCGAGATCTTGAGCGCCTCCGACCTGCCGCCGCAGGTGGGCGTGCTGGCACCCGGCAGCCGCGCCACGGTGACGGTGCGGCGCGACGGCGGCACGCGCGATCTGGTGGTGGCGCTGGATGCCTTGGATGGCGCCACGGCCGCGGCTCCAGCGAGCCCGGCGGCACCGGCTGCCGCACCTTCGAACGCGCTCGGCCTCGCGGTCGAGGCCGTCGACGCCGCCACCCGCCAGCGTCTTGGCCTGCAGTCCGGCGAGGGCGTGCGGATCAGCCGGGTCGGCTCGGCGCTGGCCCGCCAGGCCGGCCTGAACCCGGGCGACGTGGTGCTGGCCGTGAACGGCCGCGACGTCGGTACGGCGGCCGCTTTCGAGGCCGAGCTGGGCAAGGTGACGTCGGGCAGCACCGTGCGGCTGCTGGTGCGCAACGCCAGCAGCACGGGCTTCGTCGAGCTGCCGATGCCCTGAGCGCGGCTGACGCCGTGAAGACGGCTGGGGGCAGGCCCGTATGCGACAATCGCGGGCTTGCCCGAACGGGCATCGTCTTCCCGGCACCTTCCCCATGCAGCACATCCGCAACTTCTCGATCATCGCCCACGTCGACCACGGCAAGTCGACGCTCGCCGACCGCATCATCCAGCTCTGCGGCGGGCTCGAGGATCGCGAGATGGAGGCGCAGGTGCTCGACTCGAACCCGATCGAGCGCGAGCGCGGCATTACCATCAAGGCGCAGTCGGTTTCGCTGCCCTACACCGCGAAGAACGGCCAGACCTACCAGCTCAATTTCATCGATACGCCCGGCCACGTGGACTTCAGCTACGAGGTTTCGCGCTCGCTGGCGGCCTGCGAAGGCGCGCTGCTGGTGGTCGACGCGGCGCAGGGTGTCGAAGCGCAGTCGGTGGCGAACTGCTACACGGCCGTCGAGCAGGGCCTCGAAGTCGTGCCGGTGCTGAACAAGATCGACCTGCCGACCGCCGACACCGAGCGCGCGAAGAAGGAAATCGAGGCCGTGATCGGCATCGACGCCGAGGACGCGGTCGCCATCTCGGCCAAGACCGGCCTGAACGTGCGCGACGTGCTCGAGGCGATTGTTGCGCGCATCCCGCCGCCGAAGGTCGGCGACACCGACAAGCTGCAGGCCCTGATCATCGACTCGTGGTTCGACAACTACCTCGGCGTGGTCTCGCTGGTGCGCGTGGTGCAGGGTGAGATCCGCAAGGGCGACAAGATCCAGGTGATGTCGACCGGCCGCACGCATGAGGTCGATGCCGTCGGCGTGTTCACGCCGAAGCGCAAGGCCAAGGACGCGCTGCTGCCCGGCGAAGTGGGCTGGCTCAACGCCTCGATCAAGGACGTGCACGGCGCGCCGGTGGGCGACACGCTGACCTCGGCGCGCGACCCGGCCGAGAAGCCGCTGCCCGGCTTCCAGACCATGCAGCCGCGCGTGTTCGCCGGCCTGTTCCCGACCGCGGCGGACGACTACCCGGCGCTGCGCGAGGCGCTGGAGAAGCTGCGCCTCAACGACGCTGCCCTGCAGTTCGAGCCGGAAAGCTCGGAGGCCATGGGCTTCGGCTTCCGCTGCGGTTTCCTCGGTATGCTGCACATGGAGATCGTGCAGGAGCGCCTGGAGCGCGAGTACGACCTCGACCTCGTCACCACCGCGCCCACCGTGGTCTACGAGCTGATGCAGACCGACGGCGAGGTGATCAAGCTCGACAACCCGGCGCGCCTGCCGGCGACCAACAAGATCGAAGAGATCCGCGAGCCGATCATCCGCGCCAACATCCTCACGCCCGAGGAGTACATCGGCAACATCATCAAGCTCTGCGAAGAGAAGCGCGGCAGCCAGATCGGCATCACCTACCTCGGCAGCCAGGTGCAGATCGCCTACGAGCTGCCGATGGCCGAAGTGGTGCTCGACTTCTTCGACCGTTTGAAATCGGTGTCGCGCGGCTACGCCTCGCTCGACTATCACTTCCTGCGCTTCGAGGCCGGGCCGTTCGTGCGCGTCGACGTGCTGATCAACGGCGACAAGGTCGATGCGATGTCGATGATCCTGCACCGCGCGCACGCTGACCGTCGCGGCCGCGACCTCTGCGAGCGCATGCGCGAGCTGATCCCGCGGCAGATGTTCGACGTCGCTATCCAGGCCGCCGTCGGTTCGCAGATCATCGCGCGCTCGACGGTCAAGGCGATGCGCAAGAACGTGCTGGCGAAGTGCTACGGCGGCGACGCCACGCGCAAGAAGAAGCTCCTCGAGAAGCAGAAAGAGGGCAAGAAGCGCATGAAGCAGTTCGGGCGCGTGGAAATCCCGCAGGAGGCCTTCCTCGCCGTGCTCTCCGTCGACAACAACTCGAAATAAGGACGCTGCGTGAAATTCGACTTCGCCCTGATCCTCACCGTCCTGACGCTGCTCTGCGGCACGTTCTGGCTGGTGGACAAGCTGGTGCTCGCCAAGCGCCGCGGCCCCGACGGCAAGCCGAACGACACGGTGGATTTCTTCGCCTCCCTGTTCCCGGTGCTGGCGATCGTGCTGTGCCTGCGCAGCTTCGTGTACGAGCCGTTCCGCATTCCGTCCTCGTCGATGATGCCGACGCTGCTGATCGGCGACTTCATCCTCGTCAACAAGTTCGCCTACGGCGTGCGCCTGCCGGTGACCAACACGCTGCTTTTCGAGACCGGCAAGCCGGAGCGCGGCGACGTGGCCGTGTTCCGCTACCCGGGCCGTCCGGTGCCGCGCCCGGGCGATCCGCCCGCGGGCACCGACTACATCAAGCGGGTGATCGGGCTGCCGGGTGACGTCATCGGCGTCCGCCGCAACCGCCTCACCGTGAACGGCGCTCCGATCGCCTACGGCGAGGAGGCGATCTACGTCGGTGCCGGGGCGCCCGCCGCCATCGAAATGACCGGCGCGACCCGCGTTTCCGAGGCCCTCGCTCCGGGCAAGGAGTACGTCATCCTCGACAAGTGGCAGTACCAGCGGGACTTCGGCGACGGCGAATTCGTCGTGCCGGCCGGCCACTATTTCGCGCTCGGCGACAACCGCGTGGCCTCCGATGACGGCCGCTTCTGGGGTTTCGTGCCGGAGGCCAACCTAGCCGGCCGGGCCGACGTGATCTGGCTGAACTGCTCGAACTGGGCTTGCGTCGACAGCTTCGATTGGCGTCGAATGGGCGACGTCATCCGCTAAACCCCGGGGTCGCCCATGTACCAGCGTCAGCGCGGCATCAGTTTCATCGGTTTCATCGTCGTCCTGGCCGTGGTCGGGTTCTTCCTGTTCCTCGGCATGCGGATTGGCCCGACGTACATGGAGTTCCTCACCATCCGCAACGCCATCGAAAAAGTGGCCAGCGAGGCCACCAGTCCGGAGCCCGGGGCGATCCGCGAGGCGGTGCGCAAGCAGATGCAGATCGACTATTCGGCGAACTTCCGTCCGGAGTTTGTTACCGTCCGACGCGAAACGACCGGCGCGACGATCGTGTTGAACTACGAGATCCGCAAGCCGCTGATCTACAACCTCGACTTCGTCGCGAAGTTCCAGCACTCGGCGCCGATCCGGCAGCCCTGACGGTCGAGGCGTGAAGGCCGGGTTCGGCCATCGTTTCGTCGATCCGGCGCGCCTCGAGCAGGCGCTGCGGCATCGCAGCGCCGGCGCACCGCACAACGAGCGGCTCGAGTTCCTCGGCGATGCCGTGCTGGCGCTGCTCATCGCCGAGGCCCTGCACCAGCGCTGGCCGAAGGCGGACGAAGGCGCGCTGACGCGGGCGCGGTCGGCCCTGGTCCGCGAGTCGAATCTCGCCGGCGTCGCACGCGAACTCGGCCTCGGGGATCGGCTGCAGCTCGGCCCCGGTGAGATGAAATCCGGCGGCAGGCATCGCGACTCGATCCTTGCCGACGCGCTCGAAGCCGTGGTCGGCGCCATCTACCTCGATGGCGGGCTGGAGGCCTGCCGCGCCGCCGCCTTGCCGTGGTTCGAGGCGGGGCTCGCTGCCATGCCCACCGGCAAGGTCGAAAAGGATCCGAAGACCCGGCTGCAGGAGTGGCTGCAGGCCCGGCAGTGGCCGCGACCCGAATATGAACTGGTCGAGGCGCGCGGCCCGGACCATGCGCGGCATTTCCGCGTGCGTGCGCGCGCCGGCGAGCCGGAGCTGGCCGTCGAGGGCGAGGGCAGCTCGCTGCGTCACGCCGAGCAGGCTTCGGCGGAGGCGCTGCTGTCCGCTCTCGAAGCGGCATTCCCGAAGCGCAGCGGCGCGGCGCCGGACGTCGCCGCGGGCTGAACTCGCTACACTCGCCGCATGAGCGACACCCTCGATATCGACACCCCACACCGCGCCGGCACCATCGCCGTGCTCGGCCGCCCCAACGTCGGCAAGTCCACCCTCGTCAACGCGCTGGTCGGCGCCAAGGTCAGCATCGTTTCGCCGAAGCCGCAGACCACGCGGCACCGCCTGCTCGGCATCGCGACCTTCCAGGACGGGCAGATCGCGCTGGTCGACACGCCCGGCCTGCACCGCGACCAGAGCGGCCGGGCGATGAACCGCTACATGAATCGCGCCGCCCGCGGCGCCGTCGAGGACGTCGACGGCGCCGCGCTGGTCGTCGAAGCCGGCCGCTGGACCGACGAGGATTCGCTGGCCTACAAGGTGCTGCGCGACGCCGGCGTGCCGGTGGTGCTGGTCATCAACAAGGTCGACAAGCTGGTCGAGAAAGGCGCCCTGCTGCCCTTCATCGCCGAAGTCACCAAGGACCGCGAATTCGCCGCCGTGCATCCGATCGCCGCGCGCAAGCAGGACGGCCTGCGCCCGCTGGTGAAGAGCCTGCTGGCCGTGCTGCCGGAGTCGCCGCCGCTGTTCGCGGAAGACGAAATCACCGACCGCAGCGAGCGCTTCCTCGCCGCCGAGCTGGTGCGCGAGCAGCTGATGCGCAAGCTTGGGCAGGAAGTGCCGTACTCGACCACCGTCGAGATCGAGAAGTTCGAAGAGGAAGGCGAGAAGCTGCGCATCGCGGCGATCGTCTGGGTCGAGCGCGATGGGCAGAAAGCCATTGTGATCGGGCAGGGCGGCGAGATGCTGAAGACCATCGGCAGCGCCGCGCGCATCTCGATGGAAAAACTGTTCGGCCGTCGCGTCTTCCTGCAGACCTGGGTGCGCGTGCGCGAGGGCTGGTCGGACGACGAATCGGCGCTGCGCCAGTTCGGCTACGGCGAGTGATCGCCGCCACTTGAGGCGCCGCCCATGCGCATCGCCGGCGAACGCGCCTTCGTGCTGCACGCCCGGCCGTGGCGCGAGACCAGCCTGCTCATCGAACTGCTGACCGACCAGCACGGCCGCGTCGGCGCCGTGGCCCGCGGCGTCACCGGCGCGAAGCAGCAAGCGAAACGCGCCGCGCTGCAGCCTTGGCAACACATCGAGTTCGATGCGCTGCCGAAAGGCGAGCTGTGGACGCTGTCGCGCTGGGAGGCCGTCGACGCCGCGCCTCGCCACGTCGGCGACGCCGCGCTGGCGGGGTTCTACGTGCATGAGCTGCTGCTGCGCCTGCTGCCGCGACAGGACGCCGTCCCCGAGGTGTTCGCGCGCTACGCCCAGCTTCGCGACGAGCTGGCCGGCGCCACGGCACCGGGCGGCGCGTCGCCGCTGGCTTGGGCGCTGCGCCGCTTCGAGCGTGATCTACTCGATGCGCTCGGCCTTGGCCTGCCCTGGGGCGAAACCGCCGACGGCGAAGCGCTGGACCCGGCCGCTCGCTACCGCATCGATCCAGAACGCGGCGCCTGGCGCGATCGCAGCCATGCCGCGGACAGCCTGCGCGGCAGCGCGCTGCTCGCGCTGGCCGCCGACCGCCTGCCGCCGGCGGAGGAACTCACGGAGCTGCGCCGTGCGCTGCGCGCGGTGCTCGCTCACCAGCTCGGCGGCAAGCCCTTGAAGGCCTGGAGCCTGATGGCCGACGTGGCGCGCGTCGGGCGTCCGGCTGCGCGCGACGGCGGCGCCTCAGCCGGACGGGGCGGCGAGGGCGTCGTCGATCCGACCGAGTAGCGCCAGCGCGGCATCGCGACGGCCCGGCTCGGCATGCAGGGCGTCGACCGCCGCCGACAGCGCGGTGGCGCCGACGAAGCCGCAGCCCGCACGCATCTGGTGCAGCACGGCGCGCAGGGCGTCGACGTCCCCGTCGGCCAGCGCGGTGGCGATCCGCTCGCGCTGCTGCGGCAGTTCGTCGAGGAACAGCTCGCGCATGCGCCGCAGCGTCGTGACCGAGCCGCCGAGCGCCGAAAGCGCCTGCGAATCGTCCCAGGCGGCCGCAGGCCGGCCCAGCCAAGGCGCCAGCCCCTGGCGCAGGTCGGCCTCCGACAGGGGCTTGCCCAGCGCGGCGACGAAACCGCTCGCCATCAGACGACGGCGGCGCTCGGCGTCGAGCTCGGCGGTCAGCGCCACCGCCGGCGCACCGTTGCCGAGCGCGCGCTGCTGCGCCAGCCAGCCGTCACCCTGGCCGTCGGGGAGGGACACGTCGAGCAGCAGCAGGTCGTAGCGATGGTCGGCGCACTGCGTGCCGGCGTCGGACAGCGTTCGCGCGGTGTCGACGATGCCGAACGGTGCCAGGCTGCTGCGGGCGAACTCGCGGCTGGCGGCGTCATCTTCGACCACGAGGAAGCGTAGGCTCATGCACTCCTCCAAGAGGCTGATCTACCGCAGGATGCAGGCGCGCACGGCCCCGGACCATAGGAAAATGCTTACGTTGGCGACGGCGCCGATCGCGCTTGGGGCGGCGTTCATGCTCGCGGCCGGGTCAGCCCACGCGGCGCGGCAGCTGCGGGTCGGCATCGATCGCATCGACGCCGGCGCGATGCGCGCCGAGGCGGTCGCCGTGCGACTCGAGGCCGGTGAACGCGGCAGCGATCCCTTGAGCCTGCGCGTCGAGGTCCGACGTATAGACCTTCCGGCCGCGTCGATCGCGCTGGATCGCGTCGACTGGGCCTGCGAGCGCGTCGTCACGCTCGAACCGCTGGTCTGCGAAGGGCCGCTGCGGGTCGCAGGCCGCTCGGCGGGTGCGCTGGCCATCGATGTGTCGACGGCGCGGACGGGCCTTCGCTGGTCGCAGGGTCGCCGTTCGCTCACCGTCGACAAGGACCTCGCCTCGCCGTGGCGGGTCGCCGCGCAGCGCATCCCGCTGGTCTGGCTGGAGGATTTCAGCAGACGGCTCTGGGCCGGCGGACGCATCGGCGAGGGCACGGTGTCGGGGACGCTGGCCGTGCCGCCGGACGATGCGCGCCTTCGCATCGACGCCGACCTTCGCTTGGACGGCCTCGGTTTCGACACGCCCGACGGTGCCTTCGCTGGCGCGGGTCTGTCGGTGCCGCTGACCGTCCGCTACGAATCGACGCCGGCGTCGAGCGCGAATCCCGAGCGCACGCGCGTCGCGCTGCAGGCCGGATTGAAAACCGGCGAACTGCTGGTGAACCCGATCTACCTCGCGGTGCCGGCGAGCGGCGTCGCGCTGGCCGTCGATGCCGAATCGCAGCCCGACGGTCGCTGGCGGCTGACGCAGTGGCGATGGAACGACGCCGCTGCGATCGCGGCCGAGGGCGATGCCACGCTGGATGCCGACGGCAGCGTGCTCGCCTTGGCGGCGCAACTGCGCTCACCGGATCTCGCCGTGTTGCGCGCGCGCTACCTCGACGGCGTGCTGGCGCCTGCGGGATTCGGCGATCTTCAGCTCGTCGGTCAGGGCGCGGGTTCGGTCGGCTTCGACGCCGAGGGGCTGTCGGCGCTGGAGGTCGATCTGCGGCAGGCGCTGGCGATCGACCCGAAGGGCCGTTTTTCCCTCGCCGGGCTCGATGGCGGCTTGCGCTGGTCGCGCGATGGGGCTGCGGTCGACAGCCGGCTCGGGTGGCAGGCCGCGGCGCTGTACGGCATCGGCATCGAAGCGGGTGCGCTGAACTTCCGCAGCAGCGGGGGCCAGCTCGCGCTGCGCGAGCCGCTGCGTGCAGGAATGCTGGGCGGGCACCTGCGCCTCGACCGGCTGGTGTGGCGCCCGGCGCGCGGCGATGCCCCGCTGCGGATGGAAATGGGCTTGGCGCTCGAAGCCCTCGACCTCGGCAGCCTGTCGCAGCGGCTGGGCTGGCCGGACTTCGAAGGCACGCTCGGCGGCACGCTGCCGAACGCGCTGTACGAGAACAATCGCGTCACGTTCGAGGGCGGGCTGGCGGTGCAGCTCTTCGGCGGGCAGGTGCGGCTCGATGACCTGTCGCTGGAACGACCGTTCGGCGTGGCGCCGTCGATGGCCGGCAGCCTGCGTTTCCAGGACATCGACCTGGCACCGCTGACCGGCGCGTTCGGCTTCGGCGAGATCACCGGACGGCTCGACGGCCGCATCCGCGACCTGCGCCTCGTCGACTGGACGCCCGTCGCCTTCGATGCTCGCCTGCTCACCGACCGCACTTTCGACGGCCCGCGGCGCATCAGCCAGCGCGCGGTGCAGGACATCTCCGACCTCGGCGGCTCAGGGCTGGTCGCTGGCCTGCAGGCGCGGCTGCTGCGCACCTTCGACGACTTCGGCTACGACCGCATCGGCATCGGCTGCGTGTTGAACGACAACGTCTGCGCGATGACCGGCCTGAAGAAGCGCGGCGCCGGTTACCTCATCGTCGAAGGCCGCGGCCTGCCGCGGATCGAAGTCGTGGGCTTCCGCCGCGAAGTCGACTGGCCGACGCTGGTGGCGCGGCTGAAGGACGCGACCGAGGGCGACACGCTGCGCATCGAGTAGCGCTGAACGGCTGGCGACGGCGGCTGCCCGCAGGCTGAATGCCCGGCGCGGGCACCGGGTGACGCGGGCACGACGGCCGCGCGACGGGGTTAGGATCGAACCATCCCACCACCGAGGCGATCGCCATGCGTCCGATGTTCAAGCTCTCCGCGCTGCTGCTGCCCGTCGTGCTGATGGCCTCGTGCGTCACGATCAACGTGTACTTCCCGGCGGCGGAAGCGCAGAAAGCGGCCGAGGAGTTCGTCGAGGACGTGATCGGCGAAGCGCCGGCCGCGAGCGGCGGTTCGGCGAGCGTCGAGCGCGACGAGACGGGTCGGTTCGTCGCCGCGACGCTGCTTGGCCGCGACGCGGTGCCGGCGCTCGTGTTCTCGCACACGGAAACGCGCTTCGACCTTGTCGGGTTCTTTATCTCAAGCGCGCAGGCGCAGCAGAACGTCGACATCCGCATCCGCACGCCGGCCATCCAGGCCATCCAGTCGCGGATGGCGGAGCGCTTCCAGGGCACGCTGGCGCCGCTGTTCGACGCCGGCGCGCTGGGCTTCGGCAACGACGGCCTCGTGGTGCTGCGCGACCCGGCGAAGGTGCCGCTGGCGCAGCGCACGGCGGCGAATCAGGCCGTGGCCGAGGAGAACCGCGACCGCAACGCCGTCTACCGCGAAATCGCGGTGGCGAACGGCCACCCGGAGTGGGAGACGCAGATCCGCCAGACCTTCGCCAAGGAGTGGGTAGCGCAGGCGCGCGCCGGCTGGTGGTACCAGGACAGCGCCGGGGCGTGGAAGCAGAAGTAAGCGGGCGCAAGGTCCGGGCGGCGCGCGAAGCGGCCGCACTCGGCGGCGGGCCGTGCGAAAATCGCGGCCCGTTTCCCTCCGAGCATCCCGTGGCGCGACAGCGGCAGCGACTGGACCCTGATTTCGAAATCGCGATCGACGGCCTGACGCACGACGGACGGGGCGTCGGCCGCCGCGACGGCAAGGCGGTGTTCGTGGCCGGCGCGCTGCCCGGCGAGCGCGTGCGCGCGAAGCAGACGGCGAAAAACCGCCACTTCGACGAAGCCGCGGCCTTCGAGGTGCTCGAGGCCTCGGTGGATCGCGTGGCGCCGCGCTGCGCGCATTTCGGCGTCTGCGGCGGCTGCGTGCTGCAGCATCTCGATGAAGAAAAGCAGATCGAAGCCAAGGCCCGCGTGCTGACGGAGAACATGGCGCGCATCGGCCACGTCGAGCCGCGCGAGTGGTTCGCACCGATCCGCGACGCGCAGTGGGGCTATCGCCGCAAGGGCCGGCTGTCGGTGCGCTGGGTCGAGAAGAAGGGCAAGGCGCTCGTCGGATTCCGCGAGCAGGACCCGCGCTTTGTCGCGGTTTTGAGCGAGTGCCACACGGTGATCCCGGCCGTGGGCCAGCGCATTCCCGCGCTGTCTGCATTGGTGGAATCGCTGGAAGGTCGGCGCGCGATTCCGCAGATCGAGTTCATCGCCGGCGACGGCGCGCTGGATGGTGGCGTGGCACGCGAGAGCGGCGTGCTGGCGCTGGTGTTCCGGCACCTCGAAGCGCTGAGCGAGGGCGATCGCGCGACGCTCGTGGACTTCGCGAAGCGCGAGGCGGTCGCGGTGTTCCTGCAGCCCGGCGGCATCGACACCGTCGCGCCGCTGTGGCCGCAGCATGTCGATCTGCACTTCGATCTGTCGGCCGAGGATGTCGGAGCAGAGCAGGGCGTGCGTCTGCAGTTCCGGCCGCTGGACTTCATCCAGGTCAACGCTGGTCTGAACCGGCAGATGATCGCGCGCGCCATCGAGCGGCTGCAGCTCAAGCCCGGCGAGCGCGTGCTGGATCTGTTCTGCGGCCTGGGTAATTTCACGCTGCCGATCGCGCGGCGCGGCTTCGACGTCGTCGGTGTGGAGGGTGACGCCGGCCTCGTGGCTCGAGCGCGGCAGAACGCCGAGGCGAACGGCCTGCCGAACGCGCGCTTCTTCGCCGCCGATCTCGCGAAAGACCTGTCGGGCGAGCCGTGGATGCGCGACGGCTTCGACAAGCTGCTGATCGACCCGCCGCGTGCCGGTGCGGCCGAAGTGCTGGCCCAGCTGCCGCTGAAGAACATCCCACGCATCGTCTACGTGAGCTGCCATCCGGGCTCGCTGGCGCGCGACGCCGGCTTCCTCGTCAAGGAGCGCGGCTACACGCTGCTGGGCGCTGGCGTGATGGACATGTTCCCGCACACCGCGCACGTCGAGTCGATCGCCGTGTTCGAGCGCCGCTGATGGGCATCGAGATCGAGCGCAAGTTCCTCGTCATCGGCGACGCGTGGCGCGTGGAAGTCGGGCGCCGCCAGCGCATGGCGCAGGGCTACCTCAACGACGCCGCGTCGGTGGACGCGGGCACGCAGAAGGCCTCGGTGCGCGTGCGCATCGCCGGCGAGCAGGCCGCGCTGAACCTGAAGTCGCGCGAGGTCGGGGCGTCGCGGCAGGAGTTCGAGTACGCGATTCCGGTCGCGGATGCCGAAAGCCTGCTGGCGCTCTGCGTCGGCGGCGTGATCGACAAGACGCGGCACGACGTGCAGCGCGGCGCGCACCTGTGGGAGATCGACGAGTTCCATGGTGACAACGCCGGCCTCGTCGTCGCCGAGATCGAGCTGTCGCACGTCGACGAGGCCTTCGAGAAACCGTCATGGCTCGGTGCTGAAGTGACCGGGCACACCCGCTACTACAACCTCGCGCTGTCGGCCCGGCCGTACGCGCAATGGACCGACGAGGAGAAACACGCGTGCTGATCTTCGGCATCGCCGGCACGACGCTCAGCGCGCAGGAGCGCGACTGGCTGCGGCATCCGCAGGCGGCGGGCGTCATCCTGTTCAAGCGCAATTTCGCCTCGCGCGAGCAGGTGACCGAGCTCGCCGCCGCCATCCGCGAGGCCGCGCCGCGCCCGCAGCTGCTGTGCGTCGACCAGGAAGGCGGCCGCGTGCAGCGCTTCGTCGACGGGTTCTCGAAGCTGCCGGCGCTGGCGCCTTTCGGCCCGCTGCACGATCGCGATCCGGCCGCGGCGCTGCGCCTCGCCTTCGATCACGCCTGGCTGATGGCCAGCGAGATCCGCGCGATCGGCATCGATCTCAGCTTCGCGCCGGTGGTCGATCTCGGCCGCGGCAATCTCGCCATCGGCGACCGCGCCTTCCACGCCGATCCGCAGGTCGTCGCGGCCTTCACCCGAGCCTACGTGCAGGGAATGCACGCCGCGGGCATGGCGGCGACGCTGAAGCACTTCCCCGGCCACGGCTCGGTGCTTGAAGACACGCACTTCGACGAAGCGATCGATCCGCGCCCGATGGACGTGCTGGAACGCGAGGACCTCGTGCCTTTCGCCGCCGGCATCGAGGCCGGTGCCGAGGCCGTGATGCTCGCGCACGTGACCTATCCGGCCATCGCGCCCGAGCCCGCCGGCTATTCGCCGTTCTGGCTGAAGGACGTGCTGCGCGAGCGCATGGGCTTCCGCGGCGTGGCCTTCTCCGACGACATCGGCATGGCCGCGGCGGAATCCGCTGGCGGCATCAAGGCGCGCATCGACGCGCATCTGGACGCCGGCTGCGATGTGGTGCTCGTCTGCGCACCGGCCCTCGTCGACGACAGCCTGAAGGCCTGCGACGGTCGCGGCCCAGCCAACACCGCTGCGCTCACCGGCCTGATGGGCCGCGGCGCGTTGGGTTGGCAGGGCCTGATGGCCGACGCGCGCTACCCCGCCATCCAGAACGCCCTCTCAGGGCCGGAGTTCACTGCATGAGCACCCCACGGCTCACCGACGCCCTGCGCGACTCCCGCGTCGTGCACGACCGCGCGGCCATCGACGCCGCCATCGCTCGCGTCGCTGCTGAGGTGCGCGAGGTCTACGCCAACGACGCGACGCCGCCGCTGTTCCTGACCGTCATGAACGGCGGCATGCTGTTCGCCACCGGCCTCGCGCTCGAAGCGGGCCTCGATTTCGAGTTCGACTACCTGCACGCCACGCGCTATCGCGGCAAGACGACGGGCACGCAGCTGGTGTGGCTGCATCGCCCGCAGACGCCGCTCAAAGGCCGTCGCGTGCTCGTCGTCGACGACATCCTCGATGAAGGCAACACGCTCGTTGGCATCACCCAGTGGTGCCGCGACCAGGGCGCGGCGGACGTGCGCGTGGCGGTGCTGTGCCGCAAGGTCCACGACCGCTGCGCGCCGGGTGCGACGGCCGAGCATATCGGCCTCGAGGTGCCGGATTTCTACGTCTACGGCTACGGCATGGACTTCCATGAGCAGGGCCGCAACCTGCCGGCGATCTACGCGTGGGAGCCGAACGCATGAGCACCTCGACGAGCGGGACGATCGACTTCGCCGTGATTGGCGGCACCGGGCTGTACAAGCTGGCCGAACTCGACAATGTGCAGACGCATGCGGTCGACACGCCCTACGGAACGCCGTCGGCGCCGGTGCGCGTGGGCGGCTTCGGCCCGTACCGCATCGCCTTCATGGCCCGCCACGGCGAGGGCCACGCGATGCCGCCGCACCGCATCAACTACCGCGCCAACCTGTGGGCGCTGAAGTCCATCGGCGCGACGCGCGTCGTCGCGGTCAATTCGGTGGGCGGCATCACCGAGGCGTGGGGCCCGCGCGTCATCGGCGTGCCCGACCAGATCATCGACTACACGCACGGCCGCACGGTGAGCCTGTGGGACGTCGAGGGCGAGGCGCTGCACGTCGACTTTGGTGAGCCGTACACGCACGAACTGCGCCACGCGCTGCTGGCCGCGGCGGCGGAAGCGGAGGTCCCGGTCGTCGACGGCGGCTGCTACGGCGCCACGCAGGGCCCGCGCCTCGAAACCAAGGCCGAGATCGAACGCCTGCGCCGCGACGGCTGCGATCTCGTCGGCATGACCGGCATGCCGGAAGCCGCGCTCGCGCGCGAGCTCGGCCTCGACTACGCCTGCCTCGCCATCGTCGCGAACTGGGCCGCGGGCCGCGCACCGACCGAGGAAGTGATCACGCTCGACGACGTGCTGGCCAACATGGCCGCCGCCACCGAGCCGCTGCCGGCCCTGCTGCGCGCGCTGCGTTTCTAGGGCTTCGCCCGGGCGGTGCCATTTGGCGACGCTAGGCGGTCGCCGCCGTGCCGAACTGCAGGCGCGCCAGCTCGGCGTAGAGCCCGCCCTTGGCCTGCAGCTCGGCGTGGGTGCCGACGTCGACGATGCGTCCGCCTTCCATCACCACGATGCGGTCGGCCTTCAGCACGGTTGCCAGCCGATGCGCGATGACGAGCGTGGTGCGGCCTTCCATGAGCCGTTCCAGCGCCTGCTGGATCATGTGCTCGCTCTGCGCGTCGAGCGCCGACGTGGCTTCGTCGAGCAGCAGCACCGGCGCGTCCTTCAGCAGCGCGCGGGCGATGGCGACGCGCTGCTGCTGCCCGCCCGAAATACGCGCTCCGCGTTCGCCGAGCTCGCTCGCGTAGCCCTGCGGCAACGCGCGGATGAAATCGTCGGCCTCGGCGAGGCGCGCGGCCTTCGCGATGTCGTCGTCCGTCGCCTCAAGCCGGCCGTAGCGGATGTTCTCGGCCGCACTCGCGGCGAAGATCATCGGGTCCTGCGGCACCAGCGCCACCGCGTTGCGCAACGCCTGCGGGTCGAGCGCGCGCAGGTCGATGCCGTCGAGCGTGATGCGGCCCTGCTGCGGGTCGTGGAAGCGCAGCAGCAGCTGCAGTACGGTGCTTTTTCCCGCACCCGATGGGCCGACGAGGGCGATGGTTTCGCCCGGACGCAGCTCAAGCGTGAAACCCTCCAGCGCCGCGTCGTCCGGGCGCGTGGGGTAGTGGAAGCGCACGCCTTCGAAGCGGATGGCGCCGCGCACCGGCGCGGGCAGCGGCGTTGGCGCGTTCGGCGCGGTGATGGTCGATTCCTCGGCGAGCAGATCCGCGATGCGCTGCATGCCGCCGCCGGCGCGCTGCACTTCGGCCCAGACTTCGGTGAGCGCGCCGACCGAGCCCGCACCGATCAGCGCGTAGAGCATGAACTGGCCCAGCGTGCCGGCCGTCATCGTGCCCTCGATCACCGCCTGTGCGCCGCTCCACAGCACCAGCACGATGGCGCCGAAGAACAGGACGATCGCCGTCGCGGTGAGCACCGCCTGCAGCCGGATGCGCCTGTTGGCCGCGGCCAGCGTGGCCCTCAGCGCGTCGCCGAAGCGCTGCCGTTCGTAGCGTTCGCGCGCGTAGCTCTGCACGGTGTGCATGGCGCCGAGCGTTTCGCCGGCGCGGGTGTTGGCGTCGGCCACGCGGTTCTGCGAGTTCTCGCTGGCCTTTCGCACGCGGCGGCCGCCGAGCGCGATGGGCAGGATGGCGAGCGGAATACCGATCACCGCGAGGCCGGCAAGCTTCGGGCTGGTGACGACCAGCATGACGACGCTGCCGACCACGGTGACGACGCTGCGCAGCGCCACCGACATGCTGGAGCCGACCACGCTGCGCAGCAGCTCGGTGTCGGCCGACAGGCGTGAGACGAGTTCCGCCGAACGCGAGCGGTCGTAGAACGCCTGGTCGAGCGACAGCAGGTGGCCGTAGAGCTTGGCGCGCAGGTCGATGACGACGCGCTCGCCGAGGATCGACACGAAGTAAAAGCGCAGCGCGGTTGCGAAGGCGAGCAGCACCGCAACGCCGAACATCAGCAGGAACCAGCGGTCGATATCGCCGCCGGCGGTGAAGCCCTGGTCGATCATGTGCTTGACCGCTACCGGCAGCGACAGCGTGGCGGCCGACGACAGCGCCAGCGCGCCGAGCCACGCCGCCAGCAGGCGCTTGTGCGGGGAGAGGAAGGGCAGCAGGCCGCGCAGCGAGTTCACGCTCTGCTGCGCGCTGGGCTTCGAAGGGGCCGTATCCGGCGCGACAGGATCGCTCATGCCGGCATTGTCAGGCCTCGTCGAACGCCGGCGCCAGATGGCCGGCCCTCCGAGCAACCCGGGCGGCGCGCTCACTCGCCGGCTTGGGCGCGGAAGTCGATCAGGTCCTGCGGCAGCGGCTTGCGCGGATGCCGCTCGATGAAGGCCTCGAGGCTGGCGCGTGCGCCGTCGACGTCGCCGCGAGCGATGCGCGCGCGGATGCGCTGGATCCACGTCTGCGGCCCGGCATTGCCGTCTTCCGCGACGATCAGGTCCGCGCGCGACTGGCGAAGCCGCGTCCCCGTCACGGTGACGCTGTCGAGCGTCTCCGCGGCGTCCGCATCGGCGAATGATTCCGTCGCGTCGGCCTGCAGCTCTGCGACGGGCGCCGGCGCCGCGGCGATGACGGCCGATGCCTGCTCGCGGGACGCGGACTCGCGACGCGACGGCTCGGACAGGCCCTGCTCGCGTGCCGGATCGGCGAAGGCGTCGGGCGTCGCGGCATTCTGGGCGCGCGCTGCGGGAGCGGCCGGCGGTGGCGGCGGCGGTGCGATCGTCGGCGCCGGTCGCGACGCGGCCGCACCGATGTCCACACTGATGTGCTCGTCCGGTGCTTCCGGCAGCGGTGGTGCCGGCTGCAGCGTCGGCTCGGCAGCGGCGGCGGACTCTGTGACGTCGTCGCGCAGCTCGGTGCCGACGACATCGAGCGATTCCGCACCGAAACCGCCCATGCGCCACACCAGCCCCGCGGCCATCACGCAGCTGGCGGCCACGCCAAAGCCCCAAACGAAGCGCGGTGCGCGACGCGGGCGCGGACGCCCTTCGTCCGGCAGCGACGGCGTCGTGACGACGGCATCGCGCGCCATCGCGAGGATGCGCGCATCGAGCGCCGACGGCGGCTCACCGGCCGGCAGCGCGCGCAGCACGCGGGCGAGCGCGCGCTCGTCGGCGTCCAGCGGGTCGTGGCGATTGGCGCTCATCGTGTCGATCCTGTGTTGCGAACGTCGGCGGCATCGCGCGCGCTGCCGAGGCGCGCCTTCAGTTTGTCCATCGCGTAGCGCAGCCGCGATTTCACGGTTTCGCGGCCGGCGCCGGTGATCTCGCCGATCTCCTTCAGCGAGAGCTCCTGCTCGAGGCGCAGCACCACGACTTCACGCTGGTCGGGCGGCAGCGCCTCGAGCGCGCGCTGCAGGCGGCGGCGCTCCTCGAACACCGAGAGCGTCTGCTCGGGCGTGTCCGGGTCGGCTTCGCGCTCCAGCCGGGCCATATCGTCGTCGCTGGCCGTCGGGCGATGCGTGGCGGCGCGCCAGTGGTCGGTGAGGCGGTTCGTCGCGATCTGGTACAGCCAGGTGCTGAACTTCGCCTCGGGCCGATAGCGGTCGCGCGCCGTCACCACCTTCTGCCAGACGTCCTGGAAGAGCTCCTCCGCCGTCGCCTGCACGCGGACCTGGCGGAGGATGAAGCGGAACAGCGGGCCGCGATGGCGCGAGTACAGCGGCTCGAAGGCCTCGGCCTCGCCGGCCGCGTAGGCCAGCATCAAGGCTTCGTCGCTGCGCTCGGCATCCATGCGCGGCAGGGTAGGCGAAATCGCTTCATCCGGACACCGCCGTCATCGGCTCACCGGCCCTCACTCGGCGACTGCAATGGCCGACGTGTCGGGGCTCGACAAGGCCTCGCCGTCCAGCGCCGCGGCCTGTCGGACCATCCGACGCAGCTCGTCGCGGCTGGCGGCATCGCGGGCGTTCGGTGCGGCGATGAACGCGCCGTCGACCCAGCGCGCCACGTCGCTCCACCCCGCGCCGCCGAGGGCTTCACCGCCGCGCAGGCGTTCGCCGTAGGCCGTCACCGCGGCCGCCCACTGCAGGGCTGGCGATGCGGTGGGGGCGATGTCAGCGCGTCGCACCGGGCGTTCGAGCAGTCGGCTCGCGCCGCCCTGCGGCGCTTTGTAGCGCAGGCGAACGGTGGCGAGTTCGGGATTCACCGCCGACGTCGGACGGAGGCGAGCACCCGACGTCGCGCGGTCGTCGGCGCTGGCGGCGTACTTCAGCGGCGCATTCCATTCGCCGCCGCTGCCGACCAGCGCGATCTCGTACAGCGCCGTGACGTCGTGGCCCGCGCCGATCTCGCCGGCGTCGACGGCATCGTTCGCGAAATCCTCGCGCTTCAGCTGGCGGTTTTCGTAGCCGACCAAACGGTATTCGGCGACCTGTGCCGGATTGAATTCGACCTGGATTTTCACATCCTTCGCCACCGTGAGCAGGGTGCCGGCCAACTCGTCGCGCAGCACCTTTCGAGCTTCGCGCGGGCTGTCGATGTAGGCGTGGTTGCCGTCGCCAACGTTCGCGAGCTGCTCGGCCATCGGGTCGTTGTAGTTGCCCTGGCCGAAGCCGAGCGTCGACAGCGCGATGCCGTGCTTGCGCTGTTCGGCAACAAAGGTTTCCAGCGCGGTCTGGTCGACCGTGCCGACGTTGAAGTCGCCGTCGGTGGCGAGAACGATGCGGTTCACGCCGCCGTCGATTTTCGCTTCGCGGGCGATGCGGTACGCAAGCTCGATGCCGGCGCCGCCATTGGTCGAGCCGCCGGCTTCCAGACGATCCAGCGCCTCGAGAATCGTGCCGCGCTCGGCGCCCGAGGTGGACGGCAGCACGAGCCCCGCGCTGCCGGCGTAGACCACCAGCGCGATGCGGTCCTGCGGGCGCATCTGCACGACCAGCTCGCGCAGCGCCTGCTTCACCAGCGGCAGTTTGTCGGCGTCCTGCATCGAGCCGCTGGTGTCGACGAGAAAGACGAGGTTGCTCGGTGGAAGTTCGGTAACGGGCACTTCGTAGGCCTTCAGCGCGACGCGCATCAGCAGGCGGCGTGCGTTCCACGGCGAGGGCGCCACTTCCGTGTGCACGGCGAAGGGCTGCGCGCGCGATGCCGGCGCAGCGTCGCCGTAGTCGAAGTAGTTCAGCAGCTCCTCGACGCGCACCGCGTCGGTCGGCGGGCGCTGGCCCCAGCCGATCATCCGCCGCAGATTGCTGTAGCTGCCGGTATCGACATCGATGCTGAACGTCGACACCGGCTGTTCGGCCGCGCGCTGCACCGGGTTGGGCGCCAAGTCGGCGTAGCGCTCGGTGTTGGGCTCGGGCATCGCGGCGAAGTCGGCCGGCGGCGCGGGCGCCGATGGCGCGATGTTCAGCGCCCGCGGCGCGGAGGGCGGCGGGGGTGAGGACTGTTCGCGCAACGGCTGCACGCGCGATCCGGTGACGGTGACGGAATCGAGCACGCGCGATTCCTCGTCGTCGCTCGCGGCGCGTTCGCGACGCGCGGACAGATCGCTCAACGGCTGCGGTTCGGCCTGCGCGGTCTTCGCCGCGGGCTCCTCGGACGGCGGCGCCTGCGCGACCTCGTCGGAGGACTGGCAGCCCGCCAACGCGAGCAGCACGGCGGTGGCGAGCAGGGTGCGGGTGGCGCGGGGGCGAGGCGTGGTCATGGCAGGGCTCCGTGGTGGGCCCTGCTTTCAACGGACGGGGATCCGAATCGGGGTTGACGATGGCGTCTACGGCTGGAAGGCCGGATGCCCGAGCTGCCACATCTGGAAGGCAAGGTCGTCGACGTAGGTCTTGAGCTGCGCGTCGGGATCGGTCGGCCCCGAGTGGCCCGCGGCGCGCTCCACCCGGAACAGAACCGGCCCCGACCCGGGTCCCGCGAAGGCGCGCGCGCGCGCGACGAACTTCGCGCCCATCCACAGCGGAATGGTGTAATCGGTGGCGCCGTTGAACACGAAGAACCCCGGTTGACGGGCTTGGGGCAACAGCCGGTGGTAGGGCGATGCAGCGACCAGCTGCCGGATGCCGCGCGCGGTGTCCGGATCACCGACGTCCCGGACGCTGCGCGCGCCCGACGCGGTCTCGCTCCAGGCCCGCCACTCGTCGAGGCCGCCCACGTGCAGCGATGCCGCAGCGATGAGATCTGGCCGCGACAGCGCGGCATTCGCCGCCGTGGCCGCGCCACAGCTTCCGCCGAGCATCGCGGCGCGGCCGGGGGCGATCCAGCCATCGCGGACCAGATGAGCCACGACATCCACCGCGTCGTCCGCCGACGCGGCATGGCCGCGAATCACGTTGGCTTGATGCCACGCACGGCCGCGCTCGCCGCCGCCGCGGACATGCGCAACGACGATGATCCCGCCCCGATCCAGCCAAGCGAAGTTCGCCGGGTCGTAAGTGAGCTCGGTGGAGCTCCCATAACAGCCGTAGGCCTCGACGCGCGCGAAGCCGGAGCCGTCGCGCGGCTGGTTTTTACGATGCAGGATGCTTACGGGAATCAGCTCGCCGTCCCGCGATGGCGCATCGACCACGCTGACGGTCACGTCCTCAAGCGCCGGTGGCAGGCCGGTCGGCGCCGCGAAAACGGGGCGTGCGACGCGCGCTCGGGCATCGACGTCGAACCACTCGTCGGGATGCGCCCCCGAGCGCAGCACGAAGCGCGCGCCGTGCTGCGACGGCGCGGGCTGCAGGTCTTCGATGACGCCCTCGCGCGGGAGATCGATCCGGGAGCGCTTGCCGGCCGCATCGAGTCGCCACAGGCTGGAGGTCGCACCGTCGCGTTGGCTGATGTGGATGCCGTCGTCGGCGACGGCGAGGCCGGAAATGAAGCCGCCCTCGCCATCGACGACCGTTTGCGGTCTGGCGGCCGCGTCATTCAGCGCGACGCGGACGAGCCGGTGATTCGGCGCGTCGTCGGTAACCACGGCCAAGAGAGCATCGCCCTGGATGCCATAGCCGAGGATGGTGCCGCTGCTTGCGAGCACGTTGCGGAATGCCGACGTGACACGGCCATCGGCGAACGGTGCGGCCCACAGTGAGCGGCCTTCCGCGTGCCGCACGCGGACCAGCAGCCATCGTCCGTCGGCGGAGACGCGCGGGTAGGGCGTGTCGTCAGGTCGCAGTCCCTCGACAACGGTCGTACCGAAGATCGCAGTGGCGGCGGCGGGATCGTCGCCGAGGCGGTGGACGACGACGTGACCGTTGAACTCGCGCTCTCCGTCGGGTGTCTGCGCGTTCCGTGCGGGATTGCGGACCCATAGCAGGCCGCGGCTGTCGGCCAGCCATGCGACGTGGAATCCCTCGGCGTCCGCCCAGAGCGGCGCATCAAGGACGTCCGGCAGCAGCCGGGACGCGTCGATGTCGAGGATACGGATCCGCGCGTTCTGCTCGCCGCGCTCGACCAGCCCGAGGGTCACGAATCGTCCGTCCGGCGACAGCTTCGTGGCCGCGGGGCGGAGGGTCGCGCCCCGCGCCGGGCCGTCCTGCGTACCGTCGAACAGCACGACGAGCGGGCCGTCGCCCGTCCGCAGGCCGAGACGCGGTGCGCCCTGCGAGTAGTCGAGCACGAGACGGCGGCCGCTGCGTTCATCCAGCAGGGACTCGTCGATGTCGCCCACGCCGGTCGCACGAAGCGCCGTGACGTCGGCTTCCAGCGCGCTCCGACCGCGCAGCCCCCTCAGTAGTGTTCTGGCGTGTTCGTCCTCGGCGTCGATCCACGGATCGAGGAGCGGCCCCGCGCTCTCCATCCATCGGTACTCGTCCGGGATGCGGACGCCGAGCGCCTCGTCGACGTGCGCCTGTGGCGCCGGTGCGGCGGGCTGGGCCAATGACGCGGCGGCGAAGCCCATCGCGAGACAGGCGGTGGAAAGGACTCGCTTCATGTCCAGCACTCCCCGTGGTTCAACGAACAACCACCATCAACCGCGTCTCGCTGAAATCGTCCAGCGCCCAGCTCGGGCCTTCGCGCCCGAGCCCGCTGTCCTTGACGCCGCCGTAGGGCATGCGGTCGATGCGCACCGTCGGCACATCACCGATGACGACGCCGCCGACATCCAGCGTATCCCACGATTTCGCCGCGTTCACCTGCGACGCGGTGAACACGCCGCACTGCAGGCCGAAGCGGCTGTCGTTGGCGCGTGCGATGGCGTGCTCGAAGTCGTCGGCGGCTTCGAGCAGCAGCACCGGGCCGAAGGCCTCCTCGCGGTACAGCGGCAGGTGCGTCGGCACGTTTTCAAGTACGGTCGCGCCGAGAAGGGCGGGACGCGCGGTATCGCGCACGCCGCGCACCAGCGCCGTCGCGCCGGCGGCGACGGCGTCGTCGATCCAACTGTCGAGTTTTTCCGCGGCCTCGGCGCTGATCATCGGGCCGATGACGGTGTGCTCGTCGAGCGGGTCACCGGTGGGCACGGCGCGCACGGCGGCGATGAGTTTGTCGCGCAAGGCCGGCAGCACGTCGCGATGCACGATCAGCCGCTGCACGCTGATGCAGCTCTGGCCCGACTGCCCGAATGCCCCGGCGACGATGCGTGCGACGACGTGATCGAGCGGCGTATCAGGATCGGCATCGACGATGCATGCGGCGTTGCCGCCGAGTTCGAGCACCACGCGCTTCTTGCCGGCCTTCGCCTTCAAGTCCCAGCCGATCAGCCCGCCGGTGAAGCTGAGCACGGCGATGCGTTCGTCCTCGACCAGCGGCGCAGCGTGCTCGTTGGCGCAGGGCAGGATGGAGAACGCGCCGTCGGGCAGGTCGCATTCGGCCAGCCATTCGCCAAGCTTCAGCGCGCACAGCGGCGTGGCCGGTGCGGGTTTCAGGATGAAGGGACAGCCCGCGGTCAACGCTGGCGCGACCTTGTGCAGCACCAGATTCAGCGGGAAGTTGAACGGTGTGATCAGACTTGCGACGCCCACGGGAACGCGCTTCGTGAATCCACGCCAGCCGCGCGTTGAGGCGTCGCGATCCAGATCGAGCATCGCGCCGTCGAGCCGGCCCGCTTCCGCCGCCGCCTCGCGCAGCGTGGCTTGCGCGCGCGCTACTTCGGCGCGTGACGCCGTGATCGGCTTGCCGCCTTCCGCGGTGATCGTCTGCGCCAGCGATTCGGCGTTCTCGCGCACGCGCATGAGTAGGTGCTCAAGCACCTCTCGTCGACGCCAGCCGGGCAGGGCGGCCATCGCGGCGCGCGCGGCGTACGCCGCAGCGATCGCGCGTTCGATGTCGGCGGGGCCAGCCTGCGCAATCTCGGCGATGGCGTCACTGGTCCAGGCGTGATGCAGCGTCATCGCCATGCGCGGTCCTTTGCGCTCAGGGCGCGTCGGTGTCGGGGGATTCAACGCGCAGTGTCAGCTCGCCGGCCGCCAAGCGCGCGCGAAGACGGTCGCCGGCCTCGACCTCCGCACTCGTGCGAACTGCGCGGCCGTCCTCGCGCTGCAGGATGGCGTAGCCGCGGCCCAGCGTCGCCAGCGGGCTCACCGCATGCAGCCCGCGGCCGAGTTCGCGAAGCAGGCCGAGCCTCGCCTGAAGGCCGCGCCGCAGCGCGGTGTCCTGCCGCGCGCCGAGGAGGGCGAGCCGCTGCCGCAGGCGCTGCAAGCGGAGCGCCGGCGCCTGCTGGCCGAGGCGACGCGACATCGCTTCCACGCCGCTGCGATGCGCCGTGAGGCGCCGCGTCATCGCCGCTTCCATCCGCTGCCGCAGCGCCATCGCGCGATCGCGTCCGCGCTCGATGCGACGCTGCGGCCGCTCGGCCTGCAGACGAAGCCCCGCGTGATCCGCCCGCTGTCGGGCACGGTCGAGCGCCTGTGCCAGGCGGCGCTGCAGCCGCGTGTGCAGATGATCGACGCGCGCCAGCATCTCGCCGCGATCGGGCACCAGCAGCTCCGCGGCGGCCGAGGGCGTCGGCGCGCGCAGATCGGCGACGAAATCCGCCAGCGTGAAGTCGACTTCGTGGCCCACTGCCGACACCACCGGCACCGGTGATTCGGCGATGGCGCGCACCAGCGCTTCGTCGTTGAAGCACCACAGGTCGTCGAGCGAACCGCCGCCGCGCGCCAGCAGCAGCACATCGTGGCGCTGCGCGGTATAGGCCGCGCGCAGCGTCTGGATGATGGCCGGTGCGGCCGTCGCGCCCTGCACCGGCACGGGCAGCAGTTCCACTTCCAGCATCGGCCAACGGCGCGACAGCACGCTCTGGATATCGCGGATGACCGCGCCGCTCGGCGAAGTCAGCACCCCGAGCCGGCGCACGAAGCGCGGCAGCGGGCGCTTGCGGCTTTCCGCGAACAGGCCCTCCGCTTCGAGCTTCGCCTTCAGCGCGTCGAACGCCCGGCGCAGCGCGCCTTCGCCGGCTTCTTCCATGTGTTCCAGCACGAGCTGGTAGTCGCCGCGTGGCTCGTAGAGCGTGAGTTTGCCGCGCACCAGCACCTGCATGCCGTCACGCGGTTGGAAGCGCAGGTACTGCGCCTTCATCTTGAACATCGCGCAGCGCACCTGCGCGCGATCGTCCTTCAGCGAGAAGTACAGATGCCCCGACGCCGGACGGGCGAGCCCGGAGAGCTCGCCCTCCACCCAGATCGACAGGAAGCTGCCTTCGAGCAGGTCGCGCGCGAGCGCGTTGAGCTGCGAAGGGCGAAGCGCCGGGCGCGCCGCAGTGGCCGTCGCGCTCATCGGCAGGTCTCGGCCGGCGCGTGCCGGACCGCTCCGGGCCGCCGGGCGCGGCGGTACACTGAGGGCTTCTGGACGGAGCGATGCGGCATGAGCGAAGTGTATCGACGTTTGGGCGAAACCCTGCCGCCGGGCCTGCGCCTGGAGCTGCCGTTCGCGCCCGACGCGAAGCGCGCAAGCGCGTGGATCGAGACCCTGCCGCGCGCCGATGTCGCGACCACGCGACGCGCCCTGCTCCGGGCACTCGAGGCGCTGTCGTCGACGCACGCGTTGAAGGGTGCGTCGCGGCGCGAGATCGCCGACGTGCTGCGCCCCTTCGTCATCGACAACGCACTGTCCACGCAGCGCCTGTACGCCGGCAAGCCGCTGCCGCTGGCCGGCGAGCTCGCGGCGCTGCCGGGTGAGCTCGCGCAGCTCCACCTGCGGCTCGCGCATGCCTACCGCATGGCGGCCGCCGACCAGTGCGCGCCTTCGGGCAGCCTGCCGTGGCTGCGCGGCGGGCGGGTGGCGGAGGCGGTCCAGCGCGCCACCTACCACTACGGCGAGGCGCTGCTCGCCGCTTGGCGCGTGTATGCCGATCTGCCGGTCGACGCGTGGCGCGGCCTGCATCGCACCTGCCGTTTCGCAGTCGAGCGCGAGCTCGAGCGCCGCCCGTCGAACGATCCCCTGCTGCCCGGTCTGCCAACCGTGCACCAGCGCTACGTCGAGCTGCTGCTGATGGACGTGGTGAACCCGCGCGCGTTCTCGCAGGCCGAGCAGGAGCGCGTGTGGTCGCTGTGCTCGGCGTTCGCGCCGAACACGCCGCTGCGCGACACGCCGGTCGCTACCGCCGTCGGCGTGCCCGACGATGCTGACGAGGGCCCGGGCGGCAAGGCGCCGCCGCGGCAGCACCTCGACCTCGTGGGCTTCGCCGCAGCCGTCGAGGCGGCGATCGCGGCCGGCACCGGGGACGAGGCCGCGGTCAGGCCGGAGCGAGGCACGCCGGTGTCGATGAGCGCCGACGGCCTGCGCAAGCTGCGCCGCGCGTTCTCACAGGCGGCTGCGCGGCAGTTCAACCGGCTGGATGCCGGCCATGCGGTGGAGACCGTGTTCGGCCTGTCGGGCCTGCACTTCCAGGCCAGCGGCGAGCGCGATTTCGACGCCTTCGCGCGACAGGTGCTGGGCGACGAGCTCGATGAAACGGCGCGCGCCACGTGGTCGGCCGGCGGCATCGACGTTTCCGCGCGCTCCGTGCGCGTGCCCGCCGTCATCGTCGACCAGAGCCTGGGCGGCTACCGCGTGCGCTGGTCGCAGGACAACCAGCTGCGCCTGCGCGTCGGCGAAGTGGTCGGCATCCATGTCGGCGACCACGACGACCCGGCCGAGTGGATGCTCGGCATCCTGCGCTGGCTGCGCTACGAGCCCGACGGGCAGGTGATGGCCGGCGTCGAGCTGGTGTCGCGCGCCGCCGCCGCGGTGGCGCTGGTCGGCAACGGTGCCGGCGGTCGTGCCGCGATGCGCGCGCTGGAACTGCGTCCGCCGTACGGCGGCAACGACTGGCTCTACCTTTCAGCCCAGCGTCTGCCGCTCGGCGAGCCGCTGCGCGTCGGCCGCGAGCAGGAGCCGGTCGACCAACTGCTCGATCGCCGACCCGAGAACCGCCTGGGCGATCTTCGCCTCGTGCAGACCTTGGGCGACTACTTCCTCTACCGCCACGCCCCGGGCGAACCGGCGCATTCCTGAGTGATCCGATGAGTTCCGCTTCTCCTGCGCCGCGCCGCCGATCCATTCCCGTCCGCGTCGGCAAGGTCGTCGTTGGCGGCGATGCGCCGGTCGTCGTGCAGTCGATGACCAACACCGACACCGCCGACATCAAGGGCACCACCCAGCAGATTGCCGAGCTGTGGCGCGCGGGCTCCGAGAAGGTGCGCATCACGGTCAACAACGAGGAATCCGCCGCCGCGGTGCCGCACATCCGCGATCGCCTCGCGATGATGGGCATCGACGTGCCGATCATCGGCGACTTCCACTACAACGGCCACACGCTGCTCGAAGCGCACCCGGCCTGCGCCGAAGCGCTGGCGAAGTACCGCATCAATCCGGGCAACGTGGGCTTCGGCAAGAAGAAGGACACGCAGTTCGCCGCGATCATCGAGAAGGCGCTGCAGTACGACAAGCCCGTGCGCATCGGCGCGAACTGGGGCTCGCTCGACCAGAACCTCGCCGCCGTGCTGATGGACGAGAACGCCAAGCGCGCCGAACCCTGGGACGCCGCACGCGTGCTGCGCGAGGCGCTCGTGCGCTCGGCGCTGGATTCTGCCGAGAAGGCCGTCGAGCTCGGCCTGCCGAAGGACCGCATCATTCTTTCCGCAAAGGTCAGCGGCGTGCAGGAGCTGATCGCGGTCTATCGTGACCTCGCGGCGCGCTGCGACTACCCGCTGCACCTCGGCCTGACCGAGGCGGGCATGGGCAGCAAGGGAATCGTTGCCAGTACCGCGGCATTGAGCGTGCTGCTGCAGGAAGGAATCGGCGACACCATTCGCATCTCGCTCACGCCCGAGCCCGGCCAGTCGCGCACGCAGGAAGTCATCGTCGCACAGCAGCTGCTGCAGACCATGGGCCTGCGCGCGTTCACGCCGATGGTCACCGCCTGCCCGGGCTGCGGCCGCACCACCAGCACCTTCTTCCAGGAGCTGGCGAAGACGGTCGAGGAGCACGTGCGCGAGAACATGCCGGTGTGGAAGCTCAAGCACCCCGGCGTCGAGAACCTCACGCTCGCGGTGATGGGCTGCGTCGTCAACGGCCCCGGCGAATCGCGTCACGCGAACATTGGCATCTCGTTGCCGGGCACGGGCGAAGCGCCGAGCGCGCCGGTGTTCATCGACGGCGAGAAGGCGATGACGCTGAAGGGCGAGAACATCGCCCGCGAGTTCGTTGGCCTGATCGACGCGTACGTGGCGAAGAACTACGGGTAAAGAAGAACGGCCACCTCGCGGTGGCCGTTCTTGTTCAAGCGCGGCGGCGGATCACCAGATCCGCACGCGCTCTTCGGGCTTCACGTACAGCGCGTCATCCGGCTGCACGTTGAAGGCTTTGTACCACTCGTCGAGGTTGCGCAGCGGCCCGTTGATGCGGAACTGCGGCGGCGAATGCGGGCCCACTTTGACCTGGTTGATCATCGCTTCCTCTCGGTACTTCGACTTCCAGATCTGCGCCCAAGCGAGGAAGAAGCGCTGGTCGCCGGTCAGGCCTTCGAGCACCGGCGCGGGCTTCCCGTCCAGGCTCATCTGGTAGGCCGTGTAGGCCATCGACAGGCCGCCGAGATCACCGATGTTTTCGCCCAGCGCCAGCTGGCCGTTCACGCAGTGGCCTTCGAGTGGGCAGAACTGGTTGTACTGCTCGACGAGCGCTTTCGTGCGGGCGTCGAAGCGCGCGCGGTCCTCGTCGGTCCACCAGTTGCGCTGGATGCCCTGCCAGTCCGACTTCGAGCCCTGGTCGTCGAAGCCGTGGCCCATCTCGTGGCCTATCACGCCGCCGATGGCGCCGTAGTTCACCGCCGGGTCGGCGTCGACGTCGAAGAACGGCGGCTGCAGGATCGCGGCCGGGAACACGATCTCGTTGAACGTGGCGTTGTAGTAGGCGTTGACCGTGTGCGGCGTCATGAACCACTCGTCGCGGTCCGGCACGGTGCCGAGGCGGCGGTTCGAGTCGTTGGTGTAGTACTGGCGCAGCGCCAGCACGTTGGCCATGAAGTTGTCCGGCACGATGGTCACCGACGAGTAGTCGCGCCACTTCGACGGGTAGCCGATCTTCGGACGGAAGCTCTCGAGCTTCTTGTAGGCCTCGGCCTTCGTCGCTTCGCCCATCCAGTCGAGGTTGTCGATGTTCTGGCGCAGCGCCTTGCGCAGGTTTTCGACCAGCGTGTCCATGGCCGCCTTCGACGCCGGCTGGAAGTGACGCGCCACGTACACCTTGCCCACCGCGTCGCCGAGGCCCTGGCCGCCGCCGACGAGCGCCACGCCGCGCTTCCACTGCTCGCGCTGCGAGCGCTGGCCCTGCAGCACCGTGCCGTTGAACGCGAACGCGGCCTGGTCGATCTCGGTCGACAGCAGCGGCGCGTGGTTGTCGACGGTGTGGAAGGTCAGGTAATCGCGCCAGACGTTCAGCGGCGTCTTGCCGACGATCTCGAGGATCGGGCCGACCGCGCTCGGCGTGGTGACGTTCACTTCCGACGGCACCACGATGCCCTGCGAAGTGAAGTGCGCGGCCCAGTCGTAGCTCGGGAACTGCGTCTTCAGGTCCTCGAACGAGGTCAGGTTGTAGGTCTTGTCGCGGTCACGCAGCTGGGCGCGGTCCCAGTGGTTCTTCGCGATTTCGGTCTCGAGCGCGAGGATGGCCTCGGCGCGCGGCTTGGCGTCGGCGACGCCCGCGAAGCCGAGCATCTTCTCGATGTGCGCGAGATACGCCGCCCGGATCTGCACGAAGCGCGGCTCGGGGTTCAGGTAGAAATCTTTGTCCGGCAGGCCGAGGCCGCCCACGCCGATGCCGACGAGGTAGCGGTTCGGGTCCTTGCGGTCCAGCCCGACGCCGCCGCCCACCGGCGCGCTGCTGCCGTCCATGCCGGCGCGGCCGAACGCGGCCGTCAGTGCGGCCACCGAATCGATCTTGGCGATGCCGTCGAGGATCGGCTGGATCGGCGCGATGCCGGCGGCGTCGCGCGCGGCCGTGTCCATGTAGCTGGCGTAGAGATCGCGGACCTTCTGCTCGTCGCTGCCCGCCGCCAGATCGGTGCGCGCCTGCAGCTCTTCGACGATCGCCTTGACCTGCAGCTCGGCGCGGTCGCTGAGCTCGTTGAACGAGCCGTAGCGCGTCTCGTAGTCCTTCAGCGTGTAGTTGTCGTACCACGTGCCGTTGGCGTGGCGGTTGAAGTCGTCGCCGGGCTGCACGGTGTTGTCGCGGTTTTCGAGCGCGATCCCGAACGTGCCGAGCTCGGGCTTGCCGTCGGCGGCGACGGCCAGCGGTGAAGCGAAGGCGAGCGCGAGGCTCAGCGAGAGAAGCGTCTTCTTCATGGAATCCCCGGATTGTTACTGGATAACAGGCGATTCGGCGCCACGCGGCGGCGAAGTCCCGAGCGTAATGACGCGAGCGCCGCGGGCATGTGCCGAAGGTCGGGGGCACGAGCCGGAAGGCTCACGCATCGTGCACGGAAGGCTCAGCGCTTCTGCGTTTCCGGGCTGATTTCGGCGTCGGTGACGGCGCGCGACGCGTTCCGCGCCTCGCGGTGCGCGATGTAGGCGTTCGCCACGAAGATGATCGCCGCCCCCGCCGCGGTCCAGCCGGTCACCGTTTCATCGAACAGCCACCAGGCCAGCACCGCGACGAAGGGCACCTGCATGAAGCTGATGGGTGTGAGCATCGAGGCGTCGCCGCGCTTCAGCGCGCGCGTCCAGAACATATGCCCCGCGGTGCCGAAGAACCCCGCACCGATGATCCACAGCCAGGTCCAGCCGGTCGGCCACGTCCACACGAACAGCGCTGGCACCAGCGACAGCGGCACCCACAGCATCGTCGTCCACAGCACGATGGCGTCGGGCTTCTCGGTACGCGACAGCACCTTGATGCTGATCGCGACGATGGCGCTGAGCACGGCGGCGGTCAGCGCGACGAGGGTGTTCGCATCGAAAGTGTCGGCGCCGGGCCGCATGATCACCAGCACGCCGATGAAGCCGAGGAAGACGGCCGTCCAGCGCCGCAGCCGCACCACTTCACCGAGGAACAGCACCGCGAGGATGGTGACGAACAGCGGCGTCGAGTAGCTGATGGTCACCGCTTTCGCCAACGGCAGGTGCACGATGGCGTAGAACCCGCACAGCATCGACACGATGCCGATCAGGCAGCGGCCCACATACAGGCTCAGCTTGTCGGTCTTCAGGATGCCGACGCCGTGGTGCACCAGCAGCGGCAGGGCGAACACCAAGCCGAAGACATTGCGGAAGAACGCGATCTCGAAGGCGTGCAGCTGCGACGAGGCCAGCCGGATCATCACCGCCATGCCCGCGAACATGGCCGCGCTGCAGACCATGAAGCCGACGGCCTTCAGCACCTCGCGCCGCGCCTGCTGGCCGGACGACGTGGGCGTGTCCGGCAGGCCGCTCATGCGTTGGCTTCGCTCGGCGGCACGGGCGCGAATCGCCCGCCGACGATGCGCGGCTCGGGCTCGAGGGCCACGCCGAAGCGCGCCTGCACCGAGCCGGCGATGCGCCCCGCCAGCGCCAGCAGATCCGCCCCCGTGGCGTGGCCGTGGTTCACCAGCACCAGCGCGTGCTGCGGCGCGACGCCGGCGTCGCCGTCGCGGAAGCCTTTCCAGCCCGCCGCGTCGATCAGCCATCCCGCCGAAAGCTTGCGCGTGGTCGCGGAGTCGCCGGGGAACACGGGCAGCGCGGGATGAGCGGCTTTCAGCGCCTCCGCTACCGCCGCTTCGACAATGGGGTTCTTGAAGAAGCTGCCGGCGTTGCCGAGCACGGCGGGGTTCGGGAGCTTGCGCGCGCGCAGGCGGCTGATCGCCTCGGCGACCTGCCGGTGCGTGGGCGCGCCGTCGACGCCCATCGCCGCGAGTTCTTCGTCGACGCCGGCGTAGCTGGTCCGCACGGCGCGCGATTTCGGCAGCCGGAAGCGCACCTCGGTGATGACGTTCTGATCCGGTGCGCGCTTGAAGACGCTGTCGCGGTAGCCGAAGCGGCAGTCCTCGCGCTCGAACTCGCGCAGGCGCAGGGTTTCGCGGTCGAAGGACTGCACCGAATCGATGAACTCGCCGACTTCGGTGCCGTACGCGCCGATGTTCTGGATCGGGCAGGCGCCGACGGTGCCCGGGATCAGCGCGAGGTTCTCGAGGCCACACAGCCCGCGGCCCAGCGTCCAGTGCACGAAATCGTTCCAGTTCACGCCGGCGTCGGCGGCGACGAGCGCGGCGTCCGCGTCATCCTCGACCACCGCGATGCGCGCGCGCGTCAGGCACAGCGTCAGGCCGGGCACGTCGCCGGCCAGCAGCACGTTGCTGCCTTCGCCGAGCACCAGCAGCGGCGCGAACTGCAGCCACGGTTCCGACATCAGCGCCGGCAGCGTGAACGGATCGTGCACGTCGGCCAGCAGTTCGGCCTTGGCCTCGACGCGGAAGGTGTTGCGGCCCGCCAGCGAAACGCCCTCGCTGACGCGGAACCCGGCCTCGCTCATTCGCGCACGCCGTCGCGGCGATGGCGAAGCGCCTGCACGCACTCGCCGACCAGCGCCGGGCCGCGGTAGATCAGGCCGGTGTAGAACTGCACGAGCTGCGCACCGGCCGTCATCTTGCCGGCCGCGTCCGCGCCGGAGAGGATGCCGCCCACGCCGATCAGCGGGATGTGCGCCGGCAGCCGCGAACGCATGCGCCGCAGCACGGCCGTCGACTTGCCGTACAGCGGTTTACCGGACAGCCCGCCCTGTTCCTTGGCGTGCGGATGGCCTTCGATGGCGAGACGATCCACCGTGGTGTTGCTGACGATCACGCCGTCGACGTCGAGCTCGCCGAGCACGCGTGCCGAGGCGTCGATGTCGTCATCGCTGAGATCCGGCGCGATCTTGACGACGATCGGCACGCGGCGTGCGTGGCGCGTGGCCAGTCGCTCGCGCGCCTCGAAGATGTCGCTGACCAGCGCGCGAAGGGCTTTTTCCTCCTGCAGCTCGCGCAGGCCCGCCGTGTTCGGCGAGGAGATGTTCACCGTCACGTAGTCGGCGAGGGCGTAGACGCGGCCGAGGCAGTGCAGGTAGTCGGCCGCCGCCTGCTCGTTCGGCGTGTCCTTGTTCTTCCCGATGTTGATGCCGAGCACGCAGTCACCGCCGGCCCGTTTCAACTTCGAGGCTTCGACGTTGCGCACCAGCGCATCCACGCCCTCGTTGTTGAACCCGAGCCGGTTGATCACGGCCTCGTGCTCGGGCAGCCGGAACATCCGCGGCTTCGGGTTGCCGGCCTGCGGCCTCGGCGTGGTGGTGCCGATCTCGACGAAGCCGAAGCCGAGTGCGGCCAGCGCGTCGATGCAGGCGCCGTTCTTGTCGAGGCCCGCCGCGAGGCCCACGGGATTGCGGAACTCCAGCCCCATCAGCGACGTCGGCAAGGGCTTCGGTCGCGAAGCGAGCAGCGGGTTCAGGCCCGTGCGCCACGCGGTGTCGAGGGCCTTCAGCGCGAGTTCGTGGGCGTGTTCGGCGTCGAGGCGGAACAGCAGCGGCCGGGCGAGTCCATACATCGTCGTGGTGTCGTTCCGGTCCGGCGATCAGGCCGAAACGCCGACGACGAAGGCGACGAAGGCCGCGAGCCCGCCGAAGAACAGCACGATCGCGAAGACGGTCAGCACGCTGATCGCGATCATCGACCAGCCCAGCACCAGCCCCGCGATGGCGAAGCCGTCGCCCTCGAGGGACTCTGGCTCGCGGCGGATCTCGGCGCGCGCCATGTGGCCGGTGATGATCGCGATGATCGAGCCGAGCCAGGGCGCCAGGGTCCAGCCCAGCAGGCCGGACACGAGGCTGACGATCGCCAGCGGCGAGAAGCGGCGCATCGTCGTGCTCATGGTTCGCCCCCCGCGCCATCGGTGCGCGTGGGGATGCGATCACCGAGGCGCTGCAGGAACGCGCCCATCTGGTAGGGCTCGGCCTGCAGCAGCACCACCGGATCACGGTCGGGATAGGTGAGCGTGACGCGGTAGAGGCGGTGCGACTGGGGTCCGAACATCCACGCGCTGCAGGGTTCGCCGCGCGCGATGGGGCAGGTGGGCGCCTGCAGTTCGAAGCGCGAGCGACGGAAACCGGCGCCCGGCAGATTGGCGGGCACCGTCGCTTCGACGATGACGCGGGCGGGGGCGAGCGTGATGTCCTCCACGCGGACCCGGGTCGGCTGTTCGCCGCCCTTGAACACCAGCGCGAAGCGATCGGTCAACGCCGGTGCGCCGCTGGTGTCGATGTCGAAACCTGCCGACTCGACGATGGCTTCGTCAGACTCCGCGCGGGCCGGTGCGCCGTCCACCGACGCCATCGAAAACGTCGTGCCGTCGCCGGCCACGAACTCCTGCTCCTGCGCCGTTGCCACCGAGGCCAACAGCGCGCCCAGCACGGCCGCCGCCCACAACCGCATGCGCATCGACACACTCTCCCGCAAGCACAAGAGGCCTCAGTGTAGTGGCAAAAAACTAGAGTTCGAACTTGATGCCCTGCGCCAGCGGCAGCGCGTCCGAATAGTTGATCGTGTTGGTCTGCCGGCGCATGTAGGCGCGCCAGGCGTCCGAGCCGGACTCGCGGCCGCCGCCGGTTTCCTTCTCGCCGCCGAAGGCCCCGCCGATCTCGGCGCCCGAGGTGCCGATGTTGACGTTGGCGATGCCGCAGTCCGAGCCGGCCGCCGACAAGAAAGCCTCGGCCGCCTTCAGGTTCGCGGTGAAGATCGCCGAGGACAGGCCCTGCGGCACGGCGTTCTGCATCGCGATGGCCTCGTCCAGCGTCTTGAACGGCATGGCGTAGAGGATCGGGGCGAAGGTTTCGGTCTGCACGGCTTCGGCCGAATTAGCCACGCCGGTGATCAGGGTCGGCAGCACGAAGTTGCCCGGGCGGTCGAGCGCCGCGCCGCCGCTGCGGACCACGCCGCCGGCGGCCTTGGCCTTCTCGATGGCCGACAGGAAGGCGGCGACCGCGCCCTTGTCGTTCAGCGGGCCCATCAGCGTGCCCTCCGCGTTCGGGTCGCCGATCTTGCCCTCGACCTGCTTGTAGGCCGTGACCAGCTTGGCGATGACGTCGTCGAAGATGGATTCGTGCACGAACAGCCGGCGCGTGGTGGTGCAGCGCTGGCCGGCGGTGCCGACCGCGCCGAAGACGATCGCCGGGATGGCCAGCTTCAGGTCGGCCGAAGCGTCGACGATGATCGCGTTGTTGCCGCCTAACTCCAGCAGCGACTTGCCCATGCGGCGGGCGACGCGCTCGCCGACCTGGCGGCCGATCTTGGTCGAGCCGGTGAAGCTCACGAGCGCGATGTCGTGGTCGTCGACGAAGTTCTGCGCCAGCTCGGTGCCGGCGTCGTTGAACAGGAAGAACAGGTCCGGGAAGCCGCCGGCGCGCAGGGCGTCGTTGCAGATCTTCATCGAGGCCACGGCGCAGAACGGGGTCTTCGGCGAGGGCTTCCAGATCGTGATGTTGCCGCAGATGGCGGCGAGGAAGCTGTTCCAGGCCCAGACCGCGACGGGGAAGTTGAAGGCGCTGATGACGCCGACGAGGCCGAGCGGGTGCCACTGCTCGTACATGCGGTGGCCCGGGCGCTCGGAGTGCATCGTCAGGCCGTAGAGCTGGCGGGCGAGGCCGACGGCGAAGTCGCCGATGTCGATCATCTCCTGCACTTCGCCGTCGCCTTCGGCCTTGATCTTGCCCATCTCCAGCGAGACCAGCGCGCCGAGCGCCGACTTGTGCTGGCGCAGCGCGTCGGCGCACAGGCGGATGGCTTCGCCGCGCTTCGGCGCCGGCGTGGTGCGCCAGATCGCGGCGGCGGCCTTGGCGCGCGCCTTGAGCTTGGCGTAGTCGGCGTCCGACGAGGCATAGACCTTGCCCAGCACCTCACCGGTGGCCGGGTTCACCGGCTCGAGCACGCCGGCATCGCGCGTGGACGACCACTCGCCGTGGCCGAGGTAGGTGCCGGATTCGTGGTCGGAAAGGCCGAGGGCGGCAAGTACCGGATGGGTCATCGAAGTCGTCGCTCTTTTGGAGGATCCGCACAGGGAGGTGCGGCTCGTGGATGGCGTCCCCGACACGATTCGAACGTGCGACCTCGCCCTTAGGAGGGGCGCGCTCTATCCAGCTGAGCTACGGGGACGAAGGCGCGGAGTTTACCAAGCGCTTGCGTCGCCGCCGGACGCCGGAAACGAAAAAGCCGGGCAGTGCCCGGCTTTTCCTTGCGTTGGTGGAGAGGATGGGGATCGAACCCACGACCTCGTCATTGCGAACGACGCGCTCTCCCAGCTGAGCTACCCCCCCGCGCAGGCCGCAGAGGATAGCACGCGGCGCATCGGCGCTTCCAGCACGTCGCGGCGCCAGCCCGACAGCGCGGTGGGCCACGCGCCGTCGACGAGGAGGCTCTCGATGTGGCGGCGCGCGCACAGCAGGCCGTCCGGCAGATCAAGGGCCGCGGCCTGCTCCGCGACGACACCCTGCAGCGCCTTCAGCCGCGCGCGGTCGGCGCGCTCGGTGTCGGTGGCCAGCGGCATCGTGGCCTCGTCCTCGTCCATCGGCGCGGCGATCAGCTCGGCGATCTCATCCTGCAGCCGTTTCGCCGCGCGTCCTCCCTCGAGGATCGCCGCCAGCGCCTGCGCGTTGGCGGGCGGGCGCCGTGCGAGCGTCAGCGCCACGTCGTTGTCGAGCAGCCAGCGCTTCGGGAGGTCTTTCTCGCGAGCGACGCGATCGCGCCATCGCAGCAGGCGGCGCAGGCGGGCCTGCGAGAGGCGGTCGAACTGCGCCGCCGGGCGCATCTGCAAGTGCGGCTGCGGGTCGTCGCGGTCCTCGCGGGCGTTCTCGAGCATCCGCGCCATGTCGGCCAGCGCGCGTTCGCGATGCCCGCGGAGGGCGAGCTTCTCGTCCAGCGCGGCGACGGCGGCGTGCAGGTGGCGCACGTCGTCGGCGGCGTACTCGAGCTGCTGCGCGCTCAAGGGGCGGCGCAGCCAGTCGGAGCGCGTCTCGGCCTTCGACAGCTCGACGCCGAGCAGGGTCGTCACCAGCGCCTGATAGCCGACGCCGGGGCCGAGCCCTGCGAACGCCGCGGCGATCTGGGTATCGTAGAGCGAGCGCGGCAGGACGCCGAGCGCATGGCGGAACGCGACGAGATCCTCGCTGGCGCTGTGCATCAGCGCGTCGGCCGCGCCGACGAACGCGGCAAGCGGTGCGCGCATCGCGGGGTCGATCGGGTCGACCAGCGCAATCCGTCCTTCCGCATCGGCCGCCTGCACCAGCGCAAGCTGCGGGAAGTAGGTCTTCTCGCGCATGAACTCGGTGTCCAGCGCGAGCGGCGCCGCCGAGGAAAGCGCCGCCAGCGCCGCGGTGGCGGCTTCGGGGCGGTCGACCGCCGTAACGCTCATGCCTGTCCTTGCAGGGGAGGGGGGCTTAGCCTAACGTCATCGCCGCGCGCGCCGCGCTGTCTTGACGTTGTCTCCGCGTGCCTTTCCGATTTTCCGCGTCTGCCATCGCCTTCGCCCTGGCCCTCGCGCTGTGCGCCTGCGGGCGCGACGACGCGCCTCCCGATGACGCCGAATCCTCGGGTCGCCCTGCGCCGGCGTCGGCCGTTGCCGAGCCCGCTCCCGTCGCCGAGGCTGAACGCCAGCCGCTGAAGGCGCGCGCCGCATGGAAGCCCACGCCGCTGCTGGTGCCGGCCGACGCCCGCGACGCGCTGCTTGCGCAGGCGCGGGAGGCCGAGCAGGCCGGGCGCTGGTACGGCAGCGAGCCGCTGGGCGCGCTCGATCTCTACTCGGCGCTGGCCGCCGCCGAACCGCCGATGCCGGAAGCGCAGATCGGCCGCGAGCGCGTGATCGCGACGCTTGGCGAACGCTTCGAGAGCGAGCGTGTCGCCGGCGGCCTCGACGCGGCCGAAGACATCGACGCCGTGCTCGACGTGGTGGCGCCGGAGTTCTCGGCGCTCCGCGAGGCGGCGCTGGCCTCGGCACGGGAGGCCGCGGCGGCCACGGCGCGCGGTGACGAGCGTCGGAGCGCCGGGCAGTGGCTCGCGCCGCGCGGAGCAAGCGCGGTCGCGGCGTATCGCGAAGCCCTGGTTGCGGTGCCGGGTTTCGCGCCGGCGCAGGCGGGACTGATGCGCATCGAGAGGGACCTGCTGGCGCGCGCCGCCGGGGCCATCGAGCGCGGCGACTTCGCCACGGCCGAGGCCGACCTGCGGCGCGCCTCGCGGGTGGGCCTCGATCCGGCCGCGGTGCAGGACGGTCGCGCCGCGCTGGCGCAGGCGCGTTCGGCGTCGGCTGCAGCCGCGATCGTCGACGCCAACGCGGCGATCAACCGGCTCGACCTTCCGCGCGCGGCGTCGCGTCTTGCCGATGCGCGCGATGCCGACGCGCAAGCGGCCGGCCTCGACGAGCTGTCGCAGCGCCTCTCGCTGGCGCGGCGCTACGGCCATTTTCGCCCCGGGCAGCGCTTCGCCGACGCGCTCGGCGGCGGCGTGGACGGCCCGGCGATGGTGGTGGTGCCGCACGGCGAGTTCACGATGGGCGCCCCCGAGGACGAAGCCGATTCCCGCGACAACGAGCGCCCGGCGCACGAGGTGCGCTTCGAGCGCGGCTTCGCGCTGGCGGTGCGCGAGACCAGCGTCGCCGAGTTCGCACGCTTCATCGCCGCCACCGGCTATCGCACCGTGGCCGAGCGTCGCGGCCGGTCCACCGTGTACGACGAGCGCGGCGGCGCGATGGTCGAGCTGCGTGGCGCGCACTGGCGTCGCGGCTACCAAGGGCGCACCGCTGCCGGCCAGGACGACCCGGTCATCCACATCGCCTTCGAGGACGCGGTCGCCTACGCGGAATGGCTGTCGGTACGCACCGGACTGCGCTATCGCCTGCCTTCGGAGGCGGAGTTCGAATACGCGCTGCGCGGAGGCACCGACACGCCGTGGGCCTGGGGCGAACGCCAGCCGCCGCGAGCGGTCGCGAACCTCACCGGCGACGGCGACCAGTCACCGCAGGGCCGACGCTGGGGTCGCGCGATCCGCGGGTGGTCCGACGGCCGCTGGGGGCCGGCGCCGGTCGGCAGATATCCGGCGGAGCGCTTCGGCACGCAGGACCTGATCGGCAACGTGTCGGAGTGGGTCGAGGACTGCTGGCACGACAGCTACCGGCGCGCGCCCGGCGACGGCCGGGCCTGGGTGAATCCGGGTTGCGACGAGCGCGTCGTGCGTGGCGGCAGCTGGGCCAGCACGCTGGAACAGAGCCGCGCCGCGTTCCGGCTGCAGGTGCCGGCGAACCTGACGTCGGCGCGCATCGGCTTCCGCGTCGCGCGCGACCTGTAATCCGGCGGAACAGGTCTCGGCGGAAACGCTCCGCCGCGGAACTCAGCCGCGGACTTTCTTCGTCGTGGCCTTCGCGGCCTTCGCGCGCGGCGCCTTCTTCTTCGCCGGGCCGCTGCCGAGCGTGCCGCCCTTCAGCACGCCCTGCTGGAAGTTCTTCCACAGCTCGAGGTTGCGCTCGGCGATCTGGTTGAGCATCGCGAACGGCGACGTGCTGATCAGGCCGCCGAGCTGCTTGCGCAGCGTGTGCTGCTGCTCGAGAAAGAGCTGCAGGCTGCGCTCGATGTAGCGGCTCATGAAGCCGTGCAGCGGGTCGCCGTAGAAGCGGATCATCAGCTGCAGCGAGGCCGTCGACAGCATCGGCTGCCCCTCCTCCTCGCGCTCGGCGATGATCTGCAGCAGCACGAGGCGGGTGATGTCCTGGTCGCTGCGCGCATCGCGAACTTCGAACTCCTCGCCGTCGAGCACCAGCTGGCGCACGTCCTCAAGGGTGACGTAGCTGGAAATGCGGGTGTCGTACAGGCGGCGGTTCGGGTACTTCTTGAGCAGGCGCAGCGAATCCATGGGCAGGTCGATGGTGGAAACGGAGGCCGCCAGAGTCGATGCGGCGGCGCACAACGGCAAGTGAAGACTTGTCAAGCGACGCGATGCCGGTGGGAATTGTGCGGCGCGTCGCGCTGCGTCGGGCTGGCGCGCCGCGCCGCGCGGCGTCAGGCCGCCGGTGGGCGCTCCCTCGGGATACGCGCCGGGTCGAAGGCAAGCGCGGCGGCAGCCACGGTCGCTTCCGGCCCCTGCCATGCCGGCCACGCGTCCAGCGGCTGGCCGAGCGACGCCCAGCAGCGCCGCAGCACCGTTTCCACGGGCAGCCCGTCGATGGCGTCGGCACCGTCGGATTTCGACAGCTTGCGGCCCTCGGCGTCGCGCCACAGCGGCAGGTGCAGGTACTGCGGCGTGGCCAGCCCCAACGCCCGCTGCAGCGCGATCTGCCGCGGCGTCGAATCCAGCAGGTCGGCCCCGCGGACGACGTGCGTCACACCCTGCGCCGCGTCATCGACGACGACGGCGAGCTGGTACGCCCACAGGCCGTCGGCGCGGCGCAGCACCACGTCACCGACTTCGCGGCGCAGGTTCTGCTCGAAGCGGCCGTGCACGGGATCGTCGAAGCCGATCACCTCGTCGGCGACGCGCAGTCGGAAGCTTCGCGTGCGCCGCGCACCCTCCGGCACCGCGACGCAGGCGCGGTGGATGCCGTCGCTGGCGGCCAGGTCGGCGCGGCTGCACAGGCAGGGAAAAGCGTGACCGGACGCGAGGAGTGCATCCAGCGCGCGACGATAGTGCGTATGCCGCTGGCTCTGCTGGACGACGTCGCCGTCGGCGTGCAGCCCCAGGCGCTGCAGCGCGGCGAGCTGCGCGGCGGCAGCGCCAGGCCGTTCGCGCGGCGGGTCGAGATCTTCGATGCGCACCAGCCAGCGCCCCCCGCGGTGTCGCGCGTGCAGCCAGCTCCCGAAGGCCGCCAGCGCCGAGCCCCAGTGCAGTGGGCCGGTCGGCGAAGGCGCGAAGCGTCCGACGTAGGGCGGAGCGGGCACGGGTGATGAAGGCGGCGTCACGGCAGGCAGGGATTCGTGCGCCGATCACCCGGCGTGTCGCTTGAACTTTATCGTTCTGCGCCACACTAAGGGCACGAGCCAAGCCACTCCGGTGTCCCCGCCATGAAGCGCATCGCCCTGTTCCTCGCCACCAACCTCGCCGTGCTGCTGGTGTTCTCCGTCGTCTGGATGATCCTCAGCCAGTTCTTCGACATGAGCACGTTCACCGGCGGCCAGCAGAACCTCGGTCCGCTGCTGGTGTTCTGCGCCATCTTCGGCTTCGGCGGCGCGTTCGTGTCGCTGTTCCTGTCGAAGTGGATGGCCAAGCGCTCCACCGGCATGCACGTCATCGACCAGCCGCGCAACGAGGTCGAGCAGTGGCTCTATGCCACGGTGAAGCGCCAGGCCGAGCAGGCGGGCATCGGCATGCCGGAAGTGGGCATCTACGACGCGCCCGAGATCAACGCCTTCGCCACCGGCGCCTCGCGCAACAGCAGTCTCGTCGCCGTGTCGACCGGCCTGCTGCGCGCGATGAGCCGCGAGGAGGCCGAGGCGGTGCTCGCGCATGAAGTCAGCCACGTCGCGAACGGCGACATGGTCACGCTGACGCTGATCCAGGGCGTGGTGAACACCTTCGTGATGTTCCTCGCCCGCATCATCGGCAACATCATCGACCGCGTGGTGTTCAAGAACGAGGACGGCCCGGGCATCGGCTACTTCGTCACCGTGTTCGTGCTCGAAATCATCTTCGGCATCCTCGCCTCCACGATCGTCATGGCGTTCTCGCGCTGGCGCGAGTTCCGCGCCGATGCGGGCGGTGCCGACCTCGCCGGCCGCGAGAAGATGATCGCCGCGCTCGAGCGCCTCGCGCACAGCTACGGCCAGAGCACGCTGCCGTCGGAAGTGCGCGCGTTCGGCATCTCGGGCGGCGTGGCGAGCGGGCTCAAGAAGCTGTTCATGAGCCACCCGCCGCTGGCCGAGCGCATCCAGGCCCTGCGCGAGTACACCCCGCGCCGGATCCCGACGGTGGTCTGACTACGCGACCTCGAAGCGGGCGCGACCGTCCCGCTTCGCCTTCATCAGCGCCTCGTCGGCGCGCTGCAGGAGGCCCGCGTAACGCTCGCCTTCGGCCAAGGTGGCGATGCCGATACTCGCCGACAGCGGCAGCTCCTGCGACGTTGCGCGACGCAGCGCCTCGAGGATGTTGCGGGCCCGCGCGGCCGCCACGTCGGCACCCGCGCCGGGCAGGCAGGCCGCGAATTCGTCGCCGCCCAGTCGCCCGAGCACGTCATCCGAGCGGAGCTGTTCGCGGCATAGCGCCGCGAACCGCCGCAGGGCCTCGTCGCCGGCGCCGTGCCCCTGGCCGTCGTTGATCTGCTTGAGGTGGTCGAGGTCGAGCATCAGCAGGCTCAGCGGGCGTCCGTCGCGGGTCGCCTCGTCGATGCAGGCCGCGGCCACGGTGGCGAAATGGCTGCGGCTGGCGGCGGCGGTCAGCGGGTCGGTGCTGAGCAGCGCCTTCAGCCGCCGGTTGTCGTCGCGCAGGCCGAGGAAGGACAGCGCCGAGTAGGCGGCGAGCGACAGCGCGATCAGCGCGAACTGCAGCTTCAGCGCGTGCTGCCCGAGGCCGAGCGTCGGCACGAGGACGGCGATGCTGACGGCGGCCAGCCCAAGCGCGAACAGCGCGCGGAGCGGCGTCTGCGTGTGGCTGATCCACTGCTGCACCACGAGCGCGAAGAACACCGTGAAGACCAGGGTGTCGTCCTCCGGCCACAGCGCCGCGGTGGCCAGCGAGGCGGCGATCAGCCCGAGCAGCAGGGCGAGGCGCGGCCAGAGCCGCGGCGTGTCGGCGGCGGCGAGTTCGGGCGACACGCGCTGCCGCGCGGCCTCGACCAGCAGCGGGCCGAGCGCCAGCAATCCGGTGTAGTCGCCGATCAGCCAAGGCACCACCGACCAGCGCAGGTCGATGCCCTCGGCGATGCCGGCGGCGACCAGCGCCGCGCTGCCGCCCACCGCCGAAGCTGCGCAGGCGACGAGCCCGCCAGCGATCAGCACGAACAGCGGCGTCGGCCCGAAACGTCCCATCGGGTCCCGCGCGCCGGTCCGGCGCAGCGCCAGGGCCAGCAGCGCGAGTGGCAGCGCGTGCGCGAGGGCGAAGCCGATGCCGCCGACAGCCAACGTCGCGGCCGTCCATTCGGTGCCGAGACGATGCAGGGTGTAGGCATGGCCGAGCAGGGCCGCCACGCCGACCGGCGCCAGGCCGCGGGCGCCGAACAGCATGAACGCCGCGAAGCTCACCGCCGTCGGCGGGAACCACAGGCTGGCGAATGGCGCGTATTCCAGCAGGCGAGCCGCGGCAAAGGCGATGAGCCACAGCGGCACCGTCGCCCACAGCCACGCCCCGCGCCCATGGCGGATCGGCAGCGGGCGATGGATGGCGGCGTCCACGGCGCAAGAGGCCTCGGTTCGGGTGCCGCGATTCTGGGCCGGCATTACGCACGATTTCGTGCGCTGCAGCGCACGCCGCGGACGCGATTCGTAAACTCGTGACAACACTGGAGTGCCGATGCGCATCGAAACCGCCCGCTATGTCGCCGCGCTGCCCGGCGAGCCCGAGTTGCGCACCGGCACGCGCGAGGTGCGCGAGGCCGCGTGGTCGGCGACGCGCCCGACGCCGGTTTCCGCCCCTTGGCGGCTCGCACTGTCGGTATCGATGGCCGAGGCGCTGGCCCTGGATGCGGACACCGTCGCGTCGGAGGACTTCCTCGCCCTGATGGCCGGCAATGCCGTGCCCGACAGCGTCACCACGGCGGCGATGAACTATGGCGGGCACCAGTTCGGGCACTGGGCCGGGCAGCTCGGCGATGGCCGCGCCATCCTGCTCGGCGAACGTGAGGGACGCGACGGCCGGCGCTGGGAAATCCAGCTGAAAGGCGCAGGCCCGACGCCGTATTCGCGGCATGCCGACGGCCGCGCGGTGCTGCGCTCCAGCTTGCGCGAGTTCGTCTGCTCCGAGGCCATGCACGCGCTCGGCGTGCCGACCACCCGCGCGCTGAGCCTCGTCGCGACCGGCGACGCGGTGGTGCGCGACATCCTCTACAGCGGCGATCCGAAGCCCGAGCCGGGTGCGATCGTCTGCCGCGTGGCGCCAAGCTTCCTGCGCTTCGGCCACTACGAACTGCCGGCCTCGCGCGGTGAGCTGCCGCTGCTGGAGCAACTCGTCGACCACACCATCGCCGCGCACTTCCCGGCGATCACGGGCGTGAACGCGCGCGCCGACTGGTTCGCCGAGGTGGCGCGCCGCACCGGCGTGCTGATGGCGCACTGGATGCGCGTGGGCTTCGTGCACGGCGTCATGAACACCGACAACCTGAGCGTGCTGGGGCTGACCATCGACTACGGGCCCTTCGGTTTCCTCGACGACGTCGACCCGAACTGGACGCCGAACACCACCGATCTTCCCGGCCGCCGCTACCGTTACGCCGCGCAGCCGCAGGTCGCGCACTGGAACCTCTCCGCGCTCGCCTCGGCGCTCAGCCCGCTGTTCGATGACGCGGCGCCGCTGCAGGCCGGCATGAACGCCTACGTCGAGGCCTTCCAGACCGCGCAGGCGCGGATGTGGGCCGACAAGCTGGGATTGGCCGAATGGCGCGACGACGATGCGGCGCTGGTGTCCAGCCTGCTCGCTGTGCTGCAGGCGGCGGAGGTGGATTTCACCCTGTTCTTCCGCGAGCTCGCCGTTGAATCGATGTCGCCCGCCGAAGCGTCGGCGAATCCGGTCGCCACCTTCGCCGCCACGTTCTACGACGCGGCGAAAGCCGAGCGCGAATCCGCAGGACTCCGAGACTGGCTGGCGCGCTACGCCGTTCGCCTCGCGACGGACGCGCAGACGCCCGCGGCGCGCCGCGCGCGCATGGATGCAGCGAACCCGCTGTACGTGCCGCGCAACTGGCTGCTGCAGCAGGCCATCGACGCGGCCGGGCAGGGCGACACCGGCGAGCTGCACGCGCTGCTGCTGGTGCTCGAGCGGCCCTACGAGGCGCAGCCCGGGGCCGAGCGCTTCGCGACGCGTCGTCCGGACTGGGCGAGGAACAAGCCCGGCTGCTCGGCCTTGAGCTGCAGCTCCTGAGCCGGGCGCGACGCCGGCCCGGGGCGCCACTCGCGCTCACGCCGGTTCATCCGCCGCGCCCTAGACTGCGCCCGCGTCCATCAACCCCGCTCCCATGCGCTTCGCCCCGATCCTCTGGCTGAAAACCGCCGCCGCGGCCGTGCTTGTCGGCCTCAACACCCTCGTGCACGCCGCGCCGATCCTCACGCTCGCGCTTGCCAAGGCGCTGCTGCCGTTCAAGCGCGCCCGCGCCGCGATGTCGCGCTGGATGCCGGCCTTCGGCGAGAGCTGGATCGCGGTGAACGGCTGGGCCATCGCCGCGTTCACGCCGACGCGCTGGGTCATCACCGGCGACGCCGGCTTCAGCCGCGCGCGCCGCTACCTCGTGCTCAGCAACCACCAGAGCTGGGTCGACATCCCGGTGCTGCAGAAAGTGCTGAACCGCCGCATTCCGTTCCAGCGCTTCTTCCTGAAGGACTCGCTGTTCTGGGTACCGGTGCTCGGCCTCGCGTGGTGGGCCCTGGATTTTCCCTTCATGAAGCGCGCCAGCAAATCGGCGATCCAGCAGAACCCCGACCTCGCGCGACGTGATCTCGAAACCGCGCGCGCGGCCTGCGCGAAATTCCGCGAGATTCCCGTTTCGGTGATGAATTTCGTCGAGGGCACGCGCGCCAACGCGAAGAAGCTCGCGCAGAGTTCCTACCGTCACCTGCTGAAGCCGAAATCCGGCGGCGTGGCGCAAGTGATGAATTCGATGGGCGAACTGCTCGACGGCATCGTCGACGTCACCATCGTTTACCCGGAGGGTCGCCCGACCATGGTCGATCTGCTCGCCGGCAAGATCCGCGAGATCCGCGTCGACCTGCGCCTGCGCCCGGTGCCCGCGGAGCTCGTCGGCGGCGACTACGAGAACGACCGCGACTACCGCGTGCGCTTCCAGCAGTGGCTCAACGGACTGTGGGACGAGAAGGACGCGAGATTCGACGCGCTGTTGGCGCAGCCGGCGTAGGGCCGGCGCGCACGCTTTTCCCGCTTTTCGCCGGCCCGCCGCACGGTGGGCGCGGCGCTCGGCGGCCGTCGTCGCTCAACGCTCGGGCGCGGCCTCCCAACGATCCAGCCAGTCCTCCAGCTCGCGATAGAACGTGCGGCTGTTCTCACCCTTCAGGATCCAGTGGTTCTCGTCGGGGAACACCACCAGCCGGCTCTCGACCTGCTGGCGCTGCAGCAGCGACCAGTACTCGAGCACGTTGTTGAGCGGCACGCGGAAGTCCTGCTCCCCGATGGTCACCAGCACGGGCGTCTTGAAGTTCGCGGCTTTGAGCATCGGGTTCTGCGTGACCCAAACGCCGCCGCGCTCCCACACCGGGCCGCCAGCGTTCTGCTCGCGGCCGAAGATGATGTCGGACGTGCCCCACTGCGCTTCCGGGTTCACGAGGCCAGCGTGGCTGACCAGACAGCGGTAGCGGGTGGTCGTGCCCTGCAGCCAGTTCGCCAGATGACCGCCGTAGCTGGCGCCGCCGGCGCACTGGCGGTTGCCGTCGATGAAAGCGAAGCGCTCGATGGCGACGTCGGCCGCCTGGTTGATTTCGTTCGCCGGGCCTTCGAACGGATCGCCTTGGATGCCCTGCGCGAACGCGGCGCCGAATCCCGTTGAACCGGTGTAGTTGGTCAGCAGCACCACGCGGTCGGTGCCGGCGATCAGGTGGTAGTTCCAGCGCACGAAGAAGCTGTCGCGCCACATGATGTGCGGGCCGCCGTGGATCAGCACGAACAGCGGGTACTCTTTCGACGGGTCGAAGTTCGCCGGCTTCACCAGCAGGTTGTGGATGCGCGCGCCGCGCTCGCTGTCGAACCAGAAGGTCTCGGGCGTCGCGAGGTCGAGCTGGGCGGCCTTGGCGCTGTTGAAGGCGCTGATCGCCGTGTGGCCTCCGCGCGGGTCGAGGCGCACGACTTCCGGCGGGTTCACGGCGCTGTCGAAGTTCGCCACCAGCACGCCGCGGGCGGCATCGGCCACCTGCAGGCCGGTGTAGACGCCGCGGTCGATGTCGAAGGCGCGGCGCGCGGTGGTTTCGCCGAGGCGCGCGGTGAACAGCTTCTCGTGGCCGGCTTCTTCGGCCGTCATCCACAGCGTGCGGTTGTCCGCGTCGATGCCGAAGGTCGACACCGCGAGGTCGCCGGGCAGCGCCACCGTAGCGCCCGCGGTCATCGCCGGCCAGTTGAAGGTCGCCAGTCTCGTGCTGTTGTAGACGCGATCGGAGCGCGGCGTGATCTGTGCCACCAGCGTGCGGCCATCCGCGCTGAACTGCGGCCGGCCGTAGCTGTCCTGAGCCTCGAGCGCGCCGCTGCCGGTGAGCCGCGTGGCCTCGCCGCCGGTGGCCGCCACGCGGTACAGGTCGGTGTGCACGTTGGCGAACGCCGCGCGGTGGCGGTTGGTGGTGGCCGAAAATACGACCGCCGATCCGTCCGGCGTCCAGGCGGCGTCCACCTCCTCGCCGGTGTCGGTGAAGCGCCCGCCGAAGCCGGGCGCTTTCACCAGCGCGCTCGCAGCGAGCAGGTCCTTCGCCTCACCGCCGGCCACCGGCACCACGAACAGCCGCTGCTGGCGGTCGTCCAGCCAGCGGTCCCAGTTGCGGATCGGGAAGCCGGTGTAGACGCGCACGTTGTCCTTGCGCGTCTTGCGCTCGGCGGCGATGCGCTGGTTGTCGGCGTCGTTCGCCGTGCCGGGGAACACCGCGCTGACGAACAGGATCCGCGTGCCGTCCGGCGAAAACTGCGGCGTGCGCGCGCCGGTCGAGATCGAGGTCACGCGGCGCGGCTCGCCGCCTTCGGTGAGGCTCATCACGTAGACCTGCGGCGCGGTGTCGCCCTCGCGCTGCACCGTGTAGGCCAGCTGGGTGCCGTCCGGGCTGAACACCGGCGCGGCCTCGGCGGCCTTGCTGAAAGTGAGCTGGCGGGGCGCGGCCCTGCCGTCGGTGGGCAGCAGCCAGAGGTCGGCGCTCTGCTGCGTCGGGTCATAGGCCGGCTGGGTGGCGACCACGGCCGCGAACCGGCCATCGCTCGAGAGCGCCGGCGGCGACAGGCGCGCGAAGGTCCACAGGTCTTCGTGGGTGATCGGCCGACCGGCGTTCTGCGCGGCGGCGGGCAGGCTGGCCAGCACACCAAGGCCGACCAGCAGGGAAAGGGAAGGGCGGCGCAGCAGGCTCATGCGGGCTCGTCAGTGCGGTTGGACAGCCGTGGAGCATCGCCGAAAGCCCCGCCGTTGCGCATCCATGCCGGGTGAAGCGTGCGGTTCAGGCGGCTCCGCGTGCCGCGGCGTATCCTGCGCCCCCTTTCCCCTTCGGCACGCAGCGATGCGCCTGAACAAATACCTCTCCGAGGCGGGCTACTGCTCGCGCCGCGAAGCCGACCGCCTGATCGGCGAGGGCCGGGTCACCGTTAACGGCGTCCGCGCCCGCGTCGGCGCCGAACTGGGCGAAGGCGACAAGGTGGCCGTCGACGGCCAGAACGTCGCGCAGCGCGCGCCGGGTGCGGCCAACAAACGCCGCCACGTCTACATCGCGTACCACAAGCCGCCCGGCGTCACCTGCACGACCGAGGCCGACGTGGCCGGCAACATCATCGAGGCCATCGGCCACGAGCAGCGCATTTTTCCGATCGGTCGCCTCGACAAGGACAGCGAAGGCCTGATCCTGCTGACCAGCAACGGCGACATCGTCAACGAGATCCTTCGCGCCGAGAACAGCAAGGACAAGGAGTACCTGGTCGGCGTCAACAAGGACGTGACCGATCAATTCCTGCGCGGCATGGCCAAGGGCGGCATCGCCATGCACGGCCGGACCACGCTGCCGTGCAAGGTGAGCAAGATCGGCCCGGTCGGCTTCCGCATCGTGCTGACGCAGGGCTTGAACCGGCAGATCCGCCTGATGTGCACGCACTTCGGCTACCGGGTGAAGCGGCTGTTCCGCAGTCGCATCGTCAACATCCAGATCGGGCATCTGAAGCCCGGGCAGTGGCGCAACCTCACTGACGCCGAGCTCAGAGGCCTGCTGCCGAACCGCACCGACTGGTGAGTCGCTGATCGTCATCCCGACGTGACGCACAACGACGAACGGCGGCCCGAAGGCCGCCGTCTCCGTTTCAACGTTCGACGCGAATCAGCCCAAGGCCGGCAGCACGAACGCGAACACCGCGCCGGTGATCGTGGCGAGCACCGAAAACACGTACAGCCCGTTCGACCACCGCCGCAGCCGCATGCACGCGCGCGCCAACGCCGGGTCGGCCGGGCAGGGCGAGGAGCGCGCCCGCCACAGCAGCGCGCCGGCCACCGCCAGCGCGAACGCCGCGACGCCGAACACCAGCCCTTTGCGCTCCGACAGCCAGATCAGCTGCGGCACCGCGGTGACCAGCCCCGCAAGGGTCGCACCCGCGCCGAGGCTGACCATCACCGCGGGAAGCACGCAGCAGACCAGGGTGCCGGAGCTCGCGAGCAGGGCGCCGAACGCGCCCCACAGGCCCTGCTTGCCCGGCCCGAGCATCGCGCGCAGCGACGGGTCGGTGCCGGCCTCAGTCATCGGCCACCTCGGCCTTGATCTGCGCGACGGTCGCTTCCGTGCGCTGGATGTCGACCACCGTGTAGCCGGCGTCGGTCAGCAGCTTCGTCGCGGTGGCGTCGGCGATGTCCGTGCCGTCTTTCAACTGCACGGCGACCAGCTTGTCCTCGAGGCTGACGAACACCTCGGCGGCGGCCGGCTCTTTCTTGAACGCGCGGGTGATGCCGTCGGCGCAGAACGCGCAGACGAGGCCGTTGACCTCGATGCGAAGACTGCGGGCGTCCAGCGTGGTGGGGGCGGCGGTGGCGGCCAGCACGAGCGCAGCGAGCGCGGGCGTGCGGAACATCAGAGTGCGGAACATACGGTTCTCCTTGAGCGATCGTCCGGCGATCGCGGGTTCGGTGTCAGAGGTTGAGCATCAGGTTTGCGACGGGCTGGCCGTCGCCATTGGCGCCGACTTCGAGCCACCACCGGGTGGTGAAAAATCGCAGCATGGCCACCGGTTCGACGTCGTCGTCGATGGCGTTCGAAGTGCGCATGCCTTTCAGCACCACCCAGGTCGCCACGCGATCGACGTCGTGCGCATACGGCGCCCAGCCGATGGCCGCGGTGTCGAAGCGGTGCGACCAGCCGTTGCCCTCGTGCAGTTCGCTGACGAACGAGGTGTAGACGCGCCGCGTCTCGTAGTCGAACTGCAGCCCGACGTGCCGCGCGAGCCCGCTGCCGAGCGCGGTGCGGCCTTCGCCAAGCCCGCCCCAGACGAAGGCGTTGGCCTGCGCCGACGGCAGGTTCCAGCGGTGCAGCAGGCGCGCGGCGCGCACGTAGCCGAGTTCGAGCTCGTCGCTGCGCGTCAGATCGCTGGCGCGCAGGCCGCCCGCGGAAACCGACCAGCGGAAGGTCGGCGAATAGGTATAGCTGACGACGTCCATGTCGGGCTGGTGGTCGACCATCAGCATGTGGCCGTCCGCGTAGGACACCGGACGGGCGGATACCGACGACGCGAACGCGCAGCCGGCGAGGGCCAACAGGCCCGTGGAGAGGAATCGTTGCATGGGAACTCCGTGGCGGCAGGCGCTGGCCTGCGGTCCAGATCCGCCGCGCGATGGCGCGACGGGACGGGGGCGACGGGTTCAGCCGATGGGGGGGCGAAGCGGCGTGGCGTGGTGCCAGGGCAGCGCGGGGAGCCGGAGCGGCTTGGGCGGCGGTGAGAGCATCGGCTGCGCGACGATCGCGACGACCGGGAGCTGCACGCCGAAGGCCTGCGCACAGGCCCAGCGGCACAGTTCGCCGAGTGGCGCGGCATCGGCATCGTCGCCGGCCAACGCGGCGGCGTGGCAGGGCGGCACGTCCTCCGGCGCCGTCGAGTGCATCGCCATCACGGCACTGCCCTGCAGCAGCATCGCGAGCGCGAGCAGCAGGTGCAGGGCGGTACGCAGCAGGGGCGGGCGGGCAAGGGTCATGCGCGTCTCAGTCTAGCCAAGTAGAGACCCCGCCTGAACCGGGAAGTTCCCGCTTAGACGAAAAAGTTGGCATCCGTCAAGAAAAGCCGTATGGTGGCCGCGCTGAGCTTGCCGGGTCACGGTGAATTGTGTCCCGATGCGGTAGATCGATGATCCGCTACATCGCCCTTGTGTTGCCTCCCAGCAGACAGCCGCCGGTCCCAAACCGGTGAAAACCTCAATACATCGAATCTGTTTCTAGGAGACAACTCATGTCCGATCGTCAGACCGGCACCGTCAAGTGGTTCAACGACGCCAAGGGCTTCGGCTTCATCTCGCGTGAAGGCGGCGAAGACCTGTTCGTGCACTTCCGCTCGATCCAGGGCTCGGGCTTCAAGACGCTGAAAGAAGGCCAGAAGGTCAGCTTCACCGTCGTGAAGGGCCCGAAGGGCCTGCAGGCCGACGCCGTCCAGGCGCTCTAAGCCTCACCACGCATACGCGTGACGAACCCCGGGCTTGCGCCCGGGGTTTTTCATTTGAAGGAGAATTCCATGCAGATCGCCGAGCGCACCGTCGCTTCCTTCCACTACACGCTGACCAGCCCCGAAGGCCAGGTCATCGACAGCTCGCGCGGCCGCGAGCCGCTGCCCTACCTGCATGGCATCGGCCAGATCGTGCCGGGCCTCGAGAAGGCCATGGCCGGCCGCGTTGCCGGCGACAGCTTCCAGGTCGTGGTGCCCGCCGCTGAGGGCTACGGCGAGAGCAACCCGGAGATGATGCAGGCCGTGCCGCGCGCCGCGTTCCCGGCAGATGCCGAGATCGAGCCGGGCATGCAGTTCGAGGCGCAGGGCCCGATGGGTCCGGTGACCGTTGTCGTGAAGTCGGTCGATGCCGACACGGTGACGATCGACGCCAACCACCCGCTGGCCGGCATGCCGCTGCATTTCGACATCGAGATCGTCGAAGTCCGCGAAGCCTCGGTCGAAGAAGTGCTGCACGGCCACGTTCACGGCGCCGGCGGCCACGAGCACTGAGTTGCACCGGCGCCGCGGCTTTCGAGCCGCGGCTCCAGCACAAATCGGTTAAACTTCCGTTACCCCGCGCTCGGCGCGGGGTTTTGCGTTTCCCGGCCAGGACGGCCCCGAATCCCTCTCCCTTTCGTCTCCAAGGAACCGAGATGCGCCGCATTTCTCCCAAGACCCTTCCCCGCCATGCGCTGGCCCTCGCCATCGCCATGACCCTGCCAGCCTTCGCGCTGGCGCAGGATGCCGCCCCCGCGGACGCCACCACGGACGCCACGACGCTGGACACCATCACGGTGACCGCCACCCGTCGCGCCGAGAACGCCGCGCAGGTGCCCATCGCGGTGAGCGCGGTCGACGGCGAGAAGCTTGACGCCATCCGCTCCGGCGGCGACGACATCCGCTTCCTCGCCGCGCGTTCGCCCAGCCTCAACGTCGAATCCTCGTTCGGCCGCGTGTTCCCGCGCTTCTACCTGCGCGGCCTCGGCAACACCGATTTCGACTTGAACGCCTCGCAGCCGGTGTCGCTGGTGTACGACGACGTCGTGCTCGAGAACGTCACGCTGAAGGGCTTCCCGGTGTTCGATATCGACCGCATCGAGGTGCTGCGCGGTCCGCAGGGCACGCTGTTCGGCCGCAACACGCCGGCCGGCCTCGTCAAGTTCGACTCGGTGCGCCCCGACTTCGAGACCTCGGGCTACGGCCGCCTCTCCTATGGCACCTACGACACGGTGAACGCCGAAGCCGCCGTGGGCGGCGGCCTCACGGAGACGCTGGCCGGTCGCGCTTCGGTGCTGTACCAGCGTCGCGGCGACTGGGTGGACAACACCTTCAGCGGCACGCGTCGCAACAACGCCGTCGAGGGCTACGAGGACATGGCATTCCGCGGCCAGGTGCTGCTCCAGGCCAGCGACGACTTCGAAGCCCTGTTCGGCGTGAACACGCGTCGCCTCGACGGCACGGCACGCCTGTTCCGCGCCAACATCCTTGGCGCCGACGGTCGCCTGGTGCCGGGCTTCGACCCGGAGCAGGTGTCGATCGATGCGCTGAACCAGCAGGACCTCGACACCGACGGCGTGTCCCTGCGCATGAGCTGGAACCTCGGCGCGGCGACGCTGTTCTCGATCAGCAGCCTGAACCACGGCGAACTGCGCTCGCGCGGTGATATCGACGGCGGCTTCGGCGCGGCGTTCCTGCCGAGCGGCGGCGGCCCGGGCCTGATCCCGTTCCCGGCGGAGTCCGGCGACGCGGCCGAGGTCCGGCAGGCTTCGCAGGAGCTGCGCCTCGCCTCGAACGGCGACAACGTCGTCGACTGGCAGGCCGGCCTGTACTGGTTCGACGATCGCGCCGAAATCGAAAGCATCAGCTACGACACGCTGGGCGGCGGCGTGGTCAACGCGCTCGCCACGCAGCGCCAGGACAACACCGCGTGGGCGGCCTTCGGCTCGGTCGACTGGGCCGTGAGCGACACCGTCGTGCTGCGCGCCGGCCTGCGCTACACCGAGGACGACAAGGACTTCACCGCACAGCGCGTGTTCGGTGCGTTCGGCGCGCCGCCGATCGCTCCGATCACCGTGAACCCGTCCGACGAGAACGTGAGCTGGGATCTCGCCGGCACGTGGACCGTCGCCGAGGACGTGAACCTGTACGCCCGCGTGGCGAAGGGCTTCCGCGCGCCGTCGATCCAGGGTCGTCTGGCGTTCGCCAACGCGGCGCTGCCGGCCAACCAGCTGGTCACCGTCGCCGATTCCGAAGAAGTGCTGTCGTACGAAGTGGGCATGAAGGTCGCGCTGTTCGACAACCGTGCGCGCCTGAACCTTGCCGCGTTCAACGCGACGGTCGACAACCAGCAGCTCACCGCCGTGGGCGGCGCCGCCAACTTCAACAGCCTGCTCAACGCCGACGAGTCGTCGCTGCGCGGCTTCGAAGCGGACTTCGAGGCGTTCGTGACCGACCAGCTGCTGGTCACCTTTGGCACGGGCTACAACCGCACCGAGATCAAGGACGCGGGCCTGACGACGGCGATCTGCGGCAACCCGCTGGGCTGCCTGGTCACCGACCCGACGATCGTCGTCGGCGGCGCCACGCTGGCCCTCATCGACGGCAATCCGCTGCCGCAGGCGCCGGAGTGGACGACCAACCTGACGGCCCGCTACGGCATCCCGCTGGCCAACGACGCCGAGCTCTACGTCTACACCGACTGGGCTTACCGCAGCGAAGTCAATTTCTTCCTGTACGAGTCGACGGTGTTCACCGGTGCACCGCTGCTCACGGGCGGCCTGCGCGTCGGCTACACCTGGGGCTTGGGCAAGTACGAAGTCGCCGCGTTCGGCCGCAACATCCTCGACGAGATCGAGGCCGTTGGCGGCATCGACTTCAACAACCGCACCGGCTTCATCAACGAGCCGCGCACGGTGGGCGTGGAGTTCAAGGCGAGCTTCTGATCCGCGCTGCGCGAGCGGCGAAGTGGTGTGCAAGGAGACGGCCCGGCGACCCCGGGCCGTTTCCGTTTCGACGTGGCGATGCATGGCGCCCCGCCGCGCCTTCTCGCGCCGGCGAAGCCGACCGCGATAGTCTTCGTGCACCCAAACCGGAGCCTGCGCCCATGACCACTGCCTTCGACTTCAAAGCCACCGACATCGACGGCAAGGAGCGTTCGCTTGACGAGTTCAAGGGCAAGGCCGTGCTGGTGGTCAATACCGCGAGCAAGTGCGGCTTCACCCCGCAGTACACCGGCCTCGAGCAGCTGTGGAAGGACTACGGCGACAAGGGGCTGGTGGTGCTGGGCTTTCCCTGCGACCAGTTCGGGAACCAGGAGCCGGGCGACGAGGCCGAGATCAAGAACTTCTGTTCGCTCACGTACGACGTGAGCTTCCCGATGTTCAAGAAGGTCGACGTCAACGGCCCGAAAGCGCACCCGCTGTTCAACTGGCTGAAGAGCGAGAAGTCCGGCTTCCTCGGCACCGAGGGGATCAAGTGGAACTTCACCAAGTTCCTCGTCGGTCGCGACGGGCAGGTCATCAAGCGCTTCGCCCCGACCGACAAGCCCGAGAGCCTGCGCAAGGACATCGAGAAGGCGCTCGGCTGAGTCAGCGACGCCGCACCGGCAGCAGCACCTCGTTGCGGCGCAGCGGCCCCGGCACCCACGGCGCGTTGTACTGTGCGGCCTGCGGTTCGGCCACCGCCACCCAGCCCGCTTCGGCAAGCTCGCGCTCGAGCACGCGCAGGTTCTCGGCGAAGCGGATCGTGCTCCAGCGCCCGCTGAAGCGGATCGCGGCGACGGAGCGCGACGGCACCTCGACGATGCGGATCCGCGGGTCACGCGGCAGCGGCAAGGTCTCGGCCGTGTAGCGCGCTGGCATCACGAAGCCCACCACCCAACCTTGCGGCGAGCCGGACTGCGTGACCGGCGCGGTCATGCCGATGCGCTCACCGTCGAGCGCCTGCGTCACCGGCGCGGTCATGCCGATGCGTTCGCGCGTCGTGTTGTTGCCGAAGATGTAGTCGGCCAGCGGCTGGAAGCCGAGGTTTCCGGCGCGACCGAAATCGTCGGTAGCCACCACGACTTCAGCGACCAGCATCGGCGCGTACTCGCGCACCTCGACGCCGGCATCGAGCGTTTCAACCACCGTGTAGGCGGGCTCCTCCGCGCGGGACGCGGTGGGCGTCAGCAGCACGGCGAGCGCGGAGAGAAGAGGCAGGACGAAACGCATCGGCGCTAGGCTCGGCAGCGTCTGGAAACGGGCGGACAGCGTGCCGCCCCCGCCGTCGCCGCCGCGTCGTGAAGCCGCTACTTCTCGACGAAGGCGCGCTCGAACACGTAATGGCCGAGCTGGCCGATCTTCGGTGACGCGATGAATCCGCGGGCGTCCAGCAAGGCGCGGAAGTCGGCGAGCATCTGCGGGCTGCCGCAGATCATCGCCCGGTCGGTTGCTGGATTGATCTCGGGCAGGCCGAGGTCGCGCTGCATCTGCCCGCTCGCCATCAGGTCGGTGATGCGCCCGTGGTGCTTGAACGGCTCGCGGCTGACCGCCGGGTAGTAGAGCAGCTTGGCGCGGATTTGCTCGCCGAGGTATTCGTGCTGCGGCAGCTCGCGTTCGATGTAGTCGCGGTAGGCGAGGTCGGCCGCTTCGCGCACGCCGTGGGCGACGATGACCTTGTCGAAACGCTCATAGGTCGCCGGGTCGCGGATCACCGACAGAAAGGGCGCCAAGCCCGTGCCGGTACCGAGCAGGTAGAGGTTTCCTCCGGGGTGCACGTCGCTGATCAGCAGGGTGCCCACCGGCTTGCGTGAAATCAGCAGCGAGTCGCCCGGCTTGACGTGCTGCAGCCGCGAGGTCAGGGGGCCGTTCTGCACTTTGATCGAGAAGAACTCCAGCGTTTCGTCCCAGTTCGGGCTGGCGATGGAGTAGGCGCGCATCAGCGGCTTGCCGTCGACCTCGAGGCCGATCATCACGAACTGCCCGTTCTCGAAGCGGAAGCCGTCGTCGCGGGTGCAGGTGAAGCTGAAGTACGCGTCCGTCCAGTGACGGACGTCGAGGATGGTTTCGGTGATGAAGGCGGTGGACATGCCGGAAAGCGTCGACGGGAAGCCGCCATTGTCGCATCCGCCGCACGCCCGACGCCGGCTGACGCGGCTCGCGGCTGGCAGGGCTCGCGAGGCCGCCGCCGCCGGGCTCGCGCGTTTTCCTGCTGCGTTGCAGCAGCCAAGGCGTCCCGAAGCGTCGCAAGTGCTTGTTTCACCGTTGTGGCCGGGCGGCCGACGGGGCCTTACTTTTCGTTCAGGCGCGGGTTACTGTACGGCCGCTGCTGCGCTTGGGTCACAGTGAACCGTGGCCACGTGTGCTGATCCGAACGATCCGCTGCATTGACGCAACGATTCCCCGGGCAAGCAGTAACGGCGCGATGTCGGTGCCGTTCCTAACCAGCCAATGTTCGAGGAAGCAAAACAATGTCGGATCGTCAGTTCGGGACCGTGAAGTGGTTCAACGATGCCAAGGGTTTCGGCTTCATCACGCCGGAGAACGGGCAGGACGTGTTCGTCCATTTCCGTTCCATCGTCGGGAACGGCTTCAAGACGCTGAAGGAAGGCCAGCGCGTGAGCTTCAAGGTCGTCGCTGGCCAGAAGGGCATGCAGGCCGACGAGGTGCAGGTGGCCTGAGCCCCTCGCCCTGCCGGAGCCCTTCGAAGACCCCGGGCTCGCCCGGGGTCTTCGCTTCGGTGGGGTGCCGACCGTTGCGCGTCATCTGGAAAGCGTTTGGGAGCCCTCGATGGACCTGCTGTACTTCTCACCCGGTTCCGCCAGCCTCTGCGTGCATTGGCTGCTGCTCGATATCGGGCGTCCGCACGAGCTGCGTCGCGTCGATCTCGGCGCCGGCGAGCAGCGCTCCGCGGACTACCTCGCGCTGAATCCGGCGGGCGTGGTGCCTACCCTCGTGCTCGACGGCGAGGTGTTCAACGAATCAAGCGCCATGCTGCTGATGCTCGCCGAGCGCTACCCCGACGCGGGGATGCTGCCGCCTCCCGGCACTTCGGCGCGCAATGCCTCCTACCAGTGGATGCTGCTGATGGCGAACGGCCTGCAGCCGGCGTTCCGCGCCTGGTTCTACCCGCATGAGCCGGCGGGCGCGGAGGCCGAGGAGGCCGCGAAGGCGGCGGCGCGCGTCCGCATCGAGGCGTTCTTCGATCGCGCCGATGCGCACCTCGCAGCGCGCGGACCGTACCTGCTTGGCGACCGCATTTCGGCGCCGGATTTCTTCCTCGCCATGCTGTGCCGGTGGTCGCGCAACCTGCCGAAGCCCGCCACCGCGTGGCCCGCGCTCCGCGATTTCGTCGACCGGATGCGCGCCCGGCCGAGCTTCCGCGCGCTGTGCGAGCGCGAAGCGCTGACGGAGTGGCTGGCTTGAGCTTCGGCCCGCCAATGCAGGCCATTGCCGGCCTTGAGCCGGCGGAGCTGCGCTGGCGGATCGACGTCGACGTGCTGATCGTGGAGTTTCGCGGGCGCCGACACTCGCCGGTGCACATGGCCACCTGTTGGCGAGCGATCCAGAGCTTGGCCGCGGAGCGCGGCGTGGCGAAGGTGCTGGCGATCGACCAGATGGACGATGACCCGCTGACCGGCGAGCAGCGCTCGGCCTTCATCCGGCAGCTGGGCTTGGACGTCTTCGCCGGTCGACGCTGGGCCTACGTGGCGCGCTCGGTGGATCGCGTCAGTGCGTACGAGGCGACCCAGCTCGACGCGCAGGAGCAGGGCCTGGACGTGCGCGTCTTCAGCTCGCTGGCCGAAGCGGAGCTGTGGGTGCGTTTCCCGGGCTGAGGTCCGCGCGCACGCCGCGGCAGACGGAAGCGCCGCACGCGTCGATTAAACTGGCGGCCTGTCCACAGCCTGCGGCGCGCCGCCGCCACGCCATGACCGTCATCAAGCAGAACGACTTCATCCAGTCGATCGCCGACGCGCTGCAGTACATCAGCTACTACCACCCGGTCGACTACATCAAGGCGCTGGCGAAAGCCTACGAGCGTGAGGAAAGCCCCGCGGCCAAGGACGCGATGGCGCAGATCCTGATCAACTCGCGGATGTGCGCCGAAGGCCACCGCCCGATCTGCCAGGACACCGGCATCGTCACCGTCTTCCTCGAGATCGGCATGGACGTGCGCTGGGAGGCCACGATGAGCGTCGAGGACATGTGCCACGAGGGCGTGCGTCGCGCCTACAACGACCCCGACAACAAGCTGCGCGCTTCCGTTTTGGCCGACCCCGCCGGCAAGCGCACGAACACCACGGACAACACGCCCGGCGTGGTGAACATGAAGGTCGTGCCGGGCGACAAGGTCGACGTGATCGTCGCGGCGAAGGGCGGCGGTTCGGAGGCGAAGTCGAAGTTCGCGATGCTGAACCCCTCCGATTCCATTGTCGATTGGGTGCTGAAGACCGTGCCGACGATGGGGGCCGGCTGGTGCCCGCCGGGCATGCTCGGCATCGGCATCGGCGGCACCGCCGAGAAGGCGATGCTGCTCGCGAAAGAGTCGCTGATGGAGGAGATCGACATCGTCGATCTGAAGGCGCGCGGCCCGAGCAATCGCGCCGAGGAGCTGCGCATCGAGCTGTTCGACAAGGTCAACGCGCTCGGCATCGGCGCGCAGGGTCTTGGAGGACTCACGACGGTGCTCGACGTCAAAGTGAAGGACTATCCGACCCACGCGGCGAATCTGCCGGTGGCGATGATTCCGAACTGCGCCGCGACGCGGCACGCGCACTTCACCCTCGACGGCAGCGGCCCGGTGATGCTCGAGCCGCCCTCGCTCGAGGACTGGCCGGAGCTGACCTACGACGCGTCGAAGGGCAGGCGCGTCAACCTCGATGGCATCACGAAAGAGGAAATCGCGAGCTGGCAGCCCGGCGACGTGCTGCTGCTCAACGGCACGCTGCTCACCGGCCGCGACGCCGCGCACAAGCGCATGGTCGACATGCTCAACAAGGGCGAGCCGCTGCCGGTCGATCTGCGCGGCAAATTCATCTACTACGTTGGCCCGGTCGATCCGGTGCGCGATGAAGTCGTCGGCCCGGCGGGCCCGACGACGGCGACGCGCATGGACAAGTTCACCGGTCAGGTGCTCGAAGCGACCGGACTGTTCGGCATGGTGGGCAAGGCCGAGCGCGGCCCGGTGGCCATCGAGGCGATCAAGAAACACCAGAGCGCCTACCTGATGGCGGTGGGAGGCGCGGCCTACCTCGTCTCGAAGGCGATCAAGGCGGCGAAGGTCGTGGGTTTCGCCGACCTCGGCATGGAGGCGATCTACGCGTTCGAGGTCAAGGACATGCCGGTGACCGTAGCCGTCGATTCGCGCGGCGAGTCGGTGCACACCACCGGCCCCGCCGAGTGGAAGAGCCGCATCGCCAGAAGCCTTGGTATTCCGGTGGTCGTGGAGTGACGGCGTCGCCGGCGTCTACTGATCGCCGTCGGCTCACCAGCCGTAGCGGACGCCGGTGACAATCTGCCGCGGGTTGCCGAACAGGATGCCGCGCGTGCGGTCGACGATGTACTCGCGGTCGGTGAGGTTCTTGACCGCCACGTAGCCGCTCCAGGCGCTGCCGATCGGCTCGTAGTTCAGCGTGGCGTTCCACGTCGCATAGCTGTCGATCTGGCCGAACTGGCCGTCGCCGTTGAACGCCGGGTTCTGCGTGTTGGCGAAATCGGCCCACTGCTCGCCGACCTGCTGCACTTCGGTCGAGGCGTCCCACGCGCCCTGCACGTAGCCGATGCGGAAGGTGGTGGTGAGGTCGGGCGCGTACGGCAGGCGGTTGCCGGCGACGCTGCCGCTCGCGGCCGCGCCGTTGTCGACGCGGCGCAGCGCGGTGGTCTGGTCGGCGGTTGGCAGCCAGGTGACGGCGAGGTTGGCGTAGAACTCGCCGCTGCGACGTTCGATCGCGCCGCGGTTCAGGCCGGCGGCGAACTCGAAGCCCGCGTACTCGGTCTCGCCCTGCGCCAGCGGCGTGCCGCCGCCCGCGATCGAGCCGACCAGCACCTGGTTGTCGAAGTCGGTGCGGAAGGCGGTGGCTTCGATGTCGATGCCCTGCCAGCGCGTGCGCACACCGAGCTCGAGGTTGAGGCTGGATTCGGCGTCGACGGCCACGCTGGTGCCGTTGCCGGCGATCAGGTCTTCGACGCGCGGCGGCGCGAAGCCCTCGTGCGCCGAGGCGAAGACCACGAGCGTGTCGTTGACCGACCAGTTGGCGCCGAGACCCCAGGTGTTCTCGGCCACGTCCTCCGCGCCGCCGAGGCCGCCGGGCAGGCGGTTCAGGCGGGTGAACTCGATGTCCTCGCGGCGCAGGCTGGGCGTGAGCTGCACGGCGCCCAGGTCGAAGGTCGTCGTCGCGAAGGCGGCGAGCGCCTCGGCCGTGCGCAGGTTGTTCTCGACGAAGGTGCCGGTGCGCGCCGCCGGCGAGGTGCCGTTGACCTGGAAGCGCACCTGGTCCTCCTCGTGCCAGCGCAGGCCGACCTCGCTGCTGCCCTTGGTGCCGAAGGCGCTGCTGTCCCAGGACAGGCGCGTGTCGACGCCCCAGGTGTAGTAGCGGCGCAGGCGGCCCTGCGCGGAGTTGCACAGCGCCGGATTGACGCGTTCGCCGCGCAGGCGCGCGTCGCGGAAGGCGGTGCCGCACTGCGTGTCGGTGGTGGTGCTGGACTGGCGCCACCAGTCGCGGACGAACTCGGTGTAGTAGGCCGAGGTCAGCAGCTGCAGGCCCTCGCGCGGCGTCCACGCATGGCTGGCCGACATCGCGCCGTGCTCGATGTCGAACAGGTCGTTCTCGAACGGGTAGTACTCGGCGCCGAAGTTGCGGTACTCGGCCTCGGTCAGGCCCGAATAGCCGACTTCCGACTCCTCGCGCAGCGCGTTGGCGCGGAAGGTGAGCGCGTGCTGCTCGTTGACCTGCCACTGGTACTTCGCGAACAGATCGCTCTGCTCCAGATTCGTGTTGTCGCGCGCGCCGTCGCCCTGCTTGTGGCCGAAGTCGACCAGCAGGCCGTTGCCGCCGACGCTGGCGTGCACGGCGCCGTAGCCGCGCGTGCCGGCCGAGACCTGCACGTGGCCCTCGGCCTCGTCCGGCGGGGTGGGGGTGATGTAGTTGATCGCGCCGGTGATCGTCTGCGGGCCGAAGCGCAGCAGGCCGGCGCCCTTCAGCACCTCGATGCGGTCGTAGCGCTGGATCGGCGCGTGGTAGTAGCTGGCGTTGTCGCCATACGGCGCGTACATCGCCGGCAGGCCGTCTTCGAGGATCAGCACCTTGGTCGAGCGGGTGGGATTCGAGCCGCGGATGCCGATGTTCGGGCGCAGGCCGAAGCCTTCCTCGTCGCGCACGGTCACGCCGGGCACCTTGCGCAGCGCCTCGTTCACCGTGAGCGCGCGCGACGACACCAGCACGCTCTGGTCGAGCGTGGTGGCGCTGCCTTCGGCGGTTTCCGGCCCCGGCAGGCGGCCCACCACCTCGATCGTCGCCAGCGTCCGCTTGCCGTTCGCGGGTTCAGGTGCCGGCTCCGGCGCAGGGGCGGGCGCGGCGTTGGCCGTCAGCGAAGCCAGGGCGAGGGGGAGGGCGAGGGCGATCGGAGTGCGGCGGATCATGGGTTCCGGGGCTGGGTTGCAAATGAGAACGGTTATTATGTGCTTAGCATTCCGTTTTGTCATCCGGTCGCGACTCGCGCCTGGAATCGTGCCGGCCATCGGATTTCCCGCCAGAGGTGCGTGTTAGCCTCGGGCGTCCTTCACCCCCTGACACGCCCGAATGCAGGCCCGTCTGCCGCTGCCGGAAATCGATGCGCAGACCAAGCGGGTGCTGCTCACCGGCGCCTCCGGCCTCGTCGGTGGCGAGGTGCTGAAGCGGCTGCTGACGCCGGGAGAGCCGTTCGAAATCGTCGCTCCGACGCGCGTGCCGCTGGCCGTGCAGTCGCCTCGATTGAAGAACGTGGTCTACGACTCCAGCACGGCGGAGCGACGGACGGACAGCGGACTCCGACGGAGTCTCGCCGGGTTCCAGTCGGAGGTGTGGATCTGCGCGCTGGGCACGACGATGGGAAAAGCCGGCAACCAGGCGGCCTTCGTTGCCGTCGACCGCGACCTGGTGCTGAAGTTCGCGTCACTCGCGCGTTTTCTCGGAGCGCGGCACGCCATCCTCGTGTCGTCGGTGGGAGCGAGTGCGAAGTCCGGCAGCTTCTACCTGCGTATCAAGGCCGAAGCCGAGCGCGGGCTGGCCGAGCAGAACTTCCCGCGCGTCGACATCCTGCGCCCGGGCCTGCTGCTCGGCGAACGCGGCGAGCGCCGGCGCGCCGAGCGTGCGGCGCAGGTCACCGCGCCACTGTGGAACCCGCTGCTGGTCGGCCCGCTGTCACGCTTCCGGGCGATCGAGGCGAGTGCCGTGGGGGCCGCCGCGGTCAACCTCGCGCGCGGCGGCGGCAGCGGCTGGTTCGTGCACGAGTACGCGGGCATCCGCGAGGCCGCGAAATCGCGCTGATCGGAGGCCGCGGCTCGGGCCCGTCACGCCGCCCGGCGCGTCAGCCCTGCGCCAGCGTGGTGAACAGGGCCCGGGCGGCGCGCAGGCGGCTCGACGCATCGGGCAGCTCGAGCTTCATGCGCAGCTTCTCCGGGCCGTCCATCGCGTAGACCTTGGGCTGGCCCTGGATCATCCGGATCACCGACATCGGGTCGATGTTCGGCTTCGCATCGAACACCAGCCGCCCGCCGTTCGGCCCGAGATCGAGCTTGCGGATGCCGAGCCGCGCCGCGTCGAGCTTCAGTTCGCTGACGGCGAACAGGTGCTTGGCCGGGTCGGGCAGCACGCCGAAGCGGTCGACCAGCTCGACCTGCAGCTCCTTCAGCCGGTCCGCCGATTTCGCCGCGCTGATGCGCTTGTACTGCGTCAGCCGCGCGTGCACGTCGGGCAGGTAGTCGTCGGGGAGGAGGGCGGGGATGTTCAGCGTGATCTCCGGCCCAATCGGCGCACCGGCGTCGAGGTCGGGGATCTTGCCCGCCTTGATCGACTTGACCGCGCGCTCGAGCAGCTCGGTATACAGGCTGAAGCCGACCTCGGCGATCTGGCCGGATTGCTCCTCGCCCAGCAGTTCGCCGGCGCCGCGGATCTCGAGATCGTGCGTGGCGAGCATGAAGCCGGCGCCCAGCTCTTCGATGGCGGCGAGCGCTTCAAGGCGCTTCTCGGCGTCCGAGGTGAGCTTGGGCGGCACGATCAGGTAGCAGTACGCGCGGTGGTGCGAACGGCCCACGCGGCCGCGCACCTGGTGCAGCTGCGCCAAGCCGAACTTGTCGGCGCGGTTGACGATGATCGTGTTCGCACTCGGGATGTCGATGCCCGATTCGATGATGGTGGTGCACACCAGCACGTTGAAGCGCTGGCGGTGGAAGTCGAGCATCACCTGTTCCAGCTCGCGCTCCGGCATCTGGCCGTGCGCCACGCGGATGCGCGCGTCGGGGACGAGGGCCTGCAGATCGCGCGCCATTTTTTCGATGCTGTCGACCTCGTTGTGCAGGAAGTACACCTGGCCGCCGCGGGCGAGTTCTCGTTGGAAGGCTTCGACGACCGTCTCGTTCTCCCATGGCGCGACGAAGGTCTTCACCGCGAGGCGGTGCGCCGGTGGCGTCGCGATGATCGACAGGTCGCGAAGGCCGCTCATCGCCATGTTCAGCGTGCGCGGGATCGGCGTGGCGGTGAGCGTGAGCAGGTGCACCTCGGCGCGCAGCGCCTTGAGCCGCTCCTTCTGCCGGACGCCGAAGCGCTGCTCCTCGTCGACGATGACGAGGCCGACGTCCTTGAACTTGACGTCTTCCTGCAGCAGCCGGTGCGTGCCGACGATGACGTCGACCTTGCCTTCGGCCACCTGGTCGAGCACGGCCTTGATGTCCTTGGCCGACTTGAAGCGCGACAGCACCTCGACGCGGATCGGCCAGTCGGCGAAGCGGTCGCGGAAGTTGCGGTAGTGCTGCTCGGCGAGCAGGGTGGTGGGCACCAGAACGGCGACCTGCTTGCCGGCGGCGGCCGCGACGAAGGCCGCGCGCACCGCCACCTCGGTCTTGCCGAAGCCGACGTCGCCGCAGACCACGCGGTCCATCGGCGAGGGCTTGGCGAGGTCGGTGATGACGGCCTCGATGGCGCTGAGCTGGTCGGGCGTTTCCTCGAACGGGAAGGTGGCCGCGAAGGGCTCGTACATGGCGCGGTCGACCGGCAGCGCGAGGCCGGCGCGCGCCTGGCGGCGGGCCTGGATCTCGAGCAGCTCGGCGGCGACGTCGCGCACCTTGTCGGCGGCGCGCTTGCGGGCCTTTTCCCAAGCCTCGCCGCCGAGGCTGTGCAGCGGCGCGTGCTCGACGGACGCGCCCGAGTAGCGCGAGACGCGCTCGAGCTGCGACACGGGCACGTAGAGCTTGTCGCCCTTGGCGTACTCGATGACGAGGTACTCGCCCGCGACGCCGCCAGCTTCCAGCACTTCGAGGCCGCGATAGCGCCCGACGCCGTGCTCCTCGTGGACGATCGGCGAGCCGATGCCGATCTCGGACAGGTCCTTGATGATCGCGTCGGGGTCGCGCACGCCGCGGCGCGTGCGTCGGCGCGACTGCTCGGCTTTCTCGGGGAACAGCTGGCGCTCGGTGAGCACCGCGATCGCGGGTTCGCTGATGGCGAAGCCGGCGTCCAGCGGCACCACGCCGATCGCGTAGCGGTGCTCGCCGTCGAGGAAGGCCGCCCAGTCGGCGACGGTCGGCGGCTTCAGGTCGGCGGCAGCGAGCACGTCGATCAGCGCCTCGCGGCGGCCCGGCGAATCGGCGGCCACCAGCACGCGGCCCGGGTAGCTGGCGAGGAATGAACGCAGCGCGGCGGCCGGCGCTTCGCCCTTCGCAGCCAGCGGCAGGTTCGGCGCCGGCTGCGCGTCGAGCACGAGGCCGTCGGCCCAGCGCGGGTGCTCCGGCGCCACCTGCTCGATGCGCACATGGCGGTTCAGCGCGGCGCGCAGTTCGTCGAGCCGCAGCATCAGCTCTTCGGGCGGCAGCACCGGCCGCTCGATGTCGTGGCGGCGCTGCTCCCAGCGCTGCGTCCATGCGGTGAGCTGGGCTTCCGCGGCCTGCTCCCAGCCGGCGTCCAGCACCACCAGCGTATTGCCCGGCACGTGCTCGAACAGGCTGGCGGTGCGCTCGAAGAACAGCGGCAGGTAGTACTCGATGCCGGCGGGCGCGACGCCCTCCTTCAGGTCCTGCACCAGCGGGCAGCGCCGCGGGTTGACGTCGAAGCGGTCGAGCATTGCTTCGCGGGCGCGCTTGCAGCTCGCCTCGTCGAGCGGGAACTCGCGCGCCGGCAGCAGCTCGATGGCGTCGATGGCGTGCTGCGAGCGCTGCGTCTCCGGGTCGAAGCTGCGCAGTGAATCGATGGTGTCGTCGAACAGCTCGATGCGGTACGGCTCGTCCGAGCCGGTCGGGAACAGATCGAGCAGCGCGCCGCGCACGCTGAAATCGCCGGGGTCGTTGACCTGCGGCACGTGGCGATAGCCGGCAGCCTGCAGGCGGCGCTTCTCGGCATCGAGGTCGAGCTTCTGGCCCTTTTTCAGATCGAGCACGTTGCCGGCGATCCACTCCGGCGGCGCCAGGCGCTGCAGCAGGGTCGACACCGGCACCACCAGCACGCCGCGCGAAAGCCGAGGCAGCCGGTACAGCGCCGCGACGCGCTCGGAAATGATGTCCGGGTGCGGCGAAAACAGGTCGTAAGGCAGGGTTTCCCAGTCGGGGAAATGCAGCACCGGCAGGCCGCGCGCGAGCGACTTCAGGTCGGCTTCGAGGCGAAGCGCGCCGGCGGTGTCGCGGGCCACCGCGAGCACGAGACCGTCGTGGGCGCGAGCGCGCTCGACGATCGCCAGCGCGGCGGCGGTCGGGTTGACGGGAAGGCGCCAGTCGGCGCGCTGCTGGCCGCGCTTCGGGAGCGGGGCCGCGGGGAGAGTGGGGTGCGTCATGAGCGGCGGGAGTTTAGCGCCCCTCCGGCCCCGCCCGGCCGATGGCGAGGCTCGGCGGCCCACGGTGATAGGCCTCGGCCCTGTCATACGGTTTGCCTTGACGTAGCCTTCATCACGGACGCCTAATCGGCGCCAGGGGAAAACCAGCCATGCATCACGTGTCGCGTAGCCGCGCCGCTCGCGTTGCGTCGATGCTCGCCAGGGGGAAGTTCGCGGATGGCGAGTGACAACATCCTGAGCCACGAGCGCCTGCGCTACTTCAAATGGGCGGCGGCTCTGATGCTGGCCAGCATCGCGTGGTACGCCGTCGATGACCCGGCGTACGGGCCGGGTGGCGGCACCGTGCTCGGCTACACGTTGGGCACCGTCGGCGCCCTGCTGATCGTCTGGCTGCTGCTGTTCGGCATCCGCAAGCGGCAGTACACCGGCGGTATCGGCACCGTGCGCGGCTGGCTCTCGGCCCACGTGTATCTCGGGCTGTCGCTGCTGGTCGTCGCCACCCTGCACACCGGCTTCCAGTTCGGCTGGAACGTGCACACCCTGGCCTACGGCCTGATGGTGGCGGTGATCGCCAGCGGCGTTTGGGGCGTCGGCGTGTACCTGCGCAATCCGGGCCTGATGAGCGACCTGCTCGACGGCAAGACGCTCGAGCAGCACGCCGCCGCGCTGGGCGAGATCGACGGCCAAGCGCGCGCGCTGGCGCAGAGCATTTCGCCGCGCTTCGTGGAACTGGTGGATGCCTCGGCCAAGGCGCCGATCGGCCTGCCGGGCTGGCGCCGGCTGTTCCGCCGCGTGCCGGGCTGCACGACGACGGCGGCGGTTGAATCGCTACGCACCGACCTGCGCGCCTCCGAGCGCGAGGTGCGCGACCTGTTCGCGCTGCAGTTCCGTCGCCTGCAGCAGCTGAAGCGCATCCGCGCCTACCTGCGCCTGCGCGCGTGGACGGAAGTGTGGCTCATCGTGCACGTGCCGCTGTCGCTGGCCCTGCTCGGCGCGCTGCTGGCCCACATCCTCGCGGTCTTCACTTACTGGTAGCCCATGGCCTCGAGCCCCTCCGACCCGAACGCCGCGGAACTCGACGCCCTGCGCCGACCCCTGCGCGGCCGTCGCCTGCTGTCGTGGGCGCTGCTGCTGATCGCGCTCGTGGCGCTGGCCATCGTGCCGTGGTGGCTGTCGAACGCCGCCGCCGAGCGCCAAGCCGCTGCGACCGATACGACAGCGCCGCGCATGACCGCGGTGAGCGCAGCCGACATCGAAGCGCACCGCACCGCGCACGCCTGGGATCGCGTCTGGGACGCCGGCCCGCTCGACGCCGCACATTCGGCGCTGGCGCTCGACTGCCGCGCCTGCCACAGCGAGCCGTTCGCGCGCGTTCGCGACGAGGACTGCACGGCCTGCCACCTGACCGTGACGGCGCACGGCGGCCCGTCGCCGCCGATCGCCGGCGACCCCGCGCCGCGCTGCGCCTCGTGCCACCGGGAGCACAACGGCCCGCAGGGTTTGGCGCTGCAGAACCTCGCGCAGTCCGGCCCGGCCTGCGTCGATTGCCACGCGCAGCTCGCGGCGCGCAAGCCCGAACTCGGCCTGCTCGACGTGCGTGATTTCGGCGATGAGCATCCGGAGTTCGCAATCCGCGTCGCGGGCGACGGCGGCGCGCTGCGCAAGCTGCGCCTCGGCACCGAGCCGGCGATCGAGCCGACCGGCCTGAAGTTCCCGCATGACGTGCATCTCGCCGCCGGCATCGACGGCCCCGACGGCCCGCAGACGCTGGCTTGCGGAAGCTGTCATCGCGCGACCGAGGACGCGCTGGGCTTCGAGCCGGTGCGCTTCGAAACCGACTGCGAAAGCTGCCACGCGCTGACGCTGGAAACCACGCTGGCCCGCCGCAGCGTGCCGCACGGCTCGGTGGACGATGCGCTGTCGATGATCCGCGAGTTCTACAGCTTCGCCGCGAACAACACCGACCCGAGGCGCGTCGAGGCCACGCCGAGCGCGGTGCAGCGGCCGGGCGCCATTGATACGACGGACGTCCGTTTCGTCGGCCGCCCGGGCGATGCGCTGACGCTCGCCCGCATCGAAGCGACGAGCCTGTTCGAGAAGCGCGCCTGCGTGGTCTGCCACACGGTGACGCGCGTGGCCGAGAACGGCCCGCCCGGTTCGCCGGCCGCCGATCTGCCGCTGTACCGCATCGCGGCGGTCGCGCCGGTGCACGACTGGATGCCCGGCGCGCGCTTCAGCCACGCCGCGCACGCACAGAGCGAGTGCAGCGCCTGCCACGCGGCGGAGACCTCGAAAGACGCCAGCGAGGTGCTGATGCCGATGATCGCCGGCTGCCGCGACTGCCACGCCGGTGCCGTCGCCGCGCCGACCCAGGTGCGCTCCGACTGCGGGCTCTGCCACGACTACCACCCGGCGCATGCCGCGCTGCAGGAGGCCGAAGTCTTGGCGGGCCGCCTCGTGCCGGTGGACGCGCAATGACGCTGCGGCGCACCCTGCTGTTCGTCGGCCTGATGGCCGCGGGCGCGGCCTCGGCGCGCTGCCCGGCGCCGGCCTCGCCGAACCAGCGCCTCGAATCCGCCGACGTGCAGCGCGTGGTGGCGCAGGCCGCCGATGTGGCACAGCGTTTGAACCAGCCGGCGACCATGGCCGTCGTCGATCGCGTTGGCAACGTGCTGGCGGTGTTCCAGACCAATGGCGCGGCGTCGACCGTGCGGATCACCAGCGGCGTGTCGAGCGGCGGCGGATTGGAAAACCTCGTCGTGCCGAGCGCCGCGGCAGCGATCGCGAAAGCGGTCACCGGCGCGTACCTGTCGTCATCGGGGCAGGCCTTCAGCACGCGCACGGCGAGCTACATCGTGCAGGACCACTTCCCGCCGACGATCCGCAACGTGCCCTCCGGGCCGCTGTTCGGCGTGCAGTTCAGCCAGTTGCCCTGCGGCGATCTCGTGCAGGGCGGCAGCGCGATGGGCATCGGCCCGCGGCGCTCGCCGCTCGGGCTGTCGGCCGATCCGGGCGGCTTTCCGCTCTACAAGGGCGGCAGCGTGGTGGGCGGCATCGGCGTGATCGCCGGCAGCGCGCCGACCTACAGCCTTGATGTGTTTCCGTTCGATTTCGACAACGATCCGGAAGAAGTGATCGCGCATTCGGCGCTCGCAGGGTATTCGCCGCCGGACTGCATCCGCGCCGAGCGCGTGACCGCCGGCGGCGTGAGCCTGCGCTTCTCCGATGCCGATGGCCGCTTGCTGTCGAGCTCGGCAACGGTGCCCAGCGGCGGCAGCTACGTCGACGTGGGCGGCTACTACGCGGCCGTCGATGGCCCGCGCACCGGCCGCATCTTCGGCCTGCCGGAATCGGGCGTGGCGCGCGAGTTCGTCAACCTCGCCGGCGACGCGCACGGGCTGCTGAACCCGGATGGCAGCAACCGGTTCCCGCCGATCGCCTCGACAGGCCTGAGCGCGGCCGACGTCACCAGCCTGCTCGATGAGGCGCTCGGCGTGGCGAACGCTGCGCGCGCGCAGATCCGCATTCCGCTGGGATCGCCGGCGCAGGTGACGGTGTCGGTGGTCGATGCGCAGGGCGTGGCGCTGGGCGTCGCTCGCACTCCTGACGCGCCGATCTTCGGCATCGATGTGTCGCTGCAGAAGGCACGCGCGGCGGCGCTGTTCTCGCGCACCGACGCGGCGGCGCGCATCGCGGCGGCGAACTCCGCGGCGCAGCAGGCCTTCTATTTCAACGGCGACCCGCGCGCGGCCGTCGGGTTTTTCCAGCGTCCGACCATCTTCGCCGACGGCACGGCCTTCACCGCGCGCGCCATCGGCAACATCGCGCGGCCACTGTTCCCCGACGGCATCGACGGGCGGCAGCGCGGTCCGCTGTCGAGCGCCAAGCCGGCGTGGAGCCCGTTCAACGTCGGGCTGCAGCTCGATCTGGTGTTCCCCGGTCTCGCCGCATCGCTGGCGCCGGGCGGCCCGATCATCACCCGCTGCACCGCGACCGCGATCGGTGCCGACAACGGCATCCAGATCTTTCCCGGCGGCGTGCCGCTGTACCGCAACGGCGTGCTGGTCGGCGCGGTGGGCGTTTCTGGCGACGGCGTCGACCAGGACGACATGATCGCCTTCCTTGGGATTACCCGCGCGTCGCGCTGGCGCGGCGGTGGCCTCGGCCACGCGCCGCTGGCGAGGCGCTCGGACCAGCTCGGCCTGCGCTACGTGCAGTGCCCGCAGTCGCCGTTCAACGGCAGCGATGCGCAGAACGTCTGCGGCGGCGACGGCGATCTGCCGACCACGGGCGCGAGCGCGGTGACGGCCGTGCAGCCGCGCGTTCCCGAGCTGCTGCGCCGCGACGCGCACCGCGACCTGCGGATGCGCTCATTCGTGCCGCTGCATCGCGCGACCCCGGAGCGCCGTCGATGATTCGCCGTCTCGGCGCCCGCCTGCGTCCGCTTCAGCTCGTGGCCGCGTGCGCGGCGGCGCTGGCCTTCACCGCCGTGACGCCGGCGCTGGCGCAAGGTGAGCCAACGGCGCCGGCCGTCGACACGGGCCTCCGCCTGGTTCAAGTGATGGCGCCAAATCTGGTGCTGCGCGCCGCGCCGCGCACCGATGCCGCGCCGCGCTTCGACGTCGCGCGCGGCCGCGTGCTGGAAGTGATCACGCAGAGGGACGACTGGATCGAAGTGCGCGTGCGCGGTGGAGACGCGGATGGCGTGGCCGGCACCGCATGGCTGAAGCGCGAGCGCACGGCGGACGGCCAGTGGAACGTCGAACCGATGCGTGGCTCGAACGCGCCGACCATCGCTGGCCCGGACGGCGTTCCCGCGCCGGCGATCGAACCGCTGGTGCGCCCGGGTGGCGACGTCGCGCCGCTGGTCACGCTGCCGCCGCCGCAGGCCGGGCAGATCGAGCCGGCCGCGCCGAACCTGCCGCGCGAATCGCTGTCGGTGCCGGACCGCTGGCGGATCATGCAGGGCCTCGGGCTGAAGTACCCGTGGTACGACCCGTACAACCAGAACGTGCTGAAGGGCGATTTCCCCGTCCTCGAATGGGGCACCGACTGGTTCCTCGTGCTGAACCTCGTCAGCGACACGCTTGGCGAGGCGCGCCGCTTCCCGGTGCCGGTGGCGCAGGTTATCGCCACGCCGGGGCAGGGCAACGACATCTACGGGCGCAACCGCTTCGAGATCGGCGCGCAGACCTTCATCCTCAGCGCCTCGGCGATCAAGGGCAACACGACGTTCAAGCCGCCGGACTACGAATACCGCATCGTGCCGGTGATCAACATCAACCGCGTCGTCGCGCAGGAATCGGGCCTGCTGCGCATCGACCCGGAGGCCGGACGCACGCGCACCGACACCTTCATCGGGCTGCAGGAACTGTTCTACGACAAACATCTCCGCAACGTCGGCGACCGCTACGACTTCGACAGCCTGCGCATCGGCATCCAGCCCTTCACCAGCGATTTCCGCGGCTTCCTGTTCATCGACCAGCCCTTCGGCGTGCGGCTGTTCGGCAATCGCGACAACAATTTCTGGCAGTACAACCTGGCGTGGTTCCGCCGGATGGAGAAGGACACCAACTCCGGCCTCAACGACATCACCGAGCCGCTGCGCCACGACGACGTCTTCGTGGCGAACGTCTACCGGCAGGACTGGCCGCGCCTCGGGTTCACCTCGCAGGCGACGGTGCTGCACAACCGCAACCGCGAAGACCGCTTCCAGTACGACACCAACGGCTTCCTGGTGCGGCCGGCGTTTCTCGGTGACCTGCGCCCGCACCGCTACAACGTCACCTACCTCGGCGTCAGCGGTGACGGGCACCTGACCTCGTGGTTCCCGAAGTCGCGGCTGAACCTGACGACGACGACCTACATCGCCGCCGGCAACTACGAGCGCCACCCGCTGGCGCAACGCTCGCAGAAGATCCGCGCGCTGTTCCACGCCAGCGAGCTGTCGCGCGATTTCAGCTGGGTGCGCGTGCGCGGCAGCGTGATGTTCGCCAGCGGCGACCGCGACCCTTACGACGACAAGGCGACCGGCTTCGACGCGATCTTCGAGAACCCGCAGTTCGCCGGCGCCGACACCAGCTACTTCATCCGCCAGACCATCCCGCTGATCGGCGGCGGTGGCGTGGTGTTGAGCAACCGCAACGGCCTGCTGCCTTCCCTGCGCTCGTCGAAAGAGCAGGGGCAGTCGAATTTCGTGAATCCCGGCCTGGCACTCGCCGGCGTGGGCGCGGATTTCGACGTGACGCCGGAGCTGCGCATCACCAGCAACCTCAACCATCTGCGCTTCGTGCACACCGAAGTGCTCGGCGCGCTTCGCAACGAGGCGCCGCCGCCGAAAGCGATCGGCTGGGATGCCTCGGTGGGCCTGCAGTGGCGGCCGCTGTTCATCCAGAACATCGTCGTCAACGGCTCGGTCGCCGCGCTGCAGCCCGGCGACGGCATCCAGCGTTTCTACGGAACGGAGCAGGGCACGCTGTACTCCGGGATCGTCAACGTGCTTCTGACCTTCTGAGCCCATGACCGACGCTAACGCCACACGCTCCACCTTCCGACTGCGCGCCGCGCTGCTGTCACTGGCGGCCACGCTGGCGCTCGGCTCGGTGTCGCTGTCGGTGCGTTCGGCCGGCATCGAGAAAGTCGAACGCACCTACCACGAGTTCGCGGCCGCACCGGCACGGCAGCCGCAGACACTGGCCTACACCAAATCCGTCGGCTGCACGACCTGCCACGAGAAGACCGACCAACCGACCATGCACGCCAACCCCGGCGTGGTGCTCGGCTGCGCGGACTGCCACGGTGGTGATCCGTCCGTGCGTCGTGGCTCCGAGGCGCCCGAGAGTGACGCGTATGCGGCGTTGAAAGACGCCGCCCACGTGCTCCCGGCCGACATCGGCACCTTTGGCAAGAGCGCGGCCAACCCGAAGCACACGATGGCGCGCTGGACGCAGGAGCATCCGGCCTACGTGCGCTTCGTGAACCCGGGGGATTTGCGCGTGGCGCGCGAGGCCTGCGGCGCCTGCCACCTGCCGATCATTGAGGCGCAGGAGCGCAGCCTGATGTCGACCTCGGCGATGCTCTGGGGCGGCGCGGCGTACAACAACGGCATCCTGCCGTACAAGATTTACAACCTCGGCGAGGCCTACGCGCGCGACGGCACGCCGGCGCTGTTGAAGAACCCCGTCGATGCGAGTGATCCCGCACTTGCGGCACGCGGCGTGCTGCCCGCGCTGTATCCGCTGCCCGCGTGGGAAACCGTGCCGCCCGCCGACGTGTTCCGCGTGTTCGAGCGCGGCGGCCGCGTCATCAACTCGCAGTTCCCGGAGGTCGGCTTGCCGAACTCGCTGGGCCAGATCCAGCGTCTCGACGAGCCGGGTCGCCCTGATCTTCGGCAGTCGAATCGCGGCCCGGGCACCGGCAGCCGCATCGCGGTGCCGGTGATCAACCTGACGAAGACGCGCCTCAACGATCCGCACCTGTGGATGCTCGGCACCAACGACAACCCCGGCGATTACCGCAGCTCGGGCTGCACGGCCTGCCACACCATCTACGCGAACGATCGCGACCCGCGACACTCGGGGCCGTACGCGGTCCACGGCAACCGCGGCCAGACCGCGACGGTCGACCCGACCATTCCGCACGGCAAAAGCGGCAGCCCGATCCAGCACGCGTTCACGCGGTCGATCCCGTCGTCGCAGTGCATGGTCTGCCACATGCACCAGCCGAACATGTACGTGAACTCGTTCTACGGCTACGTGCAGACCGATTACGAAAGCGACGCGGCCGCGCTGTGGCCGGAGCAGCAGCGCTACCCGACCTCCGAAGAGATCCGCGAGATCAATCTGCGCAATCCGGAAGAGGCGGTGATCCGCGGAAAGTGGGCTGACCCGGAATACCTCGCCGAGATCTCCAAGCTCAACCCGACGCTGAAGGACACGCAGTTCGCTGACTACCACGGCCACGGCTGGGTGTTCCGCGCGGTGCACAAGCGCGATCGCGAAGGAAATCTCCTTGATGCCGAAGGCGCGAAGGTCGCCAATGACGACCCCGACAAGTTCAAGAAAGCCGTGCACCTGTCGTCGATCCATCTCGACAAGGGCATGCACTGCGTCGACTGCCACTTCGAGCAGGACATGCACGGCAACGGGCACATCTATGGCGAGGTCGCCGCGGCCATCGAGATCGACTGCGCCGACTGCCACGGCACCGCGCGCAACTATCCGACGCTGACGACGTCCGGCCCGGCCGCGCGCCCCGGCGGCATGGACCTGTCACTGCTGCGCACGCAGGACGGCCGCCCGCGCTTCGAGTGGCGCGACGGCGCGCTGTACCAGCGCTCCGCACTCGACCCGAAGCTCGAGTGGAAGATGAGCCTGACGCGCGATTCGGTGAATCCGGCCAGCCCCGACTACAACGAGAAGGCCGCGCGCGCGAAGCTCACGCCGAACGGCGCCGCCGGCCGCAGCGGCGAGTGGAACGCGCAAGCCGCGTTCGCGAACGCCTCCGACGTCGACCTCGCGCACGGCGACGACGAGATGGAGTGCTTCACCTGCCATCTGTCGTGGACGACGAGCTGCTCGGGCTGCCACCTGCCCATCCAAGCCAACTGGAAGACCGAGCGCAACCACTACGAAGGCGGCGAGACTCGGAACTACGCCACGTACAACGTGCAGGTCGTGCGCGACGACGTGTTCCAGCTTGGCCTGCACGGCACGGTGAAGGGCAACACCATCGCGCCGATCCGCTCGAGCTCTGCGCTGGTCTTGAGCTCGCAGAACAACAACCGCGAGCGCATCTATATCCAGCAGCCGCCGGTCGCGGCCAGCGGGCATTCCTCGCAGGCCTTCGCGCCGCATTACCCGCACACCGAGCGACTCACCGAGACCAAGCAGTGCGAGGACTGCCACGTCTCGGCCAGCGGCGACAACAACGCGATCATGGCGCAGCTGCTGCTGCAGGGAACGAACTTCGTCAACTTCATCGGCGGCTACGCGCTGGTCGGCGAGGAGGGGCACGTCGAAGGCGTCAACGTCACCGAGCTCGACGAGCCGCAGGCGGTGATCGGCAGCTACCTGCAGCGCATGGCCTATCCGGACTTCTATAAGCGGCATCAGGAGCGCGACCGGACGCTTCGCGAGGCCTACGGCATCGACAGCGACGGCCCGGCCAACTGCATCCAGATGCGCGGCGAGTACGTCTACGTGGCGGAGGGGCGTGGCGGTTTCCGCGTCTACGACGCCGCCTCCCTGCCGAACAAGGGCTTCTCGCAGCGCATCATCCGCGCGCCGTTCTCGCCGCTGGGCCACGACGCCCACGTGCCGTCGAAGAACGCCACCTGCATGGCCCTGCCGACCAACCAGCCGATCGCGCCGTTCAAGAACGAGGGCGAGCTGATGCGGGTGACGAACCAGGAGCAGCCCTTCCACCCGATCTACCACTACGCGTTCGTGGTCGATGCCGAGGAAGGCCTGATCGTCGTCAAGGTCGACACCTTCGCCGACGGCGAGCCGCGCAACAATTTCCTCGAGCGCGCGATCACCTGGAACGACGCCGGCCTGCTCACCGGCGCCCGCCACATCGTCGTCGCCGGCCACTACGCCTACGTCACCACGCCGCGCGGCGTGCAGGTGCTCGACCTCGACGATCCGCTGAAGCCGAAGGCGCTCGCGTTCATCGCGTTGGACGATGCCCGCGCCACCGCCGTGCAATTCCGCTATGCCTTCGTCACCGCCGGCAGCGGTCTCCACGTGGTCGACCTCACCGACATGAAGGCCCCGCGCCTGCTGCCGACCTCGATCGCGCTGCAGGACGCGCGCCGCGTCTACGTCGCGCGCACCTACGCTTACGTCGCCGCCGGTGCAGAAGGTCTCGCGATCGTGAACGTGACGAAGCCCGAGGCGCCGACGCTGTTGACGCGCTTCAGCGCCGACGGCGTCATCAACGACGCGCGCGACGTGGTGGTGGGCTCGACCAACGCGTCGCTGTTCGCCTACGTCGCGGATGGAAAGAACGGCCTGCGCGTGATCCAGCTCACTTCGCCGGAAAGCCAGCCGAACTTCTACGGCTTCTCGCCGGAGCCACGCCCCGAACTGATCGCCAGCCGCGCCACTCGCAGCCCGGCCATCGCGCTGTCGAAAGGCCTCGACCGCGACCGGGCGGTTGACGAGACCGGCGGGCAGATCGCGGTGTTCGGCCGGCTCGGCTCGCGGCCGTTCAACCTCGAAGAGATGCAGCGCCTGTACCTGAATCCGGACGGCTCGGTGTGGACCGTGCGGAACACGTTGAACACCGCGGCGCTGCCGGAAGGAGGCACTCGATGAGCCCGCGCTATGCCCTGATCGCCCTGTTTTTTGCGGCAACGACGGCGATGGCGACGTGGACGCCCACCGACGACGCCATCCGCGCCGAGAACGCGCTGCGCCAGCCGATGCCCGATCGCGCCGCGGGCAGCAGTCTCGGCACCGTCACCTGCGCCAGCAGCACCTGCCACGGCTCGGTGCTGGCCTGGGACGACGTGGTGCTGCACAACGAGTACACGACCTGGGCGCGGCTCGACCGCCACACGCGCGCCTACGCCACGCTGCTGAAGCCTGAGAGCGTCGCCATCGCTCGCAAGCTCGGCCTGTCGACGCCCGCGCACGAAGCGCCGGAGTGCCTGGCTTGCCACGCCTACGCGCCGCCGGCCGAGCAGCGCGGCGAACGCTTCGTCATGAGCGACGGCATCAGCTGCGAGGGCTGCCACGGCCCTGCGGAGAAGTGGGTGGCCTCGCACACCGCGCCCGACGCCTCGCACGCGAAGAACCTCGCGAACGGCCTGTACCCGACCTCCGATCCGGTGGGGCAGGCGCGGCTCTGCACGTCCTGCCACGTCGGTGACGGCGACCGTTGGGTGACGCATCGCATCATGGGCGCCGGGCATCCACGCTTGGGTTTCGAAGTCGGCACCTTCTCAGCACTCCAGCCGCCGCACTACGCCATCGATGCCGATTGGCAGGCGCGCAAGGGCGCGTTCTCGGCCGGGCGAGTGTGGGCGCTCGGCCAGCTTTTCGGCGCGAAGGCGATGCTCGAAACGCTGGCGCACCCGACGCGCGGCCGCGATGGGCTGTTCCCCGAGCTCTCGGCCTTCGACTGCCACGCCTGCCACAAGCCGATGAGCGCCAACCGCTGGTCGCCGCGGCTGGGCATCGGGCCCGGGCGCGTGCGCGTCAACGATGGCCACCTGCTGATGCTGCGCGCCATCACCGAAGCAGTGGCGCCGGATCAGGCCGCCGCGTTCCGCAACGAAGTGCGCGCCGTGCACGCGGCGGTGTCGGCCGGGCAGGGCGACCCGAACGCCGCGCTGCGTCGATTGATCGCGCGGCTTGATGCGCTGATTCCGACGCTGCGCGCGCAGGCTTTCGATGCGAACCAGATGCGCGCCGTGCTGCAGCGCCTCATCGCCATCGGCCGCAGCGGCGAGTACAGCGACTACGCCGGCGCCGAGCAGGCCTACATGGCGATCGCGCCCTTGCTCGAACAGCTCGCCGCAGACGGCCAGCTCGCCGATGCGGCGGCGCTGCGGCCGCTGCTGGCCCGCGCCCGCGAGACGCTGGCCGGCGAAGACACCTACCGGGCCGAGCGCTTCCGCGCGGCCCTCGATGCCTTGGCCGGTGCCGTCCGCGCACCCGCCGGAACGGAGGGCTGAACCATGGCCGTGCGCGCCGCAGATCGCCCCGCCGAGTACGACATCGTCATCATCGGCGCGGGCCCTGCCGGGCTCTCCGCCGCCTCGCGCGCCGCGGCGCGCGGCAACCGCTATGTGCTGCTGGAAGCCGCGCCGCATCCGTCGGACACGATCTTCAAGTACCAGAAAGGCAAGCACGTGATGGCCGAGCCGGGCTTCCTGCCGCTGCGCAGCGGCATGAGCTTCGGTGCCGGCAAGCGCGAGACGGTGCTCGGCACGTGGAACGATGAGCTCGCCGCGCAGAAGATCCACATCCAGCACGGCAAGCGCGTCAACGGCATCGATCGCGATCCGAAGGCCGCGCCGTTCACCGTGCGCTGCGAGGACGGCAGCAACTACACCACGCGCAACGTCATCCTCGGCATCGGCCTGCAGGGCAACGTGCGCAAGATGGGCGTGCCCGGCGAGGAGCACCCCAACGTGCAGTACACGCTGTCGGACCCGGACGAGTACGAAGGCGAGACGGTGATCGTGGTCGGTGCGGGTGACGCCGGCATCGAGAACGCGATGGGTCTGATTGCGAAGAACACCGTGCACCTGATGAACCGGCAGGAAGAGTTCACCGTCTGCAAAGACGCGAACCGCGACGCCATCCAGGCGCAGGAGCGCGCCGGCAAGGTGCGCATCTGGCATTCGGCCTTCGCCGCGCGCGTCGATCCGCCGCCAGCGGATCCGAAGCCGCCGCCGGGCGCGAAGCCGCCGCTTTTCAGCTTCGTCTTCAACGGCAAGGTCGGCGAGCAGAGCATTCCGTGCCATCGCATCATCGTGCGCGCTGGCGCGATTCCGCCGCGCAAGCTGGTCGAGAGCTTCGGCGTGCAGTTCCCGAACGAGGACCCGACGGCCATCCCGGTGCTGTCGGAGACCTACGAATCGAACGTGCCGGGCCTGTTCGTCGTCGGCGCGCTCGGCGGCTACCCGCTGATCAAGCAGGCGATGAACCAGGGCCACGAAGTCGTCGACACGATCAACGGCGACGTCGTCGAGCCGGTCGACGAGCCCCTGCTGCGCGATCGCCTGAAGGTCTGGCGCCCCAACGTGTCGGCGTCCGCCGTGGTCGACGAGATCGGCCGGCACCCGCTGCTGGGCGCGCTGACCAAGCTGCAGCGTCGAGAGCTGCTGCTGGAAAGCACCGTGCACGTACTGCCGAAGGACGCGGTGATCTTCAAGAAGAACGACTACAGCAACAGCTTCTGGTCGGTGATCACCGGCAACGTGCAGATCGACACCGACGGCGATGACGGCAACCGCCGCGCCGTGGTGATCGGCGCGGGACGCTTCTTCGGTGAGATGGGTTTGCTGTCGGGCCGCCGCCGCACCGCCACGGTGTCGGCCGGGCTCAACTGCGTGCTGATCGAAACGCCGCGCCGCACGATGCTGAAGCTGATGAGCGCCTCCGAACGCCTGCGCGACAAGATCGACCAGGCCTTCGTGCGCAATGCGGTGTTCAACTACATCGGCCCGTTGCTCGGCACCGAAGCGATCGATTCGATGATCGACCTCGGCGTCACGCTGAAGCGCTTCAACGCCGGGCAGGTGCTGTTCAAGGAGGGCGATGCCGCCGACGGCTTGTACCTGATCCGCCGCGGCTCGGTCGCGGTATCGAAGCGCATCAAGCACGAGGACCGCGTGCTCGCCTACGTGAGCGCCGGCAACTACGTCGGCGAGATGGCGATGCTCGATGGCGGCGCGCGCACGGCGACGGTGACGGCCTCGGTGCTGACCGAAGTGCTGGTGTTCGAGGCCGACGGCATCCGCAAGCAGATCAAATCCACGCCGGCGCTGCGGAAGACGCTCGAAGCGATCATGCAGGCGCGCACCGAGCAGAACATCGCCGCCGAGCAGGATGTCGAGGACGGCAGCGCGCTGTCGCGCTTCCTGCTGAAGCAGGGCGTGGGCGACGCCTCCGACCTGCTGGTCATCGACGAGGCGCTGTGCGTGCAGTGCAACAACTGCGAAACGGCGTGCGCGGAGTCGCACGGCGGCACCTCGCGATTGAAGCGCGAGGCGGGCGCCACCTTCGCGCGCGTGCACCTGCCGGTGGCCTGCCGCCACTGCGAGAACCCGCACTGCATGAAGGACTGCCCGCCCGACGCGATCCGTCGCGGCCCGGCCGGCGAAGTCACCATCAGCGAGGCCTGCATCGGCTGCGGTAACTGCCAGCGCAACTGCCCGTACGGCGTCATCCAGATGGCGCCGGAAGCGCCGCCGAAGCCCGGCGGTGGCCTGCTGTGGCTGCTGCTTGGCCTCGGTGCGGCGCCCGGTGACCGCAAGCCCGAGTTCGAGGGCGACGTCGTCAAGAAAGCGGTGAAGTGCGACATGTGCACCGGCATCAAGGGCGGCCCGCGCTGCGTCGACGCCTGCCCGACCGGTGCGGCGAAGCGGCTGTCCGCGGAAGCGCTGTTCCGGCAGATCCGGCAGGTCGCGGACTGACGTCCAACGCTCGCGGCGCGAGGTGCGTACGCGCAGCGACGTGCGCACACGCTGCCATGTGGGCGATTCGCTAGAGCGTCTTCTCGATCCGCACCAGGCCGGGTTCGTCGGCGGCGAGTTTCCGGAAGCCGAGCTGCTGCGCGAGATGCAGCATCTGTGCGTTCTCCTGCAGCACGTCGCCGTAGACCGCGCCGAGTCGTTTCAACGCGGCCCAGCGCAGCATCTGCTTCATCAGCAGGGTGCCAAGGCCCTGGTGTGCGAGGTAGCGGCTGACGAGGATGGCGAAGTCGGCGCGCCGCGTGCCGGCATCGATCGCTGCGCGCACCACGCCGCCCACCAGCGCCTGGCCCGGAGGTTCCGGCTCGGCGAGAACGAGCGCGAACTGCGTGCGCGGGTCGATATGGGTGAGCCGCCGTGCCATGTCGGCGGTCAGCTCGGTGAGCGGGTGCAGGAAGCGCATCCGCACCTCCTCGGGCGTCAGCAGCGAAAAGCTGGCGCGCAGGGGCTCGGCGTCGGCGGGCAGGATCGGCCGAAGCCACAGGCGGCGCGCGTCGTCGAGGACGAGCTCTTCCTGCCAGGGTTTGCCGAGGCGCCGACGGTGGATCACGCGTGGTCTCCGTTGAAGTGGCCAGACTGGCGCATCGCTGCCCGGCGGTCGACAACGCCGGGTGAAGCCGGCGGCACGGCGGGTCGCTGGATGAAGTGCTTGACTAGCGTAACAGCGCGCTATTACATTTCGCAGCCATGAAGCGCCGCCTCGCCGCCGCCGTCGTTCCGCCCCCCAGCGCCATGCCGCCCGTCGCGGCGTCGCCGGCGGCGCTGGCCTATGCCGCCGAGGCTCGCGTCGGCGGCCTTGTCCGGGCCCTCGGCGCCCTGACAACCGATGACGAGCGCCGGCGTTTCCTGATCGACCTCTGCACCCCCGCGGAACTCGAGGCCATCGCCGATCGCTGGGCGGTGGTGCCGGAGCTCGCCGCGGGCCGCGCCTACCGTGACATCCACGACCGCACCGGCGTCAGCGTGACGACCATCGGTCGCGTCGCGCGCTGCCTCGCGCTAGGCGCAGGCGGCTATCGCGTTGCCGCCGAGCGCCTCGGGCATCTGGCGCCCGAAGCCGGCTTCGCCGCGCCGTCCGCCGACGACGCCCACTGACCCTCCCCGATTTGCTTGACCACGGAGCCCGCACCATGCGGACGCACGATCGCCTGCGCATTGCCATCCAGAAATCCGGCCGCCTCTCGGACCCCGCCCGCGACCTGCTCGCGCGCGCGGGCCTGAGCTTCCGCGAGAGCCGCGACCGCCTGTTCTGCTACGGCGAATCGCTGCCCATCGACCTGCTGCTGGTCCGCGACGACGACATCCCCGGCCTGATCGCCGAAGGCGTCTGCGACCTCGGCATCGTCGGCCTGAACGTGCTGGCCGAGCAGGACTACGAGCGCCGCGCGAAGGGCGAGGGCGAAGCCTTCAGCGTCGTGCGCCGCCTCGGCTTCGGCCGCTGCCGCCTCTCGGTGGCGGTGCCGCAGGACTGGGACTGGCCGGGCCCGCAGCGCTTGAGCGGCCTGCGCTGCGCCACCAGCTACCCGGCGCTGCTGGCGAAGTGGCTGAAGGACAACGCCGTCGATGCCGAACCCGTGCTGCTGTCGGGCTCGGTCGAGATCGCGCCGCGCCTCGGCAAGGCCGAGACCATCTGCGACCTCGTGTCGACCGGCGGCACGCTGGTCGCGAACCAGCTGAAGGAAGTGGCGGTGATCCTCGAGAGCGAGGCCGTGATCGCCGGCCCGTCGAAGCCGTTCAACGACGAGCGCCAGGCGCTGGCCGACCTGCTGCTGCGCCGCCTCGACGGCGTGCTGTCGGTGAAGGCCGCGAAGCTGCTGATGCTGCAGGCCGAGCGCGCCGCGCTGGGCGAACTGCTCAAGCTGCTGCCGGACGCGGACGCGCCCCTGGTCACCACGCTCGATGGCGACGGCTCGCGCGTCGCCGTGCAGGCGCTGTGCCGCACGGCGGTCACCTGGCAGCGCCTTGAAGACATGAAGAAGGCCGGTGCCAGCGCCCTGATGGTGCTGCCGGTCGAACAGATGCTGGCCTGACGCCGCGAACGACGACGACCCCTGACCATGAAAACCCTCGATTGGGCCCGGCTCTCCGCCGACGAGCGCGCCGCCGCGCTGGCCCGCCCGCCGTCGAATTCCAGCGAGGAGCGCATCGCCGCCGTGCAGCGCATCCTCGCCCAGGTGCGCGCGGACGGCGATACCGCGCTGCGCGCGCTGACGCGCCGCTTCGACAACGTGGAACGGGACGCCCTCGAAGCGACGACCGCCGAGTTCGACGCGGCCGAGGCGGGCCTCGACCCCGCGCTCCGCGACGCAATGGTGGAGGCGAAGTCGCGCCTCGACGCCTGGCATCGCGCCGGCGCGCCGACCGAGTTCGAGATCGACACCGCGCCCGGCGTGCGCTGTGGCCGCGTGCTGCGCGCCATCGACACCGTGGGCCTCTACGTGCCGGCAGGCTCCGCACCGCTGCCGTCCACCGCGCTGATGCTCGGCGTGCCGTCGCAGATCGCCGGTTGCCGCGAGGTCGTGGTGTGCACGCCGCCGCGCGCCGACGGCACCGCCGACCCCGCCGTGCTGGTCGCGGCTCGGCTGTGCGGTATCCGCCGCGTGTTCAAGATCGGCGGCGCGCAGGCCATCGCCGCGATGGCCTTCGGCACCGAATCCGTGCCGCGCTGCGACAAGCTCTTCGGCCCCGGCAGCAGTTGGGTGATGCTGGCGAAGTCGCAGGTCACCGCGCTGCCCGACGGCCCGGCCATCGACATGCCGGCCGGCCCTTCCGAAGTGCTGGTGATCGCCGATGCCGGTGCCAACCCGGCCTTCATCGCCGCCGACCTGCTGGCGCAGGCCGAGCACGGCCCCGATTCGCAGGTGGTGTTCGCCACCGACAGCGCCGCGCTGGCCGCGGCCGTCGAGGCGGAGGTGCGCGCCCAGGTCGCGCGGCTGCCGCGCGAAGCGATCGCGACGAAGGCGCTCGACTTCGCCCGCCTCATCGTCGTGCCCACGCTGGACGAGGCCTTCGCCTTGAGCAACGCGTATGGGCCCGAGCACCTGATCGTGCAGCTGCGCGAGCCGCGCGACTGGCTGGCGAAGATCACCTGCGCGGGCTCGATCTTCCTCGGCGACTACGCGCCGGAATCGCTGGGCGACTACTGCTCGGGCACCAACCACGTGCTGCCCACCGGCGGCGCGGCGCGGGCCTGGAGCGGCGTGTCGGTGGCGAGCTTCCAGCGCAGCATCAGCGTGCAGCAGGTCAGCCGCGAAGGCCTGCGCGCCATCGGCCCCTGTGCCGTCACCATGGCGCGCGCGGAATCGCTCGAAGCGCATGCGCAGGCTGTCGTGCAGCGGTTGGAGGCCTCGGCATGAACGTGCTTGATCTCGTGCGCCCGGACCTGCGCGACTTTGGCGGCTACGGGTCGGCGCGCAAGACCGGCCTCACCGGCACCGTGTGGCTCAACGCCAACGAGAGCCCGTGGGCCTCGCCGGCCGATCCGGGGCAGAGCCTGAACCGCTACCCCGAGCCGCAGCCAGCGGCCCTTAAAGCGCGGCTTGCGGCGCTGTACGGCGTGCCCGAAGACGCGCTGCTGATGACCCGCGGCAGCGACGAGGGCATCGACCTGCTGACGCGCGCGCTGTGCCGCGCCGAGCGCGAGGCGGTGCTCGTATCGCCGCCGGTGTTCGGCATGTACGCGGTGTCGGCGCGCGTGCAGGGCGCGCCGGTGGTCGAGGTGCCGCTGGTCGATGAGGGCGAGCGCTTCCGGTTCGACGTCGATGCGGCGCTGCGCGCGCTCGAGCTGTCGGTGGCGAAGGCGCCGGTGAAGCTGATCTACGTCTGCTCACCGTCGAACCCCACCGGTGCCGCGGTGCCGCTGGCCGAGATCGAGCGGCTGCTGCACGGCGTTGCCGGTCGCGCCGTGGTGGTCGTCGATGAGGCGTATGCGGAGTACAGCGCGCAAGCCAGCGCGCTGACCCTGCGCTCGCGGTATCCGAACCTGGTCGTGCTGCGGACGCTGTCGAAGGCCTACGCGTTGGCCGGCGCGCGGCTCGGCGTCACGATGGCCGACCCGGCCCTGATCCGCGTGCTGGCCGCGATCGCGCCGCCGTACCCGCTGGCGTCGCCCGCCGTCGCGCTGGCGCTGGACGCTGTCGCGCCCTCCGCGGCCGATGAGGCCCAGCGTCGCGCCGGCCGCATCGTCGCCGAACGCGAGCGCGTCGAGCGCGTGCTGCGTGCTCGCCGCGTCGTTCGCGCCGTCTATGCATCGGACGCCAATTACCTGCTGGTGCGCTTCATCGACGCCGACGCCGCGTTCCGCGCGCTGCTCCGCGCCGGCGTGGTGGTGCGCGACCAGCGGGCGGCGCCGGGCTTGGGCGATGCGCTCCGCATCACCATCGGCACCGCGGAGGAGAACGACGCGATGCTGGAGGCCCTCGACGCGCTGGACGCGCCACTTTCTTCCCTCGCGGCGCCTAAAGGCGCCGTGGCCCGCCCGGCCTGAACCGACCCCCATGAGCCAGAAAATCCTGTTCATCGACCGCGACGGCGTGCTGATCGACGAGCCCGCTGACGAGCAGATCGACGCCTTCGAGAAGTTCCGCCTCACGCGGGGCTGCATCGCCGCGCTGCAGAAGCTCCGCGACGCCGGCTTCCAGTTCGTGATGGTCAGCAACCAGGACGGCCTCGGCACCGCGAGCTTCCCGCGCGAGACCTTCGAGGGTCCGCAGCGCCTGCTGCTGCAGATCCTCGAATCGCAGGGGATCACCTTCCGCGAGGTGCTCATCGACGACAGCTTCGCGCACGAAGGCAAGCCCACCCGCAAGCCCGGGATCGGCATGGTCATGCACTACCTGCGCGACCGGTCCATCGATCTCGCCTCGAGCGCGATGGTCGGCGACCGCGAGACGGACCTGCAGTTCGCGACCAACCTCGGCGTGCGCGGCTTCCGCCTGAAGGACGGCCACTACGACTGGGCCGGGATCGCCCATGCGCTGACGGCCTCGCCGCGCACGGCCACCATCGAGCGCGTCACCAAGGAAACGAAGATCACCGTGCAGGTCGACCTCGACCGCGCCAGCGAGCCGGCCATCGCCACCGGCCACGGCTTCTTCGATCACATGCTGGAGCAGCTCGGCAAGCACGGAGGCTTCGGCCTTGCGGTGCGCTGCGCCGGCGACCTGCACATCGACGAACACCACACCGTCGAGGACACCGCGCTCGCCATCGGCCAGGCGCTCAAGGCCGCGCTCGGCGACAAGCGCGGCATCGGTCGCTACGGCTTCGACGGCGGCGATGGCGACGGCGACGGTGATGGCGATGGCGATGGCGATGGCGATGGCGCGGGCATGACCGCGGCCGAACCGCCGTCGTTCGCTGCGGCCGCCCGAGCCGCGTTCGCGCTGCCGATGGACGAGACGCGCGCGGCGGCGGCGGTCGATTTCTCCGGCCGCCCGTATTTCGTCTTCGAGGGAACCTTCCCGCGCGCCGAGGTCGGCGGCCTCGCCACCGAGCTGGTGCCGCACTTCTTCCGCTCGCTGTGCGAGACCTCGGGCCTCAACCTGCACCTGCAGGTGCGCGGCGAGAACACGCACCACATGGTCGAGGCCTGCTTCAAGGTGGTGGCGCGCGCCTTGCGCCTGGCGATCCGCCGCGAGGGCAGCGCGCTGCCGAGCACCAAGGGCGTGCTGTGACGGTCGCGGAGCCTGCCGGCGCTCTGCCCGCACTGGACGCCTCCCGCGTGCGCCTCGTGCTGCTCGACTCTGGCGGCGCGAACCTCGGCTCGGTGCAGGCCGCCTTCGCGCGGCTCGGCGTCGACGCCCCGGTGACCCGCGATGCGCAGCGCATCCGCGCCGCCACGCACGTGATCCTGCCGGGCGTCGGTGCCGCGGCCCCCGCCATGGCCCGGCTGCGCGCCAATGGCCTCGATCGCCTCATTCCGACGCTGACGCAGCCGCTGATGGGCATCTGCGTCGGCATGCAGCTGCTGTTCGAGCACTCGGTCGAGGGCGACGTCGACTGCCTGGGTCTGTTGCCGGGCCGCATCGAGCGCCTGCCGGAGTCGCCCGGCGTGCGCGTACCGCACATGGGGTGGAACCGGCTGCAGGCGGCCTCGGCGGAAGCGGCGTCGCATCCCCTCATGGCCGGGCTCGACGGCCGTCACGCCTACTTCGTGCACAGCTACGCGTGCCGAGATGCGTCGAACGCGCTGGCCCGATGCGCGCACGGCGCGACGTTCACCGCCATCGCCGCGCGCGGCCACGTCATGGGTGCGCAGTGCCATCCCGAGCGCAGCGCGGCCACCGGCGCGCGCCTGCTCCACAACTTCCTCTCCCTCTAGGCCGCGTCGTGTCCTTCCTTCTCTATCCCGCCATCGACATCCGCGAAGGCCGCGTGGTCCGTCTGCGCCAGGGCGACTACGCCGCCGAGACGCGCTATGCCGACGACCCGCTCGCCCTCGCCAAGCGCTACGCCGAGGCCGGCGCCGAGTGGCTGCATCTCGTCGACCTGGACGCCGCCAAGGCCGGCGGCTGGACGCTCGGCTCGCTCGTGGAGGCGATCCGCCAGGAGACGACGCTGAAGGTGCAGACCGGCGGAGGCGTCCGGGAGGACGAGGACGTGCAGGCCATCCTCGACGCCGGCGCCGCGCGCGTGGTCGTGGGCTCGCTGGCGGTGTGCCAGCCGAACCGCGTGCTGGGCTGGCTGGACCGATTCGGCAGCGATCGCCTCACGGTGGCGCTCGACACGCGCGCCGACGCCGACGGCGCTTACCGGCTGCCGGTGCACGGCTGGACCGAGGCGTCGGGCCTCGCGCTGTTCGACCTGCTGAAGCGCTACGCCGACGCCGGCCTGCGCCACCTGCTGTGCACCGACATCGCGCGCGACGGCATGCTCGCGGGCCTGAATCTCGGCCTGTACCGCGACATCGCCGAACGCTTCCCCGGCGTCGCCGTGCAGGCTTCGGGCGGCGTGGCCGGGCTCGACGACGTGCTCGGTGCGCGCGCGGCCGGGGCGGGCGGCGCGATCCTCGGCAAGGCGCTGCTGGACGGCCGGTTCACGCTCGATCAGGCGTTCGCTTCGCTGGCCGATCGCGCGGTCGCGGGCCGCGCGTCGAAGGACTCCGCCTGATGCTGGCACGCCGACTGATCCCCTGCCTCGACGTCCGCGATGGCCAGGTCGTCAAGGGCGTCCGCTTCCGCGACCACGTCGTCATGGGCGGCATCGAAGAGCTGGCCCTGCGCTATCGCGACGAAGGCGCGGACGAGCTCGTGTTCTACGACATAACCGCCAGCCCCGAGGGGCGCAGCGTCGATCGCACCTGGGTCGAGCGCGTGGCGCGGATCATCGACATCCCGTTCTGCGTGGCCGGCGGCATCCGCTCCGTCGATGACGCGCGGGCCATCCTCAACGCCGGCGCCGACAAGGTCTCGGTGAACTCGCCGGCCCTCGAGCGCCCGGACCTGATCGACGAGCTGGCCGCGGCTTTCGGCGTGCAGTGCGTGGTCGTCGGCGTCGATTCGCTGAAGGATGCCGACGGCGAATGGCGCGTGCGCCAGTACACCGGCGACCCGTCGAAGACCAAGGCCCTGGGCCGCCGCACGCTGGACTGGGTGGCCGAAGCGCAGGACCGCGGCGCCGGCGAGATCGTGCTGAACTGCATGGGCAGCGACGGGGCCAAGAGCGGCTACGACCTCGAGCAGCTGTCCGCCGTGCGTGCGATCTGTCGCGTGCCGCTGGTGGCGTCCGGCGGTGCGGGCGCCATCGAGCACTTCGTCGAGGCCTTCCGCGTGGCCGATGTCGATGCGGCGCTTGCGGCATCGGTGTTCCATTCCGGCGCCGTGCCGATCCCCGAACTCAAACACCGCCTGGCCGAAGCCGGCATCGAGGTGCGACGTGACTGAACCGACTTCCGGCGCCGTGGCCGCGCCTTTCGACCTCGATGCGCTCGATTTCGCGAAGCAGGGCGGCCTGCTGCCTGCCGTCGTGCAGGACGCGCGCACGCGCCGCGTGCTGATGCTCGGCTACATGGACCGCGCCGCCATCGAGGCGACGCTGGCCAGCGGCAAGGTCACGTTCTTCAGCCGCAGCAAGAACCGTCTGTGGACGAAGGGCGAGACCTCCGGCGACGTGCTCGAGTTTGTATCGATCCGCACTGACTGCGACGCCGACGCGCTGCTGGTGCAGGCCATCCCGCACGGGCCCACCTGCCATCTCAAGCGCGCGAGCTGCTTCCCCGACGCCCCCGGCAGCGTGCTGGCCGAGCTCGAGGCCACGATCGAACAGCGGGAACGCGAGCGGCCGACCGGCAGTTACACCACCACGCTCTTCGAATCCGGCGTGCGCAAGATCGCGCAGAAAGTGGGCGAGGAGGGCGTCGAAACCGCGCTCGCGCTGGTGGCGCAGGACGACAAAGCCGTGCTCGACGAAGCGGCCGATCTCGCCTTCCACCTGCTGGTCGGCCTGCGGGCCCGCGGCCTGGGCCTGGCCGACGTCGAGCGCGTGCTCGAGAAGCGCCACCAGGCCAAGGCGCGCGTCAGCGGCTGAGCACGCCGCGCCGGATCACGACGACGCGGAGTATCCGGCCCCGGTGGTTTCGCCGACGCCCGCGGTGCACAGGCGATCACGTCCGTTGCCCTTCGCGGTGTACAGCGCGCGGTCGGCGCGGCGCAGCAGGGCCTCGATGTCGCCGAGCCCGAAACCGCTGGAAATGCCGATGCTCACCGTCGTCCGTACCGGCTGGCCGTCGCAGTCCACCGAGAGGTTGCGCGTCGCCTCGATCATCTTCGCCGCCACGCGTTCACCGGCGTCGGGATGCGCATCGACCAGCAGCGCCACGAACTCCTCGCCACCCACCCGCGCCACGAGGTCGGACTGGCGGACGCAGCCCTGCAGCACCTGTGCGAAGCGCGCGAGGTAGTCGTCGCCCGCGGCGTGCCCATAGCGGTCGTTGATGGTCTTGAAATGGTCGATGTCGATCGCCAGCACGACGACCGGCGTCTCCGGCGCCAGGCGCACCGACAGCACGTTGAGCTCGTCGTCGAAGCCGCTGCGGTTCAGGCAGTGCGTCAGCGCATCGGTGCGCGAGCGACGCACGAAAACCACCAGCGCGCGGAAGCTCGCGAGCATCATCACGCACAGGTTCAGCGTGTGCCACAGCGCCAGATCGAGCCACACCCAGCTGTCGTAGGTGGGGACGATGACCGGCCCGACGCCGATCCACTGCTGCAGCGCGCCGACGAAGTACAGCGGCGCCAGCACCGCCGTGCAGGCGCCGGCGGCGAGCGCCGGTACCCGGTAGGGCGCGGGCCGCGGATACATCAGCACCAGCGCGAGTCCCACCATCACCAGCGTGTTGACGAGGTCGGAGGCGATCTTCAGCGTGTCGACGCTGGGCAAGGGCATCAGCGCGATCAGCAGCACGCCCAGCACCGAGAACCACGCCGCGCGGTGGAAGGCGGCGCGCCGCGGATGCTCGAGCAGCCGCGCCATGCCGTCCACCATCGCGGCGCTGCCGACGGCGGAGACGATCAACGCGCCCCAGGCGATCCACGGTCGCTGCGAGGCGGGAATGCCGGCGTCGAGCAGCAGGATGAACAGGCCCGAGCCGGCCGCGAACCCGATGTGCCCGAAGGCATAGAACACGGCGCCGCGCAGCGCGGGATGCCGCGACACCGCGGCGAGGGTCATCATCAGTGCGGTGAACGCAACCGCGACCGCGCCGTCGGCGATGAGCAGATTCAGCAGGTCGGCATCCATCCTTCCTCCGCGGCGCCCCGATGGGCCCGCACAGGGTAGGCGAAGCCCGCCGGTGGCGCACCGTATGATCGTGGTCGGACCTCTTGAGCCTGCGCATGACGCCTGACGAGCCCCTTCCGCCCGCGCACCGGAACCGCGGCCGCGCCGCGGCGCTTGGGCTCCTTGTCGCGATCGTCGCCCTCGGCGCGGCAGCCACTCCCGCGCCACGGGCCGGCGAGCTGTCCGGTCGGGTATTCGTCGATCGCGACGGCGACGGCCGGCCGGACGCCGGTGAGCCGGGCGTTGCCGGCGTGCGCGTGGGGCAGGGTGCGCGGATGGTCCTCACCGACGCGTCCGGACGCTACGCGCTGCCTCTCGATGCCGATCCGGCGTTGCCGCCCTACGTCGTGAAGCCGCCGGGCCATGCGCTGCCCACGCGCGCCGACGGCCTGCCGGATTTCTGGCGGCCGGCCGGCACGCGGCGCTGGGACATCGCGCTGCGCGACGCGCCGCAACGCCCGCCCTACGACGTGCGCGTGTTCGGCGACCCGCAGCCGAAAAGCGAAGCCGACGTCGGCTATTTCGAACGCGACATCGTCGCCGACGAAGCGCGCCTGCGGCGCGCGCGGGTCGGCGTGTCGCTCGGCGACATCGTGCACGGCAACCTCGCCCTGCTGCCGGCGATGGCGCGCGCCACCGCCGCCACGCGAACGCCGTGGCTGCACGTCAGCGGCAACCACGATCGCGACTACGGCGCCGCCACCGACGCGGCCTCGCTCGCGAGCTTCCGCCGCGTTTTCGGCCCCGACACCTTCGCGTGGGAGGAGCCCGGCCTCGCCGTCGTCGTGCTCGATAACGTGATCCACGCGCCGCGACCGCCGAGCGGTGAGGCCGCAGGTCCGCCCGCCGCGGCCAACGCGCCCACGCCCTACGTCGGCGGCCTGCGCGAGGCGCAGTTCCGCTTCCTTGAGGCCTATCTGCCCACGGTGCCGGCAGACGCGCTGCTGGTGCTCGCCGTGCACATCCCGCTGTTCGACGCGAATGCCGATCCCGCCGTCGACACCTTCCGCGACGCGGATCGCCAGCGCCTGTTCGACCTGCTCGAATCGCGCACGAACACGCTGGTGCTCTCCAGCCACACGCACATCCAGCAGCACCGCTGGCATGGCGCGGAAGCGGGCTTCAACGGCGCGACGCCGCTGCACGAATACAACGTCGGCGCGGCCTGCGGCGCGTTCTGGACCGGCGTCAAGGACGCGCGCGGCATCCCCGACACGCGCATGGCCGACGGCACGCCGAACGGCTACGCCACGCTGACGGTGCAGCCCGGCGGCGGCTACGCGCTGCGCTGGCACGTGGCCGGCGCGGTGGACGACCCGCCGTTCGCGCTGCACGCGCCGAAGCTGCTGCGGCGCGGCGCCTGGCCCGGCTTCGGCGTCTACGCCAACGTGTGGATGGGCGACGCCGACACGCGGGTCGAGTACCGCATCAACGACGGCGCGTGGCAGCCGATGCGGCGCGTGGAGCGCGGCGATCCGGAGCTGCTCGCGATCAATGCCGATGACGACCGCGCTAAAGCCCTGCGCGGTTTCGATCGTGCGCCGGAGGCCGGCGATTCCCCGCACCTGTGGCGCGGCGCGCTGCCCACCGACCTCGCGGTCGGTGAACATGCCGTCGAAGTGCGCGTGTTCGACCGCTGGCGCGGCGAACTCACCCGGCGCACGAGCTACCGTCTCGTCGACGCCAAACCCTGAGCAACGCGAGGTAGTCGCCGGCGCGGCGATGGCCGCGCGGTGCGGCGATCAGGGCCGGACGTCAGCGAACGATTCGACGATGGCGTGGCCGTTGGCCAGCGCCTCGCGCGGGTTCGGGTAGTCGCTGCGGCGGTCGAGCAGCACGGTGCGCAGGCCCGCCTCGCGCGCGGCATCGAGCTCTTCGACCACGTCCGACAGGAAGACGATGTGCGACGGCGCGACGCCGATGTCGGCGGCGATGTGGCGGTAGCTCGCGGCCTCGCGCTTGCCGCCGATCTCGGTGTCGAAGTAGCCCGAGAACAGCGGCGTCAGGTCGCCGGCGTCGCTGTGGCCGAAGAACAGCTTCTGCGCCGGCACCGAGCCGGACGAATACACGTACAGCGCGTGGCCCGCGGTCTTCCAGCGCTGCAGGGCCTCGGCGGCGTCGGCGTAGACGTGGGCGCGGTATTCGCCGAGCGCGTAGCCCTCTTTCCACAGCTGGCCCTGAATCGCCTTCAGCGCCGTGTGCTTGCGGTCTTCGTCGATCCAAGCGAGCAGCTGCTGCACGGCCGCTTCGTCGCGCGCGTCGGTTGCCGCGTGGTGGTGCTCGCCGATCTCCAGCGCCACGGCGTCGAGCCAGCGGCGGATGTCGGGCTCGTGCCGGCGCGATTCAACGAAGCCGGGCAGCGCGGCGCGCGCGTACGGAAACAGCACGTCCTTGACGAAGGCGATGCTGCTCGTCGTGCCTTCGATGTCGGTGAGGATGACGGTGGGCGGAACCGCGCTCATGCCGCGAGGGCCTGGCCGCGTTCGTAGCGAGGGAAGCGCTGCGCGATGTCGCTGCCGGTGAAGTTCGCCACCCAGCCTTCGACGTTGGTGAACAGGCGGATCGCGATGAAGTGCGGCTCCGGGCCCATGTCGAACCAGTGCGTGGTGTTGTCGGGCACGCCGATCAGGTCGCCAGCCTCGCACAGCACTTCAAAGACCTTGCCGCCGATGTGCAGGGTGAACAGGCCCGAGCCAGCGACGAAGAAGCGCACCTCGTCCTCGCTGTGCGTGTGCTCGTTGAGGAACTTCTGGCGCAGCGCGTCCTTCTGCGGGTGGTCGGCGGTCAGGCTGATGACGTCGACGGCCCGGTAGCCGTTCTCGGCCATCAGGCGATCGATGTCGCCCTTGTACGCGGCGATCACGTCCTCCTGCGAGGCGCCCGGCGCGACCGGCGCGTTCGCCTGCCACTGCTCGAAGCGCACGCCGACCTTGCCGAGCTCGTGGGCGATGGCCGCGTGCTCGCGCGTCTCGACGAGAATGGTGGACGGATCGGAGTCGTTGAAGATGCGGATGCGGCTCATGCGTGCAGTCTCCGGAGTTCAAGTTCGCACGAAAGCAGGAATTCGAAAGCGTCGAGGTGGCGGCGCGCCTCGGCCATGTCGCGGCCCCAGGCGTACAGGCCGTGGCCCTCGATCAGGTAGCCCCACAGCGGGCCGCGGTCGAGTTCGACCTCGACGCGTGCGGCGAGTTCCGGCATGTCCTGCGTGTTCGGGAACACCGGCACGCGCACCGCGCCTTCGTGCGTGGCGTTGCCGCGGAAGGCCTTCTGCAGCTCGTAGCCTTCGAAGGTGATGTGGCCGTGCTTCGCGAACAGGCGCGAGGCGACGGTCTGGTTCAGCGAGTGCGTGTGCAGCACGCAGCCGACATCATTGAAGCGGCGGTAAAGCTGGGTGTGCAGCAGCGTCTCGGCCGACGGGCGCTTGTCGGTCGCGACCGGCTGGCCGTCGAAGTCGACCACCATGATGTCGTCCTGCACCAGCCGGCCCTTGTCGCGGCCCGACACGGTGATCGCGCAGTGCTGCGCGTCGATACGCTGCGAGAAGTTGCTGCTGGTCGCCGGCGTCAGGCCGAGGTGGGCCAGCTCACGGCAGTTCGTGATCAGGCTGCCGGCGGCGTCGGCGAGGCGATGCGGATCGTAGGGCAGGGCGTTCATGGCGACGGAGTTTAGGGCGGCGCAAGTGAACGGGCCATCCGCGATGCGTGGCATTCGCCGGCGGGCTTGCTGGGCGTCAAATCACAGGCCGCGCTTTCGGCATACGCTGAAGCCCGCCAACCCTTTGGGAGAACCCGATGCGCACGACGCCCACCAGCGGCCGCCGCCGTTTCCTGAACCTCGCCGTGGCGGCCTTTGCGGCGCCGTTCGCCGCGCGCCTTGCCGTGCCGCCGGCGCATGCGCAGGCACTGCCGAAACTGCCGCTCGACCATCCTCAGGCCAAGGCGCTGGCTTACATCGAGGACGCCGCGCAGACGAAGCACGCGAGCTTCAAGCCGGGCAGCAACTGCCTGAACTGCCAGTTCTATACCGCGGCCAACCAAGGCTGCACGCTGTTCCCCGGCCACAGCGTCGCGCCGAAAGGCTGGTGCGCGGCGTGGGCCAAGAAAGCCTGAGCGGCCATCGCGCGCGTCGCGGCGGCGGCGTCGCGGTCGCTGAGACACCGCCCCTGCCAGAATGTGGCATCGGCCGCGCTTCGCGGCGGCCCTGACGGGAGGCGGGACGCAGGATGGATGGTTTGATGACGGGCTGGGGTGCGGTGCTCGCCGTGCTGCCGTGGCTGGTGCTCGCGGCGCTCGCCGTCGCGGCCTTCGTGCTGTGGCGCGGCGCGCGCGCGGCGGCCGTGGCGCGCGAGAGCGAAGCCGGGCTGGCGCTGGCGGCGCGGCTCGAGCGGCTCGAATCGCGCCTCGATGCCCGCATCGAAGGCCTCGCGTCGCGGGTGTCCGGCCTCGCCGAAACGGCCGAGCGCAGCGAGCGTGCGATGCGCGAGGAGCAGCGCGCCAGCCGCACCGAGCTGGCCACCGCGCTCGGAGGCCGCTTCGACGGCTTCGAGCAGCGCCTCGGGGCGTCGCTGGAGCGCCTCGACCGCGCGATGGAGGCGCTGCGCCAGCACCAGCAGGCTGAGGCCACGCGTTCGCGCGAAGGCCTCGACGCCCGCCTCGGCGAAGTGCGACAGGCGCTGGAAACGCGGCTCGCTGAGCTGCAGCAGGGCAACGAAGCGAAGCTCGAGCAGATGCGCGCGACCGTCGACGAGAAGCTCCAGAGCACGCTCAACACCCGCCTCGACGCGAGCTTCAAGCTGGTGTCGGAGCGCCTCGAACAGGTGCACGCCGGCCTTGGCGAGATGCGCACCCTGGCCACCGGCGTCGGCGACCTGAAGCGCGTGCTCGGCAACGTCAAGAGCCGCGGCGTGTTCGGGGAAGTGCAGCTCGCCGCGATCCTCGACGAGCTGCTGACGCCCGAGCAGTACGCCATCAACGTGGCCACGCGGCCCGGCAGCGCCGAGCGCGTCGAGTTCGCGGTGAAGCTTCCCGGCGACGACGCGGGGCCGGTGTGGCTGCCGATCGACGCGAAGTTTCCGCGCGAGGACTACGAGCGCCTGCTGGACGCGCAGGAGCGTGCCGACGCCGAGGCCGCCGCGCAGGCCGGTGCCGATCTCGAGCGGCGCATCCGCGCGGAGGCGAAGAAGATCGCCGAGAAGTACGTCGCGCCGCCGCACAGCACCGACTTCGCGCTGCTGTTCCTGCCCACCGAAGGCCTGTACGCCGAAGTGATCCGCCGTCCGGGGCTGTTCGAAGCGCTGCAGCGCGAGCACCGCGTCACGCTGACCGGGCCGACCACGCTGTCGGCGCTGCTCAACTCGCTGCGCATGGGCTTCCGCACGCTGGCGATCCAGCAGCGCAGCTCCGAGGTCTGGAAGACGCTCGGCGCGGTGCGCACGGAGTTCGGCAAGTTCGGCGCCGTGCTCGACAAGGCGCAGGACCACCTCGGGCGGGCCAGCAGCACCTTGGGCGACATCGGGCGGCGCAGTCGCGCCATCCAGAAGCATCTGACCGGCGTCGAAGCCACCGACGCGGACGTGGCGAAGCGCCTCCTCGGCGACCTCGGTCCCGCGGAGACCGATACCGATACGGAATGATCCGGCAGCGTCGCGGTCGACGTCGTTCAGGTGTAATTGAATAACACCCAACGGAAACCTCACATCGCGCGTGCACGCCGCACTGCACAAAAGCGCGTACAACGTCACCCGAGGTCGGCCGCTTCCCCCACGTCCGTCGCTTCCCCGTGTCCCCCGCTGCACGGCGTCCGCCCTCTTCAGTGCGTCATCCCCCAACTGGAGACCCCTTATGAAGTTCGTTCCCCGGGCGCTCGTCGGCGCCCTGCTGCTGGCCTTCGCCGCGAGCGCTTCGGCAACCACGCTCAAGCCGGTCACCGAAGCCGCGCTCACCGACGAGGCCGAGGCCATCGTCGTCGGCACCGTCGCCGCGTCCCGCGCCGAGTGGATCGGCAACACGCTGGTCACCAGCGTCACCATCAACGTCGACGAAACGCTGAAGGGCGAGAACGCCGCGCGCATCGAAGTGCTGCTGCCCGGCGGCATCGACACCCGTCGAGCGGTGCCCGTCGCGGTGCGTTACCCCGGCGCGCCGACGCTGGTGCAGGGCGAGAACGTTGTGCTGTTCCTCAACAGCACGGCGCTGAAACCGGAGGCGCACGTCATCACCGGGTTCTCGCAGGGCAAGTACACGCTGTCCGGCAGCGCCGACGGGTCGAAGTCGGTGCAGCGCGCCGCCACCGGCGACCGCAGCGACGGCGTCGGCGATCGACGCACGCTCGAGGCGTTCCGCCTGCAGCTGCAGGACCACCTCGCCAAGCCCACGCGCTGATCCCGGAGACCGATCATGAAAAAGACTGTCCTCGCTAGCGCGCTCATCGCCGCCCTGGCCTTCACTCCGCTCGCGTCCGCCGGCGGCCAGCTCGACGAGATCGACGTGACCAATGCGCGCACGCTGCCGAACGGCCGCCTGCTCGTCGACCTCGTCGGCATCCGCTGGGACGAACGCGCGATCCCCGTCGGCTATCGAATCAACAGCACGCAGAATCCGGTGCCGAACCCGCTCGGTGCGCCGGTGCTCGACCTTGCGCAGGCGCGCGCGGCCTTCCAGCGCTCGTTCGACCGCTGGAATGCCATCCCCACCTCGTACATCGAGCTGCGCGTGGTCGGTGAGGTCGACAACGCCGGCACGCCGGGCTTCGACTTCGTCAACGAGCTGAGCTTCCGCAGTGCGGAAACCTTCGGCGCCATCGCGGCCTCGCCGTCGGTCAGCCTGATCGCCGACACCACCTTCGTGGACGGGCAGGACATCAACGGCGACGGCATCCCCGACGTGTCCGCCGCCGTCACCCGCGTCACCGAGATCAACGGCCGCAACGTGTGGCCGCCGGGCCTGTACAAAGCCGGCACCATCCTCGACAACGACGTGTTCTTCAACACCAAGCCCGACGGCGCGAACGCGGGTTTCCGCTTCACCGTCGGCGATGCCGCGCTCGATGCGAACCCGGATTCGGTCGATCTCGAGACCGTCGCCACGCACGAGTTCGGGCACTCGCACGGGCTGTCGCACGTGGTCACCAACAATCGCGGTCCGCGCAACCCGCGCGGTGCGGTGATGTTCCCGTCGATCAACACCGCCGATCCGGAGTCGGAGCGCCAGCAGCGCACGCTCGACAGTGACGACGTCATCACCAGCGCGTCGATCTACCAGGAAGGCAGCGGGCGTCGCGGCCCGGCGGCGATCCAGCGTGGCGATGTGCCGTTCTCGCTCGCGTACGGAAAAATCAGCGGCACCGTGACCGACGGCGCCAGCGGCCTGCCGGTGGCCGGCGCCGCGGTGTTCGCTGAGGCGCTGCACGGCGGTGATCGCGTGGCCACGGCGTACAGCGGCGCGGCGCGCGTCGAGCTGGACCCGGCCAGCGGCGGGCTGTTCCTCGCGACGCCGGAGGAATCGTTCCCGAATGGCGACTACACCCTGTTCGCGCCGATCGGTGCGTATCGCGTGGGCATCGAGGCGCTCGACGGCGCGCCGGTGGCCGCCGGCCAGGTGAACCTGAAGGCGACGGTGAGCGGCGCGCGCGGGCAGCAGAACTTCGACCGCAGCTTCTGGAACCTCAACAGCCGTTTCGGCCTGCCGGCGGCGGCGGGCACGGCGTTCCCGGTGTTCGCCGGGCCGGGCTTCGAATCGCGCGGCATCGACCTCACTACGCAGCGCGCGGCGAAGTTCGGGCAGTTGGCCGGTCGCCTCTCGGCCGGCTTCACCGATCTCGCGCCCGGCAGCTACTACGTTGTCGGCTTCCCGGTGCAAGACCTGATCGACGCCTTCGGCCGCGATTTCGCCGTGCAGTCGGCGCTGTTCGAAACCCGGGTGGTGGATTCGTCGACGCTGCCGGCGTTCAACGCGGCATCGATCGTGCCGGGGCGGCTCGCCGCGGACGGAAGCCTTGTCGAGATCGCGCTGGACCGGCCGCTGCTGACGCGTCGGGGCTTCACCGGAGCGGACAACGACTTCGCGCCGCTGTATCCGCCGTCCCCGACGCTGCTGGCGAAGCGCGTGCTCTCCGGCTTCGATCGCGGCGAGTTCGACACGCTGTTCCTCGTGCTGCAGCTGCCGACCAGCGGGCCGTTCCCGGGCGTGAATGCCTTCCCGCCGCTGGTGGGGCTCAGCAGCACGAACACCGCCGGCACGTCGTCGTTCTTCTCGGAAGATGGAACGACCTTCACCCGCGTCGGGTTGGGATTCCGGTTCCAGCTCGCGGTGACGTCGACCGCCACGCCGTAGCTCGGGCAATCCGCTGAACGCGGCAACGGCGCGGGATTCCGCGCCGTTGTTGTTTCCCGGCGCGTCACCGTGGTTAGACTGCGGGTTGTCCCGAGGGAATCACGACTGATGCTTTGTCGCTTCATATTGATCGGCCTGCTCTGGCTGTCCGTGGGTTTTGGCGTTCATGCCCAGGACGTGGAGGCGGCACCGGCCGCCGAGCCCACGCTGGCCGAGCAGATCGACGCCACGGTGAGGCCGGTCGCGGACGCCGTCTCGGGCGCGATCTTCTATTCCATCCGCGTAGGCGGCACCGACGAGGCGCCGGTGATGTTCCCGCTGATCCTCGGCTGGCTGATTCTCGCGGCCGTGGTGTTCACGCTGTACTTCGGCTTCATCAACGTGCGCGGCTTCAAGCACGGTTTCGACCTGATCCGCGGGCGCTACAGCGATCCGGACAGCGTGGGCGAAGTCAGCCATTTCCGCGCGCTCACCTCAGCGGTCTCAGGCACCGTTGGCCTCGGCAACATCGCCGGTGTGGCGATCGCGATCACCATCGGCGGGCCGGGTGCGACGTTCTGGATGATCGTCGCCGGCTTCCTCGGCATGTCGACCAAGTTCGTCGAGTGCACGCTCGGCGTGAAGTACCGCCTCGAGAAGGCGGACGGCACGGTTTCGGGCGGGCCGATGTATTACCTCAGCCGCGGCATCGTCGAGAACTACCCGAAAGCGGCGGGCTTGGGCATGGTGCTGGCGGTGGTGTTCGCCCTCTGCACGATGCTCGGCGCCATCGGTGCCGGCGCAATGTTTCAGGCCAACCAGGCCTTCGCGCAGTTCGCCAACGTGGCCGGCGACGCGATGCCGGCCAACGGCAGCCTGTGGTTCGGCCTCGTCTATGCGGTGCTGGGCGGCATCGTCGTCATCGGCGGCATCACCCGCATCGGCAGCGTCACCGCGCGCCTCGTGCCGGGCATGGCGGCGCTCTACCTGCTGGGCGCCGGCATTGTGATCGCGACGAACCTGCCGCAGCTCCCAGGCGCTTTCATGGCCATTCTCGATGGCGCCTTCACCGCGGAAGGTGTGGCCGGCGGGGTGATCGGCGCGCTGATCCAGGGCTTCCGTCGCGCGGCGTTTTCGAACGAGGCGGGCCTCGGCTCCGCGGCCATCGCCCACGCCGCGGTGAAAACCCGCGAGCCGGTGAGCGAGGGTTTCGTTGCGCTGTGGGAGCCCTTCATCGACACCGTGGTGATCTGCACGGTGACGGCCCTGGTCATCATCATCACCAACCAGCATCTGGCCGGCGGTGCGGACGGCGTGCAGCTGACGTCGAACGCATTCGCCACCGTGTCGGGCGTTTTCCCTTACATGCTGGTCTTCATCGTGCTGCTGTTCGCGTTCTCGACGACGATCACCTGGGCCTACTACGGCGCCAAGGCCTGCAGCTTCCTGTTCCGCGAGTCGAAGGCGGCGCTCTACGGCTTCAAGCTGTTCTATCTCGGCATGGCGGTCGTCGGTTGCACCATGCCGCTGGCAAGCATCGTCGACGTGGCGGACGGCCTGCTGTTCATCATGGCCATCCCGAACCTGATCGGCGTCTACCTGCTGATGCCGGTGGTCAAGCGCGAGCTCGATCGCTACCTCGCCCGGCTGAAGTCGGGTGAGATTGCCCGCACCGATCGCGTGGCCGCGGGCTGAAGACGCCCGGGTGCGGCAACAAAAAACGGCGCGGTTTCCCGCGCCGTTTTTCATTCCAGGCGATGACTCTCAGCCCAGCAGCTTGAACCCCAGCACCACCAGCACCAGCACGGGCGCCACGATGCAGATCAGGAAGCGCCAGATCGCGAAGCCGGCATCGGACAGGTGGCCAAGCTGCGTGCGGGCCACGTCGCGGCTGAGGAAGTAGCCGGCAAAGACCGCGATCAGCAGGCCGCCGATCGGCAGCATCAGGTCGGAGGCGACGAACTCGATGGCGCCCTGCAGGTCGCGTCCGAACACGCGCACGCTCTGCCAGACGTTGAAGCCCAGCGCGGTGACGAGGCCGATGGCCCAGATGCCGATCGCGGCGATCACCGCCGACGCGCGGCGTGAGAGCTTGCCCATTTCCACGAGGAAGGCCGTGGGCGGCTCGAGCAGCGAGATCGACGAGGTCCACGCCGCCACGAACAGCAGGCCGAAGAACGCCACCGCGTACGGAATGCCGAACGCCATGTCGTTGAAGGCCAGCGGCAGCGAGGTGAAGATCAGGCCCGGGCCGCCGCCGGCCGGCGCGATGCCGAAGGTGAACAGCACCGGGAAGATGGCGAGGCCCGCCAGCAGCGCCACCGACGTGTCCATCAGCGACACCGTCACCGCCACGCGCGGGATCGAGATGTCGTTCGGCAGGTAGGCGCCGTAGGTCATGATTCCGCACATGCCGAGGCTCAGCGAGAAGAAGGCCTGGCCCAGCGCGGCGAGCAGGGTGTCGCCGGACACCTCGCTGAAGTCGGGCTTGAACAGGAACTCGAAGGCCTGTCCGACGTTGCCGGTGCTGATGCCGTAGGCCAGCAGCCCGAGCAGGATCAGGAACAGCAGCGGCATCAGGAACTTCACCGCGCGCTCGAGGCCCTTCTCGACGCCCATCGCCACCACGCCCACGGTGACCACCATGAACGCCGTGTGCCAGAAGATCAGCGTGCCCGGGCTGGCCAGCATCGCGGTGAAGGTGGCCACCGGGTCGGCGATCTGTGCGCCGCCGAAGAGCTGCACGACGTAAAGCCAGGTGTAGTGCATGGTCCAGCCGCCGACCACGCTGTAGAAGCTGAGGATCATCACCGCGGCGACCATGCCGATCCAGCCGATCACCGTCCAACCGCCGCTGTGCCCGCCTTCGCGGGTGAGCTTGCGCAGCGTGTTGACCGGGCTCATGCGGCCCTGTCGGCCCATCAGGATCTCGGCGGCCATGATCGGCAGGCCCACCAGCGCGATGCACGCCAGATAGATCAGCACGAAGGCGCCGCCGCCGTTGTCGGAGGCGAGGTAGGGGAAGCGCCAGATGTTGCCGAGGCCCACCGCCGAACCGGCCGCCGCCAGCGTGAAGGCCAGGCGCGAGGACCACATGCCGTGCATCGAGTTGTTGTCCATCAAGCGGTTTCCGTGGTTGTCCGGTGGGGAATCAAGCGTCGCGGCGGCGCGCCAGGGTGCCGTCCACTTCGATTTTCAGGATCTTGAAGCCGGTGTAGGCCAGCAGGCCGGCCAGCAGCGGATTGATCAGGTTGAACAGCGCGTAGGGCAGGTAGTCGAGCGTCGCGACGCCGAGCGTGGCGGCCATGTAGGCGCCGCAGGTGTTCCAGGGCACCAGCGGCGAGGTGATGGTGCCGGCGTCCTCGAGCGCGCGGGAGAGATTCACCGCGGCGAGGCCGCGCTTCTCGTACTCGGAGCGATAGATGCGGCCCGGCAGCACGATGGCGAGGTACTGGTCGGCGGCCAGCACATTGGTGCCGAAGCTCGTCACCAGTGTCGCGACGATCAGCGAACCGGTGCTGCGGGCCAGCTTCAGCACACTGCGGATCAGTCGCTCGAGCAGGCCGACGCGCTCCATGATCGCGCCGAACGACATCGCGCAGAGCACCAGCCAGACGGTGTTCAACATGCCGGCCATGCCGCCGCGGTTGAGCAGGTCGTCGACGGCGGCGTTGCCCGATTCGCCCTTGTAGCCGTCGATCAGCACCTGCCACGCGCCGGAGAGCAGGGCCATCGGCCGCGACAGCGCCTCGTTGCCGGCGAGGGCGACGACGGCATCGGGCTGGAAGATCACCGCGAACAGCGAGCCGAGCAGGGCGCCGATCAGCAACGTCGGGTAAGCGGGGAAGCGCCGCATCGCCAGCGCGAACACGACGACCATCGGGATCAGCAGGTGCGGCCCGACCGAGAAAATGCGGTCGAGCTCGGCCGACAGGTCTTCGAAGCCCGCGCCGGCCGCACCGGCTTCGGCGCCCGCGCTGAAAATGGCGAAGCCGGCGAGCGCGATGGCGATGCTCGGCACCGTGGTCCACGCCATGTGCCGCACGTGCGCGAACAGCTCGCTGCCGGCCGCCGCCGGGGCCAGGTTGGTGGTGTCGGACAGGGGCGACATCTTGTCGCCGAAGTACGCGCCCGAAATGACCGCGCCGGCGGTGATCGCCGGGTCGAGCCCCATACCTGCCGCGACGCCCATCAGCGCGACGCCGAGCGTGCCGGCCACCGTCCACGAACTGCCGATCGCCACCGCCACGATGGCGCAGACGAGGCAGGCCGCCGGATAGAAGAACGACGGGTGCATCAGCAGCAGGCCGTAGTGGATCAGCGTCGGCACGGCGCCCGAGAGGATCCAACTGCCGATCAGCGCGCCGACGGCGAGCAGGATCAGCACGGCGTTGGCCGACAGCGCGATGCCGTGGACGATCGCGTCCTGGATGTCGTCCCAGCGGCGGCCGTTGCGGATGCCGATGATCGCGGCCACGCCGCCGGCGATCAGCAGGGCGATCTGGTTGCCGCCGTAGGAGGAGTTGTCTTTGAACAGATAGACCGACAGAGCCAGCAGCACGAACAGCAACACGAGCGGCAGGAAGGCCTGCAAGAGGCTGGGCTCGCGGACGGCGCGGGCCGGCGTGGGTTCGGTCATCAGGCGCGCTCCGACGGGTGTCACGCGAGTTTAACCTGCTGCATCGGTGCTGGTGCGGCTACGCTGCCCTCCCGCCAGCGTTGCGCGTCCGCCATGCCCACACGCCTTGAACTCTCCGGAAGTCTTCATCGTTTCAGCCGCGAGAATCCGCTCCAGGCGGTGCTTGCCGGAGAGTTCATCGCGCTGCTCGACGATACCGGGCCGGTCTTCGAACGCCGGCGGCTCGCGGGCCACTTCACCGCGTCGGCCTTCGTCGTCTCCGCGGACGGCGAGCGCGCCCTGCTGCTGCATCACAGCAAACTCCGACGCTGGCTGCAGCCCGGCGGCCATGCCGATGGCGACGTGGACCTCGCGCGCGTCGCACTGCGCGAGGCCGAGGAGGAGACGGGCCTCGGCGGGCTGGTCGTCGAGCCCGCGATCTTCGATATCGACCGCCACGCGATTCCGGCCCGCGGCGCCGAGCCGGAGCACTGGCACTGGGATGTGCGCTACGTGGTGCGCTGCAGCGGCGACGAGACGCCGCGGATCAACAGCGAGTCGAAGGCCGTCGCTTGGCGGCGGATCGACGAACTCGCCGGAGACGGATCGATCGATCCGTCGATCCGGCGGATGGCGGCGCGCTGGCTCACGCGCTGAGGTTCAGGCGCGGCCGGAAAACTCGCCCGTCGCGGTGTTGATCAGCACCTTCTCGCCGTTGCTGATGTACTCCGGCACCATGATTTCGATGCCGGTGTTGAGCTTGGCCGGCTTCGGGCGCTTCGTCGCCGTGCCGCCCTTCATCTCCGGCGGCGTGTCGACGACTTCCAGCGTCACCGTGGCCGGCAGCTGCAGCGCCACGGGCGCGTCGTCGATGGTCTGTATGTAGCAGCCGGTCAGGCCGTCGGTGATGTAGCCGGCGGCCTCGCCGATGGCGTCGGGGTCGAGCGCGTACGGGGTGAAGTCCTCGTCGTCGAGGAACACGAAGGCCTCGCCGTCCTTGTACGAGAAGCTCGCCGCGCGGCGCACCAGATCGACTTCCTTCAATTCGTCGTCGGCGCGCAGGCTGAGGTCGAGCTTGTTGCCGCCCGGCACCGAGTACATCGTGAAGCGGAAGGTGACGTTGCCGCCGCGGGCCTGCGGCGCGCTGCGCTCGATGTCGCGGATCTGCCACACGCCGTTGTTGTGCTCGACGACGTTGCCTTTCTTGATCTCGAAAGCCTTCATTCAATGCCTCACTTCGGCTGCATGCGGATGGCGCCATCGATGCGGATGGTTTCGCCGTTGAGGTAGCGGTTCTGCAGGATGAAGCCCACCGCCTGCGCGAACTCCTCGGGCTTGCCGAGCCGCGACGGGTAGGGCACCTGCGCGCACAGGCTCTGGTACACGGCCTCGGGCATGCCGTCGACCATCGGGGTGTGGAACACGCCCGGCGCGACCGTCATCACGCGCACGCCGATGCGCGCGAATTCGCGGGCCATCGGCAGGGTCATGCCGACCACGCCGCCCTTGCTCGCGGCGTAGGCCGCTTGGCCGATCTGGCCCTCGTAGGCCGCGACCGAGGCGGTGTTGACGATGACGCCGCGCTCGCCGTCCTCGCCCGGCTCGTTGCTCTGCATCAGGGCCGCCGCCGCTTTCGCGACGTTGAAGCTGCCGACCAAGTTCACCATCACCGTCGTCGCGAAGGTGGACAGCGGCATCGCGCCGTCCTTGCCGAGCACGCGGCCCGAGCCAAGGATGCCGGCGCAGTTGATCGCCGCGTTCAGGCCGCCCATCGCCTCCTTTGCCGCCTGCACGTTGGCCGCCACGCCGGCTTCGTCGCTGACGTCGGTGCGGAAGAAGTGCGCGCTGCCGGCGCCGAGCTCGGCCACGGCGGCCGCGCCGCGCTCGGCGTTGACGTCGAACAGCGCGACTTTGCCGCCGTTCGCGACAAGGAACTGGGCCACGGCGAAGCCGAGGCCGGAGGCGCCGCCGGTGACGACGGCGCGGACGGTATCGAGGTGCATGGGCTGCTCCGGAAAGGACGCGGAATTTTAACCGAGGCGGCACGCGGGCCGGGCGGCCCCTGGCGTCGCACGGTGTCGGGCTACAGCGCGCGCAGGAAGAACCGGTTGCAGCCGAAGTGGCCGGTCGCGCCCATCGCCTGCGCGATGCGCTGGAAGCCGGCGCGCTCGTACAGCGCCTGCGCCGCGTCCATGCCGGCGAGCGTTTCGAGGTAGCACTCGCGGTATCCGAGCCGTCGCGCGGCGTGCAGGCAGCGGGCGATCAGCGCGGTGCCTGCGCCGAGCCCGCGCAGACCGGGCTTGAAATACATCTTGCGCAGCTCGCACACGCCGGCTTCGCCATCGAGCGGCGCGACGCCGCCGCCGCCAAGCACCACGCCCTGCGCTTCGATGACGAAGTAAGCGGCCCCTTCGCGCGCGTACGCGGCATGCATGGCCGCGACTTCCGCGTCGTGGATCGCGAAGCCCGGGCCGTCGGCGCCGAACTCCGGCATGACCGTGCGGATGATGTCCGCCACCACGCCGTCATCGGTCGAGCGGATCGGCCGCATGGCGAAGCGCGGCGCGTCCTCGATCTGGCTCAGGTCGGCCTTGCGGACCCAGCCCGCATCGCCGGCCGTCGAGTAGCACCAGCGCCAGCCCCCCTGGTCGTCGCCGACCAGAAGCCTCTCGCCCGGCGTCAGGGCGAGCTCGCGCGCGTCGTAGTCCGTGACGGCAACCGCCGACGCGGGCAGCGCGTCCATGGACTGTCCGTCATCGAGCTCGAAGGCGCTGCGCAGCGCCCAGCCCTCGCCACCCTGCGGCGTCACGCACCAGTGGAAATCCGGCCACTCGTCGTCGCTGCGCGTCACGGTCAGGGGCGTGCCCGCGTCGAACGCGATCGGATGCTCATAGGTCGGGCGACGGCCGGCGTAGGCCACGGCCGCGCGGAGGATTTCAGTGCTTTGCACGGTTCACCTTGCTCATCGTTTCGCGGCCGAGCTTTTCCGACAGCCAGCGTCCCGTCGCGATGAGCGCGTCGAGGTCGACGCCATGGGCTAGCCCCAAGCCATCGAGCAGGTAGACGATGTCTTCGGTGGCGACGTTGCCGCTGGCGCCCTTCGCATACGGGCAGCCGCCGGTGCCCGACACCGCGGCATCGACCACGCGCACGCCGGCCTCGAGGCAGGCGGCGACGTTGGCCACCGCTTGGCCGTAGGTGTCGTGGAAATGCACCGCGAGTGCCGCCATCGGCACCTCGGCAGCGACCGCCTCCAGCATCGCGCGCGCTTGGCGCGGGGTGCCGACGCCGATGGTGTCGCCCAGCGAGATCTCGTAGCAGCCCATCGCGTGCAGGGCCTTCGCAACCCGCACAACGTCGGCGACTGGCACCTCGCCCTGGTACGGACACCCGAGCACGGTCGACACGTAGCCGCGCACCGCGACGCCGTCGCGCTTCGCCGCGTCGAGCACGGGCGCGAAGCGCTCCAGCGACTCGGCGATGCTCGCGTTGATGTTGGCCTTGCTGAAGGCTTCCGACGCCGCGCCGAACACCGCGATCTCGGTGACGCCGACGCTGCGCGCGCGCTCATAGCCCTGCAGGTTCGGCACCAGCACGGGATAGCGCACGCCGTCCCGCTTCGCCGTCCCGGCGTACACCTCGGCGGCGTCGGCCATCTGCGGCACCCAACGCGGGCTGACGAAGGCCGTGGCCTCGACGGTGCCGAGGCCCGTCGCGGCGAGCTGGTCGATCAGCGCGATCTTGTCGGCGGTCGCGATGAGCGCCTTCTCGTTCTGCAGGCCGTCGCGCGGGCCGACCTCGACGATGCGGACGAAATCGCCATCGGCAGGCGCGCGCGCTCCGGTCGCAGGGTCGGCGCTCATTCCAGCACCACCAGCACGGTGTCGGCCTCGACGAAGTCGCCTGCGGCAGCACGCACTTCCTTGACCGTGCCGGCGCGGGGCGATTTCAGGCTCAGCTCCATCTTCATCGCCTCCATCACCGCGCATTCCTGGCCTTCGGTGACGGCGTCGCCGGGCTTCACCTTCACCAGCACGACGCGGCCCGGCATGGGCGCCTTCAGCGTGCCGTCGCTGGTGCCGCCCGCCTTGCCGGCGAAGGCGTAGGCGCCGAGCCGCTCGATCAGCCAGCGCTGCGTCCCATCGTGCAGCAACACGCTGCCCGCATCGACGTGGACGCGCGCCGTGATGCTGGCACCGTCGACGCGCGCGGAGGCGCGGCCCGATCCGTCGACGCGCAGGCCCTCGATATGCAGCGGCGTCGAGACCGCCGCGCTGGGCGACGGCGCACCGTCGACGCGGATCGCGACGGTGTAGTCACCGCCGTGGCCGCGGGCCGTCAGCACATGGCGCTCGCCGGCAACGTCGAACACCAGCCGCCGCGCACCGCCGTGACCCAGTCGCCAGCCATCGGCGATCGCCCACGGCGAGTTGGGGTCGGTGCCGGTGGCCGCGCGCTCGCGCGTGGCCTGCTCCTCGTGCACCAGCACGGCCGCGGCGGCCAGCGCCAGCATCGACGCGGGCGGCGGCGAGGGTGCTTGAAGCACCTCGTCCAGCGCGCGGTCGAGGTAGCCGGTGTCGATGGTGCCGTCGACGACGCTCGGGTGGCGCACCAGCGCTTCGAGGAAGGCGACGTTCGACTTCGGCCCGCGGATGTCGCAGTCGGCCAGCGCCTCACGCAGTCGCGCCAGAGCGCGCGCGCGCGTTTCGTCCCAGACGATCAGCTTGGCGATCATCGGGTCGTAGAAGATCGTGACCGTGTCGCCTTCGGTGACGCCGCCGTCGAGGCGCACGTGCGCGGACGGCGCCGGCAAGCGCAGGCGTTCGAGCTTGCCAGAGCCCGGCAGGAAACCGGCGGCCGGGTCTTCCGCGTACAGGCGCAGCTCGATGGCGTGGCCGCGCTGGCGCACGTCGGCCTGGGCGAAGGGCAGGGCCTCGCCCGCGGCGACGCGCAGCTGCAGTTCGACGAGGTCCAGCCCGGTCACGAGCTCCGTCACCGGATGTTCGACCTGCAGGCGCGTGTTGATCTCCATGAAGTAGAAGCCGGGGTTCTGACTCGCCGCTCCCGGCATCCTGCCTTCCGCGGCGTTAGCACATCCCTGTGCGTCAACGATGAATTCGACGGTGCCGGCATTGACGTAGTCGATGGCCTTCGCGGCCTGAACGGCCGCCGCGCCCATCGCCTCGCGCAGCGCCGGTGTCAGGAAGGGCGAGGGCGATTCCTCCACGACCTTCTGGTAGCGGCGCTGCGCCGAGCACTCGCGTTCGTTGAGGTGCAGGGTGTGGCCGTGCGTGTCGGCGAACACCTGGATCTCGATGTGGCGCGGCTTCTCGACGTAGCGCTCCAACAGCACGCGGTCACGGCCGAAGGCGTTCTTCGCCTCGCGCTGACAGCTTTCCAGCGCCGCGGCGAACTCGCCCGATGCGCGCACGATGCGCATGCCCTTGCCGCCGCCGCCGTGCGCGGCCTTGATCATCAGCGGGTAGCCGATGGCGTCGGCCTCGCGCTGCAGCAGGGCCGGGTCCTGGTCTTCGCCGGTGTAGCCCGGCACCACGGGCACGCCGTGGGCGCGCATCAGTTCCTTGGCGCCGGCCTTGCTGCCCATCTTGCGCATCGAGGTGCCGGAGGGGCCGACGAAGGCGATGCCGGCCGCGGCGACGGCATCCGCGAAGTCGGCGTTCTCGGAGAGGAAGCCGTAGCCCGGATGGATGGCCTGCGCACCGGTGCGCTTCGCCACCTCGAGGATGGCGTCGCCACGCAGGTAGCTGTCGCCGGGCGCGGGGCCGCCGATGCGGTGGGCCTCGTCGGCGAGGCGCACGTGCTGGGCGTCGGCGTCGGCGTCGGAGTAGACGGCGACGGTGCGGATGCCGAGCTTCCGCGCGGTGCGGATCACGCGGCAGGCGATCTCGCCGCGGTTGGCGATCAGCAGCGTATGGAACATCAGGCATTCACCCAGCGCGGCGCGCGCTTGTCGAGGAAGGCCCCCAGGCCTTCCTGCCCTTCCGGCGAGACGCGCAGGCGGGCGATCAGCCGCGCGTTCCCGGTGTCGATGCGTTCGGCGTCCTCGCGCGTCAGGCCCCCCATGCGCAGCGCCAGCGTCTTCGCCTCCGCCTGCGCAATCGGGCCGCCCTTGCCGAGCCAGTGCAGCTCGCGGTCGACGGCCTCGTCGAGTTCGCCCGCCGGCACGCAGCGGTGCAGCAGGCCGATACGCGCGGCCTCCGGGGCGTCGAACACTTCCGCCGTCTGGAACAGCTTGCGGGCCTGCCGCGCGCCGATGGCGGCCACGACGTACGGCGAAATCACCGCCGGCACGAGGCCGAGCTTGGCTTCCGACAGCGAAAACTTCGCCCCTTCGACGGCGATGGCGATGTCGCAGCAGGCCACCAGCCCCACGCCGCCGCCGTAGGCCGAGCCGTTGACGCGGGCGATCGTCGGCTTCGGGAAGAAGTTCAGCGTGCGCATCAACCGGGCCAGCTCCAGCGAGTCGGCGAGGTTCTCGGCCTCGCTCGCCTTCGCCATGCCGCGCATCCAATTCAGGTCGGCGCCGGCCGAGAACGTGCTGCCTTGGCCGGTGAGGACGAGGGCGCGCACGCCGTCGTCGGCGGCCAGTGACTCGAGCGCCTCGATCACCGCGGCGATCAGCGCGGCGTCGAAGGCGTTGTGCACCTCGGGGCGGGCGAGGGCCAGTCGGGCGATGCCGCTGCTGTGGGAAAGGGAAATCGAGTCGCTCAAGGAATTCTCCGAAGTTCGATCAGCGCGCGAAGCGCTACATCCGGAACACGCCGTAGCGCTGCTCGGTCGTCGTGGTGCGTTCGATCGGCGCGTTCAGCGCCGCCGACAGCGCGAGGCCCAGCACGCGCCGGGTGTCGGCCGGATCGATGATGCCGTCGTCCCACAGTCGCGCGGTCGCGTACCACGGGCTGCCCTGCGTCTCGTACTGCTCGCGGATCGGCGCCTTGAAGGCTTCTTCGTCCTCCGCGCTCCAGACCTTGCCGGCGCCCTCGAGGCCGTCGCGCTTCACCGTCGCCAGCACGCTGGCGGCCTGCTCGCCGCCCATCACGCTGATGCGCGCGTTCGGCCACATCCACAGGAAGCGGGCGCCGTAGGCGCGGCCGCACATCGCGTAGTTGCCGGCGCCGAAGCTGCCGCCGATCACCACGGTGAACTTCGGCACGTGCGAGCACGCCACTGCGGTGACCATCTTCGCGCCGTCCTTGGCGATGCCGGCGTTCTCGTACTTCTTGCCGACCATGAAGCCGGTGATGTTCTGCAGGAACACCAGCGGAACGTTGCGCTGGTTGCACAGCTCGATGAAGTGCGCGCCTTTCAGCGCGCTCTCGGCGAACAGGATGCCGTTGTTGGCGACGATGCCGACCGGGTAGCCGTGCAGGTGCGCGAAGCCGCAGACGAGCGTGGTGCCGTAGCGCGCCTTGAACTCCTGGAACTCGCTGCCGTCGACCAGCCGCGCGATCACCTCGCGGATGTCGAAGGGTTTGCGCGTGTCCTTCGGCACCACGCCGTACAGCTGCTCGGCGGGGTAGAGCGGCTCGCGCGCCGGCTCCGTCGCGACGGTCGGCGCCTTCTTGCGGTTGAGGTGGGCCAAGACGTCGCGGGCGATGGCCAGCGCGTGGCGGTCGTCCTCGGCGTAGTGGTCGGCCACGCCGGAGATGCGCGTATGCACGTCGGCGCCGCCGAGCGCTTCGGCGTCGACGACTTCACCGGTCGCGGCCTTCACCAGCGGCGGGCCGCCGAGGAAGATCGTGCCCTGTTCCTTGACGATGATCGATTCGTCGCACATCGCCGGCACGTAGGCGCCGCCGGCGGTGCAGCTGCCCATCACCACCGCGACCTGCGGGATGCCGAGGCCGCTCATCCTCGCCTGGTTGTAGAAGATGCGGCCGAAGTGCTCCTTGTCCGGGAACACCTCGTCCTGCAGGGGCAGGAAGGCGCCGCCGGAGTCGACGAGATACACGCAGGGCAGGCGGTTTTCCAACGCGACTTCCTGCGCGCGCAGGTGCTTCTTCACCGTCATCGGGAAGTAGGTGCCGCCCTTGACCGTCGCGTCATTGGCGACCACGACCACCTGCTGGCCGTGCACGTTGCCGATGCCGCAGATCATCCCGGCGGCCGGTGCGGCGCCGTCGTAGAGGCCTTCGGCGGCGAGCGGCGCGATCTCAAGGAAGGGCGATCCCGCGTCGAGCAGGGCCTCGATGCGCTCTCTAGGCAGCAGCTTGCCGCGTTCGGTGTGCTTGGCGCGGGCCTTGTCGCCGCCGCCCTCGGCCGCGCGGGCGAGGCGCCGATCGAGCTCGTCGACGGCGGCTTCAAGCGCCCTCGCGTTGTCGAGGAAGTCGGTCGAGCGCGGATCGATCAGGCTGTGCAGTTGGGGCATGGGCAGCAGGTCGGCAAGGCAGATCGCGATGGTAGCGTCTGGGCCCGGACGTCGCGGGCCAAGCCGCGGAAAACGCGGCGCAAAAAAAACCGCCGGGCAAGCCCGGCGGTTCTTCGCGAGGAACTCGCAGCCCGGATTACTGGGCCGGCATTTCTTCCTTGACTTCCTCGGCAGCCTGCTCGACTTCAGCGGCGGCGTCTTCAACGGCAGCAGCGGCGTCCTGCACGGCGTCGGCAGCGGCGTCCGTGGTGGCGGCAGCAGCGTCCGTCGCCATCGCGGCGGCGTCCGTCGCAGCGGCGTCGACGGCCATGGCGGCGTCGGTCGCAGCGTCGGTGGTGGCGGTGGCAGCAGCGTCAGCAGCGGCGGCCGTCGCGTCGACGGCGGCGTCGGTCGCCTCGGCAGCGGCTTCGGTGGCCTCGGCAGCAGCTTCGGTGGCCTCGGCGGCGGCTTCTTCAGCCGGCTTGGAGCAGGCGGTCAGCGCCAGGGCAACGGCCAGGGCGAGCAGCGTCTTGTTCAGCGACATGGATTGAGTCCTCGTCTACACGTGTAGGAGATAAGAAAAACGTGCGCCTTATCCCGGCGCACGTTGCCGTCATGATGACAAGAACCCGACGGTAGTCAAGCCCTGGAAATGCCCTGTCGGGCGGTTTCCCGCGGCCCCGGGAAGCCCGGGTCCGTCAGCACAACTCGACGGCGACCGCGGTCGCTTCGCCGCCGCCGATGCACAGCGCCGCGACCCCCCGCTTGCCGCCGGTTCTGGCCAGCGCGTTCAGCAGGGTGACGATCAGCCGCGCGCCCGACGCGCCGATCGGGTGGCCGAGCGCGCAGGCGCCGCCGTGGATGTTCAGCTTCGAATGCGCGATGCCGAGCTCGCGCATCGGCGCCATGGCGACGACGGCGAAGGCTTCGTTGACCTCGAAGAGGTCGACCGAATCCACCGTCCAGCCGGCTTTGTCGAGCACCTTCTGGATGGCGCCGACCGGCGCGGTGGTGAACCACTCCGGCGCCTGCGAGTGCGCGGCGTGCGCGACGACGCGAGCGATCGGCGTCGCGCCGAGCGCCTTCGCCTTGTCGGCGGAGGCCAGCACCAGCGCCGCGGCGCCGTCGTTGATCGACGACGAACTGGCAGCGGTGATCGTGCCGTCCTTCTTGAACGCCGGGCGCAGCGTCGGGATCTTCTCGATGTTGCAGCGGCCCGGCTGCTCGTCCTGGTCGATGGCGGTGTCGCCCTTTTTGCCGGCCACGATCACCGGCACGATTTCCGCCGAGAACACGCCCGCGGCCTGCGCGGTCTGCGCACGACGCACCGATTCGGCGGCGTAGGCGTCCTGCTCCTCGCGGGTGAACGCATACTTGCCGGCGCAGAGTTCGCCGAAGCCGCCCATTGGCTGCTTGTCGTAGGGATTCGTCAAACCATCCCACGCCATGTGGTCGAGCATCTCGGCGCTGCCGTAGCGGATGCCGGTGCGCGAGCCGTTCAACAGGTGCGGCGCGTTGGTCATGCTCTCCATGCCGCCGGCGACGACGACCTCGGCCGAGCCGGCTTTGATCAGATCGGCGCCGAGCATCACGGCTTTCATGCCCGAACCGCAGACCTTGTTGATTGTGGTCGCGCCGGTGGCCGCGGGGATGCCCGCGGCGAGCATGGCCTGGCGCGCTGGGGCCTGGCCGAGACCGGCCGGCAGCACGCAGCCCATGATCACTTCGGAAACGGCATCCGCCGCGACGCCGGACTGCTCGAGCGCGCCCTTGATTGCTGCCGCGCCGAGCGTCGGGGCAGGTACGCCGGTGAATTGACCCAGCAGCGCGCCGAGGGCGGTGCGCTTGGCGCCGAGGATGACGATGTCCGACATGGGGAAGTCCCGGGGAGGAAAACGCGATGATGCGCCCCGGGCGGTTTCGGCTGCAAACGTATGCAGCGGCGCCGGTTGGGGCGACCGCTCAGGGCACGGCGATGCCCGCATCAGCCAGCAGCCGGTCGGCCAGCGCGATCCGCTTCGGGCGGCCGTCGATGGTCTTCAGCGGCACCACCAGCACGAAGGGGTGCGCGACGCCGTCGGTTTCCGCCCAGCCGGCCCACCAGCCGATGCGGTCGGCGCCGGTCGGCGGCATCGCCGTGCCGGATTTTCCGAACAGGCCGTCGTCGCCGTCGCCGCGCCAGCGCATCGATTCAACGACCGCGTCGCGATGCGCCGGTGCGAATGGCAGTTCGTTGGCCTGCAGCCGCGTCATGAAGTCGAGCTGCTCGCGCGGGGTGATGCGAAGCACACCGTCGTGCCAGGCGCGGTCGGCTTCCGAGCCGATGCGGCCGTTGCCGTAGTTGATGCGCGTGATCCAAGCGGCGAGGCGTTCGTGGCCGATGCGCTTCGCGAGTTCTCGGAAGTAAGGCTCGCTCGAGGCGCGCATGGCCTCGTCGAGCGCCATGTCTTTTTCCCAGTCGGGCTGGCTCGGGTAGCGCACGCCATTCCACGCGACGACTTCGTCGCGCGAGCGCAGCGCGCCGGTTTCGAGCGCGACGAGTGCGATCAGCGGCTTGATGCTCGACGCCGGCAGCAGTGCGCGATCCAGCAGGGCGCCGCCGCTTTCGGCAATGACCTCGCCCTGCGCGTCGGCCAGAAGCCAGCCCACACCGTCATAGCCGGCGGCGCGGGCGCGGGTGGCGGCATCAGGCGGCGCGGAGGCGGAGGCCGGCGCGGTGGTCAGCGCGGCGAGCAGGGCAAGCGTGAGTCGGAAGGGGCGGAGCGGCATGGTCGTGTCCTCGTCGTGGGTGGGTGGTGCCGACACAGGCTGCGCCGCGAAAGCGCGACTGCGGCAGCGCGGCGCTGTCACGGCCGCCACCGCTGTCACGTCTGTCACGGATGGCGAATCACGCACCGTCGGCCTGCTAGGCTGCCGGCATGCCTCGCATCGACCTCGATCGACCAGCGCGCGTCGATGGCGCTGCGGCGCCGGCGCAGTCCCTGTGGCTGCTGCTCGCGCTGTGGCGGCGCGCGCAGGGCCCGAGCCCGGCGCTCGAGGTCGCGACGCTCGACCGGCACCTGCCGCCTGCGCGGCACCCGCGCATGCGCATCAGCCGGGCGTTTGCCGACTTCGAGCGCTGGGGCGTCGCCGTCGGCTGGGGCGCCGATCGCTCGGTGCCGGTGGCCCTGCTGCCGCTGCCGGAGCGCAGTCGTGGGCCGTTCTGGCTGGCGGCGGGCGAGTCGCGGCGAATGCGCGTGTTCATCGCCGGAAAGCCGGCCACCGCCAGCGCGGTGGATCGCTGGCTGCGCTGGTCGGACGAGGTGCCGCTGGCGGCCGGCGTGACCGATGCCAAGCGCAGCCTCGCCTACTGGCAGGCCTGGGGCGAAGCCTGCGACGCCAGCCACGCGCGGCAGTGGATCGTCGACGGCCGCCACGGTGCGCTGGCTGCGCTGCGCCGCGCGGAAGCGCAGGCCACGACGCCGTCCGCGTCGGCCTTCGTGCACCTGCAGCAGGCGATGACCTGGCGACGCGCTGGCAATGCCGATGCGGCGCGGCGCGTGCTCGACGCCATTCCGTCGCGCGCGCTGTCGAACCCGGCGCCCGGCGACGCGTGGCTGGGCCCGATGGCGGCGATCGTCCGCGCCTGGGCGTCGTATGCGGACCGTGACCTGACCGGCGCGCGCCGCCTGCTGCAGCGCGCGTATCGCGAGCCGGCGTGGCAGCCGGTGTTCGAGCATCACCCGCGCGTGCGCGCCGAGCACGCCAACCTGCGCGCGCTGCTGGAACGCGCCAACGCGCTGGACGAAGGCGGCGACCTCGCCACGCGCACCGCCGCGGCGCGCGCCGCGCTGGCGCACTACCGCGAGGCGTTCACCGTGGCGAGCGAGGCGGAACTCGGCGAAGCGGCGGCTTCGGCGGCCAGCAATCTCGGCTGGTCGCTGTGGCTGTTCCGGCGCACCGGGCTGGGGCTCGACGGCGAGGAATCACCGTGGCCGTGGCTCGCTCTGGGCGCGCGGCAGGCCGAGGCCTCGGCCGTGCCCGGCGGCCAGTGGGGCACGCTGTTCGTGCTGCGCATGGTGCGCGACGGTGGCCCGGCGCAAGCGCCGACGTCGCGCGCGGCCTTGCGGGCGTGGCCGGTGCGTGCGCCGTCGGAACTCGCGTCGGCCTGCGCGCCGGTGCCTTCGCCGTGGTCCGGGCAAAGCTGGCTGCCGCGCGTGCGCAGCGAGGTGGCCGCGATCGATGCCGGCCGCGTGCAGGTCGATCCGCTGCTGCGCGCCAACCTGCTGCTCGAGCTCGCCTGGTACGAAGCGCGCGAGGGCGATGCGCGGCAGGCCGCCGCTGCCGCCGCGCGACTGCGCCATCGCCTGCGCGAACTGGCGCCGCGCGACCGGCCGTTCTTCCGGCAAGCCTTGAAGCGACTGCCGCCGCTGGCGAGCGCTACAGCAGGCGCTGGCTGATCGCCTTCATCACCGCATGCGTGCGGTCGCGGCAGTCGAGCTTCACCAGCAGGTCGGAGATGTAGTTCTTCACCGTGCCCTCGGAGAGGTGCAGCACGCGGCCGATCTCCTTGTTCGAGTAGCCGCCGGCAACGAGCTTCAGGATGCTTGCCTCGCGCTCGGTGAGGTGCGGGTTGCCGGCGCCGCGTTCGGCCGGCAGCAGGGCGCGCACCGGGCCCAGCGACACCGGCTGCAGCAGGGTTTCGCCGCGGGCCACGCGCGCGATGGCGTCCTGCAGGTCTTCCGGCGCGGCGTCCTTCAGCAGGAAGCCCTGCGCGCCGGCTTCGATGGCGGCGAGCATCAGCACGCTGTCGTCGAAGGTGGTGAGCAGGATCACCGGCGTGGCGTTGCCGCTTTCGCGCAGCCGCTGCACGAGGCCGATGCCGCCCAAGCCCGGCATGCGGATATCGCTGACGATCACGTCCACCGGACGCTGCGGCAGGCCGCTGAGCAGTCGCTCGGCGTCGGGGCTTTCCAGCGCGATCTCGAAGCCGAGGTCCAGCAGCAGGGCGGAGAGGCCCTTCAGCACCAGCGCCTGGTCGTCGGCCAGCGCGATGCGCACGCGCGCGGAGGCGTTCACTGTTTTGCTCGAAGTCATGCCGTGGCTCCCGCCGTCGCGGCGCGCGTCGGCAGCTCGGCGCGGAAGCTCAGGCCGCGCGGCGCGCGCTGTTCGATGGTCAGCGTTCCGCCGAAGGCCGCCAGACGCTCGCGCATGCCGCGAAGCCCGTTGCCTTCGATGATCGGCATGCGGCCGCCGCCGTCGTCGTCGATGCCGAGGCGCAGCCGTCCCTCCGCGTTCTCGACCCGGAGGTCGATGCGCGTCGCCTGGCCGTGGCGCAGCGCATTGGTCAGCCCTTCCTGTGCGAAGCGCAGCAGCGCTTCGGCCTGCGCCACCGACGCCACGCGCGCGTCGTCGCGGCCGTGCAGCTCGACCCGCACGCCGGGCAGCGGGCGGGCGAGGGCGGCCAGTGCGTCGCCCAGCTCGATGCCGTCGTGCTGCCGCAGCTCGCTGACCACCGCGCGGATGTCGGCCAGCAGTTCATCCGCAAGCTGCAGGGAAATGGCGAGCTCCTCGCGGCTGGACAGCGCCGGGTCGCGGTGCAGCGCGCGCAGGTGCAGCTTCAGCGCGGTGAGCTTGTGGCCGGCCACGTCGTGCAGCTCACGGGACAGGCGCAGGCGCTCGTCGCTGCGCGTCGACTCCTCGAGCAGACGCTGCGTGGCGCGCAGCTCGGCGTTGAGCTCGGCCAGCGCGTCACCGCGCCGCTCGCTGCGTTCGGCGTACATCGAGGTGAGCGCGGCGAAGGCCTGGAAGCCGAGCATCGGCAGCAGCGAAAGCACCAGTTCGCCGGCGTCGAAGCCGCGCGTGCGCCAGAGTGCGAGCAGCCCGGCGTTGAGCATCAGCAGCACCGCCGTGGCCCAGCCGACGGGCATCATCGTGAACAGCTGCGCGGCGACGATGATCAGCAGGATGGCGACCGCGCCGCCGCCGAGCGTGGCCTGCGCGACGAGCACGAGCAGGCCCTGCGCCATCACCGCAGCGATCCTGCCGACGCGGTGCCGGCCCGGCTCGAAGGCGCGCGCGGCCAGCGCGATGAACAGCGCGATCATCGCGACCAGCGCCGCGATGCCCAGCCACGCCGCCGGTTCGGCGCGGCCGAGGCGGCCGAAGGGCGCGGAGGTGAACGTGATCGCGCCCCAGGTGACGTAGGCCGCGATGCTCAGCGGGGTGAACAGGCGGCTGCGGGTGCCGTGCGCGTATTCGGAGTCCATGCGGCGAGTATCGGGGCTCGGCGATCGCGATGGGGCGGCCTGGAGGCACGCGGTGACTTTTCTCACCCCGCATCGGTGCCGAACCGCACCTCGGCGTAGCCGTCGTTGAAACGGAGACTGGCCGCACACCGAAGGAGTGCCGCCATGTACCGCACCATCGTCCTTACCCATATCGCCTGCGGCGTCGTCGCGCTCGTCACCTACTGGATGGCCGGCCTGTCGAAGAAGGGCTCGCCGTTCCACAAGCGCTCGGGCAAGGTCTATCTGGTGGCGATGATCGGCATCATCGCGAGCTCGCTCTACCTCGCCGCCAGCGCGTTCGCGGGCGGCAAGCCGGTCATCGGCACCTTCCTCGCCTACCTCGTCGTGATCACCGCGACCGCGATGTGGCTGGGGTGGACGTCGATCCGCCGCAAGCGCGAACAGACGCGCTTCCGCGACCGCGGCTACGTCGCGCTGGCGCTCGGCAACGTGATCAGCGGCGGCGTGGTGTTCGCGTTCGGCGTCAACGTCGCCGACTACCTGCTGATGGGCTTCAGCTGGGTCGGCATCATCATCGGCGGGCAGATGCTGTGGCGCGCGTGGCGGCCGCTCGACGAAGCGAAGTGGTGGCTGCGCGAGCACATCGGCGCGATGCTGGGCTGCGGCATCGCCACGCACATCGCCTTCCTCGGCATCGGCCTGAACCGACTGCTCGACGCGCTGGACGTCAGCGCGAACCTCGGCCTGCTGCCGTGGTTCGGCCCGATCGCGGTGGCGCAGATCGCCAGCGTGTGGCTGGGGCGGAAGTACCTGCGCAAGCCGGCCCTTGGGCAGGCCTCGCCCAAGGCCTGAAGGGGTGGTCCGATCAGGCCGGCAGCGCGCCCATGAAGCCGAGATCGCGCGACGCGAAGCGACCGATGTTCGGGATGATCGTGCCGAGGTCCGACATCGGCACGCCAAACCAGCGGACAAGCGTCGCGGCGAATTCGTCAACCGATGTCGTTGGTACGAGTCGGCCCTGGCCGGCGTCTTCGCGTCCGCCGAGCGCGACCTCCGGCCACTGGCCGAAGAGACGGCCGCCGACGGTCGAACCGCCGAGAATGAACTGGTGGCCGCCCCAGCCGTGGTCGGAGCCGCGGCCGTTGCTCTGCAGCGCGCGTCCGAACTCGGAGGCGGTGAAGGCCGTAACGGATCGGTCTACGCCCAGGTCGACAGTCGCCCGATGGAAGGCCGCCAGCGCGTCGCCGAGCTCACGGAGGCGCGTTGCGTGGTCGTCGACCAGGTCGTCGTGGAAGTCGTATCCGCCCTGCTGGACGAAATAGATCTGCCGGCGCTGGCCGAGCGCGCCGCGCGCCGCGATCATCCGCGCAACCATGCGCAGCTGTCGGCCCAGCGAAGTGTCGGGAAAACGGACGCCATCGTTGCGCTGGCGAGCGCATTGCCGACGAACACTTCGTTCTCGATGGCGCGCGCGCCGATGCGGTCAAGCTGACGACCGAACAGATCGCCGCCGCCCTGGGTCAGCATTCTGCGCAGTGCGGCGCCGTTGGCCGTGGATCCGTAAAGGCTATTGAGCGCGCCAACGCGCACTGGCCCCTGCGTGGTGAGCTGGTACTGGATGCTTCGCGTGCCCACCTGGACGGTGTTGTTGCCGCCCACCGACAGGCTCATCGAGACGCCGCTCGTCGGGTTGTAGGCGCGCTCGAGCAGGTCGCTGACGCGCCCCAGCCAGCCGGACTGCGACGGTCGGTCCGGCAGCCCGGTCTGCCAGCCGTTTTGCTGGTCCGAGTGCGAGAACAGCTGGTAGGGAACCGGCACGGTCGGCCGGCCACCGTTCCACTGCGCGCGGGTCGTCGGGACATTCAGTGCACCCACGTTCGCGAGGATCGCCATCCGGCCGTCGCGGAACAGAGGCGACAGCGCCGACAGCGACGGGTGTAGCCCCAGCGGGGGCCCTGCGTAGTCCGCCGACGACAGCGGCAGCAGCGTCGAGGCGGGCAGGGCAAGCGTTGGGCGCGCTCGCTGATAGGCGGCATAAGCCGAGGTATCAAGCGGCACCAGAGTGTTCGATTGATCGTTGCCGCCGGCGAGGAAGACGCAAACAAGCGCCTTGAAATCCCCGGCGGACTGCGCGCTTGCGGCGCCGGCGGCGAACAGCGACAGCCCGAAGGGCGAGGCGCCGGCGAGCGCGAGAACCCCCCCTCGACGCAGGAATTCGCGGCGGCCGCCAGAGTGGCTGGACTCGGTCATGACGGTCTCCTATTTCTGCACCTGGAAGTCGGGGCTAAGCATCGTCAGCGCGACGGCCGTGTGCACCCGGCCGGCGGCATCCGCCACGGGAACCGCCGCGACGGCGTCGATGACGAGTTGGCGGTTCACGCCCGAAAGCCGGCCGCCGGTCAACACCAGGTTGAGCTGATCGACGAGGGCCGTCGGACTCGAAGCCAGCGCCCGTTCGGCGGCATAGTCGGCGCGGATCGCTGAATCCCCCCAGCCGAATCCGCGTTCGACGACGTTGACCACGAAGTTTGCGTAGCCGGTGACCGTCGTTTCATGCGTGATCTGGAACTCCGGTGCCACCATCTGCCGCTGCTGGATCTCGCCCGGTGGCGCATATCCAGGGCGATACCAGTTGAAGACGCTAGGCGATCGCAGCGGGTTCTGCCCGATGCTCGACACCGGGTCCTCGAGATTCCAGATCTGGAAGCTGTTGTTGGCGGCGCGAGCGTTGAACGCGCGCATCCAATGGCCGAAGCGGACCATCGGTTCGCGCAGCCTTCCGCTCGCCTCTGCGTTGCGTGTGTCCGGCCGGCGGGCCTCGGTGTCCATCAGCACCGCGCGCAGCACCGCCTGAAGGTCGCCGCGAACGCCGCGGCCATTGTCGGCGAACGTCGCGGCAACGCGCGCCACGTACGCGGGGCTCGGATTGCTGGTGACGAAGCGTTTGATCAACTGCTCGCTGATGAACGGTCCCGTGTTCGGATGGTTGTGCAGACGGTCAAGCGCGAGGCGCAGGCTCTCGGTGCCATTCGTTCCCGGCGGGATGGTCACGCCGAGGAAACGTTTCTCGCTCGTCGAGTGGTACTGCGGGTAGAGCTGCATGCGGCGGTTCCAACTTGCGCCACCCGCGTTGCCGGCCCAGCCGCGCCAGTGCGACTCGGTTGTCCCGCTGCCGTGCCACGACCAGCCCGTCAGCACGCGTGCGAGCCCCATCACGTCGTCCTGCCCGTAGCTCGGGATGTCGCGGCCCTGGGTGTCTTTGCGGCGCGTGCCGTCAGGATTCAGCTCCCACAGACCGATCGAAAACAGCTGCATGACTTCGCGCGCATAGTTCTCGTCCGGGATGCGGCCGGTGACCGGGTCTTCCTTCTCGTTGCCGAAGTGCGACAGGTAGTGCGCCATCGTCGGATGCAGCGTGACGTCTTCCAGCAGGGTCCGGAAATTTCCGAACGCATTGCGTGACAGCATGTCGAGGTAGCTCGCATGCGCATCCTGCTGGATCTCCACGGCGCTGTTGACGGTGCTGACCACGAAGATCTGCGACAGCGCGAACACCATTCGTTGGCGCAGCTGGTCGGGTCCGCGCACCGCCTGGTCCCAGAAACTTTCCATCGTCGCGTTGATGTACTGCGCGTTGCACGTCGTGCAGCCAATCGGACCGCGACGCTCGACCACGTAGGTCCAATGACTGTCGCGCGGCGGCGTAGTGAACTGCTGCTCAAGCCAGGCATCGGGGCCGATGCGGGAAACGAGGTCGATTTCCGCAGCACTGGGGCCGTACGTCGCCTGGATCAGGAATCGCGCCGCCTCGGTCTTCGAGGTCAGCGCGCCGGGCGACGTGGTGGCCAGAGTGCGGACGCGCATCGACGAAGCCCGTGCGGCCATTCCCAGCCGCGACAGCTGACCTTCGGTCGCGGTCACCGTCGCCGTCGCTCCGGACAGGTTCGCATCGGCGAAGAAGTCGACGGCAAGGTCCGGCGCGACGAGGACAGCCGTCGCACGGTCATTCCACCCGACGGGCAGCGTGGCGTGGTCTCCGACCGGCAAGCAGATGTAGGCGCCCTTGAAGCTCGAGGACTCGAACAAGCAGGCGGCGTTCGTCGGGACAGGCAGCCTTGCGGGCGCGATCACCGCGGGTATTGCCGGCGAAGTGCGAACCCGTGCGACGCGACTCGGGACGATATGACGCGGTACTACGCGATGACGATCTTCGCTAATGAGCTCGCCGTCGGCGACCACACGGGCTCGCGCATCAAGGCCTGAGACCGGTGAGGCCATCGTCAGGGCGCAAAGGACGGCAATTGCCGACGGCGGTAAGACCAGTTTCATCGGCTGCGTTCCTGACGTTGGCGGGGGCTTGCGCCGGACCCTAAGGACCGGGCAGCGTGAAAGTCAACGCGAGGTCAGATGTTGCCCGCGAACAGCTCCCGCCCGATCAGCATGCGGCGGATCTCGTTCGTCCCGGCGCCAATCGCGTAGAGCTTCGCGTCGCGCAGGATGCGGCCGGTGTCGTACTCGTTGATGTAGCCGTTGCCGCCGAGCGTCTGGATGGCTTCCAGCGCGACCTGCACCGCGGCTTCCGAGGCGTGCAGCAGGCAGCTCGCGGCATCCACGCGGCTCTTGTGGCCGGCGTCGTAGTCGCGGCCCACTTGGTAGGCGAACGCGCGGCTGCTCTGCAATGCGGTGTACATGTCGGCGATCTTGGCCTGCATGATTCCGAAGGTGCCGATGGCGGCGTCGAACTGCTTGCGCTCGCGCACGTAGGGCAGGGCGATGTCCATCGCGGCCTGCATCAGGCCGAGCGGGCCGCCGGTCAGCACGAGGCGCTCGGTGTTCAGGCCGCTCATCAGCACCTTGACGCCGTGGTGCACGTCGCCAAGCACGTTCTCGGCGGGGATCTCGCAGTCCTCGAACACCAGTTCGCAGGTGTTGCTGCCGCGCATGCCGAGCTTGTCGAGCTTCTGCGCCGTGCTGAACCCCTTCATGCCCTTCTCGACGAGGAAGGCGGTCATGCACTGGCTGCCGGCCTCCTTGCCCGCGGTGCGCATGTAGACGATCAGCACGTCGGCCTCGGGGCCGTTGGTGATCCACATCTTGTTGCCGTTGGCGACCCACACGTCGCCACGCAATTCCGCGCGGCAGGCCATCGAGCCGACGACGTCCGAACCGGCGCCCGGCTCGCTCATCGCCAGCGCGCCGACCCACTCGCCGCTGCACAGCTTCGGCAGGTACTTCGCGCGCTGCGCGGCATTGCCGTTCGCATACAGATTCGACACGCACAGGTTGGAATGCGCGCCGTAGCTGAGGCCCACCGAGCCCGACGCGCGGCTGATCTCCTCCATCGCGACGAGGTGCGCGAGGTAGCCCATGTCGCTGCCGCCGTACTCGCCCGGCACCGTGATGCCGAGCAGGCCCATCTCGCCCAGCTTCTGCCACAGGTCGTGCGGAAACAGGTTGTCGTGATCGATCTGCGCGGCGCGCGGCGCGATCTCGCTTTCAGCAAAGCGGCGGACGGCGTCGCGGAGCGCGTCGATGTCGTCGGAAATCGGAAACGGGCGCATGGGGTCTCTCAGAAGCCGGAAACGATGGACCCGGCGAGGATGCCGGGTCCGGGGTGATGCGCTCGTCCTCAGCCCTTGCGGCCCATGAACTGCGGTCGGGCCGAGCCGAGGTGCGGCAGCTTCAGCTTGCCGATGCTGTTGATGCGCTCTTCGGCCATGCGGTCGGCAGCGCGGAAGGTCGGGATGCTCTCGCGCTTGCTGATCTCGAAGATGCGGCCGAGGTTGTAGTAGATCGTCCGCATCATGCGCATGGCGCGCTCGCGGTTGTAGCCGTCGATCTCGAGCGAGACGTTCATCAGGCCGCCGGCGTTCACCGCGTAGTCCGGCGCGTAGAGGATGCCGCGCTTCTCCACTTCCAGACCGATCTCGTCGTTGGCGAGCTGGTTGTTCGCCGCGCCGCAGATGATCTTGCACTTCAGGCGGGGCAGGGTGTTCGCGTTCACCGTGCCGCCGAGCGCGGTCGGCGAGTACACGTCGGCGTCGACGTCGTAGATCTCGTCAAGCGCCACGGCCTCGCAGCCGAACTCGTCGACGGCGCGCTGCACGGCGTCCTTGTTGATGTCCGTGACGAAGACCTTGGCGCCCTTCTCGCGCAGCAGCTTCACGAACTCCATGCCGACGTGGCCCACGCCCTGCACGGCGTAGCTGTACTTGCCCACGTCTTCATTGCCGAACTTCACGTTCAGCGCGGCCATCAGCCCTTGAACGGTGCCGTAGGCGGTGAACGGCGAGGGGTCCCCCGAGCCGCCGTGCACCTGGTGCACGCCGGTGACGAACTCCGTCTCGCGGAACACGTATTCCATGTCGTTGACGTCGATGCCGACGTCCTCGGCCGTGATGTAGCGGCCGCCCAGCGAGTTGACGAAGCGGCCGAAGGCGCGGAACAGCGCTTCCGACTTGTCCTTGTTCGGGTCGCCGATGATCACGGCCTTGCCGCCGCCGAGGTTCAGGCCGGACACCGCCGCCTTGTAGGTCATGCCGCGCGAGAGGCGCAGCACGTCGTTCACCGCGTCCTGCTCGGTGGCGTAGGGCCACATGCGCGTACCGCCGAGCGCCGGGCCGAGCACGGTGTTGTGGATGGCGATGATGGCCTTCAGGCCGGCGTCCGGGTTGTGGCAGAACACCACTTCCTCGTGGCCGGTCTTGGCGAGGGTTTCGAAGATCATTGCGGGGCTCCGGGTGGGACCAAGGCGCGTAAGTGCTTGATCCAAAAGCGGGGTGCAGAAAAGCCGAGCCGCCGGGGGTCCGGCGGCGGCGCGCATTGTAAAGCAAATGCTCTAGGCGACACCGGGATTCACTCGGCGAACGCGGCGCCGCCGTGCATCCTGCAGCGATGGCCGGAAGCGTCGTTTCAATGCGAAGTGCGGAACCCCTCGATACCGCCGCGCTCGACGCGGAGGCGCGCGACGCCGTCCTTGCGGCGCTGCTCGCCCGCGTCGCGCGGCGCGACGCCGACGCGCTCGGCCGTCTGTACGACCTCACCCTCGGCGCCGTGCACGCGCTGGTGCATCGCGTGCTCGGCCATCCACAGGACGCCGAGGAGGCCGTCTCCGACGTCTACCTGCAGGTCTGGGAGCGCGCGTCGAGCTGGGATGCCGACCGCGGCCCCGTGCTGGCCTGGCTGCGCACCCTCGCGTGGTCGCGCGCGCTGGACCACTACCGCCGCCGCGAACGTGAACGGCAGCGTCGCGGCCTGCATCCGTTCGACGCGGAGCAGGCGTACTCCGCCACATGGATGGACACCCCGACGCTTGATCCGATGGCCCTGACGCTCGACGCCCGCGCCGCCGCGCTCGCGCTCGCCGACCTCGCGCCGGCGCAGCGTGATGTGCTCACGCTGGTGTTCGGCGAAGGCCTGAGCCACGCCGAGGCCGCCGAGCGCACCGGCTGGCCGCTGGGCACGGTGAAGTCGCACGCGCGCCGCGGCATGGCCGCGCTGCGGCGCGCGCTCGGCATCGACGGAGGCGACGCATGAGCCGCGAACATCGCCCGGAAGACCTGCTGGCCGCCGCACAGGCCGGCCTGCTGCCCGACCACGTGCCGCCGGCCGACGTCGCCGCGCGGTTGCGGGCCACGCTGCTGTCGCGGCTGTCGACGGCCTCGATGCGCGTCACGCGCGCCGACGAAGGCCAGTGGCGCGCCGTGCTGCCGGGCGTGCGCATCAAGCGCCTGCGCGGTGGCGCCGACGACGAGACCGAAACCAATCTGTGGCGGCTCGATCCGGGCGCCGTGCTGCCGCCGCACGAACATCGCCTCGACGAGGAATGCCTGGTGCTGGAAGGCAGCGTCATCCACGACGGCATCGCCTATCACGCCGGCGATTACCTGCTCGCGTTCGCAGGCCGGCCGCACGGCCTGTTCCGTTCGCCTGACGGCGCCCTGCTGCTGATCCGCGGCGAACGCCTGCCGCAAGCTTCACCCGCCCTGCACGACTGAGCGCGGTTCCGCTGCATCCAGTCGCGGCGCGGCCGGCGTAACCGGTTCCGTCATTCCAACGACTGGACCACCCGCCATGCCGCCGCGCTTCCTCGTGATCGCCCTCGCGATCGCCTCGTCGATGGCCATCGCCGCGCCGCCGCGCACGGCGCCTGCATCCGCACCCGCACCTGCACCTGCACCCGCCGCGCCGGCCGCAAAGCCCGCGGACACGCGCGAGATCCTCCTCGCCCGCGCGCTGGCGAGCCCGGTGCCGGCTTGGCGTCGCGGCGACCTGCTCGTCGACCGCATGAACCGCGGCCTCTACACCTACGGGCCCGACGAACCCGGGCGCAGCAACTGCGATCTGAACTGCCGCCGCTACTGGCCGCCGCTGTACGCCGACCCCGGTGCGAAGCCGTGGGGCCCGTTCACCCTCGCCATGGGCGAAGAGGGCCGCGCCATCTGGGCGTGGCAGGGCGAGCCGCTGTACCGCTGGACCGGCGACCGCAGCCGCGGCTCGGCGCGCGGCGAAGTGGTCAGCGAGTGGTTCCTCGTCAAGATCCCGCGCGAGCTGCAATCGCAGGTGGTCGCGTACTTCCCGATGCCGGCCGCGCCGGCCACCCCGACGCGCTGATTGGAGCCCTCGATGTCGATCCGAAGTCTTTCCCGCCCCGTCACCGTCGCCGTCGGCATCGCGCTGCTCGGCGCGTCCGGCGCGACGTTCGCGCAAGCCGGCGACGGCTCGCGCAGCGGCAAGCTGCTGCTCACCGGCGGCGTCAGCCAGATCGAGGGAGCCGCGGGCGGCGGTCTGACGCCGTGGGCGGTCATCGGCGGCTACGGCACGCGCGACCAGATCGGCGGCAACGCGTTCTACACGCGCGTCGACGTCGACGACTACTCGCTCGACAGCTACGGCGCTCTGGTGGGCTTCTACGACCGCGTTGAAATCAGCGTGGCGCGGCAGCGTTTCGACACCGAAGCGGTCGGCGCCGCGCTCGGGCTCGGCCGCGGCTTCGCCTTCACCCAGGACACCGTCGGCCTCAAGGTGAAGCTGTTCGGCGACGCCGTGCTCGAGCAGGATTCGTGGCTGCCGCAGGTGTCGGTCGGCCTGCAGCACAAGCGCAACGATCAGGCCGGCGTGCTCGCCTTCATCGGCGCGCGCGACGATTCCGGCACCGATCTGTACGTCAGCGCGACCAAGCTCTACCTCGCGCAGAGCCTGCTGGTGAACGGCACCGTGCGCTTCACCAAGGCCAACCAGTTCGGCATCCTCGGCTTCGGCGGTGATCGCAACGACGACCTCGAGCCGATGTTCGAAGGCTCGGTGGCCTACCTGCTCAACCGCAACCTCGCGCTCGGCGCCGAGTACCGGCAGAAGCCCGACAACCTCGGCATCGCGGAAGAAGAGGACGCGTGGGACGTGTTCCTCGCCTGGGCGCCCACCAAGACCGTTTCCGTGACCGTGGCCTACGTGGACCTCGGCAACATCGTCATCGCCGACAACCAGCGCGGCGTGTACGCCTCGCTGCAGGTCGGCTTCTGAATCGAGAGCACCCGCCCATGAATCGACGCCCATTCCCCGCCGCCGCGCTCGCGCTCGCCCTCGCCGTCGCGCTCGCGTTTTCCGCACCGGCCCTCGCGCAGACGCCCGAAGAGCAGGCCGCCATCGACGCCGAAGAGGCACTGCTCGCGGAGGAAGAAGCCCGCCTTGCCGCCGAGGAAGCCGCGGTCGCCGATGCCGCACCGGTGCGCGACCCGAACGCGCCCGACCCCGCGCCCGCGCACCCGGAGCTGCGCCCGGTGCTCGAGCAGTTCGGCGGTCGCGAAGGCCTCGACGCCATCATGGAGACCTTCATGGCCGGCATGCTCGCCGACGACACGCTGCGGCCGTTCTTCGAAAACGCCGACCAAGCGCGCGTCAAGCGCCAGCTCGCCGAGCAGTTCTGCGTGATCCTCGGCGGCGACTGCACCTACAGCGGCCGCGACATGAAGAGCTCGCACGCCGGGCTGAACATCAACCGCGCGCACTTCAACCGGCTGGTGGAAGTGCTGCAGGACGCGATGAACCAGCACGATGTGCCGTTCGGCGCGCAGAACCAGCTGCTCGCCAAGCTCGCGCCGATGCACCGCGAGGTCGTCGAACGCTGACGGCTCCTCGCGCGCGGCCAGGCCTCGCGCTCAGAACCCGCGCAGCGCGCCGCGGCGGATCCACAGCGTCGCGATCCACTTCTCGCCGCGGCGCACCGGCAGGCCGGCATGCAGGCTGTCGGCGTCGGGCGCGCCGTCGGGGCGCAGGTTTCGGAACACCAGCGCCGCGCCGGGCTCCGGCGGCACGCGCAGCTCGCGCTTCGGGAATTCGGTTTCGCCACCCTCCTCGACGGCCGCGAGGTAGGCGATGACGGTGGCGGCGCGCTGCCCGCCGCGGCCCTGCAGCGGGTCGGCCAGCGTCGACGGTGGCAGCAGGTCGCGGTGCAGGCGGTACTCCTGCCCCGGCCGGTAGCGCAGCACCACCATCGGTTCCGCATTGACGGGCGGGAGGCCGGCCAAGCTGCACAGGCGACGCTGCAGAAGACGCAGCGCGACGTCCTCGAGCAGCGGGTCGATCGGCGCATCGTGACTGGTGCGGATCGGCACGCGCACCTGCGAGCCCGACATCGCGTCCCAGGCCTGCGAAGGCTCGAGCAGCGGCGTGGCCAGCGCGCGCAGCGCCGCCGCTTCGCCCGCGGTGAACGCGCCGCGCTGCAGGCGCCAGTCCTCGTCGTCGCGAAGCGCGGGGAGGGTGCGCGAGGCATGCGCGATGTCCAGCGCGTCGGGGTCGTCCGGCACGTGGCCGCCGTCGCGCTCGGCCTGCGCGGCCAGCAGCTGCCGCAGCGAACGCTGCGCGAGCGGATGCCCGCCGCGCGCGGCGGACTTCAGGTCATCGGCCCAGCGCCCATCGGCGTTGCCGGCCTCCACCAGCGCGCGGGTGTAGCGCGCCGGCCCGTGGCCCGCGTTCGCCGCGGAGTCGAGCCAGCCGCGGGCCAGCGCGGCGTCGGCCTCGTCGAGCAGGCGGTACAGGTGCAGCCGCGCGAGCTGGTGCGCGGCTTCGGGCTCACCGGCGCGCGCGGCGGCGTCCAGCACCTCGGCGGCGCGCACGAAGTCGCCGCGGTCGATGTGGCTGAAAGCGAGGTCGAGGGGACGCATGGGCGGCATTGTGCCGCGCGCTCAGTCGTCCCAGCGATCGTGGCGGCGCTTGTTGCGGACGATCGCGCGCGTGCTGGCGCCGACCATCACCGCCGCGCGCCGCGCGTCGCGCCGGTCCTGGCGCTCCTCGCGGTAGGCGAGGCGGTCGCAGTAGTCATCGTCGCCGGTGTCGCGGATGCAGTCGTCCCGATGCTCTTCGGCCTCGTTGGCGTTCGCGCTGCGCACCACGCCATAGGTGATGGCGCCGGCGATCACCCCGGCGCGTCGCGCGTCGCGGCGGTCCTCGCGGATCTCGTCCCAGCGGCTGTGCCCGTGGCGGTCGCGGGCTTCGGCATCGGCCATCGGAAACACGGCCAGCGCCAGCAGCGCCAGCGCCGCGGCCCTCGTGAGGAGGCTCATGGCGGCGCCCCTCACTGCAGGCCGTCGACGACGTCGACGACGCGGCGCGATTCGTCCACCGCGCAGGCTTTCGCCAGTACGCCGACGTTCTCCGACAGCCATTCGCGCGTCAGCGGCCGCTTCTCGCCGTCGATGCCGAGCTTGCCGCTGAGGTAGCCGTGCAGCCACAGCATCACCGAGACGAGATCGTCCTGCGCGTCGTGCGGCGCGTCGGCGGCGGTGTTCTTCGACTCGGCCGCGACTTCCTCCACGAGGTCGAGGTATTCGCCGCAGGTGGCGTCGGTCACTTCGCGCTTCGCGGCCGGTGCCGCCGGCGCGGGCAGGGGAGTGGCGGTGGGCGGCGAGGCCGCGGCCTGCGCGCGCAGCTCGCCGCTGGCGACTGCGCCGAGTGCGACCAGGGCCAAGGGAAGGGTGGCGTGGATGAGGGTCGTGCGGATGTCCACCGGAGCTCCTGAGTCGGGTCGACGAGGCGGCACTGCGCGGCGGCACGGGGCGGGCCCGGCCGTCGCGTTTCGGAGCCTACGCCCGCGCCCGGCCCGGTCAAGCAAATCGCCAATAGGCCCGCCGCCGTACAATCGAGCCTTCACTCGAACCCGGACCGTGGCCGCCATGGGCACTCCCGCCAATACCGTTCCGCACGCCGCTCCCGAAGCGACGCCGCTGCGCTTCGTCACCGCCGCCTCGCTGTTCGACGGCCACGACGCCGCCATCAACGTGATGCGCCGGCTGATCCAGTCGCAGGGCGCGGAGGTCATCCACCTCGGGCACAACCGCTCGGTCGAGGACGTGGTGCGCGCAGCACTCCAGGAAGACGCCGACGGCATCGCGCTGTCCAGCTACCAGGGCGGCCACACCGAGTACTTCAAGTACATGGTGGACATGCTGAAAGAGCGCGGCGCCAGCCACATCCGCGTATTCGGCGGCGGCGGCGGCACCATCACGCCGGAAGAGATCGCCGAGCTGCAGGCCTACGGCGTCGAGCGCATCTACCACCCGAACGACGGCATGCAGATGGGCCTGGTCGGGATGATCGAAGACTTGGTGGCCCGCACCCACAAGGCGCGCCTCGGCACTATCAAGCCCAGCGCCGTGGCTGTCGAAGACGAGATAGCCGTGGGCCGCATGCTCTCGGCCATCGAAGAAGGGGCGATCCCCGAGGCCGAGCTGGCCACCCTGCGCAAAGGCTGGCAGCTGGCCGGCGGCAAGACGCCGGTGGTCGGCCTTACCGGCACCGGCGGCGCGGGCAAGAGCTCCGTCACCGACGAGATCATCAACCGCTTCCTGCAGGCCTTCCCGCAGATGCGCATCGCGGTGATCTCGGTCGACCCGACCCGCCGCCGCACCGGCGGCGCGCTGCTGGGCGACCGCATCCGCATGAACTCGCTGCGCTCCCCGCGCGTGTTCATGCGTTCGATGGCCACCCGCCGCCAGCACGTGGCGACGAACGCCGTGCTGAAGGACTGCATCGCCTTCCTCCGCTGCCTGAGCTACGACCTCGTGCTGGTGGAAACCGCCGGCATCGGCCAGAGCGATTCGGAGATCGTCGACCTCGTCGACTTCCCGGTGTACGTGATGACCAGCGACTACGGCGCGGCGAGCCAGCTCGAGAAGATCGACATGCTCGACTACGCCGAGCTCGTCATCCTCAACAAGTTCGACCGCCGCGGCGCCGAAGACGCGCTGCGCGACGTGCGCAAGCAGTGGAAGCGCAACCGCGTGGCCTTCCAGATGCCGGACGACGAGGTGCCCGTCTACCCGACCATCGCCTCGCAGTTCAACGACCCCGGCGTCAGCTGGATGTTCGCCAACCTCTGCCAGCGCCTGAAGGCCAAGCTGGGCGAGGGCATCGCCAGCAACGCCTGCGATTTCGCGCCGGTGATCGACACCAGCCTCAAGGAACCGCGTGCCACCGTGCTGATCCCCGGCGCGCGCATCCGCTACCTCGCCGAGATCGCGGAGCAAGGCCGCCGCATCAATGGCGAGATCCTGCGCCAGCGCGAAGCCGCCGAGCGTGCGCAGGCCTGCTGGGCCGCGCTGCAGGAGCTGGCCGACCCGAAGCTGCCCAAGGCCCTCGACCTCTACACCTCGGAAAGCCTCGCCGAACCCGGCGACCGCTCGCTCACCACGCTGCGCCAGCGCTATAACGACGCGCTGAACTCGCTCAGCACCGAGAGCCTCGCCCTGCTGCGCGCGTGGCCGGAGCGGCTGAAGTCGGTCACCGACGAGTTCAACGAATACAAGGTGCGCGACAAGGTCATCCGCGTCGAGAACTACCGCGAGTCCCTGAGCCACCAGAAGATCCCGAAGATCGCCGCCCCGCAGTGGAAGAGCTGGGGCGAGCTGCTGGTGTTCCTCTCCAAGGAAAACCTGCCCGGCCATTACCCCTACACCGGCGGCGTCTACCCCTACCGCCGCAGTGGCGAAGACCCCATCCGCATGTTCGCGGGCGAGGGCACGCCGGAGCGCACCAACCGCCGCTTCCATTACCTGAGCCTCGGCCAGCCGGCCGCGCGCCTCTCCACCGCCTTCGACACCGTGACGCTGTACGGCGAAGACCCGGCCGAGCGCCCGGACATCTACGGCAAGATCGGCAACAGCGGCGTCTCCATCGCCACGCTGGACGACATGAAGAAGCTGTACTCCGGCTTTGACCTGTGCGCGCCCAGCACCTCGGTGAGCATGACCATCAATGGCCCCGCGCCGATCATCCTCGCGATGTTCATGAACACCGCCATCGACCAGCAGGTGGAGAAGTACCTGAAGGCCGACCCGGCGCGCTGGGCGCAGGCCGAAACCACCATCGCCAAGCTCTACGAGGGCCGCACGCGCCCCGTGTATTCCGGCGGCCTGCCCGAGGGTAACAGCGGCCTCGGCCTGGGCCTGCTGGGCGTCACCGGTGATCAAGTGCTCGACGCCGAAACCTACGCCCGCATCAAGGCCGAGACCCTGAGCACCGTGCGCGGCACCGTGCAGGCCGACATCCTCAAGGAGGACCAGGCGCAGAACACCTGCATCTTCAGCACCGAGTTCGCGCTGCGGATGATGGGCGACATCCAGCAGTACTTCGTCGACCAGAAGGTGCGCAACTTCTACTCGGTGAGCATCTCGGGCTACCACATCGCCGAGGCCGGGGCGAACCCGATCTCGCAGCTGGCCTTCACCCTCAGCAACGGCTTCACCATCGTCGAGTACTACCTCGCGCGCGGCATGAAGATCGATGACTTCGCGCCCAACCTGTCGTTCTTCTTCAGCAACGGCATGGACCCGGAGTACACCGTCATCGGCCGCGTGGCCCGCCGCATCTGGGCCCGCGCCATGCGCGAACGCTACGGCGCCAACGAGCGCAGCCAGATGCTGAAGTACCACATCCAGACCAGCGGCCGCTCCCTGCACGCGCAGGAGATCCAGTTCAACGACATCCGCACCACGCTGCAGGCCCTGTACGCGCTGTTTGACAACTGCAACAGCCTGCACACCAACGCCTACGACGAGGCCATCACCACGCCGACGGAAGAGAGCGTGCGCCGCGCCGTGGCCATCCAGATGATCATCAACAAGGAGCTGGGGCTGAACTTCAACGAGAACCCCTGGCAGGGCAGCTTCGTGGTGGACCAGCTCACCGACCTGGTGGAAGAGGCCGTGTACAAGGAGTTCGAGGCCATCAGCGAGCGCGGCGGCGTGCTGGGCGCCATGGACACCATGTACCAGCGCGGCAAGATCCAGGAAGAATCGCTCTACTACGAGCACAAGAAGCACGACGGCAGCCTGCCCCTGGTGGGCGTGAACACCTTCCTGGGCAAGGACCACGGCGGCGAGATCACGACCACCATCGAGTTGATCCGCAGCACCGAAGAAGAGAAAGGCCAGCAGATCGCCAACGTGCGCACCTACCAGGGCGCGCGGAATGGCGGCGCTGCCGGCGGGCTAAAGCCCCTGCAGCAGACCGCCCGCAAGCGCGAGAACCTGTTCGCCGCGTTGATCGAAGCGGTAAAGACCCACAGCCTCGGTCAGATCAGCCATGCGCTGTATGAGGTGGGTGGGGAGTATCGGAGGAACATGTGACTCTGGAGGCAGTCGAGGCCAGTCCGTTGTCTGGCAACGCAATCGACAAGCTCGGGGAAAGGCTTCGATCCGGAAGTATTGACGCTGATACGCTTCGAAAACTTGAGAGTTTTCGGGCCCTTCATGCTCCGGCGTGCAAGAGCGTTGAGGCGGTGCTAGTTGATCGGCTCGGACTGCAGCTGAGTTGGCGGCCTTCAAAGTCGACCGTTGCGATCATTGAGAAGTTGAGGCGAGAGTCGATTCGGTTGAATCAGATTCAAGACATCGCCGGATGCAGGGTTGTGGTGGATGGGCTGAGGTATCAAGACCGACTACTTCAAACAATGAGCATCATGCTTGGAGATGTGCGCATTGATGACAAGCGTGAAGCGCCCCAGCACGGATATCGGGCTGTCCACGTCATCGCACGGTTTCACGGGCGTCCAGTTGAGATTCAGCTGCGTACACATCTTCAGCACGTCTGGGCGAACATTTCGGAAAAGGTGGCTGACGACGTTGGTCACTCCGTTAAATATGGAGTTGGGGATGCGGCGGCTTTGGATTTCTTGCAAACCCTGTCTGTTCAGACCGCTCGGCTTGAGTTGATTCGGAAAGAGCGAGATGAGGTGACTGAGCAAATTCAAAAGTCCGGAAAGAGCTACGAGTTGCATCGAGCACGCAAGGCGATCAATGAGAGGGAGCGTGCGTGTCTGGCTCGAATTAGGGCCATCTTCGCTAGGCGTTGAGTGAGAGAAGAATGATTTTCTTGATGCACTACCACCGTACCGAAGGCCGCCTCGTTTCGATGCGCTCTTTTGATGACGCAGAACTCAACTTGGCGTCGACCGCGAAGATCGATCTTGAGATTTCGTTGCTGGGATCTGGAGAGGATGTTGAGGTGGTCCTGTTGCGGGCTGAGACGGAGGAGATTCTCCGTGAGTCGCATAGCCGCTACTTCCAGTCCCTTAAGGAGCTCAAGGCGAGTTCCAGCAAAGGGCAATGATTGATCCGTTGCTTGGGTCGCTCGTCCCTGCCTTAGTCAGGCCGCTGAAACTGGGGGCCGTCTGGTCTACAGCGTTTTGCTGAATGGGTGCGCCCGTTTCGGCTTTCTGCTTGTATGGGGTCAGCTTGTTTGGTTTCTGAGTCGCGACGGTGTCGAACTATCCTGGTGCCTGAGTAGGGAGGTTCCATGGATTCTTCAGATGGGTTGTCAGGCAGCTATCGCCGTTACGGGTACGGGCAGGCGCTCCCTCGTTTTCTTTTGGCGGACCTTGAATTGGTCGTCGGTGAGCTATCTCGCCGCTCAGCCTTCAGCATTGACCAAATGCAAGTTGATGCTTGGGCGGGGAGTATCGAGTGCCTCCGTGAAGTCCTAGCGCCATGGGCTGCTGAAGGTCATCTATACCTCGAGTTCGATGTTCCGCGCCTCGGCAGGCGCATCGACGCGGTTCTGGTGCTTCGCTACGCAGTTTTTGTTATCGAGTTCAAGATCAACGCCAAGGCGTTTTTTGCCGCCGATCTTGATCAGGTCGTCGACTACGCGCTCGATCTGAAGCATTTCCACGAGACCAGCCACGACGTCCCGGTCGTGCCGATCCTCGTCGCCACGGAGGCACGCGCGGTCACCGTGCAGGCGGCGATGGATGCGGCGGTGCCGAACTTGCTTCTGCCGATGCGCTGCACGCCCGAGACCTTGGGGCAGGGTATTGCCTTGGCGCTGGAGCTGGCCGACGGGCCGGCCATCGATGCCGAGGCGTGGGTGCGCGGCCGCTACAAGCCCACGCCCACCATCGTCGAGGCGGCGATGGCGCTCTATGCCCGGCACGACGTGGCCGACATCTCGCGCCGCGATGCGGCCAACCTCGGCCAGACCTCGGGCTTTGTTGGCCAAGTCATCACGCAGGCCCGCGAGCAGGGCCGCAAGGCGATTTGCTTTGTCACCGGCGTGCCCGGCGCCGGCAAGACGCTGGTGGGCCTCGACGTCGCCACGCAGAGCACGAATGCTGAGGCAGAGCTGCATGCCGTCTACCTCTCGGGCAACGGGCCCTTGGTGCAGGTGCTGCAAGAAGCGTTGGCGCGCGACCGCGTGCGCCGCGAGAAAGAGCAGGGTCGCAAGCTGGGTGTCGGTGAAGCGCGCCGGCAGGTGAAGAGCTTTATCCAGAGCGTCCACCACTTCCGCGATGACGGGCTGGCCGATGCCGCGCCGCCCATCGACCACGTCGCTATCTTTGATGAGGCTCAGCGTGCGTGGAACCGCGAGCAGACGGCCAGCTTCATGCAGCGCAAGCGCGGGCAGGCTGGCTTCGACCTTTCGGAGCCGGAGTTCCTGATCTCCTGCCTCGACCGCCACCCCACCTGGGCGGTGGTGGTGTGCTTGGTCGGCAACGGGCAGGAGATCAACACCGGCGAGGCCGGCATTGCCGAGTGGTTGGGCTCGGTAGAGCGTCGCTTCCCCGAGTGGGAGGTGTATGTCTCGCCCGAGCTGGGGCAGGGCGACGCCACCGTGGCCGCGCTCAAGTCGCAGGTGCAGGCCCGCGAGAAGCTGCACGAGGCGCCGTCGCTGCATCTGGCCACCTCGGTGCGTTCGTTCCGCTCGGAGCGCTACTCCGAGTTCGTGAACCGCCTGCTCGACCTCGACGTGGACGGCGCCAAGGCCCTGCTGCCCGAGGCCACGGCCCGTTTCCCGCTGCGCGTCACCCGCGACCTCGCGGCGGCCAAAGCGTGGCTGCGCGCCCGAGCGCGCGGCAGCGAGCGCTACGGCATCGTGGTGTCGTCCGAGGCGCAGCGGCTGCGCCCCCACGCCATCGACGTGCGCGTAAAGGTCGACCCCGTGCACTGGTTCTTGGCTGGTAAGGAGGACACGCGTTCCTCCTACTACCTCGAAGACGTCGCCACCGAGTTTCAGGTGCAGGGCTTGGAGCTCGACTGGACCTGCGTGGTGTGGGACGGCGACCTTCGCCACGCCGGCCACGCGTGGACGCACCACAGCTTTATTGGCGACCGCTGGACCAACATCCACAAGGACGACCGGCGCGCCTATCTCGTCAACGCCTACCGAGTGCTGCTCACCCGAGCCCGGCAGGGCACGGTGATTGTGGTGCCGGAGGGTGATTTTGCCGACTCCACCCGCGCGCCGGCGTTCTACGATCCGGTGTACGACTACTTGCGGGCGGTGGGCGTCGCCGAGCTCTCGGTCAACTGAGACTCAGGCGACGCGCCCACGTTGACGGTTCACTCTTCGAACGGGCGAGTGCCCCGACACTTGGGGTAAGCACTGCATCCCCAGAATCGCGATTGGGTGGCTCGATTCCGCCGCTCCACCATCGGTCCTTGGCACAGGGGGCAAGACGGCGAGAGGGTTGGCTCGTTGGCCATCGTGCCGCGTTCTAGTGACGGCGCTTGAACCTGCGTGATCAGGTCCAGGAGTGCGGTGCCATTGATCAGCTCGATGGGTTTGCCCTTGGCGAAGGCTGCAGCGTCGTCCGTGTAGTCGCCGAGGCTGACGATCTTTATCCCGTCGACCCGATGATGGCTGGCGAGCCCCCACATCTCGCGAACAACCGCGACGCCGACCTGTTGGCTTCGCCATTGCTTGCACTGCACCAGCTCGCGACGGCCGTCCTTGCACAGGATGAGGTCGACACCACCGTCAGCGCCGCCTAGCCCGTTCTCCTCGACGTTGTATCCACGACGTCGAAATGCTTCGCCGACGAGCGCTTCGAACTGTTTCCAAGTCATCGCTCCGAGGCTGTCGAGCCCGGTTTGGGCGTCGAGCAGTTGCTTGCGCTTGGCGCTCGAAATGAACGAGGCGAGGGCGCCGAGCCAGCACATGGCTAGAACCGCCCACGCGAACGGAGCGAATGCCTTGGAAAGTTGGCCGTCGCTCAGTCCGTAGCGGATGGTCAGAAATCCCACGAGGCCAGCAATCAGGCCAACCGGCCACGGAAGCGTGGCGATCCAAGGCACTCCTTTGCTCCCACGACGCTTCATTCCATTCCCTCCAAAGCCTTGTTCGCTCACGCGTGCCGGGCGTTGCCTCACTTCCAGCGCGGCGCGATTGAAGCACTTTTCCTACCCCCTCGTCCGCGCCTTTCCGACACCCCCTCGCGGCCTTCTCCTCCAGTCTCCCCGGCACCCGCCACTCCCGGCGGGCATCCCCCCACAGGAGACCCCGATGGCCCAGAACCTCGTCACCCTCGACCTCACCGACGCGCAGCTCGCCGCCGCGCTCGCCGCCCTGCAGCAGCTGGAGGCGGCGCTGCCCGGCCTCATCGCCTTCGAGAGCGGCGAACGCCGCGGCCTGCCGCTGATGGGCCCGCGCTCGGAGCCCTTCGCCCGCCAGACGCTGCGTGTGCTCGAGCAGAACCCCGGCATCGTGCCGCCCAGCCTCGACCTGGCCGCCGCCCGCGCCGACCTCGAGGCCCACGACCGCTTGCGCCCGCTGCTGGAGCGCCTGCAGCGCCTCACCGCCCGGGTGGACGACACGGTCGCGGCCTTGGGCAGCGACGTGATGGACGTGGCGCTGGAGGGCTACGCGCTGGTGAAGGTGTCGGGCCGCGCGCAGGGGCTGGACGAACTGCGCCGCGAGCTCTCCGGCCGCTTCGCCAAGACCCGCCGCAAGGAAGCCGCGCCGGCGTAAGCGTTTGAGTGTGTGAGGCCAGCGACGCCGTCCTTCGAGGCGGCGTTGTTGTTGGTGGCGCTTCAAGAGGTATGGGCGAGGGCAGGGGCGGCGTCGGCGAGGCGTCGATAAGCGTCGCGGACGCTTCGGAAGGTGTCGCCGATGCTTCGGGAGGCGTGGTGGACGCCGGCAGAGGCGGGAGAAGGGCCTGGGGAGGCGTCGTCCAAGGATAAGGAAGCGTGTGCGAGGCCCTGCGAAGCGTGCGGCGCTGTTGAGTTTCCCTGACGGACATCGCCGCGAGGGGCGGCTAGCATTCGCCCACCCCCGACGCATGGAGCGTGTATGTCCGCCCGCATCAACTTCGCCGTCTCGTTGCTAGCCGGCACCTTCCTCGCTGCTTGCAGCGCCACGCCACAGTCCGCCAAAGCGTCCGAACCCACGGCATTGCCAGCCAGCGAAACGCAGGTGCCCCCGGCAGAGCCGTCGCTGGCCATGTGCCGCATCGAGAGGCCGACAGACGTGCTGCAGGAGTGGGTGGAAGTCCCCGAGGTCCGTCGTGGTCGCGTCCCCTCCACCTTGGCCAAGGCGGTCACACCGGAGGAGCGCGCGGCGGATCCCGACTTCGACGGATTCCGCCTCGGCATGGTCGACTACGAATGGACGTATCGCGAGCCGACGCGGTCGGACGGTGAGCAGCGGCCGGTGCAACTGGACGTGGCCCCCACCGCAAATGGATTCGTTGCGACGCTCACTCCGGGTCGTAACGGGCTCCTGCTTGACGACTCAGGCCCGCACAACGAGTACGAGTTCCTGCCGGATCCGGGCTCGTCGATCACTTACACCTTCGAGCGTGTCGATGGTTGCTGGGTGCTGGCCTCTGCCACCGAGCCGGCGGAAGGAGCACGGCCATGAGCCGCATCGACGTCTACGAAAGCGTGGGTGGTCGTCGCGAGGACGTGGACAGCTACGACGATCTCGAGCATCACCACCCCAGTCGGGGGCTTGCCGAGCGCGGGCGCCTCTATGGCGACATCGATGGCCGCTCGGAAGAGCTGCTGAAAGATCGATCCACAGGCGAACCGCTCCGCTCGTCGGCGGGCGATTACTTCGTGTCGAAGGATTTCGTCATCCGCGACGCTAGCGGCTCCCGCGACATCGCTGTTCCGGCACCCGCCGCGGGCTACATCGACGGACTCGACACCCGAATGGGCGCGATGCAGATCTGGAGCGGCCCGCCGGACGACCCGAGCCGGGTGATGATTGCCCAAGTGCTGCACATGGATCCCGCATCCTTCGAGCATCGCCAAGCCGGCGACCGCATCGAGTACGGCGAGGCGATGGGGACGCAGTCGGGGCGGGGCTCGAAGGATGGCGTCGTCAGTAATGGCGCCTATCCGACGCACGTCCACATCGACATCAACACGCGATACATCGGGCAACTCGATCGCTACCTCGGCGATCTGAACACCGGTGCGATTACGACCGAAGCTCGCCCCGCGCCGAGCGAGAATCTCGTCGGTCTCGCGCCCGTCGTGACCAACGTGCGGAACCACCTCGGCGAGCCCATCCTCGACGCTCTGGCCGATGGCGCCTTGTCGAAAGGCGAGAAGGGCGACGCCGTTGGGGCGCTGCAAACGAAGCTGCGTACGCTGGGATACACCGACCAGAACGGCGTCGCGATTGAGCCGGACAAGGATTTCGGCGCTGCTACTGAGCATGCGGTTCGCCAGTTCCAGGCCGATCGTGGTTTGCCGGTGACCGGTATTGCTGACGAAGCAACACGCAACGCCTTGGGCGCGGCGACGGCATCGCCCGAGCACGAGCGCGAGATCGACCGCTTGGATCCGGTGAATCTGCGTCGGCCATCGCAGGCGCCAGAAGTGACCGATCCCGTGTTCGCATCGATGCGCGATCAGGTGTACGCGATGGATCGTTCGATGGGTCGCGCCCCCGACGAGGCGAGCGATCGCGTGGTTGCGGCCCTCACCGCCGAGTGGCGCGCCCACGGATTGAGCGGGCGTCCTGACGGCGTGGTGCTGGGCCAGAAGGGCACGAGGGCCGAAGCCGGCGAGTACGTGTTCGCGTACTCAGGTTCGCCGGAGCGCCCGAACGATTTCGTCGGTGTGCGAACGGCGGAAGCGGTGCAGACGCCGGTGGAGCAGAGCATGGCCAAGGCGCAGGAGGCGGTGCAGCGGCAGGCGTTGGAAGCCCAGCAGATCGCGCTGGCGCAGCAGCAATCCACCGACGGCCCGCGCATGACGATGGGTTGAGCGGAGCAACCTGCCGAGTTCGGCGCAAAGCAGAGCCGTCATCGTGCCGATGGAAAACTCTTGAGCAGATCATCTGATGACTTTTTCAGCGTACGACCTGGAAGAGCGCGAACGCTACGTCGCGGAGGCCAAGGCGGCTTCCTTAAGGGATGCTGCATTCACGATCCTCTACTACAACCAAGAGCGAAGAAAATGGGGTCCTAAGCCGAAGCCTGATCCGATCGCTCCCGAGGAGGTGTTTGGAAGCAGGATTCCTCAAGGCTTTGCAGACGCATCCTGGGACGCCGAGAGGATGCTGAGGGACTGCTTTAGGGTTGGAGAGGCCTTCTTCGGTTACGCATCGGCGACGGAGACGTTTGACGACGCTTCCGCGAGTTTCCGACGCGAGCATCCCGGCTTCGGCGAGAACTCGTATCAGCGAGCCATCGACGTCGGGATCATGGCGGCGCGTTGAGTTCTGAACGGAACCACTGTGTCTGCGTCACGTGGTCGCTTCATCGCGGCTCAAGCTTGCGTCCGTCATCGAAGGTGATCCCGGGCAGGGCGAGACTCGTCGTAGAAATTGAGTTTCGCTGACAGGCTCCCGGCATGCGAAGAGTACGATTGTGGCTAGCCCCCCAAGCACTGTACGGAGCGCGTCGTGGCCCTCGACTTCCAGAATGACAACGGTTTTGCAGTTTCGCATCGCGATCAACTGACGATCGCACCTCCGCGGATCGAGCCGGACGCGGGCCCCGATGGGCGCGACGACGAGTATCAGTTTGGCGTACGGCTTTCCGGCGAGCGCTACGGCGTGTCGCTGCTCGTTACGGCTGGCGCCGGGATCGCTCCGACCGATGGGGTGGAACGCTATCGGTTGGATGACGTGGCGACGGTGCGCCAGATTCTGAAGATTCGCGAACGGTCGGGTTCCGCCGAGTCGGCTTTTGCCTATCTATGCTCTTTCGCGCGCGGGCTTCTCTTGGTCATTGCAGGCTCCGACGATCGGCGCACGGTCACGTGCTACGTCGTGTCGGCGCCAACGGCGACCCTTGTTGCGGCCGGGTTTCCGGCAGACGAAGTCCCCTCGGTCGGCCACGAGCGCATTGAGCTCGCCGAACTTCAAGTCTCGAACCCGAACGTCGGAGGCGCGGCATGAGCGGGCCGATCGACGACTTTGCGAGGGTTACCCTTTCAGGTGCCCGAAATGCGTCGGATGGATCGGCACCATCGCGTGAACAGATCGACCGAGTCATTAGCTATCTGAAGTCGCCGGGTTCTGGCGTCGATGCGGGTTCGAGTTTCGAGGACTATGTCCGCGATCGTCTTGGCGCGCATCCCGCGCGGCTGCCGGATGGCCACACTTACGTGGCGTTCTCCGGGACAGATTCGAATGGGCGATCAAACTTCAGCGCCGCGTCTGAGTACATCGAAGCCCATCAAGGGCGCGCCGGCATCATCGGCGATACGCCCTGGGGAAACTTCATTGAAAGCCCGAGTGCGCGTACCGAGCTCCGGCCGATGCCGGACAGGCTGGCCGTTGTGCTGGAGCGCGAGGGTCTCGTGCCCCGAGGTGGGCAGACGGTGGCTGCGTTGCAGGACATGATGTGGAACTCGGGAAGTCCGGATTTCATGCGAAATTCGATGAACTCTGGTCGCCCCGTGGTGGCGATGGTCGATGGCGCGCCAGAGAGGCGCGGATTCGCAGCATTTGAGTTGCCAGTCGCACAGGAACATCCCGACCGCGTCATCAACGGTCATCGTGTTTCGAGTTTCGGCAAAGGCCCCGATGCGCTCGATCGCGCGCGCCAATCGTCCATTGAGTACGGGCGCATGGAGCGGTCCGTCGCCACGAGCTTGGGTCTTGACCCGGACAATGCGAGCCACGTTGAGCGGATGCGTGGCCGCCTCGATCTGGCGCGCGGCTTTGATGCTCAGACGGGAACTGTTTTCGGAGAACGCATCGGTGCGTTGTCCGCGCGCGATCTCGACAGCTTCGGCAAGATCGCGGACGAGTGGTCGTTGCGAAATCCCGGGCTTTCGGTCACTGCAACGCGTCCAGGGATCAGCCCAGGCATGACCCGCGTCGGCGCGGCCGCCACCGGCATCGGCGTCGCGCTCACCGCCGCCGAAGGCAACGAGGCTATCCAGCGCTCGAACGCGCTCTACGACATGGGCAATGCCACGGGCGCGCGCTCGGAGCTGATCCACTTCGGCTCGCGCAGCGTCGGAGCGTGGGGCGGTGCGCTGCTCGGCGCAGGCTTCGGGGCGTCGGTGTCGAGCCCCACGGGGCCGGGCGCGATCATCGGCGGCATCGTCGGCGGCGGCGTTGGGCTCGTCGGCGGTGCGAAGGTGGCCGAGGTGCTTGATCACCGCAGCATCTACCGCCAGCAAGACGGCGACGGCAAGACCTGGGTGTTCAGCCCGGATCATCCCGAGCACGGCTGGCGCCGCAACGAGACGATCGAACAGACCGGGCCGGATGGCATTGCGTTCGAGCGCACCCGCGATGTGGTGGCGAGCAGCACGCTCGCTTCGGAACTCGATCGCAAGGCGACGACGGTATCGTTCGACTTGATGTTGGCGCGGCCGCCGGTGCCGCGCGACCCGTACACGCTGCCGGCCGAGGCGAGCGACGCGCGCAGCATGCCGCCGACGAACTGGCAGCGCGATCCGGCCAGCGGCGAGTGGCGGCGGCCCATCCAGGAGTGGCGCGCCGATGCGAGCGAACTCGGCCAGACCACGGTGGTACGCGTCGACACCGCCGACGCTGCGCGTGCCGCGCAGCTCGACGCCGCCTCGCAGGCCATCCTCCGCGACAACGTGCACCTCGCGCCCGCGGCGATGGCCGCCCGCTACGAGCTGGCGTACCGCGATCGCGGTTGGGAAAGTGCGGCGCCGCTGCCCGGCAGTGCGCAGCAGGCGCTGCGCGACGATGGCCGCTTGGTGGCCTCGGACGGCGCCGAGTACCGCCGCCAGGGCGACGGCGGTTGGCAGCGCCAGGCGCTGTTCGGGCTGACGACCGCCGATGCGAATCCGCGCATCGCCGCCGAGCTCGACGCCACGCGCGGCCTGCTTCAGGAAGGCCTGCGTGAGCACCGCGCGCTGATGGCGGAACGGCCGCAGCCGGCGCCGCCGAGCTTCGAGCAGAAAATGGCCGAGGGCGTGGAGAGCGCGTACCGCCAGCACGGCCTCACGCGGCCGGAGGGCGAGGTGCAGTCGCTGTCGCAGGCGATGGTGCTCGACCACCGCGCGCGCGGCCTCGACGGCCCCTTCATGCTGCAGCTCGAGCGCGACCCGATCACGAAGCAGTACGGCCCCGACAGCCCGATGGGCCTGTACACGCGCGGCGCCGATGGCGACATGTCGCTGCGCTTCACGATGACGCCGCAGGAAGCGCGCGAGCTGCTGGCCGCGCCGCAGCGCACGCCGGCTGCACCCGCGCTGGATGTTTCCCCTGCGCCGTCGCCGGCACCCGCTCCGCTGGCACCATCGCGCGCCGAGGCCGCGCCGCGCGATCCGCTCAACGAGTCGATGCGCGATTTCGTCCACGCGATGGACCGCAGCCTCGGCCGCACGCCCGACGACGCGAGTGATCGCGTCGCCGCCGCGCTCACCGCCGAGTGGCGCGCGAACGGGCTGACGGCGCGTCCTGATGGAGTCGTGCTCGGGCAGAAGGGCACCAGAGCAGAGGCCGGCGAGTACGTGTTCGCGTATTCGGGATCGTCCGAGCGCCCGAACGACTGGGTGGGCGTGAAAACCGCCGAGGCCGTGCAGACGCCGGTCGATCAGAGTTTGGCGAAGGCCGAAACGCTCGCGGGCGAGCAGGCGATAGAGGCGCAGCAGATGGCGCAGGCGCGGCAGCAGGACTCGGCAAGGGCGATGGGGTAACGATGGGAACACTCGTGACTGATCCGCTGGAATGCAGCGACGAGGACGGGTCGCTCACCCACCTGCGCCGTGGCCTTGCTATGACACCGGCGCAGCGCTGGCAGTGGCTGAGCTCGTCGTTGCAGTTTTCAGAGCTCGCTCGTCAGGCGCGAGCCTAGTAAGGCCTACTCATCGAATCGTCGATTCCTTACTGCGGTTCCCGCGTACCCACCCCAACCTGACGCCATCGCCGCCGTTCCAGCGGTGTTACGTCGAGACGGTGGCCATGAAGGACAGGGGATCAAACGACATCAAACGTGTCTATAACGCCTTGCGTTATGGGCCGCCCGGCGCTAGGGTTGGCCGGTGATCCGGAGCTTCGCCGACAAGGAGACCGCGAAAATCTGGGCGGGTACGTTGAGCCGTTCAGTGCCGATGAGTATCCAACGGGTTGCGCGGCGGAAGCTCCGCATGTTGCACAACGCCGCGACGCTGGATGATATGCGCGTGCCGCCGGCGAATCACCTCGAGGCGCTGAAGGGTGACCTGAAAGGCCATCACAGCGTTCGTATCAATGATCAGTGGCGACTGTGTTTCCGCTGGTCCGATGGCGATGCCTATGACGTGCGAATCGTCGATTACCACTGACACAGGGCCCGAACCATGAAAATGCTGCCAAACATCCATCCCGGTGAAGTGCTGCTCGAGGAGTTCCTCGCGCCGATGGGCATTAGCCAGAACGCCGTAGCGCGTGCGGCCGGCGTGCCACCGCGCCGCATCAATGAGATCGTGCTGGGCAAGCGCAGCGTTTCCGCGGATACCGCGGTGCGCCTCGCGGCAGTGTTGGGCACCAGCGAGCGTTTCTGGCTCGGCCTGCAGGCCGACTACGACCTCGAAGAAGCGCGGCGCGCGATTGGCAAGGGCCTCAAGAAGATCGAACGCCTCGCCGCCTGATCGGCCGGCGAAGGGCTCCGGGCCACCGACGTTCAGGGTCTTCCCGCCGCAAAGGCGTAAGATGCCGCGTGGTTCATCCCTTTCATTGCGTTTCGCACGGCCCGCTGGGCCACTCCCGTCAACGGGTCGCCCCATGAGCGCCGAGCGCGCAGGCGAGGCCGCTGATTGCCGGCGCTGCGACGCGGTGTGCTGCCGCCTCACCGTCATCGTCGACGCGCAGGACGGCATCGCCGAGCACCTCACCGAGCTCACCGACGAGGGCCTCACCGTGATGGCCCGCGACGAGGACGGCTGGTGCGTGGCCATCGATTCGGCGCGGATGAACTGCTCGATCTACGACGCGCGGCCCGAGGTGTGCCGGCGCTTCCACATGGGCGGCCCGTACTGCGAGGCCGTCCGCGAGGACTACTACCGCCACGGCACAGCCCGCGGCATTCCGCTCCACCTGACGGGAGATCCGCAATGACCAGCCGTTCCTTCACGCCGCATGCTTCGTCGTCGGCGCCGCCGTTCCAGCGCAAGGCGGAGTCGACGCGCACGCTCACCAGCGAGCACATCGACGCGCACCTGGCCGCGTTCGAAGCCGCGGGCGGCAAGGTGGAAGTGCTGGAAACGACGACGGTTCTGAAGCGCATCCAGGCCGAGCCGCTGAAGAAGCCGGAAAGCCCTGCGAAGTAAGTCGATCGTTGCGAAAGCGCGCCCGGGTGGCGCGCTTTCTTTTTCAGCGTGCGGCGGGCGCGACGTCCTGCCCGGCCTCGCCCGGCGGCGGGATGCGCTGGGCCGGCGGCTGCTGCACCGGCGACTGCCGGAGCGTTTCCTCGAGCATCGCGAGCGCGGTTTCGAGCTGGCGATCGCGTCCGCCGTAGGACTCGCGCGGCAGGTTGTCGACCTCGACATCCGGGCTGACGCCGCGGCCTTCGATCAGCCAGCGGCCGTCGGCGCCGAACTTTCCGAACTCGGCGATGCGCGCGATGCCGCCGTCGCTCAAACGATTCCGGTCGGAGAGCCAGACGCCCGCGCCGCTGGTGCGCGTACCGACCACCGGCCCGAGGCCCAGCGCCTTGACGCCGGCGGCGAAGGTTTCGCCGTCGGAATAGGTGAGCGCGTCGACAAGCACGACGACGTGGCCGCGGAAGCTCTGCTGCATGTTCCAGTACGGCGCTTGGCCCGGCGGCTGCCAGAACGCCCAGCTCCGACGCAGCAGCGCGGCGATGATCCACGAGTCGATGTTGCCGCCGCGGTTGCGACGCACGTCGATGACCAGGCCCTCCCGCTCGACGTTGGCATAGAAGTCGCGCACGAAGCTGGCGATGTCGTTCGGCCCCATCGCGCGCAGGTGCAGGTAGCCGATGCGGCCTTCGCCGGCGCGCTCGACCGCGTCGACGCGGCCCTGCACCCAGTCGGCGTAGCGCAGCGTGGCGTTGCGCGTGGCGTCGACCGGCACCACCACGGTGCGCACCTCGCGGCCGTCGCGCTGCAGCGTGAGCAGCACCTGCTGCCCGGCCTGGTGGTGCAGTGCTGCGGCGAGTTCACCGGCGTGCCGAATCTCGCGGCCGTTGACGCGGACGATGCGGTCGCCGTCGCGCGCGTCGACGCCGGGCTGTGCGAGCGGCGCGCGCTCCGAGGGCAGCTCGACATCCGTGCGATAGATGCGCGCGATGCGCAGGCCGTCGGTGGTCTGTTCGAGCGCGGCGCCGAGCATCGCCGGCACGGCCGCTTCAGTATCGACGGGCAGATCGCTGCGGCCCACTTGCGAATGCAGAATGCCCAGCGGCGCGATCATCTGCGCGAGCAGATCATCGAGCTCGGCGCGATCGGTGACGCGCGCGAGCAGGGGTTCGTACTGCGCGCGCACGGCGTTCCAGTCGAGGCCGCGCTGGTCGGCGTCGAAGCTGAAATCGCGGTGCATGCGCCAGGCGTCGGCGAACATCTGCGGCCACTCCCGCGCCGGGTCGATGGGCAAGCGCCAGTCGGCGACGCGCACGATGTTGGGCACGAGGTCGGTAGGCAGCTTGGCGCCAGCATCGACAACGACGAGCACCGGGTCGCCTTCGCCGCGCCGCTGAACGAAGCCGATCTTCTTTCGATCGGCGCTGATCTCGGCGCTGCGCACGTCGGCGCCGAAAACTTCGAGCGTGGCGCCCTGCGCCTTGATCGGGAACGACTTCAGCACGCCGCGGTCGACTTCGCGGTCGAGCAGGAACAGGTGCTCGGTACCCACCAGCAGCTCGCTGTAGTTGCCGGCGGGGATCGGCGCTTCGAACAGGCGCTGCGCGAGGCCGTCGACGACGATCGGCGAGGGGCGGGCACCGTCGCCGCGGTCGTCGCCTTTGCGGTCGTTCTTGCGGCTCTTGCCGCCGTTGGCGTTCGCAGCGCCTGCTGTGTCCGCGGCTTCGGCCAACGGCGCGAGCTCATCGGGCAGCGCGAACGGGAAACGCAGGCCCGGCTGCAGCGCGAGCGCGAAGACCTTGCTGCGGCGGTCGAAGCCGGGGCCGGTGTTGCGGTCGCCCCACGGGGCGCCCGGCGAGGCGACGAAGGCGCGATCGGAGAGGAAATACAGCCAGCGGCCGTCCTGCGAGAAGCTCGGCGCGTAGGAGACGTAGCGGTCGCTGGTGAGCACCACCGGCGCAGGGTCGCCGAGGCGGTAGATCACGATCTGGTCGCGACCGGCGCGGGTGTCGGCGCGCGAGAACGTGAGCGCGCGGCTGTCCGGCGACCACGCGATGCGGCCGTACGGATCGTCACCGCCCCAGCGGCCGCGGTCGATGGTGGTGCTGCGGCCGCTGCTCAATTCCAGCAGGTGCAGCGCGCCGGATTTGTCGGTGTGTGCGAGGTGCTTACCATCCGGCGACACCGACAGCGCCCAGCGGTGATGCGTGCCGTCGCGCGTGAGCGCTTTCGCGTCGCCCGAGCCGTCGGCGGCGAAGCGCCAGATTTCCGGGCGGCCGTCGCTGTCGGCGATGGCGTAGACGAAGCGACCGTCGGGCGACAGCACCGCGCTGCGCGCGCGATGCTGCGGTGGAATGGCGATTTCTACGCGACGCCGCGGGCCGGGGCCGGCCAGCGCCACGCGGCCGCGCACCGTCAGCGCGAAGCGGTCGCCCTGTGGGGCCAGCGAGGCGGATTCGAGGAAGCGCAGCGGGCGCTCCAGCCAAAGCTCGCGGCGGCGTTCGAAGTCGGAAACGAGGGCGATGTCGAGCGCGCGGTCGTCACTGCTGGCCGGCGTGAATGCGTGCAGGTCGGCGGCGCGCTGGTAGACGATGCGGGTGCCGTCGCTGCGTGCGGCGCGCACATCGAAGGGTGCATGCCGCGTGTGCTGGCGACGGTCGCCGCCTTCCGCGTCCATCGACCACAGGTTGTCGTGGCCGTCGGCGTTGCCGATGAAGTACCAGCGCCCCGCCAGCCACATCGGGCTGTGCATCGCGCCGTCGGCATCGCTGCCCAAGCGCCGGGCTTCCGCATCGGTGGCCGGGTCGTAGAGCCAGAGCTGGCCCATCGCGCCGCCTCGGTAGCCGCGCGCGTTGTCGCCGTTGACGTGTGCGCCGAAGCGCGTGAACAGCACGCGGCCGCGGTCGTCGAAGGCGGCCTGCTGCGCGTCGTGCAGCGGCAGTTCGCGCGTGGCCAGCGTTTCCGGATCGACCAAACGCAGCACGCGACGCAGCGTCGGGCCGACGAGGTCCTCACTGCTGTAGACGACCTCACCGCGCGGCGACCAGCCGTGCACCTCGACGCGCCCACCGTCGAAGCTCAGGCGCTTCGGCAAGCCGCCATCGATGGGCATCGCATAGACATCGCCGGGGCCTTCGTACTGCGCGACGAAGGCGATGCGGCGGCCGTCCGGCGAGATGGCCGAATGTGTTTCCTGCCCCGCGTGCGTGGTGAGCCGCCGCGCGTCGCCGCCGCCGAGCGGCACCGTCCACAGGTCGCCCTCGGCCGTGAACACCACCGTCTCGGCGTGCACCGCCGGAAAGCGGTAGTAGCCCGGCGTGGCCGAGGCGGGCAGGGCGCCGAGTGCCGGCACACCGATGACGACAAGCGCGGCGACGAGCCGCAGGCGGAAGGCGGAAGTGCGGCGATGCATCGGCGGGTCCCCTGGAATGCAGCGCCATCTTCCTCACGAAACCCCGCGCTGCCGCAAGTGCGGGAGGCCGGGGCCGGCGCCATCGCCACGGCTATGCTTCGCCGCATGAGCATCGTTCTCACCGATTTCGCCCGGCCGCGCCTGTTCCCGCGCGAGCCGCGCCGCAACACCATCCAGGACATCACGCCCGACCAGTTCGTCGAGCACCTGAACACGGCGCCGCCGCTGGCCGTACTCGACGGCTACGCGCCGTTCTGCAAACTTCACGTTCACCGCAACTGGACGAGCACGCGCTGCCTCGTGGTGCCGATCACCGACGACAACCGGCATCGGCTGCGTTCCGGCTACGAAGCGCGCACGAAAGCCGAGCTGCCGGTGCTGAACCGCTGGTTCGAGGGCGTGGAGCCGCCCATCGCCGACTACCTCGTCGTGATCCTCTACAGCCGCGAACAGATGGCGAAGGAGGGCACGCCCATTGACGCCGACTGGGGCATCGTCGGCTGCATGTACACGAGCGAGCCCGCCGAGATCCCGATGGCGCCGATCACGATGATGCGCAATGCGCTCGGCGTTGAAGAAGGCGGCAGCGGCGTGCCGATCGACCGCGAGGCGTATGCGAAGAGCGTCGCGTTCTGGGAGAAGCACGCGAACTGGCGGGGGTAGGGCGCACGCGGCGGCGGGTAGAGGCCTGATGTTGCCTTCGGTTTCCGGGCGCGACTCTGCCGTTCCTACCGCGACAAGGACGGCCTCGTGCCCATCATCGCCAGCTTCTTCGGCATCTACATCCGCATGTACTTCGCGGATCACGCACCGGCACATATTCACGTTGAATACCAAGGCCACGAGGCGCTGGTAGCGATCAGCGACGGGCGAATTCTCGAAGGTCGGTTGCCGCGCCGCGCCGCAGCGCTGGTCCGGCTATGGTGTCTGGAACACGCCCACGCCTTGTTGGACAATTGGCAACGAGCGCAGGCGCTACGACCGCTGAATCGGATTCCGGGAGCAGACCATGATTAAGCTGATTTCCGTCGAGCCACGCGATTCCCGCCGCCTGAGGCTGCGCTTTTCAGACGGTGCCTGGGGCGTGTTCGACTTCTCTGACTTCATCAGCACCGCGACGGAAATGACCACACCGCTGGCGGACGAGGCCTTCTTCGCGCGTCACTTCATCGAAGCGGGCGCGCTCGCATGGCCGAACGGCTTCGACCTCAGCGCCGCGTCGCTGTATCGCCGTCTCGACGAAGCGGGCGAGCTGCACCGCGACGCCGACGCCGCTTAGCCCAGGCTCGCCTCAGAACCGCTCGCCTAGAACCGCTCACCCACCGGCAGGTAACGCCACTGCCCCGGAGGCATCGCGCCATCCGGGCCTTTGCCGATCGCGATGCGGCCGATGCGCAGTCGGCGGATCGCGGTCACCTCGAGGTTCACCTGCGCGCACATGGCGCGAAGCTGGCCGGGCACCGCACCCTTGATCGCAAAGCGCAGCGTGGTCTCGTTCTGCCAGCTCACCTTGCACGTCGGCAGCGTGCGGCCGTCGAGTTCGAGGCCGTGGCCGAGCTTGTGCAGCCCGTACGGCGCGATGCGGCCTTCGACGCTGACGAGCACTTCGTGTTCGATGGTCTCGGCGTCTTCGGTGAGGCGCCGCCACACGCGGCCGTCCTGCGTCAGCACGATCAGGCCGCTGGCCTCGGGCTCCAGCGGCACCAGCGGCGTGAGGCGCTCGAAGTGCCGCTGCAGCACGCGCTGTTCGGCGGGGTCGTCGGCCCAGCGCGTGTCGGGGCCGATGCCCATCGCGGCGCTGCCGATGCCGTTGAAGGCGTCTAAGCCGGCGGGCTTGTGGAAGAGCAGGGTGGCGGGCTCGACCGGCGTTTTGCGCGCGTCGGGGTCGAGCGCGACGACTTCATCGACGATGCGCATCTGCGGCGTTTCCACCGTTCTGCCGTCCACCATCACCCAGCCGTTGCGGATGTAGGCCTCGGCCTCGGCGCGCGTGCAGCCGGCCAGCTCGGCGACGCGGCGCGCCAGTCGGACAGGTTCGCTCGAACCGGATTCGCCCATGAACCCTCACCATCGCGCTTCGGGCCCGCAGTGTAGCGGGGCGGCCCAGTTCATCGGAAAGCGGCGACAATGCCGGCCTTGCGCGATGCGTTGCGCGTTCGAGACCCCGATTCGCGTGAGAACCCCCGAAGCCCTCCAGGCCCTGATCGATGACGGGATCATCGATGAGGTGCTGCGACCGCTGAAGAGCGGCAAGGAAGCCGCTGTGTACGTGGTGCGCAGCGGCGACGATGTGCGCTGCGCGAAGGTCTACAAGGACATGGCGCAGCGCAGCTTCCAGAAGCGCGTGCAGTATCAGGAAGGCCGCAAGAGCCGCGGCAGCCGCGAGGCCCGTGCGATGGGCAAGGCCACGAACTTCGGCCGCAAGCAGGCCGAGGCGGCGTGGAAGAACGCCGAGGTCGATGCGCTGTACCAGCTGCGCGAGGCCGGCGTGCGCGTGCCTCAGCCCTACGGCTACTTCCATGGCGTGCTGGTGATGGCGCTGGTGACCGATGCCGAAGGGTTCAGTGCGCCGCGCTTGGGTGAAGTCGAGTTGGAGCCCGCGGTGGCCCGCGAGTACCACGCCGCCCTCGTGCGCGACGTCGTGCGGATGCTGTGCTGCGGGCTGATCCACGGCGATCTGTCGGCCTACAACGTGCTGGTGGGCCCCGAGGGCCCGGTGGTGATCGACTTCCCGCAGGTGGTGAGTGCGGCCGGCAACAACAACGCGCGCTCGATGCTGCTGCGCGACGTCAACAACCTCACGGCGTCGCTCGGCCGCTTTGCGCCGGAACTGCTCGACACCTGGTACGGCGAGGAAATGTGGGCGCTGTTCGAGGCCGGCGAACTGCAGCCCGACACACCGCTCACCGGCGAGTGGACGCCGGACGAATCGGAAGTCGACCTCGACAGCGTGCGACAGGCCATCAACGACGCGCGCGAAGAGGCGATCATCCGCCAGCAGGGCCGCGAGGCGGCGGAAGCCGAGGATTGAGCCCGCGAATCGCCCACATGCGCCATCGAACCGGCTCTTTAATCCTCAAGCGTGACGTTAGTCTGCGGCCTCCTCAACAACCGATGCCTCGACGACCATGAGCGAGATGTTCACGCCAGTTTTCTCCGCTTCGACCATCGCCCGGGCGCGCCTCGCACTGTGGTCGCTGGCCGGCGCTCTCCTGCTCGCGCCGGCGTTGGCCATGCAGTTCACCGACGAGGTGCGCTGGGGCGCCGAAGATTTCCTCATTCTCGGCGCGATGCTGCTCGCGGCGGGCGGTCTCGTTGAACTCGCGGTGCGCTTCAGCCGTCGCCGCGCGGTGGTGATCGGCGCGGTGTGCGCCGTCGCGGTGGCGTTCCTGCTGGTGTGGGCCGAGCTGGCGGTCGGCATCGTCGGCTGAGTGGGAACACGCGGGGGCCGAGCGAACCCGCACTCAGTTCACGCTGCCGTCGCGGACAGCGTTTTCGGGCGCGATCAGTGTGGCGCCACCCCGAGGCGCATCCGCGCCGCGGGGCCCACCCAACGGAGCCCTGCCATGTCAACCGCCCCCGCCCCCCGTTCCCTTCGTCATCTGCAGTCGCAGGCGCTGGCCGTCGCCCTGCTCGGCGTTGTCGCCATGCCGGCCGCGGCGCAGATGTCGCCGGCCGCCTTCATGGACGCCTGCCGCACCAGCGCCAACAACACCGTCATCCTGCGCGAATCGCTGAAGCTGCAGGGCAGTTTCACCGGCGAGACGTACAGCACGTCGACGGGCTGCACCGTGTTCCTCGCGCCGGACGCGGCCTTCGAACTCGACACGCTGACGCTGCGCTTCGGCGGCCCGTTCGCGCTGGTCGGCAGCAGCAAGGGGAGGCTCGTCGCGGCGAAGGCCGTGCTGGATGCCAGTGCGATCAACCTGCGCTTCGACCGCGAGGAAGGCCAGCTCGAGATCAACGAAGGCCAGCTCGTCGCGCGCAACGGCGACTTCAGCGCGACGTTCGCTGGCAAGGGCCGGCTGGAGATGAAGAACAGCGGCGGCTGGACCCGCGGCGGCATCCGTTCGCGCGGCGCGGTGCGCTTCGCCACCGGGCCGTTCTTCACCGGCTCGGTCAGCGATTCGGGCATCGAGGGCGGCGCCGGCATCCGTCTCGACATCCTCGGCAGCGACACCGAGTGGAAAATCGAGAAGTCGACGCTGAACGTGTCGAACTTCACCTTCGCCGGTGCGGCGCCGGTCACCTTCGGGCCGTTCGCGATCCAGAGCAGCGCGTTCAAGGCCAAGGTGGAGATCAGCGACACCAACCTGCGCTTCGCTTCGCAGACCGTGGACATGCGCCTCGCCGGCGCGGAGTCGTCGCTGCTGCTCAACAACGTGAGCTCGCAGACCGGTAGCCAGTCGATCTACCTCGGTGCGCCGGGCGAGAAAGGCGTGGTGCTGATCGAACGCCCGCTGTTCCTCGGTAATCCGGAGATCAGCGTGCAGTCCGGCGCGTCGGGAGCGACGGCGGTCATCGGCAACCCGGGCACGCTGACGGCGCAGCAGCGCGTCAGCGTGAGCACCGGTGCCGGCGGCTCCTGCGCGGTGACGCCAAGCTCGATGCTCACGGCGCCGCAGGTCGACGCCTGCCGCTGAGTGCCGTTGAAGCGACGCCCCGTCGCATGGCGGGGCGTCGCGGCGTTTCGCGAGCGGTATCATCGCCGGCCACTGCGCTGAGATGAGCCCGAGATGACTGTGACGAATGTGTACCCGATCGGCTCGCCCGGACAGCCCTGGGGCGACGCCGAACGTGCCGCGTGGCGCGACCGCGTAGTGAAGCAGCGCAGCTACGCGGACGATGTGCTGTCGCGCATCGATGCGCTGCGCGAGTGCTTCGAAGTGTTCGAGTACGGCCGCGTGGTGGTCGACGGCGAGGTGTTCCCGCTGCTGGCGATCGCGAATCGCGGCTGGCTCGACGGCGCGAAGGCGGGCCGACCGCTGGTTCTGGTCACCGGCGGGGTGCACGGCTACGAAACCAGCGGCGTGCACGGCGCCTTGGCCTTCGTCGAGCGCCACGGCGACGAGTCCGCGCAGCGCACCGACTGGCTGGTGACGCCGTGCATCAGCCCGTGGGCCTACGAGCGCGTGCAGCGCTGGAACGCCGAGGCCATCGACCCGAACCGCAACTTCCGCAGCGGCGGCCCCTGCGCGGAGTCGGCCGCGATGGTGGCGTTGGCCGCGACGCTCGGCGACCGCGTGCGCCTGCACATCGACCTGCACGAAACCACCGACAGCGACGAGAACGAGTTCCGGCCCGCGCTGGCCGCGCGCGACGGCAAGCCCTTCGAGCCGGGCGAGATCCCCGACGGCTTCTACCTTGTCGGCGACACGCCGAACCCGCAGCTCGACTTCCAGCGCCACGTCATCGACGCGGTGGCGAAGGTCACGCACATCGCGCCGCCGGATGCGAAGGGCCAGATCATCGGCAGCGACGTGGTTTCGCCGGGCGTGATCCTGTACCCGTTCAAGGCGCTGGGCCTTTGCGCGGGGCTCACCGATGCCCTGTACACGACGACGACCGAGGTCTATCCGGACAGCCCGCACGCCACGCCGCAGCAGTGCATCGACGCGCAGGTGGGGGCGGTGCGTGCGGCGATGGCATTCGTGTTGGCGAAGGACTGAAGAAGATCGCGCCGGTTCGACGGCGGACCTTGACCGCTGGGCCGCGGCCGCCGTCCGTTCCGGTGTGAGCGTCGACCCCGGTCGCCTGCGCGAGCACCTGCTCGAGGTGTTCGTCATCGAGAGGGATTTCGTGATTCCCTCCGGCCTGCACGGCGCGCACGCGGTGATTTTCGTGCTGGAGCCGATCGCACCGCATCCGCGCGGCGACCCCGGCCATTCCGCGATCCTGGACATGCAGTCGGGCACCTGCGTCGGCGCGGTCTGCCGGATGATCCTCGAGCGCTGATCCCGCGCTGAGCTCGTCGCGCCGCGCTTCGCACATCGAACACGCATGACGCTGCACCCTCACGCCATGTCGACATTCTTGTTCTCACGTCGCGTCCTCGCGGCGCTGGGCTTCTGCCTCCTGCTCACCGCCTGCGGTGAATCCCGCACGTCCGCGACGCCAGGGCCCGCCGCCCGCGGGGGCGGCGACGCGGAACGCGTGCTGCCGGTGCGCGCCTACACGCTGGCGACGCGCACGCTCGACCGCAGCGTGCTCGTGGCCGGAACGGTGGAGCCGCTGCGCAGTATCCAGCTCGCCGCGCGCACCGATGGCGTCGTGGCGGAGGTGGACGTGGAGGCGGGCGACCGCGTGCGGGCCGGCCAGCGCCTGGCGCGGATCGACGTCAGCGAGCAGCAGGCCGAGCTGGCGCGCGCGGAGGCCTCGCTGCGCGAGGCGCAGTCCAACCTCGAGCGGCTGGAGGCGCTGCGCGAGCGTCGCTTCGTCGATGCGGCCACCGCGCTCAGCGCGCGCTCGGCGATGGAAGTCGCGCAGAGCGACGTCGAGCTGTGGCGCACGCGCGTGGCGTTCGGGAGCATCGAGGCCAGCATCGACGGCGTGGTGATTGCGCGGATGATCGAGCCCGGCGCCGCGGTGGGGCGGCTGGCGCCCGCGTTCGAGTTGGCCGACTTGGATCGGCTGGTGCTGCGCGTGGGTGTCTCCGAGCTCGACGCCGCCGGCATCCGGCCGGGTGCGACGGTCGAGGTGAGCGTCGACGCGCTCGATGGCGATGTCATCGAGGCGGCGGTGCGGCGCGTGTTTCCGGCCGCCGACGCGAGCAGTCGGCTGGTGACCGTGGAGCTCGATCTGCCGCAGGCGCACGCCCGCGGCGTGCGGCCGGGCTTCCTCGCCCGCGCCCGCTTCGGCATCGAATCGCGCGGCGACGTGCTGGCGGTGCCGGCGGCGGCGGTGGGCCTCGGCGAGCGGAGTTTCGTCATGGTGATCGGCGCGGACGGCGTGCTGGAGCGCCGCGAGGTCGGCACCGGCGTGGTCCGCGGTGAATGGCGCGAGGTGACCGCGGGGCTCGAAGCCGGCGAGCGCATCGTCGCGACCAGTCCGCTCGATCTCGCCGCCGGCGATCGCGTGCGCATCGTCGAGACGGTGGAGGCCGGCGCGTGAGCGGCGGGCGCTCGATCCGCGACGAAGCGGCGCGACGCTACCGCGGACTGACCCACGCCGCGATCCGTCGCCCCATCGGCACCGCCGCGCTCGCCAGCGTCGTGCTGGTGCTCGGCCTGTTCTTCGCCAACCGGCTGCCCGTCGACCTGCTGCCCGAAGTCGTCTATCCGCTGGTGCGCGTCGATGTCTCGTACCCGGGCGTCGCGCCGGAGGTCATCGAGGAGCAGGTGACCCGGCCGCTGGAGCGCCAGCTCGCGTCGACCGAAGGCCTGACCCTGATGGCCAGCGAGGCCGAGGAGGGCATGACCGACATCAGCCTGCTGTTCCGCTACGGCACCGACCTCGACCTCGCCCTGCAGGACGCCGCGCGCCTCGTTGAACGCGCGCGCGGCCAGCTGCCCGACGACATCGAGCCGCCGCGCCTGTCGAAGTTCGACCCCGGCGCGCAGGCGGTGTTCGAAGCGGGCTTCTCGTCCGACCGGCGCAGCGCGCGCGAGGTGCGCGACTGGCTCGACAACCGGCTGGCGCCGCAGCTGCAGTCGATCCCCGGCGTTTCCGGCGTGCTCAGCGTCGGCGGGCAGGAGCGCGAGCTCGAGGTGGTGGTCGACCAGCAGCGCCTGCGCGCGTACGGGCTGAGCATCGCCGACCTCTCGACGCAGCTTGCCGCGGAGAACCAGAACGTCTCGGCCGGCAACATCACGTCGAGCAGCCTCGACGTGCGCGCGCGCACCGAGGGGCGCTTCCGCTCCGCCGACGACATCGCCGCGGTGCTGCTGCGCATTCCCGGCAGTGATCGCCGCATCCGCCTCGACGAAGTGGCGGAGGTGCGCGACGGCTTCCGCGAGCAGCGTGTGTTCGTCCGGCTCAACGGCGAGGCGGCCACCCAGCTCTCGGTGTTCAAGCAGCCGGACGCCAACACGGTGCAGGTGGTCGACGAGGTGCAGGCGCGGATGGACTCGCTGCGCGCCTCAGGCTTCATCCCCGAGGACATCGTCTTCAGCACCACGCGCGACGGCGCCTACTTCGTGCGTGGCTCGGTCGAGTCGGTGGCGTCCGCGGCGATCCTGGGCGGCGTGCTGGCGATGCTCGTCGTGCTGTTCTTCCTCGGCAGCGTGCGCGGCAGCGTCGTGATCGGGCTGTCGATCCCGCTGGCCATCCTGGCCACCTTCGCCCTGATGGGCGGCGCCGGGCTGAGCCTCAACGTCATGAGCCTGGGCGGCCTCGCGCTGGGCGTCGGGCTGCTGCTCGACAACGCCATCGTGATGCTCGAGAACATCGAGCGGCACCGGGGCGCCGGCGAGGACCCCGAGCAGGCCGCGCACGCCGCCGCCGATGAGGTGATCTCGGCGGTGACCGCCGGCACCCTGACGAACCTCGCGGCGGTGCTGCCCTTCCTGCTGATCACCGGGCTGGCGACGCTGGTGTTCCGCGAACTGCTGGTGACGATCTCGTTCGCCGTCGTGGCCTCGCTCGCGGTGGCGCTGACGCTGGTGCCGATGCTCGCCGCGCAGATGGCCAAGCTGCGCTTCCGGTCCGGTTTCGATCGCGGCCTGCCGTACCGCGCGTTCAGCCGCGGCATGGCCGCCGTGACCGACGGCTATCGCCGCCTGCTGGGCGCCGTGCTGCCGCGCCGCGGCTGGGTGCTGCTGGCGGCGGTCGCGACCGTCCTGGCCGTGCTGCCGCTCGGCTCGCGCCTGGGCAGCGAGTTCCTGCCGCAGCTCGACGACGGCAGCCTCAACGTGCGCTTGGCGTTGCCGGCCGGGACGACGCCGGAGCAGACCGATCGCGCCACGCGCCAGGTGGAAGCGGCGCTGCGCGAGATGCCGCACGTGCAGAGCGTGTTCACCGTGTCGGGCGGCAACGTCTGGGGCGGCACCCTGTCGGAGCGCGCGGGCCGCGGCTGGCTGGCGATCCAGCTCGATGACGCGTCGCAGCGGCCGGAGTGGCCGATCGGCCGCTGGGCGCGCGAAGCGCAGCGCAAGGTGCAGGCGCTCGACATCGCCGGCGCCGACCTCGCGGTGCGGATGAACGGCATCCGCGGCCTGAATTTCGGCCTGTCCGGCAACGACATGGAGATCAAGGTGCTGGGCGAGGACCTGCCGACGCTGCAGCGGCTGGCCCGAGAGATCATCCGCGCCGTCGAGGATGTGCCCGGCCTCGAGGCGGTCGAGATGGACGACGAGGACCGCACGCCGGCGCTGCAGATCGAGGTCGACCGCGAGCGCGCCGCGGCCCTGGGGCTCGACGTGCGCGCCGTGGCGCAAGCGCTGCGGCAGGCCGTGACCGGCACCGTGCCGACGCGCTACAGCACCGGCGTGAACGAGTACGACGTGCGCGTGCGCCTGCCCCGCGAAGAGGTCGAGAACCTCGACCGGCTCGGCGAGGTGATCGTCGCCAACGGCGCGAATGGCCCCATCCAGGCCCGCCAGGTCGCCACCTTCACCTTGGGCGAGGGCCCGGCCGAGATCGGGCGCGAGAACCAGCTGCGCATCCAGCGGATCGTCGGCGCGTTCAACACCGCCGAGAGCGACGTCGGCACGATCATGGCCGAGGTGCAGCGCCGCATCGCCGCCGTCGACATGCCCGAGCAGTACGGCGTGGCGCTCGGCGGGCAGTTCGAGACCGTGCAGGAAACCGACCGCGAAATGCGCACCGTCATCGTGCTGGCCGTGTTCCTCGTCTTCATCGTGCTGATCGTGCAGTACGAGCAGCTGACGAACCCGCTCGTCATCATGACCGCCGCGCCGTTGGCCTTGGGCGGTGCCCTCGTCGCGCTGTGGCTGTCGGGCACGCCGCTGTCGGCGCCGGTGTTCCTCGGCGCGGTGCTGCTGATCGGCATCGTCGTCAACAACGCGATCCTGCTGGTGGAGTACGTCGAGCAGGGGCGCGCGCGCGGGCTTTCCGCCGAGGCCGCGGTGATCGAAGCGGGCGCGGTGCGGCTGCGCCCGATCCTGATGACCACGCTGACGACGGTCGTTGGCATGCTGCCGCTGGCCATCGGGCTGGACGCCGGCGGCAAGCTGATGCAGCCGCTGGCCGTGGCCGTCGTCGGCGGCCTGATGTCGTCGATGCTGCTGACGCTTGTCGTCGTGCCCTGCCTGTACCTCATCGCGCAGCCGTTGGCCCAGCGCAGCATCGAGGCATTGACCGGGCGCGGGGTGCCGGTGGCGCGCTAGCATCGCCGCCATGCCGCCTCGTCTTTCGTTCGCCGCGCTGGCGGCCCTGCTGCTCAGCGCCTGCGCCACCACGCCTTCGGGCCCGACCCCGGCGCAGGTGCGCGCATCGATCGAGGCGAAGATTCCGCCAAGCGTCGACGACCGCAGCGGCTGGGCCGCCGACATCCACGTGGCGTTCGACGCGCAGGGCATCACTCCGAATGCGGAGAACATCTGCGCCACACTGGCCGTGCTCGAACAGGAGGGCGGCTACGTCGCCGACCCCGCCGTGCCGGGCCTCGGCCGCATCGCGCGCGAGGAGCTCGAGCGCCGCGCGAACGCCAAGCTCATTCCCGATCTCGCGCTCGACGCCGCGCTGCGCATCCGCTCCACCGACGGCCGCAGCTACGCCGACCGCATCGCCAGCGTGCGCACCGAGCGCGAGCTGAGCCTGGTGTTTGAAGACCTTGTCGGCCGCGTGCCGCTCGGCGCGCGGCTGTTCGACGACTGGAACCCGGTGCAGACCGGCGGCCCGATGCAGGTGTCGATCCCGTTCGCGGAGGCCAGCGCGCGCGGCTACCCTTACCCGGTCGAGCACTCGATCCGCCGCGAGGTGTTCACGCGCCGCGGCGGCCTGTACTTCGGCATCAAGCACCTGCTGGACTACGAAACGCCCTACGTGCGCAAGGTGCATCGCTTCGCCGACTACAACGCCGGCCGCTACGCCAGCCGCAATGCCGCGTTCCAGAACGCCGTCGCGGTGGCGACGGGCCGCACATTGGCGCTCGACGGTGACGTGCTGAACCCCGGCGCGCCGCTCGATCGCCCCGGCGAGACGGAAGCCGCGCTGCGCACGCTGTCCAACGCGCACGGGCTCGACGCGCGCGCGCTGCGCGAGGCGCTGGCGGGTGCGGACCGGCTCGACTTCAACGACGGCACGCTGTACCGCCGCGTGTTCGAGATCGCGGAAACGCGAAGCGGAAAACCGCTGCCGCGCGAGATGATTCCCGGCATCCGACTCGAAAGCCCGAAGATCACCCGGGAGCTGACCACCGCATGGTTCGCGACGCGGGTGGATGGGCGGTATCGGAACTGTCTGGCGCGATGAGCGTCAGCGCCGCCGGCGCGATGCGACGTCGCCGCTCCGCCCGTTGGTCGCGAACACGCCATCGAGCCTGCGTTCGGCGCGGAAACCGGCTTTCTCGAGCCGCTTGATCACTTCGCCGTGGACGTCGCGGCCGCTGGTTTTCGCGTTCGGGGTGCCGGTGTAGTGGAACAGCGGCGCGCCGGGCTTCAACACGCGCGCCAGCTGCTCGTAGAAGGCCAACGAATACAGCTCGCCGGCGATGCCGAAGCGCGGTGGGTCGTGCAGGGCGGCGTCGAAGTGCGCGTCAGGCAGCGCGCTGATCGCTTTCGACACGTCGCCTTCGGTCAGCGTGAAGCGTCCGGCGTGCGCCGGATCGTCGACGTCCGGCGACCACGGGTTCAGGTGGCGCAGCCAGACCACGTCGGGGTTCTTCTCGAAGCTCTGCACCTGCGCCGCGCCATTCGCCAGCGCGTGCGCGGCGTAGTAGCCCAAACCGCCGCAGCAATCGAGAATTCGCTTGCCGCGCGGTTGCACGAACCCGACCTTCGCTGCCGCGTCGTCCCACGGCGAGACCTGCGCCGTCGGCAGCATCTTGATGCCGTCGATCTCGAAGGTCGATGGGCCCCAGTCGGTGGGAATCAGCTTGATCAGCGCGCCGCTGAAGCGCTGCACGGGCTGCCACTCGATGCCGGCCGGCGTCGACAGCGCCGCGTAGAGCGTGCGGTCCTTGAACTTCGGGTCCGCGGCCGGCCACCGCCAGCGCGTGCCGCGCCATTCGAAACCGTCGGCGTCGAGCGCGACGTCGTCGACGCGGCGACCGCAGTCCAGTGAGCCACGCCACGTCGCGTCGCCGCGATCGAGCGCGCGGCGCATCGATTCGCACGCGTCGCGCGTCAGCAGGGGGATCACGTCAGGAAGCGCGCTTCGACCGTGCCCTTCAGCTTGATCGTCATCGGGCGGCCACGGCGGTCGAGCGCCTTGCCGGCGGGCACCAGCACCCAGCCCTCACTGATGCAGTACTCCTCGACGTCGGTGCGCTCGTTGCCGTTGAAGCGGATGCCGATACCGCGCTCCAGCGCGGCGGCGTCGTGGAACTTGGAGCGCGGGTCGTTGGACAGGCGATCGGGCGCGGTATCGGACATGGGGCGGTCTCGTGAATCGGGTGGATTAGGCGAGGCACTTTACGGCCTGACGTCAGGAATTGCTGTCCAACGTGAATCGTCTGCGCGTCGGCTGTGTTGCTGCCGCATCATGGCGCTCCCGCCGCACCCTCATCCGACCGCCATGATTACCAACGACGTGCTTCGCAGCCTGCGCTACATGCTCGACCTGAGCGATGCGCACGTGATCGACCTCGTGCGCCTGTCCCATCCGGGCGCCGCGCTGGAGCGCGAGACGGTTGCGGCATTCCTCAGGAAAGAGGGCGAGCCCGGCTTCGAGCCCTGCGACGACGCCACGCTGGCGCATTTCCTTGAAGGCCTCGTCTTCCACCAGCGCGGTCGCGACGAGAGCGTGCCGGCGCGGCCGGTGGAGTCGCGCATCAGCAACAACCTGGTGCTGAAGAAGCTGCGCGTGGCCTTCGAGCTGAAGGACGCCGACATGCACGCGATCTTCGAGGCGGCGGGGCATCCGGTGACGAAGCCGGAGCTCTCGGCGCTGTTCCGGCAGCGCGACCATCGCAACTTCCGGCCCTGCGGCGACCAGCTGCTGCGCAATTTCCTCAAGGGCCTGACCCTGCGCATGCGCGAGGCTTGATCGGCGCGCAAACCGCGGGCGAAAAAAAACCGCCGCAGGAGCGGCGGTCTTCGGAGCGCTGGCTTCAGCGCGCGCTGCGCAGACGGGCGGCGCGACGACGCGAACGCGACTTCTTGCTGACGGACTTCTTCATGGCAATGGCCTCGAGGGTGGGAAAGGGCGCGCATTCTCCCACAAGCGCCGGGGCGGCGCCTGAAGCCCGGCCCGCCGGGGCGGGTATCCTCGGGGCCGCTGTCCTGAGGAGCGCCATCGATGAAAAGCCGTGCCGCCGTCGCCTTCGCCGCGGGTGAACCGCTGAAAGTCGTCGAGATCGACGTCGCCCCGCCGCGGAGGGGCGAGGTGCTGGTGAAGATCACCCACACCGGCGTCTGCCACACCGATGCCTACACGCTGTCGGGCGACGACCCGGAGGGCCTGTTTCCCGCGGTGCTCGGCCACGAGGGGGCAGGCATCGTTATCGAAGTGGGCGAGGGCGTCACCAGCCTGAAGCCCGGCGACCACGTGATCCCGCTCTACACCGCGGAGTGCCGCGAGTGCCTCTTCTGCACCAGCGGCAAGACCAACCTGTGCGTGGCCGTGCGCGCCACGCAGGGCAAGGGCGTGATGCCGGACGGCACCTCGCGCTTCAGCTTGGATGGCCAGCCGATCTTCCACTACATGGGCTGCAGCACCTTCAGCGAGTACACCGTGGTGGCCGAGGTGTCGCTGGCGAAGGTGAACCCGGATGCGAACCCCGAGCAGGTCTGCCTGCTCGGCTGCGGCGTGACGACGGGCCTGGGCGCGGTGAAAAACACCGCGAAAGTGCAGCCCGGCGACAGCGTGGCGGTGTTCGGCCTCGGTGGCATCGGGCTTGCGGTGGTGCAGGGCGCGAAACAGGCGCAGGCCGGCCGCATCATCGCCATCGACACCAATCCGTCGAAGTTCGAACTCGCGAAACGCTTCGGCGCCACCGACTGCGTGAACCCGAAGGACTTCGACAAGCCGGTGCAGCAGGTGATCGTCGAGATGACCGGCTGGGGCGTGGACCACAGCTTCGAGTGCATCGGCAACGTGCAGGTGATGCGCGCGGCGCTGGAGTGCGCGCACCGCGGCTGGGGCCAGAGCGTGATCATCGGCGTCGCGGCTTCAGGTCAGGAGATCAGCACGCGGCCGTTCCAGCTCGTCACCGGGCGGCGCTGGCTGGGCACGGCCTTCGGCGGCGTGAAGGGCCGCACGCAGCTGCCGGGCATGGTGGAAGACGCGATGGCGGGTCGCATCGACCTCGCGCCCTTCGTCACGCACACCATGCCGCTGGAGCGCATCAACGAGGCCTTCGACCTGATGCACGAAGGCAAGTCGATCCGCAGCGTCATCCACTACGGCGAGCGCGGAGCCCACGCATGACGCGTCCGCCGTTCGATTTCCCGGCGCCCGTGGGCCTGCAGCGCCTCGAGCACCGCGCCTGCTTCGGCGGCTGGCAGGACGTCTATCAGCACGACTCGAGCGCCACCGGCACGCCGATGCGCTTCGGCCTCTACCTGCCGCCGCAGGCCGAGCGCGCGCCTTGCCCGGTGCTGTACTGGCTCTCCGGGCTCACCTGCACCGAGCAGAACGTCATCACCAAGGCCGGCGCGCAGCGCTACGCCGCCGAGCACGGCCTGATCGTGGTCGCGCCCGACACCAGCCCGCGCGGCGAAGGCGTGGCGGATGCCGACCGCTACGACCTTGGGCAGGGGGCCGGCTTCTACGTCGACGCGACGCAGACGCCGTGGGCGCCGCATTACCGCATGCAGACGTACGTGGCGGAAGAATTGCCGCCGCTCGTCGAATCCGTGTTCCCGGCCAACGACCGCCGCGCCATCAGCGGGCATTCGATGGGTGGGCACGGCGCGCTCGTGACCGCGCTGCGCCATCCGGGGCGCTATCGCAGCGTGTCGGCCTTCGCGCCGATCAGCGCGCCCACGCAGGTGCCGTGGGGGCAGGAAGCGCTGGGCGCCTACCTCGGCGACGATCGCGAGGCATGGAAGGCCTATGACGCCTGCGAGCTGATCGCGAACGCCACCGAACGCCTGCGGATTCTGGTTGACCAAGGCACGGATGACGAATTCATCGACCGCAGCCTGCGGCCGGAGCTGCTGCAGGCGGCCTGCGAGAAGGCGAACCATCCGCTCGACCTGCGCCTTCGCGCCGGCTACGACCACAGCTATTACTTCGTGGCGAGCTTCATCGGTGAGCACCTCGCCCACCACGCCGCGGCACTGAAAGCCTGAAGGAGACCGCCATGCGCTCGATTCGTCTGTTCTGCTGTGCCGCTGTTGCGACGCTGGCGTGGATGCCTACCGTTGCAGCGACAGCGGCAGCTACGCCCGCCCCGACCTTCGACGCCGAGCTCGCGCAGCGCCACGGCGCCGACGAGCGCGGCATGCGCCGCTACGTGCTGGTGGTGCTGAAAACCGGCCCCACGCGCGTGCCGGACGGCGAGGCGCGCACCGCGATGTTCGCCGGGCACATGGCCAACATCGAGCGCTTGGCGAAGGAAGGAAAACTCGCGGTCGCCGGCCCGTTCATGCCGAGCGATTCGGGTTGGCGTGGGCTGTACATCTTCGCAGTGGAGAGCGTTGACGAAGCGAGGGCGCTCACCGAAACCGACCCGGTGATCGTCAACGGCGAGATGGTCGCCGAGTACCACCCGTGGTATGGCTCGGCGGCGCTGATGGCCACCGCCGAGCTGCATGAGCGCATGGTGCCGCCGAAGAACTAGTTCGCCGGCCGTTCGACCTGCGGCACGTGCACCCGCGGCGCGTCCGAGAACGGCTGGATGCCGAACTTCGGGTACAGCTCGCTCGGGAAGTACACCACGCCGTCCTTGACGACCATGCTCGTCTTCTTCAGCTCGCTCAGCGACGCCGTCGGGTCGCCGGGCACGAGGAAGAAATCCGCCAGCTTGCCGCGCTCGACGCTGCCGAGCTGCTGGTCTTCGCCGAGGTACTCGGCCATGTCGATGGTGGCGCGACGCAGCGCCTGCGCCGGAGTGAAGCCGACTTTCTCGAACAGCTGCAGTTCGCGGTGGAAGCTCAAGCCGCCGCCGAGGTCGGTGCCGGGAATCAGGAACACGCCGCGCTCGTGCATCTCGCGCACGCCGTCGAGGATCTTCGTCCACGCGCCAGCGTAGGCCTCGCGGTCGCCGGGCGCGCTCATGTCGCTCCACGCGCGCTTCGCGTTCCGCTGCGCGCCGACCGGCAGGTTCTCGATCCACTCGGCCTGGCCGCTCGGCACCTGCCCATCCTGGTTCAGCAGCAGGTTCTCGTGGATGGCCAGCGTCGGCTCGACGGCCACCTTCTTCGCGACGATCGCGTCCATCGTTTTGCGCACGCGCGGCGAAGCGAGATCCAGCGCATCGAGGCGCTTCAGGGCAGTCAGGCGAAGAAGGGTGCGGGTGTCTTCTTCCGGCGTCAGCACCCAGCCCAGCATCACCTGGTTGATGTGGGTGAGCTCGTCGTAGCCGGCTTCGATCATCGCGTCGGCGTTGGTGAACGCCGGGATGTGCCCCGACACGCGCAGGCCGCGCCTGTGGGCTTCCGCTGCCGCCGCTGCGGACCATGCGGGATTCATGCTGTTGTAGAGCTTGATCTGCGGGTAGCCGCGGGCCGCATACCAACGCACTGCGTCGAGCGCTTCCGCTTGGCTGCCGACCAGCCGGCCGTTGTTGGAGTTGAAGGGGCTGCGGCCTTCGATGAAGCCGGCGCGGGTGATGCGCGGGCCGGCCAGCTTGCCGCTCTCGATGCTCTGGATGAGGCGATCCAGCACATCGTTGTCGTTGCCCATGTCGCGCACCGAGGTGATCCCGGCGGCGAGGTTCAGCACGGTGCGGTTCTGGCCGATGTGGCCGTGCATCTCGTACAGGCCCGGCACCAGCGTGCCGCCTTCGCCGTCGACAAGGACCTCGAGCCCCGTTCCTGGCATGTCGAGCGGCTGGATGCCGCTGATGCGCCTGCCGTGGAAGACGACGTTGACCGGCTCCGAGCGCGTGCCGGTTTTCGGGTCGAAGACGCGCACGTTGCGGATGCGCACCGGGTACGGGTAGCGGTGCGCGGTCTCGGCCTGCATCGCGATGAAGCGCTGCTCGCCCAGATCGACGGTGAGCCGGCGCAGGCGCTCGGCGTCGGCGTCGAAACCTTCGCGGATCAGCAGGCCGCGCGTGGCGAGCACGGCGAACAGATCGCCGTCGGCTTCGAGCAGCAGGTGCGTCGGGTCGAGGTCGAGGCCGGACAGCGTGACGCGTTGCACCGTCTGCTTCGCGTCACCGCGGCCGACCTCGATCGTGTCGCCCTTTTCAATGCGCAATTCGCCGCCGGGCAGGGTGGCGATGCGGCCGTCGGCATCGGCCATCAGCGCGCGTGCATAGACGCCCAGCGCCCACGGCGTGCCGCTCTGGCCGATGTATAGCGCGTTTGCCGCTTCGGTGGATTCGCCGGTGCCCACGGCGTCCTTCCACGTCGCCTTATCGCCTTCGAGCGAGAAGCGCTCGTCGACCTTGCTGCCGAACGTCGTCGCGCCGGTGATCGACCATTCGACCGGCAGCCCGGCTTCGGAGAGCCGCAGCGTCTCCTTCATCGTCGGGCCGCGGCCATTGTCCTTGACGTCGTAGTCGACGCTGACGGTGTCGCCGTCGACCGTGGCGTGCAGGTGGCCGATGGTGGCCTCCGGCGTCAGCACGACGTAGCGCTGGGTCTCGGCGGCGTGGGCCGCGCCGAGCGCGAGGCTGAGTGCGGCGAACAGCAGGGTCGATCGCATGGCGTGGTGTCCTCCCGTGGAGGTCGCACTGTAGCGCCATGCTCCCCAAGCTGCGCCGGCGCATGGTGCACCGGCGCGCGGATCACTCGCCGGCGTTGCGCGCCTGCTGCGCCGGATCGACGACGAGCTCGCCGAGCTCGTAGCCGCGCGCTTCGGCGCGCTGCTTGATGCGCTCGAACAGCGCCGGCTCCAGCGTGGGCTCGCGCGACAGGATCCACATCGCGCCCTGTCCGGGCCCGCCAACGACGGCCCACCGGTAGCTGGGGTCGAGGTCGACCACCCAGTAATCGGCCCAGACCATCGGCACCCAGCCCAGCCAGCCTGGCGCGAAGCGCACTTCGAGCGCGCCGGCCGCGGCCTCGGTGGTGCGCGCCGCACCGACCGATTCGAGTTGCCCATCCTCGGTGCGGCAGGCGTTGCGCACTTCGATCGTGCCGTCGTCCTGCCGCGTGTACGTCGCCGTGGTGTCGCCGACGCAGTGGCGCTGGAAGAACATTGGCAGCCGCGCCACTTCATGCCACGTCCCGTCGTAGCGATCGAGATCGAGTTCGGCCACGGGCTCATTGGCGCTGCCCTCGGGCAGGGCGTCGGGCAGCGGCGCGGCGCAGGCCGTGGCGCTGGTCGCCAGCGCGAGCAGCAGCGTGGCGCGGAACGGGGCGGGCTGGGGCATGGGTGAACTCCGATGTAGGCCGCTAAAGCCTGACGCGGCGAGCGTCCAAGCGCCGTGCAGGTCGGCGCGGGCATTCCGCACGGGCGCGGTGGCGCGTTGCAACAAACAGGCGGACACTGAGGCGCCCCCGAACACGAGGTTCCCCCGATGGCCCGTTCTGGAAGGTCGTCGTCTCGCGGCAGCGCGGCCCGCGTCGACAAACTCGTCGTCTCCCATCGCGGCGCGCTGAAGGCGAAGTACGGCCCACGGCGCGGCGAGGTCGTCGACGCGCTGAAGCGCCTGATCGCGGCCGACAAGGCACGCGGGCTGGTGGCGCGCGTCGTCTACCTCGACGATGCCGTCGCGCTGCGCAAGGCCAAAGGCAAGCCGGCGATCGACCCCGCCGACGAGCGTGCAGCGAAGTCGGCCATCGACGCGCTGTACCGCCTGCATCAGCCGGACTACCTGCTGATCGTCGGCGCCTGGGACGTGGTGCCGCACATCGCGCTGCACAACCCGATGAATGCCGACGCCGACCCGGACAACGATGACGACGATGAGGACGTGCCGAGCGACTTGCCGTACGCCTGCGAGGCCGGATTCGGCCGGCAGCCGCAGCGCTTCCTCGGCCCCACGCGCGTGGTGGGGCGCTTGCCGGACGCGCCGTTCGCCACCGCGCCGGAGGCGCTGCTGCGCCTGATCGACTCGGCCGCCGCGCACACCTCGCGCCCGCGCAGCGATTACGCGGAGTGCTTCGCGCTGAGCGCGCGCGTCTGGGTGGATTCGACGGAACTCTCGCTTCGCAAACTGTTCGGGGCGAATGCGCCGTTGCACACCTCGCCGGCATCGGGCCCGCGCTGGCGCCGTCGCGAGCTCGCGCCGCGCGTCCACTTCATCAACTGCCACGGCAACACGCTCGACCCGAACTTCCTCGGCGAGGGGCCCACCGACACGTATCACCTGGCGCATCAGAGCGCGCGCCTCGACGGTCGCGTCAGCGAAGGCGCCGTCGTAGCCGCCGAATGCTGCTACGGCGCCGAGCTGTACGACCCGGCCGACGCCGACGGCAACCCCGGCATCTGCTCGACCTATCTCGCGCAGGGCGCATACGGATTTTTCGGCAGCACCTGCATCGCCTACGGCCCGGCAGAAGGCAACGGGCAGGCCGATCTGGTCTGCCAGTACTTCGTCGAAGCGGTGCTGGGCGGCGCCTCGTTGGGCCGCGCAACGCTCGAAGCCCGGCAGCGCTTCATCGCGCAGTACTCGCACCATGACCCGGCCGATCTGAAGACGCTGCTGCAGTTTCTGCTGCTCGGCGACCCGTCGGTGCACCCGGTGCAGGCCCCCGCGCACGCGCTGGCGCGTAGCGACACGATGGCCAAGGCGCGGCGCACGAAGCTGCTGCAGCCCGGCGCCCGGGCATTCCGCCGCGAGCGGCTGGCGCGCACCGGGATGAATCTCGCGCGCAGCATCGGCGCCGCGGTGCCGGCCACGCTGAAAACGCCGCCGGCGGTGCGCGCGCTGCTGATGGACGCGGCCAGGGAATCCGGCCTGCAGGCGCCCACGCTGCGCACCTGGCGCGTCGAGTTCCCGGCGGGTGCGGCCCGCGAGATGCCGGCGGGCGTGGCGGCGAGCCGCGCGCAGCGCAGCATCCATGCCGTCAGCGGCCGTCGTGTCGCGACCAGCGCCTCAACGGACGACGTGCGCGCACCGCGAGCGGTCACCGCGATCATCGCCACGCTGGAGGGCGATCGCGTCGTCCACGTGCGTCGCGTCCACAGCCGCTGACGCCGTGCGCCCGCCGCTGGCCCTCGAAGGTGACGTCCGCCGCCAGCCGGTCAATCCGGCGTCGAAAAGCGCGCGCGTGGCCGTGGTGCTCGTCGTCGAAACCCAGGCCTACGTGCTGCGCCGGCGCGGCGCACCGGCGATGGGCGACCCGGCGCTCGAGCCCTTCGTCGGCCACCGCGTGCGCGCGGTCGGCGTGCTTTCCGCCAACCAGTTCATCTGCAGCGCCATCGACATCATCGAGTGAGGCGATCCCATGGCAGCCAAACCCACACCCGCACCACACACGGCGCTGCGCCTCGGCCGCGCCATGGCCGACGAAGCGATGGCACGCCAGCAGCAGGCGCAACGTCGTCGCGAGAAAGCCTTGGCCGAACTCACCGCCGGGGGGATCGACCTGTCGCCAGCGGCACCGAAAGCCCTGCCGAAACGCGGGGCGCGCGCCAAACCCGGCCCGAGCGCCCGGCGCACGATGGGCACGCTGGTGGCCGAGGGCGACTCGTGGTTCGACTACCCGTTCAACGACGTGTTGAACGCGCTGGAAGACCAGCACGGCTTCGACGTGGAATCGGTGGCGCGGCGCGGCGATACGCTGGAGTCGATGGCTTACGGCAGCGACGGTGGCCGCGACGGCAGCGCGCAGCTCGAGGCCTTCACCCGGCGCATCGGCAAAGTCGCGCAGCGCGGCGATCGCGTCGTCGGCGTGCTGGTCTCCGGCGGCGGCAACGACATCGCCGGTGCCGAGTTCGCGATGCTGCTGAACCACGCGCGCTCGGCGCGTCGCGGCCTCGACGCGCGGATGGTCGAGGCCGTCGTCGACCAGCGCCTCGCCGAGGCCTACCTCGTGCTGCTCGGCGCGGTCACCGCGGTCTGCCGGCAGATGCTCGGGCGCCCGGTGCCGATCCTGCTGCATGGCTACGGCTACGCCGTGCCGGACGGCCGCGGGTTCGCCGGCGGGGCGTGGTTCCTGCCCGGGCCCTGGCTGGCGCCGGGCCTGGCGCAGAAGGGCTACCGGCCGCTGGAGGACGGCCGTCCGATCCTCGTCGCGCTGATCGACCGCTTCAACGCCATGCTGCAGCGCGTTGCCGCGACGCCGGGGCTCGGCCACGTGCGCTATGTCGACCTGCGCGATGCGCTGCCGAGCGATCCCGCGCAGTACCGCCGCTGGTGGGCGAACGAGCTGCACCCCACGTCACGCGGCTTCGATGCCGTGGCGGTGCGCTTCGCCGCCGCGCTTGCCGGCAGCGGTTGAGCACGGCAGCGATGGAGCCAAGCCGCGATTGAGCCAAGCGCGGCACTTCAGGCATCGTTCGCGGCATGGACACCACGACCGCCCTCGGCCTCGCCGCCGCCTTCCTGACCAGCGTCGCGTTCGTGCCGCAGGTGGTGCGCAACTTCAAGCGCAAGCACGTCGACGACCTGTCGTTCTCGACGTTCGGAACCTTCACTCTCGGCGTGCTGCTGTGGCTGGTGTACGGCGTGATGATCGACAGCCTGCCGATCATCGCGGCCAACGTCTTCACGCTGGGCGTGAACGCGCTGAACCTGTGGCAGATGTGGGCGTACCGGAAGCCCGCACCCGCCGAGTCTTGACGCCGCGGCGACGCCTGGCACGACGGACGCCACGCGCAGGCGGTACGCTCGGCGTCCTGTTTCCACCGAGGAGCCCACGATGCGCCTGACCCGCCTTGCCCTGCCTGTCCTGCTGCTCGCCCTGCTGCCTCTCGCTGCCGCTGCCGAAGACGACGCGGCGGAGCAGGCCGCGGAGGGAACGCTCGCCCTCACCGACAAGCAGACCTTCCTGCTGCCGATCGACGAGCCCGGCAACCGCCTTCCCGAGTACCCGGCCGAGGTGCTCACCCAGCAGCAGGTGCCGTCGCGCGCCATCTGCATGCGCGTCGACATCGACGAGGAAGGCGCGGTGAGCTACACCGGCCCGGTCGTCCGCGAGCCGGAATGCCCGGCCGTCACCGAGCTCAGCAAGCAGTTCGTCGACGTGTCGGTGGCGGCGCTGTCGAGCTGGCGCTTCGAGCCGGCCATCGTCTGCACCTTCCGCAACAAGGCGGCGAAGGAAGCCGCTGGCATGAGCTGCCAGGGCGGCCGCGAGAAGCCGCAGGCCACCAGCCTCACCTTCCGCCTGCTGTTCGAGCAGGTCGAGGGCCGGGGCGTCGTCCGTCTGCAGCGTGGCTGATCGACCGGGCGTCCCGCTGATCCTGCAGGGCTGGCGCACGCGCGAGCTGCGCTTTGCCGAAGGCACCGCCCAGAGCCGCATGTCGCGCTGGGCGCCGGACAGGCTGGTCGTCGACTACACGCGCACGATGCTCGGCGCGCTGGCGCTGGTGCCGTCGCCGCGTCGCGTCGTCATGGTCGGCCTGGGCGGCGGCTCGCAGGCGAAGTTCCTGCACCGCCATCTGCGTGATGCGACGCTCGAGGCCATCGAGATCAACCCGGCGGTCGTCGCGCTGCGCCGGCGCTTCCGCATCCCCGACGACGGCCCGCGATTCCGCGTGGTGCAGGCCGACGCCGCGGAATGGTTGAAGGCGCCGTCGGCCGCGATCGACCTGCTCCTCGTCGACGGCTACGACGCCAGCGGGATTCCCGCCGCGCTCTCGACGCAGCGCTTCTACAGCGACTGTCGCGCCCGCCTTGGCGCTGGCGGCGTGGCGGCGTTCAATCTCTACGATACCGCGCACGCCGAGCACCTGCACCGGCTGCGCATCGCCTTCGGCGCGTCGAACGTGGCGGTGATCGACGAAGCCCGGCAGTCCAACCGCGTGGCGTTCGGCTGGGTGCCGCCTGTCGCGTCGGCCAGCGCCGGGACGACGCTGTCGGCGGCCGGCCAGCGGGAGCTCGCCGCGGCGCTGGCGGCGGTCCGCGCCTTGGGCATCGGGCCCACCGCGCCGACGCGCTAGACTGCAGTCCCGCCGCCGGACCATCGGCCGCGGCGTCGAACGCAGGATCCATCGTGAATACGCCTCTCGCGCCCCAGCCCGAATCGCCGCCCGCAGACATCGCCCGCCTGACGCAGAAGCGCGCCGGGGCCAAGACCTTCTTCGAGTTCGGTGACGACGCGCTGCGCTACGGGCTGGACGACGGCAGCGCCTCGCGCACGTGGACGATCGAGTACGCCGAGCTGTCGGTGGAGCGCGAACACTTCGTCGAGCGCAACGTCTGGTGGCGCAACGTCGGCGCGATCTGGGTCGTGCTCGGCGCGGTGCTGACGGCCTTCGACTGGGCGCGCACGCAGGTGCTCGGCCTGTCGATCTGGCTGCCGCTCGGCGCCGCCTGCCTCGTGTATTACGCGCTGCGCATCCGCCGCTACATCGTAGTGCCGTCGCCGCGCGCGAACGTGCTGGTCATCGACGACGCGAGCGCGCCGGCGGTGCTGGCCGAACTCGACCGCCGCCGCGCCGCGCAGCTGCGCGATCGCTTCGACTACCTCAGCCCGGACGAGAGCCCGGAGCAGCAGCGCCATCGCGTCCTGTGGCTGCAGCGCCAGGGCTCGCTCGACGACCACGAGGTGTCCGCGAGGCTGCTGCAGATCGACCTGATGGCGCAGAGCCAGTCCTCGGGCTCGCGGCAGGACGAGCGCGACTAGCCGAGTTTTGCCGGCGCCGCGCCATCGCGACGGGGAAGGTTCCATGCCTACGGCCTTCGACATCCAGCACCAACCGGAGCACGGCCGCTTCGAAATCGCCCTCGATGGCCATCGCGGCGTGCTGCGCTACGTGCCGGGCGCCGGCGGCGATGGTGGGGCGCGGATCGTGATTCCGTCGGTGCAGGTCGATCCCGCGATCGAAGGCCGCGGCGTGGCCGCTGCGCTGACGCGAGCTGCGCTCGATTGGGCGCGGTCGGAAGGCTTGCGCGTCGACCCGGTGTGCCCTTACGTCGACGCGTGGCTGCGCCGCCACCCGGACTACGACGACCTGCGCGACTGAAGCACGCTGACGCCGTACATCCAGGTGAGCGTCGCCATCAGCGTGGCGAACATCAGGTGGATGTAGTGCAGGCCGAAGGGCTGCCACGCGAAGGTGAACACCGCGTACAGCGCCACGCCGAACACCAGCCCGCTGCGCAGCGCGAACGGCAGCACGCGTCGGCCCACGATGGCGACGAGGAAGGCCGCCAGCACCGGCATCGAGTACAGGCCGTTCATCTGCTGCATCGTCGCGACGATGCTCTCGGCGTTCTGGTACAGCGGCACCAGGGCCACGCCGCCGAGCGCGAAGGCCCCCGCCACGCGCTGGCCGATGCGCTTCAGATCAGCGTTCGGATTGACGTACTTCACGTGCAGGTCCATCGCGTACAGCGCGGCGGCCGAGTTCAGGCAGGAATTGAAGCTCGACAGCACTGCTCCGAAGATCATCGCGGCGAACGCACCGGCCAGCCACGGTGGCAGCACGTCCGCGACGAGGCGGCCGTAGGTGACGTCGCCGATGTCGCCGTACAGCTTGTAGGCGAGCACGCCGGGCACCACGACCACCAGCGGCATCACCAGCTTCATCGCTGCGGCGGCGTAGATGCCCTTCTGCGCCTCGCGCACGTTGGGCGCGGCGAGCACGCGCTGCGCGATCACCATGTTCGTGCCCCAGTAGAACAGGTGGATGAAGACCATGCCGGTGAACAGCGTGGGCCACGGAATGTCGGATTCCGGCCCGCCGATCAGCGTGAGCCGCTCGGCGGGGATGCCCGACAGATCGAAGCCGATCGCCCTGAACGCGAAGAATGCCACCAGCAGGCCCATCACCAGCAGCATCACGCCGTTGTAGGTGTCCGAGATCGCGATGGCGCGCAGGCCGCCGAAGGCCGCGTAGGCGAGGCCGGCCAGCGCGTACACGGCGGCGATCGCGAGGATCGAGGCCTCCAGCGCGAACATCGACTTCAGGAACACCGCGCCGGTGTACAGCACCACCGGCAGCAGGATGAAGAGATATCCGAGCAGGAACAGGATCGACACCGCGGTGCGGATGCTGGCGTCGCCGAGGCGTTTTTCCAGCAGCTCGGTGGTCGTGGTGCAGCGGTGCTGGTAGTACATCGGCACCAGCACGTGGGCAAGGATGACGAGCCCCACGGCGGCGCCGATTTCCCACCACGCGGTCAGCATCACCTGCGTGCCGTTCATGCCGACGATCTGTTCGGCGCTGATGTTGGTGAGCAGCAGCGAGCCGGCGATGAAGGGCCACGTCAGGGTGCCGCCAGCGAGGAAGACCTCCTTCGCGGCGTCGCTGGACGGCGTTTCGCGACGGCAGCGCCACCACGTCAGCAGCGCGATGGCGGAAGTCAGCGCAATGAAGACAACCCACTGGACGATGCCGGCACCCATGCGCTCCCCCCCGAGCGGTTGGCTGCCTGCACGCTAGCCCGCGGCGTCGCCCACGCGCCGCGCTGCATACGTATTCAGCGCGTCAGTCGGCGAGCATCGGCCCCAGCGCGGTCCAGACGTGATCGGCGAGCACGGGCTGGGCTTCCGCCGTCGGATGCAGGCGATCAGATTGGAAGGCGTCCTCGTCGAAGGCGATCGGCTCCAGCAGGAAGGGCAGGTGGGTCACGCCCTCGGCCTGCGCGATCTCGCCGAACATCGCGAAGAAGCCCTCGGTGTAGGCCGGGCCGTAGTTCGGCGGCAGCCGCATGCCGACCACCAGCACTTCGGCGCCGGTGGCTTTGGAGGCGCGCACCATGCGCTCGAGGTTGGCGCGGGTTTCTTCGAGCGGCAGGCCGCGCAGGCCGTCGTTGGCGCCGAGTTCGATGACCACGAGAGCGGGGCGGTGCTCGGCCAGCGCCGCGTCGATGCGCGAGGCGCCGCCGGCGGTCGTTTCGCCGCTGATCGAGGCATTGACCATCCGGAAACCCGGCGCGTCGGCGCGCATCCGCGCGTCGAGCAATGCCACCCAGCCCTGTTCCGCGGCCAGGTTGTACGCGGCGGAAAGCGAATCACCCATCACCAGCACGTTGCGGGCTGCGGACGGCGTTCCCGCGCGCGAGTGCTCGGCCGTTGCCGCCGCGGCTTGGCCCGCGGTTCGCGCTTGCGTAGCCACCGGGGCGGCGTCGGTGGCGCCGCCCGCGGCCCCGGTGTCGGCGGAGGAGCAGGCCGCCAACCCCGCCGAAAGGCCCATGCCGAGCGCCAGCGCGCGCAGCACCATGACGCTCTGTAGAGCCTTGCGCACGCAGAGTGCGCGGAGTTTTTCGCTGGATGACCGCATTCCGATGACCGCCCTGATGAATCCTGATCTGACTGCGTCGACGACGCCGCTGCTGCACGTGGAGGGTCTGGGCAAGCAGGTGGCCCTGCCGTCGGGCCCGCTGACCATCCTCGCCGACGTGGGTTTTAGCATCGCCGCCGGTGAAGCGTTCGCCATTGTCGGCGCCTCCGGTTCAGGCAAGAGCACGCTGCTGTCGCTGCTGGCCGGGCTGGACGTGCCGACCAGCGGCCGCGTGCAACTGGGCGGCGGCGACCTCGGCGCGCTCGACGAGGACGGTCGCGCCGCGCTGCGTGCCGAGAAGGTCGGCTTCGTGTTCCAGAACTTCCAGCTGCTGCCGGCGCTGACCGCGCTCGAGAACGTGATGCTGCCGCTGGAGCTGCGGGGCGATCGCGACGCGGAGGCGCCGGCGCGCAAGGTGCTGGAGCAGGTCGGGCTGGCTGAGCGCATGACGCACTACCCGCGGCAGCTCTCGGGCGGCGAGCAGCAGCGCGTGGCCATTGCGCGAGCCTTCGTGACGCGGCCGGCCCTGCTGTTCGCCGATGAGCCCACCGGCAACCTCGACACCACGACCGGCCAGCAGGTGATCGAGCTGCTGTTCCGGCTGAATACCGAAGCCGGCACCACGCTGGTGCTGGTCACGCACGACGAGCGCCTGGCGGCGCGCTGCGGCCGCCAGCTTCGCCTGGCCGGCGGTCGGGTGCAGGCGTGAGCGCCACCGGCGACGCGCTGCCCGCTGCGGCGGAGGCGAGTGCACCGAACGTGCGCGCCGCAGGCCCGTGGCGCCTCGCGTGGCGTCAGGCCTTGCGCGATCTCGCCGCTGGCGAAGTGCGCCTGCTGATCGCCGCGCTCGCCCTGGCCGTCGCCTCCGTCACCACGATCAGCTTCCTGACCGATCGCGCCGAGCGTGCACTGGCGCTGGAAGCCAACCGGCTGCTCGGCGGCGACGCGGTGCTGCGCGCCGACAAGCCGTTGCCGCCAGTGCTGCGCGCGCTGGCCGATCGCCCCGGATTGAAAGCGGTCGAGACCGTCGAGTTCCCGAGCATGCTGCGCGTCGGCGAACGCTTCCGTCTCGGCGAACTGCGCGCCGTTGGCCGCGAGTTCCCGCTGCGCGGCAGCTTCGTCATCAGCGACGCGAGCGGACGCCGCGAGCTCGCCGAAGGCCCGCCGCCCGGCGTGGTCTGGATGACGCGCGCCGGTGCGAACACGCTTGGCGCGACGCTCGGCAACGACATCACGCTCGGCGAATCGACGCTGCGGCTCGCCGCACTGATCGAGCAGGAGCCTGACGGCGCGCTCGACTATTTCAACGTGGCGCCAAAGGTCGTCATGCACCTCGACGACCTGCCGGCCACCGGCCTCGTGCAACCCGGCAGCCGCATCGCCTACCGGCTCGTCGTGGCCGGCACGCCGGACGCCGTGGAAGCCTTCAGCGCCGACGCGCGCGATTCGCTCGGCCGCGGCCAGCGGCTGGAGACTGCCGCCGAGGGTCGACCGGAAGTGAACCGCGCCCTCGACCGCGCCGGGCGCTTCCTCGGCCTCGCCACGCTGGTGTCGGTGATCCTCGCCGCGATCGCCGTGGCGATGGCCGCGCGTCGGCACAGCGCGCGCCATCTCGACGCCTGCGCGGTGATGCGCTGCCTCGGCGCCAGCCAGCGCACCATCGTCATCGTGCAGGTGGGCGCGCTGATGCTGCTCGGCCTGCTGGGCAGCACCGTCGGTGTCGGCGTCGCGTGGGCGCTGTCCTTCGCCATCGGCGAGTGGCTGGGCAGCGCGCTCGGCATCGCCGTGCCGTCAGCCAGCCTCGCGCCGGTGCTCAGCGGCTATGCGGTCGGCTTCGTCGTGCTGCTGGCCTTCGCGGTGCCGCCGGTGCTGGCGCTGCGCGGCGTCCCGGCGCTGCGCGTGCTGCGTCGCGACCTCGACGTGCGTTCGTCGAGCGCGTTGGCGCTCACCGCCTTGGCGCTGGGCGGTTTCGGGGCGCTGCTGTGGTGGCAGGCGAAATCGCCCGAGCTGGCCGGCGCGATGCTCGGCGGTCTGGTGATTTCGTTCGCGGTGCTGGCCGCGCTCGGCTACGCGCTGGTGCGCGGTGTCGATCTGCTGCGCCCGCGGCTGCGCGGGCCGTGGCGTTACGGTTTGGCCAACGTCAGCCGCCGCGCGGCCACGACCGTGGCGCAGGTCAGCGCGCTGGGTCTCGGCCTGATGGCCCTGCTGCTGCTGGTCTTCGTGCGCACCGACCTGCTGGAGCGCTGGCGCGACGCGCTGCCGGCCGACGCGCCGAACCGCTTCATCCTCAACGTGCAGCCGGCGCAGATCGCGCCGCTGAAGGCGTTCCTCGAGAACGAGGGCATCGAAAACCCCGAGATCTTCCCGATGATCCGCGGCCGCTGGATCGAGAAGAACGGCGAGCCGACCAATGTGCAGGCGCTGCCCGAAGGCGACGGCCGCGCGCGGCGGCTCGCCGAGCGCGAGTTCAACCTGAGCACGGCGGCGTCGCTCGACGACAGCAACACCGTCATCGAAGGGGAGTTCTGGGCGGCGCCATCCGCAGCGGACGGTGCACCGGCGCCCGCGGCGGACGTGACCACCGCGAGTCCGTCGCGAGCCGACGGAAGGCCGGTCGAGTTCTCGGTCGAACAGGGCCTGGCGCAGTCGCTGGGCTGGTCGCTCGGCGACCGCGTGGCCTTCGACATCGCCGGCACGCGGCTGGAAGGCGAGGTCACGTCGATCCGCGAGGTGAAATGGGAAAGCGTGCGGCCGAATTTCTTCGTGCTGGTCTCGCCGGGTGTGCTTGAAGGTTTGCAGGGCAGCGCCATCACCGCGATCCACCTGCCACCGGGACGCGACGATTTCACTCGCGCGCTGCTCGACCGCTTCGCGAACCTGTCGGTGATCGACGTCGATGCGATTCTCAAGCAGGTGCGCAGCACGGCCGATCAGGTGTCGACCGTCGTCGAAGCGGTGTTCCTCGTGGCGCTGCTCGCCGGCGCGCTGGTGCTGCTGGCCGCGGTCGGCGCCAGCCAGGACGAGCGCCTGCGCGAGGGCGCGGTGATGCGCGTGCTCGGCGGCAGCCGTCGGCAGCTCCGGCTGGCGCAGGCCGGCGAGTTCGCGGCGCTGGGGCTGATCTCCGGCCTTGTGGCGGCGATCGCCTCGACGGTGCTCGCCGGCGTCATCGCGCTGCAGGTGCTCGACCTGCCGTGGACGCCCGACCCGCGCATGGCCGCCACCGGCGCGCTGGTCGGCGTGGTGGTCGCGCTGCTCGCGGGGCTGTGGGCCACGCGGAAGATCCTCGACGCGCCGCCGTCGGTGACGCTGCGCGAGCTGTAGCCCGGTTGAGGCATGCTGGCGCGTGGCCGTGCGTCCCCGCACGGCCGCTTCCCGCACAGGACGCCGACACCGATGAATCCGGACCCCCAGCCGGCCGCGAGCGCCGCAGCGCCGCCCGAATCGCTGTGGCAGGCGCTGCGCGACGCGATCCGCGGCACCGGCGCCAATTACACGAAGATCCCGCTGCGTCGCGCGGTGTTCCTGCTTTCGGTGCCGATGGTGCTGGAGCTGGTGCTGGAGTCGACCTTCGCGGTGGTCGACATCTTCTTCGTCGCGAAACTCGGCTCCTCGGCCGTCGCCACGGTCGGCCTGACCGAGACGCTGCTGTTCCTGCTCTACGCCATCGCGATGGGCCTGGCGATGGCGGTGACGGCCCTCGTCGCGCGACGCGTGGGCGAAGGCAATCCGGGCGAGGCGGCGCTCACTGCGGTGCAGGCGATCGCCGTGGCGGTGATGGCCTCGGTGCCGTTCGCGGTGATCGGCATCGTCTACGCCGAAGACCTGCTGCGCCTGATGGGCGCGGACGCCTGGGTGCTTGAGAACGGCGTCGGCTACATGCAGTGGGCGCTCGGCAGCAACGCGGTGATCATGCTGCTGTTCGTCATCAACGCGATCTTCCGCGGCGCCGGCGACGCCGCCGTGGCGATGCGCGTGCTGTGGGTGGCGAACGGCATCAACATCGTGCTCGACCCGATCCTGATCTTCGGCTTCGGGCCGATCCCGGCGATGGGCGTCGAGGGTGCCGCGATCGCCACGACCATCGGCCGCGGCGTCGGCGTGCTGATGCAGGTGTGGTACCTCGTGCGCGGCAGCCAGCACCTGCGCGTGCTGCGTTCGCATCTCGCGTGGCGCGGCGACGTGGCGTGGCAGGTGCTGCGCACGTCGTTCGGCGGCATCGGCCAGATGATCGTGGCGATGACGGCGTGGATCTTCCTGATGCGCATCCTGGCCAGCGTCGGCAGCGAGGCGGTGGCGGCCGCGACGATCGCCATCCGCATCATGATGTTCACCCTGATGCCGGCCTGGGGCATGTCGAATGCCGCGGCGACGCTGGTCGGGCAGAACCTCGGCGCCGGCGAACCGGGCCGCGCCGAGGCTTCGGTGTGGACCATCGGCGCCTACAACATGGTCTACACCGTCGCGATTTCGGTGCTGTTCTTCCTGTTCCCGCGCGAAATCATCGGCATCTTCAGCAGCGAGCCGCAGGTCGTGGCCATCGGTGCCGAGTGGCTGCGCATCCTGTCGTATTCGTATTTCGTCTACGGCTGGTGGATGGTGGCCGTGCAGGCCTTCAACGGCGCCGGCGACACGGTGACGCCGACCTGGATCAACGTGGTGTTCTTCTGGCTGATCCAGATCCCGCTGTCGTGGTGGCTGGCCGTGCGGCTTGGCTGGCAGCACACCGGGGTGTTCTGGGGTGTGTTCGTTTCCGAGACCGCCGTGGGCCTTTTCACCCTGTGGCTGTTCTCGCGCGGGCGCTGGAAGACCATGCGCGTCTAGGGCGGCACCTCCACGCCGTGCTCGAGCACGCTGCGAAGGAAGGCGGCGCGCTCGCCGCGCGCCTCCCGCAGTTCGCGCGGCGTGGTCAGCACCAGATCGACCGGAGGAAACAGCCCCGCGACCAGCTGCCCGCGTCGACGGGTCGCTTCGTCGAGGCGATCATCGTCGGGCAGCACCACCAGAAGATCGATATCGCTGCGCGGGCCGGCGGTTCCCTGCGCGAACGATCCGAACAGCACGGCCCTCTCGGCGTCGAACACCCGATGCATTCGGCTGACGAGCCGGCGTACGCCGCCCGGCACCCGGGCGCTCGTGGCTGCCGACAGCGCGGGTCCGCGGGGGACGGCGCTCATGACAGCCCCAACTGCAGTTCGACTAGCACGGCGCCGACGCGGTCTCGGGCGAGCGACGTCCAGTCCGCCGCGCCCTGCTCGCGGATCCGCAGGGCGACGTCGCGCAGCGACAGTGACGCGAGGCTGAAGGTCGCGCTCGAAAGCACCGCGCCCGCCGCAACCGGCGCGGCCACGCCGGCCGCCGCCGTCAGTGGCGCGAGCAGCTCGACATCGAAGCTGCCCCCGTGGTCGCTGAGGACGTGCACTTTGCAGCCGGTCAGAACGGCCGTGCGATTGCGCGCGACCGGTGGCAGCAGCCCGCGGCGCAGTGGCAGCTGCAGGCGCTGCTCGCCGGGCGCCGCAGCGAGGAAGGCTTCCCAGGCCTCCGGGAACTCGGTGGCGGCGTCGAACACCAGCGTCGTCGCGGCCGGTGCCGCGGCGTCGACCACGGCCTGCGCCGCGTTCGCCAGCGGCTCGCCGCCGTCCAGCGCCGAGTAGTGCAGGTGCAGCTTGACGTCGCTGACCGCGGACAGGTCGATGGCGTTGCGCGCCGCCGGCAGATCGAGCTTCCAGGTGCCGATGACGCCGGCGTTCTCGAACGGGAGGTAGCGCGGATCCGCGAGGTTGTCGGTGATATCGCGGACGAACAGTCCGGGGTCCTCGATCGCGTTGCCGGTGACGATCCCCTGCACCGGCGCGAACTGGTCGGCGAAGCGCGCATCGCTGGAGGGCGCCGCAAGCCGCGGGTAGCCCGCACCGAGGGCGGGCGAAAGCCGCACGCTGTTGCTCACCAGCGTCGCCACGCAGACCACGTTGTCGTGCGGATCCGCATCGGGGCGCTGCACGCTGATGCTGGCCCGCTGGATGCGCCGCTGGTAGTGGCCGGGATAGTCGCGATCGAACAGCAGCTCCGGAAGATTCAGCGTGCAGGTTCCGGTGCCGAGCAGGGCGAGAAGCTGCGCCGGGAACTCCTTGCGCAGCGAGATCGTCCGCGTGGTCTCCTTCCGCCGCACGTTCAGGTCGAGGTACGACGATTCCAGTCGTCGCAGGTCGTGCGCCAGGTTCTCGCCCGCCAGCAGGCCGCGTCGCAGGCTGTCCCAGGTGCTCGGCCCGACGATGTTGCTCTCGAGCATGCCGAGTTCGAAGCGGTAGCAGCGTTCCGCCCGGAGGGCCATGGAGCGCGCCAGCCGGAAAGCGTGGAAGTAGACGTTCGACAGTTCGCCCACCATCCAGTCGTAGAGCGACACGCTGCTGAACTTCGACGACAGGTAATCGCGTTCCGCCTCGAGATCATCGGCGGCCTTCGCGAACTGCTCGAGGTGGTACTCGGCGATTCTCAGGCGCAGGTCGGCCGCTTCGAGATGCTGGCCTTCGACCTTGAGTGTCGTTTCCTGCTCCTTCGAGATCTGCTTGTTGGCTTTCGCTCGCTTGTCGGCCTCCGCGAAGATCTTGATGACTTCGGCGATTTTGTCCGCGGCATCAAAGGTCTTGTCGAGCGCCTCGGACGCCTTCTTGATCGCATCGCTGGCTTTCTTTCCGCCGGTGCTGGCGTTGGCTTGGGGCGATCCGCCAACACCGGCGGCACCAATGGCGAAATCCGGCACCGGCTCGATGGCCGCGGAGATGTACTTGAAGACCGCGACCGCGACTTTCCCGCCCGCGATGCCGCTCTTGATGGCTCCGTAGGCGGTCTCCGCTCCGCTCATGTACGGGGCCGTGTCCGCTTCCCTCTTCCTGTAGTTCGTCAGCTCGATGGCATATTCGACGCCTTTCTTGAGCGCTTTCGCCTCATCCACCTGCCACCGCAGCACCTGCTCGGCATCGTCATGCACGCGGTGGCGTTGATCCGCGAGCAGCACCGCGAGCGCCTCGATATCGCGTGATTCGAGCGCTGCCTGCAGGTCGCGACCGAGGTCGATGACCGCCTGCGTGAACTCGAGGGCGCGTCGATGCATCTCGAAGAAGCGGTAGTTCGGTGGCGCGGCGCCGAGTTCCGACAGCGCCGCGCCGAGATTAAGCCCACCGGCGCGCGCGCGCACCAGCAGTGCCGGATCGATCGGCGCATCGAACAGTGCGAGTGACAACGCTTCGCCGCCCAGACCGCGGCAGTGGCGCAGCTTGAAGAGCCGATCCTCGACGTCGTCCCAATACTTCAACAGCTTGTCGTTCGGTGGAATCTTGAAGAAGAACGTCTGCCCTGCCGGCAGGGGCGGACCGCCGCCTCCGCCGCCCGGCGCGCCGCCGCCCGTGGCCGGTGGCACGTAGTTCTCGATGGCTGCCAGCGCGTTCGCGAAGTCGTCGAGCTGGGGCTCGAGCTCGTTCCACGAGGCGGAGGCCCGCGACGGCGGCGGAATCAGCCTTGGCCTCGGCCCCAGAAGCTCGGCGGCCATCACGTAGAGCAGCGTCGCCTCGTTCAGGGCTTCGCGCGAGGCGGTGGCGAACAGCGAATCACCCCAGGCGATCAGGTTGTCGAGGTAGGACATCACCACCCGCTTCATGTGCGCGGCGGGGCGCAGGTCGGCGAGCAGGTAGGGATTGAACGGGTCATCGCGCCAGCGCTCGACCTGGCCCAGGGCGGCCGGATCGCGACGGTTCACCGCGACCAGAAGCTCGTTGATGCGCTGCTGCTGCAACGCGACGTCGGTCTGGTCGGAGAGCGGGCGGGTGATCCAGTAGCGCTGCGGTGTCGGGGCCGCCGAGACGCGCGTCGGGTCGAAGATGTAGTGGAACCACTTCCGTGCATCGTCGAAGCGCTGGTTGCGCGAGAGGTGGTTGCCGACGAAAAGCGGCAGGTGGAAGAACATCTCCCAGTTGTACCCGGCGTACGGCGCGCTGTAGTCGAAGTCGACGGTGTCGACGTCATTGCCCCAGCGCACGATCGGCGCCACCGGGCTGTAGCCGGTGCTGAAGCGGAACGGGGTGCCGTCGATCGGTGCACCGCCCGGTCGCAAGCTCACGCTCGCCGGGTTCACCTGCAGTACCGGCTTGAAGAAGCCATCGAAACCCTGGCTCGAGAGCACGTAGCGGAAGGTCCGTACGAAGGGGTGGTAGAAGCGGGTGAACGTGAAGCGCAACTGGGTGGCGACGCCGCTGGGATTCGAGGGCGGCACCGTCTGCCACACGCTGCCGTTGCGCCAGTAGCGCGTCGGCTCGACGAAGAAGGACCGCGTCGTGTCGTTGAAGACGAACGGCGACCCAGCGGAGAAAGGCACGTCGTTCGACAAGCCGACGATGCGCCACGGCATGGTCACGGTTCGGAGAAGCGTCGTGATGCGTGGATTGGAGGTGTTGAGCACGAGCGGCTTTGAAATCGGATCGCTCGATCGGCGCTGTACGGCAATCAGCGAACCGGCCGCGTTCCTGAGCCCGGGTTCGATCGGCAAGTCCGGCTCCAGCTCCGTCGACGGCAGTGCGACGAGCGCGCTTGCCCTGTTTCCGTACACCGATTTCGCTCGATTCAACAACGACGGCGGGCCGCTCGTTACCGATACCGATACGTTGTTCAACTGCATCTCGGCGAACCGACCGTCGAACACTGCTCGACCGAGGTGGAACGCACTGTCCGCCCAGTCCAGGGTGAACTCTTCGTTGAAGAGGGGAGCAAGTCGCGGCCAGCGAGTTCTGAACAGGTCAAGTTCGAGAACGCTGTGTGCGCTTGTTGCCTTCAGCGTGTAAAGCTTCTCGATATCGCCGTCCTCGAAGACCTCCCCGCTTTGCAGTGCCGGCTTGTCGAAGAATGACGAGGCGGCCATCTGCGGCGGCTGCCACACCTCGTCACGCAGGCTCGTGCCATACAGCCGAAGCTCGACGTAGCGGTCGACCGGCTCGCTGTCACGTGCGACACCCGCGGAGGCGGCGGCGAGCCGCTGCTGCGGCTCGTTGCGGATGAAGGGCTGGATCCAGAACAGGTGCAGGCGCCCGGCGAAGAACGCCGGGATGGCGTTGTGCGCGGTGATCTCGATGCCGACTTTCGCCCACGGGTTCCAGCGGCGGTCGGCGAAGCGCCGCAGGTAGTAGGTGATCGGATCGCCGGGCGAGCGGCCCAGCACGTAGAGGTCCCCGGTGCCGGGCTCGCTGCACATGCCGGTGACCTGGAGCTGCGCCACTTCAGCGAAGCGGTCGAGATAGCCCAGCGCCGCGGATTCGAGCCCATCGCGCGTCGCCTCGCGGGCCTGCGTATCGCGGTCGAAGGCGATGAACACCTCGCTACGGTCCGGGCGCTGCGCTTCGATCAGCCAGTTCTCCGGATACAGGAAGACTTTGCGCGCAGCCTCCCAGACGCGGTAGCGGTTCATCCACTGCCACTGCGCCCAGTCCTCGTCCGCCGGATCGGCTTCGAGGTCGCGCTCGAGGTTCATCAGGATGCGTTGCACGAACAGTTGGATCGACGCGTACGCCTGCACGATGCGCGTCGTCACCTGGCAGGGCGACATGTCGACGTCGAGCAGGAAGCGCGCGAACAGATCCGCGGTGTCGAAGCCCCAGACCGGGTCGCCCGCGGCATCGCGCATCGAGAGCAGGCGCCAGACCAGCGCATCGCGGCGGCGCTTGCGCAGCGGGTCCATCAGCTCCGGTGCGATGTCCAGCCAGGCCTCGGACGTGTGGCGCGACTGCAGCGCCTGCCACGCCTCGTCGGCCTGCGCCTGCGTGGGTGCCGTGGCGCTGGCCCAGGCCGAGAGCTGCCCGACGCTCGCCCCGGCCGACTGTGCCAGCGACAGCAGCCGGTGCATCGCCACGTACGTCGAAACGTTGCTCCACGCGCCACTGGCCAGCGTCGCGCCGAACGCCGTGGCAGCGGCGGCGACGTCGCTCACCGGCCAGCCGGCGATCGCGGCGAGCGCCGTGTGGACGTTCGCGTCGGTGCCGATGGTCGCGTTGAGCACGGCGTCGATGAGCGGTCGCAGCGAGCGGATGCCGTTCGCGGGCGGTGCGCTTGACGCCCGGAGGCGATCGAAGGCGCGGTCGAGTCGTACGAAACGGGTCGTCGCGAGCCAGGCGTCGATCGGCAGATCGGCCGGCGCCGGCGCCGCCGCCGTCGGTACCGGCAGTCCGGCCAGCGAAATCCCGCCCACCGCCGCACCGCGACGGATCTGCCACTCCAGCTCCTCGGTCGACAGTTTCAGCGCCTTGACCGGCACGGCGAGCTTGTCGAGCAGGCGCAGCGCATTGAAGGCCGCCGGGAAGTCGGCCGGGGTCAGGGCGCGGATATAGGTGCCGGTCGCGGCGTCGCGGCTGATCAACTCCGGGTCGCTGAGTGTCGCGAGCATCCGGGTCGCCGTGCCGGGCGCGTCGAGGCTGCGGAGCAGCGCGGCCGCGTTCGGTTCGCTGATCGAGAAGCCGCCAGCCACGGCGCTGACGATGCGCGCCTCCGTCAACCAGACGACCAGCGGCGTCAGCAGGGCGTTGGCGCGCGCGGCGATCTCCGCTTCGCGCGCAGCGACCGGCGTGGCCGGCGTCGTCAGCGGCAGCGTGAGCGCCGTCTGCGCGGCAGCGACGGGCATGAACAGGCCGAAGTGCGTCGCGATGAACGCGTTGCGATCGCCGGCGCTGCCTGCGAATCGCCCGTCGACGATGCTGATCGCGGTGGCGAGCGCTGCCGGCGCGCGCAGCGACGGCAGTGCGCCGAGCTGTCGCTGCAGGATGGCGATCGCCGGTTCATCCGAGTTGCGGACGTCGTCGTTGATCTGCTGCAGCGCGCGCCGCGCGGCGCCCAGCACTTCGGCGAGCTGCTCCTGCGTGCGCGTCGCGGCGGTCGGTGTGCGCGTCAGCAGGTGGCGCACGGTCGACAGGTCGGCGCCGGCCGCGGCGAGCTCGGCGGCGCGCTCGACCACGGCCAGCGTTGCGGCAGGTGTGGTGAACGCCGCGGAAAGCGTTCCGCCCGCCAGGTAGGCGAGATTGTCGAAGCTCACCCTCAGCTCGCGTGCCAGCGTCGTCGCGCGCGCCATGGCGCTCAGGTTCTGCAGGGTCAGGGTGCCGCCGACGGCGGCTGCCAGCGTCACCGCCTCGTCGGCATCGAGACCGAGGGCGGCGCGGACGGCCGGCAGCACGGGCGCCAGCGCAGGGCCGGGTGGTGGCGCGGCCAGCACCGCCGCCAGCTGCAGCGCGGGCGCGGGCGGGAGCAGTGGGTTCTCGAAGGTGCGCGCGTACCGCGAAGGCTGGATCACGCCGCCCGGCAGGCGATGCGGCGTCGTTCCGATGTCCTGCCAGAAGGCCAACAGATCCTCGACGGCGATGCCCGTGGCCTGCTGCAGTTTCCACACCGTGAACAGGTTGACGATCGCGTTGGCGTCGAGCGTCGGCGTGCCTCCGGGCGTCGCCACGCCGATCACCGGCGCGCGGATCAGCTCATCGAGTTCCCACATCGCCCAGCCGGTCCGCCGCCACAGGCGCAGGAAGCGGTGGATGCGGTCCATCCGAGTCGCGTCGAGCCCCACCAGGCGCTGCGTGCTGCTGTCGCAGCGGTCGTCGATGCCGCTGATGGTGATCGCCGCACCGCCGGCGCGCGGCCACAGGCAGGCCAGCAGCTGCAGCAATTCGTCGTAGCTGATCTGTGCGGCGGCGAGGAAATCACCGACGACCTCGAGGTCGACCGCGGGATTGGCGGTGTTCCAGACCACGCTGAGCGGCTGCGACGGCGCCGGGCCGGCGGGCGTCGTCACCAAGGCCAGCTCGGCCGGCGGCATGCCGAAGGCGGCCGCGGCCACGTTGGCACGCTGTGCCAGCGTCGGCGTGGCCGGCAGCACCGCATCGCGCGCTCGCCACAGCGCGACCGTCGACTGCGCGAGCACCGTCGACAGCTCGTCGAAGGCGCGGTCGTACGGCAGCGTGTGCGGGAAGTACGAGGCGGCCAGCACCCCGTAGGCGCTGTCGTTGACGTACTCGGGCGCCGCGCGCAATTCCGCCGCGTTGCGCGTGGTTTGCCGCCACAGCGGCGTCGCCGGCGGGCTGACGGCGTCTTCGAGCAGCTCGTTGACGAGGTCGATGTAGGGCAGCGCTGTGTTGGTGTTGGCGCAGTCGAGCTTGAGATTCGGGATGTCGGGGCGGCGCGCGCGCAGCCCGGCCAGCGCGTTCGCGTGCGGCGTCGGTGCCCGCAGGCGGCGCGTGCGCAGCCACAGCAGCAGATCGGACACGTAAGCCGATGGGCTCAGGATCGACGTGCACGGATCCACCGCGCAGGCGTCCTGCGAACCGAACAGGTTGGCCAGGGACGGATGCCGCTTGATCGCCGCCTCCAGCGGCTCGCCGAACGGCGCCGCCGGGCCGGTGGCCGCCGGGTAGATCCCGTTGAGGCTGGCGTTGTAGCGCAGCATCAGCGCGGTGCTGTTGGCGTAGCGGGTGATCGCCACGTCGTGCAGCCGGTTCGCTTCGAATTCGGCGATGCCCCGGGCTTTCAGCAGCTCGACCGACTGCGCGCGACCCAGCGCGTGGAACCGCGCGGCGGCGTCGAGCCCGGCGTCGATCATCGCTTCGCCGGCATCGACGCTGCGCGAGATGCGCAGCACGCGCTGCACTCTCTCCACCTCGCGAAGGGTCGCGGCCTGGGCCTCGGGCCTGATGCCCTCCAGTGCTTTCTCCGCGTGGTCCTCCAGCCACGTGCCGAGGTTCGTCGTGACCAGATCGAGGTCGGGGCTGTTGGCGAAGAAGCGCGCCACCGGCTCGCGCACGCGCTCCGGCAGCAGCTTCTTCCTGGCGACCCGGGTCGCGATCGCCGTCGTCGGGTAGCGGCGCTGCACGCGCTCGAAGATCTCGCGCGCGTAGAGCACCTCCGGTGGGTCGCCGTCGCCCGGAAGGATGTTCGGCGGCACGGCTTCCTTGCCGGCCTTGCGCACGATCGCCAGCCAGTCGTCGGCTTCGAGCGTCGCCAGCCGCGCCAGCGAGGGCTCGTCGCCAAGATGTGCGCGCGTCGCTTCGAGCATCGGCAGGTGGTTCTTGACCAGTGCGCCGAGATCGAACGTGCGCTTCAGCTGCGCCACTTCCTCGGGCTTGAGGCCCGAGCTTTCGTTGGCCATGGCCTCCCAGAAGCGCTCGCTGCTGCCGAGGTTCTCGCGCCAGCGCTCGAGGAACAGCGCGTGCCGCTGGGTATCGAGTCCGCCGGCTTCGAGCAGTTTCCCGAGCGGGGTCTTGCCGACGGTCAGCGGGCGGTCGAGCTGCTGGCGGTCGCGAAGGCCGCGCAGGCGCTCGGCGACCTGCTTCCCGGCGTCGCCGGCCAGCGCGGACGGCGCTTGGCCGCGCTCCGCGGCCCCTTTGAGCACCTCGAGCGCCCGTTCCGGGTCGATCGTCGAGATCGCATCGGCGACGTGCGCGGTCAGCGCGTCGATCATCGCGAAGTCGTCACTGGCCTCGAGCAGCGACGTGGGTACGCCGCTCGCGATGTCCGTCAGCAGGGCATGGACGGCGGCATCCGGCAGGTCGAGGCGTTCGGCGACGCGCGCGGCCATCACCAGACCCATCGTCTTCTCGGGATGGGTGCCGAGCATCGCTGCCAGCCGGCTGATGTCCTGCTGCTTCGCGTCCTCCCGCAGCTCGTCGAAGGTGATGCCGCCCAGCGCCGCACGCGCTTGCCTCATCAGCCGCGAGTGCTCGTCGGCGACGGGTGAGCGCAGCCGCAGCGTGAGGCCGACGAGCTCATCCAGGGGCAGGGCCAGGGTGCGCGTTTCCAGCCCGCGCTTGTCGTCGGTCAACGTCGGTGGGCGCTGCTGCCGGCGCGACGACGACGAGGATTCGAGCGCGTCGGTCGTTGACGCATCCGTCGGGACCAGGGCAACGACGTGCACCCGTGCGTCGGTCGGCACGTCATCGGGCAGCTTCAGCTCGAGGCGGAACTCGCCGCGTTGGCTGGTCTGTACTTCGGCGAGCAGCAGTTCGTCTCTGAGACGCGGCCAGACGACGCGGACCACGGCCCCGGACACCGGGCGGGAGAACGAATCGACGACCTGGCCGGTGACCACCGGCTGGAGGGGGGTGGCAGGCATAGCGGCACTCCTTTGGGGGGAGCCGGTCGCCTCGACCATCCTGGCCAGCGCCGGCGGGAACTACGATCCTGCTGTGACCGTAGTCCCACTTTTCCGGCGCTTCTGTCGGCCGCGTACCCGTTCTGGGGTAAGCCTTTTCCTACGCAGCGATCACCACACGATCGCCGCGATGAAGATCCCGATCATCGCGAACGCCACTGCCAGCTTCAGCGCGGCTCCGATCGCCATCGCGATCCAGGTGACCGCGCCGATCTTCGCCGCTTCGCCAACGTTCGCGCGATCGTAGGCCTGCCGATGGATCAGCTCGCCAGCCACCGCGCCGACGAACGGGCCGATCAGCAGGCCGGGGATCGCGAACGGCAGCCCCGCGATAGTCCCGACGGCGGCGCCGATCGCCGCCTTGTTGGACGCACCGACCTTCTTGACGCCGAGCGTCGAGGCGAGGAAATCGATGCCGAGCGCGAACAGCGACATCAGGCCGAGCACCAGCAGCACCCAGCCACCGATGATCTGGAAATCGCCGACCCACGCGGCGAGCAGCATGCCGCCGAAGATCAGCGGCATGCCCGGCAGCGCGGGCAGGAAAGTGCCGAGCAGGCCGATGACGATCAACACACCCGCAAGCACGTAAAGCCACACCGTCGTATCCATCGTCGTCCATATCCCGCGGCATCGCCGCACGGCAAGAAGATCCGAGGCTACCGAAGCCGCTCGTCCGCGGCGAGGGCCACGCGTCACGACGCCATGACGACGCCACGCCCTTGCACCCGATGTCGTGCCTTACCCATGCTTGCCGCATGTGCTCCTTGCCCTTGTCGCCACGCCCGTCGCCGGTCCTCGTGACGCCGACGGGCCCCGTCCTCGCCCGTCTGCTGTGGCTTCCGGCACTCGGCGTGCCCGCGCGCAAGTACCAGCGCTTCGCCAGTGTCCTTGCCGAACGCGGCATCGCCGTCGGGCTGCACGAATGGCGCGGCACCGGCGACTGCGCGGAGCGCCCCGGTTCCGGCAACGACTGGGGCTACCGTGAGTGGTTGCTGGACGACGTGCCGGCGAGCGCGGAAGCGCTGCGCAGCGCGTTCCCCGACGCGCCGCTGCTCGTCGGCGGCCACAGCATCGGCGGGCAGATGGCCGTGCTTGCCGCGGCGCTCGGGCTCGATGCGCAGGGCCTGGTCGCCGTCGCCAGCGGCGTGCCGCACTGGCGTCTGTTCCCACGCTGGCGCCATCGTCTGGCGGTCGGCGGCTTCGGCGCCGCGCTGCCGATGCTCACCCGCACCGTCGGCCACTACCCGGGCCAGCGCCTCGGATTCGCCGGGCGTGAAGCCGGGCAGCTGATGCGCGACTGGGCTGGCACGGTGCGACGCGGGCATTACGACGGGCTGCGCGGACTGCCGGCCGATCTCGGCTCGCGCCTCGCGAAGGTCCGCGCGCCGATGCTCGGGCTGCGCTATGCGCGCGATTGGCTGGTGCCCCAGGCTTCGCTCGACGCGCTGCTGGAAATGACGGCGTCGACCTCGATCGAACGACACACGTTCGACGACGCGGGCGCCGGCACGCGCGCCGACCACTTCGCGTGGATGCGCGAACCCGCGCCGACGGCGGATCGAGTCAGCGACTGGTGGCGGCGGGTTTCGGCGACGCGGGAAACGCCGCCGCCCCGACTCAGCCCTTGAACTGCTGGTGGCAGGCCTTGCAGGTGGCGCTGATCGCGTTCAGCGACTGCGCCGCGGCGTCGCAGTTCACCGGTGATGCGGCCATCGCCGCCTCGACCGCGGCGCGGTAATCCGACGCGTACCTGCTGAAGGCCTCGTCATCCGGCGTCGGCAGGAAGGCCGGCTCGAGATCGTTGCCCAGCGCGACCAGCGTGCCGAGGTTCGCTTCGAGGTCCGGCCCGGCGCAGGCCTTGGCCTTGATGCGGCCGTCGAGCTGGCCCATCTGCGCCGACATCACCGCCATCACGCCGTTCGGGTAGGCGGTGCCCTTCTTCATGCTGTTGAGCGCGATGACGGTCAGCAGCGCGCCAGCCACGAGTCCAATGATCAGGGTCACCACGCTGCGCATCGCCGTCGCTCCAGTCCGAAGCCGGCGGCCTGCCGGCGCCGGAACGATAGCAGGCCGTCAGCGCAGCGCCTGCAGGCGGCGGCCGTCGTAGCGCACGTAGGCGCCGGTGCGCACGCCGTTGGGCAGCGAGTTCATGTTGATGGTCAGGCGACGGCCGTCGTCCATGCGCACGGTCACGTCGAAGGTTTCCTCGTTGACCCTGTTCTCGATGGCGTTGCCCGCCAGCGCGCCGGCCGCGGCACCGGCGACCGTCGCGGTGTTGCGACGCCCGCGGCTGTCGTCATCGGCCAGCTCGCGACCGACGATCGCGCCGAGCACGCCGCCGACGACGGCGCCGGTGCGCGTGTTGTCGCGGGCGCCGTAGACGCGGACGATGGTTTCGACGGTGCCGCAGTCGTAGCAGCGCTGCGGTTCGGAGTACGGCGCCGGCTCGTACTGCGCGTAGCGGCGCGTGGTGGGCTGGGTGCTGCAGGCCGTCAGGACGGCGGCGGCGAGCAGGCCGAAGGCGAGGGCGGGGCGCGGGATGAAGCGGGTCAGGGTCATGGCGATCCTCCGGGGGCGACGATGCTTGGTGATGATGGCCGAAACGCTAGTCGGCGCGAACTGAACCGAAGCCGTCGCGACGATCGCGGCGATGACGCCGCTTACACTGCGCCGATGCGCTCGACCATTCCCGCTTCCGACCCGACGCCTTCAACGGTGGCCGGCACGCCACCTGCCGCGGCCGATCCTCGCTTTGCCGGCATCGACCGGCTTTACGGCGCGGGTACGGTTGCGCGATTGGCCGGCAAGCACGTGGCGGTGGTCGGGCTCGGCGGCGTCGGCTCGTGGGCGGCCGAGGCGCTGGTGCGCAGCGGCGTCGGACGCCTCACCTTGATCGATGCCGACGACCTCTGCGTCTCCAACACCAACCGCCAGCTGCATGCGCTCGACGGCGAATACGGCCGCGCCAAGGTCGAGGTGCTGGCCGAGCGCTTCCGTCGCATCAACCCGGCGCTCGACGTGCGCGCGGTGGCCGATTTCGTGACGCCGGCGAACCTCGCCGCCCGTCTCGATGGCGGCCTCGACCTCGTGGTCGACGCCTTCGACAGCTTCCGCGCCAAAGTCGAGACCATCGCGTTCTGCCGTCGCCGCAAGCAGCCGATCGTCGTCGTGGGTTCCGCCGGTGGCCGCATCGATCCGACCCTAGTGCGCGTCCGCGATCTGTCGCGTACGGAGCACGATGCGCTGCTGGCCCTGGTGCGGAAAAAGCTGCGCGGCGAGTTCAACTTCCCGAAGAACAAGGACCGCTACTTCGGCGTGCCGGCGGTGTATTCGCTGGAGAACGTGCGCTACCCGCAGGCCGACGGCACGGTGTGCGGCCTGCGCCCGTCGCTCGACGCCGACGCCGCGCTGAAGCTCGACTGCGGCACCGGCCTCGGCGCGGCCACGCATCTGACCGGCACCTTCGCGTTTGTCGCGGCCGGCAAGGCCATCGAAATGCTGCTGAAGAAAGCGGACTGACCGCGGTCAGGCGCCGAACAGCGCTTCCGCGTTGCGCGTCGTCGCTTCGGCGACGAGTGCCTCGTCGACCCCACGCAGCCGCGCGACCTCGCGCAGCACGTCAACGAGAAACGCCGGCTCGTTGCGCTGGCCGCGACGCACGGCGTCCGGCTGGTCCGGGCTGTCGGTTTCGATCAGCAGGTGCTCGATCGGCATTGCGGCGACGGTGCGGCGCAATCGCTGGGCTCGTTCGAACGTGACCGGCCCGCCGATACCGAGCGAAAACCCGAGCCGCCAGAGCTGCGCAGCCTGTTCCTCGCTGCCGGACCAGCTGTGCACTACCCCGCGCAACCCGCCGATGCGGCGGATCGTCGCGATCACCTCGTCGACGGCGCGGCGCGCGTGCAGCGCCACCGGCAGGTTGCAATCACGCGCGATCGCCAGCTGCCGGACGAAGTAGCGCCGTTGCGTTTCCACATCGAGGCTTTCGATGAAGAAGTCCAAGCCGAACTCACCGACCGCGGCGGGCTTCTCGCGTTCGATCCAGTCGGGCAGGGCGTCGAGATGTTCGGGCCGATGCCGGTCGAGGAACATCGGATGCAGCCCGTACGCCGCCTTCAAGCCCGGGCGCAGCGCGCAGGTTGTTTTCGTTGCCGGCCATGATTCGAAGGCGACCGCCGGCACCAGTTGGTGCGTCACGCCCGCAGCCTCGGCGCGCGCGATCACCGCCTCTCGGTCGGCATCGAACTCCGGCGCGTCGAGGTGGCTGTGGCTGTCGTAAAGCCGCACTCAGCCCTCGCGACGCACCTGGTCGCGCGGCAGGTCGATGACGTCGGGCGCGGGTTTCGCCGCCGGCGCGGCCACTTCCGGCTCGCCGCGCTTCTTCCACTGCGAGAGCACGAGCGTCGCCAGGCCGAACAGGATCTCGTCGGCGAACGGGAACGGGTCGGGCAGGACGAGGGTCACGATGAACAGCGCCAGCGTGCCGAGGAACAACCACTTGAAGCGCAGCGTGGACGCGAACTGGAGCAGGGGACCGATCAGGAACGAGCGCATGGCGGGGCTCCGGTGGACTGTGCGCAACGATACCTCCCGCGCCGACACAAGCGTTGACATTTTCCGCTACCGTTCAGTTTTGACGGAGCATGTTTTTGCCCACCGCGCCGATGCGCGCTTCACGACGAGGAATGCCATGAACTCCAAGACCCTGATTGCTGTCGGCGTGGTTCTCGCGGCCGGTGCCGCGGTTGGCGCCTACAACGTGTTCGGCCCGACCTATGCCGACGTCGTCGCGGCGGATCCGGTCATCGTGAAGGAGCCGATCATGGCCAACGTGCTGGCCGCCACGCCGATCAAGGAAACCGTGACCGGCTCCCGCGAGGTCTGCGAGGACCGCGTGGTCGAGCGCCGCGCTCCGGAGCGCTACGGCAACAAGGACGGCGCGGTGGTGGGCGCCTTGGTCGGCGGCCTGCTCGGCAACCAGGTGGGCGGCGGCAGTGGCCGTACCGCGGCAACGGTCGCCGGCGCCGTGGCCGGTGGCTACGCCGGTCGTGAGATCGACCGCAACCACACGGGAGGCCGCAAGTACACCGAGACCGTTCAGGACTGCCGCACCGTCAGCGAGCCGCGTGAGCAGGTGGTCGGCTACGACGTCCAGTACGCGCTGGAGGGCGAAGTGAAGAACCTGCGCCTCGACAAGAAGCCCGGCGAAACGATCCAGCTGGGCGAGCGCGACAAGATCATCGGCTACGACGTGCGTTGGACCTATGAGGGCCAGACTGGCACGGTTCGTACGGTCGAGAAGCCCGGCGAGCGCCTGCCGATCAAGGACGGCGTGATCGTCGTGTCGAATGCGGCGCCGGTGGTCGAAACCAACACCTGAGCGGCCGCGGATTCCGGGGCCCCGCGCCCCGGGCTTGGGCTACACTCCCGCAGTCCCGAAGAGGCCGGTTTTCCGGCCTCTTCCCTTTCCGGAAGAGCCCCCGCCATGCCCCTGAATCCGACCGATCTTTTCGACATCCGCTCGCTGCTCTCCGAAGAGGAGCGCGCCGTGCAGGACGCCGTCGCCCGCTTCACCGACGAAAAGGTGCTGCCGATCATCGGCGACTGCTTCGACCAGGGCCGCTTTCCGAAGGAGCTGGTGCCGGAGATCGCGTCGATGGGCCTGCTCGGCTCGTCGCTGCCTGAAGCCTACGGCTGCGCCGGGCTGAATGCCGTCAGCTACGGCCTGATCTGCCAGGAACTCGAGCGCGGTGACTCCGGCATCCGCAGCTTCGTCTCGGTGCAGAGCTCGCTGTGCATGTACCCGATCTACGCCTACGGCAGCGAAGAGCAGCGCCAGCGCTACCTGCCCGGCATGGCGAAGGCCGAGATCATCGGCTGCTTCGGCCTGACCGAGCCGCACGGCGGCTCGGACCCCGCCAACATGAAGACCACCGCGAAGAAGGACGGTGGTGACTGGGTGATCAACGGCGCCAAGATGTGGATCACCAACGGCAACCTCGCTCACATCGCGATCGTGTGGGCGCAGACCGACGACGGCATCCAGGGCTTCATCGTGCCGACCGACACCAAGGGTTTCGCGGCGCAGGAAATCCACAAGAAGATGAGCCTGCGCGCCTCGGTCACCAGCGCGCTGTTCTTCGACAACGTGCGCATCCCGGACAGTCAGCGCCTGCTGAACGTGAAGGGCCTCAAAGGCCCGCTCGGCTGCCTCACCCAGGCCCGCTACGGCATCACCTGGGGCCCGATCGGCGCGGCGCAGGCCTGCCTGACCGAAGTCGTGAACTACACCAAGGAGCGCATCCTGTTCGGGCGCCCCGTTTCGGCGAACCAGGCCGCGCAGATCAAGATGGCCGACATGGCGCGCCGCATCACGCTGGCGCAGCTGCTGTCGCTGCAGCTCGGCCGCCTGAAGGACGCCGGCACCATGCAGCCCACGCAGGTCAGCTTGGCGAAGTGGAACAACGTGCGCATGGCGCTGGATATCGCCCGCGAGGCGCGCGACCTGCTCGGCGGCTCGGGCATCACGACCGAGTACTGCCCGATCCGCCACGCGCTGAACCTCGAGTCGGTCATCACCTACGAAGGCACCGAGACGGTGCACCAGCTCGTGGTCGGCCGCGAACTCACCGGCATCAACGCGTTCTGATCGATCGGGCCCGGCAGCGGGCCCGACGACGTTTCGAGGCCCGCCATGAATCCCGCCTTGGGTCCGACCCTGGAAACCGAGCGTCTTCTGCTGCGTCTGCCGCGGCTTGAGGACTTTGAACGCTACGCCGAGATGCTGGCCAGCGAGGACGCGGCGCGATTCATCGGCGGCACCCTGCTGCGTGCGCCGGCGTGGCGGAAGTTCCTGCAGATGCCGGGCGCCTGGGCCGTGCAGGGCTTCGCGATGTTCAGCGTCGTGGAGAAATCCAGCGGCCGCTGGCTCGGCCAGATGGGCCCGTGGCGGCCCGAGGGCTGGCCCGGCAACGAGATCGGCTACGCCTTCCATCCCGATGCGTGGGGGCAGGGCTATGCGGTCGAAGCCGGCATCGCCGCGCGCGATTGGGCCTTCCAAACCCTCGGCTGGGACGACGTCATCCACTGCATCGACCCCGGCAACCTCGCGTCGCAGAAGGTCGCGCAGCGGCTCGGATCGACGAAGCGCGGTCCCGGGCGCCTGCCGCCGCCGTTCGACACCGTGCCGATCGAGATCTGGGGCCAGACGCGTGCGGAATGGCAGGCCGCGATGACGCCATCCAACGCCACCTGAGTCACTCCGAAGCCCACCGCTGCGATCTGCGTCCGCAGCGCATCCCCCGCTTATCGAACCGATCGAGCCATGTCCGCTCTCTACGCCCCCGCTATCCCGCGTCCCGTTCCCGCCCGCATGCGCGGCCTCAATCGCGCCGAGATCTGCGACCAGAACTTCGCCGAGTTCGTACGCGGCTGGGACGGCCCGGTGCACGCGACGCCGATGGCTGACGCACCGGTGCTGCCGGGCGCGACGCTGACCGCCACCGATTTCCTGCACCTGTTCGAGTCGCAGCTGATCAGCCGGCATCTCGATTTGATGGCGCGCGTGCTGCGCGTGCAGAACAAGGTCTTCTACACCATCGGTTCCTCGGGCCACGAGGGCAATGCGATGGTCGCGCGCGCGACGCGCCACACCGATCCGGCCTTCCTGCACTACCGCTCGGGCGGCTTCATGGCCGAGCGCTTCCGCAAGCTGCCAGGCATGGACCCGATCATGGATTCGGCGCTCAGCTTCGCGGCCAGCAAGGACGACCCGGCCTCGGGCGGCCGCCACAAGGTGTGGGGCAGCAAGCCGTTGTGGGTGCTGCCGCAGACCTCGACCATCGCCTCGCACCTGCCCAAGGCGCTCGGCACGGCGGTCGCCATTGAACAGGCGCGCCGCATCGGCCATGCGCTGCCGATCCCCGAGGACTCGATCGCGATCTGCTCCTTTGGTGATGCCAGCAGCAACCACGCCACCGCGCAGACGGCCTTCAACGCGGCCGCCTGGACGGCGCACCAGAAGCTGCCGGCGCCGGTGCTCTACGTCTGCGAGGACAACGGCATCGGCATTTCGGTGAAGACGCCGACCGGATGGGTGGCGGACCGCTACCGCAACATGCACGGCCTCGACTACTTCTTCGCCGACGGCCTCGACCTCGCCGCCGGCTACGGGCAGGTGGCCGCCGCCGTCGAGCATTGCCGCCGCACGCGCCGCCCCACCTTCCTGCACCTCAAGACGACGCGGATCATGGGCCACGCGGGCACCGACTTCGAGATCGAGTGGCGCTCGATCGACGAGCTCGTGCAGGTGGAGGCGAGCGACCCGCTGCTCCGTTCGGCCGAGATCGCTCTGATGTCGGGCCTGATGTCGAAGGACCAGCTGCTCGCCTACTACGAGTCCTTCCGCGCCAAGTGCTTCGCCGCCGCCGAGGAAGCGGATCGCCGCCCGAAGATCGAGACCCTCGAGGAGATCATCGCGCCGCTGGCCCCGCACCATCCGGAGCTCGTGCACCGCGAGGCCACCCGCAACGACTACGCGGAGGCCCGCCTGAAGGCCTTCGGCGGCGAGGCCAAGCTGCCCGAGAAGCAGCCGGCCAAGCACCTCGCCATCCAGATCAACCAGGCGCTGCACGACCTGTTTGCCAAGTACCCCGAGACCCTGCTGTTCGGCGAGGACGTCGCGCAGAAGGGCGGCGTTTACACGGTGACGAAGGGGCTGCACAAGGCCTTCGGCCCCGCGCGCGTGTTCAACACGCTGCTCGACGAGACCCTCATCCTCGGCCTCGCGCAGGGCTACGCCAACCTCGGCATGATCCCGGTGCCGGAAATCCAGTACCTCGCGTACTTCCACAACGCCTGCGACCAGATCCGCGGCGAAGCCTGCTCGCTGCAGTTCTTCTCGAACGGCCAGTACCGCAACCCGATGGTCGTGCGCATCGCCGGCCTCGGCTACCAGCGCGGCTTCGGCGGCCACTTCCACAACGACAACTCGATCACCGCGCTGCGCGACATCCCGGGCCTCGTGATCGGCTGCCCGAGCCGCGGCGACGACGCCGCCATGATGCTGCGCACGATGATGGCCCTGGCCCGCGTCGACGGCCGCGTCTGCGCCTTCGTCGAGCCGATCGCCACGTACATGACGAAGGACCTCCACGAGGCCGGCGACGGCGGGTGGCTCACCGAGTACCCGGCGCCCGACCGCGCCATCCCGGTGGGCGAGGGCAAGCTCTACGGCGAGGGCGATGATCTGGTGATCTACACCTTCGGCAACGGCGTGCCGATGAGCCTGAAGGCCGCGCGGCAGATTGAATCCGCCCGGGGTTGGCGGGTTCGCGTGGTCGACCTGCGCTGGCTGCTGCCGCTCAACGAGGACTTCATCGTCGAACAGGCGAAAAGCGCCAAGCGCATCCTCGTCGTCGACGAAGGTCGCCGCAGCGCCGGCGTGGGCGAGGGCATCATCACCGCCCTGGTCGAGGGCGGCCTAGGCGCCACGCCGCTGGCGCGCGTCTGCGGCGCCGACACCTACACGCCGCTCGCGGGCGCGGCCTTCCTGGTGCTGCCGTCCGAGGCGGATATCGTCGCCGCGGCCGTGCGCCTCGCCTGATCGTCCGGGTCGGGATCGAGCGACCCGGGCCGCGAGCGCCGACGCGGTTTCCGCGTCGCCGCCGGCGCTGCGCTAAACTCCGAGCTCCAAGGAGTGACCGATGCCCGAATCCCGGCCCCTGACCCTGCTGTTCGCTGATGTCAGTGGCAGCACCAAGCTCTTCGAGCAGCGCGGGGACGTCGTCGCCCGCCAGTTGATCGCGCAGATCCTCGACGGCCTGTCGGCCGTCTGCCGCAAGTACGACGGGCGGGTCATCAAGACCATCGGCGACGAGATCATGTGCGCCATCCCGACAGCGATGGACGGCGTCGACGCGGCCGTGGCCATGCAGCGCCACGTGGCCTCCGACCCGACCTGCATCGCCAACCACCTCGCGATCCGCATCGGCCTGCACCACGGCGAGTGCCTGCTGGAGGACGACGGCGACGTCTACGGCGACGCGGTGAACACCGCGGCGCGGATGGCGAAGCTGGCCGGCCGCGAGCAGATCGTCACCACGGCGTCGACGGTAGCCGGGCTGAAGCACGCGCAGGTGCGCTCGCTCGGCACGGCGCAGGTGTCCGGCAAGCTGCAGGCCATCGACATCGTCGACATCATCTGGCAGGAGAACCCGGCCGGCATGACGATGGTGCAGAGCGCGCTCGGTATCGGCAATGCGCCGGCGCTGGACAACCGCCTGATCCTTGAGTTCAAAGGCCGCACGATCGAACTGACGCCGACGTCGCCGCCGCTGACGCTCGGGCGTGACCCGGGCAGCAGCATCGTGGTCGAGTCGGACTGCGTCAGCCGCAGCCACGCGGTGATCGAGTTCCAGCGCGGCCACTACGTACTGACCGACCGTTCGACGAACGGCAGCTTCTTCCGCATCGAAGGCGACGACGAGCAGCGCGTGCATCGCGACGAGGCCAAGCTGCGCCGTTCCGGCGTCATCAGCCTCGGCAGGGCGTCGGCGCAGAACGGCGACGCCCTGATTTTCTTCCGCTGCCCCTGAGGGCCGCCCTCAGTTCGCGGGCGCGGCCTCTTCCGTCGCGGCGGGCGCCGCCGCGGGTGCTGCCGGGGCGGTCGCGGGTGCCGCCGGCGCGACGTAGCCGAACGAGCTCAGCAGCAGGCGCTCGAGACCGTCGTAGGTGGCTTCATCGACCGCGACGAAGCGTTCGGTACGGAGTTCGGTCATCACCGCGAAGGCCTCCGGGTCCTCGTGCAGCTTGAGCAGGGCCTCCTGCACCTTCTGGCGCACGTCCTGCGGCAGCTCCGGCGAGGCGCTGAACACGCGGCCCGGCATGTCGCGGCTGCGCCACACCTCGGTCAGCGCGGGGTTCTCGCTCGCCATGTAGGCCGGCAGCAGCGTGCCTTCCACGTCGCCGGCGAACACGAGGTCGGGCCCGTCGGACCACTTGCTGCTGATGGAGCGCACTTCCGGCTGCGCCAGCGGGTTGCGGAACGAGTCGAACACCAGCACGTAGGCGAGATTCGGTGCGCCGAGGCTCGCGACCGTGCGCCCAACGATGCCGTCCCGGCCCTCGGCCGCGATGTCGGGATCGGCCACGGCGATCACGAACGCGGAATCCTCCTGCGTGCGCGCCAGCCCGACGACACCGCTGCGCTTGCGCCGGTAGTCGAAGAAATGCGCCTCCTCGAACACGAGGTCGGTTTTCTGGCCGCTGCGCAGGTTGCGCCAGTGTTCGTTGAAGTTCGCCGCGGAGCGGACGGTGAACTGGTGCCCGGTGCTGCGATTGAGATAGGCGAGCAGCGGCCCATACACCTCGCGGATCTGGTCGGCCGGGAAGTTCGGCTCCACCGTCAAGGTGTAGTTCGCCGCGCTTCCGGCGGTCGGGATGGCGGCCATCAGGCCGGCGAGAAGAACGGCGCCGCGGGCGCCACGCAGAACAGTCGGAATCACTCACCACCTCCAAGGCGCGGGACGCTGCGCTGCCCCCCGGCCACGCCGCCCGCTGCCCGCAGTTTAGAGCTTTTCCTCAAGTCGGGCGCGCGAGGCCCGTCAACGGTGGTGAAGCGTACGCCCTGGTTTCGCCGCAGCGGACCGGCCCGCCGTTCGGCAGCGCCGCGACGGCCAGGGCGCCACGCCCGTCGGCCGTCGCCTCGATGATCTCGCCAAGCGGGCGATCGCCCTCGTCGACGAGCGCCAGCCCGGCTTGCAAGCCGTGGCCTTCGATCCACAACGCCTGGCGTTTGGACTGCCCGAGGAAATGCGTGCGCGCCACGATCTCCTGGCCGGGGTAGCAACCTTTGCGAACGCTGAAGGCCTTGAGCCGGTCGAGCGACAGCATGTGCGGGGTCCACCCGTGCTCGCGGCCGGGTCCCCAGCGCGGCAGGCCGTGCTGCAGGTCCGCGTCGCGCCAGCGCCGGGTCGCGGCGGTGTCGATGGCACGCTCTCCATGCGACGCCACGCGCAGCGTCCTGGCGACGGCGTCGCCGCGGAAGTCGAAAGCGACCGAGCCGTCGACGCCGATCCCGAGGCGATCCCGCGCCGGATCGACGGCCACGGCGGCGGCCTCCGCGCCGAACCCGCCGAAGGCGCCGAGGTCGTCGCGTACCGCCAGCGTCACCTTGCTGCGGAACACGAAGCGCTGCAGCCCATCGCGCAGCGCGGCGGCGGGTTCGTCGAGCACCACGAGCAGCAGGTCGCCCGGTGCGAGGCGAGCGAGTGCGACAAGGGCGATGACGCGGCCTTTCGCCGTCAGCCAGCCGTTCCAATGCCAGTGGCCGAGGGGCAGGGCGAGCACGTCGTTCATCAGCTGCGACTGCGCGAAAGCTTCCGCGTCGGGGCCTTGGATCGACAGCAGGGACACGTCGCCGAGGCGCGCGTTTTCGGGGAAATTCACGGTGCCATGCTTGAACGTCGGGGAACGGGTGCTTAACATCCACGGATGCTTCCGCAGACGCACATTCTAGGCGACCTCGACCCGCGCGAGGACCGGCCGGAATCCACGCACGCTGGAGTCGACGCTTCACCGCCGCCCGCTCCAGGCATTGCCGCGGCCGGCACGCCCGCCGAAGTTGGCGGTCGCGACGGGCCGGAACCCACCCGCTACGGCGACTGGGAAAAGAACGGTCGCTGCATCGATTTCTGACCGCAGGACGCGGTTTCCCCATCCGACACCGAGACTGAGCGCAGCCCATGGCCACGCCGAAACGCCCCTTGTCCCCTTTCATGATCGGGCCGTACTACCGGCCGCAGATCACTTCGATGATGTCGATCGCGCATCGCGGCACCGGCGTTGTCAACGCACTCGGCGTGCTGGTAATGGCCTGGTGGCTGGTGGCGCTGGCCGCCGGCGGCGAGGCCTACGCGCAGTTCGCGGCCGTCGCCGGCTCGCTGCCGGGCAAGGTGGCGCTGTTCGGCTTCGCGGCGACGCTGGTCTACCACCTGCTCAACGGCGTGCGGCACCTGTTCTGGGACATCGGCAAGGGCTTCGAGATTCCGCAGGTGTACCGCTCCGGCTACGCGGTGATCGCGCTCGCCGTCGTGCTGACGGCCGGCCTCTGGTACGTCGGCCTCAGCGTCGGAGGTGGCGCATGAGCCGGCTCCGTCATCCGTGGGCGGTCGCTCGCGGCCTCGGCAGTGCGAAGGAAGGCGTAGCTCACTGGTGGGCGCAGCGTCTTTCCGCCGGTGCGCTGCTGTTCCTGGTGCCGTGGTTCGTTGTCACCGCCGTGGGACTGATTGGTGTCGACCATGCGAACGCTCGCGCGTTCCTTGCTGAACCGCTGAACGCCACGCTGATGCTGGCCTTCGTGCTGGCGGTGACCTGGCACGCGCGCCTCGGCCTGCAGGTCGTCATCGAGGACTACATCCACACGCCGTGGCTCGAGATCACGCTGCAGGTGCTGGTGAAGTTCGCCTACGCGCTCGCCGCCATCGCTTCGATCGTGGCCATCGGCCGCATCGCCTTCACCGCCTGAGCCTCCCATGACGACTCCGAACACGCCCAGCGCGTACAAGATCACCGAGCACCACTACGACATGATCGTGGTGGGTGCGGGCGGCGCCGGCCTGCGCGCCACCTTCGGCCTCGCCGCCAAGGGCCTGCAGACGGCCTGCATCACCAAGGTTTTCCCGACGCGCTCGCACACCGTTGCCGCGCAGGGCGGCATCTCGGCCGCACTCGCCAACATGGGCGAGGACGACTGGCGCTACCACTTCTTCGACACCGTCAAGGGCTCGGACTGGCTGGGCGACCAGGACGCCATCGAGTACATGTGCCGCGAGGCCATCCCGGCCATCATCGAGCTCGAGCACTACGGCGTGCCGTTCTCGCGCACCGAGGAGGGCAAGATCTACCAGCGTCCCTTCGGCGGCATGACCACCCGCTACGGCGAGGGTCCGCCGGCCCAGCGCACCTGCGCCGCCGCCGACCGCACCGGCCACGCCATCCTGCACACGCTCTACCAGCAGTCGCTGGCGCACGACGCGCGCTTCTTCATCGAGTACTTCGCGCTCGACCTGATCATGGACGAGGAGGGCGTCTGCCGCGGCGTCATCGCGCTGGACATGGCCGAAGGCACGATCCACGTCTTCCGCGCCCACGGCGTGGTGCTCGCGACGGGCGGCTACGGTCGCGCCTACTTCTCGGCGACGTCGGCGCACACCTGCACCGGCGACGGCGGCGGCATGGCGCTGCGCGCCGGCCTGCCGCTGCAGGACATGGAGTTCGTGCAGTTCCACCCGACCGGCATCTACGGCGCCGGCTGCCTGATCACCGAAGGCGTGCGCGGCGAAGGCGGCATCCTGCGCAACGCGCAGGGCGAGCGCTTCATGGAGCGCTACGCGCCGAGCGTGAAGGACCTCGCGCCGCGCGACATGGTCAGCCGTTCGATGACCATCGAGATCCGCGAAGGCCGCGGTGTCGGCGCCAACGGCGACCACATCCACCTCGACCTGACCCACCTTGACCCGAAGGTCATCCACGAGCGCCTGCCCGGCATCGCCGAGACGGCCAAGATCTTCGCCGGCGTCGACGTCGAGAAGCAGCCGATCCCGGTGCTGCCGACCGTCCACTACAACATGGGCGGCCTGCAGACGAACTACCACGGCGAAGTCGTCACGCTGAAGGACGGCAACCCGGACGCCGTCGTGCCGGGCCTGTACTCGATCGGCGAAGCGGCCTGCGTGTCGGTGCATGGCGCCAACCGCCTCGGCTCGAACTCGCTGCTCGACCTCGTGGTGTTCGGTCGCGCCGTCGCGAACCGCTGCGCCGAGACGATCAAGCCGGGCCAGCCGCACAAGCGCCTCGCCTCCGATGCGCTGGACAAGTCGCTCGCCAACCTCGACAAGCTGCGCTTCGCCAAGGGCGGCACGCCGACGGCCGACATCCGCCTGAACATGCAGCGCATCATGCAGAACGACGCCGCGGTGTTCCGCACCGGCGAGACGCTGCAGCAGGGCGTGTCGAAGATCCAGCAGGCCTTCAAGAGCTTCGAAGACGTCAAGGTCAGCGACCGCTCGCTGGTCTGGAACTCCGACCTCATCGAGACGCTGGAACTGCAGAACCTGCTGTCGCAGGCGGTGGTCACCATCGTGTCGGCGGAGAACCGCAAGGAGTCGCGCGGCGCGCACGCCCGCGAGGACTTCGCCGAGCGCAACGACGCCGAGTGGATGAAGCACACCCTGTGCTGGATCGACGAGAAGGGCAACACGCGCATCGACTACCGGCCAGTGCACCTGAACACCCAGACCGACGCCGTGCAGAGCATTCCGCCGAAGGCGCGCAAGTACTGACATGAGCACGACGCGCGAAGGCGGCTTGCTGGCCTGGCAGTTCCGCGATTACGCGGAGCGCCATCAGGACAAGCTCAACCTGTGGTTGCACCTCTACGCGGTGCCGGCCTTCATCGCCGGCAGCCTCGCGGCGGTGCTGAACCTGCTCGCGCTGAGCCTCGTCGGCGTGCTCGCGTCTCTGGCCTTCGTCGTCGTCGCGTTCGCGATCCAGGCGCTTGGCCACCGGCGCGAGCGTTCGGCCCCGGTGCCGTTCGATGGTCCCGGCGATTTCCTGAAGCGGATCTTCGCCGAGCAGTTCATCACCTTTCCCCGTTTCGTCCTTTCCGGCGGCTGGATGCGCAACGTCACGCGCCCTGCCGGGCACCACTGACCCGAGGTCACATCCATGGCTGAGTTCTCACTTCCGCAGAATTCGAAAGTCGGCAAGGGCAAGCATTTCGCCGCGCCGGCCGGGGCGAAGAACGTCCGCAGCTTCAAGGTCTACCGCTGGAATCCGGACGACGGCGCCAATCCGAGCGTCGACACCTACGACGTCGATCTCGACGCCTGCGGCCCGATGGTTCTGGACGCGCTGATCAAGATCAAGAACGAGATCGATCCGACGCTGACCTTCCGCCGCTCCTGCCGCGAGGGCATCTGCGGCTCGTGCGCGATGAACATCGACGGCACCAACACGCTGGCCTGCACCAAGGCGATCGATGAATGTGCGGCGAAGGACGTGCCGATCTACCCGCTGCCGCACATGCCGGTGATCAAGGACCTGGTGCCGGACCTGACGCACTTCTACGCGCAGTACGCCTCGATCCGTCCGTGGATGCGCACGCAGAGCGCGGCGCCGGCCAGCCGCGAGCGCCTGCAGTCGCCGGAAGACCGCAAGAAGCTCGACGGCCTGTACGAGTGCATCCTCTGCGCCTGCTGCAGCACGAGCTGCCCAAGCTACTGGTGGAACGGCGACCGCTACCTCGGCCCGGCGATCCTGCTGCAGGCCTACCGCTGGATCATCGACTCGCGCGACGAGGACACCGGCGCGCGCCTCGACGACCTCGAGGACCCGTTCAAGCTCTACCGCTGCCACACGATCATGAACTGCGCGCGGACTTGCCCGAAGGGCCTGAACCCGGCGAAGGCGATCGCCGAGATCAAGAAGCTCATGCTCGCGCGTCGGGGCGCCTGATGCTCGCCGCCTCGTCCTTGGCGTGGCCGATGCTGGCGATGGTCGCGCTGGTGTTCGCCGTCGCCACGCGGCTCTTCCTCACCCGCATCCCCGAGATGAAGCGCCGCGGCATCCATCCGCAGGCCGTCGCGTCGGCGAAGCAGATGGCCGACTCGATGGAGGACACGCGCGCGGCCGACCATTTCCGCAACCTGTTCGAGACGCCGGTGCTGTTCTACGCGGGCTGCCTCGCGGCGATGCAGACCGGCGTGGCGAGCTTCGGCGTGCTGCTGATGGCCTGGGCCTTCGTCGCCGCACGCGCGCTGATGGCGATCGAGGCTTGCGGCCGCAACAAGGTGATGCGGCGCTTCCAGGCCTTCCTCGCCGGCTGCACGGCGCTGCTGGCGCTCTGGGTGCAGCTCGCACTGCACTGGGCCGGCGTGCTCTGAGCGACGTCGATCCCATCGAGCTGAAGCGGCTGCGCTGGCGCTGCCGGCGCGGCATGCGCGAGCTCGACCAGCTGATGGAGCGCTTCCTCGACCGCGCCTACGCGACGTCTTCCGACGCCGAGCGCGCGCTTTTCCTCAAGCTTCTGGACACCGAGGACGACATCCTGTGGCGATGGTGCATGGGCCGCGAGCGCCCGGAGGACCCCGCCCTTGCTGGATTCGTCGACCGACTGCTCACCCTGCCGCCTTGAGTGGCGCCCGTCGCGCTGGTGCGCCGCGGTGCTGATGCTGCTGTGGCCGCTGGCCGCGTTCGCGCTGCTGTCGACGCGCTGGGCGAGCGGGATGCCGCTGGTGGTGTCGGTCCTATGGATCGCGGGCGCCATGGGCGCAGGGCTGTGGCACGCCCGCTTGGCGTATCACGCGCCGCGCGCCGTGCTTGAGCTGCTGCCGGAGGGGCGGGCGCGATGGTCGTGCGCCGCGGTCGCGGCGCTCGAAGGCCCCGCCGTCGCGCATGAACAGTGGCCGGTGACCACGGTTCGCTTCCCCGCCTGCGGCACCACGGTGGTGTTCTGGCCGGATACCCTGTGCGCCTCCGGCCGCCGCGACCTGCGGCGCTGGGCCCGCTCGGCGACACCCGCGTCGCCGCTCCCGCAGTTCTGGATGGGCTAGGCATGTTCCAACCACTCCCGCTGTCGATCGGCCTGCGCTACCTGCGCGCTCGCCGCCGCGATCGGCGCATCAGCTTCACTTCCGCGGCGTCGATCCTCGGCATCGTCATCGGCGTCATGGCGCTGATCACCGTGATCGCGGTGATGAGCGGCTTCCAGCGCGAAATCCGCGACCGGCTGCTCGGCTCGGTGGCGCACGTCACGGTCGCCGGCTATGGCGGCCCGCTCGAGGAGTGGGCGAAGGTGATCGAGGTCGCTCGCGCGGATTCGCGCGTGGTCGGCGCGGCGCCGTACGTGCAGCGCGAAGGCTTGATGAGCGGCTCGCGAACCAGCGCCGGGCTGGTGATGGGCATCCGGCCGGGCGACGAGCGCGGGGTTTCCGAGCTCGCCACGCGGATGCGCGAGGGCTCGATCGACGACCTCGTCGACGGTGGCTTCGGCATCCTGCTCGGCGACCAGCTCGCCGCGGCGCTTCGCGTGCGCGTCGGTGACCGCGTCAACGTGACGCTCAACGAGTTCACCAGCACGCCGATCGGGGCGATTCCGCGCTCGAAGCGCTTCACGGTGGTGGGTACGTTCTCGATGGGGGAACACACCGCCGACTCGAGCTTCGCCTTCATCGCGCTGGGCGATGCGCAGCGCCTGCTGCGGCTGGGCGACGGCGTCAGCGGCGTGCGCATCAAGGTCGACGACCTGTGGGAAGCCGGCACGGTCGCCGATGATCTCGCCGCGAGGCTCGATGTCCCGGTGCTGGCCAGCGACTGGATGCGCGACAACCGCAACTTCTTCAGCGCGCTGGCGCTGGAGCGGACGGTGATGTTCCTGCTGCTGTCGCTGGTGGTGACGATCGCCTCGTTCAATCTGGTGTCGTCGCTCGTGATGCTGGTGCAGGAGAAACAGGCCGACATCGCCATCCTGCGCACGCTGGGCCTGACGCCGCGGCAGGTGATGGGCGTGTTCATCGTGCAGGGCAGCGTGATCGGGCTCGTCGGCACCACGCTGGGCGTGATCGGCGGCGTGCTGCTGGGCGTCAATCTCGGCGCTGTGGTGCGCTTCATCGAAGGACTCATCGGCGTCACGCTGATGCCGCCGGACGTCTATTACATCACCGGCGTGCCGACCGCGGTGTATCCCGGCGACGTCGCCGCGGTGGCGGGCATGACCCTGCTGCTGAGCTTCCTCGCCACGCTTTATCCGGCGTGGCGCGCGTCGCGTACCGACCCGGCGACGGCCCTGCGCTATGAGTGATCCGATGACGACCGTGCTGGAGGCCCGGCGCCTCACCAAGACCTACCGCGAAGGCGCGCTGGAAACGCCGGTGTTCCACGATCTCGATCTCACGGTGAAGCGCGGCGAGACCGTCGCGATCATCGGTGCGTCGGGCGCTGGCAAGAGCACGCTGCTGCATCTTCTCGGCGGGCTCGACACGCCGACCTCGGGCGAGGTCACGGTCAGCGGCCAGCCGATGGCGCAGTTGAACGATGCCGAGCGCGGCCGGCTGCGCAATCGCGCGCTGGGCTTCATCTACCAGTTCCATCACCTGCTGCCGGAATTCACCGCGCTCGAGAACGTGATGCTGCCCTTGCTGGTGCGCGGCACGTCGCCGCGCGAGGCCGAGGCGCCGGCGCGCGCGCTGCTCGAAGCCGTCGGCATCGGGCACCGGATGACGCACAAGCCCGGCGAGCTCTCCGGGGGCGAACGCCAACGCTGCGCCGTCGCACGCGCGCTGGTCGCGCAACCGGCCTGCGTGCTTGGCGATGAGCCCACCGGCAATCTCGACGAGCATTCGGCCAGCGTCGTGTTCGAGCTGCTGCTGTCCTTGAATCGCGCGCAGGGCACGGCGCTGGTGATGGTCACGCACGACCGTCGCCTCGCGCAGCGGCTCGATCGCGTGCTCGAGCTGAAGGGCGGACGACTGCAGCCCTGGGTGCCGGACTGACATGCACGCCGGGCAAGGACGCCCTCTCACCCTTGACGCCGGATGGACGGCCGCGCTGTGCGGCGGCGTCCTCGCGCAGCTTTACGCGCCCGCGCTGATGCCGACGCCTTGGGCGATCGCGCTGCTGGTCGCCGCGGTGGCCGCGACGGCCGTCGCAGGTTTCCGATCGACGCGCTGGCGCGGCTCCATCGATGCCGTCGACGCTGTTTCCGCGCGCGCTTGGCCACCGGTCTTGGCGACGCTGGCCGCCGCGGCGCTCGGCGCCTCGCTGTGCGCCGTCCGCGGCGATGCCGCTCTGGCGAATCACCTGCCCGCGGCCATGGAGGACGCCGCGCTGCGTCTCGAACTGCACGTCGTCGGGCTGCCCGACATCGAGCCGCAGGGCGCGCGCTTCATCGCCGAGGTCGAGCGCGTCGTCGAGGGCCCGGCACAGGCGTCGCGGACCCTCGAGGGCCAACGCATCGCGCTGCGCTGGTACGCCGGCGGGCGCGCGCTGCGGCCCGGCGAGCGCTGGCGGCTCGGCGTCCGTCTACGATCCTGGGCGTCGCCGTTGAATCCGGGCGACCCCGATGACCGGCGCCGGGCGCTGGTCGATGGCCTCGTCGCGGAGGGTCAGGTGCAAGCCCATGCGCTGCCGCTGCGACTGGGCCCGCCTGACGGCCTCGACGGACTTCGCGACACGGTGTCGCGAAGCGCTACTGAGGCGCTTGGGGCCGAGCGCGCGCGCTTCGTGGCCGCACTTGCCGTCGGCGACACGCGCGGCCTCGCCGACGCCGACTGGGATCGGCTCCGCCAGTTCGGTCTCACGCACCTGATCGCGATTTCCGGCTTCCACGTCGGCCTCGTCGCCGGGCTCGGCGTGCTCGCGGTGCGCGCGCTGTGGTGGGTCTGGCCGACGCTCGCGCATCGCTGTCGTCGCCGCCCGGCCGCGGCGATCGCCGCCGTGCTCGTCGCGTTCGGTTACGCCGGGCTGGCCGGCTTCAGCCTGCCCACGATCCGCACGGTGCTGATGGTCGGTGCGGTCGCCGTGGTGGCGTGCCGATGCCGGCGCACCGCCACGGCGCAGCCGCTGCTGCTGGCCATCGCGATGCTCGCGCTGTTCGACCCGTTCGCGCTGCTGACGCCGGGCTTCTGGCTCTCCTGCGGCGGCGTGGCGTGGCTGCTCTGGTGCCTGCCGCGCGTTGACGATGCGTGGAGCCCGCGCGCCTTCCTGAAGGCGCAATGGGTCGCGACGCTCGGCCTGCTGCCGCTCGGCGCGGCGTTCTTCCTGCAGGTGCCGATCGCGGGGCCACTGGCGAATCTCGTCGCCATTCCATGGATCAGTCTCGTGGTGGTGCCGCTCAGCCTGCTCGGCACGCTGCTGCTCCCGGTCTCCGACACGCTGTCGACGCTGGCCTGGCAGGCCGGCGCGGCGGCGATGGATGGGCTGTGGTCGCTGCTTGCCGCGGTTCCCGACCCGCTGACGGCAAGTCGTTGGCTGCCCGAACTCCCGCCGTGGACGATCGCCTTCGCCGTGCTCGGCGTCGCCATCGCGCTGCTGCCGCGTGGCCTGCGGTGGCGCCACGCCGGCTGGCTGCTGGCGCTGCCGATGCTGTTCCCGCCGCGGCCGATGCTCCCGAACGGCGAGTTCACGGTGACCGCGTTCGCCGTGCCACGTGGCGACGCGCTGCTGGTGCGCACCGCGTCGGCGACGGTGCTGATCGATGCCGGCCCGGCGGCGTTCGATCTCCCGCGGCGACTGCGCGCGCTCGGCGTCGAGCGGATCGACCTGCGCATCGCGACGCGCCGCAACGCCGGTCGGCAGGCCGGGGTCGCCGCGGTCGACGCCGCGTTCCCGCCCCTGCGTCAGTGGCAGGCGCCCGGTTCGGCGCTGGACGCTGACGCCGACGCGCTTTGCGAGGTGGGACAGCGCTGGGCCGCCGACGGTGTCGAGATCGTCGCGGTCTTTCCGCAGCGCGGCGCTTCGGGCGCGACGGCCGACGACGCCTGCGTGCTGCGCCTCCGCGATGCGAGTGGGCGTGTCGCATGGCTGAGCAGCGATGCCGGACGCTGGGTTGCGCGGCGATGGGCGGCGTCCACGGCGTCCGTGCCGGCAGCGTCGGCGGGCGGGTGGGTGTTCGGCGCGCCGTCCGCGCTTGCCGACTGGCAGCAGATGACCCGCGCCGTTGGCGCGGTCGCGACCCGCGCCCCGGGGCCCTCGCTGTCGCAGCGATGGCCCGAGGCCTTGCATCGCGTCGATGCGTCGGGTGCGCTCGAATGGCGTTCGAGCGACCCGCTGCCCGCGCGTGTCCTGCCCGAACACCGTCGCCGCTGGTGGCATTCGCCCCCGCGCTAGAGGCGGCTATGCTGTCCGCTCCCCTCACGAGGTTTCGCCATGCTTGAACTGGTCATCGCCGGCGGCTGGGTGATGGTGCCGATCCTGCTGCTTGCGGTGGGCGCCATCGGCATCGCCATCGAGCGCGCGTGGACGCTGCGCCGCCGCGAAGTGCTGCCCCCGGGCCTCGGCGATGAAGTGCGGCAGTGGGCCCGCGGTCGCCAGCTTGATCCGAAGCACATCGACGTGCTGCGCACCAACTCGCCGCTCGGCGCGCTGCTGGCCGCCGCGCTGGACGTGCGCCACCGCGCCCGCGACGTCATCAAGGAGCGCGTCGAGGACACCGGCCGCCACGTGCTGCACGACCTCGAGCGCTTCCTGCCCACCCTCGGCACCATCGCGGCGGTGACGCCGCTGCTCGGCCTGCTTGGCACCGTGTTCGGCATGATCGCGATGTTCATGGGCATCCTCGAGGCCGGCGTCGGCGACGCAAATCGCCTGGCCGGCGGCATCGGCCAGGCGCTGATCTCGACCGCGGCGGGTCTCGTCGTCGCCATTCCGGCCCTGGTCGCGCACCGCTGGTTCCGCGCGCGCGTTGCCGGCTACGTCATCGAAATGGAGAAGGAGGCGATCGCCCTCGTCGACGCGATCGACGACCACGCGATCAGCGGCCGGGCCAAAGGGAAGGGAACCGCGGCGTGAGGCTGCAGCGTGCGAGCGAAGGCGACGAGCCCGAGATCAGCCTCGTTTCGCTGATCGACGTCATCTTCTGCATCATCGTGTTCCTCGTCGTCACCACGACCTTCGACGTGCGCACCTCGCTGCGGCTGCAGCTGCCCAGCGCCGGCGGCCCGACGATGGAAGCCTCGGATGATCCGCTCACCGTCGTCGTGGATGCGGAGGGGCGGCTCTACCTCGGCACCGCCGAGCTGCCGAAAGACGATCGCGCCGCGCTGGTCGCGGCCCTGCAGCGCGTGGAGGGCGATCGCGCTGGGATCCGCGTGGTGCTGCGCGCCGACGCGCGGGCGCCGCACCAGGCCGTGGTGACCGCGATGGACGCCCTGGGGCAGGCCGGCTTCGCGCGGCTGTCGATCGCGACGATGCCGGAGGGCGGCGAGTGACTGAAGCGACGGTGCCGGAGGCTTCCGGCTGGGCGACGTACCGGCGGCTGCTGCGCTGGACCCTGCCGTACCGCCTGCTGCTCGGCCTCGCGCTGGTTGGCATGATCATCGAAGCCGCGGCCGCCGGCGCGTTCACCTGGCTGATGCAGCCGATGATCGACGAGACGCTGGTATCGCAGAACGACGCGGCGCGCTGGGAGCTGCCGCTGATCATCGTTGGCATCTTCGTGCTGCGCGGCCTCGCCACCTTCATCACCGACTACGGCATGGCCCGCGCCGGCCGCAGCGTCGTTCGCGACCTGCGCGTCGCCGTGCTCGACAAGATGCTGCGCCTGCCGAGCGCGCGCTTCGACCGCGAGCCGGTGGCGTCGCTGGTGTCGCGCCTCAACTTCGACACCGAGCAGGTGGCGCAGGCCAGCACCGAGGCGCTCAAGGTGCTGATCACCGACACGCTCACCGTCATCGTGCTGGTCGGCGTGATGCTGTGGCACAGCCCGACCGTCACCGGCGCCATCGCGGTCATCGTGCCGATGATCGCCGTGATCGCGGCCTACGTCAGCGCGCGCTATCGCCGCTTGAACCGGCGCATCCAGGAGGGCGTCGGCGAGCTTGCCAGCGGCGCCGAGGAGATCCTCGCCGGCCAGCAGGACATCAAGGTCTACGGTCGCCAGCCGGCGGAGGTCGCGCGCTACCGGGTGCTGGCCAACGCCAACCTCGCGCTGAACCTGAAGGTGGAATCGACGCGCGCCGGGGCGTCGTCGGTGATCCAGCTGCTGGGCGCGATCGCGCTGGCGGTGCTGCTCGGCGTGGCGAGCATGGAAGCCTCGAAAGGCCGGCTCTCGGCCGGCGCCTTCGTCGCGATCATGACCTCGATGATGGCGCTGATCCCGTCGCTGAAGCGGCTGGCGAACGTGCAGGCGCTCGTGCAGCGCGGCATCGCGGCGTCGGTTCGGCTCTTCGGCCTGCTCGATGAGGTGGAGGAGGGCAACCACGGCACACACGCGCCCGAGCGGGCTCGCGGCGTCGTCGCCTTCGAGGGCGTCGGCCTGCGCTACCCGGGCGCCGAGCAGGCCGCGCTCGACGGCGTGTCGCTGCGTGCCGAACCGGGCACCGTCACCGCGATCGTCGGCCGTTCGGGCAGCGGCAAGACGACGCTCGCCCGGCTGCTGCCGCGCTTCTACGAACCCAGCGAGGGCCGCATCACGCTGGACGGCGTGCCGCTCGGCGACTGGTCGCTACCGGCGCTGCGCCGGCAGATCGCGCTGGTGGGCCAGAAGGTGATGCTGTTCGACGACAGCGTGGCGGCCAATATCGCTTACGGCGCCGCCGCGGACGCCGCGCCCGAGGCCATCCGCGCCGCGGCGGACGACGCCAACGCCAGCGAGTTCATCGATCGCCTGCCTGAAGGCATGGCCACGCGCATCGGCGAGAACGGAAACCGACTGTCCGGCGGTCAGCGCCAGCGTATCGCCATCGCCCGCGCGGTGCTGAAGGACGCCCCCGTGCTGATCCTCGACGAGGCCACCGCCGCGCTCGACAACGAATCCGAGCGGCTGGTGCAGGCGGCGCTTGAACGTCTCATTCCGAATCGCACCACGTTCGTCATCGCACATCGGCTGTCGACCATCGAGCGCGCCGACCAGGTCTTGGTGATGGACGCCGGGCGCATCGTCGAGGCGGGCTCGCACGCCGAGCTGCTGGCGCGCGGCGGGGTGTACGCGCAGCTGCATCGCGCGCAGTTCCGCGATGCTTGAGCGCGGCATGCGCGCGGCCCTCGAGCGGTATCTGACGACGCGCTGGTTCGGCGGCGTCGCGCCGGGCCCGGGGCTTCGCGCGGTCGCCGCGCTGTACGGCGCGCTGATGCGGACGCGCCGATGGGCCTACCGTAGCGGGCTGCTCGGCCAGCGTCGTCTCGAAACGCCCGTGATCGTCGTCGGCAATCGCACGGTCGGCGGCGCCGGCAAGACCCCGCTGGTCATCGCCGTGGTCGACGCGCTGCGCGAACGCGGCTGGCGTCCCGGCGTCGTGAGCCGCGGCCACGGACGCGCGACCGCTGGCGCCCAGCGCGTCACCGCGAGCAGCGCGCCCTCGGAGGTCGGCGACGAGCCGCTGCTGATCCACTGCGGCACCGGCGTGCCGGTAGCGGTGGATGTCGACCGCGTCGCCGCCGCGCGCGCGCTGGTCGAGGCGGGGTGCGACGTGCTGGTCGCCGATGACGGACTGCAGCATCTCCGGCTCGGGCGCGTGATCGAAATCGAGGTGCAGGACGCGCGTGGCCTCGGCAACGGTCGCGTGCTGCCCGCCGGCCCGCTGCGTGAGCCGCTTCCCGGACGCGCGGCCGATTTCCGCGTGGTGCACGGGCGCGCCGCATCGGCGGACGAGGTCTTGATGACCCTCGTGCTGGGCGACGCGCGTCGGCTCGAGCGCGATGGCGTCATGGCGCCGGTCCTCCGGCCGCTCGCCGACTTCGCCGGGCGGCGCGTGCACGCGGTGGCCGGCATCGGCCACCCGCCGCGCTTCTTCGCCGCGCTGCGCGAGGCCGGTCTCGACCCCATCGAGCATCCGTTCCCCGACCACCACGCCTTCGTCGTCGAGGACTTCGCCGCGATGCGCGATGCGCCGATCCTGATGACGGGAAAGGACGCGGTGAAGTGCCGCCATCTGCGCCTCGACGACGCCTGGGAAGTACCCGTGGCCGCCGTGCTGCCCGAGGCGTTCCTCGTCACCCTCGACCACCGCCTGCGCGAGTCGCCCCGCCATGTCGATCCCTGAGTTCATCGTCGCGGTCCCCGCGCGTTTTTCCGCTTCGCGTCTTCCGGGCAAGCCGCTGCGCCTGCTCGGCGGCGAGCCGATCGTCCGCCACGTCGTGCGTCGTGCGCTCGCCGCCGGCGCGGCGGAAGTCGTGCTCGCCACCGACGACGCGCGCATCGCCGAGGCCGTCGACGGGCTCGCGGTGCGGGTCTGCATGACGCGCAGCGACCACCCGTCCGGTACCGACCGGCTTGCCGAATGCGCGCAGCAGTGCGCGTGGCCCGACGACGCGCTGGTGGTGAACCTGCAGGGCGACGAGCCGTTCGCTCCGGTCGCCGCGCTGCAGGCGGTCGCCGCCACGCTGGCGGCCAGCGCCGCGCCGATGGCGACGCTCGCCACGCCGATCACCGACACCGCCACGCTGTTCGATCCGAACGCGGTCAAGGTCGTCACCGACGCCAGCGGCCATGCGCTGTACTTCAGCCGTGCGCCGATCCCGTGGCACCGCGATCGTTACGCCGTCGATCGAATCCGCACGCCCGATGCCCCGTGCTTGCGACACATCGGGATGTACGCCTACCGCGCCGGCTTCCTGCGCGTGTTCCAGTCGCTGCCGACGGGACGCCTCGAACAGCTCGAAGCGCTCGAGCAGCTTCGCGTGCTCGAAGCGGGGCATCGCATCGCGGTCGCCTTCAGCCCGTCCGCGTTTCCGCCCGGCATCGACACCGAAGACGACCTCCAGCGTGCCGAAGCGGCGCTGCGCGACGCATAATCGGCGCATTCCCCAAGGTGGCCCCGCATGGCTTCGATCGCACCCGCCAGCCCCGCCCGCAGCATCGCCCCCGAGCTCGACGCCTCGCTGGGCTGGCTCAACGCCGCGCCGCTGACACTCGCCGGTCTTCGGGGCCACCCGGTGGTGCTGCTGTTCTGGAACGCCGGTTCGGCGCACTGCCACAACGCGCTGCAGACCGTCGGCGCCTTGGCGTCGCGCTTCCGCGACAGCGCCGGTTTCGTCGCCGTCCATGTGCCGAAGTTCGACAGCGAGCGCGATGGCGCCGCGGCGCTGGACACGATGCGCCTCGAAGGCGTCGCGCTCCCGCTGGCCAACGACGGTGATTGGGCCGCCTGGCAGCACTACACGCTCAGCGCCTGGCCGACCGCGGTGCTGGTCGACCCGCAGGGCGTCATCCGCGAGCGCTTTGTCGGCGATCGCGCGATCGAAGGGCTCTCCGCCGCGCTGGAGGCCGAGATCGACGCGAATTTCCTGCATTCGCCGGGCGTGGTCGACGTGCCGCGGCTCGAGGCCCCCGCGCCGCGCGGCGCGCTGAACTCGCCGGGCGGCCTCATCGTCAACGCGACACGGCTGTACGTCGCCGACACCGGCAACCACCGCATCCTCGAGTGCACGCACGACGGTCGCGTGCTGCGCCGCATCGGCACCGGTACGCGCGATTTCGTCGATGGCCTCGCCGACGTGTCAGGCTTCAACGCGCCGCGCGGCATGGCCCTGCTGCAGGACCGCCTCTACGTCGCCGATACCGGAAACCATGCGATCCGCCGCATCAACACGCGCACGGGCGAAGTCGACACCCTCGTCGGCAGCGGGCGCAGCGGCGAGCCGGTGGCCGGCGTGTTCCGGATGCCGAAGGACGCGGCGCTGGATCGACCGTGGGCGCTGGCCGTCGCCGACAGCACGCTGCTGGTCACGCTGGCCGGCGCGCACCAGCTCTGGGCGATCGAGCTCGGCGCCGGACTGCTGCGGCACGTCAGCGGCAGCGGCCGCTTCGGCAGCGACGAGGGTGGCGCCGAGGACGCGACGTTCGCGCAGCCCTCCGCACTGGCCGTCGTCGGCGATCGCGCCTACGTCCTCGATGCGGCGTCGTCGTCGCTGCGCGAGCTGCGCCTGGGCGACGGCAGCGTGCGCACGCTGTTCGGGCGCGGGCTGTTCGAGTTCGGGTTGAAGGACGGCGGCATCCGCCAGGCGCTGATGCAGTCCCCGACCGGGCTCGCCGCGCTGCCGAACGGGCAGGGGCTGTGGATCGCCGACACCGGCAACGGCGCGCTGCGTCGCTGGGTGTCGCGCAACCAGGCGCTGACGACGGTGACGCTGCCGAGCGCGCTGCATCGGCCCTCGGCGCTCGCGGCGTGGCAAAGCCAACTGTGGATCGCCGACGCCGGCAACCACGTGGTCTGGCGCTACGACAGTGACAGTGGCGAGATGCATCGCCTTCCGGTCGGCGAATGAGCGAAGCGGCCCCCGGCGCCGCGCGACCTGCCCCTGGGCCGCCGGCCACGACGACTGAACCCTTCGACCCGCGCGCTTTCGTTCGCGGCCTGACGACCGCACCGGGCGTCTACCGCATGTTCGACGCCGAAGGCGGCGTGCTGTACGTCGGCAAGGCCGCCTCGCTGAAGAAGCGGGTGGGGAGCTACTTCAGCAAGCAGCACGCGCCGCGGCTCGCGATGATGGTGTCGCGCATCGCCCGCATCGAAACCACCGTGACGCGCACCGCGAGCGAGGCGCTGATCCTCGAGAACCAGCTCATCAAGGCGCTGAAGCCGCGCTTCAACATCCTGATGCGCGACGACAAGAGCTACCCCTACGTGCTGCTCACGCAGGAGCCGTGGCCGCGGCTGGCCTACCACCGCGGCGCGCGCGCGCAGCCGGGGCGCTACTTCGGCCCGTACACCGGCGCGCTGGCCGTGCGCGAGACGATGGACCTGATGTTCAAGCTGTTCCGGCTGCGCAGCTGCGAGGACAGCGTGTTCCGCAACCGCACCCGGCCGTGCCTGCAGCACCAGATCGGCCGCTGCAGCGCGCCCTGCGTGGGCCTGGTTCCTGCGCCCGATTACGCCGACGCGGTGCGTCGCGTCGGGCTGTTCCTCGACGGCCGCAGCAGCGAAGTGGTCGACGAACTGGGCGCCGCGATGGAGCGCGCGAGCGCCACGTTGGACTTCGAGCGGGCCGCAGCGCTTCGCGACCAGGTCGCCGCGATCCGCAAGGTGCAGGCGCGGCAGTACGTCGACGGCGACCGCCCCGACCTCGATGTCATCGCCTGCGTGCAGCAGGCCGGCGTCGCGGTGGTGCTGGTGTTGAGCTTCCGCGACGGCGTGAACCTCGGCACCGCCGCGTATCCGCTGCGCATCGACCGCGATGTCGCCGAGGGCGAGATCCTCGAAGCCTTCATCACCCAGCACTACGCCGGGCGCAAGCCGCCGCGCGAAATGGTGCTGAGCCACGCGCTCGACGACAGCGAGACGCTGGAAGCCGCGCTGGCCGAGCAGGCCGGCCACGCCGTCGAGATCAAGACCGCCGTGCGCGGCGACCGCGCGCGCTATCTCGACATGGCGGTGCGCAACGCACATCTCGCGCTCGCCACCGAGCACGCCACGCGCGCCAGCCAGCAGGCACGGCTCGACGACCTGCAGCAGCTGCTCGGGCTGGCCGCGCCGCCGCAGCGCATCGAGTGCTTCGACATCAGCCACACGATGGGCGAGGCCACCGTCGCCAGCAACGTGGTGTTCGGGCCGGAAGGTGCGCAGACGGCGAACTACCGCCGCTTCAACATCGCCGGTATCGAGCCGGGCGACGACTACGCGGCGATGCGCCAGGCGCTGCTGCGCCGCTTCAAGCGCGGGGTGGAGGAGGGCGTGCTGCCCGACCTGCTGCTGATCGACGGCGGCATGGGCCAGCTTCGGCAAGCGCTCGACGTGCTCGACGAACTGGCGGTGCAGGGCGTGGCCGTCATCGGCGTGGCGAAGGGCGAGGCGCGCAAGGCCGGCGAGGAGCGGCTGATCTTCCCCGACGGCCGCGAGCTGCGCCCGGGCGCGGCGTCGCCGGGCCTGCAGCTCGTGCAGCAGGCGCGCGATGAGGCGCACCGCTTCGCCATCACCGGGCATCGCAAGCGTCGCGCGAAAGCGCGCGATACCAGCCGTCTGGAAGACATCCCGGGCGTCGGTCCGCGGCGTCGGCAGGCGCTGCTCAAGCACTTCGGTGGGATGAAGGGCCTGAAGGACGCCGGCATCGAAGAGATCGCCCGCGCCGACGGCGTGAGTGCGGCCTTGGCCTCGCGCATCTATGCTTTCCTGCACGGCTTGCCCGACGAAGGCGGCCCAGGAGCTTCGACTTGACCCTGACGATCCCCACCGCGCTGACGCTGTTCCGCATCGTCCTGATCCCGGTGATGGTGCTGGTGTTCTACGCCCCGATTGAGCACGCGCGCTTCTGGGCGGCGCTGATTTTCACGATCGGCGCATTGACCGACTGGCTCGACGGCTGGATCGCGCGGCGCTTCGATATGTACTCGTCGTTCGGCGCCTTCCTCGACCCGGTCGCCGACAAGCTCGCCGTCACCGCAGCACTGTTCATCGTGGTGCAGGCGCACCCCACCGTCTGGCTGACCCTGCTGTCCGCCGTGATCGTCGGCCGCGAGATCACCATTTCGGCGCTGCGCGAGTGGATGGCCGAGATCGGCGCACGCGGCGCCGTGGCCGTGGCGTGGGTCGGCAAGCTCAAGACCATCGTGCAGATGGTCGCCATCGTCGCCCTGCTGATCGGCCCGAGCCTGTGGCTGGGCCCGCACCTCCCGGCGCTGCCGACCGGCATCCTCGGCGAGTGGTTGCTGGCCCTCGCCGCCGCGCTGACGCTGTGGTCCGGCGCGAGCTACCTGCGCGCCGCGTGGCCGTCTTTCGCCCGCGAAGCGCGCTGAACCGGACGGCGACGAACGGTGCCGAAAGCCGTCACGGTGTTGACATCGTCGCCCGGATCCGCATAATGCGCGGCTCCGGTGCGGGAATAGCTCAGTTGGTAGAGCACGACCTTGCCAAGGTCGGGGTCGCGAGTTCGAGTCTCGTTTCCCGCTCCACGATTTCCCAAGACCTCGGTTCGCCGAGGTCTTGTCTTTTCAGCGGGGCCTGGTGGCAGAGTGGTCATGCAGCGGACTGCAAATCCGCGTACGCCGGTTCAATTCCGACCCAGGCCTCCATCCAATGAACCGCTGATCGCGAACCGCGCACCGCGCGGTTTTTTTTCGCCCGCCCGACGCACGTATCATCGCCGCACGCCCGGGTGGTGAAACTGGTAGACACAGGGGACTTAAAATCCCTCGGCCGCGAGGCCATGCGGGTTCGAGTCCCGCCTCGGGCACCAGAAACAACCCCGCCTTTCAGCGGGGTTTTTCGTTCAACAGATGGTGGAGGTGGCGGGAGTTGAACCCGCGTCCGAGAGCACTCCATGCCCGGCACTACATGCTTAGCTCACCGTTCGTTCTCGGCCTGCGGAAACACGGTGTGCGAAGCACGCCGCAGGACACACCCGCTAAGTCTCGCCACCGGTTGGCGGGTCGCCGCCGGTAACCATCCCGTGATAGTGACCCTACATCCACGAGCACAGGCACAAGTGGGTTCGGGGCTTACGCCTTAAGCGGCGAGAGCGTAGACGTCGTCGTTGGCGTCTGAGTTTTTGCTGCTGGATTAACGAGGAAAGCCGCCCCCTCGGCATGCGCCAAGCAATTTCGCAACCCCCGTCGAAGCCAGGACACCCCCGGTTCGCTCGGTCGTCGTGAAACGACTGACATCCGGAGTATGGGGACGCGACCGTGGCGGCACAAGGCCGATCCGCGCCGCGTTCAGGCGTCCTTGTTGCGGTGGCGCAGGGCGCGCTGCTTCTCGCGCTGCCAATCCTTGTCGCGCGCGGTGTCGCGTTTGTCGTGCTCCTGCTTGCCCTTGGCCAGCGACAGCTCGAGCTTGACCTTGTTGCGCTTCCAGTACATCGCCGTTGGCACCAGGGTGAACCCGTCGCGCTCGACCTTGCCGATCAGTTTGTCGATCTCGTGCTTGTGCAGCAGCAGCTTTCGGGTACGGCGGTCGTCGGCGACGACGTGGGTGCTGGCCTGGATCAGCGGCGTGATCTGCGAGCCGAACAGGAAGATCTCGCCGTTGCGGATCGTCGCGTAGGCGTCGCCGATGTTCGCGCGGCCGGCGCGGATCGACTTCAGCTCCCAGCCCTGCAGCGACAAACCCGCCTCGTAGCGCTCGCCGAGCGCGTACTCGTGGCGCGCGCGTTTGTTCAGCGCGATGGTGCCGCCGCCGGATTCGGTATCCTTTTCTTTCTTCTTGCCTGCCATGGCCCGCATTGTCGCACGCCGATGACCCGCATCCAGCGCCACGCCCTCGTCATGCACTCCGCTCGCCGGATGTTCCATCTCGTCAACGAGGTCGCGGATTACCCGCGCTACTTCAGCTGGTGCGAGCAGGCCGACGTGCTCGAGCGCGGCGACGATTCGATGATCGCGCGGCTGGATCTGAAGATCGCGGGTCTGCGCACGAACTTCACCACGCGCAACCGCTGGGTCGAACCCACGCGGCTCGACCTGCACCTCGTCGACGGGCCGTTCCGCAAGCTCGAAGGCCACTGGACCTTCCACGCGCTCGACGAGGAGGCCTGCAAGGTGAGCCTGAATCTCGACTTCGACGTCGCGGGGTCGCTGGTCGGCAACGCGCTGGCGCTGGGATTCCAGAGCCTTGCGGACAAGCTCGTCGATGACTTCTGCCGGATCGCGAACACCGCGGACCGCGGCGACGCCGATCGCGGAGCCGCCTGATCGCGATGGACGACGCGACAACCGACAGTGTCGAAGTGATCTACGCGGAGGCCGGCCGCGCGTGGCGTATCAACGTGCCCGACGCGGCCGGTGCCAGTGCTGGCGCGCTGCTGCAGCGCTTGCCCGGCATGGCGCCGGGATGGCCCGAGGCTGCGTTCAAACCCGTGGCCGTGGCGGTATTCGGTCGTGAAATCGGCCCGGACACCGTGCTTCGCGCCGGCGATCGTCTCGAGCTGCTGCGCGCGCTGCCGACCGATCCGAAGCTCGCGCGTCGCGCTCGGGCGGGCCGCTGAACTCAGCGGCCGCGGCGCTGCTTGTCCTTGTCGCGAGCGAGGTTCGGTCCGAAGCGCTCGACCTGCTCCTTCGCGATGGCGCTGTCGGATTCCGGAAAGTACTCGCCTTCCCATCTCGCCACGGTGTCGCCGTCGAAGTGCACCGTGAAGATCTTGATGACGGCGTCATCGTGGCCGCGCTGTTCACTGGCCACGTAGTCCCAGCGGTTCTGCCGGAACGGATCGGCAACGGACGGCGAGCCCAGCAGGGCGAACACCTGGCGCTTGCTCATGCCCACGGCGAGCTGCTCGACGTTCTTCTGCTCCAGCAGGTTGCCCTGGAAGATCGGCTGGCGATACAGGCAGCCGGAGAGCAGCAGCGGGGCGGCGACGGCCAGGGTGATGAGGATGCGGCGCATGGGAACTCGGCGGGTCGGAAACGTCGCGATGATACACTCGGCGCCGTCGATCGCCGCAGTGCCGGCGGCCTTGTTCAGGAGCCCGCGAGGATGCCGATGGAATCCAAAGACCTGCGAAAAGTCGGCCTCAAGGTCACCATCCCGCGCATGCGCATCCTCGACATCCTCGAGAAGGCGCCGTCGGCGAAGCACATGACCGCCGAGGACATCTACCGCGTGCTGCTCGACAAGGGCGATGACATCGGGCTCGCCACGGTGTACCGCGTGCTGACGCAGTTCGAAGCGGCGGGCCTCGTGCTCAAGCACAATTTCGAAGGCGGCCAGGCCGTCTACGAGTTGAACCAGGGCGAGCACCACGACCACATGGTCGACCTCGATACCGGCAAGGTCATCGAGTTCCACAGCGCCGAGATCGAGAAGCTGCAGCAGGCCATCGCCGCCAAGCACGGCTACGAGATCGAAGAACACGCGCTGGTGCTTTACGTGCGCAAGAAGCGGAAGTAGCCGGCCTCGAGGCGCGGCCCGACGGCGTCGCTGGCGCGTCGCCCCGGCGCACCCGGTCAGGACTTCCGGGCCTTCTCCAGCATCTGCTTGGCACTCGTGCGCACCGCGGCGGTGATCTCCACACCGCCCAGCATCCGCGCGATCTCCTCGACGCGCGCCGGCTCCTCGAGCTTCTCCGGCTGGCTGTAGGTTTCCTCGCCGCTCACCGACTTCGCCACGCGGTAGTGCGCGTGGCCCTGCGCGGCGACCTGCGGCAGGTGGGTGACGCAGAGCACCTGCCGGCCGCTGCCGAGCTGGCGCAGCTTCTGCCCGACGATCTCGGCCACCGCGCCGCCGATGCCGGTGTCGACCTCGTCGAACACCATCGTCGGCGTGTCGTCGAGGCCCAGGGTGGCGACTTCGATGGCCAGCGCGATGCGCGCGAGCTCGCCGCCCGAGGCGATCTTGCGCAGCGCGCGCGGCGGCTGGCCGGGATTGGCGCTGACGAGGAATTCGACGCGCTCCGCGCCGGCGGGATGGGGCTTGGCGTCAGGCTGCGTTTCGAAGGCCACCTCGAACACGCCGCCGCCCATGCCCAGCTCCTGCATCAGCCCGGTGATCGCGGAGCCGAGCGCGGCGCCCTGCGTGCGGCGGGCTGCAGTGAGCGCGGTGGCGGCCTCGCGCCAGCGGTTCGCGGCGGCGTCGCGTTCGGCCTGCAGCGCCACGACGCGGCCCTCCGACCCGCGCAGCGCGTCGAGCTCGGCGCTCAGCGATTCGCGGCGGGCCTCAAGATCGTGCAGCGGCACGCGATGTTTGCGCGCGAGATCGTGCAGGCGCGAGAGGCGCTGCTCGCCGCGCTGCAGGTTCTCGGGGTCGAGATCAAGGCCCTCGCGCGCCGCGTCCAACAATCCGGCCGCTTCCTGAAGCTGCAATCGCGCGGACTCCGCCAGCGCGGCGGCCTCGGCGAGCCGCGGTTCGTCCGCGGTCCACTTCGACAGCGCGGCCAGCGCTTGGCCGATGCCGGCGGCGGCACCGTCGTCGTCGCCGAGCAGCAAGCCGGCGCGTTCGCAGGCCTGAAGGAGGGCGCCGGCGTTCGCGGCGCGGCGGTGCTGGGCCAGCAGGGCGTCGATGTCGGCGGGCGCCAAGGCTTCGCCGTCGAGCTCGTCGAGCTGGTGGCCGAGGTAGTCGATGCGGTCGGCGACGTCGCCGCGCTCCTGCAGTGCGCTGAGTTCGCGGTCGGCGGCCTGCCACTCGGCGGCGATGCGCTGCACCGGGGCGAGCAGGGGCTGAAGGCGGCCGAAGGCGTCGAGCAGGCCGAGCTGGCGGCCGCGATCGAGCAAGGCCTGGTGCTCGTGCTGGCCGTGGATCTCAACGAGCTTGGCGCCGAGTGCGGCGAGCTGGCCAATGCTGACGGCGCGGCCGTTGATCCAGGCCTTCGAGCCGCCGTCGGCCTTCACCACCCGGCGCAGCTGGCAGGCGCCGTCGTCGTCCAGCTCGTTTTCGGCCAGCCACACGGCGGCGTCGGGCGCATCGTCGAGGGTGAATTCCGCCGAGAGCTCGGCGCGGGCAGCCCCGCTGCGCACCATGCCGGCGTCGGCGCGGGCGCCGGAGAGCCACAGCAGGGCGTCGACCAGCAGGGACTTGCCGGCGCCGGTTTCGCCGGAGATCACCGTCATGCCGGCGCCGAAGCGCAGCTCGGCAGCGCGGACCACGGCGAAATCGCGGAGGGACAGCAGCTTGAGCATGGATTCACGAAGGAAGGAGGAGCGGTGCCGGGGCGCGCCCCGTGCCAGCGAGTGCGAACGCTAGCATCCGGCCATGGCAGCGCCAACGCTTGCCATCGGGGATTCACGGACTTATCTATGCGATATGTCGCCGCCCTCGCACCGCCTCGACCCCCGTGCCCGCCAGCTGCTGCGCTCGCTGGTGCACCAGTACATCGCGCACGGCGAGCCGGTGGGCTCGCGCACGCTGGCGAAGCAGTCGGGGCTGGACGTGAGTGCGGCGACCATCCGCAACATCATGGCCGACCTCGAGGAGCTGGGCCTCGTCGCGGCGCCGCACACCAGCGCCGGCCGCGTGCCGACCTCGCACGGCTACCGGGTGTTCGTCGACAGCCTGATCGAAGTGCCGCAGCCCGATGAAGGGCTGGTGCGCCAGCTCGCCGAGGCGCTGCCGCTGGGACAGGGCACGCAGGGCCTGCTGGCCGGCGCGACGGAACTGCTGTCCTCGATGAGCCATTCGGTGGGCGTGGTGACCGTGCCGCAGCGCGCCGCGTTCGCCTTCCGCCACATCGAATTCGTGCCGATCGACGCGCACCGCGTGCTGGTGGTCATCGTCTTCATGGACCACGAGGTGCAGAACCGCATCATCCAGACCCGCCGGGCCTACACGCCGGGCGAGCTGGAGCAGACCTCCAACTATCTGAATCGCCACTACGCCGGGCGCGGCTGGGCCGACATCCGCGCCGCCCTGCTGCGCGAGCTGCAGGAGGCGAAATCCGAGCTGGAGCGCACGCTCGCGGCGGCGGTCGAGCTCTCGGAGCAGGTGCTCCCGGACGCCGACGACGACGTGCTGGTGGCCGGCCAGACCCGGCTGATGGGCAGCCCCGACATGGCCGACGTCGAGCGCCTGCGCGGCCTGTTCGACGCCTTCGCCCAGAAGCGCGAGATCCTCGGCCTGCTGGAGCGCTGCGCCCGCGCGCAGGGCGTGCGCATCTTCATCGGCGAGGAAACCGGCCTCGCCCCGTTCGGCGGCTGCACCGTCGTGACGGCCCCGTACGCCGTGAACGGCCGGGTGCTCGGCGTGCTGGGCGTCATCGGCCCGACCCGCATGGCCTATGAGCAGGTGATCCCGATGGTGCAGGCCACCGCCCAACTGGTCGGGCAGGCCTTGAAACCGTCGACGCCGGCCCCATAACGGCACCGAACGTCACCGTACTGCCGCCATTGGCGGCTTGGGAAACCCATGAATCACGAGCACGAGCCGGTCGACCCGGCCGAGGCCCCGGAAGGCGCTGCGCCGGGCGAACACGTGTCCAACGACTCGGCGCTGGAGATCGAGAACGCCGAGTTGCGCATGGCGCTGGCCGAGCTGCGCGAGCAGACCTTGCGCGAGCGCGCCGAGCTGGAGAACCAGCACCGCCGCATGGCCCGCGAGGTTGACAGCGCCCGCAAATTCGCGAACGAGCGCCTGCTCGGCGAGCTGCTGCCGGTGTTCGACAGCCTGCATGCCGGCCTGAAAGCGGCGGGCGCGGAAGCGCATCCGCTGAAAGAGGGCCTCGAGCTGACCCTTCGCCAGCTGCAGAAGACCGCCGGCGACAACGGCCTCGTCGAGCTCGATCCGAAGGGCGAGGCGTTCAATCCCGAATTCCATCAGGCCGTGACCCAGCTGCCGAATCCGGACGCCGCGCCGGGCACCGTGCTCGACGTGTTCCAGAAGGGCTACGTGCTCAACGAGCGCCTGCTGCGCCCGGCCTTGGTCGTCGTGGCGGCCGACGCCTGACCGCGCATTGAATGGCGCGCTTGAATTCGCGCGCCGCGCACCTACCTCTCACGCATCACTGAAGCGGCGCCCCGCGCCGGACGAATCGAAGAACAGGAGACTCCCATGGGCAAGATCATCGGCATCGACCTCGGCACCACCAACAGCTGCGTCGCCGTCATCGAAGGCGGCAACGTCAAGGTGATCGAGAACGCGGAGGGTGACCGCACCACGCCGTCCATCGTCGCGTTCACCAAGGACGGCGAGACGATTGTCGGTGCGTCCGCAAAGCGTCAGGCGGTCACCAACCCGAAGAACACCTTCTACGCGGTGAAGCGCCTGATCGGCCGCAAGTTCACCGACGCCGAGGTCAAGAAGGACCTCGACCTCGTGCCGTATTCGATTTTCGCGCACGACAACGGCGACGCGTGGATCGCTACCGCCGACGGCAAGAAGATGGCGCCGCAGCAGATCTCGGCCGAAGTGCTGGGCAAGATGAAGAAGACCGCCGAGGCCTACCTCGGCGAGACCGTGACCGAAGCGGTCATCACCGTGCCGGCCTACTTCAACGACAGCCAGCGCCAGGCGACCAAGGACGCCGGCCGCATCGCGGGCCTTGAGGTGAAGCGCATCATCAACGAGCCGACCGCGGCCGCACTCGCCTATGGCCTCGACAAGGGCGACGCCAAGGACCGCAAGATCGCCGTGTACGACCTCGGCGGCGGCACCTTCGACGTGTCGATCATCGAGATCGCCAACATCGACGGCGAGAAGCAGTTCGAAGTGCTCGCGACGAACGGCGACACGTTCCTCGGCGGCGAGGACTTCGACGCGCGCGTCATCGACTTCCTCGTCGAGGAATTCAAGAAAGAGCAGGGCATCGACCTGCGCAAGGACCCGATGGCGCTGCAGCGCCTGAAGGACGCCGCCGAGCGCGCGAAGATCGAGCTCTCCTCGTCGCAGCAGACCGAAGTGAACCTGCCGTACGTGACGGCCGACGCGTCGGGCCCGAAGCACCTCAACATCAAGCTGACCCGCGCCAAGCTCGAAGCGCTCGTCGACGACCTCGTCAAGAAGTCGATCGAGCCCTGCCGCATCGCGCTGAACGACGCCGGCCTGCGCACCTCGGAGATCACCGACGTGATCCTCGTCGGCGGCATGACCCGCATGCCGAAGGTGCAGCAGGCGGTGGCGGAGTTCTTCGGCAAGGAGCCGCGCAAGGACGTCAACCCGGATGAAGCCGTCGCCGTCGGCGCCGCCATCCAAGGCGGCGTGCTGGGCGGTTCGGTCAAGGACGTGCTGCTGCTCGACGTCACCCCGCTGTCGCTGGGCATCGAGACCCTCGGTGGCGTGATGACCAAGATCATCGAGAAGAACACGACGATCCCGACCCGCGCCTCGCAGGTGTTCAGCACCGCCGAGGACAACCAGAGCGCGGTCACCGTGCACGTGCTGCAGGGTGAGCGCGACCAGGCCCGCTTCAACAAGTCGCTGGCCCGCTTCGACCTTGCCGGCATCGACGCCGCGCCGCGCGGCATGCCGCAGGTGGAAGTGACCTTCGACATCGACGCCAACGGCATCCTTCACGTGTCGGCCAAGGACAAGAAGACCGGCAAGGAGCAGAAGATCGAGATCAAGGCCGGCTCGGGCCTCTCCGAGGAGGAGATCCAGCGCATGGTCGCGGACGCCGAGGCGAACCGCGAAGAGGACAAGAAGTTCCAAGAGCTGGTGCAGGCCCGCAATCAAGCTGACGGCCTGATCCACCAGACCCGCACGGCGATCAAGGAACACGGCAGCAAGGTGCCGGGTGAACAGCTTGGCGCGATCGAGACCGCGCTGGCCGACCTCGAGACCGCGATGAAGGGCGACGACAAGGGCCAGATCGAAGCCAAGACCATGGCGCTGGCGCAGGCCTCGCAGTCGCTCGCGGCTGCGGCGTCGGCCGGGCCGGCGGAAGCGGGCAATGCCGAAGCCGGCGCACAGGCGGGCAAGGCCGACGACGTCGTCGATGCCGAGTTCACCGAGGTCAAGAAAGACAAATGACGTTATCCATCCGAGCCTACGGCTCGCATGGATCAACGGGCCGCGTTCGACCGGTCAAGCCGGTCAACGCGGCCGCATTCTTGGAATCGGATGGCGGGTGTCGGCGATCGACACGCCGCGTGGCAAAGACGGGACCTCGCGAAACGCGGGATCGGTAACGGGGCGGCGATGAGCAAGCGGGACTATTACGAAGTGTTGGGCGTCTCCAAGAGTTCGTCCGAAGACGAGCTCAAGAAGGCGTACCGCCGGCTGGCGATGAAGCACCACCCGGATCGCAATCCCGGCGACAAGGCCGCGGAGGAGGCGTTCAAGGAGGCCAAGGAGGCCTACGACGTCCTCTCCGATGCCAACAAGCGCCGCGTCTACGACCAGCACGGCCACGCCGCGTTCGAGCAGGGCATGGGCGGCGGCGGCGGTGGCCCGGGTGGCTACGCCGATATGGGCGACATCTTCGGCGACATTTTTGGCGACATCTTCGGCGGCGGTCGCCAGCGCGGCGGCCCGCGCCGCGGCTCCGACCTGCGCTACGTGATGGAGCTCGACCTCGAGGAGGCCGTGGCCGGCATCGAGAAGCGCATCGACGTGCCGACGATGGCGAACTGTGGTTCCTGCGAGGGCACCGGCGCCGAGGACAAGAAAACCGAAACCTGCGGCACCTGCCGCGGCATGGGCCAGGTGCGCATGCAGCGCGGCATCTTCCAGATGCAGCAGCCGTGCCCGACCTGCGGCGGCAGCGGCAAGATCATCCCGAAGCCCTGCAAGGTCTGCCACGGCACCGGCCGCGTGCGGCAGGAGAAAACGCTGTCGGTGAAGATACCGGCCGGCGTCGACACCGGCGACCGCATCCGCCTGCAGGGCGAGGGCGAGGTCGGGCAGCCCGGCGCGCCGAGCGGCGATCTATACGTCGACGTGCAGGTGCGGCCGCACGCCGTCTTCGAGCGCGACGGCGACGACCTCTACTGCGAGATTCCGATCCGCTTCTCGCAGGCCGCGCTCGGCGCCAGCATCGCGGTGCCCACGCTCGAGGGCGAAGTGGAGATCAAGATCCCGGCCGAAACGCAGACCGGCAAACTGTTCCGCCTGCGCGGCAAGGGCGTGCGCTCGGTGCGCTCGCGCAATACCGGCGATCTGCACGCGCGCGTCGTCGTCGAGACGCCGGTGAACCTGACCTCGCGCCAGCGCGAGCTGCTGGAAGAGTTCGAGCAGACCTTCGAAGGCGAAGACGCCGCGCGGCATTCGCCGAAGTCGAGCAGCTTCTTCGACGGCGTGCGCTCCTTCATCGATCGGCTGACGGGCTGAGGCGCATTGCCGCGCGGGCAGCGGCGCGCGTAGCCTTGCCCGCATGACGACCTCCATCGACCTGCTGGTCCACGGCGCTTCCGGCCGCATGGGCCAGCGCCTTCTCGCGCTGTCCGGCGAATTCGCCCGGCTGAACCTCGTGGCCGCCGTGGCGCGCGGCACGGCCGGCCTCGTGGTGCCGGACGGCGTGGCCCTGCCGGCGATGCGGCTATCCGAAGCGCCCGCGTTCCGGCTGCTGATCGACTTCAGCCTGCCCGAGGCCTTTGACAACGCCTTGGCGCTCGCCCTCGAACGCCGCGCCGCCTTCGTCAGCGGCACGACTGGGCTCTCACTCGCGCAGCTGAAGGCGCTGGAGGCCGCGAGCCGACAGATTCCGGTGCTGTGGGCGGCGAACTTCAGCCTCGGCGTGGCCGTGCTGTCCGATCTCGTCGAGCGTGCCGCGCGCGCGCTGCCGGGCTGGGACCTCGACATCGTCGAGAGCCACCACGTCCACAAGCAGGACGCGCCCTCGGGCACCGCCCTGGCGCTGGGCGCCTCGGCGAAAACAGGCGGCGCCGACCCGCGCTACGCCAGCCTGCGCGCCGGTGACATCGTCGGCGAGCACTGGCTGCAGTTCGCGGGGCAGGGCGAGCGCGTCGAGCTGGCGCATCGCGCCACCTCGCGCGACATCTTCGCGCGCGGCGCGCTGGCAGTCGGCGAATGGGTGGCAGGGCAGCGCCCGGGCCACTACACGATGCGCGATTGGGTCGCCGCGCACGCGAAGGGCTGATCCGCCTTGCGGCGGGCGCCACGCTGAACGAGACGCCGGCCCGCCACGCGGATTCCGCTGGCGTCACGAGGCCTTCGCGGCTAGCATTCCGGCTCGCCTGACTCCCCTTCTGCGTGCCCGCTTTCGGCCGGTGCGTAGCTAAGCGCACGCCGCGCGCGAGTCACCCCACCTGAGGCGATTCATGACCCATCCCGCCATCCTCGCGCTCGAAGACGGAACCGTGTTCGAGGGCGTTTCTGTCGGCGCGCCCGGCCTTTCCGTCGGTGAAGTGGTGTTCAACACCGCGCTCACCGGCTACCAGGAAGTGCTGACCGACCCTTCCTACGCGCGGCAGATGGTCACGCTGACCTACCCGCACATCGGCAACACCGGATTCACGCCGGAAGACGACGAGGCCGCCAAGGTCTGGTGCGCCGGCCTGATCGTGCGCGACGTGCCGCGCCGCCCTAGCAGCTGGCGTTCGCGTGAGGCGCTGCCGGAATGGCTGGTGAAGCGCGGCGTGGTCGCGATCGCGGATATCGATACGCGAAAACTGACGCGCCTGCTGCGCGAGCGCGGTGCGCAGAACGGTGCGCTGATGGCCGCTGGCGACGGCACGAGCATCGATGCCGAGAAGGCGATCGAAGCGGCCCGCAAATTCCCGGGCCTGAAGAACCTCGACCTCGCCCAGGTCGTCACCACCGACCATGTGCACGAATGGACGGAAGGCTCGCTGGACCTCGACCGCGGCGGCTTTGCGCAATCAACGAAGCAGTTCCACGTCGTCGCCTACGATTTCGGCGTCAAGACCAACATCCTGCGCCTGCTCGCCGATCGCGGCTGCCGCCTCACCGTGGTGCCGGCGAAGACGCCCGCCGCGGACGTGCTGGCGATGAAGCCCGACGGCGTGTTCCTGTCGAACGGCCCTGGCGACCCGGCGCCCTGCGATTACGCCATCGCCGCGATCGTTGAAATTCTGAAGGCGCGTGTCCCGACCTTCGGCATCTGCCTCGGCCACCAGCTGCTCGCGCTCGCCAGCGGCGCACAGACGCTGAAGATGAAGTTTGGCCACCACGGCGCGAATCATCCGGTGCAGGACCTCGATTCCCGCCGCGTGATGATCACCAGCCAGAACCACGGCTTCGCGGTCGATGAGGCCACCTTGCCCGCGACGCTGCGCGTGACGCACCGCTCGCTGTTCGACGGCAGTAACCAGGGCATCGAGCGCACCGACGTGCCCGCCTTCAGCTTCCAGGGCCACCCCGAAGCCAGCCCCGGCCCGCACGACGTGGCCGGCCTGTTCGATCGCTTCATCGCGCTGATGCAGGCGCACCGCCAGGGAGCCCGCTGACATGCCGAAGCGCACCGACATCAAAACCATCCTGATCATCGGCGCTGGCCCGATCGTCATCGGCCAGGCCTGCGAGTTCGACTACTCCGGCGCGCAGGCCTGCAAGGCGCTGAAGGAAGAGGGCTATCGCGTCGTGCTGGTGAACAGCAACCCGGCGACGATCATGACCGATCCGGAGATGGCCGACGCCGTCTACATCGAGCCGATCAACCCGGCGACGGTCGAACGCATCATCGCGAAGGAAAAGCCCGACGCGCTGCTGCCGACGATGGGCGGCCAGACCGCGCTGAACTGCGCGCTCGACATGGCCGACGCCGGCACGCTCGACAAGTACGGCGTCGAACTGATTGGCGCGAAGCGCGAAGCCATCCGCATGGCCGAGGACCGCGAGCTGTTCCGCGTGGCCATGGGCGAGATCGGCCTCGAGTGCCCGAAGGCGCAGGTCGCGCGCTCGCTCGAGCAGGCCATCGAGATCCAGGCCACGGTGGGCTATCCGACGATCATCCGCCCGAGCTTCACGCTGGGCGGCAGCGGCGGCGGCATCGCCTACAACCGCGAGGAGCTCGTCGAGATCGTCACCCGCGGCCTCGACCTCTCGCCGGTGGGCGAGGTGCTGGTCGAGGAGTCCGTGCTCGGCTGGAAGGAGTTCGAGATGGAGGTGGTCCGCGACACCGCGGACAACTGCATCATCGTCTGCTCGATCGAGAACCTCGACCCGATGGGCGTGCACACCGGTGATTCGATCACCGTAGCACCCGCGCAGACGCTCACCGACAAGGAATACCAGCGCCTGCGCGACGCCTCGATCGCCGTGCTGCGCAAGATCGGCGTCGACACCGGCGGCTCGAACGTGCAGTTCGGCATCAACGCGACGACCGGCCGCGTGGTCGTCATCGAAATGAACCCGCGCGTGTCGCGTTCGTCCGCACTCGCTTCGAAGGCCACCGGCTTCCCGATCGCGAAGATCGCCGCGAAGCTCGCCGTTGGCTACACGCTCGATGAGCTGAAGAACGACATCACCGGCGGCCTGACGCCGGCCTCGTTCGAGCCCTCGATCGACTACGTCGTCACCAAGATCCCGCGCTTCGCCTTCGAAAAGTTCGCCGCCGCCGACGCCCGTCTGACGACGCAGATGAAGTCGGTGGGCGAGGTGATGGCGATGGGCCGCACCTTCCAGGAATCGCTGCAGAAGGCCCTGCGCGGGTTGGAGATCGGCAAGGTCGGCTTCGATCCGACGGGCGACGCCGAGCGCGGCGACGAAGGCCTGCTGCGCATCAAGCGCGAGCTCAAGGACGCGCGGCCGGAGCGCCTGTTCCACGTCGGCGAGGCGTTCCGCGCTGGCCTGTCGGTGGACGACGTCTACAAGCTGTCGTACATCGACCCGTGGTTCCTCGACCAGATCGAGGAACTGATCGCGATGGAGCACGACGTCGCTGCCGGTAGCCTCGCCGGCCTCGACAAGCCGCGCCTGCGCACGCTCAAGCGCGCCGGTTTTTCCGATGCGCGCATCGCGCAGCTCGTGGGCACCGATGAATCCGCCGTGCGCGCGCTGCGCCGCGCCTTCGGCGTGCGTCCGGTCTACAAGCGCGTGGACAGCTGCGCCGCCGAGTTCGCCACGTCAACGGCCTACATGTACTCGACCTACGAGGACGAGTGCGAAGCCCATCCGACGAACCGCGACAAGATCATGGTGCTCGGCGGCGGCCCGAACCGCATCGGCCAAGGCATCGAGTTCGACTACTGCTGCGTGCACGCGGCACTCGCGCTGCGCGAGGACGGGTTCGAGACCATCATGGTCAACTGCAACCCGGAAACCGTCTCGACCGACTACGACACCTCCGACCGTCTGTACTTCGAGCCGCTGACGCTGGAAGACGTGCTGGAGATCGTCGACCTCGAGAAGCCGAAAGGCGTGATCGTGCAGTACGGCGGCCAGACGCCGCTCAAATTGGCGCGCGCGCTCGAAGCGAACGGCGTGCCGATCATCGGCACCTCGCCGGACAGCATCGACCTCGCCGAGGACCGCGAGCGCTTCCAGAAGCTGGTCGAGGACCTCGGCCTGCTGCAGCCGCCGAACCGCACTGCGCGCAACGCCGAGCAGGCGCTGGCGCACGCGAAGGAGATCGGCTACCCGCTGGTCGTTCGCCCGAGCTACGTGCTGGGCGGCCGCGCGATGGAAGTCGTCTACTCGGACGAAGACCTCTCGCGCTACATCCGCGAAGCCGTGCAGGTCTCGAACGATTCGCCGGTGCTGCTCGACCGCTTCCTCGACAACGCCGTGGAAGTCGACGTCGACGTGATCGCCGACAAGGACGGCAATGTCCTGATCGGTGGGATCATGGAGCACATCGAAGAGGCCGGCGTGCACTCCGGCGACAGCTCGTGCTCGCTGCCGCCGTACTCGCTCTCCAAGGAGATCCAGGATCGCCTTCGCGTGCAGGTCGCCCAGCTGGCGCGTGGCCTGAAGGTCGTCGGCCTGATGAACACGCAGTTCGCGATCCAGGGCGAGACGATCTACCTGCTCGAAGTGAACCCGCGCGCCTCGCGCACCGTGCCCTTCGTCTCGAAGGCCATCGGCCGACCGCTGGCGAAGATCGCGGCGCGCTGCATGGCTGGCAAGACGCTGGCGGAGCAAGGCGCGACCAAGGAGATCATCCCGCCGTACTTCTCGGTCAAGGAGGCGATCTTCCCGTTCGCGAAGTTCCAGGGCGTCGACCCGATCCTCGGGCCCGAGATGCGCTCCACCGGCGAGATCATGGGCGTGGGCCCGACCTTCGAAGAGGCCTTCGCGCGCGCCGAGGAAGCGGCCAACATCAAGGCACCGGCGCCGGGCAAAAAGGTGTTCTGCTCGGTGCGTGACGTCGACAAGCAGCGCCTGCTGCCGGTCGCTCGCGACCTGCTTGCGCGCGGCCACAAGCTGGTCGCCACCGAGGGCACGGCGGCCTTCCTCGCTGCCGAGGGCCTCGACGTCGAGCGCATCAACAAGGTGGCCGAGGGCCGCCCGCATATCGTCGACCTGATCAAGAACGGCGAGATCAGCTACGTCATCAACACCACCGAAGGCAAGGTCGCCATTGCCGACTCCTTCTCGATCCGCCGCGAGGCGCTGCAGCACCGCGTCACCTACTCGACGACGGTGGCCGGCGCCCGCGCGCTGGTCGGCGCTATCGACGCGCGCAACAACCCGCGCGTGACCTCGCTGCAGGAACTGCACAAGGAACTGAACGCATGAGAGCCCCGCTGACCAGCAAGGGTGCGACGCGCCTGCGCGACGAGCTCGAGAAGCTGAAGACCATCGACCGCCCGAAGGTGATCGAAGCGATCGCCGAAGCGCGTGCCCACGGCGATCTCAAGGAGAACGCCGAGTACCACGCCGCGCGCGAAATGCAGGGCTTCATCGAAGGCCGCATCAAGGAGCTCGAATACACGCTGTCGCACGCGCAGGTGATCGACATCGCCTCGCTCAACGCCGGCTCGCGCATCGTGTTCGGCGCGACCGTCGAGCTGGCCGACGTCGACACTGACGACAAGGTGACCTACACCATCGTTGGCGACCTCGAGAGCGACATCAAGCAGCGCCTGATCTCGATCTCGTCGCCGGTGGCGCGCGCGCTGATCGGCAAGCACGAGGGCGACACCGTCACCATCGACGCGCCGGGCGGCCAGCGCGATTTCGAGATCACTGGCGTCCGCTACATCCCCTGATGTCGACGCTGACGCTGCTGCTCGCGGCGCGCCGGCACTTCGCCGGGCAGTCGCTGTCGCCGGCGATCGCGAAGGCGCTCGGGCGTGCGGATGAGCGAGAAGCGGAGCGCGGCGAACTCGCGCAGCTGCGTCGGCCGTTCCGCACGCTGCCCACGGGGCGCTGGCCGAGTGCGGCGCTGATCGAGCGCTTGTCGAAGTCGGAATCCGACGTGATGCCGTTTCAGTGGCTGCGCGCCGACCCGGTGTGGCTGCAGCCGGATCTCGCGACGGCGCGACTGATGGCCTGGGGCAATCTCGCCCTCACGCTTGAGGAATCCGATGCGCTGATCGCACCGCTGAAGCCGCTGTTCGGCGAGTTCGGCTACTCGCTCGAGGCACGCGAGCCCGAGGCGTGGGTCGTGCAGTGTCCGTCGGAAACGCGGCTTCCCGATTTTCCGCATCCGCTGGCCGCGCTGGGCGACGACGCCTTTCCGTATCTGCCCGAAGGCCCGGACGCACGCCGCTGGCGCAGCCTGATGGGCGAGTCGCAGGTGCTGATGCACCAGCATCCGGTGAACGTCGACCGCGCGCGTCGTGGCCTGCCGCGGGCCAACAGCCTGTGGTTCTGGGGCGGCGGCGTACTGCCCGACCGCGTGGAAGGCCCGAGCGGGCACGTGGCCACGGCCGATCCGGAGCTTGCCGCCTATGCGAAAGCGGCGGGCGCGACGGTGAGCGACCGCCTTGATGCGACGAAACCCGGCCTGATCGATCTGCGCGCCGAGCGGCGCTGGAACGTCATCGATGATCTCGCCGAACTCGCGCTCGCGGCGATGGGGCAGGGTGCCTTTGCATCGATCGTGCTCGACTTCGCCGATGGCCACCTCATTCGCGTCGAGCGCCGACAGCGTTGGCGGTTCTGGAAGCCGGCATTCAAGGGCTTCGCAGAATGATTCGTCCGCGCGTCGTCGCATGACGGCCTCGCCCACGCTGCGCCGCCGCGCCGTCCCCGCGGTCGGCGGTTGGCCCGCGCAGGTGCCGCCGCTGCTGCAGCGGCTTTACGCCGCGCGCGGCATCACGTCGGCCGAGCAGGCGGAGCTGCGACTCGCCAAGCTTCTCGCGCCGTCGCTGTTCGGCGGGATGGACGCCGCGGTCGACCTGCTGCACAACGCGATTAGCCGCGATGCGCACATCGTCGTGGTCGGCGATTTCGACTGCGATGGCGCCACCGGCACGGCGGTCGCGGTTCGCGGCCTGCGCATGCTCGGCGCGACGCGCGTTTCGTATCGCGTGCCGCACCGCATCGCGCACGGCTACGGGCTGTCGCCGGCGTTTGTCGATGACGAGCTGGTGCCGATCGCGCCGCAGGTCGTCATCACGGTGGATTCCGGCATCGCCTGCCTTCCCGGCGTCGCGGCGGCCAAGGCGCGCGGCTGGCAGGTGCTCGTCACCGACCACCATCTGCCGGGCGACGAGCTGCCCGCGGCCGACGCCATCGTCAACCCGAACCTGCGCGGTGACGGTTTTCCCAGCAAGGCGCTGGCCGGCGTCGGCGTGGTGTTCTACCTGCTGCTCGCCCTGCGCGCGCGGCTGCGCGAACGGAGCGACCCCCGCGCGGATGCCGACCTGTCGACGCTGCTGGATCTCGTTGCCGTCGGCACCGTCGCCGATCTCGTTCCGCTCGACGAGAACAACCGCCTGCTCGTGGCGGCCGGATTGAAGCGCCTGCGCGAGGGCCGCGGCCAGCCCGGCGTGCTCGCGCTCGCCGAGGTCGCGCAGAAGCGGCTGCCCATGCTCACCGCGACCGACATCGGCTTCGGCATCGGCCCGCGCATCAATGCCGCTGGCCGGCTCGAGGACATGACCCTCGGCATCGAGTGCCTGCTCACCGACGACGCCGATCGCGCGATGGCGCTCGCGAAACAGCTTGACGCCATCAACGCCGAGCGTCGCGAACTTCAACAGCAGATGGTCGATGGCGCCAAGGTGGCGGCGTCCGCGCTGCCGCTGCCCGAGGGCGGGCACGACGCCTACTGCCTGCGCGACAACGGCTGGCATCCCGGCGTGGTCGGTCTGGTGGCGTCGAAGCTGAAAGAGAAGCTGCATCGCCCGGTGATCGCCTTTGCACCTTCGGACGTCGGCTCGACCACGCTGCGCGGCTCCGCGCGCTCGATTCCGGGTGTGCACGTGCGCGACTGTCTCGCCGATGTGGATGCGCTGAACCCGGGGCTGATCGTCCGCTACGGCGGGCACGCGATGGCGGCCGGGCTGACGCTCGAGGCGGCGCACTTCGACGCCTTCCGCGACGCCTTCGAAGCCGCCGTCACGCGCCGCCTGACCGATGAACTGCGCGACGCTGAACTGTGGAGCGACGGCGAACTCGCGCCGCAGGAATTGAATCGGCCCACCGCGGAAGCGCTGCGACTCGCCGGCCCGTGGGGGCAGGGCTTCCCAGAGCCGCTGTTCGACGGCGAGTTCGAGGTGCGCTCGTGGAAGATCCTCGCCGAGCGCCACATCAAGTACGACCTTGGTATGGCCGGCCGACAAACCCCGATCAGCGCCATCCACTTCGGCGGTGCGGCGCACGGGGCTCCACCGGCGCGTGTGCGAATGGCTTTCGGGCTCGACCTCGACGACTTCCGCGGCCGTCGTGACGTGCAGCTCCTCGTCCGCCACTGGTGGCCGATCGATTGAGCGGGCGCAACCGCGTCACGCGCGCGCGTCGGGCTTCGCGGCCTTCCACGGCAGCCCGAACAGCGGCCGCAGCAACGCGACCCGGCGGATCAGCTCGTATCCCGCGAAGCAAAGCGCGAACGTCGCGATGACCAGCAGGGGGCCTTCGATCATCGGCGTGATCGCGGCGGGCTTCAGGTGATGCGCCAGCGCGACGATGATCGTCTGGTGGAGGATGTAGATCGGAAACACCGCCGGCACGAGGTATCTCAGCGCGGCGCTGTCGGCCTCGCGGAAGCGCCATGCGAAGCCGAGGATCGCCGCCATCGCGCACCACTGGTTGAGCGCCCACACCGTGCGCATCGCGATGCGCAGCGCCTGCGGCGGCGGGTTCGCTTCGCTGAAGCTGGTGAAGTAGGTCGCGATGGCCACATAGCTCGCGAGGGCCAGCGCGAGGGCGACCCAGCGCGACCGCCACAGCGCCGGCCAGATCGCATCCATCCGCGCCATGGCGAAACCAAGCAGGAACAGCGGCAGGTACTGCGCATGGTTGTACCAGTCGTCCACCAGCGCATGCGTCGACTCGAAGCGCGTGACCAGCGCCACGCGCGCGACGGCGAGCAACGCGAACGGCCAAACGATCAGGCCGAGGCCGGACAGCGCGCGCTCGAGCCCGGTCTGCAGCCGCTCCACCAGCGCTGCGGGCATGAGCTTTGCGCCGAGCCATAGCAGCACGGTATAGACCCACAGATAGGCCACGAACCACAGGTGGTTCCAGGTGGGGACGGTCAGGCAATCGTCCTGATCACAGAACGACTCGTCGGCCGACAGGTAGCGGCCATAGAACGCCCAGAACCCGTCGCGGTAGCCGCCGGGCAGCTGCTCGACCACTTCGTAGTAGGCCTGCGGGGCCACGACGATGAGCATGCCGACGACCAAGGGCAGCAGCAGGCGCAGGCTGCGCGAGCCGAGGAAGCCTTGCTGTCGTTTCCGCAGCAGGAAGGCCGTCGCCGCGCCCGAGACCAGGAACAGCAGGCCCAAGCGCCACGGCGCGCTCATCAGCATGAAAGGCTCGAGCGCCGGACCGGCCTGCGGGCTTTTGACGTGCCAGTCCCAGCTCACGTAGTACATGCCGACGTGGTAAAGCACGAGCACGCCGAAGGCGAGCACGCGAACCCAGTCCAGATCGTGGCGGCGATTCATCGGTGGTCTCGGCAGAAGGGACCCCTAGCGTCACCTCGCGGGACGCGTGCCGCGGCCGGGAAGGGACGACCGCGGCGCCACCGGGGACGAATCGTTGGCACCCGGTGACGAGTTGAAGCGGATCCCCGCGGACGCCAGCCTAGAATGCGCGCATGTCGCCATCCCCGCGCTCCGACCCCTCCCATCCGCAGGCCTGGCGCGGCCTCGAGATCGGCTTCTGGGTGGCGCTGACCGCCGTCAACGCCGTCGCCAACAGCCTCGCCGTCGTCTGGGAAGCGCGCCGCTTGTCGCTCGATCTGGCGGCGTGGGAGCCGGTGGTCTGGGAGACCAGCAGCGGCCTCGTGATCCTGCTGTTGATCCCCGCGACCGCTGCGTTCACACGACGGTTTCCGCTGCACCTCGACACCTGGCGCCGGCATCTGCCCTGGCATCTGCTGGGCAGCGTCGCGTTCTCGGTGCTGCACGTGGCCGGCATGGTGGCCCTGCGAAAGCTCGTCTACGCCACCCAGGGCGAGACCTACGACTTCGGTCACTGGCTCCACGAGTTCGGCTACGAGTACCTCAAGGACGTCCGCGGGTACGTCTTCATCGTCGCGACCATCGAGACCTACCGCTTCGTGCGTCGTCGACTGCAGGGCGAAGCCCGCCTGCTGGACGTGCCGGACGAGGGGCCGCCGGTCGAGCCGGTCGAGCGGCCCGAGCGCTTCCTCGTGCGCAAACTCGGCCGCGAGTTCCTCGTCGCCGCCGCCGACATCGAGTGGCTGCAGGCGTCCGGCAACTACGTGAACCTGCGCGTGCGCGGCCACGACTACCCGCTGCGCAGCACGCTGGCCAGCCTCGAATCGCGGCTCGATCCGCAGCGCTTCGTGCGCATCCATCGCAGCTACGCCATCAACCTCGACCAGCTCGCCTCGATCGAGCCGTTGGAGAGCGGCGATGCCCGTGTGCACCTCAAGGACGGCAGCACGCTGCCGTGCAGCCGCCGCTATCGCGAGGCCCTGCGCGAAAGGGTCGCGGCCCCCTGAATCCGCGGTTGGCCGATGCCGGCGCCACCGCCGCCGGCTGCTAGAATCCGCGGTCTTTCACGAACACGAGAACGCGCCATGGAGACCAATCCCGTGCGCCAGCGCATCGCCGAGCTCAAGGGCCGGCTGGATGTGCTGAGGGGGTACCTTTGACTACGACCAGAAGGTCGAACGTCTAGAGGAAGTCAGCCGCGAGCTGGAAAGCCCGACGATCTGGAACGAGCCCGAGAAGGCCCAGGGCCTCGGCCGCGAACGCGCCGCGCTCGAGAAAGTCGTGCATGGCCTGAAGTCGCTCGACGAGGGGTTTACCGGAGCGCTCGAGCTGCTTGAGCTCGCCGAGATGGAGAACGACGAGGACACCTTCAACGCGGTCGTCGCAGACGTCGACGCGGCGCAGGCGCACCTCGAGAAGCTCGAGTTCAACCGCATGTTCAGCGGCAAGATGGACGGCGCGAGCGCCTTCGTCGATATCCAGGCCGGCGCTGGCGGCACCGAGGCGCAGGACTGGGCCGAGATCCTGCTGCGCATGTACCTGCGCTGGTGCGAGTCGCGCGGCTGGAAGACCGAGCTGATGGAAGTCAGCGGCGGCGACGTGGCCGGCATCAAGTCCGCCACCGTGCGCATCGAAGGCGACTACGCCTACGGCTGGCTGAAGACCGAGACCGGCGTGCACCGCCTCGTGCGTAAGTCACCGTTCGACTCCGACAACCGCCGGCACACGAGTTTCACTTCGGTGTTCGTGTCGCCGGAAGTCGACGACAACATCGACATCACCATCAATCCCGCCGACCTGAAGACCGACGTGTACCGCTCGTCGGGCGCCGGCGGCCAGCATGTCAACAAAACCGAATCGGCAGTGCGCATCACGCACGTCCCGACCGGCATCGTCGTGGCCTGCCAGAACGGCCGCAGCCAGCATCAGAACCGCGACACCGCGATGAAGATGCTCGCCGCCAAGCTGTACGAACTCGAGATGCAGAAGCGCAACGCCGAGAAGGACGCCGTCGAGGCGACCAAGTCCGACATCGGCTGGGGCAGCCAGATCCGCAACTACGTGCTGGACCAAAGCCGCATCAAGGACCTGCGCACCGGCATCGAGCGCAGCGACACGCAGAAGGTGCTCGACGGCGACCTCGACGAGTTCGTCGAGGCCAGCCTGAAGGCCGGCCTCGAGGTGGGTGCCAAACGGAGTGATGCAGCGTAAGCCAGCACGCGCTCGTTCCTATCGCCTCGCTTCACCACTCCTTACTCGATCACTCCGCCATGTCCGACCAGCCCAACGCCGCCACGCCGCCCCCCGACGAGAACAAGCTCATCGCCGAGCGCCGCGCGAAGCTGACGGCGCTGCGCGGGCAGGGCGTCGCTTTCCCGAACGACGCCAAGCGCGAGCACTACGCCGGCGACCTGCAGGCCGAGTTCGCCGACAAGGACCAGTGGACGGCGGAAGCACTCGAAGCTGCGAACCGCCACGTGCGCATCGCTGGCCGGCTGATGGCCAAGCGGGTGATGGGCAAGGCCGCGTTCGCGCAGCTGCTCGACATGACGGGCCGCGTGCAGCTCTACCTGGTCGGCGCGGAGCTCGGCGAAAGCTACGACGCCTTCAAGGGCTGGGACATCGGCGACATCCTCGCCGCCGAAGGCACGCTGACGCGCACCAAGACCGGCGAGCTGTCGGTGAAGGTGGCGGCCGTCCGCCTGCTGACGAAGGCGCTGCGGCCGCTGCCGGACAAGTTCCACGGCCTCAGTGATGTCGAGCAGCGCTACCGCATGCGCTACGTCGACACCATCGTCAGCGAGGAGTCGCGCGAGGTGTTCGTGCTGCGCTCTCGCATCATCGGTGCGATGCGCCGCTGGCTCGACGCGCGGCGCTTCCTCGAGGTCGAGACGCCGATGATGCATTACATCCCCGGCGGCGCCACGGCCAAGCCGTTCATGACGCACCACAACGCGCTCGACCTCGATCTGTACCTGCGCGTCGCGCCCGAGCTGTACTTGAAGCGGCTCGTCGTTGGCGGCTTCGAGCGCGTCTACGAGATCAACCGCAACTTCCGCAACGAGGGCGTGTCCACGCGGCACAACCCCGAGTTCACGATGCTCGAGCTGTACGAGGCCTACGCCACGTACACCGAGATCATGGACCTCACCGAAGGCGTCATCCGCGACGTCGCGCACGAAGTGCTCGGCCGCACCGCGCTGACGTGGGAAGGCCGCGAGATCGACCTCGGTCCGGCCTTCCGCCGCTGGCGCATGGACGACGCCGTGCGTCACGCCGATCCGACGATCACCGCGGCCGACTGCCGCGATCGCGACGCGCTCGCGAAACACTGCGCGCGCCACGGCGTGCACGTGAAGCCGTCCTACGGCTGGGGCAAGCTGCTGCTGGAGCTCTTCGAGAAGCTGGTCGAGGGCAATCTGGTGCAGCCGACTTTCATCACGCACTACCCGGTGGAAGTCAGCCCGCTGGCGCGCGAGAGCGACACCGAGCCGGGCATCACCGACCGCTTCGAGCTGTTCGTCGGCGGCAAGGAGATCGCCAACGGCTTTTCCGAGCTCAACGACCCGGAGGACCAGGCCGCGCGCTTCAAGGCGCAGGTCGAAGCCAAGGACGCCGGCGACGACGAGGCCATGCACTTCGACGCTGACTACATCCGCGCGCTGGAAGTGGGCCTGGCCCCGACCGGCGGTCTGGGCATCGGTATCGATCGCCTCGTGATGCTGCTGACCGACCGCGCCTCGATCCGCGACGTGCTGCTGTTTCCCTACATGCGGCCCGAGGTCTGAGCCCCGGCGATCAGCCGAGCCAGTGGCTGATGGGGGCGGGGCGCCCGAACAGGTAGCCCTGCGCATGGTCGCAGCCGGCCTCGAGCACGGCGCCGAGCATCGCTTCCGTTTCGACACCCTCGGCAACGGCGCGCATATCGAGCCGATGTGCCATGCCGGCGATGGCCTCCAGCAGCGAGCGCGTCCTCGGGTTGGCCGAATCGGCGACGAAGCCCTGGTCGATCTTCAGCACCGCGGCTGGCAGATGGCGCAGGTAGCCGAGCGAGGAATAGCCCTGCCCGAAGTCGTCGATGGCGAGCCGCACGCCGTGCTCCGCGAGACGCCGCAGCGCGTCGGCGTTGCGTCCAACGTCGTGCAGCACCGCCGTTTCGGTCACTTCGATCATCAGGCTCTGAGGCGGCAGCTGCCAGATCGCCAGCGCGCCAAGCACCTGCTCGCAAAGCGCGACGCTGTCGAAGGCGCGTGCCGAAAGATTGATCGCGCAGTACAGCTCGGGATGGCGACGCTGCAGCGGCACGAACTCGCGCAGCGCGACCTGAAGCGTCCAGCGCGTCAGCTCCGCGGCCAAGCCGGCGTCCTCGGCCATCGGGATGAAGACCGATGGCGCCACTGCGTTGCCGTCGCCGCGACGCCAGCGCGCCAGCGCCTCGTAGCCGACCACGCGCTGCTCGGGCAGGGTGACGATGGGCTGGTACACGAGGTCCAGCGCATTGCGCGACAGTGCGTCGCGAAGCTCCGTCACCATCGTGTCCTGCGTGTAGTCGCGCGCGACCGCGATGCTTTCGCCGTCACGCACGGCATGGACCACCGCGGCGCTAGCGCGCTGCTGCAGCGAGGTCGCCGATTCGCCGGGTTCGGATGCCAGCGCAACGCCGATGCTCGGCATCAGGTGCACGTGCCGTCCGCCGGTGACGACCGCCACCTCGAGTTCGCGAAGGATGCGCTGCGCCGCGAGCTCAGCGTGCCCGATGCCGAGAAGGCGCGGCAGCAGCAGGTAGAAGTCACCATGCCCGGAGCGCAGCAGATGGTCGCCGGGGCGGAGTGCGGCGACGATGCGGGATTCCGCCACCTCGAGCGCGGCCTCCGCCAGGGGCTGCCCGTGCGCCGCCGTCAGGGCGAGCAGCTGGCGGAAGTGCACCTGCACCAGAGCCAGCGAGGCCGACGGGGACGCGGCGCGCAGCAGCGGCGCTGCCGAGGCCTCGTAGGCGCCCCAGCCGCTCGGGGTGTCAGAGGAAGAACTCGGCGAGGTCAAGGCCATAGGCTCCCGGCTGCAGCGCGCGTTGGATGGTGAGTTTCGGCCCGTCGGACTCGGGCTGCTGCCAGAGATCGACCTGCCGGAACGCCGGGTTGACGGTCTTGTCCGCGCGGGTGAGCACGGTCACTTTCGGCATCAGCCGACGCGCGCTGTTCTGCGCAGTGACCACCGCCACTTCACCGCTGCTGAGCTCCACCAGCGAGCCCGTCGGATACACGCCGATGCTCTGGCTGAACTGCTCGACCAGCTCCGCCTGGAACAGCCGGTCGCGCTCGCGATACAGCGCCTGCAGCACGTGGTGCCGCGCCGAGGCCGGCTGGAACACGCGTGCGCTGCTCATCGCATCGAAGCTGTCGACGATGCCCAGCATCCGTGCTTCCAGCGGAATCTCGAAACCGCGCCGGCCCGCCGGATAGCCGCTGCCGTCATGGCGCTCGTGGTGGTGCGCGACCGCGCTGCGGATCAGCGGCGTGGTGCCCGGTGCACCGTCGAGCTGCGCGAGGCTGGCGTCGACATGGCGCTTCATCGCCTCACGCTGCGCGGCGGTCAGCGGCGCCGGATGGTTCACCGTGCCCTCCGGAAGCGATGCCATGCCGAGGTCCATCAGCATGCCCGCGCTGGCGAGTTCGACCAGCACGCTCCCCGGGAATCCGAGCTGGCGGCCGAACGCCGACATCAGCGCCGCGCAGTTGACGGCGTGGCTGTAGGCGTAGGGATCGCGGTCCTTCAGGCTGGCCAGCCAGAAGTACGCATCCGGGTTGCGGATGACGCTGGCGACGACGGGCTCAACGACATTGCTGATCTCGTCGATCGACAGCTTCTTGCCGTCGCGGAGGTCGTCGGTAAGCCGGCGCGACAGCTTCTGCGCCTCGTTGGCCGCGAACTTGATGCGCGGCAGCTCCTCGTCGAGCGTCGCGCTGATGCGGTACTGCGTCGGCGGGCCGAGGTGTCGCAGCCCGCTGCCGGCACCGCCGAGATCGAGGCTCATCAGCACCGCTTCCTGCGTGCCATCGACGCTGCGGATCCGGTCGATGAACACGTAGTCGGCATGTCGGCGGACCGCGATGATGTCGTCGACGGTGCGCAGCATGACGCCCTGCAGCGGAAAAGGCGTGCCCTCCCACGGCTTTCCGTCCAGCCGGCAGACGAACATGCCGGGCTGCAGCTCGTTGACGTTGAGGCGGACTTCCTCGACGGCCATCGGGCGTCGTCAGGTCGCCGCTTTCGCCGCGGAGTCGCGCAGCTCGCGGCGCAGGATCTTCCCCACGTTGGTTTTCGGCAGCTCGGTGCGGAACTCGACGATCTTCGGGTGCTTGTAGCCGGTGAGGTTGTCCTTGCAGAACGCCTTGACCTGCTCGGCCGTCAGCGACGGGTCCTTGCGGACGATCACCACCTTCACCGCCTCGCCGGACTTCTCGTCCGGCACGCCGACGGCGGCGACCTCGAGCACGCCCGGCATGGTCGCGATGACGTCCTCGATCTCGTTCGGATACACGTTGAAGCCCGACACGAGGATCATGTCCTTCTTGCGATCGACGATGTAGAAGAAACCGGCCGGGTCCATCTTCGCCATGTCGCCGGTGTGCAGCCAGCCTTCGGCGTCGATGACCTTCGCGGTTTCCTCGGGGCGCTGCCAGTAGCCCTGCATCACCTGCGGGCCCTTGATGCACAGCTCGCCGACTTCGCCATGCGGCAGGGTCCGGCCTTCGTCATCCTTGACGCAGGCGTCGGTCGAGGAGATCGGCAGGCCGATCGCGCCGTTGAAGTCCTTGATGTCGAGCGGGTTCATGCACGCGGCCGGCGAGGTTTCCGTCAGGCCGTAGGCCTCGACCAGGGTGCAGCCCGTGGTCTTCTTCCAGCGCTCCGCGACCGCACGCTGCACGGCCATGCCGCCGCCGAGCGTCAGGTGCAGCGTCGAGAAATCGACCGTTTCGAAGCCGGGCGTGTTGAGCAGACCGTTGAACAGCGTGTTGACGCCGGTGATCGCGGTGAACTTCACCGACTTCAGCTCCTTGACGAAGCCGGGCATGTCGCGCGGATTGGTGATCAGGTGGTTCAGGCCGCCGAACTTCATGAAGACGAGGCCGTTCGCCGTCAGCGCGAAGATGTGGTACAGCGGCAGCGCGGTGATGATGATCTCCTCGCCCGGCTTCGCGTTCGTGCCGATCCACGCCGAGGCCTGCTGCATGTTGGCGACGAGGTTCCGATGCGTCAGCATCGCGCCTTTCGCGACGCCCGTCGTGCCGCCGGTGTACTGCAGGAAGGCGATGTCGCTGCTGCGCAGCGTGACGGCCGGCACCGCGTGCTTGGCACCTTCCGACAGCGCATGGCGGAAGTTCACCGCCCCCGGGATGCTGAACTCCGGCACCAGCTTCTTGACGTACTTGACGACGAAATCCACCACGCGGCCCTTCGGAAAGCCGAGCATTTCGCCGACCGACGTCACGATGACCTGCTTCACCTGCGTACCGGCCACGACTTCCGCCGCGGTGTGCGCGACGTTCTCGAGGACGACGAGCACGCTGGCGCCGGAGTCGTCGAGCTGGTGCTTCAGCTCGCGCGGCGTGTACAGCGGGTTGGTATTGACGACCGTGAGGCCGGCACGGAGCGCGCCGAAGATCGCGATCGGGTACTGCAGCACGTTCGGCATCATCAGGGCGACGCGATCGCCCTTCTTCAGCTTGAGCACGTTGATCAGGTAACTTGCGAACTGCTGGCTCAGGCGGTCGATGTCGCCATAGGTCAGTACCTTGCCGAGATTCGAGAACGCCGGCCGGTCGCGGTACTTCGCGATGGCGTTGTCGAGCACCGAGACGATGGAAGGAAACTCCTCCACGTCGATTTCCGCGGGCACGCCCTGCGGGTAGCTGGACAACCAGGGACGCTCAATGCTCATCGGAAAAACCTCCGTCGCGTGGACCAACCGGCGCATGGATCCCTCGCCGGGCCGAAATTCGAGTATTCGCTCGATTGCAGCACAGGGGCCGGTGCCGGGCAAGCTGCATCCACGCGGATTGACGCTCGCGGCGCGGTCTTCGTGGCGCGACCTTCGCGCCGCGCTGACATGGGCGGCGGTGCTGATGCTCGTCGCCTGCGATGCCGCGCCCGACGAAGCCGCGCTGCGGAGCCGGATCGCCGAGCTCCAACAGGCCGTCGAGACGCGCGATACCGACGCGCTGCTCGAGGCCGTCGACGAGGAGTTCGGCGGCCCCGAGGGCATGGACCGCGACGGACTGCGCCGATACGCGACGCTGATGCTGCTTCGCCAGCAGTACATCGGCGTGACCCTCGGGCCCATCGCGATCGAACTGCATGGCGATCGCGCGAGCGCGCGGTTCGACGCCGTCGTGACCGGGGCGAACCGGTTTATCCCCGAGGGCGTCGAGGCGCGGCGCGTCGAGACCGTCTGGCGTCTCGAGGGGGACAACTGGGTGCTGGTCAGCGCGGACTGGTCCAAGCCGGCGCTCGGGGGCTGACCTCGCGCCCGCCCCAGCAACGACAAAGGCCGCCCGGAGGCGGCCTTCGCGTGGCGAGCGACCCGGCGCGTGTGGCGCGAGGGCTGCGCTTCCGCTGTTCTTTGCTTACGCGGCCTTGGCGCCCGACGCGAGCTGGCGCAGCACGTAGTGCAGCAGGCCGCCGTGACGGAAGTACTCGACTTCCTTCGGCGTCAGCAGCAGCACCTGGGCCTTGAAGCTGACCACCGAGCCGTCCGGGCGCTTGGCGCTGATGTCAGCGACCTTGCCGGCGCCGTCCTGCAGGCCGGTGATCGACACGACTTCATCGCCCTTCAGGCCGAGCGTCTGGGCGTTCTGGCCGTCGACGAACTGCAGCGGCAGCACGCCCATGCCCACGAGATTCGAGCGGTGGATTCGCTCGAAGCTCTCGGCGATCACGGCCTTGATGCCCAGCAGGTTGGTGCCCTTGGCCGCCCAGTCGCGCGACGAGCCGGTGCCGTACTCCTTCCCTGCGAACACGACCGTGCCCACGCCCTCGGCCTTGTACTTCATGGCCGCGTCGTAGATCGCCAGCTTCTCGCCCGACGGGTAGTGGATGGTGTTGCCGCCTTCCTCGCCGCCCAGCATCAGGTTCTTGATGCGGATATTGGCGAAGGTGCCGCGCACCATCACGTCGTCGTTGCCGCGGCGCGAGCCGTAGCTGTTGAAGTCGACCGGGGCCACGCCGCGCGACTGCAGGAACTTGCCCGCCGGCGAGCTGGCCTTGATGTTGCCGGCCGGCGAGATGTGGTCGGTGGTGATCGAGTCGCCGAAGATGCCCATGACGCGCGCGCCGTGGATGTCGCTGATCGAACCGATCTGCATCGTCATCCCGTCGAAGTAGGGCGGGTTCTTGATGTAGGTCGAATCGTCCCACTGGTAGGCGTCGCCGTCCGGCGACTGCACCGCGTTCCAGCGGCTGTCGCCGCGGAAGACGTCGGCGTAGTTCTTGGCGAACATCTCCGGGCCGATGGTGGCGGCGATGGTGTCGCCGATCTCCTTGTTCGACGGCCAGATGTCCTTGAGGTAGACCGGCTGGCCGTCCTTGCCCGTGCCCAGCGGCTGGGTGGAGAGGTCGAGATCCGTGGTGCCGGCGATGGCGTAGGCGACGACCAGCGGCGGCGAGGCGAGGTAGTTCATCTTCACCTCGGCGTGCACGCGGCCTTCGAAGTTGCGGTTGCCCGACAGCACCGAGGTCACGACGAGGTCACCCTCGGCGATCGCCTTCGAGACGGCTTCCGGCAGCGGGCCGGAGTTGCCGATGCAGGTGGTGCAGCCGTAGCCGACGACGTGGAAGCCGAGGGCTTCGAGGTCGTCCATCACGCCGGCCTTCTTCAGGTAGTCGGTGACGACCAGCGAGCCCGGGCCGAGCGAGGTCTTCACCCACGGCGCGACTTTCAGGCCCTTGGCCGCGGCGTTGCGGGCCAGCAGGCCGGCGCCCAGCATCACCGCCGGGTTCGAGGTGTTGGTGCAGGAGGTGATGGCGGCGATGACCACCGCGCCGTCCTTGAGCTTGGTGACCGCGCCCTTGCCATCAGCGAAGTCGGCTTCGCCCGAGGCCCTGGCCGGGTTCTTGGCGGTACGCGCCTCGGCCATCGGCTTCAGGGCTTCGCGGTAGACCTTCTGCATGTCGGAGAGCAGCACGCGGTCCTGCGGACGCTTCGGGCCGGCCAGGGAGGGCAGCACGGTGCCCATGTCGAGGCTCAGCGTCGAGCTGTACTCGGCTTCCACCGACGGGTCGCGCCACAGGCCCTGCGCCTTGGCATAGGCCTCGACCAGGGCGATCTGCTCGGCCGAACGGCCCGACAGGCGCAGGTAATTCAGGGCTTCGCCGTCGATCGGGAAGATGCCGCAGGTGGCGCCGTATTCGGGGGCCATGTTGGCGATCGTGGCGCGGTCGGCCAGCGGCAGCTGGTCGAGGCCGTCGCCGTAGAACTCGACGAACTTGCCGACCACGCCGTGCTTGCGGAGCATCTGGGTGACGGTCAGCACGAGGTCGGTGGCAGTGGCACCCTCCGGCAGCTTGCCGGTGAGCTTGAAGCCCACGACCTGCGGAATCAGCATCGAGGACGGCTGGCCCAGCATCGCGGCCTCGGCCTCGATACCGCCGACGCCCCAGCCCAGCACGCCGATGCCATTGATCATCGTGGTGTGCGAGTCGGTGCCGTAGACGGTGTCCGGGAAGGCGTGCTCGACACCGTCGATGGTGCGGGTCATGACCACGCGCGCCAGGTTCTCGAGGTTCACCTGGTGGACGATGCCGGTGTTCGGCGGCACGACCTTGAAGTTGTCGAAGGCCTTCTGGCCCCAGCGCAGGAAGCTGTAGCGCTCCTTGTTGCGCGAGAACTCGATGGCGCCGTTCTCGTCGGCGGCCGAGGGCTTGCCGAACACGTCGACCTGCACCGAGTGGTCGATGACGAGCTCGGACGGGATCAGCGGGTTGATGCGCTTCGGATCACCACCCAGCTTCTTGACCGCGTCGCGCATGGCCGCGAGGTCGACCACGCAGGGCACGCCGGTGAAGTCCTGCAGCACCACGCGCGCCGGCATGAAGGCGATCTCGGTGTCCGGCTCCTTCTTTGGCTCCCACTGGGCGACGGCCTCGATGTGGCCCGCGTTGACGGTGACGCCGTCCTCGCAGCGCAGCAGGTTCTCGAGGAGGATCTTCATCGAGTAGGGCAGGCGCTTGATGTCGAAGCGCTGGCCCAGCTTGGGCAGGCTGTAGAAGGCGTAGGACTTGCCGTTGACGGCAAGCGAGTCGCGGGTGGCGAAGGAGTCGCTCATGGATGGCTCCAGGCTGGTGGTGCGGCGAATGGGTTCCGGGCTCACCGCCTCACGGCGGGGTGCTGGCAACGCGGAATTATGCCGCAAGACGCCCCTTCCCGGCGCGGGCCGGCCCGGGGCTGCGTCGTGGGTCGATGCGGGCGCGGGGCCTCAGCCCCGCGGCGAGAGCAGCTGGTGCGCGGCCTCGGTCATGGCGCGACGGCGCAGCAGGAAATCAAGGCGGCTGCCCCCCATCTGCCGCCACAGCACCGCCGCGCGCAGGCCGGCAAGCAGGAGAGCTCGCACTTCGGCCACCACCGGCGGCTGGCCGAGGTACACCGGGTTGCCCTGCACGAGGACGCGCTGCCCGATCGGGCTCACCTGTTCGGCGTACAGGTCGCCCAGCCGGTTGATCACCGTGGGGTGCATCGCTCCCAGATGCTGGCGCTGTCGTTCGATGTCGCGCAGCGTCGACTGCACGCGCTCGCCGGCGGTCGGGTGATGGATGAAGCTGCGCTCCAGCGCGAGCAGGGTCATGCCCATCCGGCCGACGGCGGGGTCGCGTGGCCCATGGCCCAGCAGGGCCAGCAGTTCGCGCAGGCCGCGGTCCAGGCCTCGGCCCAGCGTTTCCTCGCCGCCGTAGATGGTTCCCGCGTCCTCGGCGTCGAATCGGAACAGGCTGTCGAAGAGCACCGATTCCGGGTGCTGTTCGGTCTGGCCGAGGGTCGCCAGCTGCTGCACCAGCTTGAGGGACTGGGCGAGGGCGGCAAGGGCGATGACGCGTTCGATCATGGGCGGGGGCACGGAGTCAGTGGGGCGGGGCGGCGATGGAGAGGCGTGGGGCCGCAACGCTGGCCCGCAGCGGATCGAGCGGCGCATCGGTGCCGGCGATCACGGCGCCGCCGAGGCATTCTTCCGCACGGTAGAGCACCAGCGATTGGCCGGGCGTGACGGCGCGCTGCGGCTGGTCGAAGTGGACATCGATGCCGCCATCCCCGCGAGGCGCGACCGTGCAGGCCTGCGGCGGTTGCCGATAGCGCACCTGCGCTTCGCAGCGCATGGGCACGTCGGGGGATCCTCCCGAGATCCAGTGCATCCGCTCGGTCCGCAGCCGGTTGGCGTACAGCAGGGGGCTGTCTCCCTGGTCGACGATGAGGCGATTGCCCGCGGCGTCCTTGCCGACCACGAACCATGGCGCGTCGGGCCGCCCGCGCACGCCACCGATCCGAAGGCCCTCGCGTTGTCCCAGGGTATGGAAGGCCACACCGCCGTGGCGACCGATCACCACGCCCTCGGGGTCGACGATGTCGCCCGGAGTGATCGCGATGTACTGCGACAGGAACTCGCGGAAGTCGCGCTCGCCGATGAAGCAGATGCCCGTGCTGTCCTTCTTCCTCGCCGTGGCGAGCCCAAGCCGCGCGGCGATGGCGCGCACGTCGGTCTTGGGCAGCTCGCCGACCGGGAACAGGGTGCACGCCAACTGCGATTGCCCGAGCTGGTGCAGGAAGTAGCTCTGGTCCTTCGACGCATCGACGCCGCGGAGCAGACGCCAGCGACCGTCGCGCTCGTCCACGCGGGCGTAATGGCCGGTCGCGATCTTCTCGGCGCCAAGCGCCTTCGCTTCGTCGAGGAAGGTCTTGAACTTGATCTCGCGGTTGCACAGCACGTCCGGATTCGGCGTTCGTCCTGCCCGGTATTCGGCAAGGAAGGTTTCGAACACCCCGGCCCAGTAGTCGGCGGCGAAGTTGCGCGCGATGAAGGGCAGGCCGAGCTGGCCGCAGACCTTGAGCGCGTCGCGGCGGTCGTCCTCGGCGCGGCAGTCGCCGCTACCGTCCTCGTTCCAGTTCTGCATGAACAGCCCGGCCAGCGATTCGCCGCGCTCACGCAGCAGCCATGCGGCCACCGACGAATCCACGCCGCCGGACATGCCGACGATGACCCGCGCGCTCACAGCGCGGCCACCGCCTCGAGCGGCAGCCGGCGACCGGCGAGGGCATCTTGCACCACGCGCCACACCAGCGGGCTGCGGTGCTCGGACGCTCGGGTCCGGAGTTCGGCGGGCGTCAGCCAGTGCGCCTGCACGATGCCGGCGTCGAGCGGGCGCTCGGGATCGTGCTCGAGCGGTTCGGCCAGGAAGGCGAGTCGCAGGTAACTGCGGCCGGTTTCCGGCGCCTGCCACTGGTACGCGCCAACGAAGCCGGTCAGGCGCACCGTCCAGCCGGTTTCCTCGAGCGTTTCGCGCACCGCGGCGTCGACGATCGCTTCGTCAGGTTCCAAGTGGCCCGCGGGCTGGTTCAACACGCGCCGTCCGCCGACCTCCTCCTCGACCACCAGCAGGCGCCCATCACGGAACACGACCGTCGCGACGGTCACATCGGGTTGCCAGAAGCGGCCTTCGCGGTAGCTCAATGCGGGCTCCAGGGCCGCTCGCGACCCGTTCTCGGGGGCCGTCATTGTGACGCTCGCGCCACGCAGCGTCCATGTTCGTCGACGGGCCCTCCGGGCCTTGCCGTCGCGCTCGGAGCGCCTCATATACTGGCCCCATGAGCCAACACGAAAGCCCCGATTTCGAACATGAACGTGGCCTCGCCGTCGAAACGGCGAAGCCCGAACTGGAACGCCCGTCGCTGTACCGGGTGGTCCTGTTGAACGATGACTACACCCCGATGGATTTCGTCGTCGAGGTGCTGCAGGTGTTCTTCGGCATGAACCGCGAAAAGGCCACCCAGGTGATGCTGCACGTGCACACCCGCGGCAAGGGCGTGTGCGGCGTCTACACACGCGAAGTGGCAGAAACCAAGGTGTCGCAGGTCAACGATTTTTCACGCACTCACCAGCACCCGCTCATGTGCACGATGGAAAAGGCCTGAGCCGCCCCCATATCCGGGTCATTGCCCTGGAGGCCCCGAATGTTCAGCAAAGATCTCGAATTCACCATCGGCCAGTGCTACAAGCAGGCCCGCGAAGCCCGCCATGAGTTCATGACGGTGGAGCACCTGCTGCTGGCGCTGCTCGACAACGCCTCGGCGGTGCAGGTGCTCAAGGCCTGCGGCTCCGACAACGGCCGGCTTGGGCAGGACCTGCGCAACGTCATCACCGAGACCGTGCCGATCCTCCCCGAGGACGACACCCGCGACACGCAGCCGACGCTCGGTTTCCAGCGCGTGCTGCAGCGCGCGGTCTACCACGTGCAGAGCAGCGGTCGGAAGGAAGTGACCGGCGCCAACGTGCTGGTCGCGATCTTCGGCGAGAAGGACAGCCACGCGGTCTACCACCTGCAGCAGCAGGACGTGACGCGGCTCGACGTCGTCAACTACATCTCGCACGGCGTGGCCAAGAGCGGCGAATCGACCGACGCCAAGCCTACGGACGCACCGAAGCAGGACGGCGAAACGGGCGAAGACGGCCAGCCGAAGCAGAACCCGCTCGAGGAATTCGCCGCCAACCTCAACCAGCTCGCGCGCGACGGCAAGATCGACCCGCTGATCGGCCGTGAGGCAGAGATCGAGCGGACGATCCAGGTGCTGTGCCGCCGTCGCAAGAACAACCCGCTCTACGTCGGAGAGGCGGGCGTCGGCAAGACCGCGCTGGCCGAAGGGCTGGCGTGGCGCATCGTCGAAGGCGACGTGCCCGAGGTGCTGCGGGATGCGACGGTCTATTCGCTGGACCTCGGCGCGCTGGTGGCCGGCACCAAGTACCGCGGCGACTTCGAAAAGCGCCTGAAGGCCGTGGTCAACCAGATCAAGAAAGAGCCGAACGCCATCCTGTTCATCGACGAGATCCACACCATCATCGGTGCGGGTTCGGCCTCGGGCGGCACGATGGACGCGTCAAACCTCATCAAGCCGGCGCTGCAGACCGGCGAGCTGCGCTGCATCGGCTCGACGACCTTCCAGGAATACCGCGGCGTTTTCGAGAAGGATCGCGCGCTGGCGCGGCGCTTCCAGAAGATCGACGTGGTCGAGCCGACCGTCGCCGAGGCCGTGGCCATCCTCAACGGGCTCAAGGGCAAGTTCGAGGCGCACCATGACGTGACCTACAGCGCCGATGCGCTGCAGGCTGCCGTGGATCTTTCCGTCAAGCACATCGGCGACCGCCTGCTCCCCGACAAAGCCATCGACGTCATCGACGAGGCCGGCGCCCGCCAGCGGCTGATGACCGAGGGCAAGCGCAAGAATCTGATCGACGTCGAAGAGGTTGAGCTGATTGTCGCGAAGATGGCGCGCATCCCGCCGAAGCAGGTCAGCGCCTCCGACAAGGACGTTCTGAAGAACCTTGAGCGCAACCTGAAGATGGTGATCTTCGGGCAGGATTCGTCGATCGAATCGCTGGTGTCGTCGATCAAGCTCGCGCGCTCCGGCCTCGGCAACCCGGACAAGCCGATCGGCAACTTCCTGTTCGCCGGCCCGACCGGCGTCGGCAAGACGGAAGTGACCAAGCAGCTCGCGCTGCAGCTCGGCATCGAGCTGGTGCGCTTCGACATGTCGGAGTACATGGAGCCGCATTCGGTCAGCCGCCTGATCGGCGCGCCCCCGGGCTATGTCGGCTTCGACCAGGGCGGCCTGCTCACCGAGAAGATCGTCAAGACGCCGCACTGCGTGCTGCTGCTCGACGAGATCGAGAAGGCGCACCCGGACGTGTTCAACATCCTGCTGCAGGTGATGGACCGCGGCATCCTGACCGACACCAACGGCCGCGAGGCGAACTTCCGCAACGTCATCGTGGTGATGACGACCAACGCCGGCGCCGCGCAGGCGGCACGCCGGACGATTGGTTTCGTCGAGCAGAACCACAGCACCGACGCGATGGAAGTGATCCGCAAGGCCTTCACGCCGGAGTTCCGCAACCGCCTCGACGCTGTCGTGCAGTTCAGCGCGCTCGGCTTCGACCACATCCTGCGCGTCGTCGACAAGTTCCTGATCGAGCTCGAAGCGCAGCTGCAGGAGAAGCACGTGGCGCTGTCGGCGACGCCGGAAGCGCGGCAGTGGCTGGCCGAGCACGGCTTCGACCCGCAGATGGGCGCGCGCCCGATGGCGCGCCTGCTGCAGGACAAGATCAAGCGCCCGCTGGCCGATGAGCTGCTGTTCGGCAAGCTGGTCAACGGCGGCAAGGTCGAGGTGGGCGTGCGCGACGGCCAGCTGACGGTGGAGGCCTTCGCCGAGCCGGAAAAGCTGCTGCCGGCGACCGTGGAGTGACCGGTGTCCCGTCGCGTTGCGACGGGGTGGGTGCCACGAGGCGGTAACAAAAAACGGCAGCCCAGGCTGCCGTTTTTTTGCATGCGTCGCGCGTCGGCGCTTACTTCATGCGGTAGGTGATGCGACCCTTGGTGAGGTCGTAAGGCGTCATTTCCACCTTGACCTTGTCGCCCGTCAGGATGCGGATGTAGTTCTTGCGCATGCGGCCCGAGATGTGGGCGGTGATGACGTGGCCGTTTTCGAGCTTCACCCGGAACATGGTGTTCGGCAGGGTTTCGGTCACGGTGCCTTCGAACTCGATGGAATCGTCTTTGGACATGCAGCGGGCTTGGGCCTTGGCGCTCTGGGCGGGGTCAGGGGCGAAACGAAGGCGCGGAGTGTGCCACGCCGGGCCGCCTCTTGCAAAAATCCGGTTAAGCGGCGTCGGTTCGGGTTCAGTCCACGAGCTCGCGGGCCGGGAAGGCCGCCCCCGCCCAGTCGGTGCAGGGCGCGCGCGATGCCGTGCGCGGTCGGAAATCAGCGAGGAATCGCGACCGCGGCCACACCTCGCCGCCCATGAAGCGCAGATGCGGATTCTCGACCTGCGCGTCGAACAGCGGCCAACCGAAGCCGGACAGGTGCCGGCCAAGCGCGGCGAGCGCCACTTTCGAGCCGCCACTTTCAACGCTGAACATGCTCTCCGCGTGGAAGGCCTCGCCCACCGAAACGCCGTACAGGCCGCCGATCAGCCGTCCGCTGTTCCATGTCTCGACGCTGTGCGCGTGGCCCATCCGGTGCAGCTCGCCGTAGGCGCGCTGCATCGCCGGCGTGATCCAGGTGCCGTCCTGACCCGCGCGCGGGATCGCCGCGCAGAACGCGACGACGGCATCGAACGCCGTGTTGAAGCGCACCTGCCACGCGCTGCGACGCAGTTCGCGACGGAAGCGCGACGACAACCGCACGCCGTCGCTGCGGAACACCAGCCGCTCGGACGGCGACCACCAGAGGATCGGCTGGCCCTCGCTGAACCACGGGAACATCCCGGCGGCGTAGGCGTTGATCAGTCGTGTCGGTGAGAGATCGCCGCCGATGCAGACGAGGCCGTCGGGTTCGTCGAGCGCGAGTTCAGCCGAAGGAAACGGCGAGGCCGGGTCGGGACCGAGCAGCAGCGGGCGCGTCATGACGTCGCCACGGTGCGGAACGGTGAGTGCGCGGCCAGTGACCGGCGGTAGCGTGCGGTGGCCTCACGCTCCGCGGCACACCAGCGTTTCAGTGCCTCGTGGAAGCGCGGCTCGGCCAGCCAGTGCCGGCTATGCGTGGCGGTCGGAAGGAAGCCACGCGCGAGTTTGTGCTCGCCCTGCGCGCCCGGCTCGAAGCGGTCGATGCCGCGCTCGATGCAGTAAGCGATGCCCTGGTGATAGCAAGCCTCGAAGTGCAGGCCCGGCACCTCGACGGTGGCGCCCCAGTAGCGGCCGTACAGCGCGTCATCCGAGCGCAGGCACAGCGCGCCGGCGATCGGTTGGCCGTCGTGCTCGGCGATGATCAGCACCACCGCGTCCGGCATCGTCTCGCAGAGGTGCTGGAAGAACGCCTCGGTCATCGCGGCGTGGTTCCACTTCTCGGCGAAGGTCTGCGCGTAGAAGCGGTGCATCGCGGCGATGGCGTCGCCGCGCGCCGCGTGGCCGTCGAGAACGCGCAGCCTGACGCCAGCTTCCGCGACCTTGCGGCGGTCGGCTTTCAGGTTCTTGCGGCGTTTGTGGTCGAGCGCGCCGAGGAAATCGTCGAATGAGTGCCACGCCGGGTCGCGCGTCCAATGGAACTGCACGTCCTCGCGCGCGAGCCAGCGGCTGCCGGCGCTGGCGCCGTCGAGCTCGCCGTCGTCGAACGCGGTGAGATCCTCGGCGTCGAGGAAGTTCGCATGCAGCGAATGCAAGCCGAGCTTCGGGGCGGCCTCGCGCATCGAAGCGAGCAGCAGGTTCTTCGACTCCAAATCACGCGACAGCAGCCGCGGCCCGGTGACCGGCGAGTAGGGCACGCCGATCAGCCACTTCGGGTAGTAGTCGATGCCGTATTGCGCATACGCGTTCGCCCACGCGTGGTCGAACACGAATTCGCCGTGCGAGTTGCCTTTCGCGTAGGCCGGCGCGGCAGCCAACACCGCATCGCCGTCCCAAAGCGCTGCGTGCAGCGGCGTCCAGCCGTATTCCGGGTCGAGGCAGCCGTGCTGCTCGAGCCCGGAAAGAAACGCATGCGCCGTGAACGGATGGCCGTCGCGGTTCAGCGCATTCCACGCGGCGCCAGGGATCTCATCGAGCCGGCGATGGAGGCGAAGCTCGGGCATCGCCGGGTTGCGCGATTACTCGTGCTTGTCGAGGAACTTGTCGGCGTCGAGTGCTGCCATGCAGCCCGAGCCCGCCGAGGTGATCGCCTGCCGGTAGACGTGGTCGGCGACGTCGCCGGCCGCGAACACGCCGGGGATGCTGGTGCTGGTGGCACCGCCGTCGAGCCCGGACTTCACCTTGATGTAGCCGTCGCGCATGTCGAGCTGGCCGTCGAACAGCGAGGTGTTCGGGCTGTGGCCGATGGCGACGAAGAAGCCGGTCACGGCGATCTCTCGCGTGCAGTCATCCTTCACCGAACGCAGGCGCGCGCCGGTGACGCCGGAATCGTCGCCCAGCACTTCATCGACGGCGTGGTTCCACACCAGCTCGATCTTGCCGGCGGCGGCTTTCGCGAACAGTTTGTCCTGCAGGATCTTCTCGGCGCGCAGGGTGTCGCGGCGATGCACGAGGTAGACCTTGTTGGCGATGTTCGACAAGTACAGGGCTTCTTCGACGGCCGTGTTGCCGCCGCCGATGACCGCCACGTCCTGCCCACGGAAGAAGAAGCCGTCGCAGGTCGCGCAGGCGGAGACGCCGCGGCCCTTGAACGCTTCCTCGGACGGAATGCCGAGGTACTTCGCGCTGGCGCCCGTCGAAATGATCAGCGCATCGCAGGTGTACTCGCCGCTGTCGCCCTTCAGCCGGAACGGGCGCGACCCGAGCTCCGCCGTATGGATGTGGTCGAAGATGATCTCGGTATCGAAGCGCTCGGCGTGCGCCTGCATGCGCGCCATCAGGTCCGGGCCCATCAGGCCGTGCGCGTCGCCCGGCCAGTTGTCGACTTCCGTTGTCGTCATCAGCTGGCCGCCCTGCTGCAGGCCCGTCACCAGCACCGGCTTCAGGTTGGCGCGCGCGGCGTACACGGCGGCCGTGTAGCCGGCGGGGCCGGAGCCAAGGATGAGCAGGCGGGAATGCTTGGGAGCGGTCATGTCGTTATACTTTCGCGGCTTCGTGGCGGTGTGCGGCGCAACAATGCGCGGCATGCGGGCTGCAAAGCTTGGGGGCCGAGGGCCGTCAAATCAAGGTTGCAGATCCGTCGAAACAGATTCGCAGCGAGCCGCCTCACGGCGGCTTCATTCGTTCAACGCGCGCAGCAGCGTCGCCCCCTGGAGCCAGCATCATGCGTATCGGTATCCCCCGCGAAACCAAGACCCTCGAAGGCCGCGTGGCCCTCGTGCCCGCCGCCTGCGCCGATCTCGTGCGCCGCGGCCACGAGGTGTGGATCGAGAAGGACGCGGGCGTCAAGAGCGGCTTCGACGATGCCCAGTACGTTGCGCTCGGCGTCAATATCGCGCCCGACGCGGCCGCGCTGTACGGGAAGGCCGAGCTGGTGGTGAAGGTCAAGGAGCCGATCGACGGCGACCTGAAGCACCTGCGCAAGGACCATCTGCTGTTCTGCTACCTGCACCTTGCCGCCGAGCCGGTGCTGACGCGCAAGCTGCTCGACATCGGCCTGACCGGTGTGGCTTTCGAAACCGTCGAGCTCGACAACGGCGACCTGCCGCTGCTCACCCCGATGTCGATCGTCGCCGGCCGCATCGCCGTGCAGGTCGGCGCGCACTACCTGCACCAGCCGATGGGCGGCAAGGGCAAGCTGCTGGGCGGCCTGCCGTCGACCGAGCGCGGCAAGGTCGTGGTGCTCGGCGCCGGTGCCGCGGGCGGCAACTCGGCAGCACTTGCGGCTTCCAGCGGCGCGAACGTCGTGGTGTTCGAGAAGCGCCAGGACCGCATGGCGCAGATGATGGCGCTGGGCCCGAACGTCACCGCGCTGTACCCTTACGAAGACGCCGTGGCGCGCGAGCTGAAAGATGCCGACCTCGTCATCGGCGCGGTGCTGGTCACCGGTGCGAAGGCCCCGCACGTCGTCTCGCGCGAGATGATCAAGGGCATGCAGAAGGGCAGCGTGCTCGTCGACATCTCGGTCGATCAGGGCGGCTGCTTCGAGACCACGCGGCCGACCACGTGGAAGGAGCCGATCTACGTCGAGGAAGGCGTCATCCACTTCGCCGTGACCAACATGCCGGGCGCGGTGCCGCAGACCTCGTCGCAGGCGATCTGCGCGGCCATCCTGCCGTGGGTGCAGAAGCTCGCCGCCGGAAACTGGCGCGAGAACGCGGCGCTCGTCCGCGGCATCAATGTCGAGGGCGGCCAGATCGTGCACCCGGCGCTGAAGGACATGGCGGGCTGAGCCCCAAGCGCTACACTCCCAGCGGCAAGTTCCCGCAGGGAGTGGATGCGTGCTGATGCAGGGCGTGGAGGGCAGGGCACTGGACCGCAAACAGAAGCTGTGGCGCGAAGTGGCACTGGTCGTTGCCGCGCCGGCCCTGCTGTACCTGCTGGCCAGCCTCGTCAGCTACTCCTCGGCCGATCCGGGCTGGTCGCGCACCGGCAGCGTGGCCGGCGAGATCCAGAATTTCGGCGGCCCCGCCGGCGCGTACATCGCCGACCTCGCGTTCTGGCTGTTCGGCTGGATGGCCTACACCGTTCCCCTGATCCTCGGTGGCATCGCCTGGGTGGCGCTGTTCGGCATGGACAGCGACGGCGATGGTGAGGTCGACCTTGGCCCCGCGCTGCGTCTCGTCGGCATCGTCGGCGTGCTGGTCGCGGGCACCGGGCTGATGCAGCTGTGGTTCGGGCCCTCGTCGGTGCTGCCCTCCACGTCGTCGGGCGGCATGCTGGGCGAGCTCGTCAGCGGGGCGAGCAAGGCCATCCTCGGCCTCACCGGCGCGCTGCTGCTGCTGGTGACGCTGTTCCTCACCTCGGTGACGCTGGCCACCGGCCTGTCGTGGTTCGCGCTGATGGAGTGGATCGGCGCCGGGATCCTCGCGCTATTCGCGCGTGCCCGCAGCGGCCGGGAACAGGCCGCCGAGTGGCAGCGCACGCGCGTGCTGCGCGAGGAGCGCGAAGAGGTCCGCAAGGTCGAGACGCAGAAGCGCGCCAGGCGCGAGCCGGTGCACATCGAGGCGCCCGCGCCCGCCGTGGTCGAGAAAAGCGATCGCGCGCGCCGCGAGCAGCAGATCCCGCTGTTCAACGCCGTGCCCGAGGGCGGCCTGCCGCCGCTGTCCATCCTCGACGAGCCGAAAGTGCAGGAGCGCGGCTACAGCGAGGAAACGCTCGAGACGCTGTCGCGGCAGATCGAGTTCAAGCTCAAGGATTTCCGCATCGACGTGCAGGTGGTCGGCGCCTACCCGGGCCCGGTGATCACCCGCTTCGAGATGGAGCCGGCGCCCGGCGTCAAGGGCAGCCAGATCAATTCGCTCGACAAGGACATCGCGCGAGGTCTCTCGGTGAAGTCGGTGCGCGTGGTCGACGTCATCCCCGGCAAGTCGGTGGTGGGCCTCGAGATCCCGAACACCAAGCGCGAGATGATCTTCCTCTCGGAGATGCTGCGCTCGAAGGAGTACGACAAGTCGCCGAGCCCGCTCACGCTGGCGCTGGGCAAGGACATCGCCGGCCGCCCGACCGTGGCCGACCTGGCACGCATGCCGCATCTGCTGGTCGCCGGCACCACCGGTTCGGGCAAGTCCGTCGCGGTGAACGCGATGGTGCTCTCGCTGCTGTACAAGGCCTCCGCCAAGGACGTGCGGATGCTGATGATCGACCCGAAGATGCTGGAGCTCTCGGTCTACCAGGGCATCCCGCACCTGCTGGCGCCGGTCGTCACCGACATGAAGGAAGCCGCGAACGGCCTGCGCTGGTGCGTGGCCGAGATGGAGCGCCGCTACAAGCTGATGAGCGCCGTCGGCGTGCGCAACCTGGCCGGCTTCAACCGCAAAGTGAAGGACGCGCGCGACGCCGGCCAGCCGCTGATGGACCCGCTGTTCAAGCCGAACCCGGAGCTCGGCGAGCAGCCGCGCCCGCTGGAAGAGCTGCCCTACATCGTCGTGTTCATCGACGAGTTCGCCGACATGATGATGATTGTCGGCAAGAAGGTGGAGGAACTCATTGCGCGCCTCGCGCAGAAGGCCCGTGCCGCCGGCATCCATCTGATCCTCGCGACGCAGCGGCCGTCGGTCGACGTCATCACGGGTTTGATCAAGGCGAACATCCCGACCCGCATCGCCTTCCAGGTGTCGAGCAAGATCGACTCGCGCACGATTCTTGACCAGTCGGGCGCGGAAACCCTGCTCGGCCACGGCGACATGCTCTACCTGCCGCCCGGCACGGCGTTGCCGGAGCGCGTGCACGGCGCCTTCGTCTCGGATGAGGAGGTGCATCGCGTCGTCGAGTTCCTGAAACAGCACGGCGGCGGCGCCGACTACATCGAAGGCGTGCTGGCCGAGGTGCAGACGCTCGGCGACGGCACGGTGGTCGGTGCCAGCGGCCTGCCCGAAGCGGCCAGCAGCGACGACAGCGAGAACGACCCGCTCTACGACCAGGCCGTGGCCTTCGTCACCGAAAGCCGCAAGGCCTCGATCTCGTCGGTGCAGCGGCGCTTGAAGATCGGCTACAACCGCGCCGCGCGCCTCGTCGAAGCCATGGAAAATGCGGGCATCGTCTCGCCGGCCGAGCACAACGGCGACCGCATGGTGATCGCCCCGCCGCCGCCGCGCTGAGCCGGCCCCCGCGGCCCGCTTCCATCCGCGGTTCAGCCACGCCGCGGAAGACTTCGCAGCATCCGGGCCCGACAACGGCCCGCCACCGGATCACGATCTCGATGATGCGTCCAAAACCCTCCCTCACCGCGGTTGTCGCCGCCCTTGTCCTGACGCCTGCGCTCGCGCTCGCCAGCGCCGGTCGCGACGCGATCGCGCGTTTTTCGACCGACCTGCGCAGCCTCGACGGCCGCTTCGCGCAGCAGGTGTTCGATGCTAACGGCGTGGCCACGGATCGCAGTTCGGGCCGCATCTCACTGAAAGCTCCGCGGCAGTTCCGCTGGGAGTACCAGCAGCCGTACCCCCAGCTGATCGTCGCGGACGGCGATCACCTCTGGCTGTACGACCCGGACCTCGAGCAGGTGACAGTGCGCGTGCAGAGTTACGAGGAGCAGTCGAGCCCGCTCGCGGCGCTGATCGATCCAGGCGAGCTCGATCGGCAGTTCGTCGTCAACGAAGGCGGGCAGGCGAGCGGCCTGACCTGGGTCGACCTGAAGGCGCGCAAGCCCGAGGACTCCGCCGTGCACTCCGCCAAGCTCGGCTTCGACGGCGATGGGCTGTCGAAGATGGTGTTCGAGGATCAGCTCGGCCAGCGCACGGAGGTCAGCTTCAGCGAGTGGAAGCGCAACGGCGCGCTGCCGGCCGACCTGTTCCGGTTCACGCCGCCGGAGGGCGTGGATGTCGTCGGCGATGTGCGCGAAAGCGCCGACGTTCGCCCGCTGCGGGAATGATCGACGCAGGGCGCTCGCGATGAGTTCCGCGGTGCCGCTCGCCGAGCGCATGCGCCCGCGCGACCTCGACGAGGTCGTGGGCCAGCGCCGGTTGCTCGACCCGAAGGCCGCGCTGCGTCGCGCCCTCGACGCCGGCCGCGTGCACTCGATGATCCTGTGGGGCCCGCCCGGCTGCGGAAAAACCACGCTCGCGCGCCTCGTGGCCGCGCAGAGCAGCGCCCGTTACCATTCGATCTCGGCGGTGATGAGCGGCTTGCCCGAGGTGCGCAAAGTGCTCGGCGAGGCGGCGGAGGCCTTCGCCCGGGGCGAGCGCACCGTGCTGTTCGTCGACGAGGTGCACCGCTTCAACAAGACCCAGCAGGACGCCTTCCTGCCGCATATCGAGGCCGGGCACATCATCCTTGTCGGAGCGACGACGGAGAACCCGAGCTTCGAGCTGAACTCGGCGCTGCTGTCGCGCTGCCGCGTGCACGTGCTCGAGGCCTTGTCCGTCGACGACATCGTCGAAGCCCTGCAGCGCGCGCTGCTTGATGCGGTGCGCGGGCTCGGCACGCTGGGCTTGAACGTCGAGCACGAATCGCTCGTGAGCATCGCGCAGGCCGCCGACGGCGACGTGCGTCGCGCGCTGACCCTGTTGGAGATCGCGGCGGAAATCGCTTCGGACGGCCGCATTGACGCGGCGACGCTCGCGCAGGTGCTGGCCGACCGCACCCGCCGCTTCGACAAGCAGGGCGAGCAGTTCTACGACCAGATTTCGGCCCTGCACAAATCGGTGCGCAGCTCCGACCCCGACGCTGCGATCTACTGGCTGGCGCGGATGCTCGACGGCGGCTGCGACCCGGCCTACCTCGCACGCCGGCTGACGCGCATGGCGGTCGAGGACATCGGCCTCGCCGACCCGCGCGCGCTCGACATGGCGATCAGCGCGTGGGAGGCGTTCGACCGCCTCGGCGCGCCGGAGGGCGAGCTGGCGCTGGCACAGATCACGCTGTACCTCGCGAGCTGCGCCAAGAGTAACGCCGGCTACGTCGCCTGGAAAGCCGCGAAGGCCGACGTCGCAAAGCACGGCACGCTGGAGGTGCCGATGGCCCTGCGCAACGCGCCGACAAAGCTGATGAAGGGTCTCGGCTACGGGCAGGGCTACCAGTACGACCCCGACGTCGAAGGCGGCGTGGCGATCGGCCAGGTGTGCCTGCCCGATGCGCTCGCAGGCCGCGTGTACTACGAGCCGGTGGCGCGCGGGCTCGAGATCAAGCTGAAGGAGAAACTCGACGCCCTTCGCGAAGCGCGCCGCGCCGCGCGCGCAGGGCCGATTACCCGCACCAAGGCGAACCCGGGCGACGGCGCGTGAACCTGACGCATCTCGCCCTCGCCATGCTCGGCGGTGCGCTCGGCGCCGGTCTGCGTTACTGGCTTGGCGCGTCACTGCTGCAGAAGTTCGGCGACGGTCTGCCCTGGGGCACGCTGGCGGCGAACCTCGGCGGCAGCTTCCTCGCGGGCTTCCTGTTCGCCGCGCTCGCGCAGCGGGGCTCGCTCGGGGATGCGCTGCGCGCGCTGCTGATCGTCGGCCTGATGGGCGGTCTCACCACGTATTCCGCGCTGATGCTCGAGCTGATGGCTTTCGGCCGCGGTGGCGCCATGGAGCGGGCCTTGGGCTACCTCGCGTTGACGCTCGTTGGTGGGCTCGTGCTTGTCTGGGCCGGGCTGCGCGCCGGCGAAGCCCTGCGAGGCCCCTTGCCGTAGGGCTTGCCGTCGATGCGCGCGCCGCGCAGCATCGCGCTGGGCCGTCCGGCCCATGACCCGGGGAGGGGTGAATCATGCGCATCGTCGTTGCGGGACTGATTGGTGGTCTGGTGTTTTTTTTCTGGGGCGCAATCGCGCACATGGCCCTCGGCCTCGGCGACCGTGGCATGCACTACGGCACGCCGGCGACGACGACGCTGGCCACAATGAAAGCCGACGTCGCGACGCCGGGCATCCACGTGCTGCCGTCGCTGCCGGAGGAAAAAATGACGGACCCCGAGGCCGTCGAAGCCTTCGCGAAAGACAACGCCGGTTCCGGCTACGCCTTCGTCGTCTACCAGCCGAACGGCAACCCCGGCATGGCCGACATGGGCCCGAACCTCGGCAAGCAGTGGGTCAGCGATACGGTCGCGGCGCTGCTCGCCGCCCTCGTGCTGTCGCTGCTGCCCGGCGGCTTCGGCCAGCGCGTCGCCGTCGCGGCGCTGCTTGGCACTTTCGCGACGGTTGCCGTGCTGCTGCCCTTCTGGAACTGGTACCTGTTCCCGCTGGAATTCGTGCTGGGCAACCTGACGAAGTACGTGCTGGGCTGGGCCTTGGCCGGGGCCGCGATGGCGTGGTGGCTGGGGCGCGGGCGATAATCCGGCCATTCTTTCCGGGCTGTCCCCATGCTTGATCCCGTTCTCCTGCGCGCCGAACTGGCCGCCACCGCCGAGCGCCTGAAGACCACGCGCGGCTTCGACATCGACGTCGCCGCGCTGCAGGCCATCGAGGCCGAGCGCAAGCAGATCCAGGTGCGCACGCAGGAGCTGCAGAACCTGCGAAACACGCGCAGCAAGGCCATCGGCATGGGCAAGGGCAAGGGCGAGGATGTCGCGCCGCTGATGGCCGAAGTTGCGGCGATCGGCGACGAGCTGAAGGCGTCGGAAGCGCGGCTCGAGGTCATCAAGGCCGAGATCGACGCGATCGCCGCCGGCATTCCGAACTTGCCCGACGCTTCCGTGCCGCAGGGCGACGGCGAAGCGGGCAACGTCGAGCAGCATCGCTGGGGCACGCCTCGCGCCTTCGATTTCGACGTGAAGGATCACGTCGAGCTCGGCGCCCGCGCGGGAATGCTCGACGGCGACGCTGGCGCGAAGCTCAGCGGCTCGCGCTTCACGGTGCTGCGCGGCGGCATCGCCGGCCTGCACCGCGCGCTGGCGCAGTTCATGCTCGACCTGCACACGCGCGAGCACGGCTGCCTTGAAGTCAACGTGCCGCTGATCGTCAACGCCGACAGCATGCGTGGCACCGGCCAGCTGCCGAAGTTCGAGGACGACTTGTTCACCACGACGGTGGGCGAGGGCAAGCGCTACCTGATCCCGACCTCGGAAGTCTCGCTGACGAATCTGGTGCGCGACGACATCGTCGACGCCGAAACGCTGCCGCTGCGCATGACGGCCCACTCGCTGTGCTTCCGCGCCGAAGCCGGCAGCGGCGGCCGCGACGTGCGCGGCATGATCCGTCAGCACCAGTTCGAGAAGGTCGAGCTGGTCACCATCGCCACGCCCGAGCAGAGCGCCGACGAGCACGAGCGCATGACGCGCAGCGCCGAGGTGGTGCTGGAGAAGCTCGGCCTGCCGTACCGCCGCATGCTGCTGTGCACCGGCGATATGGGCTTCTCGGCCACCAAGACCTTTGATCTCGAAGTCTGGCTGCCTTCGCAGAACACCTATCGCGAGATCAGCTCCTGCTCGAACTGCGGCGATTTCCAGGCCCGCCGCATGCAGGCGCGCTTCCGCAATCCGGCCACCGGCAAGCCCGAGCTCGTGCACACGCTCAACGGCTCGGGCGTGGCCGTGGGCCGCGCGCTGATCGCGGTGATGGAGAACTACCAGAACGCCGACGGCAGCATCACCGTGCCCGAGGTCCTGCGCCCGTACATGGGTGGCGTGGAACGGGTCTGAGCGGGCGGCGGCCTTCCCCCATCAGCAGCGGCCCGAGCCAGGACCCTTCCGCATGAGCCACGACGAGCTCGACCTCAACGACCTGAAGTTGTTCGCGCTGGTGGTCGAGCACGGCGGCTACGCGGCGGCGGAGCGCGCGTCCGGCGTTCCGAAGTCGAGGCTGTCGCGGCGCATCGCGCAGCTCGAGGAGGACTTCGGCGTCCGGCTGATCCAGCGTTCGACGCGGAAGTTCGCCGTCACCGACGTCGGCCAGAACGTGTTTCGCCACGCGCAGGCGATGCTGGCGCAGGCGCAGGCCGCGCAGGAAGCCGTGCAGGTGCTCAGCGCCGAGCCGCGCGGCGTCGTGCGTGTGAGCTGCCCGGTGTCGCTTTCGCAGCGATTGCTGTCGCGCGTGGTACCGGGCTTCATGATCAAGCATCCGAAGGTGCGCCTGCAGGTGCACGTTGCGAACCGCCGCGTCGACGTCATCGAGGAAGGCTTCGACGTGGCGCTGCGCGTGCGCACGAAGCTCGACACCGACGGTGACCTCGCGATGCGCCGCTTCGGCGAGTTCCGCGAACTGCTGGTGGCGAGCCCGATCTACCTCGCGCGCCACGGCCGCCCGATCGACCCCGCCGCCCTCGCCGAGCATGTGACGCTGTCGATGAGTGAGGACGACGCGCGGCAGGTGTGGGAGCTGCATGGCCCGAACGGCGAAACGCGCAAGGTCGAGATCAAGCCGCGGCTGATGGCGCTCGATTTCCCGCTGCTGCAGGAGGCCGCGATGGCGGGCATCGGCATTGCCTTGATGCCCGAAGCCGCCTGCGTCGACGCCGTGCGCGCCGGCCGGCTCGAGGTCGTGATGCCGGCCTGGAGCCTGCAGCAGGGCATCTTCCATGCGGTGTTTCCGTCGCGCCGCGGCCAGCTGCCGGCGGTGCGCGCCTTCATCGACCACATGGTCGAGGAGTTCCCGCGGCTGATGGGCGAAGCGCGCCTGTAGGGCAGGGCGCGGCTACAATGCGCCGCACACGGAGAGATGGCCGAGTGGTTTAAGGCAGCGGTCTTGAAAACCGCCGTGGTGGTGACACCACCGTGGGTTCGAATCCCACTCTCTCCGCCATGCGTTCAGTGCAAGCCCCTGAATTCCATAGGTTTTTTTCGAGGCTAGTTTTTCGGGTGTGCCAATTGGTATGCCAGAAGACGCTGGTGTTTATTGCATGTCGTTGTCGCAGGTTGGGCCGACTCGGCCTCATGAGTGGGCGACCTGCAGTGCGCCAAGGCAGACATCAAGCCAGATTCGCTCCTACCTACTGTATTTCTAGGTCGTAGCCATCCAGGTATCGATCCACGTAGCGCGTAGAGGCGGTGCTGAAAGTGCTCGCCGACGAACGGCTCACGCGCTCAGCTAACTTTTCGAGCAGTGTGTACTGACGCTAGAGTTTCTCCATCACTCTCGCGATCGCCATTGGGCGTGAGAGCGGGTGCCCTATCGGAGGCAAGCGGATCGCGTAAGTTGAGGTGTTGAAAGTAGGCCGGCCTCGACAGCATGGCGGCCTTTGCCCACAGCTTTACCGTTCAAGCGTGGGGGCATCTCTCGGATCGATGCGGCGAGAGACCGCAATCCGCTATGTCCGCGCCTCAGGCTGCCGGCGCAGCGTTGTCCGGTGGATTGCGCGCTCCAAGGGCGCACCAGAGTCACCTGCTGCATGAGCCAAGCGCTCCCGCTCCATACGCACGGCGGCTCGAACGCTATCCCCCCCACCGGGGGTGCTTTGTACTCTGTAGCGTCACGCGATACACTTTGGCTACCATGCTGTAAAGACCCGGCGGTTTCTGCTCAGGTGTTACTTTCCTGAGGAGAGACCGATGAGTGTCGTGATGGACGAAGAGATCAAGCGTTGGACGGCCCAGCGGAAGTCGGCCTTGGTGCTGGAGATCATCCAGGGCAAGACGACGGTGGCGGAGGCGAGCCGCGCATTCGACCTGACGCCTTCTGAGATCGAGAGCTGGGTGGACGACGGCAAACGCGGCATGGAGAACGCCCTGCGTGCCAAACCCGAAGACGTTCGCGAGCAGTACGAGCGCCAGTTGAAGGACCTCCAAGAGGCCTATGGCGAAGCGATGCTGGAGCTGCGCGCCCGAAAAAAATTGCAGTCCCTGTTGGGCAAGGACGAGACCTGATGGTTTCGCTCCAGCAGGGACTGCGGGCGGACGGAATCCACGTGTCGATGGCTCAGCTGTGCCGCTGGTTCGAGCAGCCGCGGCGAACGGTCTACTACCGACCGACCAAGTCGGCGCCGAAGGTGAAGCCCGAGCTGGCCGAGCCGATCAAGGCGTTGATCGAGGCCGAGCCGTCGTTCGGCTACCGAACGGTGGCGGGCCTGCTCGAGATGAACAAAAACACGGTGCAGCGGATCTTCCAGCTGAAAGGCTGGCAGGTGCGCAAGCGCAGCGTCGGGCAGCGTCCGCGCATCGAAGCGCTGCCCTCGGTGGCGCAGGCGCCGGACGAGCGCTGGGCGACCGACTTGTGCCGCGTCTGGGGAGGCCAGGACGGCTGGCTGACGCTGGCGCTGGTGATGGACTGCCATACCCGGCAGGTACTGGGCTGGCAGCTCTCGCGCAGCGGCAAGGCGACCACGGCTGCCGCCGCTCTGGAGCAGGCCCTGATCACCCGCTACGGCGTGCTGGCACGGGTGCCGAGGCCCTTCCTGCTTCGCTCTGACAACGGTTTGGTCTTCACCAGTCGCATCTACACGCGGCTGGTTCGGAGCTACGGGCTGAAGCAGGAATTCATCACCCCGCACTGCCCGCAGCAGAACGGAATGGTCGAGCGCCTGATCCGATCGTTGAAGGAACAGTGCGTGCACCGGCACCGCTTCGAGAACCAGCGTCACGCGATGCGCGTCGTCGGCGACTGGATCCAGTTCTACAACCACCGCCGACCGCACCAGGCGCTCGGCATGAAGACCCCCGCCGAGGCGTACGCTTTAGCGGCTTGAGCTGAGCAGAAATCGCTGGGTCGTTACACGTACCGGCCAGAGCGTGACGCTCAAGGGCCGGGATCGCGTGGACGGGTATCTGCTGCTGGCCACGGCCTGCGACGGAACGCTCGCGACCACAGCCCAGTTCACCTCGGTGCGCGTCGTGTGCAACAACACGCTGTCGATCGCCTTGGGCAACAGCAGCGGGGCCATCAAGGTGCCGCACCGCAGTCAGTTCGATCCGGACTCCGTGAAGCGTCAGCTCGGGATCACCGTGTCGGCTTGGGACGGCTTCGTAGCCCGTATGAAGGCGCTCTGCGAGGTTCAGCTGGCACCGGATGCCGTCGACGACTTGCTCCGTCGTGTCCTGACTTACTCGGTCACCGAGAGCCGGGACGACGTGGTGAACGAACAGGCGCTGGCGAGCGTTCGTGCGCTCTACGCGGGCGGGGGTAGGGGAGCGATGCTAGCGTCGAGCCGTGGCACGGCGTGGGGCCTGCTCAACAGCGTCACTGAGTACGTCGACCACCATCGCCGGGCGCGCAGTGACGACCAACGTCGTGAAGCGGCGTGGTTCGGGCAGGGTGCACAGCTGAAGCAGAAGGCTTGGGAGGAAGTGCTCAGCCATCTGGCTTGAGCTTCCTCGGGTGGGTCGGAGCAGGCGTACGCCTCGCGCCGGCCTGCCGGCTTTGCCTTGGCGGCCGGTTTGCTCGCTGCGAGCAGCCGCGCCGCCAGCTTCGGGTCATCGACCAGGCGGTCCAGCAGCTCAAGCACTTCGGGCTGCCGCTCGTGGTCGATCTGGCTCAGGCGGAGTAGGGCGTCTGCAAAGACGTAGCGGTCCGGATCGAGGTGAGTGGTGCGCACATGATGCTTGATCGCGCGGACGCCCAGCGCCTCTGAGTCCTTGCTTGACAGATTGCACCTTCACGTTTCCAGACGACTTGACAATAACTCTACATAGGTAGATAAATGGCGAATGACGAGAACGCGCGCCCTATCCCCGCAAGCTCGACTAGTACTCGCAATCCTGCTGGACGCCAGGGAAGGCTGGTCGCATGGGTATGAGTTGACACGGCTGGCAGACCTGAAGTCCGGCACCCTCTATCCCCTGCTGATCCGGCTAGAAGCACAAGGCTATCTTGAAGCTGAGTGGCAGCAGCCCGCCGAGCCAGGACGGCCGCCTCGTCACGCTTATCGACTGACCGCCAATGGAGTTCAGCTCGCACGCGACAATCCTCCCGACGAACCGATCATCGCCGCCTTCAGACTCCGCGGAGCCTTGCGATGAGGCCTGGACGCCGAGTTGCCCAACTCGTTTGCCGTTTTCTTCAGCTCATCCTGCCGACGCCCATGCGGGCGTGGGCTTCAGCCATTCTCTACGAGGCTGAGAGCCTATCTGACGAAAAGGAAGCACTACGCTTCGCTCTCGGAGCGGCATTGAATCTGATGCCGCGTGCGATTCTTTGGCGAATCGTCGCTGCTCTAGAGTCCGTGCCTTCTGCGGATGCATTGGCGAGGCTCATCGCGTCGTTGAGCGAGCCTTGCGGTCGGTTAGTGCTTCGCCCTCGACTCGTGGGGGCGATCTGCGCGACTGGCGCGGTCGGGCTGGGTCTGCTACATGCGACGGCCGCGGGTTCGCCGTGGAAACACGCCTCCCTCAATGTGGTCGCGCTTTCTGCTGGGCTCTCGGCAGTCTTCTTCTGCAGCCGCTCGTTTTTCGCCAAGTTTCTTACGCCAAGGGTCATTGTGGTGACGCTCTCGATCGCCTTGGCAGTATCAACATTCCTCTGGAACGCCGGAGATGGCGCGGCCCGTTGGGCAAGCCTCGCGGGCTGGTGGATTCAGCCCAGTGCGATCTTGCTTCCTTTGGTGATCGTGGTCTTTTCACGATGCCAAAGCGCGATCACCGCGGCATGCGTATCCGTGGTCGCTTTGGCTATTGCGCTCCAGGGTGATCTTGCAATGGCTGCCGCGATCGCATTCGGATTGGCAACACTGTTTCTCTACAGCAAAGGATTCTGGGCGGGACTGGCGCTCTCCGTCAGCGTCCTTTCCCTCACTTCGACTTTTGTTCGTCCTGCGCCGGTCGAGCCTGCCTCCCATGTCGACCAGGCTCTGCTGTCTTCTTTCAGCCTCAGTCCGATCGTCGGGGTGCTGGTCTTGATTGCGCTGTTCTTGCTTTTCGTTCCGTCGCTAATTGCCTTGTACTTCGATCGATCGAACAAAGCCCTCTACATGTCATTTATTGCAGTCTGGCTCACCCTGGTCATCTTCAGTGTTCTAGCCAAAGATCCGACGCCAGTAGTGGGTTTTGGTGGAAGCGCCATTATTGGATACGTCATCAGCTTGTTGGCGCTGCCGGAGCGAATCAAGACCCCAATCAGGACTTTGAAACACAACAGCAAACAGGAAGAAGCAAGGCTCTTTGGTCGACATCTGTCCATGGGGACCGTCTAATGAAAGCGCTCCGTTCTCGAGATCGCCTCAAGTTTCTGGGTCGCGCAAGAGCTTTGCTTCGTGGTCCGAACATCTATTGGATATTGACCATCGTTTCGGCGCTTCTATTGAACTACGGATGGGATCAGCTGACTCGAACCAGAGGCGCCCAAAAGGTCGACTTTCTCGCTTCTGAAGAGAAATGCGATGCGACTGGGGAGCTTCGCTACTGCGTCTATCGCGATCGGCGTGGAACCAACGGCGACATCGTCTATCACCTTCACGGTCGAAATCTCGACGAGCGGATCTGGAATGATCCGACGTACTTCACTGCGTTGATCCAGAGCGAGTGGCAGCGAGTAGATCCGCTTCCGCCTATGGTCGTCACGGTTTCCTACGGTCCGACATGGCTCCTTACGCCGAAAGGCGAGAAGTCGAAAAGTGGGTTGTTGGAAGACTTCATGGATCGATTGGAGTCGATCGAAGCGCAGATCGGAACGCCACGTCGCCGCATGCTGATGGGCGAGTCGATGGGAGGTCTCAATGTCTTAATCTCGGGGCTTTTGTACCCCGAGAAGTTCGAGAAGATTGCGTCTCTCTGCCCAGGCGTGTACGCGGTGTCGCCTTTCGAGTCCTTCTCGGCCATGAATGCCGCTGTACGGCGAACAGGAGCGAACCCGAAGACCGCGTTCGGGATATTCGTGATGGCAAGGACCTACTTCGCGAGCGAACAGGAGTGGAACAGCGCATCTCCGCTATCTCTGATCCGCCGCGCCGGTCCTGATTATCCGGAGCTGTATCTTTCGAACGGCCTATATGACGCCTTTGGAAACTATGAAGGGACGCAGCAGCTTGCGAGTGCAGCGATTGATCGTGGAGTAAAGACGGAATGGCGTCCCCTGTATGGCGGGCACTGTGCTATCGACGCCTCATCATTGGCCACCTTCCTACTTCGATAGCCGGCCGTCGTTTAGACAACTATGGAAAAGTGCGCGTGCGTATGCTCTTGACCTTCTGCGTGTCGTTGTCGGCGACGCGCTCCGAGCGGACGGTTGGCGGACGTCCGCGGACTCTCCGGGTTTCCCTAATCCATTGATGCTTTGGGATGTGGCGATTGGCATGACGTTTGCTTGAGATCTGCGTATGCAGTCGCGTCCCCCTTCATCGTTGACCTCGTTCCCCACTTTCGAAGGAGTTGCTTTCGATCTCGGGAGTCGACTTTTGGGGTGGTTGGCTGTTTCGACTCTTGCCGAACGTTCTCAGGCTTTCTTCGCTGTGTGGCTCAGGCGATCCCGAACTATTGAGTAAAGAATGCCTCTAGTGCTGAAGAACCATGCGACCTCATGACGCGACCAACGAGCTGGTCGCCGGAGATCTCGCGCGTTTTTTGACCACGTCACGCAGTCTGTCAAGTTGGGCGAATACTCGCCGAATCAACCTTAGGTGAATTCCTTTCATGTCGCGATTTCTTGTCTTCCTTCTTTTGCTTTCGACCGCTGGATTGGTGTCGGCGGCAAACGTTCACCAGACTAGGCCCGACCGCTCACCTGCTCGCATCGAAGTGCCGAAGGTCGAAACGGAGGGTGTTTGGCAACCGACGCCGGGTGGAACGCAGATCCCGCTTTGGCCTGCGGACTTTCCGCTCGCGAAGCCCGATACGGGCGACCATCCAGAAGCAACGGGCAACGGCTCGCCGCTTGTCGGCGGTCGAAAGTGGCATTGGGCAAGTTACGTCACTCGGCCGACCATGACCATCTATCGCCCGAAAGGAAGAAACACCGGGGCCGCGCTGCTGGTCCTGCCGGGCGGCGGGTTCTATGCCGTTGCGACAGATCTGGAAGGTACCGAAATCTGCGACTGGGTTGTCGAGCAGGGGATGACCTGCATCATCTTGAAGTACCGAACGCCCCAGGTGTGGCCAAAGAAGGATGGCGAGGGCCAGCGACCGGAGATCCTACTGGGCCTCGAGGATGCTCAGCGCGCCATGGGTCTTTTGCGCTCGAGGGCCTCGGACTACGGTATTGACCCGCAGAAGATCGGTGTAATTGGTTTCTCTGCCGGCGCGTATCTGGCGGTCAACATCAGCAATACGGACGAGCGCACCTATGCGCCCACGGATGCGGCCGATCGTCAATCCCCGCGGCCGGACTTCGCGATCGTCGCGTACACCGGCCGTGTGTGGGATCCCAGCCAGGGGAGAAACCACCTCGCGCTTGCACCCTGGGTCGAGGTCAGTGCGAACGCACCGCCTACGCTCCTCATTCACTCCATGGACGATTCTGTGAACAACGTTCGGCATCCGATGGCGTATGCCCTGGCGCTTAATGACGCAGGCGTTCCCGTCGACATCCGCTTCTATGCGAAGGGCGGCCATGCCTTCGGGATGCGACCCACAGAAGATCCGATCACAATCGAATGGCCCGACCAGGTGCGGCAGTGGCTGCAGGGCTTGGGTGTGCTGTGACGCCAACGATTGAAACCAGGCGTATTTCTGCGGCGGACTGTATCCATCCTCGATTCGTACTGCCCAGCGGGGGCAGGTCAATACCTCGCCACCTGCCCGCCGGGTGGGCTGCGAAGGCCGCCTGTGTTTCCTAGTCGCCAGAAAGAATTCCCTTCCCTAATCGGGGTGATGAATGAAAATGTTTCTGCTCCTGTCGACGGTGGCTGCGTTGACCATTGCCGGTGCCAGCGCGACCAGCGCCAAGGATTACGAACCGGCATTCCAGCCCGCTGTGCTTGATGACGAACCCGCAGGTCCGCCCAACGAGGTGATGGTCCTCGGGACGCCGCATCTCGCGGCGCTGCCGGACGGCTTTCGCGTAGAAATGGTCGATCCGCTCGTCGCGCGGCTTGTTGCATGGCGTCCGACGGACGTCGCTGTCGAGCACAACTCTGGACTGCTCTGCGACAGGATGCGGCGGATGCCTGAGCGGTACAAAGAGGCGATCGAAAGCTATTGCTACGACAATTCAATCCCGGCATCCGTCACTGGGCTCGATGTTCCTGAGGCGAATGCGAAGGCCGAAGCGATGCTGAGCGACTGGCCTCAGGACCCTTCCCCCGAATTGCGGCGTGAACTGGCGGCGACCTTTCTCGCAGCGGGAGAGCCCGGGTCAGCTGCCGTGCAATGGCTTCGGCTTCGTGCAGATGAAAGGAAGGCAGACGCGGTTCTGACACAGGAGCTGGTGGACATCCTGCAGCGCCGCGTAGCCAGTGCCAACGAGACCTATTCGGTTGCCGCCCGCGTTGCGGCAGCATCGGGACTGGAACGGCTGTGGAGCGTCGATGACCAGTCGACCTACATCGGCGAATTCGAGGACAGCGATGCTTTTGGCGCCGCGCTTGCAGCGGCGTGGGATAATCCGTCGGGCAAAGCGCGGGCTGCGGAAGCGAAGAGTCTCGAGGACAATCTCGGGCAACCGGACGGTTTGCTTTCCATGTACCGGGCCTACAACGCGCCCGACTATGTTCTGCTCACCTACCAATCGGATTTCGGCGCGGCTCTGACGGAACCCTCAGAGCAAAGGTACGGACGGCGCTACGTCGCCTACTGGGAGACGCGCAATCTGCGCATGGTGGCCAACATCCGGGAAGTGCTGGGGCGTCGCCCAGGATCCAGAATGCTCGCGATTGTGGGGGCTTCGCACAAAGGCTATTACGAGGCCTATCTTGGTCAGATGCGGGATGTTGAGTTGGTCGACGTTTTGCCCGTCTTGAAGTAACTCAGCGTTCGCACATCCGATCCAGCGTTCAGTAGTGCGTTTGGCTTCGTTGATTTGATTCGCTCACTTGCATAGCAACCTAACCAATCTTTCCATTGGCCCTTCGTGTCGCATCCCGCACGTCACCGGTCTTTAGCCATATCGGGCGCAGCACACAGGCCACTTAAATCCGGCGTAACCGCTCATGGACGGAATCAGTCACCTGACATTCGTCGTTAAGGATCTCGATTGCATGGCAAGGTTCATGTGTGAGGGGCTCGGTGCTGTCGAGGTGTATGACAGTAACGGCAAGAACTTCTCCGTCTCACGCGAGAAGTTCTTTGTCCTAGGCGGGGTTTGGTTGGCGGCTATGGAGGGCATGCCGCCGCCGGAGCGCAGCTATCAGCATGTTGCCTTCCGCGTTCTTCAAGAAGACATTCCCAGATACCGCGAGCGTCTTGAGCACATCGGAGCCGAGATCCGACCCTCGCGCTCACGTGTGCCGGGTGAAGGCGAGTCCCTATATGTTTACGACTTCGACAATCACCTTTTTGAGCTGCATTCCGGCACGCTTGAGGAGCGTCTTGCTCGGTACGCCGGTGAGTGCTGATAGCTCGCCAAAATGGCCACCTTAAGTGCTTCGCGCTTGATTCGGCCGTTTAGCTCCAGCGTTGGGCCTTAGGAGGCTTTAGGTGGACGTTGCCGCAGTCAAAGAGCTTTGCAGCCGATTTCCTGGCGCGTCATCGAAGCTCTACGGTCCTCCAAGCAATGTTCTCGTCTACTACGTGGGTGGCAGAAAGTTTGCCTACTTCAAGACCAGTGAGCCGGAGCAGTGGCGCTTCAGCGTTCGCACGACTCCAGAGCGTTTCTTGGCATTGACTGATGTTCCTGGCATCAAGCCGGCCCGTTACATGGCCAAGTTCCACTGGGTCACAATTGTGAACGTTGAGGACATGGCCGCGGACTATCTTCAAGAGCTTATTGAGTGGTCACATGGCAGGGCAGCCACTCGCTCAAGTAGGGTCGCGTGCAAGCGTGAGGAGCGGCCCAGCAGTCTGCTCAGGCTGACGAATCAATCGCTTTGCGATTGATTCGTTCGCGTAGCTCAGGCGTTGGGCCTCGGAAAATGACCTTCACTGACCTGTTCTCCGACAAGGCACAGCTGTATGCCAAGGCGCGTCCTCGTTACCCATCAGCTCTCTTCTCCAGCATTGTGAAGTTGGCTCCAGCCGCAACATGTGCCTAGGACTGCGGCACGGGCAACGGACAAGCTGCAATCTCATTGGCCGATCATTTTGAAACCGTGTGCGCCTCTGACCCCAGTGCGGAACAAATCGCGAACGCAGTTCCAGTGAGAAACGTCCACTATTCCGTGCAGACGGCGGAAGCCACTACGTTTTCGCATCGGTCCTTCGACGCCATTTGCGTGGCTCAGGCCTTGCACTGGTTCAGACTTGACGAGTTTTTCACCGAGGTAAGACGAGTTGCCAAGCCTGGCGCGATCTTCTGTGCGTGGGGCTACGACTGGTTGCGCATAAGTCAAGACTTTGACCGAGCCTTTCAGGAAACCATCCTGGACGTTGTTGCGCCCTTCTGGGCACCGCAGAACAGCATTCTTTGGCGCGGTTACGTCGATGTACGCCTTCCGTTTGAACGAATCCTGCTCCCGCCTCTGCAAATCGAGTCGCATTGGAGCTTCCATCAAGTCATGGCATACGTTCGCACTTGGTCCGCAGTACGTCGTTGCGAGGCAAAGACTGGCCTCAGCTTTTTAGCCGCTGCTGAACAACGCCTGGCACCTCTTTGGGGTCCGCCAGAGGTTGAACGACTGGTATCTATGCCGCTTCATTCGCTAGCAGGGCGAGTGTCATGAGCAGTGCGCCTAGGCCTCGTCCCTTGCAACACATCATGCCGTTGCGCCGCATACACATACCAAATCACGCACAGGAGGTTTCACCATGCTTGATCACATGACTTTCCGCGTGACCGACATTGGTCGCGCGAAAGCGTTCTACAGCGCCGCCCTTGCGCCGCTGGGCTACAGCGTTTCCTTCGAAGGCAACTTCGGCATGAACATTTTGGGGTTCGCTTACCCAGATTCAGCTGAGCCTGATGGCAAGAAGGCCGATGTCTGGTTCATCGATGGTCCCTCACCTCACGGAGGGCCGCCAGCGACTACTGGCTGTCACCTCGCATGGCGAGCAGAGACTCGTGCACAAGTGGATGCCTTCTACATCGCTGCCATCGCCGCAGGTGGAAAAGACAATGGTGCACCTGGACTTCGATTGGAGTATCACCCTAACTACTATGGTGCGTTTGTCATTGATCCAGAAGGCAACAACATAGAAGCGGTGTGTCATCGCCCCGAGTAAGCATGGTGCAGTTGGCCTGCCGGGCGATTTTCGGACCATTTGAAGGTTGAGAGGATGGCCCTCGACCGACGATGGGATCAGGCTCAAGCCCACGACACCGCCATGTGCGACTGCCGCTCCGCCTGGCCCTAGGTTGCGTGCCTTTGCGTCACTAAGCAGTGCCACTTGCGCTCGCCTCGCGTCCGATGCTGGTATGCCATCCAGTATGCCATCGCACGTTGTTTTTCGTTGTCCAGGGCTGTCGCTTGTTGTGCGAGTTCAAGGCGGAAACCTGCGTAGATGCTGGCTTCTCGTCTCGTTGGTTGGTTCTTCTTGATGCTTGTTGTTGGTCACAATGGCGGGCACTCTCTCCGCCACGCCGTGGCGCCGTTCGCGCGAGTTCAGCTCCGGCGCGGCGCGCCCGGCGGTCACGCCAGCGCACCACCGCGGAGCGCGGGCGCTGTTCGCTCGACCCCACGCTTCCCCGCTCGTTCTTCCCGTTTCGAGACATCGGTGCAGGCGCATGACCCAAGGATCGACCAGCGAACCCTCCGCTCGATTCCTGCGCGTCTCGGCGCCCGGCCTGCTGGTCGCAGGGATCTTCTTCGCGCTGTCGCTGACGCCCTCCATGGTGCCGCGCCCTCCCGAGCTGCAGGGCGCGCTGGGGGGAGTCGTCGCCGCCATCGGCTATCTGGCGTGGTGGCTGCTCTGCGTCGTGGCCGCGTGGTTCGGCGTCGCGCCTGCGCAGCCGCTACCGCGTTGGGCGCATCGTGCGCTTTGGGCCCTCGCCGCGGCTCCGGTGACCATCAGCGTGTGGATGGCGCCCGCGTGGCAGGGTTCGATCCGCGAAGCCTGGGGCCTGCCGCCGGTCGAGCAGTCGGCGCCGCTGCGCATCCTGCTGATCGCGGGCCTCGTGTTCGCGCTGCTGCTCGGTATCGGCTGGCTGTTCCGCACGATCGTTTCGAACAAGCAGCGCTGGATCGACCGCCTGCTGCCGTCGCGGCTGGCGGGCCTGCTGGGCCTGCTCGCGACCGTTGCGGTGTTCGTGCTCGTGATCGACGGCGTCGCGGTACGCGGCGTGCTGCGCGGCCTTGACCACAGCGCGAAGCTCACCGACGCGCTCATCGCGCCGGACCTCGCGCCGCCCAGCTCACCCCTGGTCAGCGGTGGGCCCGGTTCGGCGCTGGACTGGCGCGACCTCGGGCGCTGGGGCCGCAGCTTCGTCGCCTCCGGGCCCTCCGCCGACGACATCGCGGCGTTCTGGAACGCGCCAGCGAAGCAGCCGATCCGCGTCTACGTCGGATTGAACGCTGCCAACTCGCCCGAAGCGCGGGCGCGGCTCGCGTTCGACGAACTCCGGCGCCTCGGCGGCTTCGAGCGCTCGGTGCTGGTCATCGCGATGCCCACCGGCTCCGGCTGGCTCGATCCGGGCGGCGTCGACACGCTCGACTACATCACCCGTGGCGACGTCGCGACGGTGTCGGTGCAGTACTCGTACCTGCCCAGCCACGTTTCCGTCGTGGTCGATCGCACGCACGGCGTGGCGGAGTCGCGGGCGCTGTTCAACATCGTGTACCGGCATTGGAAAACGCTGCCGAGCGACGCGCGCCCGCGGCTTTACCTGCATGGGCTCAGCCTTGGCGCCTTCCTGTCGCAGGAAACGCTGCCGCTGCTCGACCTGTATGCCGACCCGATCGACGGCGCGCTGTGGACGGGCTCGCCGTACCTGAGCGACCTCTGGCGTGCGGTGCAATCGCAGCGGCATCGCGACAGCCCGGCGTGGCGGCCGCGCTTCGGCGACGGCTCGCTGATCCGCACGATGAACCAGGACGGCGGCCTCGAACGCTTCGACGCCGACTGGGGGCCGATGCGCTTCGTCTTCCTGCAGTACGGCAGCGACCCCATCGTGTTCTTCGACAACGCGCTGATGTGGCGACGCCCGGCGTGGCTCGCCGACGGGCGCGCGCCGGACCTGTCGCCGGAGATGCGTTGGATCCCGGTGGTGACGTTCTTCCAGGTCGGGCTCGACATGGCGATCGCGCTCGGGACGCTGGGTTACGGCCACGATTACGCCGCCCGCCACTACATCCCGGCGTGGGCCGAGACGTTGGCGCCCGAGGGTTGGACGGCGGAGGATGAAGCGCGGCTGGCGGCGCATCTCGCGGCGCTCGTTCCGCGGTGAGGCCCACCGTGGTCGCCTTCGCGGGCGTGATGTTTTCCTACATCGATTCACGAATTCAGCGGTCGCCGCGCTGGCCGCGCAGGCATAAGCTTCCCCCATCCCCCACCCACCCCCCGGGGAACAAGGAGCCGCAATGATCAAGGTGTTTCTGTTGGACGACCACGCGCTGGTGCGAACGGGCTACCGGCTGATCCTCGAGCGCGAGACCGACATGCAGGTGGTCGGCGAGGCCGAGGACGGCGAATCGGGCCTTCCGCTGATCCGCCAGCTCGCCCCGGACGTGGTGCTCTGCGACCTGCACCTGCCCGGCGTCAGCGGCCTCGAGATCACCGAACGCCTCGCCAAGGGCGGGGCCGCACCGAAGGTCGTGATCTGCTCGGTGCAGCAGGACGGCCCGATGCCGCGACGCCTGATGGCGGCCGGCGCGCACGGATACGTGGGCAAGGGCTGCGACGCCAACGAGCTGCTGCGGGCGATCCGCGAGGCCGCGCGCGGCAAACGCTATCTCGCCAGCGATGTCGCCCAGCACATCGCGCTCGGTGGCGCGCAGTCGGAATCGCCGTTCGAGACGCTCTCGCCGCGCGAGATGGAGGTCGCGAAGCTGCTGTGCCAAGGCCTGAAGCTCGAGGAGATCGGCCGCCGGCTGCATCTGAGCGGCAAGACCGTCGCCACCCACAAGTACCGGCTGCTCGACAAGCTGGCGATCAAAGACACGGTGTCGCTGGCGCGGTTGGCGACGCAGTACGGCGTCCACGACGCGACGCTGTCGCCGCACTGAGGCGCGGCGGACGCCGCCCACTGGCGGCTGGAACGAAAACGGCCCGGTTGACCGGGCCGTTTTCGTTGCGGGTTCCACGCGTCGAGGGTGATCAGGCCTGACGCTGCGCGTGCTCGTCCGCGCCGGAGTCGGCCGAGGTCTCATCGGCCAGCGGCACGTCGACGGCCACCGGGAGCTCCGCCGTCACCACGGTCGACGGCATTGGCGGCGCCGTCGACGGCGTCGACAGATCAGCGAGCAGGTCGCGCTGGAGCGGTGGCGCGATGGTCTCGACCGGCGCGGGCAGGTCGTCGAACTCGCTCTCGACGCTGGTCAGCAGCACGGCCGTCGACGCGCCAAGGGCAAGGCGCTCCGCTGGCTTCGGGGCATCACCCTCGTCATCCCCATCGGCCTCGTCGCCGAAGTCGTCGCCATCGAGGGCGTCGCTGGCAACAGCGCCTTCGGCACCGTCCGCGCCGGCGCCGCGACGGCGGCGGCGACCGCCGCGGCGTCCGCGACGGCGCTTGCCACCCGTGCCCGCATCTGCCGCGGTGCCCGCGTCGGCACCCGGTTCCGCGGCCTCGACGACGGCCAGCGTCTCGTTCGCAAGGGCGGAGTCGGCGCGATCCGTGCTCGACGGTGCGCCGGCGAGATCCGCGGGCGGCGGGGTGGCCGCCACCGCGTCCATGCTCGTCGTTTCGCCGATCGGCGCGACGGGTGTGGCGGCGCGCGGTTCGGCAGCGCGGCGGCCCGCGTCCTGCTTGCGCTGTTCCGCCTTCTCGGCCTCTCGCTTCTGCTGCTCCTCGCGACGCTGCTGCTTCTCGAGGCGGCGCTGCTCCTCGAGCTTGCGCTGCTCATCGACGCGCTTCTGCTCTTCGGGGCTGCGCTCGGGCTTGGCATTGCGGTCGCGACGTTCGCCGCGGCCGGGGCGCTCGTTGCGATCGCCACGGCTCGCCGGCTGCTCGCCAGTGGTCGTGCCCTGGCGCTCGCCGCGGTCGTTGCCGCGCTCGCCGCGGTCGTTGCCGCGCTCGCCGCGATTGCCGCTGCGGTCGTTGCGCTGGCCGCCGCGATCATTTCGTGGGCCGCGATCCTCGCGACGCGGACGTTCGCCCTGCGGCTTGCCTGACGTCGCGGCCGGTGCGGGTTTCGCCGCAGGCGCTGGCGCGCTGTCGTCACCGGTGAACACCGACACGAGACGGCTCCAGAAGCCGCGCTTCGGGGCGGCGATCGCCGCCGGGATCGGCGCCGCGGCGGCCGGTGCCGGCGCGACCTCGCCCTCGAACTCCTGCACCGGGCGGCTCGGCATCGGCTGCACCGGCTGCACCTTGGTGACGGCCGGCGCCGGCGGGATGTTCAGCTGGTTTTTCGTCAGCGCATGCAGCTCGAGCTTGCGCGGCGAGGTGCGGTGGTAGCTCGGCTTCGACGACTCCTCGCCCAGCTCGTTCTCGCGCAGGCGCGTGACTGTGTAGTGCGGGGTCTCGAGGGCCGGGTCGGCGACGATGATGATCGGCGCGTCGTGACGCTGCTCGATCTCGGTGATCGCGCGGCGCTTCTCGTTCAACAGGTAGTTGGCAATCTGCGACGGCGCCTGCACCAGCACCTGGCCGGTGTTCTCCTTCATCGCGTGCTCTTCCACCACGCGCAGGATCGACAGCGACAGCGACTCGACGCTGCGCACGCGGCCGTGGCCGTCGCAGCGCGGGCAGACCATCTGGCTGCTTTCGCCCAAGGAGGGGCGCAGGCGCTGGCGCGACATCTCGAGCAGGCCGAAGCGCGAGATGCGGCCGATCTGCACGCGCGCGCGGTCGTGCTTCAGCGCGTTCTGCAGGCGGTCCTCGACCTGGCGCTGGGCCTTGGTCGAGCTCATGTCGATGAAGTCGATGACGACGAGGCCGCCGAGGTCGCGCAGGCGCAGCTGGCGGGCCACTTCCTCGGCCGCTTCCAGGTTGGTGTGCAGCGCGGTTTCCTCGATGTCGCCGCCCTTGGTGGCGCGCGCCGAGTTGACGTCGACCGAGGTCAGCGCTTCGGTCTGGTCGATGACCAGCGCACCGCCCGAGGGCAGACGCACGTTGCGCTCGTAGGCGTTCTCGATCTGCGACTCGATCTGGAAGCGGTTGAACAGCGGGATCGGGTCGCCGTAGAGCTTCAGCTTGCGCAGGGCGTTGGGCATCACCTGCTGCATGAACTCGCGGGCTTCGTCGTACATCGCCTGCGTGTCGACGAGGATCTCGTTGACGTCGCCGCGCAGGTAGTCGCGCAGGGCGCGGACGATCAGGCGCGATTCCTGGTAGATCAGGAACGGCGCCGGCTTCGAAAGCGCGGCGTCGCAGATCGCGCGCCAGACCTGCAGCAGGTAGTTCAGGTCCCACTGCAGCTCTTCCGCGTCGCGGCCGACGCCGGCGGTGCGGATGATGACGCCCATGTCATCGGGGATGTTGATGGCGTCGAGCGCTTCCTTCAGCGCCTGGCGGTCCTCGCCCTCGATGCGGCGCGAGACCCCGCCGGCGTTCGGCGAGTTCGGCATCAGCACCATGTAACGGCCGGCCAGCGAGATGAAGGTCGTCAGCGCCGCGCCCTTGTTGCCGCGCTCTTCCTTGTCGACCTGGACGACGACTTCCTGGCCTTCGCGCAGGCATTCCTTCAGCGTGTTCTTGTCCGGGTTGGTGCCCGGCTGGAAGTACTCGCGGGCGATCTCCTTCAGCGGCAGAAAGCCGTGGCGGTCGACGCCGTATTCGACGAAGGCCGCTTCGAGGGAGGGTTCCAGCCGCGTGATGCGGCCCTTGTAGATGTTGGACTTGCGCTGTTCCTTGGCCGCCTGCTCGATATCGATGTCGTACAGGGACTGGCCGTCCACGATCGCCACGCGCAGCTCTTCGGCCTGCGTGGCATTGATCAGCATCCGCTTCATTGTCAGGTTCCTCACGCGCTCTACCGCGAGGAACGCCGGGTCGGGCCCGTCATCCGGCGCCGCTCGCGCGGCGCCTGGCATCGATCCAGCGCTTCGGACCATCGGGGCGTACCCCGCGGGAGCGCTTCTTGTATTCCACTGGTTCCGGGCGGGCACAGGCCGTTCCGGTGCTTGCCGAACGACCGTCGGGCAACCCCTCGGGACGAACGGGCAGGGGGCGGGTTCGCCCGCACGAAAGTCGCTAACATGATCGCCCCCGGGGGGCGTGGTCGCGTTTCGGCGGGAACTCTCAGTGAGGGGGCTTTCGGCCAACTCCCAAGCGAATCAGAACCTTAGCCTGCGCGCGGAGCTTAACAGATGCGCTGCGAGCCCGCCCACCCCGCCAAGTCTCTCCAATGAATGAGAAAACCGGAGGCGTCCGCCTCGTCCGCGTGCCGGACGACCGCGACGGCCAGCGCCTCGACAACTTCCTGTTGGGCCAGCTGAAAGGCGCGCCGCGCTCGATCATCTACAAGATCGTGCGCTCGGGGCAGGTGCGGGTGAACAGCGGTCGGGCCAAGCCGGAGACCAAGATCAAAGCCGGGGATGAGGTCCGCATCCCGCCGGTGCGGCTGGCCGAGGAGGGCGAACCGAAGGTCGCGCCGAAGGGGCTGCTGGACCGGTTGGCCGCCAGCGTCGTGTTCGAGGACAAGGCGATCCTGGCCCTGAACAAGCCCTCCGGCATCGCCGCGCACGGCGGTTCGGGCGTGAGCTTCGGGGTCATCGAGGGCCTGCGCGCGCTGCGGCCGAACGAATCCATCGAACTGGTGCACCGGCTCGATCGCGACACCTCCGGCGTGATCGTGCTCGCGAAAAAGCGCTCGGCCCTGCTGGAGCTGCAGGCGCTGATGCGCGGCGGCGAGGACGACGAAGGCCCGGGCAAGCGCTACCTCGCCCTGCTGGTCGGTCGCGTGCCGGACGGCACGATCACTGTCGACGCGCCGCTGCGGAAGTCGGTGCTGCAGGGCGGCGAGCGGATGGTGCGCGTCGACCCGGACGGCAAGCCGTCGGTCAGCCACGTCAAGGTGCTGGAGCGTCGCGGCGGCCACAGCTTCTGCGAGATCCGCATCGAAACCGGCCGCACCCACCAGATCCGCGTGCATGCGGCCCACATCGGCCATCCGGTGGCTGGCGACCCGAAGTACGGCGACAAGGAAGCGAACAAAAGGCTGGCCGAGCAGGTCGGCCTGAAGCGGCTGTTCCTGCACGCCGCGTCGATGGAGTTCGCGCTCGACGGCGGCGCGACGCCCTACCTCGTGGCCGCGCCGCTCAGCGAGGAGCTGCGTTCGGTGCTGGATCGATTGAGCTGAATCGGAAGCCGGCGGGCGCGACATGCCGCCGTTGACCCGCGGCTCAGTGCTGCAGCAGCGCCTCGGCCTTCGCGGCGCAGACGAAGTCGTTGATCGACAGCCCACCCACGTCATGGGTGGAAAAGCGCACCACGCAGCGGTTGTAGTGCACGCCGAGGTCGGGGTGGTGATCCTCCGCGTGCGCGATGAAGGCCAGCGCGTTCACGTACGCCATCGTCCGGTGGTAATCGTCGAAGCGGAACGTCTTTTCGATCGCCGGGCCGTCGTCGATCAGGCGCCAGCCGTCAGGCAGCGCATTCAACAGGTCGGCGATGCGTTCGGGGGAGAGCTGATGCTCGGCGCCGCGCAGCGGCGTGCAGTGGGCGGCGGCGAGTTCGGCAAGCGTGGTCATCGGGGGCTCCGTGGTCGTGTCCGTGGTGGGGCGTGACCGCGCATCGACGTCGGCCCGCGTGCGGGCGACTAGAATACGCCGATGATCCAGATCACCGAATCCGCCCAGACCCACTTCCGCCGCCTGCTCGACGCGCAGGGCGGAGACGCGATCGGCATCCGCCTCTCCGCGCTGCATGCCGGCACGCCGAAGGCCGACGTGCGCCTCGAGTTCGCCGAGAAATCCGACCTCGACGGCAACGAGTGGGCCGTCGACTGCGAGGGCTTCACCCTGTTCGTCGACGGCGGCACCGCGAGCTACCTCGACGGCGCCGAGATCGACTACCGCACCAACGCCACCGGCGGCGAGCTCAACATCCGCGCGCCGAAGATCAAGGGCAGCGCGCCGGCCGAAGGCGCGTCGATCCCCGAACAGGTGCGCTGGCTGCTCGACAACGAGATCAACCCGCAGCTCGCGGCGCACAAGGGCAACGTGCGGCTGGAGGAAGTGACCGCCGACGGCGTCGTGCTGCTGCGCTTCGGCGGCGGCTGCCACGGCTGCGGCATGGCCGACGTCACCCTGAAGCAGGGCATCGAGAAGCAGATGATGGCGAAGATCCCCGGCATCACCGCAGTGCGCGACGCCACCGACCACGGCACCGGCGAGGCGCCGTACATCCCTGCTGGCCGCTGAATCGCCGCGGCGAGGCGTCACCGCTTTAACCACCGCTTACGCGTCGCACGACGAGCATCGTGCGCTTCGCACTCGGCAAGGCGTGGCGCATGGCGGACGGGGAATTTTCGTGGCGCCGCTGCATCGCCTGGACGGTCGCGCTGGCGCTGCACGTCGCCGTCTTGCTCCCACTCTCGATTCCCCTGGCGCTTGACGGGCGCGAGATCGTCGCCACGAGCGACGAGGCGCCCCGCTGGATCGATACGGAACGCGCCACGCCGGTTGAGATTCCGATGCCGGAGCCGGAGCCGATGGCCTCGCCGCCGACGGCGTCGACGTCGCCGCGCGTCGAGCCGCCCCGCGCGCGTCGCCGCGTTCGTCCGATCGACGCCGATCCCTCGGCGGCCGCCGACCCTCCCGCGCTCGTGCCATCACCGGCCCCGGTCGCGCGCACGATCGCTTATCTCGACAATGACGCACGCGCGCTGCTGCCGCAGGACGATCTGTATTCGGCTACGCCGCCGCCGCGCGAGGGCGACTACTACACGCCCGGCGACGGCACGGAGGACGACGTGTTCTACCGCCCGCGCGCGCTCGACCCGGACCCGTCGAAGTTCGCGCACGCGTGGCGGCCGCGCGGTGACCTGCTCACCGACTGGCTCGAGACTCTGGTCGAGAAGACGAGCGGCAGCGTCTCGATCCCGCTGAATCCGAAGTTCAATCTCGTGTGCGGCGGATCGATCGCCGCCGCTGCCGGCGGCTGCGCGATCGTCCGCAATGCAGGCAGCGGCGTCATCGTGCAGCGACCGCCGCCGGCGCCGTGGGATCGCGCGAACCGTGTGCAGTGCCGCGAGCTGCGGCAGGCCTTGGAGGATGCGGAGGAAGCCGCGCAGGTGGCGTATTTCCTCGACCGGCTGTCGGCGCTGTGCAGCGCCGACGCCAATCCTCAGCGGGCCTTGTAGATCCCGATCGCTTTCGGCTGCGCGGCGAGGTAGGCCGCGATGTTCTGGATGTCGGCGTCGGTGAGCTTGTTCGCGCCGTCCTCGGCGTCGACCTGCGCATTCATCAGCACGTTGACGCGGGCGCCCGAGCGGTAGTCCTTCAGCGACTTCTCGAGGTAGTCGGCGTACTGGCCTGCGAGCAGCGGCGTGTTGTTGTCGATCGATTTCGCGCCGCTTTCGAGATGGCAGCTGGCGCAGGACTGGCCGCCTTCCGGCGTGGCTTCGAAGCGGGCCTTGCCGGCGGCGATGTCGCCCTTCGGCGCGCCAACGGCGAGCGCGGTGCCGGCGAAAAGGAGCAGGGAGGCGGTGGCGAGGGTCTGGAGGCGCATGGGGCGGAGGTCCTTCGTCACTTGGCCTTCTGGGCCGCGAGGTAGGCGGCGATGTCGGCGATGTCCTGGTCGGAGAAGCTCGAGGCCTGCGCGGTCATCGTCGGGTGTTGGCGGTCGCCGCTCTTGTACGCCTTGAGCGCGTTGACGAGGTAGCCCTCGTTCTGCCCGGCGATCTTCGGCACGTGGTAGCTCGGGTACGCGTTTTTGTACTCCGGGATGCCATGGCAGCCGCTGCAGGTGTAGGCCAGGGGCTTGCCGTTCTCGGGGTTGCCGGCGGCATGGGCGGGCGCGGTCGCGAGCGCGAAGGTGATGCCGGTGAGGGCGGGCAGGAGTCGACGCATCAGACGATCCGGAGTCAGGGTGAGAGCCCGCGGATTATAGCCATCGGCCGCCCGGCCTTGACAGGGTGAGCCCGTGAGCGAGGTCGGGCTGACTGATGGCATATGCATTCGTGAAGGCCGACGACTAGTGTTGTATGAAACCAGCACACCACGGCCCTTCCATGACCGCTTCGAGCCCTCTCCCGTCCTCCAACCGTCGTTCGTCGGTCCTGAATTTCAGCCTCATCCTGGGCTTGGCCGCTGCGCTCGCCCTCACCGGCTGCGGCGGCCGTGACGCCGAGGGCGATGGCGAATCGGACGACGACACCGAAGCCACCGCGGAGGCCGGCAAGGACGGCAAACCGGGCGAGGAGAAGAAGAACGAGGCGGTGCCGGTCGAAGTGGCGGAAGTGTCGCAGCGGCGGATTTCCGCGAGCTACAGCGGTACCGCCAACCTCGAGGTGCCGGCCGATGCGCAGGTGGTCGCCAAGACCGGCGGCGTGCTGCTGCGCGTGCTGGTCGAGGAGGGTGACGTCGTCAAGGAAGGCCAGCCACTGGCGCAGATCGACCCGGAGCGCACGCGGCTGGAAGTCGCCCGCGCCGAGGCCACGATGCGCCGCCTGCAGGCGAACTTCGAACGCTCCAAGGAGCTGTTCGAGCGCAAGCTGGTGAGTGCCGACGCCAACGACCAGCTGCGCTACGAATTCGAATCCGCGAAGGCCGCGTACGAACTCGCGCGCCTCGAGCTCAGCTACACGACGATCACCGCGCCGATCTCCGGCGTCGTGGCGCAGCGGATGGCCAAGCCAGGCAACCTGATCGCGCTGAACGCGCCGGTCTACCGCATCGTCGACAACTCGTACCTCGAGGCGGTGCTGAACGTGCCGGAGCGCGAGATGCGCACGATGAAGCCGGGCCTGCCGATCCGCATGGTTGTCGACGCGCTCGCCGGGCAGGTGTTCGAGGGCGAGGTCGACCGCATCAGCCCCGTGGTGGATTCGCAGACCGGCACCTTCCGCGTGGTCGGCGTGTTCCGCGGGCAGGACACGCTGCGCCCCGGCATGTTCGGCCGCCTCAACATCGTCTACGACGAGCGCGATGCCGCGCTGACCGTGCCGCGCATCGCCCTCATCGAGAGCGCCGGCGAGTCCGCGGTGTTCGTCGTCGAGGACGGCAAGGCCAAGCGCAAAGTGCTGCAGCTCGGCTACATCAACGGCGAATACGCCGAAGTGGTCGGCGGCATCGAAGCCGGTGAGAAGGTCATCACGCAGGGCCGCGTCGCCGTGCGCGATGGTGCCGAAGTGGAAGTCCTGAACGCGACCGACGCCGCAGCGCCTGCCGCCGCGGCGGTGGCCGACGCCGCCAACCGCTGAGCGCCCGTCCATGAGCCTGATCGAACTGGCCACCCGCCGCCGCGTCACGGTGGCGATGGCGACCGTCACCCTCGTGCTGTTCGGCGTCATCGCGCTGTTCGACCTGAAGGTCAATCTGCTGCCCGACTTGAGCTATCCGACGCTGACCGTGCGCACCGAGTACGTCGGTGCGGCGCCGGCGGAAATCGAAGCGCTGGTCAGCGAGCCGATCGAGCAGGCCGTCGGCGTCGTCAAGAACCTGCGCAAGCTGAAGTCGGTGTCGCGCACCGGACAGAGCGACGTGGTGCTCGAGTTCGCCTGGGGCACCGACATGGACCAGGCCAGCCTCGAGGTGCGCGACAAGCTCGAGCTGCTGCAGCTGCCGTTGGAAGTGAAGCCGCCGGTGCTGTTGCGCTTCAACCCGAGCACGCAGCCGATCATGCGCCTCGCCATCGCGGCGTCCAGCCCGAGCGCGAACCCGCAGGAGCTGATGGCGCTGCGTCGTTACGCGGAGGAGACGCTGAAGCGTCGCCTCGAGCCGGTGCCCGGCGTCGCGGCGGTGAAGGTCGGCGGTGGCCTGGAGGACGAGGTGCAGGTGCTGATCGACCAGAACAAGCTGGCGCAGCTCAATCTCGACATCAACCTCGTGGTCCAGCGCCTGCAGCAGGAGAACGTCAACGTCTCCGGCGGGCGCATCGAGGAGGGTTCGCAGCGGTACCTCGTGCGCACGGTGAACCAGTTCGCGAACCTGCAGCAGATGCGCGACATGCTGATCACCACGCTCAACGGCGTGCCGATCCACCTGCGCGACGTCGCGACGGTGGAGCAGGGGCACAAGGAGCGCGAGGCGATCATCCGCATCGGCGCCGCCGAAGCGGTCGAGGTCGCGCTGTACAAGGAGGGCGACGCCAACACGGTGGCGGTCGCCGAGGCGATCAAGCAGGCGCTCCGCGACATCGAGCGTGAAACCGCGCCGCGCACACCCTCGGCTGACGGCGAGCGTCGCGGGCCGCCGAAGGTCGCGGAAGTGCCGGGCCAGTACACGATCGACGGGCTGACGATGCGCACCGTCGAGGACCAGTCGGTGTTCATCGGCTCGGCGCTGAGCGACGTCAAGAAAGAAGCGGTGATGGGCGGCCTGTTCGCCATCCTGATCATCTTCTTCTTCCTGCGCGACGGCTGGAGCACGTTCGTCATCTCGCTGTCGCTGCCGGTGTCGATCGTCGCCACCTTTTTCTTCATGGGGCAGCTCGACCTCTCCTTGAACGTGATGTCGCTGGCCGGCCTGGCGCTGGCGACCGGCATGGTCGTCGATGATTCGATCGTGGTGCTCGAGAACATCGCCAAGGCCCGCGAGAAGGGCATGGGCGTGCTCGAAGCCGCGGTCGTCGGCGCCAAGGAGGTCGGCATGCCGGTGGTGGCCACCACGCTGACGACCGTCGCGGTGTTCCTGCCGCTGGTGTTCGTCGAAGGCGTGGCCGGGCAGCTGTTCAAGGACCAGGCGCTGACGGTGTCGATCGCGCTGCTGATCTCGATGGTGATCGCGCTGACGCTGATCCCGATGCTGAGCTCGCTGAAGGCGACCGCGCCGATGGCCTTCCCGGTCGAACGTGAGCCGGGTGCGGTGCGCCTGCCGCGGAGTTTCCGCGACGCTGGCGAACGCTTCGCGGCGCCCTACACCGCGCTGATGGCGAAGCGCCCGGGTGCGCTGTCGGCGATCGGTGGCGGGTTGCTTGCCGTGTTGGCGGCGCCGTTCCGGATCATCGCGTGGGCGATCAGCTTCATTCTTCTGGTCGTGGTTCGCGGCGGCCTGATGCTGTGGCGCGGGTTCACGACGCTCGTGCTGCCGGCGATTGCGAAGGTCGGCGAGTTCGTGCTGCGGCCGTACGAGTCGGCAGCGACGGCCTACCGCCAGCGCGTGCTGCCTTCCGCGCTGCGCAACCCGTTGCCGGTGTTGGCGACGGCCGGCGCGGCCTTCCTGCTGTCGCTCGGCATGGCGACGACGCTGGGCACCGACCTGATTCCGCAGCTCGCCCAGGACCGGTTCGATCTGACGGCGAAGCTGCCGGCCGGCACGCAGCTTGCCGACACCGATCGTCTCGTGGCGGCGGTGCAGGGCCAGTTCGACGACGACGAGCGGATCAAGGCGCTGTTCGGCGTCAGCGGCACCGGCACGCGCCTCGATGCGAACCCGACCGAATCCGGCGAGAACATCGCGCGCGTGTCGATCGTGCTGGGGCAGGGCTACAGCCGCACGACCGAGGCCGCGCTTACCGAAGACCTGCGCGGCTTCATGGCCGGCTACCCCGACGTCGAGGTGAAGTTCAGTCGCCCCGAGCTGGTGAGCCTGTCGACCCCGCTGGAGATCGAGGTGCGTGGCACCGACCTCGCCGAGATCGAAGCCGCCGGGCGCAAGCTCGCCGGGCTGATGAAGGAATCGCCGCACTTCGCCGACGTCAAGTCGACGGTGGAGCAGGGCTTCCCCGAAGTGCAGATCCGCTTCGACCAGGAGCGCGCCGCGGCGCTCGGCCTGACCACCCGCCAGATCGCGGACGAGGTGGTGCGCAAGGTGCGCGGCGAAGTGGCGACGCGCTACAGCTTCCGCGACCGCAAGATCGACGTGCTGGTTCGCGCGCAGGAGCAGGACCGCGCCTCGGTGGCCGAGATCCGCGACCTGATCGTCAATCCGCAGAGCGAGCGCCCGGTGCCGCTGTCGGCGGTGGCCGAGGTCATCGAAACGATTGGCCCCGGCGAGATCAACCGCGTCGACCAGACCCGCGTGGCGATCATTTCCGCGAACCTGCGCGACATCGATCTCGGCGGCGCCGTCGAGGAGGTGAACAAGCTCGTCGAAGCCAATCCGCTCGGCGCCGACCTGCGCCTCGCCTTCGGTGGGCAGAGCGAGGAGCTGGGTCGCTCCCTGCAGTCGCTGCTGTTCGCGTTCGGGCTGGCGATCTTCCTCGTCTACCTGGTGATGGCGTCGCAGTTCGAATCACTGCTGCACCCGTTCGTCATCCTGTTCACCATCCCGCTGGCCGTCGTCGGCGCCGTGCTGGCGCTGGTGCTCTCGGGCTCGCCGGTGTCCGTCGTCGTGTTCATCGGATTGATCCTGCTGGTCGGCATCGTGGTCAAGAACGCCATCGTGCTGGTCGACAAGGTCAACCAGCTGCGGCTTGAAGGCGTGCCCAAAGTGGAAGCGCTGATCGAAGGCTCGTACTCGCGCCTGCGGCCGATCGTGATGACGACGCTGACGACGCTGTTCGGCTTCGCACCGCTGGCGTTCTTCGGCGGCGACGGTGCGGAAGTGAAGGCGCCGATGGCGATCACCGTGATCGGTGGCCTCGCGGTGTCGACCCTGCTCACGCTGGTCGTGATCCCGGTGATGTACAACCTGCTGGACCGCAGCAGCGACGAGGCCTGGAAGGCCGAAGGCGAGCGCAGCAAGCAGATCGGCCTGATCGGCCGCATGTTCGGGGAGCAGCAGGCATGAGTCTTGCGGAGATCAGCCTCCGCCGTCCGGTGACGGCGATCATGTTCTACGTCTCCCTGATGGTGTTGGGGGTGATCGCCGCGTTCAAACTCCCGCTCGAGCAGTTCCCCGCGCTGACCGCGCCCTTCATCTACATCGAGCTGCCCTACGCCGGCGCGTCGCCGGAGGAGGTCGAGCGGACGATCGTGCGGCCGGCCGAGGAAGCGCTGGCGACGCTCTCCGGCGTCAAGAACATGTGGTCGAACGCCCGCGGCGACGGCGGCGGCATCTTCCTCGAGTTCGACGACTGGGCGCGTGACACGAACATCGCCGCCAGCGAAGCGCGTGATCGCATCGACGCGATCCGTTCGGAGCTTCCGGACGACTTCCAGCGCTACTTCGTCATGAAGTTCTCGACGACGGACGAGCCGATCCTGCGCCTGCGCTTCGCCAGCGACCGCGACCTGCGCGACGAGTACGCGATGCTGGAGCGGCTGTTCAAGCGCCGCATCGAGCGGATCCCGGGCGTGGCCCGCGTCGACATCATCGGCGTCGAGCCGCCCGAGGTCGAAGTGGCGATCGACCCGATCCGCCTCGGCGCGCACAACGTCGCGCTGAACGACCTCGCGATGCGCCTGCGCGCGGTCAACTTCTCGGTGTCGGCCGGCAATATCGACGACGGCGTGCGCCGCATCCGCGTGCAGCCGGTGGGCGAGATCCGCGACCTCGACGAGTTGCGCAACCTCGTCCTCAACGACCGCGGCCTGCGCCTGTCGGACATCGCCGACGTGGTGCTGAAGCCGCAGCGCTCCGACTTCGGGCGTCGTCTCGACGGGCGCCCCGCGGTGGGCATCGACATCCAGCGCGAGGCGGACGCCAACATCGTGCAGATGTCGCGCGACGTGCTGCGCGAGATGGTGGAAATCGAGAAGGCGCCGGAGCTTCGCGGCATCGAGGTACTGATCGCCGACAACCAGGCCGACAGCGTCACCAGCTCGATCGCCGAGCTCACCGAGGCGGGCGTCATCGGCTGCCTGCTGTCGGTGTTCATCCTGTTCTACTTCCTGCGCCACTGGCCGAGCACCCTGATGGTGACCCTGGCCATCCCGGTGTGCATCGTGATGACGCTGGGCCTGATGTACTTCATGGGCTATACGCTGAACGTGCTGACCATGATGGGCCTGCTGCTGGGCTTGGGCATGCTGGTCGACAACGCCGTGGTGGTGGTGGAGAGCATCTACCAGTACCGTGAAAAATACCCCAACGATCCGTATCGCTGCGCCATCGAGGGAACGCGCAGCGTGCAGCTCGCGATCAGCGCCGGCACGCTGACCAGCATCATCGTGTTCGTGCCGAACCTGTTCGGCCCGGTCAACCAGATCAGCATCTTCCTGGGCCAGGTCGCCGCGACCATCACCATCTCGCTGCTCGCCTCGTGGCTGGTGGCGGTGAGCCTCATCCCGATGCTGTCGGCGAAAGTCGCCACGCCGCCCTCCCTTGGCCTGAAGACCGGCTTCGTGCCGTGGATGACGGATCGCTACGCCCGCGGGCTGCGCTGGTCGCTCGAACACCGCGGCTGGTCGGTGTTCGGCATCGCGCTGATCGTCATTTTCAGCGTGATTCCGGCTGCGACCGGGCTGATGAAGTTCGACATGTTCAAGGAGGACGCGGGTCGCGAGATCGACATCTATTTCGACTGGCGCGGCTCGTACAGCCTCGACGAAATGCTCGGCGAAATGCTTCGCGTGGAGGAAGTCCTCGATGCGAACCGCGAGAAGTTCCAGATCGAGCAGATCTACACCGTCTACAGCGAGCGCGGTTGGGGCGGCATCGACGTGACGCTGAAATCGGAGGGCGATCTGATTCCGACGGAGGAGCTGCAGGAAAAGATCCGCGAGGCGCTGCCCAAGTCGGCGCTGGCCGAGATCGGCATCGAGGGCAGCGGCGGTCCGGGCGGCGGCGGCGCGCAGAACGAAGGCGTGCGTGTCTCGCTCAACGGCGACTCGAACGAGGAGCTGATGGTGCTTGCCGAACAGATCGTTCCGGTGCTCGCACGCCGCCCCGAGCTCCGCGACGTCCGCATCGACACCGGGGACGAGACCAGCGAGGTGCGCGTCAGCGTCGACCGCGACCGCGCTTCCGCCTACGGGTTCTCGGCGCAGGAAGTCGCGCAGTACATCGGCATCGCCCTGCGCGGCACGCCGCTGCGCGAGTTCCGCGGCGCAGGCGAGGAAGTGCCCGTCTGGGCGCGCTTCGCCGGCGCGCAACAGTTCCGCGTCGAAGACCTGCAGTCGCTGCAGCTCACGCGCGCCGACGGCAGCCGCGTGCCGCTGATGTCGATGGTCACGGTCGACATCGTGCGCGGCGCCGGGCAGATCAACCGGGAGAATCGCCGCACCTCGCTGAACATCGCCGCCAATCTCGGCGATGACATGACCAACGAGGACGCGCGCGACGCGATGACCGAGGTGCTTTCGAAGGTCACCTTCCCGCCGGGCTACGGCTTCAGCTTCGGCGGCGACTTCCAGCGCAACGACGAAGCCGGGAGTCAGATGGCCTTCAATACGCTTATCGCCATGGTCATGATCTTCATCATCATGGCCGCGCTGTTCGAGTCGATGCTGTACCCGATGGCGATCATGAGCAGCATCGTGTTCTCGGCGTTCGGCGTGTTCTGGTTCTTCGTCATCACCGACACGACGTTCACGATCATGGCGGCCATCGGCATCCTGGTGCTGATGGGCGTGGTGGTGAACAACGGCATCGTCATGATCGAGCACATCAACAACCTGCGCCGCGAGGGCTACCGTCGCCTCGATGCGCTGGTCGAAGGCAGCCGCGAACGATTGCGTCCGATCCTGATGACGATGGGCACGACCATCCTCGGGATGATCCCGCTGACCCTCGGCGGCGCGCAGATCGGTGGCGACGGCCCGGGCTACTATCCGATGGCTCGCGCGATCGTCGGCGGATTGATCTTCTCGACCATCGTCAGCCTGGTGTTCCTGCCGACGATCTACGCGATCCTCGACGATCTCGGGAACTGGAGCAGCGCCGCGTTCCGTCGAGCGCGCGAGTGGGCCGGCGTGCGCCCGGTGCTGGCGAACTGATCTCCGCCCGCGTCGATGCGACGCAAGCCCCGCCGATCAGGGGTCGATGACCGGTGCGCGCGTGTGCCCCGCGCCGCGCACCACCCACTTCCGCGTGGTCAGCGACTCGAGCCCCATCGGGCCATACGCATGCAGCTTGGTCGTCGAGATGCCGATTTCGGCACCGAGGCCCAGTTCGCCGCCGTCGTTGAAGCGCGTCGAGGCGTTGACCATCACCGCCGAGGCGTCGACCTCGCGCTGGAAGCGAGCGGCGAGCGTTCCGTCCCGCGTGGCGATGGCTTCGGTGTGCTGCGAACCGTGTGCGGCGATGTGCGCGAGCGCCGCGTCGAAGCCGTCGACGATCTTCATCGACAGCACGAGGTCGAGGTACTCGGCGTCCCAGTCCTCGCCGGTGGCGGGTTGGGCGTCGGGCAGGTGGGGTAGCGCCATCGCATCGGCGCGGAGCGCGACGCCCCGCGCATGAAGCGCTGCGCCGACGCGAGGCAGGAAGGCCTCGGCCACCGCCGCATCGACGAGCAGGGTCTCCAGCGCGTTGCAGGCCGACGGCCGCGCGCACTTGCCGTCGATGGTGAGCCGGAGCGCGGCATCGAGATCGGCGCTGGCCTCGACGTAGAGGTGGCAAACGCCCTTGTAGTGGCGGATCACCGGCACGCGGCTGACGTCCGCCACGTGGCGGATCAGGCCCTCGCCGCCGCGTGGAATGACCAGCGACAGGCAGTCGTCGTGTTTCAGCAGCTCCGCGATCGCCGCGCGTTCGAACACAGGTACCAGCACCGCCGCGTCGCTGGGCAAGCCGGCGTCACGCAGCCCCGATTGCACGGCGTCGATCAGCGCCGCGTTGCTGTGTGACGCTTCGCGCCCGCCGCGCAGCACGCAGGCGTTGCCGGACTTCAGGCACAGCACCGCGGCGTCGACGGTCACGTTCGGACGCGATTCGTAGATCATCGCGATGGCGCCCAGCGGCGCGCGGAGCCGGCCGATTTCTAGGCCATCGGCGCGCGGCGCGTGCCATTCGACTTCGCCGAGTGGATCGGGCAGCGCATTGACTGCGCGTACGGCGCCCACGAGCGCGGCGAAGCGCGAGGCGTCAAGACGCAGACGGTCCTGCATCGCCGCGGAGAGTCCGGCAGCGTCGGCATCGGCAAGGTCCTTGGCATTCGCGGCCAAGATCGCGGCCTCTCGCGCTTCAAGCGCTTTTGCGATGGCCTCGAGGCCGGCGAGGCGCGTGGAGGCATCCGTCGCGGCCAATCGGCGCGCGGCCGCGCGCGAGGCCTCGGCACAGCGGCGGATCAGGGCGATGTCGTCGGGGCTCACAGCAGCACCAGGTCGTCGCGGTGGATCACGGTTTCCGGCCCTTCGTAGCCGAGCAGCGCGGGCAGCTCGTGGCTCGGCCGGCCAAGCACGCGGCGCAGCTCGGAGGCGTCGTACTGGGCGATGCCCTTGGCGAAGGCGCGCGATTCGCCGTCGACAAACACGTCGACCGCATCACCCGCCTTGAAGGCGCCGTCGACGCCGCGCACGCCCGCCGGCAGCAGCGACGCGCCGCGCTCCTTCAAGGCGCGCAGCGCGCCGGAGTCGACCCGCAGTTGGCCCTGGCTGGCCAGCGCGTGGCGCATCCAGTGCGCCTTGGCGCTCGCCGGCGTCGTCGCGGCGTCGAACAGCGTGCCGGGGCATTCGCCGCGGCCCAGCGCTTCCAGCGCCGCGGTTTTGCCGCCGTGGACGATCACCGTGGGGATGCCGCGCGCCGTCGCTTTCGATGCGGCCTCGAGCTTGGTGCGCATACCGCCGGTGCCGACGGCCGAGCCGGCGCCGCCTGCGAGTGCGAGCACCGCGTCGTCGATCGCGCTGACGCGCGCGATGCGCGTCGCGCCCGGCATCTTGCGCGGATCGGCGTCGTACAGGCCATCGATGTCGGAGAGGATCACTAGCAGGTCGGCCTCGACCAGCACGGCGACGTGCGCGGCAAGGTTGTCGTTGTCGCCGAGGCGCAGTTCGTCGACGGCGACCGAATCGTTCTCGTTGATGATCGGCAGCACGCCGGCGCGCAGCAGCTCCCGGAGCGTGTTCTTCGCGTTGACGAAGCGGCGACGGTTCTGCAGGTCGTCTAAGGCCAACAGCACCTGCGCACACGGCACGTCCAGCAGTCGCGCCCAGGCGTCGAACATGCGCGGCTGGCCGAGGGCGGCGAGCGCCTGCTTCGCCGGGAGCGCGCTGGCGTCGATGGTGCCCAGCAGTGCGCGCCCCGCGGCAACAGCGCCGGACGACACCAGCACCACCTCGCGCCCCTGCGCACGCGCCTCGGCGATGAAGCGCGCGATCGACAGCAGGTGTCGCGTGGAGAGCCGCTCGCCGCCGGGCGCGATGAGGTTGCTGCCGACCTTCAGGACGGCGCGTTTCCAGCGGGGCAGGGCGATGGCGTCGGACACCGGCGGCACTCGTGGGGCGGGAGACCGAGTGGAGCGCAGGTCGTTCGAGTCGTCAAATGAGTTTCGCGATCATCCCCGCGCCGGCCGCCCACACCGCCAGCGCGGTGCCCAGCGAGGTTAGGAAGAAGTTCAGCAGGGTGCGCGCGACGCGGTTCTTCCACCAGCCGCCGAATGTGCGGGTGTCATCGCGCAGCGCGAGGAAATCCGCGTAGTCGGGTTTGCGCACCCAGGCCTCGACCAGCGCGCTGACCGTGCCCGAGCCCAGCGCGGGGTGCAGCGGCGTGATCGGCGATGAAGCCGCGGCCGCGAGGATGCTCAAAGGGTGGCCGCCCGCCGCGAGGCAGCCGAGCGCGCCTCCGACCGCCGTGATGGCCGCCCACTGCAGCAGCACCATGCCGCCGGTTTCAATGCCGCCCTGGTGCCAGCCGTAAGCAAAACCGCCGAGCAGCAGCGCGACGAGCACGATGGTGAACCACGGCAGGCCGGTGTCTTTCGGCAGGCTTTCAAGCGCGGCGATCTGCGTCGCCGGCGCGTCGCTGCCGGACTCGAGCGCTGCCTTCAGCCCGGCCAGATGCCCGGCACCGACCACGGCCAGCACGCGCTGGCCGGGATGCGCCGCGCCGGTCTCGCGAAGCTTCGCGGCCATGTAGCGGTCGCGCTCGGCGATGACGGCCTCGAACAGCTCGGGGCTTTGCCCAGCGAACTCGGCGAAGCTCGCTTCCAGCACGTCGCCCTTTTTCAGGTTCTCGATGGCGTCGTCCTCGACTTTTTCGTCGACGATGAGGCTGGTGAACAGCCCGGCGCCGAGCATCGAGCGCTTCCAGAAGCCGAGGGTGGACCACGCGCGCTTGAAGGTGAGGCCGATGTCGCGGTCGATCAGGGCGAGCCGCAGGCCGCGTGCGGTGGCACCGACGGCCGCGGCCTTCAGCTCTGCACCCGGCTCGACGCCGAGCTGCTCGGAGAGCCGGCGCTGGTAGGCGGCCAGCGCGAGGTTGGCGGCGAGCAGCCCCGCCTTGCCGCTCTTGATCGCCTGCACGAGGTCGAGCTTGGCCAGCGCGTCGGGGTCGGTGAGCGCGCGATGCCGCGCTGGGTCGAGTTCCACCGCGATGACGTCGAAGGCCTCGCTGGCGAGTGCGGCTTCGACGGCGGCCACCGATTCCTTCGAAACGTGCGCGGTGCCGAGCAGGGTGTAGGTGACGCCGTCGCGCTCGACGCGCGCGTGCGGCTGGTCGGCCAGCGCGGCCGGCAGGGTGATGTCGTTCAATCGCGGAATCGCTTGGTCAGGTCGCCGTAGGCGTCGATGCGGCGGTCGCGCAGGAAGGGCCAGATGCGGCGCACGTGTTCGCCGCGGCCGAGGTCGACGTCGCAGAACAGCACGTCAGCTGCATCGCGCGAGGCCTCGGCGAGCACTTCGCCCTGCGGGCCAAACACGGCGCTGGAGCCCCAGAACTGGATGCCTTCGCCGTAGCGGCCATCGGCCAGCGGCGAGGCTTCGAAGCCGGTGCGGTTGCAGGTGAGCACCGGCAGGCCGTTCGCGACCGCGTGGCCGCGATGCGAGAGGATCCACGCCATGCGCTGGCGCTCCTTCTCGGCGTCGGCGTCGCGCGGGTCCCAGCCGATCGCGGTCGGGTACAGCAGCAGCTCCGCGCCGGCCAGCGCCATCAGGCGCGCGGCTTCCGGGTACCACTGGTCCCAGCACACGAGCACGCCGAGGCGGCCCACCGAGGTGTCGATCGGATGGAAGCCGAGGTCGCCGGGCGTGAAGTAGAACTTCTCGTTGAAGCCGGGGTCGTCGGGGATGTGCATCTTCCGGTACTTACCGCGGAAGCTGCCGTCGGCGTCGAAGACCACGGCCGTGTTGTGCGCGAGGCCCGGCGCGCGGCGCTCGAACAGCGAGCCCACCAGCACCACGCCGTGCTGCTTCGCCAGCCGCGACAGGCACTCGGTGCTCGGGCCGGGGATGGGCTCAGCGCGGTCGAACTCGTCGACGCTCTGGTGCTGGCAGAAGTACGGGCCGTTGTGCAGCTCCTGCAGCAGTACGAGCTTCGCGCCACCCGCGGCGGCTTCGGCGACGCGCTGCTCGATGCGCGCGAGGTTCGGTGCGGCATCGCCCTGATTGAATTCCTGGACGAGGGCGACTTTCAGATTCCGGCTCATGCGAGCACTCCTTGCGGCAGCTGCATCGTGATGCAGTGCAGGCTGCCGTTCTGCCAGATCAGCGGGCGGCAGGGCACGGGCACGATGGCGTGGTTCGGGAAGGCATTGCCGAGCATCACGGCGGCGGCGGCGTCTTTCGGGTCGCCGTAGGCCGGCATCAGCACCGCGCCGTTGACGATCAGGAAGTTCGCGTAACTCGCGGCAAGGCGACGGCCCTCGTCGATGATCGGCCGCGCCCACGGCAGCGGGTACAGGCGATACGGTTTGTTGTCGGCAGTGCGCAGCGCGGAAAGCTCCGCACCCATCGCCTGCAGCCCGGCGTAGTGCGAATCGGCGGGGTCGTCGCAGCTCTGGTAGGTGATCGCATCGCGCGCGGCGAAGCGGGCGAGGGTGTCGATGTGCGCGTCGGTGTCGTCGCCCTCGAGGGCGCCGTGGTCGAGCCACAGCACGCGCTTCTGCTGCAGCGCGTTCTCGAGCTGCCAGGTGATTTCCTGCCGCGTCAGCTCCGGGTGGCGCTCGTGCAGGCACTGCCAGGTCGTCAGCAGCGTGCCGTCGCCGTCGGTCTCGATGCCGCCGCCCTCGAGCGCGAAGTCGATGCGCTGGTGCTTGGCGTCCTTGAACACGCCGGCCGCGACGAGCTGCGAAATCAGCGCATCGTCCTGCGACGCGCCGTACTTGCCGCCCCAGCCGGTGAAGCGGAAATCCAGCAGGCGGAAGCCGTCGCCGTCGCGCAAGGTGATCGGGCCGGAGTCGCGCAGCCAGGTGTCGTCGTAGGCGGCCTGCACGAAGCGCACGCGTCCGAGGTCGGCGCGTGCCGCACCCAGCAGCGCGCGCGCGTGGGCTTCAAGTGCCGCATCCGCCACGACGATGACGAGGCGCTGGAAGCGCGTGACCGCCGCGCCGAGGGCGACGTAGGTCGTTTCAACGTCAGCGAGGCGCTCGGCCCAGTCGGTGCCGGCGTGCGGCCAGGCGACCAGGACGGCGTCCTGGGGTTCCCATTCGGCGGGAAAGCGAAGGCTCATCGGGTCGTGGTTCCGGTGCGAGGTGCGCATTGTCGCCGCTGCCCATGAAAAAGGCGCGACCCGGACGGCCGCGCCTTGGGTGCGTCGCGAAGCGATCAGCCGCGGGCGGCGGGCGCCGGGCCCTGCTCCTGCGGGGTGGCCTGGTTCAGCACCGCGTCGATCACGCGACTGCGCTCGAAATACACGGTGAACGTCGGGTACACCCAGCGATGGATCACCGGCCACGCCGCGCTCTGCCCGCCGCGCGGCTCGAGCTTCTGCGTCGGCGCACCGAACTTGGCTTCGACCTCGGCCATCGACAGGCCGCGGGCCGGGAGGTTGGCGGCTTCACTGGCCTGCGCGCGCTCGATCAGCAGGCGGTCGGCGTGGGCCGGGGCGGCGAACGCGAGCGTCAGGCTCGCGGCGATGAGGGCGGAACGCAGCAGCATGGCGGTTCTCCGGGTCCGTGAACGGGGGCATGCGCCGATTGTGGCACTGCGACACCCAAAAACAACAACGCCGGCACTCAGGCCGGCGTCGTCGGGCAGCAGGCTCGGGCGCGGATCAGCGCTGGCGGGCCTTGAAGCGCGGGTTCGACTTGCAGATCACGAAGACCTTGCCACGGCGGCGCACGACCTTGCAGTCGCGGTGACGGGACTTCGCGGACTTCAGGGAGTTGAGGATTTTCATGCGCCACCTGATGCGGGAAGGATTGATCGGAAAGCGCGCGAGTATGGGCCAATCTCCGGCTCGGATCAAGCACTTGCCTGAACCGCCCCGCCAGCGTCGGCCGGCCCCGATCCGCCGCCGACGCCTCAGGCGCCGTAGTAGCCGCGATACCACTCGACGAAGCGCGGAATCCCGACCTCGACCGGCGTGGACGGCGAATACCCCGTGTCCCGCATCAGCGCCGAGACGTCGGCTTCGGTGTCCGGCACGTCGCCGGGCTGCATCGGCAGCAGGTTCTTGATGGCCTTCTTGCCCGTCGCATCTTCGATCAGCTCGATGTAGTGCGAGAGCGGCACCGGCGCGTGGTTGCCGATGTTGTAAAGGCGATAGGGCGCCGCGCTCGTCGCCGGAGTGGGCGCCAGCGGGTCGAAGCCGGCATCGGGGCCCGGCACGCGATCCAGCGTGCGGATCACGCCCTCGACGATGTCGTCGATGTAGGTGAAATCGCGCGTGTGCTTGCCGAAGTTGAAGACGTCGATCGGCTCACCGGCGAGGATCTTCCGCGTGAACAGGAACAGCGCCATGTCCGGCCGGCCCCACGGGCCGTAGACGGTGAAGAAGCGCAAGCCCGTGGTCGGCAGGCTGAACAGATGGCTGTAGGTGTGGGCCATCAGCTCGTTGGCCTTCTTGCTGGCCGCGTACAGGCTCACCGGGTGGTCGACGCTGTCCTCGACCGCGAACGGGAGCTTGCGGTTGCTGCCGTAGACCGAGCTCGACGAGGCGTACACGAGGTGCTCGACGCCCTTGTGGCGGCAGGCCTCCAGCACGTTGAGGAAGCCGACGATGTTCGCGTCGACGTAGGCGCGCGGGTTCTCGATCGAGTAGCGCACGCCGGCCTGCGCCGCGAGGTTGACCACGCGCTGCGGCTTGAACGCGTCGAACGCGGCGTCCAGCGCCTCGCGATCCTCGAGCGCGGCCTTCACGAACGAGAAGCCGGCGTGCGGCGTCAGCCGGTCGAGCCGCGCCTGCTTCAGGCGCACGTCGTAGTAGTCGTTGAGGTTGTCGACACCCAGCACCTCGTCGCCGCGGTCCAGCAGGCGGTGGGCCAGCGTCGAGCCGATGAAGCCGGCCGCGCCGGTGATCAGGATGCGCATCGTGGTGCCTCGAGAAGGCTCAGAGTCGATCGTCGACGTCGGCGCGGGGCAGAGCGCCGCGCACGTCGAACAGCAGGCCGTTGGCTTCGAGCCGCGAGCGCAACGCGGCGGCCCCGGCAGCGACGAGCTCGGCGTGCGGCACGGCCAGCACCGCCGCCGCGAACGGGCCGTCCGGCAAGCGCGAGTGCACGGCCAATCCGTAAGCCTCGCGCGCCTCGTCGATGGAGACCCGCGGGTCGTGCACCACCACCTCGAGCCCGAAGTCCTCGAGACCGCGGATGACGTCGATGACGCGCGTGTTCCGAAGGTCCGGGCAGTTCTCCTTGAACGCGAGGCCGGCCACGAGCACGCGTGCCCCGGGTCGGAGCAGGCCGCGCTGGCCCAGGCCCTTGGCCACGCGCATCGCCACGTGCCCGCCCATCGCGTCGTTGATGCGACGGCCCGCGAGGATCACCTCTGGCGCATGGCCGACCGCCTGCGCCTTGTGCGTCAGGTAATAGGGATCGACGCCGATGCAGTGACCGCCGACCAGCCCGGGCCGGAACGGCAGGAAGTTCCATTTCGTGCCGGCCGCGGCGAGCACGTCCAGCGTGTCGATGCCGAGGCGGTCGAACAGCGTCGCCAGCTCGTTCATCAGCGCGATGTTGAGGTCGCGCTGGGTGTTCTCGATAACCTTGGCCGCCTCCGCCACGCGGATCGACGCGGCGCGGAAGGTGCCCGCCGATACAACGGCGCGATACAGCCGGTCGACGCGCTCCGCCGCTTCGGGCGTCGAGCCCGAGGTCACCTTGACGATGTCCTTCAGGCGCCGCAGGCGATCGCCCGGGTTGATCCGCTCGGGGCTGTAGCCGACCTCGAAGTCGAGGTTGAAGCGCAGTCCCGATGCCCGCTCGAGCTCGGGCACGCAGACCTCCTCGGTCGCGCCCGGATACACCGTGGATTCGTAGACGACCAGGTCGCCGCGCTTCAATGCCGCCCCGACGGTCCGGCTGGCAGCGACGAGCGCGCCGAAATCGGGCCGCTTCGCGCCGTCCACCGGCGTCGGCACGGCAACGATAAAGCTGCGGCAGCGCGCCAGCGCTTCCGGCACGTCGGTCACGGTCAGCTTCGTGGCGGCCCGCCACTCGGCCGTATCCACCTCGCCGGTGCTGTCGACGCCCGCGCGCAGCGCGTGTACCCGATGCGCCGACACGTCGAAGCCGACGGTCTCCACGACCGCACCGAAGGCCACCGCCACCGGCAGTCCCACGTAGCCAAGGCCGACCACGCCGATCGGGCCGAGGTCGTCGATGCCGTTTGCCGAGCCAGCCGCTACGCCCGTGGCTCCCGCCGTCATTCGATCTGGCTCGCGGCGTGGCGTGCGTCGAGCCATTCCATCGCGTCGCGGGGCTTGAGGCCAGCGGCTTTTTCGAAGGCGGCAGCTGCCGCCTCCTCGCCCTTGGCACCGTGCAGCAGCAGCGCGACGTTGCCCTGCTCGAGGTGTGCCACCGGCGACTTCGGCGTCAGCTTCAGCGCGGCAGCGAGGTGTTTTTCCGCTTCCGACGCCTTTGCGCCGTAGGTCATGCCGCCGATCAGCCCGCCCACCTTCGACACGATCTCGGCGTGGTAGACCGCCAGCGCGAGACGCGCTTCGGCGTGGTCCGGCTCGATGGCGAGCGTCCGATCGAGGCTTTCGCGCACTTTGCCGGCCAAGCCCTGCTTCAGCGCCTTCACGATGCTGATGCCCTGGCTGTAGCGGCCGAGTCCGAACGCGCGGCGGTAATGGCTGTTCGCCTCGGCCGGCAGGGCGCCGACGGCCTGCTCGGCGATCGCCGCGACGAACTCGAAGCGCTGCAGCTGCTCGGTCTCGTCGTCAACGAGGTAGGCGGCATGGATGCCCATGGCCTTGGTGGCCAGCGATGCGCCGAGCACGCCCAGCGCGCGACCCGCCTCGTGCGCCGCCTCGAAACGACCCTCGTGGAACGCGCGCCAGCCGTCCTGCAGCTGCGCGGCAGCCGTCTCCGCATCCAGACCCTTCGGCGCGGCACCACCGGCGGCTTTCAGCAGGGCCGCGGCGCGCTTCGCGTCGGGGAAGGGCTCCGCGTCGCCCGCATGCAGGTCCTTCCACGCCTTCTTCAACGCGTCGCCGGCGAAGTCGAACTTCGGGGCTTTGCCGGGCAGCGCCGCCCAGCCGGACTTCTTCTTCGTCGCCATCGTTCCGGTCTCCTCGATCCAGCGCGAAGCCTGCGGCGATATTTCTTCCGCGTCTAGTGTGAAAACTCGGCGCGTGGAACGAAGACTCGCGCCGTCGCCAGTCCGGCGCGTATCCCCACGGTGGTTCCATGGCTCGTTCCTCTTCCCGCACCCGCAGCCCCGCGCGTCAGCGTCCCGTCGCCGCGCCGGTCAACCCGCGCACCGTCTTCCTCGCCAGCCTTGGCGCTGCGGTGATCGCCCGCCGCGAGGCCGAGCGCCTCGCTGCCGAAGCCGCGACCGTGCCGCAGCGCCTTCGCGCTGGCGCCGATGCCGCGGTCGACACCGCGCGTGACGAAGTCGACAAGCTCGCCAAGTCGGCGCGTTCGCGCATCGCTCCGCTGCAGCGCGAAGCCGACAAGCTCGGCAAGCAGATCGATGCCGCGCGCACGCAGGGCGTCGCCGAGGCGGCGAAGCGCCTGAACCCGCTGCTGGCGCGTGTCGGCCTGCCGACCATCGCCGCGAAGGCCCCGCCCAAGCGCTCGGCGAAGAGCGCCCCCAAGCGTCCGGCCGCGAAGAAGGCGGTGAAGGCGCGTCGCCGCGCCTGAGTTCAGTCGTCGTAGGCTTGGCTGAGCGTGTTCAGATGGACACGCTCGGCGTCCCGCAGGAACGGTGAGATCAGCATCATCACCTGCACGATGCCGAGGCGGATCGACTTCGCCTCGTCCTGGTCGCCGCGCGCCGCACCGTAGTTCAGCCAGAAGGTGGCGAGCACGAGGATGTTGGTCGCCAACGCGTCCATCTCCGCCGCGGAGGCGCGCAGGATGCCGGCCTGCGACAGGCCGCGGATCACCGAGCTGGCGTTGTCGGTGGCGCGCTTCAGGATGCGCGCGAAGCGCACCCGCAGCCGCCGGTTGCGGCTGAGGATGTCGACGAGATCGCGGTACAGGAAGCGGTTGTCCCAGATGCACTCGAACACCAGGTGCATCTGCAGCCAGATGTCCTCGAGCCCCGGCAGCCGGCCTTCCGGAACGGTCATCGCTTCGCCGATGCGCTCTTCGTAGCGGCCGAAGAGCTGCTCGATGATGTCGTCCTTGTTGCGGAAGTGGTAGTACAGGTTGCCCGGGCTGATCTCCAGCTCGTCGGCGATGTGGTTCGTGGTCACGTTCGGCTCGCCCTGGGCATTGAACATCGCCAGGGCGCAGTCGAGGATCCGTTGCCGGGTCTGTGGAGCCATCGGAGGGGTCGCTCGCCGGCCGTCAGGCCGTCAGCGTTTTCACCAGCGCGATGTATTTCTTCATCGCGTCGTCCTGCGTCGTGCCCTTGAGCTTCTCCCACGCTTCGTACTTGGCGTTGCCCACGAAGTCGAAGAAGCCCGGCTTCGCGCCGCTCACGTCGCCCTCCGAGCCCTGCTTGTACAGCGCGTACAGACGCAGGAGCGTGTCGTTGTCGGGGCGCTCGGCCAACGCCATCACGGCGTCCTTGGCCTGTTCGAACTGGGTCTTGAGGTCGGGCATCGCGGCGTTCCGGGCATTTCGGCGAACGTTGAGATAACACGCCCCTCCGGGCCGGTCAACGCGGGCTCGGCGTTTGTCGTTTCCGCCGGCCTCTGGCACCGTTACCGGGCATCCCGCCTGCCGGCGGGGCTTGGGTCCAACGTCGTTTCCGGGGAGACAGACATGACGTACTTCGTGACCGGCGGCACCGGTTTCATCGGCCGGTTCCTGGTCAGCAAACTGCTGCAGCGCAAAGGCCAGATCCATGTGCTCGTACGCAAAGGCTCGCAGAAGAAGTTCGATGAGACCGCCGCGAAGATGGGCTGGGACCGCAAGCGCGTGCTGCCGGTGGTCGGCGATCTGTCGAAGCCGAAGCTCGGCCTCACGCCGACGCAGCTGAAAGCGCTGACCGGCAAGGTCAAGCATGTCTTCCACCTCGCGGCCATTTATGACCTCACCGCCGACGCCGAATCGCAGCGCGTCGCGAACGTCGACGGCACGAAGCACGCGATGGAGCTCGCCGGCGCGCTGAAGGCCCTGTGCTTCCACCACACCAGTTCAATTGCCGCCGCCGGCCTGTATCCGGGCGTGTTCCGCGAAGACATGTTCGACGAGGCGGAAGGGTTGTCCGACCCGTACTTCCGCACCAAGCACGATTCCGAAGGGCTGGTGCGCACGTCGTGCCCGGTGCCGTACCGCATCTACCGCCCGGGCGTGGTGATCGGCCACAGCAAGACCGGCGAAATCGACAAGATCGACGGCCCGTACTACCTGTTCTCGCTGATCAAGAAGATGCGGCAGACGATGCCGCAGTGGATGCCGGCCATCGGCATCGAAGGCGGCAAGATCAACCTCGTGCCGGTGGACTTCGTGGTGGATGCGATGGACCACATCGCCCATAAACCGCGCCTCGACGGGAAGTGCTTCCACCTCGTCGACCCGGACCCGGAGCGCATCGGCGAGGTCATGAACACCTTCGCGCGCGCCGCCCACGCGCCGGAGATGAGCATGCGCATCGACGCGCGCATGTTCGCGGTCGTGCCGGGCTACATCCGCAGCGCGATCAAGAACCTGCCGCCGGTGCAGCGCTTCTCGAAGGCCGTGCTGAAGGACCTGAAGATCCCGCGCGAGGCGTTGGGCTACATCACGTATCCGACGCGCTTCGACACCCGCGAAGTGGAGCGCGCGCTCAAAGGGTCCGGCATCAGCGTGCCGAAGCTCGAGGACTACGCCTGGCGCCTGTGGGACTACTGGGAACGCCACCTCGATCCGGACCTGTTTATCGACCGCTCGCTGCGCGGCAAGGTCGAGAACAAGGTGGTGCTGATCACCGGCGGCTCGTCCGGCATCGGCTTGGCCGCCGCGCACAAGATCGCCGACGCTGGCGGCAAGGTCGTCATCGTCGCCCGCGGCGAGGAGGAGCTGTTCAAGGCCCGCGACGAGATCAAGGCGAAGGGCGGCAAGTGCTTCGCCTACACGGCCGATCTGACCGATCTCGCGAGCTGCGATGAGCTGATCCAGAAGGTGCAGGCCGAGATCGGCCCGGTCGACATCCTGATCAACAACGCCGGGCGCTCCATCCGCCGTTCGATCGAGTTGAGCTTCGACCGCTTCCACGACTTCGAGCGGACAATGCAGCTCAACTACTTCGGCAGCCTGCGCCTGATCATGGGCGTGCTGCCGGCGATGATCGAGCGTCGCGGCGGGCACATCATCAACATCTCGTCGATCGGCGTACTGGCGAACTCGCCGCGGTTCTCGGCATACGTCGCTTCCAAGGCTGCGCTGGACGCCTTCAGTCGCTGCGCGCAGGGCGAGCTGTCCGGCAAGAACATCGCCTTCACCACGATCAACATGCCGCTGGTGAAGACGCCGATGATCGCGCCGACCAAAATGTACGACTCGGTGCCCACGCTGACGCCGGAGGAAGCGGCCGACCTGATCGTCGACGCCGTGATCACCCGCAACAGCCGCGTCGCGACGCGCCTCGGTATCTTCGCGTCGGTGCTGAATTCCGTGGCGCCGAAGGCCTACGAGATCGTCATGAACACGGCCTACGAGCTGTTCCCGGACTCGGCCGCGGCGAAGGGCATCAAGGGCATGCGCGAAGGCGACAAGCCTTCGAACGAGCAGATCGCGTTTGCCGCGCTGATGCGCGGCGTGCACTGGTAGGCGGCGTCAGACGCAGCGGCGCCAGCGCACGTCGCTGCCTCCGCTCGCTTCCATCTGGAGGCGCACATCCCGCAGCGCCGGATAGGCGGCGCTGAGCGCGCAGGTCTTTTCCACGCCGGCGTCGATGCCGATGCGCGGCCGCAGCGAAATCACCATCGTGCTGGCGCTGGACCACACCGCGCGCTCCACCTCCGGCAGCGCCATCACCGCCTTCGCCAGCTCGAGGCGACGGTTCGCCTCGGCGTCCGCCGCGGTGACGGCGGGTGCGGTTGCCATATCCGGCGTCGTTACCGCTGACGAGGCCTCCTCGCCGTCCACGGCGGCGCCGGCGGATGCGGAAGGCGGAACGGCGGGGGCCGGACGCTGCGCCGCGACCGCGGCCGGCGGTGGCTCGTTGCCAACGAGGCCGCCGATCAGCAGTTGGTCGAGGTTTCCGCCCCAGAACACGATCGCCAGCCCGGCGATCGCGGCGCCCACCGTCGCCAGGCGACGTGGGCGATGGACGAGCGCTTCCGCCTCGGCGACGACGCCGTTGCGCGTTCCCGGGTCGAGCACCTGCTGGACTTTCGACCACACCGTCGCGCCATCGAGGCTGCTCACCTTCATGCGCGCGGCTTGGGCGAGAGCGTCCGCGTCGACGCTGCCGAGCGTGGCGATGATGACTTCGTCCACTTCGGCTTCCTGGCGGCGACGCTCGGCGTCGAGCAGCGCCGGCGCGCCGATCCGGTAGCTGGTGCCATGCTTGTAGATCAGCAGCGCGCGGGTGCTGCCGCGCGACAGCAGGCGCTCGGCCAGCGGCACGCCGCCGGGACCGGTCAGTTCCGCCGCCGGCCGATACCCTTCCTGCGCCAGCGCCTGCACGAGCAGCTCGAGCGCTTCGCGCCAGCGTCGCGAGTTCAGCACTTCCACGCCGATGCGCTGCACGTGGGCGCGTTTCTGCACGCGATCGAACCAGAGCCGGCTCCCCACGACGAGGGCGACGGCGACGGCGATGGCGATCAGGATCGAGAGGACAACGGACATGGCGTCGGGGGTGGCGAGGGAGCCGAGAGGGTAGCGTCTCGCAGCGCACAAAAAAACACGACGCCATCGTGGCGTCGTGTCGAGAGGTCGCCCGCAGTGCCGGGAGGCCGTTCGGGGAGGGAGCGTCCGACCCCGGCGATGCGGGCGGGTTCCTTACGCGTCAGCCCTGCGGCGCGTCCGGGGCCGCGATCGGCGCGAGTGCCGACTTGCGGGCCTTCGCCGGCTTGGCCGCGGCTTTGCTGCTGGCCTTCTTGGCCGGCTTCGCGACCTTCTTCGCCGTCTTGGCGGGCGCCTTGCGGACGACCTTGGCCGGCGCCTTCGTCGTGGCCGGCTTGGTCGCGGCCGGTGCGGCCGCACCGCGCTGCTTCAATGCACGGGTCAGCTCGTCGACGCGCGCGGTCAGCTCCACGAGGTCCTCGCGGGTCGGCACGCCGAGGCGGGTGAGGGCGCGCTGCACGCGCTCCTCGAACACCTTCTCGAGGCGGTCCCAGGTGTCGACGGCGCGCTCGCGCACGGTGCCGACGCGCTCTTCCACGGCGTCACGCACCGCATCGACGCGGCCGGTGGCGAGCTTGCGGGTGGCGGTTTCGAAGCTCGAACCTTCCTTGACCAGCGCGTCGAACAGCTTCGAGCCTTCGTGCTGCGCGCGCTGGAAGGCGCCGACGCCGGCCAGCCAGATCTGCTGCGCCGATTCGGCGAGTCCGCGCGAGAGCTGCTCGGCCTTGGCCTGCAGGTCGGCGGGCGACGGCGCGGCGGCCGGGGACTTGCGGGTCGACTTCTTCAGCTTGGCCATGATTCTTTCTGCACCTTGGGGTGAGCGTAATGTGCGCGCAGTCTCGTGACGGGGGCTAGAGCATTCACACCAGTCCCAGACTCAGGATCGCGCCTTGCGGGCGCTGGCCCGACGCCGCGTGGAGGCCTGATTCGCGGCTGGTGCGTCGCGCTGCAGCAGGGCTTCGACGTCGTCCAGCGAGCGGCGCAGCCGCGCGGTGGTTTCGGTTTGCGGGCGGCGCTTCGCCACGCCGTCGAGGATCGACAGACCCGGCGCGTCCAGCACTTCGTCGCGCAGGCGCAGGCCATGGCGAGCGAACATCGGGCCGAGCTGCTCGCGGCGCTCGCGCAGGTCCTTCAACGTGGCGCGGAAGGCGTACTCGCAGACTTTCACGCGGTTGCCGTAGCTGAAGACGCTGGTGAAGAACATCTCGCCATCGTCCTCGTCGGGCTCCATCACGACCTGGTCGGTGTCGGGGTACTGGCGGGCGTACTTCTCGAGCCCCACCTGCACGCGCGACTGCAGCAGCGTGCGGAAGGTCTGCGACAGCACCACCGGCAGGCCGCCTTCGGCGAGGCGGTCCAGGCCCACGGGTCGCTTTCCGCCGCGGCTGGCGTTGAAGGGCACGAAGGGGTTCACGCCGAGCAGCAGGTCGATGCCTTTGTCGAGCGCGACCGAGGCGTGCATCGTGCGGCGCAGCGCGCCGTCGACGAAGTGGTGGTCGCGGATGCACACCGGCGGGTAGAGGCCGGGCAGGGCGGCGCTGGCCTGCACCGCGCGCGAGATCGGGACGTCGTCCCACTCGCGCGAGCCGAACCGCACCGCCTTGCCGCTGTCGAGATCGACCGCCACGACGTAGAGCGGCCGCTCCAGTTCACGGAAATCGTTGCTGCGGCCCTGCGCGGTAAACAGCCGGCGCAGGAAGGTCTCGACGTCGGCGTTGTCGAACAGGCCGTTCGGAATCACGCCGCCCATGCGCGTGAGCAGCTCGCCGAGCGAGGCGTTGCCCGGGTCGGACAGCGACTCCTTCGCCCAGTTCAGCAGCAGGCTCGGCGCGCTGGCGGCGCGGCGCAGGTACTCGCCGAGCGCCGGTTTCAGGAAGATTTCCGGCCGGAAGTGCACATCGGCGTCGCCGGTGAGGAAGATGCGGCACATCTCCTCGGTGCTGAGCCGGTTGGCCAGCCCGGCGGCGATGAAGGCACCGGAGCTGACGCCGACGTAGACATCCAGCCGTGTCAGATCGAGGCCTTCGATGGCGCGATCCAGCGCGCGCAGCGCGCCCAGCTCGTACATGCCGCCGGTGGGACCGCCGCCGGCGATGGCAAGGCCGATGCGGCCGTGGCTGGGCGTGCGGGGTTTGGCAGGCTGGACGACGAGCATGGTTCACGGGTCGATGGCGAATCCGCCGGATTCTAACCGCGTTGTCCCACTCGCGTTCTGGCGCGCACGTCACGCTCGCCGCATGATCCGCGTCCCGAGTGCCGCCCGCCGCCATGTCCGACGACGCCCAGCAACGCAGCCGACTGAAATCCGCCATCGCGCGCCGCCTTCGCTGGCGTGCCGAGGCCTTCGACCCTCGCAATGAAGCCAACGCCTCGTCGCGCCTCGCGGTGCTTCGCGCCTGGCAGACGCAGCGCTTGGAGGCGAGCTTCGCCGACGTGCTGGCCGACGCACGGATGCACGCGGCGGGCCGGTTCTTCCTCAGCGACCTGTACTCGGACCGCGATTTCAGCGGCCGTGACCGCGACGTCGACCGGATCATGCCGATCATGGTCCACCTGCTGCCCGACACGATGCTGCGCGCGGCGCGCGACGCCATCGAACTGCACGTGTTGAGCCACGCCCTCGACCTGCGGATGGTCGACGCGATGGGGAAGCGGCGGCTCGCGAAGCTCGATGCCGCTCGCTACGGCGAGATCTACCGCGACACCGGCCTGCCGCGGCTGCGGCGTCGGCAGATCGATCTGGTCGTGGCGGTGGGACGCAGTCTCGATGCGGCCGTCCAGCGCCACGGCGTGCACCGGCTGCTGCGCGCGTCGCGGCTGCCGGCCAGGGCCGCCGGGCTTTCCGAGCTGCAGCGCTTCCTCGAGCGGGGTTTCGATGCCTTTGCGAAACTCGAGGGCGCCGATCGCTTCCTCGAGCGCGTCGCGCGCGGCGAGGGCGAGGTCAGCCGCCGCCTGTTCGCCGCGGAGCCCGACCCGTTCCGTCCGACGTCCTGATCAAGGCAGCGCCTGGCGGCGCCTCAGCGGAACTGCTCGTCGATGACGCGGTCGATCTCGCGCTCGATCGAGCCCTTCAGCGCGAACAGCAGAAACCCCAGGCGGACCACGACGCGCACGTCCTTGCCGGTCACTGCGATCTGCCCGTCGACGCCACTGCGGGTGAACTGCAGCGTGTTGCCTTTCCAACCGTAGTCCACATCGAAGCGCTCGGCGATGCGCTCGGCGATGCGCTCGACGCGGAGCTTGGCGTCCTTCAGCGGAAGGGCGTGGCTGCGTCGGATGTCGATATCGGCCATGGGGCCCTCCTTGGCTGGATTCTGTGCCATGCGGCGGTGCGTCGGCCAGCCCGTGAACGCTGTGTTACCTTTCGCCGCGCAGGAGGTCCAATGCGACTGACGTTTCCGAACGGCGAGCACGCCGCGGTCCATCTCGAGCACGGACAGGTCGGCGTGGGTAGCGCCGCCGGCGGTGGGACGGCCGTCGCGATTCCGGGCCTCGCGCCGCTGCATGCCGTGTTTGCGAACGGCCGTCGCGGCAGTTGGCTCACCGTTCCGCAGGACGCCACCGTGGTCGTCAACGCGCGTCCGGTGAAGCGCATCGCCTACCTCCGACCCGGTGATCTCGTCTGCCTTGCCGGCGTGCAGGTGCGCGTCGAATCCGACGAGACGCCGCCGTCCCCGTCCAGCGTGGACGCCCCGGCGCGTCGCCGCGGCGCTGACGATGGCCTTTCCGTTGTCGCCAAGGCCTCGCTGCGCGGCCTGAGCGGCGCGTGGTTCGGGCGTTGCCTGCCGCTCGCGTCGCCGCGCGTGCTCGGGCGCGGTGCCGGCAGCGATGCGCGCCTTGAAGGCGCCGGCCTGCAGGAGCGCCATGCGCAGATCGACATCGAGGACGGCGTGGTCGTGCTGCGAACGCTGTCGCCGGCCGCCGTCGTGCGGGTGAACGGCCACGCGGTGCGCGCTGCGGTGCTGGCGCAGGGCGACCAGATCGAACTCGGCGAGCAGCGCTTCGTGGTCGAGGCCCCCGGCCTCGGCGCGAACCCGGACGGCGCGGACACCCCCGTGCCGGCTCGACGCGATGCCTCGACGCCCACATCGATGCCGTCGGTGAATGTGCCGGAGGCCGTCACGGCGACGAACCCGACCGCCAAGCGCGATCTCAGCGGCGTCTACCTGCTGGTCGCCGCAGCCGCCGCGCTCGCCGCCGCGCTCACCGCGTTCTTCGTCTACGCGCCGAAGGGCTGATCGCGGCACGGCACATGCCGCCGCGCGATTTCGAGATTCGACTCTAATCCGCGCCCCTACTGTCGACGGAATCTCGACGCGTGCTAGCGTCGACGTTTACGTCAACAGGAGGTGCGGTGATGTCGCGGGGATTCAATTTCAGTGCCGGTCCGGCGGTGCTTCCGGAGCCGGTGCTGCGCCGGGCGCAGGCCGAACTGCTGGAGTGGGGCGGCGAGCGCGCGTCGGTGATGGAGGTGTCGCATCGCGGCAAGGCCTTCATCGCGGTGGCCGAGAAGGCCGAGGCCGACCTCCGCACGCTGATGGGCATCCCCGACGACTACGCCGTACTGTTCCTGCAGGGCGGTGCGACCACGCATTTCGCCCTGCTGCCGATGAACCTCGCGGCCGCTGGCCAGCGCGTCGATCATCTGGTGACCGGCGCGTGGAGCAAGAAGGCCGCTTCGGAAGGCAAGGCGCATTCGGCCGTGCAGGTCGTTGCCGACACCGCGGCCTCGAACTACACGACGCTGCCGGCCGCGGGCTCGTACGCGATCGGTGCCGACTCGGCCTTCGTGCACCTGGTCGCCAATGAAACGATCCACGGCGTCGAGTTCCCGGACGCCATCGACACCGGCGACGTGCCGCTGGTGGCGGACTTCAGCAGCTCGATCCTGTCGCGGCCGATCGACGTGACGAAGTACGGCGTCATCTATGCCGGCGCGCAGAAGAACATCGGCCCCTCGGGTCTCGTGGTGATGGTCATCCGCAAGGACCTGCTCGAACGCGCTGGGCAGCCGCGCGCCAAGATCCTCAGCTACAAGGCGCACGCCGAGCAGGGCTCGATGCTCAACACGCCGCCGACCTTCAGCTGGTACCTCGCTGGCCTCGTCTTCGAGTGGATGCTGGAGCAGGGCGGTCTCGAAACCTTCGAAGCCAACAACCGCCGCAAGGCGCAGGGGCTGTACGCCGCGATCGACAACAGCGGCGGCTTTTACCGCAACCCGGTGGCGGTTGAGGCCCGCTCGCTGATGAACGTGCCTTTCATGCTGCACGACGCCGCGCTCGACGCCGCGTTCCTCAAGGAGTCGGAAGCCGCCGGCCTGCTGGCGCTCAAGGGCCACCGCGACCTCGGCGGTATGCGCGCCTCGATCTACAACGCGCTGCCGCTGGAAGCGGTCGCAGCGCTGGTCGATTTCATGGGCGACTTCCAGAAGCGGCACGGGTAAACGATGAGCCAGCACACGCCGCCGCCCGGCGATCCCAGCACCGATCCCGCATCGCCCGGCGCAGCGCCGGAGAACGGCGCTCTCGATCTCGGCCAAGTCCGTGCCCGCATCGACGGCATCGACGAGACGATCCAGCAGCTGATCGCCGAGCGCGCGCGCTGGGCGCAGCAGGTGGGTCGCGCCAAGGGCCCGCTGAAGGCCGCCGTCGATTACTACCGTCCGGAGCGCGAGGCGCAGGTGCTGCGCCGCGTGGTCGACCGCAATGAAGGCCCGCTGGCCGACGAGGTGCTGGTGCGGCTGTTCCGCGAAATCATGTCGGCCTGCTTGGCCCAGCAGGAGCCGCTGAAAATCGGCTACCTCGGCCCCGAAGGCACGTTCTCGCAGCAGGCAGTGCACAAGCACTTCGGCCATTCGGCCAAGGGCCTGCCGCTGGCGTCGATCGAAGAGGTGTTCCAGGAGGTCGACGCCGGCAACGCCGACTTCGGCGTGGTGCCGGTCGAGAACTCGGGGCAGGGCACGATCCAGTCGACGCTCGACATGTTTTTGACCTCGTCCTTGAAGATCTGTGGCGAGGTCGAGCTCGGCATCCACCAGTACCTGCTGGGCCGCACCGACCGAATCGAGGACATCGAGCGCGTGTACGCGCACCCGCAGTCGCTGGCGCAGTGCAAGGCCTGGCTGCGCGCCAACCTGCCGAAAGCCGAGCTGGTGCCGACGCCGAGCAATGCCGACGCGGCCCGCCGCGCCCGCAATGCCGACGATGCCGCCGCGCTGGCCGGTGAATCCGCCGGCCACGTCTACGGCCTCAAGACCATTGCCGGCCCGGCCAACGACCGCGCCGACAACACCACACGCTTCCTCGTGCTCGGCCGCGAGCTGCTCCCGACCTGCGGCCACGACCGCACCTCGCTGCTGGTGTTCGTCAACGATCAGCCCGGCGCGCTGTTCGGCATCCTCAAGCCCTTCGCCGAGAACGGCCTGTCGCTGAACCGCATCGAGTCGCGCCCGGCCCACACGCGGCGCTGGGAGTACGCCTTCTTCATCGACGTCTCTGGGCACGTGGACCAGCCCGAGATGCAGGCGGCCCTGCAGCAGCTCGGCGCCTTCGCGTCGACGGTGAAGATCCTCGGCAGCTACCCGGTGGCGGTGCTCTGATGGCGAAGGATTTCGCCGCGCTCGCCAACCCCGGCGTGCGCGGATTGGCCAGCTACGACCCCGGCCACGACATCGTCGCGCTGCGCCACAAGGCCGGCGAGCACGGCCTGCTGGAACTCGGCGGCAACGAAAGTGCCTGGGGCCCCAGCCTGCTGGCGCTGGCCGCGCTGCGCTCCGAGCTCGACACGCTGGAGCTCTACCCCGACCCGCGCGGTGGCGTGCTGAAGCACGCGCTGTCCGAGGCCTTCGGGGTACCGACCGACCACCTGCTGCTTGGCAACGGCACCCACGAGCTGCTGATGCAGGTCGCCCAGGTCTTCGCCGGCCCGGAGCGGCCGGTGCTGGCCTCGCGCTACTGCTTCGCGGTCTACCCGCTGGCCGCGCAGGCGGCCAACGCCCGGCTGGACGTCGTCGAGGCCCTCCCGAAGGAGCACCCGACCCAGCCCAGAGGCCACGACATCGACGCGATGGTCGCGGCACTTCGCCCCGAGCACGGGCTGGTGATGCTGGCCAACCCGAACAACCCGACCGGCACGTGGCTGACCACCGCCCAGATCGAGCGCCTGCTGCAGGCCGCCGGGCCGGACACGCTGGTCGTGCTGGACGAGGCCTACGGCGAGTTCCTTGCACGGCCGGGTTGCGAATCCGCTTTAAGTTTGTCCCCCAAGTACCCGAATCTATTGGTTTCCCGGACGTTTTCGAAGCTGCACGGCCTGGCTTCGCTGCGCGTCGGCGTGCTGGTCGGACGGCCCGAGGTGCTGGCCGTACTGGAGCGGGTGCGGGAGAGCTTCAACGTCAACAGCCTCGGCCTCGCCGCCGCCGCGGCGGCCCTGAAGGACGAGGCGCATATCGCCACCGTGCTGCACGAGACCGCCGGCAACCGCGAGGCGTTGGCCATCGAGCTCAAGGCTCGCGGCTGGTTCGTGCACCCGTCGCAGACCAACTTCCTGCTGGTCGACTTCGGCACCAACGACACCGCCACCGCGATCGACCGCGGCCTGCTGGCCCGCGACATCGTGGTCCGGCCGATGCGCGGCTACGGCCTGCCGCAATGCCTGCGCATCACCGTCGGCAAGGTCGAGCAGAACGCGCGGCTGCTGAAGGCGCTGGATGCGGTCGTCGCGGAAGCCGGTCTGTCCGCCTCGGCGCAGGCCTCGGGAGCGGCCCGATGAGTGGCGGCGCCGGGCCTGTTGCCGCCTGGATCGCCTCCCCCGGCCGCTCGCTGACGGGCCGTCTGCGCGTGCCCGGCGACAAATCCGTCTCGCATCGCTCGGTGATGCTGGGCGCCCTGGCCGAAGGCACGACCCGCGTCACCGGCTTCCTCGAGGGTGAGGACACCCGCGCCACCGCGGCCATCCTGCAGCGCCTCGGCGTCCGCATCGAGGCGACGGGCGATGGCGAGCGCGTCGTCCATGGCGTCGGCTTGCACGGCCTGAGCGCCTCGAGGAGCCCGCTGGACTGCGGCAATGCCGGCACGGGCATGCGCCTGCTGGCCGGGCTTCTGGCCGGGCAGGCCTTCGACAGCGTGCTTATCGGCGATGCGTCCCTGTCGAAGCGGCCAATGCGCCGCGTCATCGACCCGCTGGCCCGGATGGGCGCCCGGATCGACAGCGAAGGCGGCCTGCCGCCGCTGCGAATCCACGCGAAGAATGTTCTGCAAGGCATTGATTATGAATGCCCGGTGGCCAGCGCACAGGTGAAGTCGGCGATCCTGCTTGCCGGCCTGTACGCCGACGGTCCGACGACCGTGCGCGAGCCGCATCCGACCCGCGATTACACCGAGCGGATGCTGTCGGCCTTCGGTGCCGACATCGATTTCGCGCCAGGGCTCGCCACGCTGCGCCCCGGTCGGGCGCTGAGAGCCACGACCGTCGACGTGCCGGCCGACTTCAGCTCGGCGGCGTTCTTCCTGGTCGCGGCCAGCGTCATCCCGGGGTCGCATCTCGTGCTCGATCGCGTCGGCGTCAACCCGCGCCGCACCGGTCTGCTCGATGCCCTGACGCTCATGGGCGCGGACATCACCGTCCGCGCGGCGGGCGAGCAGGGCGGTGAACCCGTGGCCGATATCGAGGTCCGGGCGGCGCGCCTGCGCGGCGCGGTGATCCCCGAGTCCGTCGTGCCGGACATGATTGACGAGTTCCCGGCCCTGTTCACCGCCGCGGCGCTGGCCGAGGGCGACACCGTCGTGACCGGTGCGGCGGAGCTGCGGGTGAAGGAATCCGACCGCATCGCGGTGATGGCCGAAGGCCTGCGCGCGCTTGGCGCCGTCATCGACGAGCGCCCGGACGGTGCGGTCATCACCGGCAGCGGCTTTACGGCGAACGCCTCGGCCGCGTCGGTCGATGAACGACACGGGCGACTCCGCGGCGGCCACGCCGACAGCCGCGGCGACCACCGCATCGCGATGAGTCTCGCCATCGCGGCGCAGTGCGCCGCGGGCGAGGTGCGCATCGACGACGTGGCCAACGTCGCGACGTCGTTCCCGGGCTTCGATGCGCTTGCCCGTGGCGTCGGGTTCGGGCTGCGACTCGCGTAGACTCGCGTCCCGCATGAGCCCGACTTCGCCACGCGGACCCGCCGCGCCCGCCGCAGCCCCCGTCCTCACCATCGACGGCCCGTCCGGCTCGGGCAAGGGCACGGTCAGCCGGATGGTCGCGCACGCGCTGGGCTGGCATTACCTCGACTCCGGCGCGCTGTACCGCGCCGTGGGCTTGGCCGCGGCCTGGGAGCAGATTGATCTCTCCGATGCCGAAGCGGTCGCGGCCTGCGCGGCGCGCACCGTCATCCGCTTCGATGGCGACGCCGAGGGCGAGCCGAAGGTCTGGGTCAATGGCAAGGACGCGACCCACCAGCTGCGCATGGAAACCGCCGGTGCGGCAGCGTCGGCGATTGCCGCACACCCGCCCGTTCGCAGCGCGTTGACCGATCTTCAGCGCAGTTTCCGCTCCGACCCCGGCCTGGTAGCGGACGGCCGCGACATGGGCACGGTGATCTTCCCGGACGCGCCCTTCAAGGTCTTCCTGACCGCCAGCGCCGACGAGCGCGCCCGTCGCCGGCATAAGCAGTTGAAGGAAAAGGGGGTTTCTGTTAATTTCGACAGTCTTCTGCACGAAATCTCGGCCCGCGATGAACGCGATGCCAGCCGTGCGGTGGCGCCCCTGAAACCCGCACCCGATGCGCTTTTCCTGGATTCCACCGGTCGGTCGATCGGCGAGGTGGTCCAGCACGTCCTGGCGCTCGTTCCCGAATCGATGCGGCGGCCGTAGTCGTCCGACTGCGGCACTGGCGACGCTTTCGTCGCTCCGCGATCCGTCAGAAGAACCGCTCCGGCGCGCATTTCGCTCGCCGGTTTTCCCACGCATCGAAAGATGCACTGCAGGTGGGCGCGTCGCGCAGGAATGCGGACGAAGGCCTGATGTCCAACCAGAGAAACTCCAATGACTGAATCATTTGCCGAACTGTTCGAACAGAGCCAGACCGCGCTCAACAAGCTGAAGCCGGGCGCGATCGTCTCGGGCACGGTGGTCGAGATCCGCAACGACGTCGTCGTCGTCAACGCCGGCCTGAAGTCCGAGGGCATCGTCCCGATCGAACAGTTCCGTAACGAAGCCGGCGAGCTCGAAGTCAACGTCGGCGACACCGTCAAGGTGGCGCTGGACTCGCTCGAGAACGGCTTCGGCGAAACCGTGCTGTCGCGCGAGAAAGCCAAGCGCGCCATGGTGTGGGACGAGCTCGAAGAGGCGATGGAAAAGGCCGAGACCGTCACCGGCCGCATCAGCGGCAAGGTCAAGGGCGGCTTCACCGTCGACATCCGCGACGTCCGCGCGTTCCTGCCGGGCTCGCTCGTCGACGTCCGTCCGGTCCGCGACCCGGTCTATCTCGAAGGCAAGGAACTCGAGTTCAAGATCATCAAGCTCGACCGCAAGCGCAACAACGTGGTCGTGTCGCGCCGCGCCGTCGTCGAGTCGGAGCACTCGGAAGAGCGCGAGCAGCTGCTCGAGCGCCTGCAGGAAGGCGCGATCGTCACCGGCGTGGTCAAGAACCTCACCGACTACGGCGCGTTCGTCGACCTCGGCGGCATCGACGGCCTGCTGCACATCACGGACATGGCGTGGAAGCGCGTGCGCCATCCGTCCGAAGTGGTCGAGGTTGGCCAGGAGCTGCAGGTCCGCGTGCTGAAGTTCGACCGCGAGCGCAACCGCGTCTCGCTCGGCCTCAAGCAGCTCGGCGAAGATCCGTGGGACAACATCGCGCGCCGCTATCCGAATGGCGCCCGCGTGTTCGGCAAGGTCAGCAACGTTACCGACTACGGCGCGTTCGTCGAGATCGAGCCGGGCGTCGAAGGCCTCGTCCACGTCTCGGAGATGGACTGGACCAACAAGAACGTCAACCCGTCGAAGGTCGTCCAGCTGGGCGACGAGACCCAGGTCATGATCCTGGACGTCGACGCGGAGCGTCGCCGCATCTCGCTCGGCATGAAGCAGTGCACGCCGAACCCGTGGGAAGCGTTCGCGGCGATGAACAAGAAGAACGACAAGGTCTCGGGCCAGGTCAAGTCGATCACCGACTTCGGCATCTTCATCGGTCTGGACGGCGGCATCGACGGTCTCGTGCACCTGTCGGACATCAGCTGGGCGACCACCGGCGAAGACGTCGTGCGCAACTTCAAGAAGGGCGACACCGTCGAGGCCGTCGTGCTTGCGGTGGACCCGGAGCGCGAGCGCATCTCGCTGGGCATCAAGCAGATCGAGCAGGATCCGTTCGGCTCGTTCGTGGCGCAGCGCCAGAAGGGTGCGATCGTGACCGGCACTGTCAAGGACGTGGACGCTCGTGGCGCGACCGTGGACCTGGGCGACGGCGTCGAGGGCTACATCCGCGCCTCGGACATCGCCAAGGAGCGCGTGGAAGACGCCAGCCAGCATCTGAAGGTCGGCGACAAGGTCGAGGCCAAGATCGTCGGTACGGACCGCAAGAGCCGCGTGCTGCAGCTCTCGATCCGCGCCAAGGACGAGGCCGAGGTGCAGGAGACGCTGGCCGAGTACAACAAGTCGGCGGCGGAAGCCTCCAGCGGCACCACCAAGCTGGGCGCGCTGCTGCGCGAGCAGCTCGGCAACCGCGAGTAAGCGACAAAGCGACACGGCGGCCCGGGTTCGCCCGGGCCGCTGCCCTTGAACGCGGCCGTCGAAGGGATCGATGACCAAGTCCGAACTGATCGAGGCGTTGGCCCTGCGCCAGCCCCATCTGAAGCCCGAAGACGTCGAGCTGGCGGTCAAGTCCCTGCTCGAGATGATGAGCGACTCGCTCACCAGCGGGCAGCGCATCGAGGTGCGCGGGTTCGGCAGTTTCTCCCTGCATTTCCGCCCGCCGCGGCTGGGCCGCAACCCGAAGACCGGAGAGTCGGTCGAGCTGCCGGGCAAGTACGTCCCGCACTTCAAGCCGGGCAAGGAACTGCGCGAGCGGGTGAACCCCGTGGTTCCCGAAGCGTCGTGATCCGTCGATAATCCCGCGACCTACCGCAACGGCGTGGTCGCATGCGTCTGATCCGCGTTCTTCTCGCCTTTCTCTGCGTTGCCTTCGGCATCGGCGTGGCCGCGCTGAACGGCGAAGCCGTGCGCCTCGACCTGCTGTGGATCGAATTCAGCGTGCCGCTCGGCCTGCTGCTGCTGGGCGTGCTGCTGCTGGGCGCGCTGCTGGGCGGCGTCGCGGCCCTGCTGTCGCGCGGTGCGTCGGCGCCGCGCGCGCCGGATCGGCAGGACGACGAGGCCGCCCACGGATGATCAGCGTGTGGTGGCTGCTGCTGCTGGTGCCCGCGATCGGCATGGCCGGCTGGTACGTCGGGCAGCGCGGCAGCGAGCGGCGCGGCGGCGCGCGGATCTCCAAGCTGTCGGCCACGTACTTCCGCGGCCTGAACTACCTGCTCAACGAGCAGCAGGACAAGGCGATCGAGGTCTTCCTGCAGATCGCCGAGCGCGACAAGGAAACGCTGGAAACCCAGTTCACGCTGGGCACGCTGTTCCGTCGTCGCGGTGAAGTGGACCGTGCCATCCGACTGCATCAGAGCGTGATCTCGCGGCCGGGCCTGAGCGATGACCAGAAGACCCGCGCCATCCTCGCGCTCGGCGAGGACTACATGCGCGCCGGCCTGCTCGACCGCGCCGAGACGCTGTTCGCTGATCTGGTGAAGCTCGGCTCGGCGGCACCGCAGGCGCTGCGACACCTGATGTCGATCTACCAGGCCGAGCGCGACTGGCAGCAGGCGATCGATCACGCGCGGCGCTACGAGCAGGCCACCCATGAGCCGATGGGCCGGCTGGTGGCCCAATTCGAGTGCGAACTGGCGGAGAAGGCTCGGCTGAGAGGCGACGGCGTGCAGGCGCGCCAGCACCTCGAGCGTGCCCACGCGGCCGATGCGAACAGCGTGCGCGCGGCCCTGCTGGAAGGGCAGATCGAACTCGCCGACGGCAACGACGCCGCCGCGATCCGCGCCTACGAGCGCGCAGCCCGGCAGGACATCGAGTTCCTCCCCGAGGTGCTGCCCTCGCTGCTCGCCGCCTACGATCGCCACGGCGACCCGGCGCGCGCCCGGAGCTTCCTCGCCGAGATGGTCGAACGCTATCGAGGCGTGTCGCCCGCGTTGGCGCTGGCCCGACGACTGGAGACGGAGGAGGGCGCCGGCGTGGCGCTCGAGTTCCTGCGCAAGCACCTCCGGCTTCGACCGTCGATCCGCGGCGAGGCGGCCCTGATCGAGCTGGCGCTGCGCAGTGACAACGACGACCCCCGCGGACTGCTGGTCGCGCTGCAGCAGATCAACGAGCAGCTGATCGTCCGCTCGCCCGGCTACCGCTGCCAGAGCTGCGGTTTCGGTGCGCGAGCGCACCACTGGCAGTGCCCGAGCTGCAAGCAGTGGGCATCGATCAAACCGCTGCCGCACGTGGCGATCGAGTAGCCGCGTCGTGCCCACGGCGATGGACGCCTCCCTGAAACTCGCGCTGTTCGCGCTGCTGGTGGCCGCGCTGTCCTTGGCTGTCGCCGAGGCCTGGCGGCGCTGGGCGCTGCGCCGTGGCGTGCTCGACGTACCGGGGCATCGCAGCAGCCACGCGGTGGCGACGCCGAGGGGGGCCGGGATCGGTATCGTCGTCGCGCTCGTCGCCGGGATCCTGCTGCTGGCCCCCGCGGGGATCGACCGTTCGGCGGTCATCGCCGGGCTCGTGCTGGCCGCCGTCGTGGGCCTGGTCGACGATGTCCGGGCGCTGCCGGCGGCGCTGAAGTTCGCTGGCCAGGTGCTCGCCGCGCTGCCCGTGGCGATCGCCCTGCCGCTGCCGGCTGGGCTGCTGCCGTTCGCACTGCCTGAGCCCTTGGCCATGCTCGGCAGCGCCGGACTGGTCCTGCTGTTCCTGAACGCCTGGAACTTCATGGACGGCATCGACGGCATCGCGGCCCTGGCCGCCTGCGCGGTGTCGTCCGTCGTCGTCGTGACGGCCGCGACGGCGGCATTGCCGCTGGCCGTCGCCGTCGCGCTGCTCGCGGCCTGCGTGGGCTTCCTGCCCTTGAACTTTCCCAGGGCCAAGGCCTTCATGGGCGACTGCGGCAGCCATGCCCTCGGCCTCGCCCTTGCCGTACTGGTGCTGGCGGCGCCGTCGGCGGACACGGCATGGATCGCACTGGCCACGGCCGCGGCATTCCTCGTCGATGTCCTCGGCACCTTGGCGCTGCGCGCGCGTGAAGGTGAACGGCTGGCGTCGGCGCACCGTCGCCACCTCTATCAGCTCGTAACACGCAGCGGTTACAGTCACGCCCGCGTGACGACGGCTTACGTGGCCTGGATGCTCGCGTGCGGAGGGGTGATGCTGATGGCGCAGTCGACAGGGATGATCGGGGCGGGCGCGGCCCTGGTGTTCGGCGTGACGGCGGTGACGTGGCGCGCTTTGGGGCGCCGCTACACGCGTCGCTTGAAGGAGTGCGGCCGATGGTGAGCCGCCTGCGCTTCTCCATCAGCCGCGTGTTGGTGGTTCTGCATGACGTGCTGATGGTCGTGCTTGCGTGGCAGGGGCTGATCGCCCTTCGCTACGCGTCGACCGGCACCGCGATGCCGGAGCATGGTTTCCTCGTCGAAACGGCCATCGTCGTGGCAGTCCAGGTCGCGGTGTTCTGGCGCATGGGCCTGTATCGAGGGCTCTGGCGCTTCGCGAGCCTGCCCGATCTCCGGAACATCCTTTTCAGCGCGATCGCCGGCGGGCTGCTGGTGGCCCTGCTGCTGTTCCTGTTCCGCGATCGTGCGGAAGGCGTGCCGCGCGTCGCCATCCTGCTTTACCCGCTGGTGTTGACGGTGCTGCTCGGCGCGCCGCGGCTGCTGTACCGCACCTGGAAGGACAGCCAGGCCCTGCGCGCCGCCGATGGGCAGCGCGAGCGGCTGATCATCCTTGGCGCCGGGCCGGCCGCGGAAGGCCTCGCCCGCAACCTGAAGCTCAGCGAGAAGTACCGTGTCGTCGGTTTCCTCGATGACGATCGCAGCATCCAGGGGGCGAAGATCTACGGCCTGCCGGTGCTGGGCCGGATCAAGGACCTCGCGCGGATCGCCGAAGAAACCGCCGTCGGGCACGTGGCCATCGCGCTGCCCGGCGACCGCAGCGAGCAGCTCGGTCGCATCGCCGCCCAGTGCGAGCGCCTGAAGCTGCGCTTCAGCCGCATGCCGGCGCCGGAGGAAGTGCTGCAGGACCAGTGGATGCACGGCGCGCTGAAGGAAGTCGCGATCGAGGATCTCCTGGGTCGCGATCCGGTGACGCCGGACTGGGACGCCATTCGCGAATCGCTGGCGGGGCGATCGGTGCTGATCACCGGCGCCGGCGGATCGATCGGCTCGGAACTCGCGCGCCAGTGCGCGGGCGTCGGGGTCGCGCAGCTGGTGCTGCTGGAACGCTCCGAGCTCGCGATCCACGCGCTCCAGCTCGATCTGCGTGCACGCCATCCGCGCCTGCAGGCCGAGTACGTGCTTGGCGACTGCGGCGACGAGGCGCTGATGCGTCGGCTGATCGAGCAGTGGCGCCCCGACGAGCTGTTCCATGCCGCGGCCTACAAGCACGTGCCGCTGCTCGAGGCGCAGCCTCGCGAGGCGGTGCGCAACAACCTGTTCGCGACAGAGGTCGTGGCGCGCGCCGCGGTTGCCGGCGGCGTCAAGACGCTGGTGCTGATCTCGACGGACAAAGCCGTCAACGCGATCAACATGCTGGGCGCGAGCAAGCGGCTCGCGGAATTGGCCTGCCTCGCGCGCTGCGAAAGCTCGTCCACCCGGCTCGTGACCGTGCGCTTCGGCAACGTGCTCGATTCGGCCGGCAGCGTCGTGCCGCTGTTCCGCGAGCAGATCCGCCGCGGGGGACCGGTGACGGTCACGCATCCCGACGTCACGCGCTACTTCATGACCATCCCCGAAGCCTGCCAGCTCATCCTGCAGGCGACGACGCTGCGCGAGTCCTCGGGCATCTTCACGCTCGACATGGGCCGTCCGGTGCTGATCCGCGTGCTTGCCGAGCAGATGATCCGGCTCGCGGGCTTCACGCCGTATCGCGATATCGACATCAGCTACTCCGGGCTTCGACCCGGCGAGAAGCTCCACGAGGAGCTGTTCCACGCCGACGAAACCTACTCGCAGACGGTGCATCCGAAGATCTTCCTCGCCGAACCGCGGCCGGTGGACCTCGCCCAAGTGGACGCCACGCTGCGCTCGCTGCGCGCCGCCGTGCAGCGCGATGACGACTTGGACATCCGACGGGTGATCGCCGATGCGATCCCCGAGTTCGCCGCAACGGCTGCGGGCCGCATCACCGGGCCGTTCCGCCCGCAGGTGATCCAAGGCGGTCGCACGCCATGACGTCGCGCGTTCGGTGCGCGGTGTTCCCGGTCGCCGGGCTGGGGACGAGGTTCCTGCCAGCGACGAAGACGGTGCCGAAGGAGATGCTGCCGGTCGTCGACCGCCCGCTGATCCAGTACGCCGTCGACGAAGCGATCGAAGCCGGCTGCGACACGCTGGTGTTCGTCACCAACCGATACAAGCACGCCGTCGCCGACTATTTCGACAAGGCCTACGAACTCGAGCAGAAGCTGGAGAAGGCCGGCAAGTCGGAGTTGCTGGCGATGATCCGCGACGTGCTGCCGCGCCACGTGCGCGCGGTGTTCGTCACCCAGGCCGAAGCGCTGGGCCTCGGCCACGCCGTGCTCTGCGCGCGACCCGTCGTCGGCGACCAGCCCTTCGCCGTGCTGCTGCCGGACGACCTGATCTGGAACCGCGGCGCCGGCGCGACGCGCCAGCTCGCCGAGCTCGCGGCCCGCGAGCAGGCCAGCGTCATCGCCGTACAGGACGTGCCGATCGAGCAGACGCGCAGCTACGGCATCGTCGCGACCCGCGACTTCACCGGCCGCCACGGCGAGATCAGCGCCATCGTCGAGAAGCCGCGGCCCGAGGAGGCACCGAGCACCCTGGCCGTGGTCGGTCGCTACGTGCTGCAGCCGCGCATCTTCGAAATGCTGGAATCCACGAAGCCGGGCGCGGGCGGCGAGATCCAGCTTACGGACGGCATCGCCGCGCTGCTCAAGGAGCAGAAGACCTTGGCCTATCGATTCGAGGGTCGTCGCTTCGACTGCGGCAGCCGGATCGGTCTGATCGAGGCCACGCTGCAGTACGCGCTGGACGACCCGCAGCTTCGCGACGCAGCCAGGGCGCTGATGCGCCGTGCACTCACCGACGGCTGAGAGCGCCGGTATCGACTACTACCGCGCCACCGTCGACGCGCCGGCCGATTCAACGCCGCTGCGCGGTCCGGCGGCGGCCAGCGTCTGCGTCATCGGCGGCGGATTCGCCGGCCTGAACACGGCGCTCGGCCTCGCCGAGCGTGGCATCGACGGCGTCGTGCTGCTCGAAGCGGACACGGTTGGATTCGGCGCGTCGGGGCGAAACGGTGGCTTCGTGTTCGCCGGGTATTCGCGCGGGGAAGCCGAGCTGCTCGCCGATCTCGGGCCGGACACGGCGCGCGTGGCCTATCGGCGCACGCAGGACGCCGTCGCCCTCGTGCGCTCGCGCACCGAGCGCTATGCCATCGACTGCGATCGCGTCGACGGCGGCGTGCTGTGGGCGAACTGGTTCCGCGACCGCGAGGTGCTGGAGCGTCGTCGCCGACTGCTGGAAACGAGTTTCGATACGCACTGGCGCCCGGTCGACGCCACGCGGCTGCGCATGCAGGTGAAAAGTGCGCGCTACAGCGGTGCGCTGTTCGAGCCGCAAGCCTTCCACTTCCACCCGCTGAAGTACGCGCGGGGCTTGGCGACGACGCTGCGGCATCTTGGCGTGCCCGTTCATGAGAATTGCCCGGCGATCGCACTGCAGCGCGTCGGCGCCGGATGGCGAGTGGAGGCGCCCGACGGTGTCGTCGACGCCGAACAGGTCGTGCTGGCCTGCGGCGGTTATCTGGCGGGACTGGTGCCGAAGGTCGACGCGTCCGTGCTTCCCATCGCGACGTACGTGATTGTCACCGAGCCGCTGGGCTCGCGCGCCGCGGAGGTTCTGGATACGCAGGCCGCCGTGTACGACACGCGCTTCGCCTTCGACTACTACCGCCTGCTGCCCGACACGCGGCTTCTTTGGGGCGGGCGCATCTCGGTGCGAGACCGCGCCGGCCGCGACGTCGAACGCCTGCTGCGCCGCGACCTGCTGCGGGTGTTCCCGCAGCTCGACGGCGTGCGCGTCGACTATGCGTGGTCGGGGCTGATGAGCTACGCGCGACACGAGATGCCGCAAATCGGCCAGCTCGAACCGGGGCTCTGGCATGCGCAGGCCTTCGGTGGGCACGGCGTCGCCCCGACGACGGTGGCGGGCGAAGTGCTGGCCAGCGCGATTGCCGAGGGTGATCCGACGTGGCGCGAGTACGAACGCTACGGGCTCGTTTCGGCGATGAAGCCGTTCGGGTTCGCCGGCGCGCAGGCGACCTACTGGTGGCTGCAGGCCAAGGACGCGTGGAAGGATTGGCGCGAGGGCAGGGCGCGCTGAGCGGCAGTGGATGACGCAGAAAGGCCCGGCGATGCCGGGCCTTTCGCGAGTTCGGACGCCGGCCCGAGGGCCGGCGAATCGATCACAGCGCTTCGAAAATTCCCGCCGCGCCCATGCCGGTGCCGATGCACATCGTCACCATGCCGTACTTCTGCTTGCGGCGACGCAGGCCGTGCACGATGGTCGCGGTGCGGATCGCACCGGTCGCACCGAGCGGGTGGCCCAGTGCGATGGCGCCGCCCAGCGGGTTGATCTTCGACGGGTCGAGGCCGCAGGTTCGGGTGACGGCCAGCGCCTGCGCGGCGAAGGCTTCGTTGAGCTCGATCCAGTCGAGCTGGTCCTGCGTCAGGCCGGCCTGCTTCAGCGCCTTCGGGATCGCCTCGATCGGGCCGATGCCCATCACTTCCGGGCGCACGCCGGCGACCGAGAAGCTAACGAAGCGCGCGAGCGGGGTCAGGCCGTACTGCTTGATGGCCTTCTCCGACGCCAGCAGCACGCCGGCCGCGCCGTCGCTCATCTGCGAGCTGTTGCCCGCCGTCACCGAGCCGCCCATGCGGAACACGGGCTTCAGTTTCGACAGCCCTTCGACCGACGTATCGGCGCGCGGGCCTTCATCGGTGTCGACGGCCTTCTCGATCAGCTTGACCGTGTTGCCGCCCAGCACGGGCACGCGGGCGCGCACCGAGTAGGGCGTGATCTCGTCCTTGAACTCACCGGCCGCGATGGCGGCCAGCGCGCGACGATGGGATTCGGCGGCGAAGGCGTCCTGGTCGTCGCGGCTGACCTTCCACTCCTCGGCGACCTTCTCGGCGGTGATGCCCATGCCGTAGGCGATCGCGACGTGCTCGTTGTCGAAGACGCTCGGCGCCATCGCGACCTTGTTGCCCATCATCGGCACCATGCTCATCGACTCGGTGCCGCCGGCCAGCATCAGGTCGGCGTTGCCGAGGCGGATCTGGTCGGCCGCCAGCGCCACGGCCTGCAGGCCGGAAGAGCAGAAGCGGTTGATGGTCTGCGCGGCGACCGTGTTCGGCAGGCCGGCCAGCAGCACGCCGATGCGCGCCACGTTCATGCCTTGCTCGCCCTCGGGCATGGCGCAGCCGATGATGGCGTCGTCGATCTGCGAGAGGTCGATGCCGGGGGCCTGCGCGACCACGCTGCGCAGCACGTGCGCGAGCAGGTCGTCGGGGCGGGTGTTGCGGAACATGCCGCGCGGGGCCTTGCCAACCGGCGTGCGGGTGGCGGCGACAATGTAGGCGTCTTGAACTTGCTTGCTCATGTGGTTGTCCTCGTCGTCCGTCAATTACGCAGCGGCTTGCCGGTGCTCAGCATGTGCGCGATGCGCTCCTGCGTCTTCGGCATCTGGGCGAGCGCGACGAAGTGCTCGCGCTCGAGGCGGATCAGCCAGTCCTCGTCCACGGTGGCGCCGCGGTCGATCTCGCCGCCCGACAGCACGGTGGCGATGCGCGTGGCGATCTCCATGTCGTGCGGGCTGATCATCCGGCCCTCGAGCATGTTCACCAGCATCATCTTGAAGGTGGCGATGCCAACGTCGCCGGCCGCGGTGATCGTGCGGTTCGGCAGCGGCGGGCGGTAGCCGGTCTCGGCGAGGCCCAGCGCGACCTGGCGGGCGACGTGCAGCAGCTCGTGCTCGTGGAAGACGACGATGTCGGCGTCGCGCAGCAGGCCGAGCTCCTTCGCTTCGAGGGCCGAGGCCGAGACCTTGCCCATCGCCACGGCTTCGAACAGCGGCTTCAGCTCGGCGAACACATCGCCATTCTTCGCCTTGGCCGAGGCGCGGCCGGCGAACTCCTTCAGGCCGCCGCCCGCAGGCAGCAGGCCGACGCCGGCTTCCACGAGACCGATGTAGCTCTCAAGGTGGGCCACGGTACGGGCCGAATGCATCTGGAACTCGCAGCCGCCGCCGAGTGCCAAGCCGCGAACGGCCGCGACGACCGGCACCAGCGAATACTTGATGCGCTGGCTCGCGGCTTGGAAGGTGGCGACCATCGACGTGAAGTCATCGATGCGGCCTTCCTTCAGCGCGCCCAGCGCGCCGGCGAGGTCGGCACCGGCCGAGAACGGGCCCTTCGGCTGCCAGATCACGAGGCCGCGGAAGTCCTTCTCGGCGATGTCGATGGCCTGCAGCACGCCGGTCAGCACGCCGTCGCCTACGGTGTTCATCTTGGTCTTGAAGCTCAGCACGGCGATGCCGTCGCCGTCGGTCCAGAGGCGCACGGCGTCGGTTTCGAACACGGTCGTGCCCGGGTTGGCCGAGGCCTCACCGAGCACGCTCTCCGGGAAGCGCTGGCGCGCGTACACGGCGAGCGAGGAGCGGGGCAGGGCGGCGTTGCGCGCCGGGCTGAAGCTGCCGTCCTTCGCGTGCACGCCGGCGCGGTCGTCGGTCACCCAGGCCGGCAGCGCGGCCGTGCCCATGGTCTTGCCGGCGGCGATGTCCTCGGCGATCCATGCGGCCACCTGCTGCCAGCCGGCGGCCTGCCAGGTCTCGAACGGGCCGAGGTTCCAGCCGTAGCCCCAGCGCATGGCGAAGTCGACGTCACGCGCGGTATCGGCGATCGAGTGCAGGTGGAAGGCGGCGTAGTGGAACAGGTCGCGGAAGATCGCCCACAGGAACTGCGCCTGCGGGTGCGCGTGCGCGCGCAGCTTGGCGAACTTCTCGGCCGGGTTCTTGATCTTCAGGATTTCGACCACTTCAGGATTCGCTTCCGCGCCGGTGGGGCGGTAGTCCTGCTTGGCGAGGTCCAGGACGACGATGTCCTTGCCCTTCTTCATGTAGATGCCGGCGCCGGTCTTCTGGCCGAGGGCGCCCTTGGCGATCAAGGCCTGCAGCCACGCCGGGGCCTTGAAGTACGAATGCCACGGGTCGTCCGGCAGGGTGTCGGCCATGGTCTTGATGACGTGGGCCATGGTGTCGAGACCGACCACGTCCGAGGTGCGGTAGGTCGCCGACTTCGGGCGGCCGATCAGCGGGCCGGTGACGGCGTCGACCTCATCGAAGCCGAGGCCGAGGCGCTCGGTGTGGTGCATGCCGGCGAGGATCGAGAACACGCCGATGCGGTTGCCGATGAAGTTCGGCGTGTCCTTGGCGTAGACGACGCCCTTGCCGAGCGTGGTCGTGAGGAAGGTCTCGAGGCCTTCCAGAACGCCGGCCTCGGTGCCCTTGCACGGAATCAGCTCGGCGAGGTGCATGTAGCGCGGCGGGTTGAAGAAGTGCACGCCGCAGAAGCGCGGACGCACCGCGGCCGGCATGGCCTCGGCGAGGCCGTTGATCGACAGGCCCGAGGTGTTCGACGCGACGATCGCGTGCGGGGCCACATGCGGCGCGATCTTCTCGTAGAGGTCCTTCTTCCACTCCATCTTCTCGGCGATCGCTTCGATGATGAGGTCGCAGTCGGCGAGGAGGGCGAGGTGCTGCTCGTAGTTCGCCGGGATGATCGCCGCGGCCTTGGCTTTGCTGGCCAGCGGTGCCGGCGAGAGCTTGCTCAAGTTGGCGATCGCCTTCTGGACGATGCCGTTCTTGTCGCCTTCCTTGGCCGGAAGGTCGAAGAGCAGCGTGTCAACGTCAGCGTTAACAAGATGAGCGGCGATCTGCGCGCCCATCACGCCGGCGCCAAGCACCGCCACTTTGCGGATACGAAGCTGGGACATGGGGAACTCCGAAGGGAGGGACATCAGGAAACGGCGCGCAGCATACGCCGCCGTATGTTCAGTTGGCGAGAGGGCTTGGCCCGGGTTGGCGGGGCCTTGACCGGGGGCTCAGCCGGCGCGGAGGCCGGCGGATGCGAAGCGAACCAGCTGCTGGGCGGCCTTCTCGCAGTGCTGTCTTTCACTCGTGCCGGCCGGCCGCTTGATCAGGCCGAAATCGGCCATCGCATAGGTCAACGCGCCGGCCACGAAGTCAAGGCGCCAGTAGAGGTCTTCCTTGGCGAGGCCGGGCACGCACTCGGCGATGGCCTTGGCGAACTCCCGCAGCACGTGGCCGTAGTTGTCCGACAGAAACTTGCGCAGGCCGTCGTTCTTCTCGGCGAAGGCGCGGGCCAGCACGCGAACGAAGGCGGCGCCACCATGCTGCCGGTCGAGCGTGAGCGCCAGCGGCGGCTCGATGAACGCACGGAGCACCGCTTCAAGGTCGCCGGGATGCGCCTGGCGCGCCTCTGTCAGATGCTTCAGGCGACGCTCGCTCATGTCGTCCATCCGGCGTCGGAACACCTCGTTGACGAGATTCTCCTTGGAGCCGAAGTGGTAGTTCACCGCGGCGATGTTGACGTCGGCGTGGCTGGTGACCTGCCTGAGCGACGTGCCCGAAAAACCGTGGACGGCGAACAGCTCTTCCGCCGCGCCGAGGATGCGTTCCTTGGTATTGAAGTGCGTGGTGCCCATCGTTGGCCTCGTTCAAACGCTTGATCGATGCTCGGATGCGCGCCCCCGACGTGTCAAGTGAGCGATTGAATCCGCTGCTCGAAACGTCCCTCGAGGCGCGGAGGGCGCGGTCCGCGGCCCGGATGAACCCAGGCGCCCAATCCCAGTCCTGACCTGCGGAATGTGCTGTAACCCGCTGTCTTTTTTGACTTTCGCTGCCTATACTTCGCGCCTTATCCGTTTTCCTATTGACAAAGGTTTGCAAACATGACCGTGGAGCGCACCATCTCGATCATCAAGCCGGACGCCGTTGCGAAGAACGTGATCGGCCAGATCTACGCGCGTTTCGAAAACGCCGGTCTGAAGATCGTCGCCGCGAAGATGAAGCACCTGTCGCGCAAGGAGGCCGAGGGCTTCTACGCGGTACACAAGGAGCGTCCGTTCTTCAACGCCCTGGTCGAGTTCATGATCTCGGGCCCGGTGATGATCCAGGTGCTCGAGGGCGAGAATGCCGTGCTGAAGAACCGCGAGCTGATGGGCGCCACCAACCCGAAGGACGCTGCGCCGGGCACGATCCGCGCCGATTTCGCGCAGTCGATCGACGCCAACGCCGTCCACGGTTCGGACAGCCTCGAGAACGCCGCGATCGAAACCGCGTACTTCTTCAGCGCCACCGAGCTCTGCGCGCGCTGAAGGCCAACGACCTGATGTGAGGTGATGGGCACCGTTGACGCCCCCGTCGTGATCCCGCCGCCGACACCGCCGGCAACGGCGGCGCGCGTCAACCTGCTCGACCTCGACCGGGTGGCCGCGGAGGACTTCTTCGAGCGCGAGCTCGGCGAGAAGCGCTTCCGCGCCCACCAAGTGATGAAGTGGATCTACCACCGTCATGTCACCGACTTCGGTGGCATGACGGACCTCGGCAAGGCCCTGCGCACGAAGCTGGAAGAGCGCTGCGAAGCGCGTCCGCCGAAGGTGATGTTCGACAAGCCCTCCACCGACGGCACGCACAAGTGGCTGCTCGGGATGGACGCCGGCAACGCCGTCGAGACGGTCCTGATCCCTGACAAGAACCGCGGCACGCTCTGCGTGTCGAGCCAGGTCGGCTGCGGCCTGAACTGCCAGTTCTGCTCGACCGCCACGCAGGGCTTCAATCGCAACCTGACCGCCGCCGAGATCATCGGCCAGGTCTTCGTGGCGGCTCGGCACCTCGGCAACGTGCCGCACAAGGACCGCAAGCTCACCAACGTCGTGATGATGGGCATGGGCGAGCCGCTGCTGAACTTCGACAACGTCGTCACCGCGATGAACCTGATGCGCGACGACCTCGGCTTCGGCCTCGCCAGCAAGCGCGTCACGCTCTCGACGGCCGGCTTGGTGCCGATGATCGACCAGCTTGCCGCGCGCTGCGATGTGGCGCTCGCCGTCTCGCTGCACGCGGCCAACGATGACCTGCGCACCCAGCTCGTGCCGCTGAACAAGAAGTACCCGATCGCCGAGCTGATGGCCGCCTGCCTCCGCTACGTCCGCGCCACGAAGATCGACTCGATCACCTTCGAGTACACGATGATGAAGGGCGTCAACGACCAGCCCGAGCACGCCCGCGAGCTCGTCGCGCTGATGCGGCAGTTCTGCCGCCAGGCGCAGGACGGCCACGCCGCGAAGGTGAACCTGATTCCGTTCAATCCGTTCCCCGGCACACGCTTCGAGCGCAGCGGCGAAACGGAGATCCGCGCCTTCCAGAAGAAGCTGCTCGACGCCGGCATCTTGACGATGGTGCGCCGCACCCGCGGCGACGACATCGACGCCGCCTGCGGCCAGCTCAAGGGGCAGGTGATGGACAAGACGCGCCGGCAGGCGGAGTTCCGCAAAAAGCTCGAGGGCAGCGCCGATGCTGCGGCTTGAGCGGGTCGCCGCTGTGATCGTCGCGGCGCTCGTCGTCGCGGGCTGCGCTGGCAGCCCCGCATCGCGCACCGCCGACCGCGACGAGCCCGATCAACCGTCGCCCATCGCGCAGCGTTCCATCAACGCCGCGCAGTTGCTGCTCGATCGCGGCGACGCGGAGGCCGCGCTGGCCGAAGCGCAGACCGCGGTGCGCGCTGACCCGCGCAGTGCGGCCGCGCACGTGATGCGCGGCATGGCGCTCGAGGCGCTGGGGCGAGGCATCGAGGCGGGCGAGGATTACAAGGAAGCGCTGGATCTCGCGCCGACCAGCGGCCCGGTGCTGAATGCGTATGGCGCCTGGCTGTGCCGACGCGGCCGCACCGACGACGCGCTCAAGGCCTTCGGCGATGCGCTTGCCGACGACGACTACCGGCAGCCGACGCAGGCGCTGGCGAATGCGGGCAGCTGCGCCGCCGAGGCCGGGCGCGTGGAGCAGGCCGAGCTGAACTTCCGGGCGGCGCTGACGCTCTCGCCGCAGAATCTGCAGGCTCTCGCCGGCATGGCACGGCTTGAGCACCGCCGTGGCGACGCGCTGAAGGCGCGCGCCTTCCTGCAGCGCCGCGAGGCCGTCGCGCCGCTGATGGCCCAGGAGTTGGCGATGGCCATCGAGATCGAAACCGCGGCCGGCGATGAGCGGGCCGCCGCGCGATACCGCAACCAGTTGGCGACCCTTGCCGCGCAGGTCGAGGCCGCCACCCCTCCCTCCGATACGGGCAGTTCGAGACAGTGAGCACTCCGGACCAGAACGATGGGATCGCCGCGCGGCTTCGTGCCGCGAGGCTGCAGCGGGGCCTCGAGATCGACGTCCTGGCCCGAGAGTTGAAGAATCCGCGCGCGGTGCTCGAGGCCATCGAGCGCGGCGACTGGTCGCGGCTCGGCGCACCGGTGTTCGCGCGTCATCTTGTCGGCCGCTATGCGAGCCGGCTTGGCGTCGGCGTCGACCTCGACGAGATCGCGCGACGCGTCGAGGCGCCGGTGCTCCGGCCGCAGGTCTCGACGTCGCGCCTCGGGCGCGTCGCCGACGTGTCCATGCGCCATGCCGCCTACGTCGGCGGCACGCTGCTGGTGCTGCCGCTCGTCTACCTCGCTCTGTCGTCGACGGCCTCCGGTCCCACCGGGTACCGCCCGCTTGATCCGGCGCCCGTCGCCGTGCCGGCGGCGGGCCGCGACGACGTTCCCGCCGATGCGCCGGCGGCCACGCTGCCGGCGGATGCCGCACTCGCTGCCGCGGGCGCTGAGGCGCCCGGCCTTGGCGCGCTGCCCGCGGGCGGCGAGGTTCCCCCGTCCGACACGCCCGCCGCCGCGCCGACCACGGTCGCCGCGAGTCTTGCCGGCGTGCTGCCCGGGTCGCGCCAGCTCGAACTTCGATTCACCGGCGACAGTTGGATCGAGGTGTTCGGTCGCGACGGCGCTGTTGTCGAACGCGTGCTCGCGAAGGACGGCGAAACGCGCGCCTTCGCGGCCGCCGAAGTGGGTCGAGTGACCATCGGCAACGTCGACGCCACGGAGGTCGTGCTGGATGGCTCGCGCGTGAACCTCGACGCCGTGCGCGCCGCGAACGTCGCCCGCTTTGCGCTATCCTCCGACGGCTCGATCGAGGCCGTCGCGCGCTGACGCCGCGGGGGCCTCGCCCCATCCCCTGACAATCCGCGGCTGCCGCGGCGACAGCTCATGTCCAACGACCAGATCGACGAATACGAACAGGGCGAACGCGTCCGCAAGTGGCTTCGTGACAACGGCGGCTCCGTGCTCGGTGGCATCGCCATCGGCCTCGCGGCGATCGTCGGCTTCCAGGCCTGGCAGAGCCGGCAGGACGGCCAGAAACTCGAGGCCGCCAAGCAGTTCGAGAGCTTCCTCACCGCCCAGGAGTCGGGTGAAGCCGAGCAGGCCGCGGGCCTCGCCGCGTCGCTGTCGACGAACTTCGCCGATACGCCGTATCCGGCGCTGGCGGCGCTTCGCCGCAGCGCTGCGCTGGTGAACGAGGACAAGACCGAGGACGCGCTGAAGACGCTCGAGGCGGCGCTTCCGAAGACTGATGACCCGACCCTGCGCCAGCTCGTGCTGCTGCGCGCCGCCCGCGCCGAACTCATCCTCGGCCGCCACGACGCGGCGCTGGCCCGGCTTGACGGCGTCGACCTGCCGGCCTACGCCGCGCTTCGCGAAGAGCTGCGCGGTGACGCCTTCGCGGCGCAGGGCAAGCGCGATGACGCACGCGCCGCCTACCAGCAGGCGCTGACCGCGACGGATGTCGCCTCCCCGACGCGCGTCATCCTCGAACTCAAGCTCGCCGATGCCGGCGGCTCCACGACTCCGGAAGCCTGATCCATGCGCAAGCTCCTCGGCCTCGCCATCGTCGCCGCGCTCGTCCTTCCCGGCTGCACCACGGTGCGCGACTGGTTCCGCAGCGATGATTCCAAGGCCAGCGCGCCGGTCCGCCTCGTCGACATCGACGGCGCCCGCAAGGTCGAGCGCCTGTGGTCCGAGTCGCTCGGCGATGGCGAAGGCCGCATCGGCCTGCGCCAGCGTCCCGGCTTCGACGGTACGACGCTGTTCGTGGTGTCCGATGGCGGCGCGCTCCGCGCGATCGACGTCGAGACCGGTGACGAACGCTGGGAGCGCGACCTCGAGGAACTCTCCAACACGCGCGGCTGGCGTCTTTGGGAAAACGGCGTCCGCGAGGGCGGCCTGCAGTCGTCGGTCGGCGTGGGCGACGGCCTCGTCGTCGTCGCGGGCCGCAGCGGCACCGTGTTCGCCCTCGCGGCCGACAGCGGCGAGCCGCGCTGGGAAGCGCAGGCCAGCGCCGAGGTCCTGGCCGCTCCGGTGGTTTCCGGCGGTGTCGTGGTGGTCCGCTCGCAGGACGGCCGGGTGGTCGGCCTCGGCGTCGCCGACGGCACGCAGCGCTGGGCCTTCGACCGCGCGATCCCGACCCTGAGCTCGCGCGGCGCCAGCACTCCGGTCGCGGTGGCGGGCCTCGTGCTGGTGGGCAACGATGACGGCACCGTCGTCGCGCTGCGTCCCGATGACGGCCTGCCGGTGTGGGAAGCCCAGGTCGCCGAGCCGGAAGGCCGCAGCGAGCTGGATCGCCTCGTCGACATCGACGGCGACCTCGCGGTCGGCTCCGATGCGGCGTACGCGAGCAGCGTGCGCGGCATCACCGCGGCGATCGCGATCACCAGCGGGCAGATCGTCTGGACGCGCGACAACGGCGGCGCCAATGCGGTCGAACTGACCGCCGATGGCGTGCTGGTCGCCGACCGTGACGGCGTGCTCTGGTCGCTGGACCGCGCCAGCGGCAGCGCGCTGTGGAAGCAGGATGGCCTCACGCGTCGCCAGCCGACCGGCCCGGCGCTCGCCGGCAATTTCGCCGTCGTCGGCGACCTCGAGGGCTACCTGCACTGGTTCGACCCTCGCACCGGCGTGTTCGTCGCCCGCGAGCGTGTCGGCAATGCGCGCATCCTCGCCACGCCGCTGGTGACGCCGGCCGGAACGGTGATCGCTGTGACCGACGAGGGCCGCCTCGCGGCCTACCGCGTCGTCGAGTGACATCATGCTGCCTCTCGTCGCGCTGGTCGGTCGGCCGAACGTCGGCAAGAGCACCCTCTTCAACGCGCTGACGCGCACCCGCGACGCGCTGGTCCACGACCAGCCCGGCGTCACCCGCGATCGCCACTACGGCGTGTGCCGCCTCGATGCCGAACGGCCGTTCGCGGTCGTCGACACCGGTGGCCTGTCGGGCGAGGAAATCGGCCTCGCCGGCGCCACCGCCAAGCAGGCGAGGGCGGGCGTCGAGGAAGCCGATCTCGTCGTCTTCGTCGTCGATGCCCGCGAAGGCCTTGCGGCGCTCGACCGCGAGATCATCGGCTGGCTGCGCAAGACCGGGAAACCGCTGATCCTCGCCGTCAACAAGACCGACGGCCTCGTTGAAGACGACTGCATGGCCGAGTTCGCGAAGTTCGGCATCGCCGACGCGCTGCCGCTCGCGGCCTCGCACCAGCGCGGCGTGCCGGACCTCGTCGAGCTGATCCAGGAGCGCATTCCCGCCGACCGCGACCTGTCGGTGCTGGAAGACGATCCGAATCGCATCCGCGTGGCCTTCGTCGGGCGTCCCAATGTCGGAAAGAGCACGCTGGTGAACCGCATGCTCGGCGAGGAGCGGATGATCGCTTCCGACGTGCCGGGCACCACGCGCGACTCGATCGCCGTCGATCTCGAGCGCGACGGCAAGCTGTATCGGTTGATCGACACCGCCGGCCTGCGCCGTCGCGGCAAGGTCGAGGAGGCGGTGGAGAAGTTCAGCGCGTTCAAGACCCTGGCCTCGATCGAGCACTGCCAGGTCGCGGTGGTGCTGGTCGATGGCACCGAAGGCATCACCGACCAGGACGCTACCGTGCTTGGCCACGTGCTCGAAGCCGGTCGCGGGCTGGTCGTCGCGGTCAACAAGTGGGACGGACTCTCGACCTACGAGCGCGAGCAGAACCGCGTTCAGCTCGAGCGCAAGCTGGCCTTCGCGCCGTGGGCCGAGCGCATCACCATTTCGGCGCTGCACGGCAGCGGCCTGCGCGAGCTGTTCAGGGCCGTGAACCGCGCGCACGCGTCGGTGACGAAGAGCTTCGGCACCAGCGAGATCAACCGCGCGCTGGAGGTCGCCTACGAGAGCAACCCGCCACCGTCGGTGCGCGGGCACGCGCCGAAGATGCGCTACGGGCATTCGGGTGGCGGCACGCCGCCGACCTTCATCGTCCACGGCTCTCGCCTGAAAGGCCTGCCGGAAAGCTACCGGCGCTATCTCGAGAACTTCTTCCGCAAGCGCTTCAAGCTGGTTGGCACGCCGCTGAGGTTCGAGTTCCGCGAAGGCGAGAACCCGTACGAAGGCAAGAAGAACGTGCTGACCGATCGACAGGTGGCGAAGCGCCGCCGCCTGATGCGCTTCTCGAAGAAGCGCTGAGCGGGCGGCCGGCCGTCGCTTTGCCGATGCCAGGCCCTGCGCGCGACGCGACGCTGCTGGCCAACGCCGACGCCTTTCGGCGCCTCGGCGCGGCCCATCGCACCGACACGGAGCGCGTGCCGCTGGGGCGGGCGCGCGCTCGCGTTCTTGCCGAGGCGACGGCCGCCCTTCGCATCGGGCGCCGGCTTTCGGCTGCGGATCTTGGCGTCTTGGCGGCCGCCGGCCTCGCTGAGGTGCCGTGCGCGCGTCGCCCGACCGTCGCGGTGTTCACCAGTGGCGAGGGGCTGCGCCCGCCCGGACAGACCCTGGGCGACGGTGAACGCCATGACGCCTGTCGCGCCGTCGTCGTCGCGCTGCTGCAGGAGGCCGGGCTTGATCCCGTGGCGTGGCCGATCCTGCCCGGTGCTCCGGAGGCCGCGGAGCCGGCGCTGCTCGACGCGGCGCAGGCGTTCGACCTCGTCATCGCCTGCGGCGATGCGGATTCGGAAGGGCGGCTTCGGCTTTCGACGCTGATCGACGGCGCATCCGCCGCTGCGTTCGGCGCGCGCGCCCCGCGCAGCGTGCTCGCACTGCTGCCGAACGATCGCGATGCGGTGATCGCTGCGTGGTCGACGTCGGTCGCGACGCTGATCGACGCGATGCAGGGCGTGGATGAGGGCATCGCGGCCACGGTCGACGGTTTGGACGTCGATGTGCGCGAGGTGCCCGCTCGACTCGCCGCCGGCGCACGGCTTTACGACGTGCGCGAAGCGGACGAGCAAGCGTTCGGCATGCCCAACGGTGCGGGCGCGCTGCCGCTCTCGACGCTCGAAGCGAACGCCGTGGATCGGCCCGATGCGTTTGCGCCGATCGAGCGTGACGGCCCGGTGCTGCTCATCTGCGCTCGCGGTCAGCGCTCGCAGCGTGCCGCCGCGCTGCTGCGGGCGCGGGGATTCCGCGACGTCACGAGCGTGCGTGGCGGCGTCGAAGCATGGCGCGGCGCGGGATTGCCGCTGTCGGCCGCGCCCGACGTGGCCTTCGACGCCGACGCGTTGGAACGCTACGACCGCCACCTGCGCTTGGCCGCGGTCGGGTCCGAGGGCCAGCGCCGCCTCCGCGCCGCGCGCGTGGTCATCGTCGGTGCCGGTGGCCTCGGCTCGCCAGCGGCGTTCTATCTCGCGGCGGCAGGCGTCGGCCACCTCTCGCTGGTCGACGACGACCGCGTGGAGCGCAGCAACCTGCAGCGCCAGATCCTGCACGTCGATTCCGCCGTCGGCGCATCGAAAGTGGCGTCCGCGCGCGAGCGGCTTCTTGCGCTGAATCCGGTGATCCGCGTCGAGGGGATCGATGCGCGCATCGGGCCGGACAATGTGGAGTCGACCCTGCGCGGCGCCGATGTGGTCATCGACGGCAGCGACAACTTCGCGGCCCGCTATCTCGTCGACGCCGCCTGCCTGCGACTCGGCATTCCGCTCGTGTACGGCGCCGTGGAGCGCTTCACCGGCCAGGTGTCGGTCTTCGACGCCGGCCGGCAGCGGGGCAGGGCGCCGTGCTACCGCTGCCTGTTTCCCGAACCGCCGGGCGCCGACGCCGCGCCGAACTGCGCCGAGGCCGGCGTGCTCGGCGTGCTGCCAGGGCTGATCGGCCTGCTGCAGGCCACCGAAGCGCTGAAGCTGATCCTCGGCATCGGTGAGCCGCTCGTAGGGCGCGTGTTGATCGTCGACGCGCTCGCGATGCGATTCCGCGAGCTTGCGCTCGACGTCGATCCCGACTGCCCCGGCTGCGGCGCATCGGCGCGCTTCGACGGCTATCGCGCCATCGAGACCTTCTGCACCGTGCGATAATCCCGGGCTTTCCGCTGGGACCCGACCTCTCGATGAGCGCCCGCCTGCTGGATGGCAAAGGCATCGCCGATCGCCTGCTCGACGACCTTGCCGCGCGCGTCCAGGCCCGCCTCGACGCGGGACAGTCCCGCCCCGGGCTCGCGGTGGTGCTGGTCGGCGATGACCCGGCCTCGGCCGTCTATGTCCGCAACAAACGTCGCGCCTGCCTGAAGGTCGGCATCGAGGCGCATGATTTCGACCTGCCGGCCGACACCAGCGACGCCGAGCTGATCGCCCTGATCGATCGTTTGAACGCCGACCGCGCGATCCACGGCATCCTGCTGCAGCTGCCGCTGCCCGGCGGCCGCGATGGGCGCGAGATCATCCAACGCATCGACCCGCGCAAGGACGTCGACGGCTTCCATCCCGAGAACGTCGGCCGCCTCGCCCTGCGCCAGTTCGGCCTGCGCCCGTGCACGCCGCGCGGCATCACCACGCTGCTCGGCTACACCGATCGTCCCGTGCGCGGCGCCAACGCCGTCGTCGTGGGCGTCAGCAACCACGTCGGGCGGCCGATGGTGCTGGAGCTGATGATCGCCGGCTGCACCGTCACCGCCTGCCACAAGTTCACGCCGCCCGAGGTGCTGCAGCGGCAGATCGAGCAGGCCGACATCCTCGTCGTCGCGGTGGGCCGCCCCGGTATCGTGCCGGGCGAGTGGGTCAAGCCCGGCGCCGTCGTCATCGACGTCGGCATCAACCGCATGGACGACGGCCGGCTGGTCGGCGATGTCGGATTCGACGTGGCGAGGACGCGCGCGAGCTGGATCACCCCCGTGCCCGGGGGCGTGGGGCCGATGACGGTCGCGACGCTGATGCAGAACACGATCGAAGCCGCCGATGCCGCCGATCATCCCGGTCACGAGCTTTACACCTGTGCACGGTAGCCTTGAGGCGATGCGCCTTTCCTTCCCGCCTGCCGCCGTGCCCGCCCGTCGCGTCCTCCGTGCGCGCGGGGCCGGCGCGCTGATCGTCACCGCCTTTGCCCTGATGGGCGCCGGCTGCGCCTCGATCGTCGGAAAGGCCACCGACCGGCTCGCCACCAACCTCGGCAGCGCGGTGCTGAACGCCGACGACCCGTCCACGGTGCGCGACGGCCTGCCGGCCTACCTGCTGCTGCTCGACGGCCTGCTGGAAGGCGATCCGGACAACGTCGGCACACTGCTCGCCGCGGCGAACCTCAACGGCGCCTACGCCGGCAACTTCACCGGCACCGACATGGCGCGCGCGCAGCGGCTGTCGAGCAAGGCGTTGGCCTATGCGAAGCGCGCCACCTGCATCGAGGAGGCGGCGCTGTGCGCGACGCTCGAGGGCAATCCCGACGACTTTGCCGCCGCGCTGAAGGGCGTCGGCGACGAGCGCGTCGGCCTGATGTACGGCCTCGCCTCGGCCTGGGCCGGGCAGATCCAGGCGAACCGCGACGACTGGGGCGCGGTGGCCGACCTGCCGAAGGTCGAGGCGCTGCTGCTGCGCGTGGTCGCCATCGATCCGATGCACGACGGCGGGCTGGCTCTGGTCTATCTCGGCGTGCTGAACTCGCTGCGCCCCGAGGCCGTCGGCGGCAAGCCGGAACTGGGCAAGGCTTACTTCCAGCAGGCGATCGACGCCTCTGAAGGGCGCAACCTGTTCGCCAAGACGTTGATGGCGGAGTTCCATGCGCGGCTGGTGTTCGACCAGGACCTGCATGACCGCCTGTTGAACGAGGTGCTGGCCGCCGACCCGAAGGCGCCGCGCTACACGCTGATGAACACGCTGGCCCAGCAGCGCGCCAAGGCGCTGCTCGAATCCGGCAAGGCCTATTTCTGAAGGACGCCCCCCGATGATCCGCCGACTGCTGCTTTCGATCCTGCTGCTGGCGCTTGCGCCGGCGCTTCTCGCGCAGACCCAGACGCTGCGCCTCGCCACCCTAGCGCCCGACGGCTCGCCGTGGATGCGCGAGCTGCGCGCCGCCGCTGAGCAGGTCAAGGCTGACACGCAGGGCCGCGTCGAGATCCGGTATTTCCCCGGCGGCGTGATGGGCAACGACCAGGCCGTGCTGCGCCGCATCCGCCAGGGCGGCCAGCTGCAAGGCGGCGTGCTGACCTCGAGCGAGCTCTCCCTCGTATACCCGGACGCGCCGGTCTACACGCTGCCCTTCCTGTTCTCGAGCTGGGCCGAGGTGGACCGCGTGCGGCCCAAGGTTGACCCGATGCTGGCTGCGGGCTTCGCGGAGCGCGGCTTCCACATGCTCGGCGCGTCCGGCGTGGGTTTCGCCTACCTGATGAGCACCAAGCCCATCACCGGCGTCGCCGACGTGCGCCGCGCGAAGCTGTGGGTGCCGCAGAACGACGCCATCGCCGAGATGACCTTCCGCGAGGGGGGAGCGAGCCCCATCCCGCTGCCGATCGGCGACGTCTTCACCAGCCTGCAGACCGGCATGGTCGACATGGTCGCGAACACGCCGGCGGGCACCGTCGCGCTGCAGTGGCACGGCCGCCTGAAGTCGCTGTACGACCTGCCGCTGGTGTACGTGGTCGGCTTCATCGTCGTGGACCAGCGCGCCTGGTCGCGCATCGCGCCCGCGGATCAGGCCATCGTCGACCGCGTCTTCAAGGCTGCGTCCGCGCGGGTGGACCAGACCATCCGTCGTGACGACGTTGCCGCGCTTGAGGCGATGAAGAAACAGGGCCTCACCGTCGTGACGCCGACGCCGGCCGACGCCGAGTACTTCCGCGATGTCGGCCGCCGCGTGCTGGCCAAGCTCGAAGCGGAGCGGGCGTTCACGCCCGCCGTGCTGAAGGCGATCAACGACGCCAAGGCCGCCGGTGCGGCACCGGTGGGCGGTCAGCCTTGAGCGAAAGCGTCCTCCGGCGCGCGCTGCGCGCCCTGCATCGCACCGAGGACGCGCTGCTCGCTCTCGCGCTGGGCGGCCTGCTGCTGCTGGCCGTCGTGCAGATCGTGCTGCGCGTCGGTTTCGACGAGGGGCTGTCCTGGGGCGAGCCGATCAGCCGCGCCGGCGTGCTGTGGCTGGCGATGCTCGGCGCGCTCGGTGCGTCGCGGCAGCAGCGGCACATCGCCATCGACGCGATACCGCGCCTGCTGCCGGACGGCGCGTGGCGCGGCGTGCACGTGCTGACCCAGTTCGCCGCGGCCGCGCTGTGCGCATGGGCGGCGTGGATCGGCTGGGGCCTGATGCAGTCGGAGCGCGAGTTTCCGCTGCCCTTCGTGGCCGGCATCGAAAGCTGGGTGCCGATGCTGGTGCTGCCGTTCGGCTTCGGCCTGCTGGCACTGCGATTCGTGCTGTCGGCCTTCGCGCCGCGACCAGTCGAAGAGGCCGCTCCGTGAGCCTCGAACTGCAGATCGGCCTGCTCCTGCTGCTGGCCGCACTCGGCATGCCGCTGTTCGCAGTGGTTCTCGGCATCGCGCTGGTGGGGCTTCAAGCGGCCGGCTACGAGCAGGCCGCGCTGACCGAGTTCTACGGCCTCGGCGACATGCCGGGCCTGATCGCGATTCCGCTTTTCACGCTCGCCGGCTATCTGTTGAGTGAAAGCGGCGCGCCGAAGCGGCTGGTGCGGCTTTCGGATGCGCTGCTCGGCAGCCTGCCCGGCGGGCTCGCCATCGTCGCCATCGTCGCCTGCGCGTTTTTCACCGCGTTCACTGGTGCCTCCGGCGTGACCATCGTGGCGATGGGCGCGCTGCTGTACCCCGCGCTCAAAGCCGCCGGCTACCCGGATCGCTACAGCCTCGGTCTCGTCACCGCGGCCGGCAGTCTCGGCCTGCTGTTCGCGCCGTCGCTGCCGCTGATCCTCTACGGCTTCATCGCCGCACCGATCGCGACAAACCCGACCGTCAGCGTGCAGGACCTGTTCCTCGCTGGCCTGCTGCCCGGCGCGCTGATGCTGGCGGTGCTGTCGGCGCACGCGATGTGGGTCGGCCGCGCGGTGCCGTCCAGCGGCAAGGCCTTCGACGCGCGCGAGCTTTGGGCGGCGGTCAAGGACGCGCGCTGGGAGCTGCCGCTGCCGGTGATCGTGCTGGCGGCGATCTACCAGGGCGTTCTGGCGGTGAGCGAAGTCGCCGCGCTCACGGCCGCCTATGTGCTGATCGTGACAGTCGTCGTGCGCCGGGAAATCCGCTTCGGTCAGCTGCCTTCAGTGATGGCCGAATCGATGCGGATGGTCGGCGCGATCCTGCTGATCCTCGGCGCTGCGCGCGCGCTGTCGAACTGGTTCATCGACCAGGACGTGCCCGGCCGGCTGTACGCGGTGGTCAGCACGCACATCGACAGCCCGCTCGAGTTCCTTCTCTTGCTCAACGTGTTCCTGCTGGTCGTGGGGATGCTGGTCGACATCTTCTCGGCCATCGTCATCCTGACCCCGCTGCTGATGCCGCTGGCCGCGCAGTTCGGCGTGCATCCGGCGCATCTGGGCATCGTCATGCTGGCCAACCTGCAGCTCGGGTACTTCACGCCGCCGGTCGGTATGAACCTGTTCATCGCGTCGTACCGCTTCAAGGTGCCGGTGACGACGCTGGTCCGCGCCACGCTGCCTTTCCTGCTGCTGCTGGGCGCTTCGGTGCTGCTGATCACCTGGTGGCCGGCCCTGTCCCTGGCCCTGCTGGAGGGCGGCGGGAACGGTTAGAATGTCGCGCTTCCCAGTTCCGGAGCAGTCCATGCTGCGCATCCAGGCGGAAGCCCTGACCTTCGACGACGTTTCGCTCGTCCCCGCCCACTCGAACGTCCTTCCGCAGGACGTGAGCCTGGCGACCCAGCTCACGCGCGGCATCCGCCTGAACCTGCCGATCCTTTCGGCGGCGATGGACACGGTGACCGAAGCCCGCCTCGCCATCGCGATGGCGCAGATGGGCGGCATCGGCATCATCCACCGCAACATGACGGCGCAGCAGCAGGCCGCGCAGGTCTCCGAGGTCAAGAACTTCGAGGCCGGCGTGATCCGCGAGCCGTTCACCGTCGGCCCGGATGCGACCGTCGGCGAAGTGCTGAAGCTCACGCGCGCGCGTCGCATCTCCGGCGTGCCGGTGGTCGAGAACGGCCAGCTCGTCGGCATCGTCACCGGCCGGGACATGCGCTTCGAAACGCGGCTGGACGCGCCGGTAAGCAGCATCATGACCGGCAAAGACCGCCTCGTGACCGTGCGCGAAGGCGCGACCGACGAGGAAGTGCTGGCCAAGCTGCACCAGCACCGCATCGAGAAGGTGCTGGTGGTTGACGACGCCTTCGCGCTGCGCGGCCTGATCACCGTCAAGGACATCCAGAAGGCCCGCGACAACCCGAACGCCGCGAAGGACGCCGACGAGCAGCTCTTGGTCGGCGCGGCGGTCGGCGTGGGCGGCGGCACCGAGGAGCGCGTCGAACTCCTCGTCGCCGCCGGCGTGGACGTCATCGTCGTCGACTCCGCGCACGGCCATTCGCAGGGCGTGCTCGACCGCGTTGCGTGGGTGAAGAAGCACTTCCCGCAGGTGCAGGTGATCGGCGGCAACATCGTCACCGGCGACGGCGCGCTGGCGCTGATGGACGCGGGTGCCGATGCGGTGAAGGTCGGCATCGGCCCGGGCTCGATCTGCACCACCCGCATCGTCGCGGGCGTCGGCGTGCCGCAGGTCACCGCAGTGGGCATGGTGGCCGACGCGCTGAAGGGCCGCATCCCGCTGATTTCCGACGGTGGCATCCGCTACTCGGGCGACATCGCCAAGGCGCTGGTTGCTGGCGCGTCGTCGATCATGATCGGCGGCCTGTTCGCCGGCACCGAGGAGGCGCCGGGCGAGATCGAGCTGTTCCAGGGCCGCAGCTACAAGAGCTACCGCGGCATGGGCTCGCTGGGCGCGATGGAGCTGGGCAGCAAGGACCGCTACTTCCAGGACGCCTCCGACGCCGACAAGCTGGTGCCGGAAGGCATCGAAGGCCGCGTGCCCTACCGCGGCCTGCTGCGCAACATCGTGCACCAGCTCGCCGGCGGCATCCGCGCCTCGATGGGCTACGTGGGTTGCGCGAACATCGACGAGATGCGCACCAAGCCGCAGTTCGTGCGCGTCACCAGCGCCGGCACCCGCGAATCGCACGTGCACGACGTGCAGATCACGAAGGAACCGCCGAACTATCGGCAGTGATCCACGCCCCACGCCTCGATTCCCCCTGAAGACCGCGCGCCGCATGACCGACATCCACAGCGACAAGATCCTGATCCTCGATTTCGGCGCGCAGTACACGCAGCTGATCGCCCGCCGCGTCCGCGAGCTCGGCGTCTACTGCGAGATCTGGGCGTGGGACCACGAGCCGGCCGACATCGTCACGTTCGCGCCCAAGGGCATCATCCTGTCAGGTGGCCCCGAATCGACCACCGAGGCCGGCTCGCCCCGCGCGCCGCAGCAGGTCTTCGACCTCGGCGTGCCGGTGCTGGGCATCTGCTACGGCATGCAGACGATGGCCATGCAGCTCGGTGGCCTAGTCGAAGGCGGCCACGACCGCGAGTTCGGTTATGCGGAAGTGGAAGTGGCCTCGGCCTGCCGCCTGCTCGACGAGCAGAAGGACCACCCGGGCACGCCGCCGCGCATCGACGTGTGGATGAGCCACGGCGACCGCGTCACTCGCCTGCCCCAGGGCTTCAAGATCACGGCGCGCACCCACAGCGTGCCGATCGTCGCCATGGCCGACGAGGCCCGTCGCTACTACGGCGTGCAGTGGCACCCGGAAGTCACGCACACCAAGCAGGGCACCGAGCAGCTCCGCCGCTTCGTAGTCGACATCGCCGGGTGCGCGACGCTGTGGACCGCCGCGAACATCATCGACGACCAGATTGCGCGCGTGCGCGCGCAGGTCGGCGACGACGAAGTGCTGCTGGGCCTGTCCGGTGGTGTCGATTCGTCCGTCGTGGCCGCGCTGCTGCACAAGGCCATCGGCGACCAGCTCACCTGCGTCTTCGTCGACACCGGCCTGCTGCGCTGGAACGAAGGCGACCAGGTGATGGCCATGTTCGCCGACAACGCCGACGCCGGCGGCATGGGCATCACCGTCATCCGCGTCGACGCGGCCGAGCGCTTCTACCGCGAGCTCGCCGGTGTGCAGGATCCGGAAGCCAAGCGCAAGATCATCGGGCGGCTCTTCATCGAGGTCTTCGAGGAGGAGTCGAAGAAGCTGCCGAACGTGAAGTGGCTGGCGCAGGGCACGATCTACCCGGACGTCATCGAGTCGGCCGGCAGCAAGACCGGCAAGGCCCACGTCATCAAGAGCCACCACAACGTCGGCGGTCTGCCGGAGCGCATGCAGCTGAAGCTCGTCGAGCCGCTGCGCGAGCTGTTCAAAGATGAAGTGCGCCGCATCGGCGTCGAGCTCGGCCTGCCGCGCGAGATGGTGTTCCGCCACCCGTTCCCGGGCCCCGGCCTCGGCGTGCGCATCCTTTGTGAGGTGAAGCGCGAGTACGCCGAGATCCTCGCCCGCGCCGATGCCATCTTCATCGAGGAGCTGCGCCGCGCAGGCTGGTACGACAAGACGAGCCAAGCCTTCGCGGTGTTCCTGCCGGTGAAGTCGGTCGGCGTGGTCGGCGACGCTCGCGCCTACGAATGGGTGATCGCGCTGCGCGCGGTCGAAACCGTCGACTTCATGACGGCGCATTGGGCGCATCTGCCCTACGAGCTGCTCGACGTCGTGGCCCGCCGCGTCGTCAACGAACTGCGCGGCGTGTCGCGCGTCGTCTATGACATCTCCGGCAAGCCGCCCGCGACCATTGAATGGGAGTGAAGTGATCGCTTGCGCGCCATTGGCGCGCGATCACTTCACTGCCCCGCCAAGGAAGGCGGGGCCGGGGCTGGATCGTGCCCCGAAGTCGCGTCACGGATGGCTGCGCATGCCCTCGCGCCAATGAGCCTATGACGCCATCCGACGCCGACCTCCACTGGATGCGCCACGCCCTCGACCTCGCCCGCCGGGCCGAGCGCGAGGACGACGAAGTGCCCGTCGGCGCCGTGCTGGTCGCGGCCGACGGCACGCTGTTGGCGGAAGGCGGCAATCGCAACATCAGCGACCACGACCCGTCCGCGCACGCCGAAATCGTGGCGATGCGCCGGGCGGGGCAGGTGCTCGGCAACTACCGCCTGCTCGGGGCGACGCTTTACGTCACCCTCGAGCCCTGCGCGATGTGCGCGATGGCGATGGTGCATGCGCGCATCGCACGCGTCGTCTATGCGGCGGCCGACCCGAAAACCGGTGCAGCGGGCAGTGTGTTCGACCTGCTCGCCGACCCGCGCCACAACCATCGCGTGCAGATGGACGGCGGCGTGTTGGCCGACGACGCCTCGGCGATGCTGACCGCGTACTTCCGCGCCAAGCGCGGCAAGGGGGTTCGGTCCGCGGCCGCCGACGGCACCTCGGAAGGATGAATCAGGCGCCGCGGCGCCGCTTCGCCAGCGCCGCGTCCAGCTCCGCGTCGAGGCTCCGCACCGCCATGCTCACTTCGCGGCCCATGGCCACCGCCGCGCCGAGCAGTGCGCCCATGCCGAGGATGGCGAGCACCGTCGCGGCGATGCCGATGCGCGCTTCGGCCAGCACGCTGCCGGCCAGCGCGAGGCTGGTGCCGATGAAGCAGCCGAGCGCCACGTAGAGCATCCAGCACGCCCGCAGAACGAGGGCGGCGCGGCGGCGGTGTTCGGCGATCTGCGTCTCGTGTTCGGGCAAGGGCGGGGCGATGCCGTCCGGGTCGCCTTCGCCGAGCACCAGCAGCCGCAGCCGATCGACGACGCGCGCCAGGCGGGCGTTGGCGGAAATCAGCAGGGAGCCCGTCGCGGCCATCAGCAGGGCCGGCGCGAGCATCGCGCCGATGACGGTGGGGTGGGCGAGGGTATCGGACAGCGGCATCGGGGCCTCCAGGACCGGGCGATGATCGCGTAGCCTCCCGCGGCTGACAAACGGCGCCGTTTCGGCGCTCGTGCGGTATGCCCGCCCGCCGTCGACGTGGGCCGAATCGTTACACTCCGGTGATGACGACAGCCGCCACCGACGAGTCCCGCCTGATCTGGATCGATCTCGAGATGACCGGCCTCGACCCGGGCGCGGACTCCATCCTCGAGATCGCGACGATCGTCACCGACCGCGATTTGAACATCCTCGCCGAGGGCCCCTCGATGGCGGTGCGCCACGAGCTGCCGGTGCTCGAGGCGATGGACGAGTGGAATCGCGGCACGCATCGGAAATCCGGCCTCTGGGAGCGCGTGCTGGCCAGCCCCCACAGCCTTGCCGAGGCCGAGGCTCTGACCTGCGAGTTCCTGTCCGGGTGGGTGCCGGCCGGCCGGTCGCCGATGTGCGGCAATTCGATCTGCCAGGACCGCCGCTTCCTCGCGCGCCTGATGCCGAGGCTGGAACGCTGGTTCCACTACCGCAACCTCGACGTTTCGACGGTGAAGGAGCTGGCCCGACGCTGGTCGCCGCGCGTGCTCGAGGGCGTCAACAAGCGCGGTGAGCACACCGCACTCGCGGATGCGCGCGAGTCGATCGACGAACTCAGGCACTATCGGCGCCATATGGGTGCGCTCGGTGGCCTCGACGGCTGAGCGGCGCGGCCCGTGGACCTTCGGGGGAGCCACATGCGGATCGCTGCACTCGCACCTGTTCTGATCGCGTGGATCGCGCTGCTGGCCGGCCTTGCCGGCGATGCCGCGCGGGCCATGGAAGCGAAGCCGCTCGCGGCCTTTGCGCGCGACGTCTGGACCACCCGCAACGGCCTGCCGCACAACCAGGTCAACGACATCGCGCAGACGCAAGAGGGCTACCTCTGGCTCGCCACGTGGGAAGGCCTGGTGCGCTACAACGGCCAGGATTTCACCCTGTTCGGGCCGCAGAACGTCGAGGCCTTCACCGACCAGGGCATCCGCGGCATCTCGGCCCGCACGCCGGGGAAGCTGGTCGTGGCCACCTCCCGCGGCGGCGTGATGATCCTCGAGGACCACGCGTGGCGACGCATCGGCGTGGCCGAGGGGCTCGCGCAGGAAGAAACCATGCGCGCCGAGTACGACGCGCAGGGCCGGCTGTGGGTCGCGCACGAGAGCCAAGGGCTGGTGCGCATCGCGCCGGACGGCACGACGAGGCGCTTTGGCGTGGCCGAGGGCCTGCCTTCGGGGCAGATGTTCGCGCTGATGATCGACGCCAACGACGTGGTCTGGGCGGGCAGCACGGGTGGTCTCGTCCGCATCGAGGACGATCGCGTTCAGGCGTTCGGCGAACGCGACGGCATGCCGGCGGGTGCGGTCTACGCGATCCTCGCCGCGCCCGACGGCGGCATCTACCTCGGCACGCACCACGGCGTCTGGCGCGGCCGCAACGGCGAGTTCCGCGAACACGAGGCCGGCTTTCCGGATGACGCGGTGCCGAGCCTCGCGATCGATCCGCAGGGGGCACTGATCGCCGGGACGGTGAACCGTGGGGTGCTGCGCGCGACGTCCTCCGGGCTGGAGCGTTTCAGCCGCGCCGGCGGTCTGCCCAACAACCGCGTGCCGGCGCTGTTCGTCGACCGCGAGGGTTCGATCTGGGTCGGCACGAATGCCGGCCTGCTGCGCTTCGCCGATACGCCGTTCGGCAGCTTGGACACCTACCAGGGCCTCGCCGACAACTACGTCCGTTCCGTGCTGCAGCTGCCCGATGGCAGCGTGCTGATCGGCAGCAGCGGCGGCCTCGACCGCTGGAAGGACGGCCGCATCGAGCCGGTGTCGCGCGGCGAGGGCGGCATCGGCAACGAAGCGGTGCTCAGCCTCGCTCGCGGCCGCGACGGCAGCGTCTGGGTCGGGATGTATTCGCTGGGGCTGTACCAGCTCAAGAACGGCGAGGTCGTCGATCAGCTCGGCGCCGACGACGGGCTGCTGGGCCCGCAGGTGCGCGCCATCGTCGAGACGCGCGACGGCAGCCTGTGGATTGGCACCAGTTCCGGCCTGTTCCGTCGCGGTGTCGACGGCCGCATCGATCGCTTCGACGAGCAGCACGGGCTGCCGCGCAACTTCGTCGTCGCCCTGCACGAATCCAAGGACGGCCGGCTGTGGGTCGGCACCTCGAACGGTCTCGCGGTGCGCGAGGGCGAAGGCTTCCGCGACATTCCGATCCGCCAGTGGTTCGACGCGCAGGACGTGTTCGGCATCCACGAGGACGGCGAGGGCAGCCTGTGGTTGGCCACCGATCGCGGCCTGCTGCGCTTGAAGGGCGACGCGCTCGGCGGCGTCGGCGTGCGCCACGGCCTCCCGGTGGCAACGCTGTTCCAGGTCGTTGAGGACGGCTACGGCAATTTCTGGCTGACCTCGAATCGCGGCGTGCTGCAGGTGCAGCGCCAGCAGCTCGAGGAAGTGCTTGACGGCAAGCGCGAGCGCGTCGACGCGCTGAGCTTCGCCGAGGCCGACGGCCTTGCCAGCGCGCAGGCCAACGGCGGCGCCGGCCCGGCCGCGATCCGCGCCGACGACGGCAGCCTGTGGATCGCGACCGCGCGCGGCGTCAGCGTCGTCCAGCCCGACCAGCTCGCGCGCTACCAGCGCCCGCCGCCGCCGGTGATCATCGAAAGCGTGCGCGTCGACTCCCAGCCGCGCGCGACCGATGAGCCGCTGGTCCTGACACCGGCGGACAGCCGGCTCGACATCCACTTCGCCAGCCTGAGCTACCGGATGCCGGAGCAGATCCGCTACCGCTACCGGATGGCGGGGCTCGACGAAGGCTGGACCGACAGCGGTGCGGTGCGTTCGGCGCGGTTCAATCGACTGCCGCCGGGGAAGTACCGCTTCGAGGTCAGCGCGGAGACGCGCGGCAGCGGCACCAGCAGTGAACTCGTCGCGATCGACATCGAAGTGCAGCCGCGTTTCTGGGAGCGCCCGCTGTTCCTCGTGCTGGGCGGGCTGCTGCTGGCGCTCGGCCTCTACTGGGCCTACGCGCTGCGCGTCGACGCGCTGCAGCAGCGCGAGCGTGACCTGAGCCGGCTGGTCGACGAGCGCACGCAGGCCCTTACCCGGCAGAACACCGAGCTGGAGCGGCTGGCTGAAACCGTGCGCGAGCAGAGCAGCGCCTACGAGCTGCAGGCGCGCACCGATGCGCTGACCGGGCTACCCAACCGTCGCCACATGGAGGAGCGGCTCGCCGCATCCTTCGCCGAAGCGCAGCGCGACGGCAAGCCGCTCTGCCTCGCGGTGCTCGATCTCGACCACTTCAAGGACGTCAACGACAACTACTCGCACGCCGCCGGCGACGAGCTGCTGCAGGTCGTCGCGCGCGTGATGGTCGAGGTGATGGGCGGCAGCCACAACCTTGCGCGCTGGGGCGGCGAGGAGTTCGCGCTGCTGTTCGTGGATGCCACGCTGGAGCAGGCCACCGACACCGCCGAGCGCATCCGTCGGCGCATCGAAGCCATCGACACGACGGCCTTCGCGCCCGGCGCGAAGGTGACGGCCAGCATCGGTGTGGCCAGCCGCACCGGGTTCACGCATCACGAGCGGATGATCTACCGCGCCGATGAGCGCCTGTACGCCGCGAAGCGCGCAGGGCGGAATCGGGTCGAGGCGTAAGCCTCCGCGCCGAGGCGCGCCTCGCGCGCCCGGGTCCGCGGCTCAGCGGTCGCCGTCGTCGACGAGGTCGCGGGTGACGCCGGCGGTGTCGCCCGGGGCCGCGCCGTGGTGGTACACGTGCAGGTCGCGCTGCGGGTAGGGAATCGACAGCCCGCGATCGCGGATCTCGCGATGGATGCCCTCGAGCAGCTCGCTCTTCGCCGTCAGCACGTCGGCCGTCGACACCCAGGCGCGCAGGGTGAGCTGCACGCTGCTTTCCGCCAGGCCCGACACGAGCACGTCGGATTCCGGTTCGTCGAGCACGCGCGCGTTGGCCCGCGCGACGTGGAGCAGGGCCTCGCGCGCTTGCGCGATGTCGTCGTCATAGCCGACGCCGACGACGAGGTCGACGCGCCGCGTCGGGCGTGCGGTGAAGTTGATGATCGGCGCGGTGGTGATCTGGCTGTTCGGCAGCACGATCACGCGGTTGTCAATGGTGCGCATCTGGGTCTGGAACACGCGCACCTGCTCGATCGTGCCGTCGAGCCCGGCAATCTGTACGAAATCGCCGGCCTTGAACGGACGCAGCAGGATCAGCATCACGCCGGACGCGAAGTTCGACAGCGAGTCCTTCAGCGCGAGCGCAATGGCAAGGCCAGCCGCGCCCAGCACCGCCAGCAGCGAGGCCGGATTCACGCCCATCTGCGCCAAGGCGGCGATCACCACCACGATCAGCAGGCCGAAGTACGCGATGTTGCGCAGGAACCCGACCAGGATCGGGTCGGCGTTCGAGCGTTCCAGAACGCGCGCCAGACCCTGGCTCAGCTTGCGCGCGATCCAGACGCCGACGACGAGGATCAGCGCGACGGACAGCAACTTCAGGCCCCAGGTCTCGAGCAGGCCCAGCCAGTCGGCCTTCTGCAGCCGGGACTGCAACTGCGTCCAGAGATTCGCCGCCTCGGCGGTCGACGTCGGCAGGATCGGCGTCATCACTTCGCCTTGTGCTGGGCGAGGCGCAGCCACGTGTCGACGACGGTGTCCGGGTTCAGCGACACCGACTCGATGCCCTGGTCCATCAGCCACTCGGCGAGGTCGGGATGGTCGCTCGGCCCCTGGCCGCAGATGCCGACGTACTTGCCCTTGGCGCGCGCCGCCGAGATCGCCATCGACAGCATCTTCTTGACCGCCGGGTTCCGCTCGTCGAACAGGTTGGCGACGATGCCGGAGTCGCGATCCAGCCCGAGCGTCAGCTGCGTCAGGTCGTTCGAGCCGATCGAGAAACCGTCGAAGATCTCGAGGAACTCGTCGGCCAGCAGGGCGTTCGACGGCACCTCACACATCATGATGACCTTCAGGCCATCCGGGTTGTTCGAGCGGCTGCCCTGCACGAGGCCATTCGCCTCGAGCGTGTTGATGACGGCCTGGCCTTCGTCGAGCGTGCGCACGAAGGGGATCATCACCCACAGGTTCTTCAGGCCCATCTCGTCGCGGACCTTGCGCACCGCGCGGCACTCCAGCGCGAAGCAGTCCTTGAAGTCCGGGTGGATATAGCGCGAGGCGCCGCGGAACCCGATCATCGGGTTCTCCTCATGCGGCTCGTAGGCGGCGCCGGCGATCAGGTTGGCGTACTCGTTCGACTTGAAGTCGGAGAGGCGCACGATGACCGGGTGCGGCGCGAAGGCGGCGGTGAGCGTGGCGATGCCCTCGGCGAGGCGCTCGACGTAGAAGCTCACCGGATCGCTGTAGCCGGCGATCAGCGGGTCGATCTGGGCGCGGACGTTCGCCGGCTGCTTCTCGTACTCCAGCAGCGCGCGCGGATGCACGCCGATCTGACGCGCGATGATGAACTCGAGGCGCGCGAGGCCAATGCCCTGATGCGGCAGCTGCGCGAAGTCGAAGGCGCGCTCCGGGTTGCCCACGTTCATCATGATCTTCAGCGGGGCGGGCGGCATCTTGTCGAGGTCGGCCACGACCTTCTCGAACGGCAGCTGGCCCGCGTAGATGAAGCCGGTGTCGCCCTCGGCGCAGCTCACCGTCACCGGCGTGCCGTCCGGGATCACCTTCAGCGCGTCGCCGGTGCCGACCACGGCCGGTACGCCGAGCTCGCGCGCGATGATCGCGGCGTGGCAGGTGCGGCCGCCGCGGTTGGTGACGATGGCCGCCGCGCGCTTCATCACCGGCTCCCAGTCGGGGTCGGTCATGTCGGCGATCAGCACGTCGCCGGGCTGCACTCGGTTCATCTCGGCGACGCTGCGGATCACGCGCGCCACGCCGGTGCCGATCTTCTGGCCGATGGCGCGGCCCTGCGCGATCACTTCGCCGCGCTGCTGCAGGCGGAAGCGCTCCACTTGCGTCGCGCGCGCGCGCGACTTCACCGTCTCCGGCCGCGCCTGCACGATGTAGAGCTTGCCGGTGATGCCGTCCTTCGCCCACTCGACGTCCATCGGGCGGCCATAGTGCTTCTCGATGACCAGCGCCTGCCGCGACAGCTCCTCGACGTCGTGGTCCGACAGCGAGAAGCGGCCGCGCAGATCGGCGGGCGTGTCTTCGTTGCGCACGCGCTCGCCCGGCGCGTTCGAATACACCATGCGGATCTGCTTCGAGCCCAGCGTGCGGCGCAGGATCGACGGCTTGCCGGCGACGAGGTTCGGCTTGTAGGCGTAGAACTCGTCGGGATTCACAGCGCCCTGCACGACGGTTTCGCCCAGGCCGTAGCTCGAAGTGACGAACACCACGTCGCGGAAGCCGGACTCGGTGTCGAGCGTGAACAGCACGCCGGAGGCGCCGAGGTCGGAGCGCACCATCAGCTGCACGCCAGCCGACAGGAACACGTCCTCGTGCTTGAAGCCGTGGTGCACGCGGTAGGCGATGGCGCGGTCGTTGTACAGCGAGGCGAAGACTTCCTTGACCTTGCGCACCACGTCGTCGGCGCCGGTCACGTTCAAGAATGTTTCCTGCTGGCCGGCGAAGCTGGCGTCCGGCAGGTCTTCGGCAGTGGCTGACGAGCGCACCGCGACCGAGATCTCAGAAGCGCCGGCTTCCTTGCACATGCGCGCGTAGGCGTTGCGGATGGCGGCATCGAGCGCCTTCGGCAGCGGCGCATCGATCACCCAACCGCGGATCTCCGCGCCGGCGCGGCCGAGCGCGTCCACGTCTTCGACGTCCAGCGTGCCGAGCTTCGTGTAGATGCGATCGTGCAATGCGTTTTCAGCGATGAACTCGCGGAAGGCATCGGCGGTCGTCGCGAACCCCCCCGGCACCGAGACGCCGAGCTGGGCGAGGTTGCCGATCATCTCGCCGAGCGAGGCGTTCTTGCCTCCCACCTGCGGAAGATCGGTGAGACGAAGGTCGTTCAGCCAAAGGACGTGGGCGTTCAAGGCAGCTCCGGCATACCGCAAGGGGAAGCCGCTATTTTCCGGCCCGCGCGTCGTCGGAACAAGCTTGCGCATCGAGAACGCCATCTGGCGCGGTCCGCCGGCCCCGATTGACGCAGAATCAGCGTCCTTCGGCCGGCCGCACGGCGCGCCGTCGATCCCGCTTGCCGCTGGAGTGCCATGCCATGCCCATTCGCCCCGTGTATTTCGTCTCCGACGGTACCGGCATCACCGCCGAGACCATCGGCAACAGCCTGCTCACGCAGTTCGGTGGCCTCGAATTCGAGCGCCAGCGCCTGCCCTTCGTGGATACGCTGGAAAAAGCCCGGCAGGCCGCCGAGACGATACGCGCGGGCGGCGAGCGGCACGGCTGCCAGCCGATCATCGTCAACACCATCGTCGACAGCGAGATGACCCAGGTGCTCGCTGCCAGCGGCGCCCTGCTGCTCGACGTCTTCGAGCCGTTCATGCCACGGCTCGAGCAGGCCTTGGGCCAGCCGTGGACGCCGCGTGTCGGCCAGGCGCATGCGCTGGTGGACTTCGATGCCTACGAGCGCCGCATGGACGCCACCAACTTCGCACTCACGCACGACGACGGCACCGACCTCGACTACGACGAGGCCGACGTGCTGCTGGTCGGGGTGTCGCGGTCCGGCAAGACGCCGACCTGCCTGTACCTCGCGCTGCACTACAGCCTGCGCGCCGCGAACTATCCGCTGACGCCGGACGACCTCGACGCCGACCGCCTGCCGGAGAAGCTGCGCCGTCATCGCCGGAAACTCTTCGGGCTCACCATCGATCCGCAGCGCCTCCAGAAGATCCGCGAGGAACGCAAACCGGGCTCGCGCTACGCCACGCTCGACGTCTGCAGGCGTGAAGTGTCGATCGCCGAGGGCATGTTCAAGCGCGAGCAGATTCCGGTGCTCAGCACGACGCACACATCGATCGAGGAAATCGCCTCGAAGATCGTGGCCCAGTTCGGCTTCCGGCGTAGCCACTTCTGAGCTTGAAGGCGGGGCAGGGCGCCTCTACATTCGGCGCATGCGCCAGAATCGCAGCGAACTGCCATACCCCGCCATCGGCCGCTTCGCGTGGCTGATGGGGCTGTATGGCGAGAACTTCGAGCGCATCGCGCGCATGATCGACTTGAAACATGCGTCCGTCGGCCGCCACGTCTCGCGGGTCGGCGACGGCCTCGACGTGCACGTCGAGCTGCTGGCACGGCACGCGCACACGGTCGAACTTCGGCTGTCGTACGCGATGGCCGACCCGGTTACCGGCGCACCGGATCCGTCGGCCTTGCTGCGTGCCTACCTCGATTCACGCCAGGCGGAGGCCACCAATTGCTACGTCGGTCGGCGCTGGCAGGACGTCCTCGGCCTGCGCCCGTCGCCACAGGTGATGCTCGGTCACCGGCTGCGCATGAACAGCTTCCTCAGCAAGTGGCTTGCCTATCTCGAGAGCCTCGGCCACGCGCAGTCGACCCTGAGTCCGCGCTCCAAAGATGACGTCGAGACGAACGTGTCGATGACAGGCGCTTGACGGCCCCGGCGCGGCTGAATATCATGCGCGCCTCTCTCGTATCGGTGGGGCTATAGCTCAGCTGGGAGAGCGCTACAATGGCATTGTAGAGGTCA